>OBXM01000018.1_pt1 | contig 229364 bp, 197 predicted proteins | sample 1538141 | NCBI WGS metagenome assembly OBXM01 (sample SAMEA2580153, study PRJEB22360) | human gut metagenome | biome: human gut; feature: human-associated habitat; material: faeces | place: Denmark | collected 2008/2010 | reverse complement strand
TTATAGAATAAGGATTCCAACGGTGTTTGATTTTTTTTACTGTCAAAGATGGGATTATACCATATTTTATCTGTTCTGCTATTAATCTTTACAGAAAACCGCCTTGAACTTTTACAGACAAACCATTTATAATAGGCGTAAATCAACACAGTCTGCCATTTACAGGCCGCAAGAGGAGGAATTTGTCTTGAAAAAAATGATACTGGTAACCTCACCGCCGGCATGCGGGAAAACCTACATCTCGAAACAACTGGCAAAAAATCTGAAGCACGTCGTCTATCTGGACAAAGATACCCTGATCGTCCTGTCTAACCGCATTTTCGATGTGGCAGGTGAGGAACGCAACCGGAGTTCCGACTTTTTTGAATCCAATATTCGCAATTATGAATATGAGGCTATCATTAATATTGCCATGGAGGCGTTGGATTATGACGATATTGTCCTGATTAATGCGCCGTTTACCCGCGAAATACGGAACCCGGAATATATGGATCAGTTCCGGAAGCGGCTGGCAATGAAGAACGCCCGCCTGGAGATCATCTGGGTCGTCACGGCCCCCGAGATCTGCCATCAGCGCATGATACACCGCAACTCCAGCCGGGACACATGGAAGCTGGAAAACTGGGATAAATATATCAGTGGTGTGGATTTTTCGATTCCTTCAGCCATTGACCGGCCGGACAGCTCTGACGACGATCTTCTTTTATTCTATAACTCGACCGATCAGGAATACCAGGAATCTATGAAAAGAATTGTTGGAATACTGGAAGAGAATGGCTAAACAGCATAAACTGCCGGACAGCCCCTCTGGATACAAGGAATCTCATCTCCATTCCTGTATCCGGCAGTCTGTCCGGCAGTTCTTTACCTTTCGCAGATTATAATACACTTACACACGCCAAGCGTCAAAGTTTCACCTCACCGCCGTCTCCGCTTCAGTTCATGCATCGAATCAATAGAATCCTGATGGATTTTCAGACAGATTAATCATAATGTTCTTCATCTGTGTATAGTGCTCCAGAATAACCTTATGGGTCTCGCGACCGATCCCCGACTTCTTGTAGCCGCCAAACGGCGCTCCGGCCGGTATCGCGTTATATGTATTCACCCACATACGGCCTGTTTCGATTGCACGGCAGACACGGACAGCCCGGTTGATATCCCGGGTCCACACAGCGCCGCCCAGACCGTACTCACTCTCATTGGCCATACGGATCACATCTTCCTCATCCTTGAATTTCATCACAACCGCTACCGGTCCGAAGATCTCTTCCTGCGCCACCCGCATATCATTTGTCACGTCTACAAGCAGCGTCGGCTTTAAGAAGCAGCCCTTTGCCAGTTCTCCGTCCGTGATTCGTTCACCGCCGCAGGCTACCCTTGCTCCCTCCTTCTTTCCAATCTCTATGTAGTCCAGAATCTTATTCAAATGAGCCTCGTAGATCTGAGATCCCATCATCGTGTCCGCCTCCCACGGAAGGCCAACCTTCACGCTGTTAAACTTCGCCACAGCCTCTTCCACGAATCTGTCATAAATGTCTTCATGCACAAATACACGGGATCCGGCGCAGCACACCTGCCCCTGATTGAACAGAATTCCCAGCTGCAGACCGTCCATCGCCATATCCCATTTACAGTCCGGGAAGAAAATATTAGCCGATTTACCCCCCAGCTCCAGCGTGGACGGTATCAGTTTCTCCGAAGCCGCGCATCCTACCTGGCAGCCCACCTCGGATGAACCTGTAAATGCCAGCTTCCGGAAACCCGGATGCTCCAGCATATACTGCCCCGACTTCGAACCTCTTCCTGTCACAATATTAAAGACACCAGGAGGCAGAATTCCGTCGATCAGCTTCGCCAGCTCCAGCACGCTTAAGGAAGTATAGCTGGAAGGCTTAAATACCGTACAGCACCCTGCTGCCAGCACAGGTGCAAGCTTCCAGGCCGCCATCAGGAATGGGAAATTCCACGGCACGATCTGGCCCACGACACCGATCGGTTCCCTTAAGATCAGGCTCAGCGTATTCTCATCCAGCATGGCCGCCTCTCCCTCTTCCGTCCTCACCGCTCCGGCGAAATAACGGAAATGATCGGATGCATACGGAATATCGATCGTCATGGTCTCTCTGATCGGTTTTCCATTGTCCAGCGTCTCCAAAAGAGCCAGTCTCTCCTTATTCTGATCAATCACATCTGCAATCTTTAACAGTGCATCCGCCCTCTCTGCAGGCGTCGTCTTCTTCCAGCTCTCCCACGCGGCCCATGCGGCATCTACCGCGGCGTCTACATCCTCCCTCGTAGCTTCCGCGCATGTGGACAGATATTCCCCATTGGCCGGACAGTAAGATTTGAATGTACCGCCATCGGATGCGTCGACCCATTGGCCATTGATGTACAGGTTATAGCTCTCTCTTGCTGCATTTTCCATATAACGTCTCCTTTCTAATAAAAAATTTGATGCAGGGCATTCTCCGCGGCCCTGCCGCACTCTTTTGTTCTGTCTCCAGTATAACAGTTCCGGAAAATAATGGCAACAATAGATATTTTATTCACAACTAATCGAATTATTTTTGTGTATATTATACATTTTCTGACAAAATTGTGTTTTGATCGTTAATTAACTATCAAAATATTTTTTAGGTAAAAAATTGGAGTGCGGTCGCTTCAGCGGCCATATTTCCATAGCGCGGAGTGTGCCTCCTGCCCGGAGGGCTTTTTTGTGTAGCAGGAGCACTTTCCTGCTGCACAAAAAAGCAGGAGAATCGCCGAAGCCTCAAAGGCCCGGGCAATTCTCCCGCCATTTTCCTGTTACTATCTTTCTGTACTTACTTCTGAGCGACCATAAAAGGTGAGCAGGTATAATCCGCAGATTCCGACCAGCGCATACACGATTCTGGAAATCCAGGACATGCTGCCGAAAAGGAATGACACCAGATTAAAATTGAAGAAGCCTACCAGACCCCAGTTTACCGCGCCGATTATAGCGATGGTAAGGGCTGTATAGTCCAATGCTTTGTTACCCATGGCACTACCTCCTTGTTGTGAGCACCCGGCGGCTGTTTTTCCCCGCCTGCGTGCGATAACTGCCGCCTCTCAGAGGAGAAAATGATTTCCTTTCTCATTGAAGTGGCTTTCTTTTTTTATTATGGGGAAGTTTTTGGGTTTTTATACACTTTGTACTAAATTAACAGACAATCCTCACCACCTGTCACTTTCCCAGATGGTCGATCCGTTCCTTTATCTCATCCTCCCGGCGGTTGAACAGAAGGCGCTCGTTATACTGGTAATATCTCTGGCACTCATATTCCTGAAGGAATTTTATGCTGTAGTAATTCGTATTCAGTTCGGTGATAAACACCGCCATCTCCTGACTGTCTCCAAAGGATATTTCCATAAAATCAAAGGCGTGTTCCAGCATGGTTCCGCTCTCGTCGAACCGTTTCTCATACTGCTCCCGCTCACGGCCAAAGTAAGACTTTACCGTCTCCCACGCCGCCTCCGGATCCGGTGCCTCTGCGAAACGAAGCTCTTTTTCATACTGCTCCAGAATCCGTTCCACATCCCGGTGCAGGTAATCGCTCTGACGGTTTAAAAGTCCGGCTTCCCGCTTCTTTTCCCAGACCTGTTTGAATTCCTTTTGCACCGTGCGGAGACGTTCCTCCATATCTCCGTCCAGACTTCCATCATGCAGCTTTTTTAACTCCGCCATTAAAATTTCCAGCTTTTCCGCATCTTTTACCACCTGCTTAAATCCGCTGTTCAGCTTCGAGAGCAGGAGGCCTATTACGCTCAGTTTCTCGTCAAACTGGGCATGTTTTAGCTTATTGCAGAGATCTTCCCGGATCGATCCTGCTAAAATTTCATCGATCTGGTAATCGTCCTGGTATTTATAATAGAGTTCCAGGTAATTGGAGAAATCCTTGGCTATCTTCGGGTACTGGAGATACTGTCCGATCACCTCCCGATCCGCCTTTTTTCCGAGTTTTTCATATACTTCAATAAATCGTGATAAATCTTCCCAGCCTCGAGGAGTAGCAAACAGACGGCCGTCCACCGTTGTCTCAATCCGGCAAAATGATTCCGGCCTTGCGTTCAGATAGGAGATTATGGCGGGATGGATCGACTGTTCATACGCATACTGCTTCCATACCTCGTAGTCCGGCTCCACGTGAATCATTTTAATCCGGTCCAGAGTCACCACGTCAAAATCCCTTACGGATTTGTTGTATTCGGGCGGATTACCGGCCGCTGCTATGATCCAGCCTTCCGGAATCTGATGGTTTCCAAATGTCTTACACTGTAAAAACTGCAGCATGGCAGGCGCAAGCGTCTCCGAAACGCAGTTAATTTCATCGATAAACAGAATTCCCTCCGAAAGACCGGTCTGTTCGATTTTATTGTAAATGGATGCCACGATCTCACTCATGGTGTACTCCGTCACACTGTACGGCTTACCGCCATACTCTTTCTTAACGATAAACGGAAGTCCAATCGCACTCTGCCGGGTGTGATGGGTAATGGTATAGGCCACCAGCCCAATTTCGCATTCCCGCGAAATCTGCTCCATAATCTGCGTCTTGCCCACCCCCGGCGGTCCGATTAACAGAACCGGACGCTGACGGACAGATGGGATTTCATAGGCGCCGTACTCGTCTTTCAGCAGATACGCCTCAATCGTATCCTTTATCTCTTCCTTGGCTCGTTTTATATTCATAATTGATTGATTTCCTCCTCTGTCAGGATAATTTTCATCGCCCACGCGGGGACGGATACATCTTCATACTGCCCTTCCACAAAGACAAAGGCCGTGTCATAGGCGGGCATTCGGACAGGGTATATTCCCTTTCCGTCGGTAAAATATAAAAGCCCCTTGAGTTTCTTAAATTTCCCCTGATTCATCAGCCCATTCACGTATTCAAAGGCCGGCCGGAAATCAGTTCCGCCCAGTCCCGATATAGTAAAGTTCTCCATATAGGCCTTCATTTCGTCCTGGCTGGTAATCGTCTCATCAGACCGGATCGTCTCATCGCACTGTATGATATGGATATTGATTTTCCGGAAATAGCTCTCGGATTCGCAGAGCACGGAATAAGTCTCCTCCAGGAACCGCCGCACCAGCTCCCCGGAGCAGGACATCGACGTATCCACCACGATCACAAAATCTTCAATGCGGTGAACCTCCTTCGATTCCAGCGGTTCAATCAGCGGCATATTGCCGTACAGCTCCATTCCATACGTATAAAACACGTAGTCGAAGGAATCCTGGTCCACCTCGTTCTCCTCACGAAGTACGGAAAACCTGCGCAGAAACTGCTTATAATCATACCGTTCCCGGTTTTCAACCCGCACGGCCTCCAACAGGCTTCTGGAGTCCTCCGCGTCCTTCTCGCCGAAGGATTCCATCTCCGTCTGCATCTTCTCTCTGTTATTCTGCCACTTATTCTGGCGCTCCTGGCGGATCCTGGGATCTTCTTCCCTCTCCCAATGGTCATGGTTATCCACGTAAAACTCTGCCGCCATGCGCTCGTATTCCTCTTCGGTTAAATCCATATCCTGAAGCGACTTATAGATGCCCTCTGCCGTCAGGACCCGGAGCTTTTCCTTCAGCTTCGCGTATACTTCTCTCCGGTAAACCGACTGATGGCGGTAAACGTTCTTTACATAAAATTCATCGATGATGGATTCTATGGCAATGTCACAGGCCAGATTCCAGTACGGGACCGCCCGTTTTCCCCGCGTATCCATATGGCCCAGCAGGCAGTGGAATACCATGTGAAGAAAGGCCCGGTTAATCAAAACCCTCCCTCGTTTATACATACTCATCAAATGCTCCGGCTGGTAATAGATGAGAAATCCATCCGTTGCCACTCCGCGCCCTGCGCGGTCCGCCAGAAATCCAAGGCTGCTTAAGGCCACGTCCAGATAGCGAAAATTTAAATACAGTTCATTTCTGGAATTTGTCAGAATATCGTGGCAGATTTCTACCTCTTCCAGCTCGTCGAGCTGCTGCTGCCGCAAAGGATCTATCATATGGCTTCACCTGCCTTTCTTTTATTGTTTTCTTTCTGTCATTTTCCTGCTTTACATGTCTACAGCGAAAATGACCGTTTTTTTGCCGGGAAACGCCGGTGGCGCAGATCCATCAGGCCGCTCAGTACCTCCGTCTCACCTTCCCGGCCGGCCAGTTCGATCATCTCATCCAGCGTTTCCTTCCGGTCCGCATAATGGACCGCCAGCCAGGAATAAGTTTCCGTATCTCCCGCTGCCAGTGCACATTCCGCAGCCCCACCCATGTGTTCCCTCAGATACTCCTCATACGCCCCTCGATGCGGTTCCATCAATTCCAAAGGATACTTAAGCCGCCCCATTACAAGGGAGCAGACGACCCGCTCCGGCTCCTGAACTTTGATATGGGGAAACAGCGCATCGTATTTGGAAAAACGGAATTCGGTCTGCTCGAAACAGTAGCGGTACATGTGGCCGCATCCATGCATTTCCCGCATGATGATGCGGGCGGGTGTATTTTCCACGGATTCCTCAAACATTTCCGGGAATACCAGTTTTGCCTGGAGAGCTGATTTTGCAGGTGGTAAGTTTAATTCTGATTCTGTATAATAGTTTACATAAAGTTCCTGTCTCAATTCTGATATCAGTTCCTTAAAACAGGAACGGCGGTCCGGAACAATGTGAATATCCATATGTCTGATGCCGGTACAACCGGTAAACAGGCCGGACCCTACATCTTCAATCGTGCTATAGCACCGGATCGTATTCAGTTCAAAACAGTTATAGAATGCGTAGTTGCCGATTTTTTTAATCGTCCGCGGAAGAATGATTTCCTTTAAGTGGCCGCAGCATGCCACCGGCGGCAGTTCGACAGCCTCGGGACTGGAGGCATTCATCTCCGCTTCCATTCCGTTTTGTGCATTCCCTTCGGCGTCGGCCAGCAGAATCTTTCCCGCTGCCTTTAGCATTTCCCGCCGTCCCCATCCCTCGGAAAAAGCGTATGCCGCCAGCTCTGTCACCGGTTTTCCATCTATTGTCTCAGGAATCTCGACCAGGCCGTCATAGCTTCTGCAGCCGAGTATTGCGATTGCTTCGTTCTTTATCTGATATAAAAACATGAACAGACGTCCTGCCTTTCTGTTATACGGATCTATTGTATAACAGATGAATATAACAGAAACAAATCAAAATTGCAATGGATAAATTTTCTCTTGACAAACAAAAAAGAAAGGTATAACCTAAGAATCATAAGAGCAAATCGAACTGCAATGACGGAACCAGTACCCATTCTAAATGCGAGACAGAGAAAAACGGCATACCTGCTGAAAGCCGTTTTCCGTAAAGTATGGCGAACACCACTCCCGAGCACCGTCAAACCAATGGCGGCGTATCTTCTGCGTTAAGGAAGCAGTGTCTCACGTTTGGACACGAGTGAAAAATCAAGGTGGAACCGTGCATCCGACATTCATGCACCCTTGGACAGGATTATTCTGTCCAGGGGTGTTTTTTGTTCTTTTCAACAGTCAAAAACCTCGCGGCAGTCGCCAAATGGACGCGCCAGCGTGTCCGTTTGGCTCGTTGCTCGCGGGAATAAACAAATGTGGATTGAAGCAATCACGTCTCACGAAAAAGCATCATAAATCTCAGAGTATAAGGAGGATCATCATGAAAGTAACTTTAAAAAATGGAGAAGTAAAAGAATTTGACAGCCCGCTGTCCGTCTATGAGATTGCAGCATCCTTAAGCGCCGGCCTGGCGAAAAAGGCGTGCGCCGCGGAGATCGATGGAACCCCGGCGGATCTGCGTACTATTGTATCCGGAGACTGCGGGCTTACGATCCTGACCTTTGAAGACGAAGGCGGCAGGGCGGCCTTCCATCATACCACTTCCCACATTCTGGCGCAGGCCGTCAAAAGGCTGTTTCCGGAGACCAAGCTGGCCATCGGACCGTCTATCGCCGACGGATTTTACTATGACTTCGACCTCCCGGAACCATTTTCTCCGGAGGACTTAGAAGCTTTGGAAGCGGAAATGAAGAAGATCGTCAAAGAAGACTTAAAACTGGAGTATTTTACGCTTCCGCGTGAGGAAGCCATCGCCCTCATGAAGGAGAAGGATGAGCCTTACAAGGTTGAGCTTATCGAGGATCTTTCGGAAGAAGAAACCATCAGCTTTTACCGTCAGGGCGAATATACCGACCTCTGCGCGGGGCCGCATTTAATGACTACTGGTCCTGTGAAGGCATTTAAGCTGACCTCCATCGCCGGCGCTTACTGGCGCGGTGACGAGCACAATAAGATGCTGACCAGAATCTATGGCACATCGTTCCCCAAGGCCTCCGATTTAGAGGCATATTTAACCAGAATTGAGGAAGCGAAAAAGCGCGATCACCGGAAACTGGGAAAAGAACTGGGTCTGTTTACGATCATGGACGAAGGCCCGGGATTTCCATTTTTCCTGCCGAAGGGCATGGTGTTAAAAAATGCGGTGACAAACTTCTGGCGTGAGATCCATGAGCGCGAGGGATACGTGGAAATCGCCACTCCCATCATGTTAAACCGCTCTCTGTGGGAGACTTCCGGCCATTGGGATCATTACAAGGAAAACATGTATACAACAACCATTGACGATACGGAATTTGCAATCAAGCCCATGAACTGTCCGGGCAGTATGCTGGTTTACAAATCCCAGCCGCGTTCCTACCGTGATCTGCCGCTGCGCATGGGAGAGCTCGGCCTGGTACACCGCCACGAAAAATCCGGTGCGCTCCACGGCCTCATGCGGGTTCGCTGCTTCACACAGGACGACGCCCATATCTACATGACGCCGGATCAGATCACCGATGAAATCAAAGGCGTGGTACGCCTCATCGACGAGGTCTATAATATGTTTGGCTTTAAATACCACGTCGAACTCTCCACCCGCCCGGAAGACAGCATGGGCAGCGACGAGGATTGGGAGATGGCGACAGACAGCCTAAGAGAAGCGCTTGATGAGATGGGATACGACTATATCATCAACGAAGGCGACGGCGCCTTCTACGGTCCGAAGATCGATTTCCATTTAGAGGACTCCTTAGGCCGCACCTGGCAGTGCGGTACCATACAGCTTGATTTCCAGCTTCCGCTGCGGTTTGAGGCAGAATATACAGGCGCGGATGGCGAGAAACACCGCCCGATCATGATTCACAGGGTACTGCTGGGCTCCATTGAGCGTTTCATCGGCATTCTGATCGAACATTATGCAGGAAAATTCCCGGTATGGCTGGCTCCTGTTCAGGTTAAGGTGCTCCCGATCTCCGACAAGAATGCGGCATATGCAAAAAATGTGTACGATGCCTTAAAGAAGAGCCACATCCGCTGTGAGATCGATGAACGCCCGGAAAAGATCGGCTACAAGATCCGCGAGGCACAGCTTGAGAAGGTTCCGTATATGCTGGTGGCAGGAGCGAAGGAGGAGGAGAATCATACGGTGGCAGTCCGTTACCGCGATTCCGGTGAAAATGTCACCATGACGCTGGATGAATTTACAGAAATGCTGAAGAACGAGATTGAAGAACGAAAGTAAATAAAGAAACAGGGAGAACGGGGCTGATATCATCGCCTCGTTCTCCCTGTTTTCTCAATCGCTTAATGTCGGATCGTAGTACGCCCCTGTATCGTCCAGTTCATACCCGTCAGGCGTGACAGTATTGGTCATCATGGCCCCATCCGGTCCGGCGTAATACCAGCAGAACCAGCCTTTCAGCCACTGATTTACAGCCATAACGCCGTCTTCTCCAAAATAATAACGTTTTCCCTTATCCATCAGCCAGGCACTGCTTACAAAGCTTCCATCGCCCTTCTTATATTTCCACTGGTCATTTTCCTGTATCCATCCTCCATCTATGGTCCCGTCTCCCCTGGCGTCCATAACATAAAAGGTTCCCATATTCACGGCGGCTCCGCTGGGTACTACAACGATTAGCTGGGCCTTTCCGGCGTTTTTAGCATGGTACCGAATTGTATTGAGCCCTTCCTCATTCAGAACAATCTCCGCTGTTATGACGTTCATGTCGGTGGTTCTGATTGAGGCACGGCGCACCCAGCCGCTCTCAGATTTAGTAAGAATCATTTCCCCGTCAGTCCCCGCCATGACAGTCGTCCCATCGTATAAGAAGGCTCCAGCCTCCTCTGAACTGATCTCAAAATACTCTCCCGCTGTCTCGAAACCGTACGCGTTTACCGGCGCCATCGCTATTACGGCTGTGATCAGCAATGCCGCTAAGCATTTTCCTTTTTTCATCATAAAATCCCTCCTAAACAGACATGAAAATAAACGTTGCACCCATTACTCTGCCATAATTATACCACGATTCAGGAGTTATTGAAGATAATAACAGAAAATAGTTATTTTTTTACTTTATTTATCTCAAACATATCGGCGAGCAGCAGCCAGTTTGCCCGGAAATAGTTCATAATCTGCCAGTAGCCGGCGCCTGATAAGTCCAATTCTTTTATCAGATCAAACTTGGCCTTCAGGCTTCGAACGTCTTCAAACCATACCTCATGCTGAACGCCAGACTGCCAGTACCGGAAATACGGCGTCATTGCCGTCTCATCAAACTGGATGGGAACGCCGTGATCGATGGCGATTCCGATAGCCTGAAGGTTATTGATTGTCTCCGCCTTTGTCACCCCCTGCTCGTAGGGAAGCGGCCAGTCATAGCCGTAGTTGGGGATTCCCAGACTGATCTTTTCCGCCGGTATTTCCGTCAGGGCGTACTCTGCCACGCGTCTGACCATATTGATCGGAGCCACGGCCATGGGCGGGCCATATGTGTATCCCCATTCATACGTCATCAGCAGAACCCGGTTGGCCGCCTCTCCGAGCAGGCGGTAATCGATTCCTTCGTAGAGCAGCCCTCTCTGGTCTCTGGCCGTCTTGGGAGCCAGTGCAACGCTCACCTGATAGCCGAACAGATTCATCACCTGTCTCACCAGCTTTACAAATTCTGCATATTTTACCCGGTCCTCCGCCAGCACGTATTCAAAATCAATATCAACTCCGCCGTAGCCTTTCTGCGTCATCGTGCGCCCCAGCTCCCAGATAAGATTTTTCTGAACATCGGGGTTATTTACCAGTGCTGTCACAAGATTATTGTTGAATTTTCCGTCCTCACCCAGAGGCGTCAGTGTCAGGACGGGCCGCACGCCGTTTGCCGACGCCACATTTACCATCCAGCTGTCGTCAGCCATGGGCGGAATCAGGTCCCCATCCGTCGTAAATCCATAGGAGAAGACAGATAGATCCGTCAAATAAGGAAGCGTCCAGTCCAAAGTATCCGGGTTAATAAATGGATACGCGTAGCCGTTTACGTGCAGAGGGCTCTTCATTTTTCCGTTTCTTTCATTATCTAGTAAAAGCGCCTGACCCACGGCCAGGCGATATGGATATGCAATCTGATTGTCCCACAGAAGCGTACTCACGGGAATTCCGGCTTCTGCGGCTATGGAATCTACATTATCTCCGCTTTTTACAACATATATCTGCATGTCAGCATCCTTTTATCTGTATTACTACAATATATGCCGCCGCCATCAAAAACTGCCCGTAACTTTTATAGCTCTCCTCCTTGCCAACTCATGAAATTATCAGTAACAATCTGAAATTCCTGTCATTGTGCCGCGCGCCTGGATTTCTTAAAATAATACTGTAAGTTCCACATTGATTTATGGACCCAGCAATGGGGAGGGGGCCATCTTTCTGTGCCATATCCATACATGCAGCCGGATCTGCAACAGTTTTTCTGTCACCGACGGGAAAAGTCCCTCTTTTGCCGTTATGATCTGCAGTTCTTCAGCCGGATACGACACAAGAACATGGAAAAGGAGCGATTATATGAATAATCCAATCTTACTGAGCAACAGCTGGTACTTCAAACCGCAATTCTGCCAGGAAGACCTCTCGCATTTTGATGCAGACGCGGACTGCGGGAGCTGGCAGAAGGTTAATCTTCCGCACACCGTAAAGGAATTGCCGTTCAACTGTTTCAGTCACGACGAAACCGCCATGATTTCTTCCTACCGGAAAGACTTTACCATCCCGGCAGAGGCAGCGGGAAAACGTATCATTCTGCGTTTTGACGGTGTCATGGCCTATTATGACCTGTACTGCAACGGAATACGGATCGGGGATCACCGCGGTGGATACTCCATCTCATTTGCCGATATTACAGATGCAGTCCGTTACGGGGAGGTGAATCATCTCTTTCTCAAAGTGGATTCCACAGAACGGAATGACATTCCTCCATTTGGCTACATTGTAGACTTTCTGACCTATGGCGGCATCTATCGCGATGTCTTTCTCTATACGACGGAGCAGACTTATATCTCCAATGTTCTGGCGCGCTACCGCCTGGAGGAAGACTGGTCCCTGACTATTTATCCCGAGGTATTCTTTCACAGCTATGAGGCCGTTCATCATGAGGCCGCCGTCCGCTTCCGTCTGATCCGACAGGATGGGACCACCGTCTTTACCCATATGGTATCCTGCTCCATTTCCGAAGGGGAATCCAGCCTTCAGACCTCACCGGTATCCGTCGGAGCGGTCGAATTATGGGATATCGACTCTCCCGTCCTTTACACGCTGGAGACAGAACTGCTGATCGACGGCCATACCGCCGACAGCCATTCCACAAAGACCGGCTTTCGAAAGACCGAATGCACCAGCCATGGATTTTTCTTAAATGGCCGTAAAATCAAGCTGCGCGGAGCCAACCGCCACCAGTGCTACCCCTACGTCGGCTACGCCATGGGGCGTGGTGTCCAGAGAAAGGACGCAGAAATCCTCCGTTACGAGATGGCCTGCAACACCGTCCGAACCTCCCATTACATGCAGTCTCAGTATTTTCTGGATCGTTGTGACGAGATTGGCCTTCTGGTGTTTGAGGAGATCCCGGGCTGGCATTACATTGGCGGTGAGATCTACCAGAATGTAGTGATGAACGACGTAAAAATGATGATCACCATGGACTACAACCATCCCTCCATCTTCATCTGGGGCGTTCGCTTAAATGAGTCCAATGACTGCCCGGAGCTTTACACCAGAACCAATGAACTGGCCAAACGCCTCGATCCAGACCGAGCCACCACGGGAGTCCGATACTTTAAGGGCAGCGAGCTTAAAGAGGACGTATACGCTATTAATGACTTTTGCCATAAAGGCCCAAAACGTGAGGATGTACTTCAAAGCCAGCGTCAGGTAACAGGGCTGGATCACGACGTGCCCTATCTCGTTTCTGAGTTCTGCGGTCACGTCTATCCCTGCAAGCCATGGGACAATGAAAACGTCCGGGAAGAGCATGCACGAATGCACGCGAGGGTACAGAGCCGTGCCGCCTGCACGGACAATATCATGGGAGCGCTGGCCTGGTGCGCATTCGACTATCAGACCCATGGAGATTACGGTTCCGGAGATAAGATCTGTTACCATGGTGTCATGGATATGTTCCGTATGCCAAAGTTCGCCTCCTACCTATACCGCAGCCAGAAAGATCCTGCTGAGGAGATTGTTTTAGAAACCACCTCCGTATTTTCACGAGGCGAAAAAGGTGATAACAAGGTAGCACCGGTCATAATTATGACAAACTGTGATTTTATAGAAGTGGAACTGTATGGGAATTCCATCGGCCGGTTCTATCCCAGCAACAACTATGTGGGACTGCCACATCCGCCGATCGAAATCAGTACTCATGACAGCTTCTGGATCGAGGTCTGGCAGGGCGCTGTAATCACTGGTTTTATCGGAGACAGAAAAGTGGCTGAGCGTCGTTTCGTCCGTGATGCAAAGCTCACCACGCTGGAAGCCATGGCAGATCAGACGGAATTAAGCAGCGGGTACGCCGACGACACCCGGGTAACGCTCCGCTTCCTGGATCAGGAAGGCAACCTCCTTCCCTACTATCCGGGCATAATCCAGGTGGCTTGTCACGGCGATATCGAACTGCGCGGTCCGGAAATCTTTCCTTCCATGGGTGGTATGTCCGCCTTCTGGATTCGAACAACAGCCGCCGGCAGACCGGGAACCGCTTCGGTGACGATTCGTACGCTGAATTCTGATTTGCCGGATCAGATGATTGAATTTCGCATTGTATCATGAGAGTAGGATTATAGGGTATTGGTTGTGAATAGAGAGTAGGGGGGAGATGATAGATTCTATGGTGTGTTAAATTATATAATACGCCTTAGAAAAATCGAATTACATACAAGGAAGAAACGCGTTATATTGATTAATGCGGTTCTTCCTTAGTATGATTTGCTTATGATTTGCTTATGATTTGCTTAAATTTGCTTATGATTTGCATGTATTCCGCATGAATCCTACAGCCTTTTCGGCTGTATTTTTTATTAATTTTTTTTAATACACTACAGCAAAATTAAAAAGTGGTTGAAAAGAGTCCGCAGGTGTGCTATACTCATATCAAGTAGTTTTTACATCTTTTCATAGTATTATCATAAGTTTAAAGCCGCAATCGGCTGAACTCAAGGCATATCTGCCGGATTTTCCATCAAAACAATCAGCGCTATAGAATAAGAGAAAATACGGCCGGAAATAATTGCGCTGCAGTAATCCGCCCCGGATTTTATCAGAGAGCAGACTATGATTCTCTTTTCAACAGCAAAACAAAGCAGGAGAAACAGCGTATGGGGAAATGTGACATTATTTTATCTCAGTATTTTGAGGACGACTGCCGCTATGCAGACCTGATCAATGGATTTGTATTCGAAGGCAGGCAGGTTGTAGACGAGAAGGATATCATAGACAGAAACCCTGTGATAACAGGGTTTCTTGGCAAAGTTAAGGGCTGTATACCCATTCAAAAATACCGGGATGCGGTCAGGAAAATTGTTTTCGGCATGAATTTTATAGTTCTCGGTCTGGAACATCAGAATAATATTTATTATGGAATGCCGATACGAATTATGTTAGAAGATGCCGCAGGTTACGATGAACAGTTAAGAATACTGCGGGGGCTGAACCGTAGGAAAAAGAGGCTGAATTCTGATGCATTCCTGGGAGGCATTACAAAAGAGGACCGTTTTAAAGCTGTCGTTACCATTGTTTTATATTATGGGTCCGAACCGTGGCAGGGAGCACGCACGCTGAATGACTTGCTGGATTTGGATTCGGTCCCTGACAAGGTAAAGGATTTGCTTAATGACTACCGCATACATATTCTGGAGGTCAGACGCATTCAGGAACTGGACCGCTATCAGACAGATCTGCGCGAGGCCTTCGGCTTTATCCAAAAATCAGGAGATAAGGCCGCAGTTATAAATTTTGCCTTTGAGAATGCAGAAAAATTCCAGAAACTTGAAGAAGACGCTTACGACGTAATTAGCATATTGACCGGCTCAAAGGAGCTGGAAACAATGAAAGAAAAATACCGTGAGAAAGGTGGTAAAATCAATATGTGTGAAGCAATTCGCGGATTAATTGAAGAAGGAAAAGCAATCGGCCTCTCTCTGGGAGACCAGGGCCGTTCTCAAACAGTCGCCCGTAATATGTATGCCCGAGGCTTCACTGCCGAGGAGGCCGCCGGACTTATTGGCATCTCCCACACACAGATCCGGGACTGGTATGATGAGTGGCAAAAGGAAAGGTCATAGCATTCCTTCTGTTGCTTCAAAAAGGGAAGTCCGAATCCCCCTTCCGGACTTCCCGGCGGCTATTCGGACTTCCTCTCCTTACTTATTCAGCTGGTCTGTTATCTTTGCAAACCTCGTTAATCCTATCGAGCACTGCCTGCATCTCTTCTTTTGTCACATTTCCCCCCAGGAGCGAGGTAACCACGTTGTAAATTCCCATATAGTTTCCCTTCAGCAATGGCGCCATGGCTTCTACTCGGTCGGCTGCGATCACTCCGGTCTCTACCAGAAAATCCAAATACATTTTTTTAGCCATCGGATGTTCAAACACCGCTGTATGCTGGCTGTCCAGATAAAGCCTGCGGAACTTCTTTTTCGCCTCTGTGACTTCTACTGGTATACTCTGACGAATGTCACCAGCATTTGCCGCTGCATGGATATGGAAGATTCCCTCTTCCACTACCCAGTCTGATGCCTCCGGGTCATAATAGGCGAAATCACGGTATCCCAGCGTAAAGGTCAGCGTCTTCGTCTCCCCTGGCTCCAGTTCCACCTTGCCAAACGCCTTTAATTCCTTCTCCGGCCGTTTTAAGCGGGATTTTTCATCGCTCACATAGATCTGAACAATCTCTTTTCCTTTTACGCAGCCTGTATTTGTCACATCCACGGAAACCGTTACCGTATCTGTATCCTTCATCTGGCTTCGGTCTGCCCTTATAGCAGAGTATTGAAATGTCGTATAACTGATTCCGTATCCAAACGGAAACAGTGGTTCAATCTTTTTCTTATCAAAATAACGGTATCCAACAAAGATTCCTTCCCCATATACATGGTGACTGCATTCACCTGGGAAGTACGGATAAGCGCTCGTGTCTTCCAGACGCTTTGGAAACGTCACAGGCAGCTTGCCGGAGGGATTTACCTCACCGAAAAGGACACGCGCCAGAGCCTCGCCTACTGTCTCACCGACGAGGAACTGTTCTACTACAGCCCCCACATGATCCAGCCACGGGCTCATAACCACGGCATCCCCGTTACTCAGTACTACTACAACGCGCTTCTGTACCCGGGATACAGCCTCAATCAGACGAATATGGGAGGAGTCGATCTCCAGGTGCTTCCGGTCGAAGCCTTCTCTATCGTATGCCACCCATAATCCGCCAAAGATTACTGCAATATCGGCCTCCCTGGCTGCCTCCTCAGCCTCATGGATCAGCTCGTCCGACGTCTCGTCTTTGAGTTCGTACCCTTTTGCATAGGTAAGTTCTATGTTTTTACCAGCCAGCTTCTCCATTTCCTCATAAGGCCTGCTGATCCGGATCGGATTCACAAGCGTACAGCCTCCTCCCTGATAACGGGGTTCCCTGGCAAATGCTCCAATCACGGCAACCTTTTTATATTTTTCCTTTGTAATGGGCAGAAGTCCTTTTTCATTCTTTAAAAGTACGACAGATTCTTCGGCCACTTTTCTCGATAGATTCCTATGGCTTTCAAAATCCATATCATCCGTAAAACGTTCCTGCTCCTTTGCCTTAAACACAAGCTCCAGAATCCGTTCCACGCTCTGATCCAGAACCGCTTCAGAGAGAATGCCTCTCCTTACCGCGTCCACAACAGACTGATTACTGCGCTGGTTTTCAGGCATATCTAAGTCGTTTCCGGCTTCCAGTGCCTTGATCCGGTCCTTGACACCGCCCCAGTCGGACACGACTACACCGTTAAATCCCCACTCGTCCCGGAGGATGTCAGTCAGCAGCTCTCTGTTTTCTGCCATCTGGACTCCGTTTACCTTATTATAGCTGGACATTACCGTCCAAGGCTTTGCGTTTTTCACCCCGATTTCAAAAGGAGCTAAGTAGATTTCCCTGAGTGCGCGTTCATCAACATCAGAGCTCATATTGATTCGCAGTGTCTCCGCATTATTGGCAGCGAAATGCTTGATACTGGTTCCCGTTCCCGTCTTCTGAACGCCTTTTATAAAGCTTTCCGCTACTTTTCCAGTCAGATAGGGATCTTCGGAATAATATTCATATCCGCGGCCGCCCAATGGGCTTCGTTTGATGTTAATACCCGGAGCCAGAAGGAGATTTACCTTAAAATACCGGCATTCATCACCTAATGCCTCGCCCATTTCCTCGATCAGTTCAGTATCCCAAGTGGACGCCAGAGACGCTCCTGACGGATAGCAGACCGCTTCATACTGGTTCGTAATAGTAGGAGAATTTTGGGTCAGGTCTGTGACCTTTAAAAAATCCGAGGTATCCTGTTTCCGCTCCTGATTTACCGGTTTCATGATACGGACACCGTTGGAGCCGTCTGCCATCCAGATTTCCGGAATCCCCTTATCTTCCAGGGGTCTCGTCTGCCACAGACCCACACCGGAACAGAGAGAGGCTTTCTCTTCTAAAGTCAGGCTGTTTAATATCTCTTTGATCTTTTTGTTCATGGTTCCTTCCTTTCTATCCCTTCACACCACTCGATGCGAAGCTTTCAATAAAGTATTTCTGAGTAAATAAAAACAGTACGATGAGTGGGGCCAGCGCCAGGGTACAGCCTGCCATAATCAGAGCATAATGCGTGCTCTGAGCCTGTTGGAACCGCTGGAGGCCGACGGTTAATGTCAGCAGTTCCTCCTTGTTACAATAGATAAGAGGATTGATATAATCATTCCAGGTCCAGGTAAAGGAGAACAGAAGAAGGGTAACAAAACCCGACTTCGTAAGCGGCAGCATAATCTGCCAGAATATCCGGAAATGGCCTGCACCGTCGATCTGTGCTGCCTCAGTAAGCTCATAGGGAATCCCTTCATAATACTGGCGCATGAGAAACGTATTGAAGGCCGAAAAAATTCCCGGCAGTATCAGTGCGTAAAACGTGTTATTCAAATGCAGCTGTCCAAAATATATGTACTTGGGAAGCAGTGTTACCTGCACTGGCACCATGAGTGTTGCTAAGTAGATCCCAAAAATCACTCCCTTGCCGCGGAATTTTAACCTCGCAAAACCATACGCCGCCGTCGTTGACAGGCAGATCGTCCCCACCAGTGTGATTCCGGTTACGATTAAACTGTTCCGGTAGTAATTAGGAAAATTACTCTTCAGCCATACGGTAGAATAATTCGTCCAGTTCACCACCTTCGGAATAATACGAATAGGAAATTCCATGACATCGATCTCATTTTTAAAGGAGGCGGACACCATCCAGATAAAGGGGAACACACAGATCATGGCAAGCAATGCAACGATCAAAGTGGCTCCGATTCGAAGTATCAGAGTTCTTGTATTTGCTTTCATATCTTCTCTTCCCCCTATATTGTATATTTTTCTTTCAGCTTTACCTGTACTGCAGAGATAATCACGATGATTAAAAACAGCAGTACCGCAACCGCGGAGGCATAGCCGATATTATGTTCCCTGAATGCATAGTGATAGATACAGTAAACCAGCACGTTGGTGGAGTACCCCGGGCCGCCCTCTGTCAAAACATTAATCTGATCGAAGACCTTGAAGGAATTCATGGTAGCCAGGATCGATACAAACAGAATATTGGAGGCCATCATGGGAACCGTTATTCTGAAAAAGGTCTGGAGCCCATTAGCACCATCCACCCTTGCCGATTCATAAACCTCTTTCGAAAGCCCCTGAAGCGCCGACAGAAATATGATCATATAGTATCCCGCATCATGCCAGATGGACATGACGATAATACCGGCCAATGCCGAATTACTTTTTGTAAACCACCCCGGCAGATTCTTCACTCCCAGCGCCGACAGAATGGAGTTGACCGGACCACCCTCAGGGTTTAACAGGATAAGCCAGACGTACGCCACCGACACCATGGCAGATATATATGGCATAAAACACATCAGACGCAGCGGGACCTTACAGAACACAAACTTGTTCAGCAAAACGGCGATAATCAGTGCCAGGCATACGGAAACCGGAACATAGGTAAAGGTGTAGACAAAGTTATTCATAAGGGCCGCTTTTAAACGGTCATCTGACACCATTCGCGTAAAGTTTTCCATGCCCGTGAATTCAATGGCGGAAAGCCCCTGCATGGGGTTCCATTTTGTAAATCCCAACAGCAGTGAAAATACAATGGGAAGTGCCACAAAGATCAGGATTCCGATAAAATTTGGTATGACAAATAAGTATCCGGCCCGTTCCTCCCGAAGCTGGCGTTTTGACAGTTTTTGTTCTATTTTTTTCATTCTTTTAACCCTTCCCCTCCAAGGAGCATAATGGAAGAATGGCTGTAAAATTAGTATAGAAATAGCCGCAAAATACAACCTGCCCGACCGGCTGCTATATTCTACGGCTTTTCCTCACTGCTCTTACTTACCACTTACCTCTTTTTCAATTGCCTCATTGGTAATCTTTTCAATTTGTCCCAGAACATCCTCTGCCGACTTTTCTCCATTGAAATACAACTGGGTCTGCTCCTGCATGGACTGCTGGTATTCGGCTGCGCCAAGGCCGGTTGGCTTCTGGCTTACCGCTGTCATATCTTCAAACAGTACTCTTACATCATCGATTTCCAGACCGGATCCCTCGATAAAGGTCTGAATGAGGCTGTCATTATAAGCTGGCTTATAGGACGGATAATTTCCAGTTCCAGCCACGCGCTCTGCACCTTCCTCTACCATGTAGCGGATGAATCTCCATGCCTCTTCCTTGTGTTCGGAGGTTGCCGGAATCGCCAGAATTGTGGCCGCAACACTGAAGTTATCATCCGTCTTTACCGTATCATCAAACCTCGGAAGCGGAGCAACGCCAATGCGGAAATCATGAGGATAGTTCTCCTGATCCTTGATATTCTGAACAATCCAGGAACCCGCCTGTACCATGGCGCATTTACCACCTAAGAACGCAGAACTCTGATTGGCCTTTGTAGCAATAATCTGGCTGAAGGAAAGCTGGTATCCCAAGTCATCCAGTTCTTTTCTGCGCTCCAGAGAGGTCCTAAATCCGTCTGCCATGATATTACATTTTCCGTCTTCCGTATACCACGGGGAGATTTCATTACCAATTGGAGCCCACTGACCGTTAAAGGTATGGGTGTACGTTCCGTAAACCTTGGAATCGCCCTCACCGCTGGTAAGCTTCTCTGCGATTCCCTTATATTCATCCCATGTCCAGGAACCGTCCGGATACCCGATCCCAGCAGCGTCAAACATGTCTTTGTTATACCAGATTCCCTCAATGGTGGAACGGATCGGATACCCGTATGTCACTCCGTCATAGCTTGCATAGCTTAAGATACCACCGAAGTTCTTCTCCATATCAATCCCGTCTTTTTCGATGAATTCATCAATTGGAGCGTACATACCATTTTTCATACGAAGCATCTGCTCGCCGTCGGATCCCGGCATAACATCGATCTCACCGCCGCCCATGGCAAGGATATCGAGCTGAGTCAGCTTATCGGAACCATTATCCGGAATTGCATGATACTGTACCTCAATGTCCGGATTTGCTTCATTAAATTCGTCGATAATGGAGGTATCCATAGTTACCCAGTCATAATAGTGTATAATGGTTTTCTCGCCGGAAGCTGCACTCTCGGTTTTCTCTTCCTTTCCAGCTTCTGTTGTGGCTTCACTGTTTCCCCCTGTTACACCTTCTGTCGTTTTTTCTCCGCCTTTACCGGAACAGCCGCCAAGTACTCCCGCGGCCATGACACAGGCCAGTGTTATGACTAATGCTTTCTTCATCTTTTTTCCTCCTTGCTCGTTAACTGATGATTTTATGATAAGTGCCTCACAGTTATTTCACAAGGAGGCCTGTTTTATATAAGTTCTGATTTTTTCAGGACTCTCTGGAATAATTTTAGATTTATCCTGATTATTTCATTTGGGGCCCGGAGACTGGAAATGTAATAACAATCTCCGTTCCCCTACCTGGCTCACTGAAGATCTCCAGGTTGCACTCATCCCGATAGCAGAGATAGAGACGCCTCATAACATTATAAAGGCCGATCGATTCCGTCTTCTTATACTCCTCTTCCCTTGAATCCCACAGTCCCCGTAAATAATCCAGTGTTTCCGGATCCATTCCCCTGCCATCGTCTTTTACGGAAATCACCAGATCGTTATCATCAACACCGCACCAGATCCAGATATTTTCATCGATATTCTCCACCTCAAGTCCATGTTTAATGGAATTCTCCACCAGCGGCTGAAGCAGAAGCTTCATAATCCGCTGATTGTAAAGCATTTCATCAATATCAATAAAACAGTGAAGCCGGGTTCCGAATCGCAGCTTTGATAAGGTGATATACAGTTCAATATTATCAATTTCGGCCTTTAAGCTGGTAAACTCCCCTTTAATCTCCATATTGGAGCGAAAAAATTTTCCCAGAATCCGGATCATCTCGGCAACCTCTTTATTGCCGTCAATCTGGGCTCTCCAGTTGATACAGTCCAGGGTATTGTAAAGGAAATGGGGATTAATCTGCATCTGAAGCGCCTGGATCTGGCTCTCCTTAATACTGAGCACAAGTTCCTGATGAACCAGCTTATTCTCATAAATCTGGTTTGCCAGATCGTGAATTTTCTCCATTGTGTGGTTAAAGGATTCGTACAGATTCGTAAACTCCGTGATACCGCTGGTTTCCTGTATGGTTACGTTGCTGTTTTCCGCCCGTTTAAAGTGATCCGCCAGTACCTTTACCGGGATGGCGATGCTTCCAGACAGCATCAGCCCGATGGCGGCGAACACCAGAATCAGAATCGTCCCAAGTATTGCGCAGACGCTTAAAACAATGGAACCGTCGCGGGTAACCTCTTTCTGCTCTGTCAGACAGATATAGTTCCACCCCCTGTTTTCTATTTTTTTCTCTGCCATTACATAATCGGCTCCGTCCACAGTGATATATCCGTTCTTTTTTACCTGATACTCAAATGTTTCCCCGATTTTTTCCTTATTCCTGCAGCTGATAATCCGGTTATTCTCGTCCAACAGGAAAAAGCGCTTTGTATACACAGCAGCATCCTCAGCCACGATATCGGAAAACATGGCGGCATCAATGTAAACCGTTATATATCCCAGCGCCTTGCCTACGGTCATCACCTCATTCAGCGTATTTTCCTTGCCGCTCTGAGTGGAAAATATCTTTCTGACTACAGGAATTGTTAAAACCCTGGATGTTGACTTGCTGTTGGAATCATAGCCCAGCGGCAGCCAGATGCTTTTACCATGAGAGTTCTCCACCTGGTCAAACCAATCATAGTCAGTTATGCGGGCACTCTGATTGAATGATTCTTTACTGCCAATCACCTCTCCATCGTTGGAAAACAACACGATATTAATGCAGTCGTATAGTGCGGTGTTAAAACGGCTCTTATAGAGAAGATTATTGTTAATGCGGATTCGCACCTGGTCTAATCCCATCACACCGGCTCCCCCATACTCATAGGCAATCAGTGCGGATTGAATATCACTGTCAAACGCCAGCGTTGCGGAGATATTCTCGGCCTGGCCGCTTAAGTAATCCGCTGTTTCACAGAGCTGGGATACCAGCCATGCATCGCCCTCCAACGTTCTCTCACGCGCATTTTCCGTTATCTTTTTACGCATGGCCAGACCGGACAGGCAGATGGTAGCCACAATGGACACAATAAAGATCAACAGCAGATAGGCCTTGATTGATATCAGGACTTTTCTCCGGCCCATATTTACCGGAGTACCCAGACTGGACTTTTCCCTTCTCATAATCCCTCATTTCCCCGGAACCTGGATATGTAATCTGCCGGCGAGTAGTTATAATATTTTTTGAAGGCATCTGTAAAGTACCGGGGATTCTTATAACCGACCATCTCCGCGATCTCATAGATGCGGTAATTTCTCGACAACAGCAGCGCCCTGGCCTTTTCCATGCGAACCTCCACCAGATACGTCTTGAAGCTGCGGCCTTCCGCCTTTGTAAAAATTGTAGACAGATAACCGTAGCTGATGTTTAACTGGTTTGCCACCAAAGCAAGACTCAGATTTTCATTGGCGAATTCCTTTTCAATCATTGTTTTCGCTTTTGCCACTATAAGATTTCTCATGCTGTCGGAATTCTCCCACAGTGATTTCCGTATCGTGTCGATATCCTGGCTGAAATTCTTTTTCAGCTGTTCCGCCGTGGGATACTGCTGTTCCACATCCGCATAATAACGGTGGGCAAAGAGATAGACTGCTCCATTGTTTTCCAGTTCAAAATATTTGAGCATCTTCATAACAATATTGCAGTAAAAATAATACATATCCTTACTTTCATAGTGCTCCAGAACAGTATTGATCTCCCGGATCTGATGATCAATCTCCTGAAAGCGACCGTTTTCAAAGTTGTCAACCATACGATTTTTCAATTCCTGTATAATATCCCACTCTTTTTTATAGATATTTCGTTCCCGTTCATAATGAATCACACCGCTCATTCCCTCATCCCTGCCCAAATCGACGGCAGACCAATAGGAAGAGACTACCTCCGCCTCAGAATACACCTCTCTTCCGATAAGAATCTGATATAATATTTCCTTGTATTTCGGGAATTCCCGTTTCAAATGCATCAGCATCCCGTTCAATTGCTCGGGAGGTACCAAAACTGCAAAAAGTCCCTGAACGTCGTTGGACAGGCAGTTGGAAAATACCTGTCTGATCATGGACTCACAGGCGTCCATCTGTTCACCGTCCCAGTCCCCTCCTTTCTTTGCTTTCAGCCTTATGAGGATCATTTCATAACAGTTCTTCCCCCTCTTATCCTCTTCAAACAGGGAGACCATACGGACATGATTATCCAAAAGCTTCATCAGTTCATACTCCCGGCCGATTTTCTGTTTGCTGTCGCCATCCGTCACGAATTTTTCACTGTCCAGATTCTTCTTCAGTTTTAAAAACGCGGTCTCAATCTCTTCTTCCCCCAGCGGTTTTAAGAGATAGTCTTCCACCTTTAAAAGCAGGGCCTTTTTTGCCAGTTCAAATTCTCCATAACCGCTGATAATCACGGACTTGATATCTTTTCTGATTTTCTTTGCCTCATCAATCAATTCCAAGCCTGTCATATGCGGCATTCGGATATCCGTGAGAATCACATCCGCCGTATTACTCTTTAAATATTCCAGCGCATCTACTGCACCTTTAAATGTTCCTGCTACTGAAAATCCCATCTTCTCCCACTGGATTACCTTTTCAAGGCCTTTCCGTATTAACTCATCATCGTCAACTATGATCAGTGTATACATGCACGTTCCCCCTTTGTATATCAGCAGCGGCCTGCTTTGCACCTGCTGCCGCTCCTTTCCCCTATTTGTAACCGGCCAAACCATCTCTTTACCGGCCGGATTATCTCACATACCATTATACCGGACAGCTATGCGGGCCACAATGCGGGATTTTTGCTTTTTCTTCTGATTTTTTCATGGTTTTATAACCTGATTGTAACGATTTGTTTTTCACTGCGGCCCCTCTATCACACGGAAAAAGCTGCCGTTCCACAGACGATCCCCCGTCCGCTTTTACAGCAGCTTTCAAGCTATATACATTACTTTTTATATTTGTTACTTATGCCATTTCGTTCTATAAACACTTCCCTCTGCCGAGCTCCGGTAGGCCGCCCGTATAATCTGAAGCGTATGCTCGGAATCCTCCAGTGTCGACAACGGTTTTCCCGTACCATCCAGGCAGTCCAGAAATGCCTGCGCCTGATTAACAAATGTCTGGTCGTACGGCTCTGCGTCACAGAGTCTTTCCCCATTTACATAGAGTGCATCCGTCAAGTGCATCTCCCCATCGGTCCCCAGAATTCGTATCCCGTTTAACTGGTCTGCCGCTTCAGATGCCCAGCTCTCCGTGATGACGCAGAGCGAGCCATCTGTCATCTGCATATTGAGCTGAGCGGTATCTTCGCCATCCAGATCCAGCAAACGCAGATTAGCCGTAAACGCCTGAAGCCGCGCCGGCACGCCCAGAAGATACAGCATCTGGTAAATCAGGTGGTGTCCGCTGTCGATTAATGCACCTCCGCAGGACAGCTCCTTCTGCCTTCTCCAGTTCTCTGTTCCCGAGGTATCCAGAAGCTGCGCCGAGAAGAAAGAGGATTGGAGTATTGTTCCCAACGCCTTCTCGTCAAGCAGCTTTTTCATCTGCGATAGGGGCCTCCGGTACATAAAATTATGTCCTGGAAAAAGCATGACCCGGTTCTGTTCGATGGCTCGCCTGACTCGTTGATACTGTTCAGTCTCCCCTACCACGGGCTTTTCCACCAGCATGGAGACCCCGGCAGCGGCGGCTTTTAATATTTCCTGATAGTGGCAGGCAGTCACGCTGCAGAGAACCACCGCATCCAGTTCTCCCTTTTCCAGCATCTCATCCATACTGGCAAATGGTATAATCTGGTATTCCTCACAGATGGCATGCAGTTTTTCCATATTGGAATAGGTACACATGCCCACAATCTCCGCTTTCTTCTGCGCCTTGAACGCAGCCAAATGTTTCATCGCAATAAACCCGGTACCTACGATCCCTATTCGTTTTCCCATCTATGGTTACTCTCCTGTATCTAATATTAACAGCACTCCGTCATATCCGGGGACCTCCAGGCTCCACTCCTTCCCTGTCCGTCCCCTGGCAAAGAGAGGTCTGCTCTCCGGTGTCTGGTTTACAGCTGCCATAACCGGTCCGTTCTCCGTCTGGAGCAGTCTGACGATCAGCTCCGGTGCCTCCAGTACGGAAAACAGAGAATAGCCTTCCGCTTTGAACTGCTTTTGTATAAATTCAGCCGCTGCGCGGCTCCCCGCATCCTTTACTGCTGCCCCTGGAAATGTTCCGGTCCACCGAATTTCCCCTTTTCCATATTCCACCTCAGCCACAGCAGGAGTTCCGTCTTCAAACCAGCCGGTCACTTTCCCCCGGGCTGCCTTCATCGTCTGCCTGTAATACAGGCCTTCACACAGGACAGCGCCCTCTTTATCCATCACCGGAATCTCTCCGTCTCCAGCGTCCAGAGATATCTCCTCCGCCCCAAAAGCGGCTTCCAGCATAGGACACGGAGAGTTTGAGCCACCCGCAGATATTTCCCCCATCTCAGAATAGATGCCTGCGGCCGCCTCCAGAACCACCCGGCCGCCCATTCCGGCAAACTTAAGGATCCTGCTCTGCTCTTCGTCAGACAGGGAAAGCGCCATGGGAACATACAGAACCCGCAGGCCCTCTTCCCACGCGGATTCTATATAGTCGCCATGGACAAATCTCACAGGTATTCCCCCTTCGGCGCAGGACTTAAAGACACCATAGATACTGTGTGCATATTTCTCTTCCTGGGCGCCTGCTGCAAAGAGCAGTAAGTCCGCATTTCTGGAGAGGTAGATGCCGTTTATGGCCGGAACCGGCCTGCTTCGGTCCAGCTCATACGCTTCGAAGAGCTTGGCGCAGCGGCCCGCTTCCAGACTTCTCTCCGTGTTTTCTCCGTTAAAGCCTGTCAGGCCAAATCCGGGAGATTCCATTCCCGCAGGCTCCGGAGCGTACTGCCAGTACACTACGCCTTTCCCTCCCGCCGCGATAGTATTCCAGTTCCAGATACGGATATCCTCTCTCTTCGGAACCTTATGAGCCAGAAATCCCGGTACGCCGGCCCCGCCCTGAAGCTCTGCCTGGTAAAAATCCTTTTCCCGGGAGGCCGCGCAAATCATTTCTGACTGAAGCAGATGAGAAAGATCGTAGTCTCGCTTCGTCTCTCCCATCAGCCACTTCGGAAAGCTGGACAGCCCGAACACGTCCACCTCGCGGGCGAGCAGGAATTCATCGGACAGTTCTATCCCCAGCGCGCCGTTACTGGAAGCCCCCATATAATCCGCACTGGCACTGTGGGTCTGAATCAGCTTGCCTGGTGCGCCGCGTCTCGCCGCTTCCACACGCCGTTTCAGCCATTCGGCCAGATTGTATAACCAGAACCGCCTCCAGTCCATCATATCCGTATATGTTCCGAACCGCGGCGGAGGAACAATCTCCTCCCAGTCGGAATACCGACGAAACCATGCCTCATTTAGACGCTCCAGCGATCCATACCTGACCTTCAGCCAGTCCCGGAACGCCCGTTTCGACGCTATGCAGGCACAGAGAAGCTCACTCTTATAATCGAACATCGGCTCCAGGTGCGGTTCATTCCACACATCAAGGATGATTACACTGCTGTTGTCACGGTAATGCTCCGCAGTACGGAAGATGAAATTACACACCAGATCCGAAACTTCCGGATTATCCATACAGAGTCCCGGCCATCCCCCTGTCGGAAGGTTCGCTGGCCCGCCCATGGTAATTTTCTTTCCTTCCACAGTCTCGTACAGACAGTCCGGGTGTGCCTCATACAGCCAGTACGGCGCCCCTTCCGGTATCGTATTAATAATCACCTTCAGACCGTTCTTTCCGGCAAGCTCTGTCAGCCTGTCCAGATCATCAAACACAAAATGATCCGGTTTCCGCTCAATATCGTTCCATACCGCCCAAAGCTTTACCACATGAAATCCCAGCTGCTTCATATTTAAAAAATCGCGCTCCCAACACGTCCGGTCCGGGAATGGCGGCCTGTAATACTGCGCTCCAAAATACACGTCCTATACCTCCATCGTTCATTCTTTCTTTGTTGTAATATCAGATATTTTATATTTATCCCTTGACCGCACCGGCTGTCAGCCCGCTGACGAGATACTTCTGAAGGAAGAAGCCCGCGATAATAATCGGTACCATGACAATGGTAGCCGCCGCGCTGGACTGTCCCCAGTCTACCGAAATCGCCCCTACGAACCTGGATACACCGACCGTAAGCGTATACGTGTGGAGATTTGTGTACTGCATGGAAAACAGCAGTTCGTTCCAGGAATACTGCATGACCAGTAAAAGTGCGGATCCGATCGCCGGTGAGAGAAGCGGAAATACAATCTTCCAGAATACCTGCATTCTCGTACAGCCGTCCAGCTTTCCCGCCTCAAATAAGTCTCCCGGAATATCCCGGATAAATCCGAGCACCAGCCAGGCCACAAACGGCGCGTTTACCGACACATGGGCCAGTATGGGCCCTACATAAGTCCCCAGAAGATGCACCTTGTCCAGAATAATATAGAGAGGAATCATTATGGTGATCGTCGGCACCAGCTTGGAAAACAGCAGAAACGTGGAAATGCGGTTCCCCCAGTTGGATTTCATGATTGCCAGCCCATATGCCGCGAGGCTTCCCAGCACAATACTGATAACCGTTGTCGACATGGCAATGATAAACGAGTTGCCAAAATACGACAGGAAGTTCCCCTGCTTAAGGATCTTCACATAATGCTGAAGGGTCAGGGGAAAGAAAAACTGCGGCGGCATTTTCCTGATCAACAGCGTTGGCTTAAAGGAATTGCTCACTATCATATAGATCGGGAAGACTACCGTAAGCACCACAAGCAGGCCAAACAGTACTTTTCCGCATACAATCGCTGATTTTTTCATTACTGCTGTCCCTCCTTATGCGCTTTTGCATTATACCGGATAAAGATAATGCCAAATACCAGAAAAGAAAGAATCATGCTGGCATTGGATATCGTCATCGCGTATCCCATATCAAAGGTATCAAACCCAATCTTATACGCATAGAGGCTGAGCGACATGGTGGAGTTATTCGGACCGCCGCCGGTCAATGCATAGATGATATCAAACACCTTGATGGCATCCACTCCGTTAAACAGGAGAATGACCATATAAACCGGAATCAGGCCCGGAAGGGATATATGAAAAAATTTTTGAATAAATCCGGCTCCGTCCATTTCCGCCGCCTCATAATACTCACCCGGTATGCTGAGCAGACCGGAGCTGAGCACCACGATAACAAAGGGAATGACCTGCCAGCAGTGCGCAATAACCGCGCAAAGCATGGCTGTGGATGTTCCCGCAAGACCCGGGAACTGTTTGGAAGTGATTCCAAACAGCCCCAGAACCCAGTAGATGAGTCCGCCGTTGATATTAAACATGTATTTCCAGATCAGACCGATGATAATGGGCGAGACCAGGAGCGGCATGGTGCAGATGGGACGGAGAATACTCTTTAACCGGCCCGTAAGGCTCTGAAGCCACACTGCGATCACCGTACCGAGTATTAAATCCCCGGCAATGGCGGCGGCTGTGAAATACAGCGTATTCCCGACCGCTTTTAAGAAAACCTTGTCTTTAAACAGCCTGACATAATTGCTGATGCTTATGAAATCCTCTTTGAGATCAATACTGCCCATATGATAGTTGTAAAAACTCATGAACACGCCGTACAAAAGAGGAATGAACATCACCACAAACACCACCAGAATACTGGGCAGAAGAAGGAGGACGGGCAGTAAATCCCCTTGTTCCAGTATATTTCTTCTCCGTTTCATTGTTACTTTACCTCCCATCCCCTTTATCACTACCTGCCAAACTGATAATCTTTGCAGGACTCGTTATAAGACTTGATTAACGCAGCCGAATCGGTGTCCGGATCAGTGGCAATCTCTGATAAGACTGCCTGTAAGCCGGTCAGCATGGTGGAGGAATCTCCTGCCGTAGGCAGAATCCTCGCGTGTGCAAGGGCCTCTGTGACTGCAGGCAGATACGGAATTTTTTCCAGTACTTCCTGGTCTTCGGCCAGCTCCGGCAGCGCGGAGATTGATCCGTTTGCCAGAGACGCTGACTTTTCCTGTTCCGGGCTCGTCAGCCATACGGCCGCCTGGAATGCTTCATCCGGATTTTCACTGTTTGCCGCTACAGACCATCCCCAGAAATTGGCGGTTCCCACATAATCCTTGTCTCCGACTCCGGGCATACCGGCGAATTTTACGGTTTCAGCTACTGCCGACTGCTCCGGATCTAAGTATGCAGAGCAGTTACCGGACAGGCTGATGCTGATAGGAGCCACGCCATCCTTCATTGCCTGCCCCACGTCGTCCACGTGCCACGTCGAAGCTCCGTCCATAGCATACTTACAGAGTTCCTGCCAGATGGTAATCGCCTGTGCTGCCTCATCACTTCCCAGGTCAGCCTTGCCATCCTTTATAAACTCTCCGCCGCAGGAGTAGAGAATCGCACCGAATAAATCGACTGCCGCCTGTCCCTGCATGGCCGGGATTGCAATTCCGGTTCCCTCATTTTCCTTAAACCATTTGGCGCATGCAATCAGCTCGTCAAAGGTCTTCGGAACCTCTCCGCCGTACCGCTGCATGGCAGTCTCGTCATATGCCAGGATGGACGTCTGCGTAAATGTCGGAAGCGACATGATTTTTCCATCTACTGTCATAGTGTCCAGGAGGCTCTGGTTATACATGCTTAAATCCACATTATATTTTTCAATGTAGTCATTTAAAGGAAGAAGCCAGCCATTCGATGCGTAATCCGGGCACCATACTTCTGCTACATAGATCAGGTCGTAGTCTCCCCCTCCGCTCTTCTGCATACTGAGCGTTTCCTTTTCCTTTAACTTATCGTACGCCACATCGTCAATCACAATCTCAGAAGCCGTATACCCCTTTACAAGCTCCTTCTGATCATCAGACTGTCCTCCGGACCATCTGGTCGCTACCAGCTCCACATTGGAGGCGGCCTGCGTCGTCTCCTTTCCACTCTGAACGGACTCTGCCTGTTCCTGAGCCTGTTCCTGAGCCTGTTCCTGCGTTGCAGTTGTCTCTTTGTTTTCCATCTTGCCTCCACAGGCCGTAAGACTCAATCCCAGCACCACTGCCATCCCCAAACTCAATACCTTCTTCATATCTGTTGCTCCCTTCCTCGCACATTTTGTGCTATTTGTTTTTAAAATAATTGATAAACGCAGGCAGCCCCAAGCCTTTCAGTGCGGCCAGCCATGCCTTTTTCTCATCTTCTGTCGCGTCAGGCTGTTTACCCAGCCCCTGTACAATGGCGGCCTGTACCGCCTTGGAGGCTCCCATGCCGTGATACGGCATGATTTCAAATGCCTCAATTCCCGGCTGACGGCGGTAGAGCTTCGCCAATTCGCCGAAAAAGGTCTCCGTATCATTTATCCCCGGGATCAGCGGAACCCGGATTACCACATGACACTCCTTTTCAAGAAGAATATCCAGATTTCGGTATATTTCCTCCGCCCTGACACCGGTTAAGTTTGGATACGCCGCCCTCTCCCCTTTCAGATCAAACAGGAATAAGTCCGTGAGAGGAATGACCGTATTTAACGGTTCAGCGGCACAGAAGCCTGATGTCTCCAGGCACGTATGAATGCCCTCATCCCTGGCCGCCTGCAACAGTTCCCTCAGAAAATACGGCTGGAATAACGGTTCTCCTCCGGAAATGGTGATTCCGCCAGGTCCCGGTTTCTCATAAAACGTCCTGTCCTTCTTTACTTCGGCGATTACCTCTTCCGCGGTCACAGTTCTGCCGATTTTCTCCAGCGCCCCATAACAGCAGACCTCCGTACATGCGCCGCATCTGATGCATGCCTCTCGCTCAAACCGATGCATTCCTGTTACAATCCGATGCGCCTTCTGAGGACAGACCTCCGCGCACGCGCCGCATCCCGAGCATTTGCTTTCATTGTACGAGATGGTATCCCTTTTCTCGTAGGATTCCGGGTTATGACACCAGATACAGCGAAGCGGGCAGCCCTTTAAAAACACAGTGGAACGAATTCCAGGACCGTCATCCAGGCAGAAATGCTGCAAATCAAATATTTTCCCCATTTTTTTCTCAATAGCTGGCCCGTTCATAGATCTCCTTCTGAACATCCTTTTCCAGCATGACGAATCTGGCCGAAAAACCGCCGACCCTCACGATCAGATCGCCGTACTCCTCGGGGCGTTCCATCGCATTTTTCAAATCATCCTTTCCTATTACGGTAATCATCGCCTGGCATCCGCCTCTGTCAAAGTAATCTTTCATGGCGGCAATCACCTTATCCTCTGATCGCTCCAACAGCTCCTTCGTGAAGCGGAAATTCTGTACCATCCCGGCGTGATTTATGTGAGAAGGCTTCAGCAGGCTGTTAATCATGGAGGTCAATCCCTTCGTCTCTACCACCGATTCCGGGTTATTGGCGTTGGCTGTCGCGCACCCGGACTTTCTGCCGTTTGGTGTAGCTCCCACCCATCTCGCCAGCGTAGTATTCTGTGCATTATTTATGTAAACTGGCAAGTAACTCTTTAATCCGACCCGGTCTGCCTGAGCCTTTGCCGTCTCATTAAAGAAGTCCTGCAATTCTACGAAAAATGCATCCGCTTCCTCATGATCCACGCCGTATTTCGGAGCTTCCAGCATCATTTTTCTGGCAGCCGGATAGTCAGAAAAGTTATCGGCAAGCGCCTCCATCATCTCTTCTGCTGTCATCCGTTTTTCATCGAAGATCAGTTTTTTAACCGCACACAGACTGTCTGCCGCATCGACCGCGCCATAGAACTCCAGCGTTCCCGCCAGGTACTCGCAGCCTCCCTCAAAAAGGGCTTTTCCCTTTTGGATACAGCCGTCATAAAGAACGGATGCCATCAGAAATGGGTGCCTGGCGCCGGTAATCTCATATTCATACGCCTCAAACTCTGCCTGAGCCTCTATATAATATTTCGCATGTTCCTGATAGTAACTGTAAAACTCCTCGAAACTCCCGCATTCGGAAAGCTTCGGCGTCCTGGGACCGATTGTCCAGCCCCCCACCGGGTCCCATCCTCCGTTTACGGCCAGTTCCATGATTTTTGCAGCGTTGAGAGATCCGCTCGGCGTTGCCACACTGTAGTGCTCAAACTCATATTCTCCGCATCCAAGCATGATATAGTGTTCGGCCATCTCCCTCGACACACCGTACGTACTCATAACTCCCGGCACGATCACGTCGTCATTATAGAGAAGCGGGTATGTTCTTCCCTCCTCAATACAGCGAATCGCGGCCTTCATCACCGATTCGGGCGTGTCTTTATGAAACCGGAGTGTGAACTGCGGAAGAACCTCTTTTACGGTCCTGCACGCCTCAATAGCCAGCAGGCTGTAACGGTCCCCCGTCTCCGGATTGCGCCGGCCATATCCGCCTACGATCACGCGGCCGTCTGTCTCACAATCCAGATGGTCAACCAGCTGAAAGAAGTTTTGGGTAATCTTAAGTGCTTCCTCCTCGGTCAGAATCCCATTGTCTATGTCATGGCAGTAAAGGTCACCAAAGAACACATCACATCTTCCAATATCGATGATAGGCGTCATAAGGCAGTACATCCATACCAGCTGGACCGCCTCCAGATAGGACTCCGGCTTCCTTCGCTGATTCTGGAAGAGCGCCTCCTTAAGCTTCAGCAGCTCTTCTTTCCGTTTTCCCTCTGCTCTTTCGGCCATTTCACCGGCCTGATCCTCGTAGTATTGAAGCATCTCTTTCAGGAGATCAAACATCTCGATAGAAGCCGCCAGAAACTGAATCTGTTCTTCCTCCAGCCCGCTCCTCTCCATTGATGCCGACAGTTCCTCCACCATCCCCGGAATTCCCTTAAGCACCAGCTTGTCAAAATCCAGGTAACAGCCCGCCATTCGGAGAATTGGGCAGGCCGGCATGGGAAGCTTATCCCACTGGTCAGATATCAGAGCCTTTTTTAAGTGTTCCGGCATGTGCTCCATCACATAGCGGTCCGTGTTTTCCTTTTTCCAGAATACCAGCATATCATTTAAGTCTTCACGATATTTCAGGCTTCCGGCTCCGTTCTCCAGCTCCTTTACCACCTCGTCCTCGTGGATATAGAATCCGAAGCCCCCGGTCTGATGCTGGATTCCGAATCCTACCGGTCCGAATTCATGGCGCCCCGCCAGAACATCCTGCTCCTCAATCGGGTGGAGGATGGCTGGATACATGGCCTTCATACACTCTGCTTCAATCTTGTATTTATTCCCCCGCCACTGCTTCAGGATCCTTCGGTACGCCTTCGTAAATGCAATTTCCACTTCCAGATTTGTTCTGGGGCTGGCCACCTTAAAATGATTCATAACTGCCTCCTTCATTGTAATAAATTATCCATTTTCTTCCATCTCTTGCTTTTTGAGCGCACTTGACAGACCGTGTATTTCCCTCCGGTATTCTTAGAAAGAAACGCACTTTTTATAGACATTTTATTTATTTCCCTTGTTTTCAAGTAATTTTGATAGCATAAATGTACCATAAAAAAAGGGCGCTGTCTTGCCTTTCCCTATTTATTGTGCTATATTGACATATATAGAAACCATAAGAATGACCTCCCCATGACAGAATAAAGAGTGCGCATCCTGCCCGGAGGGCTTTTTATGTAATAGGAGCAATTTCCTGTTACATAAAAAAAGCCCTGCGCATACCGCGAAGGCCTATATCTCATAATGATCTCTTATTATACTGTTTCCAACATCAGAAAACGCAGACTGGTAATCCAGAAGACACGAAAGGAGCCGAGAGATGAAAATTGAATTTTACAGAGAGCAGGACTGGCTCTTCTCAGGCGAAGACGGGATCTGCACAAAAATCGCATTTCAGGATGCCGACACCCGTTCCCATAACCATAATTATTATGAATTCTTCCTGGTAGGCGCGGGAAGCGCCACACATCACATCAATGACAAGAAAAAGATAGTAAACACCGGAGCCTTAGTCTTCATCCGCCCAAAGGACGTACACAGCTTCCAGAATCCGTCTTCCGATTTTTGTTTTTATAATCTGCTCGTTTCCAGAGGCACCATGGACTCGTGTTTTTCTTTTCTTGGTACCGGATGCAACGCGGACCAGCTGATGGAGAACGAGATGCCTCCCTTCCGCCAGCTTCTCCCTGCGGAATTAAACAACTTACTGCCCTCCTTCGAGCAGCTGGCCATTGCGCACGAACTCAACATCGTCCGGTTTAATACCCTTTTGAGGGCCGCCACCGTCAATCTCCTTACCAGCTATTTTCTTTCCTATAACTTAAAGCTGTCCCACGACATTCCGACGTGGCTGGGGCTTCTTGCGCTGGAAATGCAGAAACAGCAGAATTACCAGGAAGGCTTAAATGCCCTCTACCGCATCTCTCAGAAGAGTCCTGAATACCTGTGCCGGGTCTTTAAAAAGCATTTAAATAAGACGCCGACTGAATTTATCAATGACATCCGCATCGCCAATGCAAAACTTGCTCTTGAATATACCAACCGGTCCATTTTACAGATTTGTGAGGAGGTGGGGTTTGACAACACCAGCCACTTCTACCATCTGTTTAAAAAGGATACCGGGTTATCGCCCAAAGCATTCAGGGAGCTGTCCAGTGAAGTCAGTGTGTCCCAGGCTCCCTGACCGCCGCCAGGCATTATTTCCCGCTTTTTTTCTTATGCTTTGCCATAAATTCGTTTCCCGCCAGCCGGATCCCCATTTCCAGCCACATTTTCTTATCATCCGGAGTCAGGCAATCCCCGATCTCTCTCGGATCCATGTCGGCGAAATTAAAATCACAGGACTGTTCCGAACGCTCCATTAAATAATCGGCCGTAACGCCGAAGTAGTCGGCAATCCGGCAAAGCAGCTCCGATGAGATATCTGGAATCGGCTGTGATTCTATCTTACTGACGGTCTGCTGACTGACTCCCAGTAAATCTCCCAATAATGCCTGGGGAATTTTTTTCTGTCTCCTCAAACTATAGATTCTGTTTTTTCCCATTGTATCAATCCTTTTTCTTTTTATTGTAGCGGAAAGACTCCTGCTATATTACTTATATAATTTGTACTTTTCACTTTTTATAAATGTTTTGTCCCTGATTCTTCAGAAAAAAGTAATGTGAATTTTATCCTGCCCGTTGTATAATAATGGAAAAGGAGGTTTTGACATGCAGAGTATATTAGTTTGTGATGATGATAAACAGATTGTGGAAGCCATAGATATCTATTTGACCGGAGAAGGTTTTAATGTGATAAAAGCATATGACGGCTATGAAGCCCTGGATCTGCTGGAGAATAATCAGGTGGATTTAATGATCGTGGATGTGATGATGCCGGGTCTGGACGGAATCAGAACCACGTTAAAGGTTCGGGAGACCAGCAGCATTCCTATTATCATCCTGTCCGCAAAGTCAGAAGACACCGATAAGATTCTGGGACTCAACATCGGCGCGGATGACTACATTACAAAGCCGTTCAATCCCCTGGAACTGGTCGCAAGAGTCAAATCCCAGCTGCGCCGCTATACCCAGCTGGGCAATATGAACCAGCAGACTGCCGGCCAGGTATATAAATGCGGCGGTCTGGCAATTAATGATGATAACAAGGAAGTTACCGTTGATGGGGAACTCATCAAGCTGACTCCCATTGAATATAACATTCTGCTGCTCCTCGTTAAAAATGCCGGAAAGGTGTTCTCCATTGACGAGATCTATGAGCAGATCTGGAATGAAGAGGCCATCGGTGCGGATAATACTGTAGCCGTTCACATCCGCCATATCCGTGAGAAAATCGAGATCAATCCGCGGGAGCCCCGCTATTTAAAGGTAGTCTGGGGTGTCGGCTACAAGATTGAAAAGCAATAGGAGAGCATATGAAAAGAAAAAAGGAACATGCAGTCCTGCTGCACATTCTTTTTGTCATCCTGGTGGTGACGGGCATCAGCATCATGTACAACAATCCTCACTACGGAGAAGGCATCAGCTGGCTTACCAACGAGACGTATGAGGACACGCCGGAGTTTATCCGGCAGTTCAAGACGGACATTGACGATATTTTCAACTACATCAAATATAAAGAGGTATTTGAATCAAACGGAAAGCTGGCTTATGACAAGCCTGTCGTCCGTGTGACCACCGGTCCCGGGGAAGTAAGAGAATATACCGTTGATGAGATGGTGCGTATGGCCAAGTCCATGGGCTATTATCTGAATGAAAAGTTTAAGGTGGATGGCCGCTACACACCGGAAGAAGGTGAACAGGACATCCGGGTGGACTGGCGTTCCTACGATCCCGACCATCAGGATTCCGAGCCGGGAGAATCTTATACCACCATGGCCGAACTGGCAAAAGAAGTGCTGGCCCATGTAGGGAATTACTATGCGTTTCACTATAAGTTTATTCAGAATCCCAGCAACTTGAAATTCCGGGTATCTTTTAAGGGAGATTCGGAAGCTCCCAAGCTGTATAACAACACCGTAATCGATAATCCGGAGGAGTTAAAGGCGCTGGGCCGTTATATCTACGTAACCGGCGAATCCCTGTATGTCGATACCAATTTGAACACAACACTGAAGACCATATCGGCCCAGCTGGAGAAGTCCAACCCTTACAACAACAGCAATTACTATATGGTTGTGGCTGTAAATACGGCGTATCCCGTCCAGGATTCCTACTCTGAAGCGGCCAAATCCTATGACCATATGCGCCTGCTCTTTATCATCGGCCTTGTGTCCCTGATTATTGGAATTCTGGGATCCGCTGCAAGCCTGTATTTCATGGTGAGTATGACGGGCCATCAGAATTCCGAACACGACGCGGTTGTTCTGGGAAGAATCGACCGGATCGCCACGGAGACCTGCCTGATTCTGTTTGTTGCAGCCGCCATGTGCGCCCTGTTTCTGGGAGAACACGTCGGCTACAAGGTTATCCATTTATTCCTGTCGGAAGACCGCTGGTATTACGGGGAACTGGCTGCGCGCATGGTGATTCTCTATGCGGTCGGCATGGTCGCAGCATTCAGCATGATCCGCCGCTATAAGGCGGGAACGCTCTGGACGGGCAGTCTGACGAGCCGTATCTGCGTGAATATCAGTCTCTATATCAAAAACCACCGGTTTACGACCCGGCTGGCTTTAGGCTACAGCTGTTATTTTATTTTTAACTGTGTCATTATCGCGACCGGCGCGTTCGTCTATTTCACCTATGACAGCATGGAATCCCGGATTTTAACGGGCATTCTCGTCCTTGCGCTTCTCTGTATGGACTCATGGGTTTTCCATCAGCTGTATAAGAACGCCTGGGAGACGGACCAGATTAATGAAGCGCTGTTAAAGATCTCCCACGGAGACACCAAATACAAGATCAATGCAGAAGAGTTTGACGGAAAAGAGCGGGAACTGGCTGAGAACATCAACCATATCAGCCGGGGACTGGATACTGCGCTGCAGGAAAAGGTACGCAGTGAACGCCTGAAGGCGGACCTCATAACCAATGTCTCCCACGACATTAAGACGCCGCTTACGTCCATTATCAACTATGTAGATTTAATCAAACGGGAACACCTTCAGGACCCGAAGATTCAGGGTTATTTAGAGGTTCTGGAACAGAAGTCCCAGAGGCTTAAGACTCTGACCGAGGATCTTGTCGAAGCCTCCAAGGCCAGTTCCGGGAATTTAAAGATCGAGCTGACCAATATCGACTTTGTTGAGCTGATCTATCAGACCAACGGGGAATTTGAAGAAAAATTCCTGGTCCGCCATCTGGAACTGGTATCCAGCTTCCCCGAGGAAACCGTTATTATTCAGGCCGACGGCCGCCATCTGTGGCGTGTCCTGGAAAACCTTTATAACAATGCGTTCAAGTATGCGATGGAGCACAGCCGCGTATACGTTGATGTCATCGCAGGGGACAGTCAGGTACTCTTCACCATAAAGAATGTGTCAGAGAATCCTCTGAACATCAAGGGTGATGAACTGACGGAGCGTTTCGTCCGGGGTGACGTGGCTCGAACCACGGAAGGAAGCGGGCTGGGCCTGTCGATCGCCAAGAGCCTTACGGAGCTTCTGGGCGGGAAGTTTACCATCTACATCGATGGAGATTTATTTAAAGTGCAGCTGGCATTTCCCCGGCAGAATGGCAAGGGGAATTCATAATAAAGGAATTCATAATAAGGGAATCCACGATAAGGGAATTCGTAATTAAGGAATAAAAAACAGGAATATTCGCTGGCGTCCTATCGAAAGACGGCGCGCAAATATTCCTGTTTTTTCATTTTCCGGAGATCAGATGAACCCGGCTCCATTTTCCTGTCAGATACCGCATAAATGAGATGATATAGTTTGCCGCCCATCCCATGGGAACCGCGTACCATACCGCCTGTACTCCGATAATCGGGGCAAATACCGCCGCCACGATCACGCGGATCGCCAGATTCACAAGGTTGGCAATCGTGAACACCACCACATCTCCCGCGCCCCGCAGCAGACCGTCTGTCGTCGCCTTCAGGCCGATAAACACGAAAAAGAAGGAAATAAACCGCACATACGCCATACCGGTCTGGAAAGCGGTCTCAGCGCTTCCCTCGTTTAGGAACCCACGTATGAAGAGATCCCCCCACAGCTGCATGATTATGCAGATGACCACTGCAAAGAATCCGACCATGGCATAGCAGTAGCGATACCCCTGCTTCACCCGGTCCGGCCGCCCGGCTCCGATGTTCTGTGCAGTAAAGGTCGACATGGCATTGCCGATGGCAAGCATGGGTACGATGCAGATCGACTCGATCCTCGTACCCGCGGCAAATCCGGCCATGACCGCGGAACCGAAGACGTTCACCACCGACTGTACCAAAAGCATCCCGATATGGACGATCGACTGCTGAAGCGTGGAAGGGATCGCCACCCGCATCATATTGATCATCATCTTCATGTCGTAAAAATGAAACGTCTCCGTCACTTCATACGCCTTCAGGCGCTTCAGCAATATGGTGAAGGAGATCACCGCCGACAGCCCCTGAGCCATCAGCGTCGCCACCGCAACGCCTGCGACTCCCTGATGGAACCGGATTACGAAGAGCAGATCCAGCACAATATTCAGAAGCGACGAAAAGATCAGGAGATAGAGCGGCGTTCTGGAATCGCCCAGCGACTGGAATATAGCCGCTTGTACGTTGTACATGAACAGGAACGGAAGTCCCACAAAGTAAATGCTTAAATACACGGAGGCATCGGCAAATACGTTTTCCGGCGTGTTCATCCACGCCAGGATCGGCTCGTTAAACAGAAATCCCAGCGTGCCGAGAAGTACGCTCAGCGTCAGGAAGTTGATCAGTGTCGTAGAGATCGCCGTCTTCATATTCCCCAGCTGCTTCGCGCCCAGGAACTGGGACACTACCACGGAGCTTCCAATGCCTCCGCCGATGGCGATGGCAATAAAGACATTGGTAATGGAATAGGAAGCGCCGACAGATGCCAGCGCCTCCTCACTTACGAACCGGCCTACAACGACCGAATCCATAATATTATAAAACTGTTGAAATAAATTGCCCAGAATCATCGGCAGAGCGAACAGAAGCAACGCGCTGCCCGGTGAATCGGTTATCATGTTTACTGCTTTTCTCTCTTTTTTCATACCCTTATTTTGAACCATTCCTATCCGAATATACGCCATCCGCAGATAAAGTTATTTCTCCACCAGCTGCTCAGGGCACGTTCTACAACACGTCCGTTACTTGAAGATGCATCGACCACCTTGCCGCCGCCTGCCACGATTCCCACATGGCCGCTTACGACGATGATATCGCCCGCCTGGAGACTGTTGAAATTCGTAATCTTCGTGTATTTTCCTACGCTTCGCCATCCGGCCGAGGTCAGATAGCTCTGCCGTACTCCCGCCTGATTCAGACAGTAGTAGATGAAGCCGGAGCAGTCAAACGCGTTCGGCCCTTTTGCACCATAGACGTATGGACAGCCCAGCTTGGATCTGGCGATGGACAGCAGACCGCTGACGCCGGAGCCGCCTTTTACCGTTCCGCCCTTGGAACCGCCGCTGCCACCGGATGATCCGCCTGAACCCGCCTTCTTTACGCTGCTTCCTGTCAGTTTATTCATCGTCTGACGGCCTACAGAACCGTCTGCTGTAAGGCCATTGTTGCTCTGGAAGGACTTCACCGCCTTTTCCGTCACTTCACCGTAATAGCCGGTAACATTGGCCGAAGATAAATAGCCGTATTTATTTAGCAGCTGCTGGATCCGGGTAACGGTCTCTCCCTGTTCCCCCAGCATCAGGCCGTTGGCCTGCGCCTCGGCACTGTTTAAGGCCACACGGGTGGATGGCCCGAGATAACCGTCAACCACCAGGTCGTTTCGCGCCTGGAACTGTTTGACCGCTGCCGCCGTATCATCGCCATACGCGCCGTCCGGTGTGGTCGTTAAATATCCCAGCTCCTTCAGCCGCGTCTGGCATGCCAGCACCACATCGCTCTTCTCTCCATAGGAAAGAAAATTCGGCTTGATCTCATCACTGTATAGAAGGTTAATCGTCTGCCGGCCCACCTTGCCATCCACATTCAGTCCGTTGACCTCCTGAAGCTTGATGACTGCGGCCTCCGTATCGTCCCCAAAGTGTCCGGTCACCAGATCTCCGGTAGCCAGATATCCCAGTTCGTAAAGGCGGTTCTGAATCCGCCTGATATCGTCACCATCAACATCCTTCGAAACCGCGTAGTACTTGGCGGAAGGAGCCATGATTGCCTTCAGCGTCTCCGGGCCGACAATGCCATCCTGCGCCAGCTGATTCTGCCGTTGAAAAGTCTTGACCGCAGATTCGGTCATATTTCCAAAATACTGAGTCGGTTCATCATTGTCCATAAATCCAAGATCCATCAGCCGCTGCTGAAGGCTTGCTATAATGGGATGCTCCACGCCGTTTCGGAGATACTCCGGAACGGGATTCTCATCCAGAACCGGAAGATCCGGCAGTACCGGCATCGGCTCCTCACCGATTGTCAGGATCTTTACCGGCTCGGGATTTTTCTCAGTCTCCAGCTCGATCGAGATGGAAGAGGGCTCGGGCGCCTCTGTCTCCTGCCCTGCGTCATTCTTTTTTCCGCAGCCTCCCAAAACCGCCGCGACAGCTGCGGCCAGAAGTACTTTATGTATAAAAGGTGTGTACCATCGTGCTTTTTTATTCATAAATCGGTATTCCTTTCCTTTTGTCGAATCAGGTCTATTTTAGCACATTTATAGGGAAAAAGGGAAGGAAATTTATCTCATACGGCTGAATAGTTGGAACAGTTCTGCCTTTACTTTCGTATCCTCCCTCCATTGCACAGTCGGCAGTCATATGGTATACTGAATAGGGTTAGAAATTGCTAACTCAGAAACTGAAAGGAGGTTTTATTATGGGAACATCTTTATTATGGGCGGCCGGCGGGACTGGCTTTACATTTTTAATGACCACGCTGGGCGCGTCTGTAGTTTTTTTCTTTCGCAAAGAAGTCAATGCATCTGTACAGAGAATTTTTCTGGGATTCGCAGCCGGAGTTATGGTGGCGGCTTCCGTATGGTCACTGCTGATTCCTGCCATTGAGGAAGCTTCCTTAAACGGTGGTATCGGCTGGATACCTGCCGCCGGAGGCTTTTTACTGGGCGTGTTCTTCCTGATCGCCCTCGATACCTATCTCCCCCACCTTCACCCGGACTGCAGTAACCCGGACTGCAACGAGGCGGAGGGAGTCTCTTCCAGCTGGAAACGGACCACCCTGTTAGTCATGGCGGTTACGCTTCACAATATACCGGAGGGCATGGCGGTCGGCCTGTCCTTCGCATTGGCCGCACAGCATGGCAACGATCCGGCGCTCTACACCGCGGCCATGGCTCTCGCCATCGGTATCGGTATTCAGAATTTCCCGGAAGGTGCGGCAATCTCCCTTCCATTGCGCCAGGAAGGTCTTTCCACCGGTAAGGCATTCTTCCGCGGCAGTATGTCAGGTATCGTAGAACCCATCTTCGGTATCCTCACGGTGCTGGTGGCAGGCGCCATCGAGCCTCTGATGCCCTGGCTGCTCTCCTTTGCCGCAGGCGCCATGCTCTATGTCGTAGTGGAAGAACTGATTCCCGAAGCACATTTAGGTGAACACTCCAACGCCGGTACACTGGGCGTTATGGGGGGATTTGTCATTATGATGATACTGGATGTGGCACTTGGGTGATAACATTTATGAGATGATATTTATACGATGTTGTTTATATGAAAAGAAGCGAAACGGTTTTTGTTATGGACCGTTTCGCTTCTTTATACTTACCTTCTTTCGTAAATCCTGCCACTTGGAAATTTTTTCCTTCTCTGCTATACTGATACCATCACGTTCTGTTTGCATCTGACATTCAGTCTGAGGAGGGAGAATTTATTTATGAAAAAACTTACTGCTTCACATTTTAACGACGCCATGGCTTATGCCCTTCTGGAACCGGAATTCAACCTCTTCCTGATCGGGGATTTGGAAAACTACGGTCTGGAGTCGGAAAACGTCTCCGTATACACGGCCGACACCTGGACAGGGGGAACACTCCCCTACGTTATTCTGGATTACAGGAACAATTTCCTGTTCTACAGCCATACCGCAGATTACAATAAAGCTGAAGTCGCCGGATTTCTCTCCGGATTCCAAATGCGCAATTTAAGCGGGAAGCGGGAACTGATTGAGCCTCTGATACCGCTTTTAAAGGGTCTTGAGCTGGTTCCCACGTATCTGGCGAGGCTTGACCGGCCGGCCAGCCCCGATGATCCCGCTTTTCCAGCAAGACGCCTTGTCCCTGATGATATTGATGCTATCTACGCACTGTTAAAACAGATCGATGAATTCTTCTCCATGCGGAGTAAGACGGAGGCTGAAAACCGGGAAGATATCTTAAGTTCCATGACCAACGAAGGCCGGATGTACGGGGTCTTTGAAGATGGGACGCTTGCAGCCGTAGCCGGAACCTCAGCCGAAAACTCCATGTCGGCCATGGTCGTCAGCGTTGCGACTCTGCCCGAATACAGAGGCCGCGGATACGCCACCCGGCTGGTAAACCGTTTATGCCGGGACTGTCTGGCGGACGGCATGAAATTCCTCTGCCTCTTCTATGATAACCCGGAGGCCGGCACCATCTACCGCAAGATCGGTTTTAAGGAACTGGGGCAGTATGCTATGGTAAGAAGTATTGAAAGTATTAAAAGTATTGATCCCCATTGAGAAATAAGAGAAGATGCATGCCGCCTGGCTGCTGCCGGGTATAGAAAAAGCTTCCGCAAAAGCACCGCCCGTCAAACATTACGTTTGCCCGGTGCCTTTGCAGAAGCTTTCTCTATTTATTAAATCTCATACTTATGCTTCAGCCTCAGCCTCGCCAGCGACCTCGCCAGCGACGCCTCGAAATGCGAATGTTCCTGGATGCTCTTACTCTGTCTGAGCTGCTCCTCGGCCCTCTCCCTGGCCTCCTCGGCACGCCTCTCGTCAATATCCTCAGGACGTTCCGCAGTATCCACCAGAAGGGTGACACGGTTGTTGATAATCTGTACAAAACCATCGCCTACCACGCCGTTAATCCATTCGCCGCTTTCATTCATCAGTCTCATCTCGCCGATCGTAACTGCAATTACCATGTCCTCATGGTGCGGCAGAACCTCTTTTTCTCCATCTAACAGGGGGATGATGAGCTTCTGGCACGGTCCCTTGAAGAACACCTTGTCAGTTGCAATGATCTGCAAAAAAAATGTATTTGCGCTCACAGGCCCTCACCTCTATCTGCCTTCCTCGGCTCCTAATGTCTTCGCCTTCTCGATTACCTCATCGATCGTTCCCACGTTAAAGAACGCCGTCTCCGGATACTGGTCCATCTCACCTTCTACGATGGCCTTAAAGCCGCGCACCGTCTCCTTCAAAGGAACGTACTTTCCGGCAACGCCGGTGAAGTTCTCCGCCACGGAGAATGGCTGGGATAAGAATTTCTGGATCTTTCTGGCACGGTTTACTGTGGTCTTATCCTCATCGCCCAGCTCCTCCATTCCGAGGATTGCGATGATGTCCTGAAGCTCTCTGTATTTCTGAAGTGTCTCCTGAACCATTCTGGCCACCTCATAGTGTTCCTCGCCTACCACATCCGGTTCCAGAATACGGGAGTTGGATTCCAGCGGATCAACCGCCGGGTAAATACCCTGTTCCACAATCTTTCTCGAAAGAACCGTCGTCGCATCCAGATGGGCAAAGGTGGTCGCCGGAGCCGGATCCGTCAAGTCATCGGCCGGCACGTAAACCGCCTGAACCGAAGTAACAGAACCGTTCTTGGTGGAGGTAATCCTCTCCTGTAACTCGCCCATCTCCGTGGCCAGTGTCGGCTGGTAGCCAACAGCGGACGGCATACGTCCGAGCAGCGCGGACACCTCGGAACCAGCCTGAACAAAACGGAAGATATTGTCGATGAACAGCAGCACGTTTTTATGCTCCTGATCACGGAAGTATTCCGCCATGGTAAGTCCCGTCTCCGCTACACGCATACGGGCTCCCGGCGGCTCATTCATCTGACCGAATACCAGGGCCGTTTTCTCGATAACGCCGGACTCTCCCATCTCGGTCCATAAGTCATTTCCTTCACGAGAACGCTCTCCAACACCGGTAAAGATGGAATATCCGCCATGCTCTGTCGCAATGTTATGAATCAGCTCCTGAATGAGGACCGTCTTACCTACACCGGCGCCTCCAAACAGACCGATCTTTCCACCCTTTGCATAGGGGGCCAGAAGGTCAATAACCTTGATTCCCGTCTCCAGGATCTCCGCTACCGGGCTCTGTTCCTCAAATGACGGCGGATCCCTGTGGATGACCCATTTCTCGCCTTCCTTTAACGGTTCACCGTTGTCAATCGTCTCACCCAGGACGTTAAAAAGGCGTCCCAGTGTCTGCTCGCCGACAGGAACCCTGATTCCCGAACCGGTGGCCGTTACTTCCATATCTCTGCAGAGTCCTTCGCTGGAAGCAAGCATAATGCAGCGAACGGTATTATTTCCCAGATGCTGGGAAACTTCCATTACGCAGCGTTTTCCGTCATTATCTACCTCAAGGGCGTCCTTAATGCACGGCAGCTCCACGCCTTCCTCGAACTCTACGTCTACAACAGGCCCTAAAACCTGCACGATTTTTCCTTTATTCATAATCTGTTTCTCACAGTTGTGAGGACTCCTCCTCTCTGTTATTTTTTCTTCTTCTTTTTTTGGGCCTTGGCTCCGCTGATTACCTCGGTGATCTCCTGGGTAATGGCAGCCTGGCGGACCCGGTTATAGGTGATTGCCAGTTCATCCAGCATATCCTGCGCACTCTTCGTGGCAGCCTGCATGGCCATCATTCTGGAATTCTGCTCGCTGGAGTAGGATTCCACCAGACCGCCATAGATAAATCCGGCTATATAGTTAGGTACGATGGCATCGATCACCGCCTTGGGCGATGGCTTCATCGTGATTTCCTCCAGATGGATGTCGATCGGTATGCCCTGGGGCACGCTGAAATTAGACTTCGGAAGCGGTAAAAGCTGCGTAATCTCGGCCTCCATCTTCATTGCATTGACCATTCTGGTATAAATCATGTATACCTCATCTAGTTTCCCGGACAGGAAATAATCCACGATTTTCTCCTCAATGATCCTCGCCCGGCTCATATTCGGGTTTTGCACCGTATACCGGAAATCCTGTTCTACCGGAATCCCCTTTCTCACAAAATACTGCTGGCCCAGCTCACCGACCACGAACAGCATGGGATTTTCTCCCTTGTCGATCTGTTCCTGCACCAGCTTGAATACGTTGTGATTGTATGCGCCCGCAAGGCCTTTGTCCGCGGTTACCACGATATACCCGATCTTCTTGTCTTCCGGCTTAATCTGCGGCCTCGTATCGAAATAAGGGTCCTCTATCTCCGGTGTATGCCTGACAATTCGGGAAATGGTCCTCTGGAGCGCATAGAAATAGGGTTCTGTATCGGTTAAGTTTTTTCTGGCCTTTTTAAGCTTTGACGAGGAAATCGTATACATCGCATTCGTAATCTTCATCGTACTCTTGATACTGTTCATCCTGCTTTGTATCTCTCTCGCATTTGCCATATCTTACACCTGCTTCTGTTTATTTGTTTCAGTCCACATTTCGAGTTTGCAGATCAACTCAAAATGACGCCATCGTGTTCTGTTTAAATTCTTTCACGCCGTCTAAAATGCTCTGCTTCAGCTCGTCGGAAAGAACTTTCTTCTCCTCGATCTCCTTCACGATTTCCGGATGCTTCTGCTCAAAGAATGCCAGCATTTCCTTCTGGAAACCCTTGATCTTTGACACTTCCACATCGAGAAGAAGCCGGTTATTAGCGGCTACCAGGCTGATGACCTGATCGTGTAAGCTCATCGGATGGCAGAGCGGCTGCTTTAACATCTCTGTCAGTCCCTTGCCATACTGGATCATCTCCTTCGTCGCCGGATCGAGGTCCGAACTGAACTGGGTAAATACTTCCATCTCACGGCACTGGGCCAGGTCGATACGAAGGCTTCCTGCCGCCTTCTTCATGGCCTTTGTCTGAGCTGCGCCGCCGACACGGGATACGGAAAGTCCCACGTTGACCGCAGGTCTCATACCGGAGAAGAATAAGTCACTCTCCAGGAATATCTGTCCGTCCGTGATGGAGATAACGTTTGTCGGAATATATGCCGAAACATCTCCCGCCTGTGTCTCAATAATCGGCAGCGCCGTAATGGAACCGCCGCCCTTTTCCTCACTCAGTCTGCTGGATCTCTCCAGAAGCCTGGAATGCAGATAGAACACATCGCCCGGATATGCCTCACGCCCCGGGGAACGCTCAAGGAGTAAAGACAGCGCACGGTAAGCAACCGCATGTTTCGACAAATCGTCGTAAACGATCAGCACATCTTTTCCCTGATACATGAAGTACTCTGCCAGCGCCGTTCCGGAATAGGGAGCGATATACTGAAGCGGAGCCGGTTCACTGGCTGTCGAGGACAGAACGATGGTATAATCCATGGCTCCATACTGGCTTAATGTATTGACCATCTTCGCAACGGTGGAAGCCTTCTGGCCTACCGCCACGTAGATGCAGATCGTATCTTTGCCCTTCTGATTTAAAATGGCATCGATGGCAATCGAGGTTTTACCGGTCTGACGGTCGCCGATGATCAGCTCACGCTGGCCGCGGCCGATGGGGAACATGGAGTCAATTGCCAGGATTCCCGTCTCCATAGGCACCGAAACGCTCTTTCTGTCAATGATACCAGGCGCCTCATTCTCGATCGGGCGGTAATCGTCGGACTTGATGTCACCTTTCCCGTCGATTGCTGCACCCAATGCGTTGACAACTCTTCCTATATAAGCGTCGCCAACCGGGATACCGGCACGTTTCTTTGTTCTCGTAACCTTGCATCCCTCTTTAATCTCTCTATCTGAACCAAACAGGATACAACCGATGTCGTCCCGTCTGATATCCTGTACCATACCTTTTACACCGTTATCAAAGATAACGATCTCGCCGTACATGGCGTGATCAATTCCATAAATCGTCGCGATTCCGTCACCGATTCCGATGACCGTGCCGACCTCCTGGTCTCTTGCATGTACGTCATAATCTTCAATCTCGCTTCTTAAGATGGAGATAATCTCATCTGAATTGATTGAACCCACGCTTCTCACCTCCGCATCAATATTTGCTCTAACTGTTTCATACGTCCTTTTATACTCCAGTCTGTCTCCATATCGCCGGTGCGGATCACAAATCCTCCGCCCAGACTGGAATCCTTAACAAGGCGGAGTTCCACATCCTGTTTCTGGTATTTCTTCATCAGCATCTGCTTAATTTTCTTAAGCTGCTCTGCGTCCGGCTCCGTCACATAATACAACGTTGCTCGCAGACTGCCTTCCTGTTCGCATGCATAGGCATGGTACGCTTCGAATACATCTTCGACCTCGCCCATGTCCTGATGTCCACAGAGCACCTTAAGAAAATTCCTCAGCTCTGCTGGAAATACCCGGTCAATGACGCGGTTTTTTTCGCTTTTTTTCACCACAGGGCTTACGAGGGCTTCCTTAAGCTGGGGAACCTCGCGAAACAGCACCTCCGCTTCTTCCACCATTTCCTTTGGAACCTTCAATTCGTAAAGCACCTGTCCGTAATTATTTGCTGCCTGCGTCATGAGAATCACCTGCTTCTGCTATATACTGGTCGTAGAGTGCCTGGTTCTTCCTATCGTCCATCTCGCCCTGCACAACCTTTGCCGCTGCTGCAAGTACCAGACCTGCAATCTGCGCTTCCGCTTCCCTCATTGCCTTTTCCTGGTCCGCATTCGCCGTCTTGTGGGCATTTTCGATAATTCTGTCCGCCTGCTCTCCGGCTTCTTTTATCATGCGCTCCTGTACGGTCTTCGCCTCTGCCTTTGCCTCTTCCACAAGCTTCTTTCCTTCTTCCGCCGACGCCGCCAGCTTCTCTTCATACCGGCTTTTAAGCTCGGACGCCTGGGACTCGGATGCCCTCGCATTTGTGATGCTTTGATCCACCATAGTCTGGCGTTTGTTCATGATATCCATCACCGGTTTAATCAGGAAATGCTTGAGCAGAAGATACAGGACGATGACATTGACGATATTCCACACAAGGTTAAAATCCAAACGTAACATCGAATTCGCCTGCCTTTCTATCTATATTCTTAACTTTCCGTCTGTCAGGCATTATTTTAAGAATAAGATGATTAACAGAGCGATAACGAAACCGTAAATAGCAGTTGCCTCTGCAAGAGCACAACCAAGTAATAAAGCCTTGCTGATCTTGCCTTCTGCCTCAGGCTGTCTTGCGATTGCGTCTACTGCCTTTGAAGTTGCCAGACCAATACCTACACCTGCACCTACACCTGTTAAAACTGCGATACCTGCACCAATAGCTGTTAACATAATAAATATCTCCTTTTCTCTTTTTAATTGTTTTGATTACTCCAACACTTTGGTTACTCCACTGCTTCTTTGATAAAGAGGGCAGTTAAGAATACGAATACATACGCCTGAATGAGTCCGTCAAAGATGTCAAAATACATGCTGAACGGAATCGGTATGATTGGAGCTACGAGCTGCTTAATCAGCTCCATGACTACAAACGAACCAAGCACGTTGCCAAAAAGACGCATACATAAAGACAACGGTTTAATAAAGATTTCCAGAATATTGATCGGAGCGATAATCGCTACCGGTTCTGCAAAGCTTTTTACCCATCCCTTAAGTCCTTTCTTATGGAAGCCCGCATATTCAATCAATACGATGCTCATAAGGGCAAGTGCCGCAGTCGCATTCAAGTCCTTGGTTGGTGGTTTGAAGCCGATTAAACCGATCAGATTCGCAACGCCGATGTAGATGGCTATGGATATCAGATACGGGATATATCTGCGCCCTTCTTCTCCAACCAGATCATCAAAGAATTTGTAAATGCCGCCGATTGCCACTTCCAGCGCCAGCTGCTTCTTCCCAGGATTCTCCACCTTTAAATTTCTCACCAGGCAGATGGAAAGTATGGTCAGCACCGCCATGATAATCCACGACACCACTACGGATTCAGCGATAGGAATTCCACCAAATACCGGAATGGTAAATACCGTTTCGCAGTTAAGTTCTTCCATTAACCTCTCTGCTAAATCCTCCGTAATGCTCACTTCCTTTCTTCAAGACTCTCTAATACTATTAGAATACTTGTACTGATATTTGTACATTAAGTATACCGTGTATCATACTTGCATCTGCAACAATTGTCAACATTTCCGCCGCTTCTTAACAAATCGTTAATGAGACTAATTGTTTGAACATTTGGAACAATTTTCCCGGAGTTATTTCTGAAATTCTTATTAAATTTTCAAGGAAAATATGAAGGAATTATGAACTTTATTAATTTGAACCCCAATTTTCTTAATTTTATACCAAAAATCATTTCAGTATTTTGTGAAATTTGACCGTGTTTTTTTTGTGTTTTTTATTTCCATCGTCATTACTACCTAAACGTTAAGTTAATATCCTGCAAATGATAGATAAAAAGGCTATCCCCATGGGACAGCCTATTATTTTGACCATCAAAACTTACAAATGGCTCATCTATGTTTTTTATAATATTTCCGAAAAACTCTTCCTATTAAATAGCTTATTCACCTGCTTTGAAGTTATAAATTGGTTTTATCACCTGAAGAATTTTTACCGTGGAATCGATGTACTTCACAATATCATCCATGGCCTTGTAAGCCATGGGACACTCGTCCAGAGTTTCTGCGCTCACCGATGTCGTATAGATTCCCTTCATCTCCTGTTCGAACTCTGCCACTGTAAACGCCTTTTTCGCCGCTCTCCGGCTCATCAGACGACCGGCGCCGTGAGGCGCGGACCAGTTCCACTCCTCATTGCCCTTTCCCACACAGATCAGACTCCCTTCCTTCATGTTGATGGGGATGAGAAGTTTTTCTCCATTTCGTGCGGATACGGCTCCTTTCCTCAGGATCATGGCTTTCGTATCGATGTAGTTATGAATCGTCGTAAAGCTTTCCTCCACAGTCAGGCCCATTCCGCTTACAATCTCATCCATCATGGCCTTTCTGTTTAAAAGGGCGAAGTGCTGGACCAGCTTCATATCGTGAATGTAGTCCTCCATCTGCTGACCGCTTACGTACGCCAGCTCCCTGGGAACCGTGGTCTCACCGGACGCATGCAGCGCCTTGACAGCTGCCTCAATCTCTCCCTGCCGCCCCTGGGCCTTGTACGATTCGATCATCTGATTAATGGTTTCACGTGACGGCTCCTTTAAGCTCTTATACGCCAGATTCTGATAAAAACCGGCCGTCTCCAGCCCCAGATGACGGCTTCCCGAATGGATAACAAGATAAATATTACCGTCCTCATCCTGATCCGCCTCTATAAAGTGATTGCCGCCCCCAAGGGTGCCCATGCTTTTCTCCGCGCGTTCCAGATTGACAGCGCCTTGCTCCAGGCATTTAAGCTCCGTTAAATCAACCTCACCGTAATAGGGATGGGTCTTCTCCCTCACCAGGAACCCGGCCGGAATCTGCTCATGAATCAGCGTGTCCAGCCTCTTTAGGTCGAGCCGGCGCTCCCGGATACGGACTGTCTCCATCCCGCATCCGATATCCACCCCAACGAGATTCGGCACCACCCTGTCATGGATCGTCATGGTCGTACCGATCGTACAGCCGGCGCCGGCGTGGACATCCGGCATAATCCGGATTCTGGCGTCCGCCGCGAATTCCATATCGCATAACTGTTTAATCTGCTGGAGCGCCATATCTTCTACCACATCGGTATAGACAATGGCCTCATTGAATTTTCCTTTTACCGTTTTCATTCGTTTCCTCTATGCCCTCTTTCCCGTTACCACCTTGCTTTTTTTACCGATTTTAACGCCCGATGCTTTATACTGGCTACATCCGGCGCAGCATCCCTTTTTATCTGCATGAAGCCCTCTGGCGCATATGCCAAAGCCCATATAGTAAAGACATACTTCTTCTTTGACCTGTCTCATTGTAATCCCTCCTGAAATTTATATATTAATCTGTTTTTTATGAATATAGATGAATAAAGAGTCCGGCGATCCGGACTCGCGCGCCGGAGCGCGGCCGCTAAAGCGGCCATATTTCCTTAGTGCGAAGTGCGCATACCCGATAAAGCGGGGCACGCTGTCCCCCGGAGGGTTTTGTTTCATAGGACGAATTTTCTATGAAACAAAAAAAGAGCCTTCCGGCTCTCCCAACGTCTTTAAATATTTCTGTCCTTATCTCGTTCTCTGATCCTGCTGCTAAAATCCAGTTATTTTAGGCAGCCGGATATCAAATACTTCCTGTAATCCCTGTGCTCCCGCCTGGATTTTTGTAGAGTTCACTAAGGACTCTTCACATTCCTCCGGTTGGACATCAGGTGATTTCTTCGCCTCCTATTGGCGAACGATCAGGATGGACCATTTTAAGACTAAGCCTGTCGGCTGTCGGTTGAAACCGTATGATATCATCTGTATGCAGCTGTATTATATTTTGTGACTGTATAAACTGGTTTTGTATAAAGAATGAATAGCCGCGTCTCATCGCAGGTCCTCCTTTCTCTTTTCTTTCGATTACAGTATTCCTCACCATTATGGCTCTTCGAATACTCTATCATGGAAGGTTATGGAATGCAAGGGTATGACTGGAAGTGTAAGGATTATGTAAGGATTCCTATTACAGTTCAACATTCAGAAGCAGACTCCCCCACTTCTGAATGTTGAAGCCTCCAGCGGATGTGCAGAGCTCCCCAGTGTATTTTGTCATGCGCCCGGAATTGGAATGAGGTCTTTCACGAACCTGCCATTTATGGTATGATGGATGCATAGCAAAAACAGAATTTTCAACTAATATTAAGGAGGTTTCTTATGGGTGAAATGATTTCTTCATTTGACGGAACAAAGCTTTACTTTAACAGAGAAGTGCCAGAACAGGCAAGAGCCGCTGCCGTTATTGTACATGGACTCTGCGAGCACCAGGGGCGGTACGATTATCTCGCAGATCTTTTCCATCAGGCAGGCATCGCTACATACAGGTTCGACCACAGGGGGCATGGCCGTTCCGAAGGGGAGCGCACGTATTATGAAGACTTTAACGAACTTCTGGATGATACCAATGTAATCGTAGACATGGCTATTGCAGAAAATCCCGATCTGCCGGTCTTCTTAATTGGCCACAGTATGGGTGGGTTCACCGTTGCGCTATACGGTGCAAAGTATCCGGATAAGAGGCTGCGCGGCCTGATCACCAGCGGCGCTCTGACGAAGGACAACGGCGGCCTGATTACCGGCGTTCCGAAGGACTTGGATCCGCACACCCTGCTTCCCAATGAGCTGGGCGCAGGCGTCTGCTCCGTAGCCGAGGTCGTAGACTGGTACGGAAAGGATCCCTATAACACAAAGACCTTTACCACAGGCCTGTGCTACGCCATCTGCGGCGGTCTCGACTGGTTTAACGGCGCTGTCAAGGACTTTACCTATCCGGTCCTCATGCTTCACGGAGAAAAAGACGGACTTGTAAGTGTAAAAGATACTTATGATTTCTTTGCTGCGGCACCGTCCAAAGATAAACAGATGAAAATTTACGGCGGACTCTTCCATGAGATCTTTAATGAATACTGCCGGGATGAAGTAATCGGAGATGCGGTCCACTGGATCGAGAAGAGAATTTAAGGCAGGGCAGCCCTCTAACAGCAAAAGCCCGCAGAATACGGTGCCGCACACGCGGCCGCCGTAATCTGCGGGCTCTCTGTTTCTGTATTTAGTGGCGTTTTACGAAACGTCCTTCTTTCATGATAACCTTCATGTTCTCCACGCAGATATTTCTGATATTCTCCAGCGGGTTGCCGTCGATAACCAGTAAATCAGCGCTCTTGCCTTCTTCCAGAGTACCCGTTACGTCTGCAACCTTCAGCATCTCAGCGCCTACCTTGGTAGCGGCAACGATGGTATCCATCTCGCTGATGCCTGCGCATTCTACGAAGGAGTACATCTCGCCCATGGCGGTATAGCCGTATGGTGTCAGGCTGGAGCAGAAGGAGTCGGAACCGATGGTTAAGCCGATACCCTTGTCTTTTGCTCTTCTAAGGTTTGCGTAAACACGGTTAAGTTCCTTTTCAACCACATCCTTGCCCGGGAACTTGTCATGGATTTCCGGTACGTATGTCGGCGGATACGTCTTGAACCACTCATGTAAGAACTGAATCGTCGGGCAGAAGTAGATGCCTTTTTCCGCCATGATATCGAGACACTCGTCATTTAAAGCCTGGCCATGGATGATCAGATGAACGCCGGCCTTTGCACAGTCTAATGCGCCGCCAAAGCCTTCACAGTGAGCCCATACCGGGATTCCTACCATATTGCATTCGTCTACAACTGCCTGGATTTCCTCCATGCAGTAATGCTGATCCAGCTTCTGATCCCAGCGCCAGATTCCGCCGCCGGTTGCCCAGATCTTGATGGCGTCCGGGTTGTCACGCAGCCTTCTTCTCACTGCTTTTCTTAAATCCCACGGTCCGTCGATACGCTCAGCCCACGGATGGCCTAAATCGTTATGCTCTTTTAAGAGCTTATGGGAATCGCCATGGCCTGCTGTACGGCAGAATCCAAGTCCTGTACCGACAACACGCGGTCCTTCCATGATTCCGGCTTCCACCATATCACGGATTGCAAGTCCGTTGCGTCCGATCTCACCAACGGTGGTAAGACCTGTCTCCAGACATTCATGCGCCTGCTGAACAGCTACAACTGCCTTCTGCTCAACGCTCTCCAGTACCCAGTCACTGTCATCATCCGTTAAGTTACCGGAGAAATGCAGATGTGTATCAATTAAACCAGGCATAATTGTCTTTCCTGAAACATCTACAATTTCATACTCCGTACCAAATTCTTTTCCAGCACCCGCATAGGCGACTTTTCCGTCTTTTACCAGAACCAGGGAATCCTTAATTGGCTCTGCACCGGTACCATCGATCAGCAGTCCGCCGACAAATGCGGTATCTTTTAATTCTTTCTTCATGATAAAACCTCCTTTAATTTTTAGATATATTATTTTTTCTGTGAAAACATTTTTAAGATGAGGCCAACTACCAGCCAGCCCGCTACGATCAGCCATTCCACCGGCTTTAAGGCCGCCGGGCTCATCGGGATAACCATTAATGCAATAATGATGGAACCGGCCAGGCAGGCGGCTCCGATTCCCAGCTTACCGCCGGGTACTTTATACGGTCTTGGAAGATCCGGTTCCGTCGTTCTCATACGAAGACAGGCGAAACTCACCATGGTGCAGGAGAAAATAAATGCCAGCGCGGATACATTGGTCAGCGGGACCAGCATTTTCTTGCCCAGGAACGGTCCGACTATAGTTAAGCATGCAAGAAGTATGTTGGCCATTTTCGGCGCGCCGCTTTTCGGATCAATTTCAGCAAATTTCTCCGGAAGCTGACCCTTTCGTCCCATGGCAAGCATGATTCGGCTGGTGGCGCCATAGAAGGAGTTCATCGGTCCCATCGGCCCCAGGGTTGCGATTACCAGCATGATGACATACAGGAACATGTTGATGTCTCTTAAGCAGGCCAGAGCCGGCACGGAGCTCTTTACAAAATCGGACCACGGAATAATGGTTCCGAAGGAATAGATACAGATCATATAGAAGCCGCCGGCAGCCAAAAGCGCCATGCTGATTACCTTGCCGAATTTATTCCAGTCAAGGCCTTCCGCCGCTTCCTCCGCCTGCTGCGGAATCGTATCAAATCCCGCATAGAAGAACGGTGTCATGACAAGGACGGATACAATTCCGGCAAACATGTTTGTTGCGCTCGTAGAGGAACCGGCACCATCCACCTGTCCGAAAGCAGGTAAAATATTGTGCGGACCGCCTTTTACAAAGGATATAGCCATGGCCAGAAGCATGCCGCCCAGCAGCGCCTTTGTTAAGAACGCCTGCAGCTTGGCAGCGGAGCTCGCACCCTTAAAGTTTAAGAAGATTACGTAGCACGCAAAGCCCAGAGCGATGATAGTCGGGAACAGATACACATCGGCCCCCATAATCGTATAGAGCTTTACGGAGCGAAGAAACGGCAGCATATCGCCGAACATATCAGAAACCAGTGTGGAGATTGCGATTGCCTCCCACGGACACAGGATTCCGTTTCCAAGTGCCAGGAACCAGCCCGTTATGTATGAAACGTTTTTGCCGAAGGTTCTGTCCACGTACTCGACGATACCTCCTGATATCGGTATTGCCGCCGTCAGTTCCCCGAACACTGCGCCAATCGGAAGCAGAAATAACGCACCGATGAAAAATGCAATCATTGCAGCGATCGGACCGCCGCCGATAATCATCCAGTCACCAACCAAGAGCACCCAGCCCGTCCCGATGATCGCGCCGAAACCTATTGTGAAGTAGTTCCAGATGGATAGGGTTTTCTGCATACCCGTTCCTTCCGGAGCTGTCTGTTTGGAACCAGCCATAGAATTAATTCCCCCTTTTATTTGGTATATGTGTCACTTGACAAATGCCATTTTAACTCTTATGATTTTATAGTCAATTATCTGTGCAGAAAAGACATTTTTCATGTCAGAAATGGCACCTGATTTAGCTATTTTTAATCTGTCCGCATCGGCGGATGGATTCGGAAAGGGGAAGCCTTATGTATAAAGTTGCAATATGTGATGACAATCCGGCAGACCTGCAGTTAATAACGGATTATCTGACAGAACCTGAATTTCACTATCCGCTGGAGCTGTCCTCCTTCCACGACGGAGTAGAGCTGGCGCAGGCATATAAAAAGGAAGGACAGTACGACTTAATCATCCTCGATATGATGATGGACCGGTTAAATGGGATCGAAACTGCCCTGAAGATACGGAAAGTGGATCAGAATGTGGCCATTCTCATTGTGACGGCAACTGTGGAATACGCCATCGAGGGCTATAAGATTAATGCGGCCCGTTACATCGTCAAACCGGTATCAAAGCCGGAATTTCAGAAAATTACAAAGAATATATTCGCCTCCATCGATAAAAAGAGGGGGGCTTATTACCATTTTCCCAGCAAGAGCGGGACTACCGTCATATCCATGGAAGATATCTTCTATTTTGAATCGGATATCCGGTCTATCCACATCTCCTCCAGACAGGGCGACTATACCTTTACCGGACGGATCAGCGCCGTCGAGGAGCAGACGGAAGGCCACGGCTTTCTCAGGGTCCATAAGAGCTTTATCGTGAACCTGAAGCACGTTCACAACATTTTTAAGGATTCCGTAACGCTGGATAACGGAGAGGTGATTCCCTTAAGCCGCCACCGCCACAGAGAAGTAAACCAGAAATTTTTAGATTATATGGAGGAGCAGATCATATGACGGTCTATTACCAGCTGCTGCTAGACACGATTCTGTCATGTGCCGAGACACTGATTCTGTTTCAGATGTACCGCGCCTTCTTAAGGCGCAACTCCCGCCCCAATAAAGACTATTACCTGGGGCTTTTTTCGTATTTCGTTTTTCAGCTTGTCACGTATGCCGGCCGCTGGCCGCTGTTTTCCGCGTGGACCTACTATCTTTTGTTTACGCTTCTGCTGGCCTGCCTCTTTTTCGCGGATGCGCTTCAGATTAAGATCCTCGTGACGTACCTCTTTGTCACCCTGCATTACTCATGCAAGCTGGCCTGTTCCACATTTTTCATGGCGCTAAAGCACGCGGATCTGCCGTCGGTCCCTTCCAATCTGATTCAGAGCCCTCTGTCACAGATTGCGGCCTGCGTCGTCTTTATCCTGTTTACCTGGCTGTTCATCTACTTCCGAAGCATGCGCCGCCACAATAAATACAACCTGTATTCCGCCATCACCTACTTAGCACCGGCCGGAATCCTCTTTATCGTCATACATCAGTTTTATCTGCGGACCATCAACCAGACCGCGCCGTTTTATTTATCGGAATCCGGGATTCTCATGTGTACGTCCTTCGCGCTGTTCTATCTGATTGACAAGACCGAGATGATCGACGAGGCCAGCGAGCGGAGTCTGATGGCGTCCAAGCTTCTGGAGCATCAGAAAGATTATTACAAGAGTGTGGAAAAGTCTCAGCACGAGGTCGCGGCCATGCGCCACGATCTGAAAAACCATCTGCACTGCATCGCATCCTTCATTGAACTGGAGCAGTATCAGGATGCGCTTCATTACATCGACGAGATTTACACCGATTCCAGACACCTGTCTTCCACGGTCAACATTGGGAACAATTTGATCAGCATCCTGCTGAACGATGCCAAAGAACGGGCCTCCCTGAACAACATCCGCATGACAGTAAATGTCATGGTTCCGCCGGACTTACCGATCGACAACGTGGACTTATGCATTATTCTGGGAAACTTACTGGACAACGCCCAGGAAGCCTGCTGCCGCATGGAGGGAGACACGGAGGACCGCTTTATTGACGTGGAAATCCTGTTTAAGAAGTCCTTTCTTATTATTAAGGTCACAAACTCTTATAACGGCCAGTACATTCTGAAGGAAAACCAGTATGAAAGTGTTAAAAAAGGCCAGCATTTCTGTGGAATCGGGCTCTCCAACGTTCGCACGACGGTGGAAAAGTACGACGGAGAGATGAAGGTCACCCCGAACGAAAAGGAGTTTGTCGTTACGGTCATGTTAATGCTGCTGGGTACCTAAAAAAACCAGGGCAGAGAAAACAATTTTCCTGAAACAAGAATTGTTTTCTCTGCCCTGGTTTTCTATTATAGATTCCCGTCATCCCACAGGCTGCCTCTCACGATTACAGAAAGAACATCTTCCAGAGAGCGGAGCCTGTCATGATCAGGGCGAAGGCGTAGCTGATCACCATACAGATCTGAAGTACCCGCGGAGTCTTTAATCCGGCATTAACGTCTTTGCGGAAGATCAGCCGGCAGACGAAGAATCCGCCAAACGGCGTAGCGATCGCAGTTGCAATATTGGCAATGAAGATCAGCTGAGTGGGGGAACCGCCGTAGCTGTAACAGACGACTGCCGCAAAAGCGATGCAAAGAAGGCATCCCCAGCGGATAAACTTCGTCTCCAGCCCCACCGGCTTATCGATTCCGGCGGCAAGCAGCACCATACCACGCTGTGTATTTCCAAGCAGTGAGGAAAACCCTGCTGCAAGCAGCGCAATGCCCATAACGACCGGCGCGGCTTTGCCTAAAAATGGAATCAGCAGATCGCCCAGCTGGGCCGGAGCCTTGATTGCCGTTCCTGTCGGATGCAGTACTATCGCACCGACTAAAACTATCGCCCCTGATATCAGGATGACAGCGGCCACATGGGCGATGGCGTCAGCAAGCATGATTCCGTTGAACAAATCTACTTTTTTCCACTTCTTTTCAACGCCCAGATACGTTCCGTAAATGCCCGCTGTGATGGCCGCATTGGTGCTTATGTAGGCCAGCGCCGTAGTAAGGCTGCCATCCGCGATCTTCCAGTGGGTGAGCCCCCTGCCAAGCTCTCCCCATGCCGGTCCGCCCGTGGCCGCAAGCGTGGCATAAAAGCAGATGATCATTCCCAGAATACACAGCGTGATCAGTTTTTCCACCTTGGAATAAACCCCTTTGGTAAAATAACACACCAGAATAATAGCTATCATTATAAGAGAGCCCAGCTTCCAGTTCATTCCGAAGATGAGGTTCATACCGGCTCCCGATCCTGTGATATTCCCCATGGTAAAGAACAGGCACGAGAAAAATGTGGCCATGCCAACAATCACTGCCGCCCCCTTTCCATAATAATGCCGTATTGCATGGATCACCGGCATTCCCGTAAGCATAGAGAGCCGATATGTCGTGAGCATAAATGTGATTCCCATAAATGCAATGGGAATCACCAGCCATATCATGGAATACCCATAGTTGGAGCCCAGCATTGCAGATGTCGTTATGTTTCCGGGTCCGATTACGACCCCCGCCAGAATGATACCCGGACCAATACGTTTTAACAGTTCCAGAATTGATGCTTTTTTGACTTTTGTCTGGTCAAATTCTTCCCCCATATTTTCACCTCTCCTGTAAAAAGGCAGTGTCGGCTGCCTCCGGCACCGCCTTTTTATAATCCTTTCGATTCTCTGATTTTACAACTGGATTTTATTACTGGATTTCATTACTGGATTTCATTACTGGATTTCATTACTGATTACTGAAACTGGCTCATGTCCACTTTTTCCATACCGCTGTTCTTAAGTCCCAGTGCGATCCAGTCCTTCTCTTCCTGGTTCAGGGGAAGCACAGGCTTACGCATTAAGCCGCTGGAGAATATGCCGCGCTGTACGAGAGCCTCTTTCAGCCGTGCATGGGCCTCGCCGGATGGCTGGCCGCCGCCGTAAATAGCCTGTGAAATGTGATAGATCCGGTCTGACCAGTCCTGGGCCTCTTTTAATGTGTGCTTTTCCGGATTGGCGAATACCTCGCGGGCCGGGCAGATGATCTCCGGTACACAGCCTGCAAAGCCGATTAAGGCGCCGTCCATTCCCGGGAACCAGCTGACACAGAGTGTCTCATCATGGCATGTAATCAGAGAGATATCCGGGCACTCCTGACGAAGGAGGCGAACGTCATGCTCATAGATGGAGGTGACACGGGTTCCCATCTTGATACATTTTACGTGGTCGATTTCTTTACACATTTTAATCAGTGTCTCAACCGGATAAAACGCCTTGCTGGTGGCCGGATAGAGGTGGATGATGATATCGATATCCGCGCCCTCTGCCACGTCCTTCACATACTCAAACGGTGCGTCCGCATGCATGCCAAAGCGCAGCCACATGTGAGGAGGCATCAGCAGGATTCCGTCCGCTCCGGCTTCCTTTGCTTCCTTTGCCATCTCAATGGATTCTATGGTGTTCTCGCAGTTGATTCCGGAGATGATCGTCATAATATCGCCGCATTCCTCGCTGCAGATTTCAACCACACGCTTCCGCTCCGCACGGGAAAGCCCTGTGATCTCACCTGTATGGCCGTTGCACACCAGTCCCTGGATTCCCTTATTATAGAAAGTCTTCATCCAACGGAGGTAAGCACGGAACTCCGGTTCATTGATTGTATAGTCGTCATTTAAAGGTACGGATACTGCCGGGAAAACTGTTTTAAAATTTTTTACTTTTGCCATAATTTTAATCTCCTTCTCATTTTATAAGCCTGATCTGTTTGATTCAATCTGCCTTACTTAATCTGTTTTTCCAATCTGTTTATTCAATCTGAATGTCATCTGACACAGCGGTCTGCCCCGAAATCTACTTCACCATCGCGCGCTGGTGTTTCAGCTTCGTTTATGCAATCGTTTGTATGTCTGTAGCTCCTTTATACCATACCGCAATGCGGCGGTCAATAGATATGGCCCGACCTGCAATTTATTGCATACAGCCTACAAATATTTGCATAAAGTATAGTATATTTTGTTTATATCCATAGTTTTTGTGCAATATTACCGTCTTTTTAATAAATTGGAACGTGTTACGCTTAAGAAAAGAAGGTTTCGATCTACCCCCGTAATTCTTTCGTATTTCTCCTGCATTTTGCTTGTAATCCGCTTTAATCTGTACTATATTGTTATTATAGGCAAACGATTGTATATAATGTTCTGCAAAAATAAATGGAAAAGGATTGATCATATGGCTACTTTAAAAGATGTTGCAAGACTGGCATGTGTCGATGTAAGCACGGTTTCCCGGGCGCTGAACAATACTTCCTATGTCCATCCGGATACAAAAGCCCGAATTTTCGCAGCCGTGAAGGAATTAAGCTATCAGCCCAACGTTCTTGCCCAGGGACTGCGTCAGGGAAAACGCCATACCATCGGTGTCGTCGTTCCCCGTCTTCATTTGACGCTGTTCGCCGATATTACCCAGAGTATCGAATCGGAATCCCGAAAGCTGGGATATGCGACGCTCATCTGTCACACGGAGGATGACCCGGTCATCGAGAAAGAGTGTTTAAACCGCCTGCGCAATGGTTTCGTGGATGGCATTATCATAGCCGGTACAGGGCGTAACGGCCACCTCCTGCGGGATATCCACGCCGGAGGCATTGCGGTGACCCAGATCGTCCGGAAGCAGGAAGGCAGCATCAGCAGCGTCATTGCCGATTACGACGCCTGCGGCTACGACACCGTCAGATACCTCTATTCCAGGGGCTGCCGGGAAATCGGCCTGATCAACGGCACCACAAGCCTTGCGCCCTACCGGGAGCGCTATAACGGCTATCACCGGGCCATGGAAGAGCTGGGGCTGACAGAAACCTGCGCCACCTCTCCGATGCCGGGCAACAATTTTGAATACGGGTATCAGTGTACAGAAGATCTTCTGAATCAGAATCCTGATCTGGACGCCATCATGGCGGCCGTGGATATTCAGGGGATGGCGGCAATCCGCGCCCTAAAAGACAGAAAAATCCGCGTTCCGGAGCAGATCCGGCTGGTAAGCCTAACCGGTCACTCCATTGGCGGACTCTTAGAGACGACCATGACATCGCTGGAGATTCCCGCCCACGAGATGGGCGAAAAAGCGACACATATGGTCATCGATGAGATTGAAGCGCCTTCCGATAATAAACCGAGCGTGCAGCATCTGGTATTCTCTGCATCGCTGGTGGAGAGGGAAAGCAGCTGATTTTTGAAAATAAGAGTCCCGCTTCCTGCCCGAAGGGCTTTTTTGTAACAGGACAACTATCCTATTGCATAAAAACAGCCGGCACGTTTTGCAATTCTCCATAACGCTGCCGGCATTTATCTTTAAATCGAAATAAAAGCCCCAACCCCGCAACTCTCAGTCTGCAAAATCGGAACTTTTTCGTGCGCCTTCAGGGACTCGAACCCTGGACAAATAGATTAAGAGTCTACTGCTCTACCAACTGAGCTAAAGGCGCTTCTCTTCAGTTTTGTGTGCCTGTCTCGGTGACACGTGTGTTATTATATAACTGCGTTTGACAAAAGTCAACCCCTTTTTTACAAAAAATTTACAACTCTTTCATAATTATTTATTTTTCTTCTTTTTAGGGGAGGAAGTACCGAGAGTTTTGTTCACTTCCACGAAGGATTTCTTCCACTGCAGCGCCTTCTTGTTGAGCTCCGTCTTATCGCTTGTCGCCTGGAGAAGTTTTACGGTTACCTTGTCTTTCATTCCCATATGGACCGCTCCTGTCATATTCTGTTAACTCCATTATATGACAGGCGGTCTCCGGCGTGCCAGTCCCTTTTTCCCGGTTACTTCCTTTTCCGTTCCGCAACCAGCTTGAATATGGCGTTCCCCATGGAAGAAAACTTTTCCTCATATTCCGTCATGATATTTCCCTCTGCCATGTCGGAATGGTGTAAGTCGTACGTATACTCTCTGATCTCCCATCCGGCCGCAGGCACGGATTCCAGAGAATAGTCAAACAGTCCGCGGTTGTCCGTCTTAAACTCCACGACACCATCCGGGGCCAGTATCTTATCATATACTTCCATAAATGGTTCCGATGTCAGACGCCTCTTCGCGTGGCGGTCCTTGGGCCATGGATCGGAAAAATTAAGATAAATCTTCTTTACCTCGCCCGGAGCAAAAATCTCAGAAAGCTCTCTCGCATCGACACACATAAAGTAGATATTGGAAAGCTCCATCTCCTGGCGTTTCTGAATTCCTCTCAGCAGGACGCTGCAGTACCGCTCAATGCCCACATAATTGATCCCGGGATTTTTGGACGCCAGTTCCATGATAAACCGTCCCTTTCCCATGCCTACTTCTATTTCAATTGGATTATCATTACCAAAGACCTCGCTCCAGCGCCCCTTCTTCTCTTCCGGGTTTGAAACCACGTAAGGGCTGTTTGCGATCTCTTCCTCCGAGCCTGGAATATGGCGTAATCTCATATTCATATCCTCCAGTATCTGTTTAATTTTTTCGTTCTGATTGTACCATAAAATACGATTCGAACGCAAGTGCGGGCTCTTTTGAGGGGGATTTATTATGATTTTGGGTTATTTTTTACTTTTCTCTTACAAATAAAAAACTTCAAAATAATAGGTGCACAATTACAGATAATCTAGTATAATATCTGTATATTGGTATACGATCGTTTTTTGCAAAGGAGGAAGCATATGGGAACTACAGACAACAACAACTGGACAAGGGTCCAGCAAAGTGTCCGGGAGGCGGAACGTCTCATCGGCCAGAAGCAGTATAATCTGGCCATGATCAAATCCCGCCAGGCACTGGAATTTATGGTAAACTGCCTTGGAGAAAAGGCTTTGATTGTAGATGGGGATCTGGCCGACAGCATCGACCAGCTGTTTGAAGGCCACTGGATATCCCAAGCCACAAAAGACCACTATCACAGAATTCGGGTACTCGGCAACAAAGCTGTTCATGATGGTAATGACAGCCCTTATGATGCGAATGAAGCGTATCAGCTTCTTTCCCAGGAAGCTGCTGCCTTTGCAGATATCTATAGCGGCAGACGCCGCAGTACCACACCCGCCAAGCCACAGCAGCGCCCTGCGGCAAGATCTGCACAGCCAGCTCAGAGAAGCACCGGCCAGAGGAGTTCGTCTCCCCAGAGAAGCGGTCAGCGTAGCAGCCAGAGACCGTCCTCGGCAAACCGGAGCAGGCGTCGCTCAAAGAAAAAAGGATTTGATCCCTACGATCTGCTGAGACCGGCAGTGATCTTTCTGATTATTCTCGTTGTCGTTCTGGCGGCCATGGGCCTCTTCAAGCTTTTCGGCGGCAAGGATGATAAGAAGGAGACAAGCGCTCCGTCCACTTCTCCGGAAGTTACCACTGAAGCGACGGTAGCGCCGGAACCGGCGACAGAACCGGAGCCATCGACGGAAGCCCCGAAGATTTATAAGACCACGGCCAGCCCCAGACTGAACGTCAGAGCAGAACCTTCACAGACCGGCGCAGTATTGGGAACGCTGGTTCCCGGGACAGTGGTCGAATACGTCCAGGCCCATGATCAGGATTGGGCGGTCATTATGTTCGAGGGCAAGCAGGCCTATGTATCCAGTAAGTATCTGGCCGTAGAGGAAGCGCCTCAGCAGTCGGATGCCGAGACAGAAGCGACAACTGCAGCCCAGTAATATTCCAATCACAGATTCACGGTACGATCAATCACTCCGCGAAAAACGAATGTTTAGAACCGCGATGCGGACAGACGTCATATGACGGCACTGTCCGCACCGCGGTCTTTTATATTTTAAGAAAGTTCTTTCGCCGCCATTTTTGTGCACCATTTTTTTCCTTAAAAGCAAGAAATTGATAATTTTTAATCAAGAAAGTTAAAAAATATTGAATTTCCATAATTTTTAATGTCCTATTTCTAAAATTACTATGGAAAATTTTTAAATTTGTAGTATGATTATAAGTTGAAACTTGTGCATTTACGGGTTTTATAATAATTAGAGGAGGGCAATATATGGATACTGTTATTGAAAAGATATCCGAGATCGAATCTGCTGCTACCTCCATCATGGAGGATGCCAATGAACGCAAGAAAGCATTTGCCAAAGAGATGGAAGAACGGACTGCAGCTTTTGACGCTCAGCTGGAAGCCGAGACGAATAAACGGATTGAAGAACTACGGGCCAGAATGGAGATTGAGATGAACGAACGTCTCGAAAAACAGCGGAACGATTCCCAGAACGTCCTTCGCGCAATGGAACAACGTTATCAGGAACATCACAGGTCATATGTGGAGGAACTATTTAAAAAAATGACAAAGGAGTGATCATATGGGAGGCCTGCTATCCTACAGCGGCATCACTACCAAGGTCCGGGCCATGGAGAGCCATCTGATCACCGACCGCCAGTTCGGCGAGATGTCCACGCTTGAATCAGTATCCGACGCAGTGGAATATTTACGGCGGCTGCCCGCTTACGGCATGATTTTTTCCAATCTGGAGGGAGTCGAGCTGCACCGCGGCGCCATCGAACAGCGTCTGATTCTGTCTCAATACCAGGATTTTGCAAAGCTCTATCGTTTCGCAAACCTTTCGCAGCGCAAATTCCTGGATTTGTATTTCATGCACTACGAGATTGATATCCTGAAGAAATGCTTCCGCAACGCGCTGGGCCACCAGAAGCCTGAAATAGACTTATCGGTGTTCCAGGACTTTTTCGAGAAGCATTCAAAGCTTGATTTAATAAGGCTTTCCTCGTCGGGAAGCGTACAGGAATTTATCTCTAATTTAGACGGGTCGATCTATTACGATTTGCTGACCCATTTGGATGACGTGGAACATCCTTCCCTGTTTGATTACGAGATCCATCTGGATCTTTTGTATTTCAAAACCATCTGGAAGGTCAAGGGAAAGTATCTTTCCCGAAAAGAACAGAAGCTCCTCACCGACTGCTTCGGCAGCAAGCTGGACCTTTTAAATATTCAGTGGATTTACCGTTCAAAAAAATATTATAACCTGCAGCCGGCAGACATCTACGCACTGCTCATCCCCATCGAGTTCCATTTAAAGAAGGAGCAGATCACAAAGCTTGTGGAAGCCGGAACGCTGGATGAATTTTTCCATGCATTGCAGACGACGTACTATGGCAGACTGGAAGACATGGACTCCTCGGATAATACCGAGCTGGAGATGCTGGCCGAGGAAGTTCTGGGCAAGATCTACAGCGCCACCAGCCGCAAGAATCCATATTCCATCGCCACATTGAATTCATACCTCTATTTCAAGGAGGAGGAAATTCAGAAGATTATTACCGTCATAGAGAGTATCCGTTACGGCGTCAGCCCGGATGAAATTCTCTCCTATGTGGTAAAGAACCAGTAAAGGGGGTTATTATCCGTGATAGAAAAGATGAAGTTCTTAAGTATCACCGGGCCCAAAGAAGACATCGACCGGGTCATTGACACGTATTTGTCCAAATACGAGATTCATTTGGAAAATGCGCTGTCAGAATTAAAGACGGTAAAAGACTTAAGACCATATATTGAGATTAACCCGTACAGGGACACATACCAGCGTGCCGCCGAGCTGGTGGAACTGCTTCCGGCCTCAGCGCCGAAGACCACATCCGCCGTAGTTTCCATTGAAGAGGCCATCGACACCATTAAGAAACTGGACACGACGATGACGGAGCTTACGGAAAAGGAGACCGTGCTCACCGGTGAACGCGATTCCTTCCAGGAATCCTTAGACAAGGTAGTTCCCTTTACGGGGCTTAACTATGATTTGAGTTCTATCCTGCATTTCAAATACATTAAATTCAGGTTCGGACGCATTTCCCATGAGTATTATAAGAAATTTGAAAGCTACGTTTACGACTCCATCGACACCGTGCTCTATAAGTGCCGTGAGGACGAGGAATACGTCTGGGTCGTTTATTTCGTGCCTGAGACCATTTCCAATCAGATCGATGCGATCTACTCCTCCATGCATTTCGAGCGGTTCTTCCTTCCGGATGAGTATGAAGGCACGCCGTTAGACGCCATACACACCCTGGAGGACAAGATCTCCGCGCTTCAGGCGGACATCGACGCGGTGCACAGTCAGATGGCCGAGGTACTGGGCAGCCAGCGCGATAAGCTTCTGGCCTCTTACGAGAAGCTTTCCACCTTCTCCACAAACTTCAACGTCAGGAAGCTGGCGGCCTGCACGAAGCAGAACATCAATACCTTCTACATTCTGTGCGGCTGGATGAGTGAAAAGGACGCCAAGGCGTTCCAGAAGGAGATATCGAACGACGAAAAGACCTTCTGCATCGTGGAGGATGACCACAACAACATCATTAGCAGACCTCCGACAAAGCTTCATAACCCGAAGCTGTTTAAGCCGTTTGAAATGTTTATCCAGATGTACGGCCTTCCGGCCTATAATGAGATCGATCCGACCATGCTGATCGGCATCACCTACTCCTTCCTCTTCGGCTTCATGTTCGGAGACGTGGGACAGGGACTCTGCCTCCTGCTCGGCGGCTTTTTGCTTTACCGGTTCAAGAAGGCGAATCTGGCGGCCATCATCTCCTGCTGCGGATTCTTCTCCACCATCTTCGGTTTTATGTTCGGAAGCGTATTCGGCTTCGAAACGATTATCGACGCCGTATGGCTGCGTCCCATGGAACACATGACAAATCTGCCGTTTATCGGCAAGCTGAACACGGTATTTATCGTGGCTGTCTCCATCGGCATGGGTATCATCCTGCTGACTATGGTGCTTAACATCATCAACAGCCTCCGGGATCACGATCCGGAAAAAACATGGTTTGACACCAACGGTGTGGCCGGCCTCGTCTTCTACGCGAGCCTGGTCCTCACAATCGTTTTATATATGACGGGCAATCCGGTACCGGCGACTGTTCTGTTAGTCATCATGTTCGGAATTCCGCTCCTCGTCATGTTCTTCAAGGAGCCGCTTACCCATGTGCTGGAAAAGAAGGCGCAGATCATGCCGGCCGGCAAGGGCATGTTTGTGGTTCAGGGATTTTTCGAACTGTTTGAAGTACTGCTCAGCTACTTCTCCAACACGCTTTCCTTCGTCCGAGTGGGCGCTTTCGCCGTGAGCCATGCGGCCATGATGGAGGTTGTTCTCATGCTGTCCGGCGCGGAAGCCGGTAATCCCAACTGGGCAATTGTCGTTCTCGGCAATTTATTCGTGTGCGGCATGGAGGGCTTAATCGTGGGCATTCAGGTGCTCCGTCTTGAATATTACGAGCTGTTCAGCCGTTTCTACCGCGGAACAGGCCGTGCATTTAAACCATACGGAAAGACAAATTAAATTAAATCGATCAGGAGGTATCTTATTATGTCAACTTTAGTAAAAATAACCTTAGCAGCAGCTTTAATCTTAAGCATCGCAGTTCCTTTCGGCGCATTTGCCATGGGTGAAAAGTCCAAAGGCCGTTACAAAAAGGCACTGGGCGTTAATGCATTCTTATTCTTCGGCACCCTGATGGTATCCGCAGTCTTCATGTTCTCCGGCAGTGCAGCCGCCGCGGAACCGGCTGCAGCAGCTTCCGGCGTGGCGGGCATGGGATATTTAGCTGCCGCACTTTCCACAGGTCTGGCCTGCATCGGCGGTGGTATCGCCGTATCCGCAGCTGCTTCCGCAGCTCTTGGCGCCATCAGCGAAGATGGTTCCATCCTTGGTAAATCACTGATCTTCGTAGGTCTTGCCGAAGGTGTTTGTCTGTATGGTCTGATCATTTCTTTCATGATCTTAGGTAAGTTATAATCTATGAAAATGTATTTAATCAGCGACAACATCGATACCTGGACCGGCATGAGGCTGGCCGGGGTGGAAGGCGCTGTCGTCCATGAAAAGGCTGAGTTAAAACAGGAGCTGGATAAGGTCCTGGCCGACAAGGAGATCGGAATTGTTCTACTGACAGAAAAATTCGGACGGGAATTTCCGGACATCATCGACGATGTAAAGCTGAACCGGAAACTGCCGCTCATCATAGAAATCCCCGACCGCCATGGTACCGGCCGCAAGCCGAACTTTATCACGGATTATGTAAACGAAGCCATCGGATTAAAACTATAGGAAAGAGGTGGTCATCTTGACAACTGAGGAAAAATTACAGCATTTCCTGGATTTCTGCATGGAAGATGCGAGAAGCCGCAGTGCAAAGATGCTCGATGAATATACCGCCGCCCTGGAACAGACCTTTGCGGAGCATCAGGCAGATGCGAGGCGGAGAGCCGAACAGCAGGTGGAACTGGAAAGCGAACGGATCGAACACGAGACGAACAAGAAGCTTTCCCTGGAGCAGATTGGCATCAAACGGGAGCTCGGACATAAACAGGAAGAACTGAAAGACAAGATTTTTGTGGAGCTTAAAGATGTGCTGGAACAGTACATGGAAACTCCCGAATATACACAGCTTTTGGAGAAGCAGATCCGCCACGCCAGAGAATTCGCCGGAAATGAATTCTTTACCATTTACATTGATCCGGCGGACGAGACCAGGCTTAACCGGCTGGCGCTTCACAACAGCGCCGACATCCGCGTGAGCGAATACTCCTTCGGAGGCGGCACTAGGGCCGTCATCCCATCCCGGCATATCCTGATTGACGACTCCTTCCAGACAAAGCTGGAGGAGGCAAAACGGGACTTCCGTTTTAACTTAAAGGATCTGGAGGGAGGTATCACCAATGATTAATACTGGCACTATTTCCGGTATCAACGGCCCTGTCATCTATTTGAAGGGCGACCCCGGATTCAAAATGAATGAAATGGTTTACGTCGGCAAGGACAACTTAGTCGGCGAGGTTATCGGCCTCACCTCCGGACGCACCATCGTCCAGGTATACGAGGAAACCAGCGGATTAAAGCCGGGCGAGACAGTTACCTCATCCGGATCACCGGTTTCCGTAACGCTGGCGCCCGGTATCCTGAACAATATTTTCGACGGTATCGAGCGTCCCTTAACCGAGATCGCCAAGACCGGCGGCGCCTATATCGACCGCGGCGTCCATGTGGATTCCCTGGATGGCGGTAAGAAGTGGGAAACCCATATCACCGTAAAGAAGGGCGACCGTCTATTCCCGGGTTCCATCATCGCGGAGGTTCCAGAGACCCCGGCCATCGTGCACAAAGTCATGATTCCGCCGGACATGGAGGGCTACGTCCTCGATGTGGTATCGGATGGTTCCTACACGATTCACGATGAACTTCTAACGCTTCAGCTCCCGGATGGATCCGAGAAGAAGCTTACCATGACTCAGAAATGGCCGATCCGTGTTCCGAGGCCTACGTTAAAGAGATACCCGGCCTCCCGGCCGCTGATCACCGGTCAGCGTATCATCGACACCTTATTCCCGCTGGCAAAGGGCGGCACCGCCTGTATCCCCGGCGGATTCGGTACCGGAAAGACCATGACCCAGCATCAGATTGCCAAGTGGTCCGACGCAGATATCATCATCTACATCGGATGCGGCGAGCGGGGCAACGAGATGACCCAGGTTCTGGAGGAGTTCTCCGAACTGATCGACCCGCGTTCCGGCAATCCGTTAATGGACCGTACCACGCTGATCGCCAACACCTCCAACATGCCGGTTGCCGCCCGTGAGGCCAGCCTTTACTCCGGCTTAACGCTGGCGGAATACTACCGCGATATGGGCTATAACGTCGCCATCATGGCCGACTCCACATCGAGATGGGCGGAGGCCTTAAGAGAGCTCTCCGGACGTCTGGAGGAAATGCCCGCCGAGGAAGGTTTCCCGGCTTACCTTGCATCCCGCTTATCCGCGTTCTATGAGCGCGCCGGCATGATGCAGAACATGAATGGAACGGAAGGTTCCGTCACCATCATCGGCGCCGTATCCCCGCAGGGCGGCGACTTCTCCGAGCCGGTTACCCAGAACACCAAGCGTTTCGTCCGCTGCTTCTGGGGTCTGGACAGGAACCTGGCTAATGAGCGCCATTTCCCGGCGATCCACTGGCTGAGCAGCTACTCCGAGTATTTAACCGACTTAGCCCCATGGTACGTGGAAAATGTAGACAAGAAATTTGTGGACTACAGAAACCGCATCGTCTTTTTACTGACACAGGAGAGCAGCCTGATGGAGATCGTCAAGCTGATCGGCGGAGACATGCTTCCCGACGACCAGAAGCTGATTCTGGAGATCTCAAAGGTCATCCGGATCGGATTCCTTCAGCAGAATGCGTTCCACAAGGACGATACGTGCGTACCAATGGAAAAGCAGTTTAAAATGATGGATTTAATCCTCTATCTCTATAAGAAATCCCGTTCCCTCGTCTCCATGGGCATGCCGATGTCCGTGCTCAAGGAAGACCCGATTTTCGATAAGATCATCTCCATCAAATACGATGTACCTAACGACAGACTCGACATGTTTGATGACTACAGGAAGCAGATTGATGCCTTCTATGAATCCGTCATCGAGCGCAACGCATAAGGAGGCGGCATAAGATGGCAATTGAATATTTAGGCTTAAGTGCTATTAACGGCCCCATGGTCGTTTTAGAGGGCGTCCAGGATGCGGCTTTCGATGAGATTGTGGAAATGACAGTAGAGGGACGCGATAAGAAGATCGGCCGTATCATCGAGGTCTACGAAGACAAGGCAATCATCCAGGTCTTCGAGGGAACGGAAGGACTGGCCTTAAGAAACGTTCATACCAGGCTGACCGGCCGTCCCATGGAGCTGGCTGTGTCCGAGGATATGCTGGGACGTACCTTCAACGGTGTCGGAGACCCCATCGACGGACTCGGCGACATCAGCTCCGATATCCGCCTGGATGTCAACGGCAAACCATTAAACCCGGTTACGAGAGAATATCCCCGTGACTATATCCGTACCGGTATCTCGGCCATCGACGGCCTTATGACACTGATCCGCGGCCAGAAGCTGCCGATCTTCTCCGGCAACGGACTTCCCCATGATGACCTGGCGGCTCAGATCGTAAAACAGGCATCCTTAGGGGACGACGCGCAGTCCAGTGAGAAGTTCGCAGTCGTATTTGCCGCCATGGGTGTAAAGTACGATGTGGCAGACTTCTTTCGCCGTACCTTCGAGGAAAGCGGTGTTTCCGACCACGTCGCCATGTTTATCAATCTGGCCAATGATCCGGTCGTTGAGCGTCTGATCACCCCGAAGGTGGCGCTGACGCTGGCTGAGTATCTGGCCTTTGAAAAGGGCATGCATATCCTGGTTATCTTAACGGATATGACGGCCTACGCGGAGGCGCTTCGTGAGGTATCCTCGTCCAAAGGCGAGATTCCCTCACGAAAAGGCTATCCAGGCTACCTTTACAGCGAGCTGGCCGCCATCTATGAGCGCGCGGGCATCGTAAAGGGACGCCACGGCTCCGTGACCCAGATACCGATTCTCACCATGCCAAACGACGATATCACCCACCCGATCCCCGACCTTACGGGATATATCACAGAAGGGCAGATCGTTCTGGACCGCAGCTTATTCGGCCAGTCCATCTATCCGCCGATCAACGTACTGCCGTCCCTGAGCCGTCTGATGAAGGATGGCATCGGCGAAGGCTTTACGAGAGCGGACCATCAGGGTGTGGCAAACCAGCTGTTCTCCTGTTATGCCAAGGTAGGCGATGCAAGAGCGCTGGCATCCGTTATCGGTGAAGACGAGTTATCTCCGATTGATAAGAAATATCTGGTATTCGGCAAGGAATTCGAACGCCGCTTCGTCGGCCAGGGAAACCATGCCAATCGTAATATTATAGAGACGCTGACCATCGGCTGGGAGCTCTTAGGACTTCTCCCGAGAGCAGAACTCGACCGTATCGACACCAAGGTACTGGATCAGTACTATAAGCCGACAACCGCAGAAGCTTCCGAAGAATAGGAGGGACGCGTATGGACCCGAATACATTTCCCACAAAGGGTAATTTAATTCTCGCCAAGAGTTCCCTCACGCTGGCCCGTCAGGGATATGAGCTTATGGATAAAAAGCGGAATATCTTAATCAAGGAACTGATGGGTCTGATCGAGGAAGCCAAGGGAATCCAGTCTGAGATCGACACCACCTTCACAGCGGCCTACAGGGCCCTTCAGAAGGCCAATATCGAGCTGGGTATCAATTATGTGCAGGACATCGCCGCGGCCGTCCCTGTGGACGATACGGTGCGTATCAAGACCCGCAGCATCATGGGTACGGAGATTCCACTCGTCCAGCACGAGGAAAAGCCGTTAAATCTGACGTATGCCTACTACAGCACAAAGGAATCCTTAGATGAGGCCAGATACCACTTTGAAAAGGTGAAGGAGCTTACGGTAAAGCTGTCCATGGTGGAAAACTCCGCATACCGCCTGGCAAACAGCATCAAGCGGACACAGAAGCGCGCCAACGCGCTTAAGAACATCACAATCCCACGCTACGAGGCGCTCACCAGAAACATTACGAACGCGCTGGAAGAAAAGGACCGTGAGGAGTTTACAAGGCTGAAGGTTATTAAGAGAAATAAGACCAGCGCCTGATTCATCGGACAAAATAAACGTATTTAAAAACACCGCACAGGCAGACCTGATTTGTAATCATGATCTGCCTGTGCGGTATTATTTATCTGTCTTCCAGGTTGAGAAGCGTAACCCCTTCCACCGCCTCCCCCACCTTATACGGTGAGATATCATGGCAGGCCAGAAGAAACGCGTCCCTGTCCCCCCACCGGATCCGTGAGGAGTCAGCCAGCGTCCAGACCTTCAGCACCGGATTATAGATTTCCATCGCGCTGCTGCCCTTTCCCGCGCATTCCCTGACCGGACAGCGCTCACAGGGCTTGTCCCGGTGAAAAAACGCGTCGTAGCAGCAAATACCCAGTCTGGATTCCGGCGCCAGCCGGTGCGTCTTTTCATTGATATAACGCAGTTCATACGTATCCCCGTCGATCACATAGATCCAGGAGTTCTGGTTGTTTAAAACGCGCTCCAGATTCTGCATGGATTCCCGAACCCGGTCCTCGGCCCTCTTCTTAAGGAGGAAGGTGGACACCATTTTCGACAGGAACACGAGACAGTCCACCTGCTCCTGCGTCCAGATTCTCGCCGTCCCGCACTCATCAAAGCCTACGAACCCCTTAAAAACACCATCCGCGGTAATTGAGCACTGGAGCACGGAAGCAATTCCCTGATCTGCAAGCAGGCACTGCAGCTCCGGCGTCAGCTCTGTAATATCAAGGCAGTAGAACACGCCCTCTTCATTAAAGTTATCCCTGTAGTCACCGCCCATATCGCCATAGGAGAGGTTCCGCAGTTCATCTCTCTGCGGCCGTATCCCTTCCCTGCACCATTCAAACGTGTTGGTGCAGCGATCCTCGCTGTCGGCACAGTTTTCAAATATATAGACACGGCTGACGTGAAACATTCTTCCCGTCATCTCAAGAATGGAATTCATAGCCTGGTCGAAATCCGCCGCATCATACAGTTCCTGAAAGGTCATGCTGATCACTCTGGCCACGGTAGCCTGCCCTCTCTGCTCCGCGCTCTCCCGCTCATCCTCTGGCCTGTCCGCCTCCTCTTTGAATTCAAAGGCCGTATTCACAGCAGACTTACAATACTGCATACAGCGGTTCTTTCCCTCCAGCTTCGCCTGATATAAGGCTGCGTCACTGTTCTGAAAGAGACTCTGGAAGTCACTGCCGTCCTCCGGGCTGTAAGCGATACCGATGCTGCACGAAAATGGAACATCCTTAAGATTACTTTTAAACATGGTCTGAAATGAAGCCATCAGCCGCTCCGCCCGTTCCATTGCAATCTCATGCTTTCCAATTCCGGGCATAAAGACCATAAACTCATCACCGCCGATGCGCGATACGATGTCGCAGTCCCGGAAATGCGATGATATCCTGGAAGCCATCTCCGTCAGCACGGCGTCGCCAAACATATGGCCGTACCGGTCATTCACCAGCTTAAAATTATCTACATCTATCATAAGCATGGCCGAACACTCTCTTCCCTGGCTCAACTCTAAAAAGCGGTTGATCTTATGTCTGGCCGCCCGTTTATTATACAGCTTCGTCAGAACATCGCGCTCCGCCCGGTCTATTAATTTCTCCGTAGCCCGCTTCTCACCGTCGATGTCTGTAATGATGCCGACGACCGTCCTCGGTTTCCCCGCCGTATCAAACTGAGTCGTGGCCCGCACTCTGCACCAGCAGTACCGCCCCTCGGAGTTTGCAAGCCGGAATTCCACCTCGCCGAACGGCCTTCCGGTCATCATATCATTGGTAAACTTAAGCACATCCGGAATGTCATCCGGGTTAATATGGGAGGCAAAGGGCAGACGGCGGCTGATTCCGTCCAGGATGGGCTGATATCCATATTTATGTTCCCAATTGCTGGAATACGAGATCTCATCCGTCGCAATTTCCCACTCGAAGATCACGTCCTTCGTCTGATCCAGTATGATCTTGTAGCGTTCTACCGACATCTGCAGCTCTTCCATGGCCTTATGCGACTGGGTAACATCCACCAGAAGCGTATAGATATACTCCAGCCCGTCCTCTTCTGTCACGAGAATGCTCCGGTCCATCACCCAGATCAGCTTTCCTTCCTCGGTGACCAGCCGGTATTCTAGCTCCGTGATACGGCCCTCCTCCAGCTGTGACACCATCTCCTGGCTCACCCGGTCCCTGTCTGCCGGGAAGATGATCTCCAGATAGCGGTTATGGTATTTTTCACTGAGGTCCTGCTCTGTGCAGCAGATTAAGTCACACAGTCCTTTTCCGTTGTCCGCCAGCGTGTACCATTTATCATTTCTGCACTTCACGACACCACCGGCCAGGCGGTTGATAACGGTTCCCCGGTACATGCCTTCCTTCATCGTGCCTGGCAGCAATTCCTCCTGCTGCTCATCCGATGCCCGGTGCCAGACCAGCATCGCCTTTTTCTGACCCGGATTGCCGATATCGACCCGCAGAAGGGTGGCATAGCACCAGTAATAGGCGCCCGTCGTCTGATCCAGCACCCGGTATTTCCTCGTCCGCTTCATAAGGCCATCCGAGAAGAACTGCGTCATGTAATCTCCCAGGAGTCCCAGGACAGTGCCTCTGTCATCGGGATAGACCGATCCCTGCGCAAACGCTCTCACCGAATCTTCAAACCGGCTCCCCGAGCGAAGCAGTTCAAAATCGCGGTTAGGCATGTAGACGACGTGGTAAATCCCTGTGTTCAAATCCACCTCCATAACCGTGGAATCCACATACCGCAGCAGCGTTAAATACTTCATCTGTCCCTGCTCCATGGTATTGACCGCATCGATTGTCTCAGGCTTTCTCAGTTCTTTCCTCTCCGGCTTAAACTTTGGGCCGACGCCGTCCGCATAAGCCCTGGACAGCGCTGCAAAATCCTCACGTACATTCTTAAAGCACTCCAGCAGCCGTGGGGAAAACTCGCCGCACTCCCCGTTTAGAATCATGTTGAACGCCTGCTCCGCCGGAAGCGCCTTTTTATAGACCCGGTCCGTCGTCAGCGCATCGTAACAGTCGGCGATGGCCACGACCTGTGCGCAGATCGGGATATTGTCGCCCTTTAAGCCATCCGGATATCCTTTTCCGTTCCAGCGCTCATGGTGGTAGCGGCAGATATTATAAGCATAACCGATATACTCCTTATCGTTCATGCGCTCCAGACCGGAAAGCATCTCACACCCCTTTGTGTGTGAGTCTTCATCACTTCAAACTCCTCCCTCGTCAAGGGCCCCGGCTTGTTTAATATAGAGTCGGGAATCGCAATCTTGCCGATGTCGTGCATCGAGGAGGCATCCGCGATAATCTCTATGGTTCTGCTGTCTAAATTATACTCCTGGTAGGCCTTCGCCACATCCTCCAGAAGGATCTTGGTAAACATACGGATTCTGCGTATGTGCTGTCCTGATTCCACACTCCGGTACTCTATGATAGAGGAAAGGGCGTCGATCATGATGGCGTTGGACTCCCTTAAACTGGCCGACTGCTCCTCCACCAGTTCCTCCAGATGAAGCTTGTGGCGGCACAGCTCCACTGCATTTTGTACCCTTCTCTTCACTACATGGGGTTCAAATGGCTTCATGATAATATCGGCCGCTCCCAGGTCAAAGGCCCGGACCTCACTTTCCGCCGTATCATCAGAAGTGATAACAATTACGGGTATGCGCGACACAAGACCGCTTTTTCCCATCTCCTCCATGACCTCATAGCCGTCTTTAACCGGCATGACCAGGTCCAGCAGCATGGCTGCCACGTGTTCCTCATACTCATGAAGAAGAAGCAGAGCCTGTTCACCGTTTTCCGCTTCCAGAAGATTATACTGGCGTTCAAACAGGCTTCTCAGGATTGCGCGGTTTACCTCCATGTCATCCACAATCAGAAGGGTATCACGCTTTTTCATCCACCGATTCCCTCCATACTGTTAATTGCTTCGCAGACCTTCCCGTAATACTCCTTCACAGCCGGATACGCAGCTAAAGCGCCTTCCATACTGTTACTTCTCAGCTGAACGACCATCTCGGCGCAGGCTTTCATCAAACCGTTAAGGCCCAGATTTCCCGCAACTCCCTTTAACGTGTGGGCTGCCATCAGCATCTCCTGGCTGTCCCCCGCCTCGACCGCATCTCCGATCTTTTTAAAATTATCATCCTGGAGGAACTTCCCCAGAAATTTTTCATACAGTGCGCTGTTTCCGCAAAAACGGTCCAGCGCTCCCTCCACGTCCACCTCTGCTTCCTTTATCTTTAACAACGTTTCCTCTGTCATCCTCTGTACCTCTCTTTCCATATCCGTTCCGCCGTCCCGGTCCTGCTCCTTCGGGTCAATAGTAGTTTTATTATAGCGCTTTCAGGTACAAAACTCAATGAAATCCTGTCCTGCAGGCAATTAAAAACGGCCGCAGACCAGCGGGATCCTCTCCGCAGTCTGCAGCCGTTTTATATCATATCTTAATATTCAATTCCTATCTCTCATCCAGGCGTGAATACTCTTCTTCCATCATCACGCTGGTATAGGCCGGACGGATGATCTTATCCATGTTGATCAGCTCCTCAATCCGGTGAGCGCTCCAGCCAACGATTCTGGCAATTGCGAAGATCGGAGTGAACAATTCCTTCGGAATATCCAGCATGCTGTAAACAAAGCCGCTGTAGAAGTCCACATTGGCGCTGACGCCCTTGTAAATCTTTCTCTCATCGGCGATTACCTGCGGCGCCAGACGCTCGATCATGGAATATAAGTTAAAGTCATCCATGCGTCCCTTCTCTTCGGACAGCTGATGTACAAAGCCCTTGAAGATCTCGGCACGCGGATCGGACTTGGAATATACGGCGTGACCCATGCCGTAGATTAAGCCCTTCTTATCAAATGCTTCTTTATGTAACAGTCTTCTTAAATAGAATTCTACTTCTTCCTCGTCCTTTAAATCATGAACTTCCTTCCGCAGGTCTTCCATCATCTCAACGACCTTGATGTTGGCGCCGCCGTGTTTCGGCCCCTTTAAGGAAGCCAGTGCCGCCGCTACCACCGAATACGTGTCCGTACCGGAGGATGTGACGACGTGTGTTGTGAATGTGGAGTTGTTGCCGCCGCCGTGTTCCATATGGAGAATCAGTGCCAGATCCAGCACGTGGGCCTCCACCATGGAGTAATTCTTATCCGGACGGAGCAGACGCAGCAGATTCTCAGCCGTGGACAGATTCTCATCCGGACGGTGGATATACATGCTCTCGTCACACTCATAATGATTATAAGCGTGGTAACTGTATACGGCTAACATCGGCATGACGCTGATTAACATCAGGCTCTGACGCAGCACGTTTGGAACGGAGATATCGCTGGCCATATCATCGTAGGAGGAAAGCGTTAAGATGCTTCTTGCCAGGCAGGACATCATATCCTTGCTTGGAGCCTTCATGACCACGTCCCTGACAAAGTTTGTAGGCAGGGTACGGCTGTAGGCGAGTGTCTGGGAAAAGCGTTCCATCTGTTCCTTATTCGGCAGTTCGCCAAACAGAAGCAGATAGGCGATCTCTTCATATCCAAAACGGCTGTCCTTCACCACGCCCCCTACCAGGTCATAGATATTATAACCACGGTAGAATAGCTGGCCCTCACACGGCATCTTTACGCCATCCACAGTCTTGCTGGACAAAATCTTTGACACCTTCGTAAGACCTGCCACAACACCGTTGCCGTTCTTATCTCTGAGCCCTCGTTTTACGTCATATTTTTCATATAACCCCAAGTCGATCCTCTCATCGTTTAAACAGATACTGGACCACTCATCAACATTTTTTACAAACTCTTTCTGATCAATCATGCAAACACCTCTTTCTTAAAAATTAATGATTAAGTTCCGCCGCTTTCCCGGAAGTCCTCCGGCACGATCCCATGCCTTCGGCCCCCTTGGGCCTTCGTTAGATATGGTCACCTCCCAATTGTTCACTTTTGAACTGTTTCACTTTCAATAATAAATAATTTTCCGAAAAAATGCAAGCAAAATATTTTAAATTTATCAATTTTTTACATTTAGTCCAATAACACTATACCACTTTACCTTGTTAAAAACAAGAAAATACTTTTTTCCGTTCCTTCATATTTATTGACAAAATTCGAACAGAAACGTATACTTTTGTTGATTCACCGTACAAAATGCTTAATATAGAACATTCGGGGGTTTTTGAATATGGAACTGCAGTTGTCGTTACTATTTTTCGTGGAAGCGGTCGGGACGATCGCCTTTGCCTCTTCCGGAGCCATGGTGGCCATCAAAAAGCAGCTTGATCTTCTGGGAGTCATCGTTCTCGGCGTCACCACAGCCGTAGGCGGCGGAATGCTGCGGGATATCATTATCGGAAACGTGCCGCCAAATCTCTTTAAGGACCCGGTTTATGTATTACTTGCCTTCATTACGGTCATGATACTGTTTGTTATTGTACGACGCAACCAGATGATTCTGGCCAGCCGCTCCATCGAAATGTATGAGAAAGTCATGAATATCTTCGACGCCGTCGGCCTGGGCGCCTTCACTGTGGTAGGCATTGACACCGCGGTGCTGGCCGGCTACGGGCGCTACCATTTTCTGATTATCTTTCTCGGTGTGATCACCGGGGTGGGCGGCGGACTCTTAAGAGATATCATGGCCGGTGAGACGCCTTATATACTGAGGAAACACGTCTACGCCTCCGCTTCCATCACAGGAGCGGTTCTCTACGCGTATCTTCAGGACTACATGAACAATGACGCCGCCATGCTGATCGGCGCCGGCTCCGTCATCCTGATCCGGATTCTGGCCACCCGCTACTGCTGGAATCTGCCGACGGCCACGAAAAAATAACCGTTACACCATTTACAGGAGGACTTACTATGAAAACACTGATCCATTACGCCGCAGGCATCATCTTCTCTCTCTGCCTGATGGTTACGCTTTTAATCACTTCGGTGGAGGCGGTCGTCTACTGGACACCCGGCTATTTTGAGAAGGAATACGCGAAATACAACGTCACCGAAGCGGTGGACATGACAATGGAAGACTTACTCGATGTGACAGACCAGATGATGGCCTATCTGCGCGGAAAACGGGCTGATCTCCATGTAGACACCACCATGGGCGGAGTTTCACGGGAATTTTTCAATGAGCGGGAAATCGCCCATATGGAGGATGTCCGCGGACTCTTCTTAGACGCGCTCGCCATCCGCCGCGGCTGCCTGCTCCTTATGGCTCTCTGCATCATCATCCTGTTCCTGCTGAAAACCGACTTTAAGCGGGTATTCCCGAAATCGGTCTGTCTGGGGACCGGTCTGTTCTTCGGCATCACCGCAATCCTCGCAGCCATTATTTCCACGGATTTCTCGAAATATTTCATCATGTTCCATCACATCTTTTTCCGCAACGATTTATGGATTCTGGACCCTGCCACGGATATGCTGATCAATATCGTACCGGAGGGATTTTTCAGCGACACGGTGCTCCATATTGGAATCACCTTCTTTCTCTGTGTCGTTATTGTCTTCGGTCTGGCCCTCTTTTTCCTTAGAAAATCAAAGAAAAATAACGTTTGAACCTTTACTTGTTACAGGAAATAACCTATACTGTAAAGTGGACCTTTTTATGAAACCGAATGAAAATACGGAGAGATTACACGATATGACGCAATTGATAAAACGAATGTCGGCGTTCCTCTTATGTCTGATGCTCCTTATGGGCGCATTTACGGAAACTGCACTGGCGGCCCCTGACTGGCCCTCCGGTGTTTCCGTTCAGGCGGAAAGCGGTATCGTCATAGACGCGGACACCGGAACCGTACTTTGGGGACAAAATATTCACAACCAGTATTTTCCGGCCAGTATTACGAAGATTATGACGGCTCTGATCGTCATTGAAAAATGCAGCCTCGATGAAACCGTCACCTTCTCCCACAACGCGGTCTTTAACGTGGAAGCGGGAAGCAGCAATGCGGGGATCAACGAGGGGGACAAGCTTTCCGTCAAGGACTGCCTCTACGCCCTGCTTTTAAAATCGGCCAACGAATCGGCCAACGCCCTTGCGGAGCATGTGGCCGGAAGTACGGAAGCATTTGCAGATATGATGAATGCAAAGGCGAAGGAACTGGGCTGCACCGACACCCATTTCGCCAACCCCAGCGGTTTAAACAACCCGGAACACTATACTTCCACATACGACATGGCATTAATCGCCAGAGCTGCCTTTTTAAATCCCACCTTCGAGGAAATCGATTCCACCACCTATTATAAGCTTCCGCCGAATTCCATTAACCCGGAAGGTCTGACCATCTATCCGGGCCATAAGATGCTTAAGAAGAGTACGCCGTATTACTATCCCGGCATCGTGGGCGGCAAGACCGGCTACACCACACTGGCGGGCAACACACTGGTTACCTGTGCCAAAAAGAACGGTTTAAAGCTTATTGCCGTCATCCTCAAGGGATCGACGCCTCAGTACTGGACCGATACAAAGAATCTGTTGGACTTTGGATTCCAGAACTTTGTCTCCGTCCGCGCGGCAGATCACGAGACGAAATACAGCCCCGTAAGCAGTGATTTGACCTTCGGCGGCCTCACCCTGGATAAGCCCGCGGCGCTCATTTTAGATCCTGACGGACGGATCATTCTTCCGAAAACGGCCGAATTTTCCGATGCCGAGGCAACGCTCAGCTACGACATCTCAGACAGCGACCCAGATAACGCGGTTGCCAAAATCTGCTACCGTTACAATGAACGCCAGATCGGCTGTACCTATCTGGAGACCAACCAGGCACTGTTTGAAAGCGCCGCGTCCTCCCATCAGGTTCCGGCCGCCCTCAAGGAAGGCGAATCCGCGGCAGGAGCCGGGCAAACTGCGGATGGCTCCGGACAAACTGCGGCTGGCTCCAGTCAGAGTGCTGCCGGTTCGGAGAACTCCGGCGTCCAGACAGAAGCGGCCGCACCCGATACAGCCAGCAGCGGAGAGAACGGCGGAGCCGCCGCACCGTCATCAGACGGAACCGGTGCTCCGGAGGGAGTGAACCCTCAGGGCGAGACAGAGCTTCCAAAAGAGACGGAGGATTACAGAGAAAAGGCATTAAGGCCCTTTGAGATACCGGTCATCGCCTGGATCATTCTCGGCAGTGTCGCCGGCGTCGTGCTCCTTGGCGCGCTCATCGCCTTCCTGATCCTCAGAAAGAACAGGGAGGCCCAGGAATACCATTTCCGTCATGAACAGAGGTTAAAACGTCTGCAGGATTCCGGCGTATCCGCCGATGAATTCAACAACCTGATGGAACAGAGGCGCAGCGCCTACACGTCCAAACGAAAGAAAGGCCGCGGAAACCGGCATTTAAAATTCAAATAATCCGCGGAAAGGCAGTAAAAGACAATGAGGATAAAAAGACAAGGCAAGATGCCAAAAGAAGATCTAATCCGGAATATCGTCGTCACATCGGTTTTCCTGCTTGCCGCTACCACCTGCTCCGCCCTTTTTCTCTTTATCGGGGGAAACCGGACGAATGTGGGGATCGTCTTCATGCTGGCAGTCATGCTGACGGCGCGCTACACCGACGGCTATGTACCTGGAATCGTAGCCTCCGTTTTCGGTGTTATCTGTGTGAATTACGTGTTTACGTATCCGTTTATGGAACTGGATTTTACACTGGATGGCTATCCGGTAACCTTCATTGCCATGCTTCTGATCTCCGGTATTACAAGCACCACCACCACCCATTTAAAAGAGCAGAACCACATCCTGATGGAGGCCGAAAAGGAGACGATGCGGGCCAACTTGCTGAGAGCTGTCTCCCATGACCTGCGGACTCCTCTGACCGGCATCATCGGCGCCAGCAGCGCCTACCTGGAAAACAGGGACCATATGACAGAGGACGAAAAGACCGTCATGGTGTCCAACATCAACGAGGATGCCAACTGGCTCCTCAACATGGTGGAGAATCTGCTCAGCGTCACCAGAATCCGCGATACCGAGACCCAGGTGACGAAATCCTCAGAACCGCTGGAGGAGGTGGCCTCAGAGGCGGTACAGCGGTTTCACAAACGCCTACCCGACGCTACCGTTCATGTCACCGTACCGGATGAATTCATCATGGTGCCCATGGACGCCACCCTGATCGAGCAGGTTATCATAAACCTGCTGGAAAACGCAGTCTATCACTCGCACTCGGATGAACCCATCGACTTTAATATCACCGTTCACGACGGTCTGGCCTGGTTCGACATCACGGATCACGGCACCGGAATTCCGCCGGAGCGGCTGGACACACTGTTTGACGGCTACACGCCATCCCCGAACAGCAGCGGAGATTCCCACAAAGGAATGGGGATCGGGCTGTCCATCTGCAAGACCATTATTACCGCCCACGGCGGCACCATAACAGCCGCAAATGAAAAACAGGGAGCCCGGTTCACATTTACGTTACCGTTAGGAGAAGATATCTATGAGTAAGTTAACGATCGTTATTATAGAAGATGAGAAGAACATACTGAGTTTTATCGAGGCGGCACTGGAGACTCATGATTACAAGGTACTCACCGCCGTCAGCGGAAAAGAGGGCCTGTCTCTGATCAACGCCTGCTGCCCGGACATGATCCTTCTGGATCTGGGGCTGCCCGACCTGGATGGAATCGACATCATCAAGAATGTGCGCAGCTGGTCCAACATTCCGATCATCGTCATATCCGCAAGAACCCAGGAGCAGGAAAAGGTCGCGGCCCTGGATTTCGGCGCAGACGACTATATTACGAAGCCCTTCGGCACCAGCGAGCTTCTGGCGCGCATCCGCACCGCGCTTCGCCACGGCAAGCCAACCGTCAGCACCGGGGATGGAACTCTTGTTCAGCCGCCGTACCGCAGCGGGGATCTGGTCATCGATTTTGACAAACGCCTCGTCACGCTTAAGGATAAGGAAGTCCACTTAACCCAAATTGAGTACAAGCTGGTCTCCCTGCTGGCCGAGCAGTCCGGGAAAGTTCTCACCTATGATTACATCATCAGCAGAATCTGGGGTCCATTTGCGGACAGCAACAATCAGATCCTGCGGGTCAACATGGCTCATATCCGCAGAAAGCTGGAGATCAATCCTGCGGAACCTCAATATATTTATACAGAAATAGGCGTTGGATACAGAATGCGGGAAAGCGAAAATTAATCGCTTCCCCGCATTTTTATATTCGTCTTCTGTTTTCTGTGCTTCGTTTTTTCAATGCGCTTCTTCTTCGCTTCTTCCTTCTTCTCGCTGATCTGGCGCGCCCCCTCCTCGTCTACCAGCTTCATGGTCTTTACGGCGTAGACTCGTCCGTCGTCACTGCGCTTCATGCGGATCTTCCCTTTTAAGTATCCGTGCTCCGGGCAGACACCCAGGGCAAAGTAAAACTTCTGATTCACAGAGAACCAGCGGACCTTCTTTCTGAGCATACGGTTGCAGCGGTAACAGATTAAATCGGTGACCGTCTTGTCCGCAATCGCCTCCTCTTTCGTCTCAAATGTCCTTGAAATGTATTTAGAGTATCCGGGAAATATGAGGTAGACCTCCTCTTCCTTACTCTCAGGAAGCCGGTAATAATCGGTGGACCAGTATTCCATCACCCGCTCAAAGTCCATGGCTGCCATGACACGCCCCGTGTAATGGGCATCGTCAAGCGCGCGATGGAAGGGACGGTCTTCCATGATTCCCAGTTCCCGGGCCGTGATATCCAGCGACTGCTTTTGTTTTCCGTCTCCCTGAAGAAGGCTGTAGAGCTTCTGGACATCGTAATAGAGAAGGGGCTTGTCGAATGGAATCTCCACGCCGTAATACGCCATGTTTCTCTGCAGCTCCGTCAAGTCCATGGACCCCCAGGTACAGAACACACAGTCGTCCCCGCACCATTCGAGAAAGTCCCTGATGACAGCCACAAACGTCTCACCGTTTCGTTCCAGCTCGGCCATGTCCATATGGGTTACCTCGGAGATCCGGTAGTGCATCTGCGGATAGACCCGCGGCCGGATCAGACGGCAAAACTGCCCGGTCTCCTGAAACGCTTCGTCCAGGCGGACCGCTCCGATTTCTATAATTTCAAAAGGAAAATGGTCAATCGTCCCCTCTTTTCCGTCAGGGCTCTGATTCCATTCCAAATCCAGTACAATATAATTCTTCATAAAATTCTCCTTTGTGCTATTATATGATAGTTTATCCATTCATACAAGTTCATGCCTCCTATTTCAAACAATTATTTTTTGCTTAATAACGGTCATTATGAAACAATCCCTTTAAATTGTATTTACAATATGAATTTTCTGTGAAAAAAGCATAAAATTAGCACTCTACTGTTGACAGTGCTAACAAATGGTGCTATAACGTAATTGTAACAAAAAGGAGCACCACAATGAAAAAGGTGGCCGACTTTTAACCATATATGTGCTGCCGACAAGGTGTCAACACATATAAGAAATTCATTTTAGGAGGAATGACTTATGATGATGCCTAGTATTTTTGGAGAAAACTTATTTGACGACTTTATGGAAGATGCTTTCAAGAGCCCGATCTTCGGGAAACGGGAAAAGAATCTGATGAAGACCGATATCAGAGAGAATGAAAACGGTTATGAACTCGATATGGATCTGCCCGGATTTAAGAAAGATGAGATCACCGTCAACCTTCGCGACGGCTATGTAACCATCTCCGCCGAACGCGGTATGGAACGAAGCGAGAAGGACGAGAAAACCGGTAAGTACGTTCGCCAGGAACGCTACAGCGGTTCGTGCCAGAGAAGCTTCTATGTCGGCGAAGCTGTGAAACAGGAAGATATGAAGGCGCGCTTCGAGGATGGTATCCTTCATCTGGAATTTCCGAAGACCTCCCAGAAGCAGGTTGAGGAAACACACCGCATCTTAATCGAATAACAGGCAAATCCCGGGACGAAAAAGCCCTCCATCCCGGAACAGGGCGGGCCGCATAAGACGGCCCGCCCTGTTTTAACAAAACACCGGTATCCCAATGTCCAATTACAAAAGGAGAATTACTATGATCTGGAAAGAAATGAAACGCTCATACCTTGTCATATCCATCTGCGCCGCGCTGCTGGGCCTTCTGCTGCTTCTGCTGCCCGGACCCACACTGGCGACGGCCGGCATCTGTACAGGCGTCTGTTTCATCGTCTACGGCGTCACAAAACTGTTTGAAGTTACCCGGTTCAGAAACCACTTTGCCAATTACTGGCTGCAGTGTGTGCTGGCGGTTCTGCCCATCGTATTCGGAGTCATTTTCCTTTTTAAACCGCTGGCCGCAACCTCCATACTTCCGCTTATCCTCGGCGTCTTTCTGGCCGTCTATGGAATTATGGGCCTTAAGACCTCTGTGAAGCTTAAAAAGTTTGGCCTGGATTCCTGGTGGTTTAACTTAATCACGGCTGTTTTAACCATACTCTTAGGCGCTCTGGCTATCTTCAATCCTTTTGCCACGGCTGCTGCCATGGTCATGATGATGGGCGCTATCCTGTTTACACTGGGTCTCTTCCACGTGGTGCAGTACTTTGTAGCCTCACACCGCTTTAAAAAGGTCGGAAGACAGATCTCCGAGCTGGAGAAGGAATGGGATTCCTTCGACTGGTTCTGGTTTTAATATTACACCGAAAACTGCTCCACCTCCACGGGCTTGCTGTAATAGTAGCCCTGGATGGTGGTGCAGCCGTAGGCCTTTAAGAGCTCCAGCTGTTCCTTTGTCTCCACCCCTTCCGCCACACAGTCCACATGAAGGCTGCGGCACATCTCGATGATACACTTCACAACGATCTGATTCTTTTCATTCCCCACCAGATTTTCAATCAGCGACTTATCCAGCTTTACCTCATCAAAATGCATGATGGACAGGATGGACATATTGGCGTAATCCGCCCCAAAGTCGTCCAGCGATATGCGGAACCCTGCTTTCCGCAGCTTCGATCCGACAGCCTCTATCACCTTGTGTTCGATATCGCCGATACTCTCCGTGATCTCTATCATCACCAGGCTGCTGGGAACATCATATTTGTTCTTAATCTCTGTCAGCATCTGGAATAAATCGCTTTCCAGGAGAGTAATTCTGGAGAAATTCACGGAAACGGGAATCAGGGGCCTGCCTTCCGTTTTCCACCTGGAGAGAAGCCGGAACACCTCCTCCAGCATATAAAAATCAAGATACCGGATAAGCTTCATCTTTTCCAGCAGCGATACAAATTTGACCGGGGACTGCAGCTCATGGCCCGGCGCCTGATACCGCGACAGCGCCTCCACAGAATGCACCGTTCCCGTCTCCGGATCGAACTTGGGCTGAAGATAGAGCCGGTAATATCCCTGCTCCACATCGTGGACTAAAAGCTTCATCCTTTCCGGCGAATAGTGTTTGCGCACGTCGTCACTGTTCTTGTAGTAAATCTGCTTATTCACCAGCATCAGCTCTTCCGCATGATGCAGAAGCATATCGAAATCGGTTAAGTGTTCCACCCACGTGGCGCCTAAGGATACTCCATTGGGCGTCTGCGAATCCAGCTCCAGCCCCATCTCCCTGACATGCTTCATGAAGCCCTCATACTCCTGGTTCATAGCAATGATCACGAACTCGTCGCCGCTCAGACGGAAGATCTCCCCATCCGGGAAACAGGAACGCATGACCTCCGTGACCGTGATGATGGTTTCATCTCCGCTGGAATGTCCGTAATCCTGGTTGAGCTGTTTCAGTCCGTTAATGTCCGCCGTGATCATTCCGCAGGACTCCCCGAACTTTCTCTGCACCCCGTTCTGGTAGCGGACGAAGCTGCTTCTGTTTAAGAGACCGCTCAGCGTATCGTGCCCGGCCTCAAACTCCAGCCGTTCATAGAGGCGCCTCTTCTTAATCTCATTTGCAATATTATAGGCGATGGAATCCAGGAAACGTATAGTGTCCTGATTGATATTCGGATTATCCACCCCGATATATCCGCAAAACGCAGATTCATCCTCAAATGGTACGGCAAACAGACTGTGTGCATTCCGCCTCGTTAAGAACTGGTACTCACTGGGATACGTATATTTAAGTTCTTCCACCTGCGACAGGATCAAATGCTGTTTCTTATTGAAGGTCTCCACGATATAAGGGATCGCGTCCAGGGCAATGTTCTGTAACGATGCCTTCTGGGGCGGCACCCCTTCCCTGCACCATTCGTAGATATTATGGGCATACCCATGTTCCCGGTCGATTTCGATGATATAAGACCGCTCTCCGTCGTAAAAACGGGTGATCAGCTCCAGAATGCGGGTGATGCCCGTCTCTAAGTCGTCGGCGCTGTTCAGAGTCCTGAGACTCTCCAGCATAACCGTCTCCATGTGGTATTTGGCGGTTGTCGCCCGGTCCCCGATCAGATGATTTCCCACGTCCACGGCAATCTCCATGCGCACCGGACGTCCATTCCACTCCACCAGCTTGTCCTTCACAATAAAGTATTTCTTTAAATAGGGATTCTCATATTCCCACATGAAAAACTTATCTTTCACCAGCTTCGCGTTATTGCAGAACGGACACGGCGTGTTTCTTCCCTGAAGCATCTGGTAACACTTCTGTTTTTCAAAGTCCTCCAGCTTCATACCGAACAGATCTCGCCCCACCCGGTTCACATAAAGCAGGGTATAATCCTGTATATCACTAATGTATACAATCTCTTCCAGTTCATCGAGCAGCCATTCCCGGTTCACATACTCCATGGGGACGACTCTCGATATCTTGTCTCCAAACACGCTGTAGCAGGACTTACCGGACTGTTTGGCATACCGCAGGGCCGTATCCGCCTTTACATACAGCTCCTGAAATCTGGTTCCATGGCGGGGACTGACGGCGATACCGATGGAATTGTTGACTGCAATGCGGTTTTCCCCCTCCTCCTGGATAGTCTGAAGCTCTCTGGCCACCATCTGTGCCTTACGGTATACAGCATCCTCATCCTGGATATTGAACAGAAAGACCAGGAATTCGTCTCCTCCCAGCCGTCCCACGATGGCATCCGTATCAAAGATATTCTTCAGTTTGTACGCGATTCCTGCCAGCACCTTGTCGCCGTACATGTGGCCGAAGGTATCGTTGACATTTTTAAAATTGTCCACGTCAATGATGAGAAGTGCACTCTCCTTCTGACCGTTCTCATTTAAAATATAATTGATCTCCTGAAGAGAGGCCGCCCGGTTAAGAAGATTAGTCAGCGGATCGATTCTCGACTGGCGAAGCAGTTCCAGTTCCCTGCGCTTCTTCTCCTCGACGTTCTTCACGTAGACAAATCCGGTCAGATGGCCTCCTGACTCGATTAAATAGATGGTGGTATTACACCAGATCATCTCCGCCTCCGCATTCAGGCTGCGGTATTCGCACACTGCCTCCTGGCGGCCTCTCTCATACTGGCTGCGGAGAAATTTCGGATTCATCTCCTGCAAAAAGAGAAAGCGGTCCTCCGGGTGAACATTCTTTTCCGCCCAGCATTTTAAAAACTGTGAATATTTGCAGTTGACCGACAGGCCAACCGAGGCCAGCATGTCTTTTTTCTTCTCAATGATCTTTTCAATGATCATGTCGTTGTCAATATCAATCTCATAGGAGGCCAGCGCGTCTCCCATCAGAGCCTGGCGGTACTTCTCTTCCTGCTGGTATTTCTCCTGTTCTTTCTGTTCTTTGCTGATATCCTCGACTACGCCTATGGCGATGTTGTCCGGGCCGTCTCCGTCGTGAAGCATCGTATGGGTAACCCTGTACCAGCTCTGGCCGCCGTCGGGCTGACTGGTATGCAGAAGCGCACAAGCCATAAGCTTCCCCGCCCTTAAATCAAGAAACATCTGGCGAACGGCAGGCAGGCTCTCTTTGTCCACGTGCCGGTCTCTCATCATCTTCCTGCTGAAGTCCTCGATCTTCCCGGACTGGACAAAGGGCAGGCTCCGGATCCCCTGCAAATAGGCACAGTCCTCATCCACATGGTATTCCCATATAATATTGTTGCATCTGGACAGCGCTATTTTATATCTCTGTAAATTCAGGGAAAGTTCCTGTTCCAGACGCCTTTTTTCCCTGTCCCCGCTCTTTTGAAGTATAACGGTGATTTCCGGCATAGCCTGATCCCGGCCGGAATCAAGCCGCTGAACGGACAGATGGTACTCCTCTCCCTCTCTGGTAAAGAACACCTCCCAACTCCTCTCATCCGGCTTGAACTCCATCCGCTGTTCCGCAATATCCCAGATCACTTCGGAAAGCTCCCTGCCGGAACAATCTGACACGGGATATCTCAGAAATGTCTGCATTTCTTCATGTACATATATCACCTTCTGCTCTGAATCCGCCGCGATGGCAATCAGCGGTGAGCCAGTCTGCAAGCCGTTTTGCGGCATATAGAATTACCTCCCAAGAACAGGCATCCGTTCTTTCTCTGTTGTATCGGCGCTACTGCACCAGAGCCCCGTCAGCTCCTACCGTATATCCGTCAGGCGTTGTCGTATTGACCAGCATCTTACCATCAGCGGCGTCACAGTAATACCGCTTACCGTTCCAGTCCACCCAGCCGGTGGCCATGTATCCCCGCTCATTAAAGAAGTACCATGCACCGTCAATCTGCTGCCAGTTGGAGACGGTGTAGGTTCCATCCCCGTTTCTGTACCACCATCCGGATTCATCCTGCTTCCACTCGCCCGCAGGGCTGCCGTTCTGATAGATGGCTGCGGCCGTATCGTTGTCAATATATCTGGAGGGGGATTCCACCCATTCTCCCTTGTTTTCCGGTTTCAGTCTGTTTACCGGACGTACGCGGTAGAAATACGTTCCGGCCTTCGTCATAGCCGCGGAGAAGTCGTAGGAATTCCCCGCTGTGGTCTTCGTAGTTCCCACCGTCTTTCCATCCCGGTAAAGCTTCACCTCATAGCTTCCGGCTCCTGTGGACTGGCTCCAGGATACTCCCGTCGTGGAGGTCCAGGCGGCCTGTTCAATAGCGGAGGTCTGCTCCGCCAGCGGCGGCAGCTGCATGGTAATAACCAGCGTGTGAGACTCATCCTCACGGCTGTAATCTACGAACGTTGCACCCTTCAGGGTGATTTTATCCTTCGATACCGCGAACTTGTATCCATCTTCCGCGTAGATGCTAACCTTGACAACCGGGATATCCTCCTCCGACCAGGAGAAGCCTGTATTGAGGAACTCATATTCTCCTGCGGAATACTTATCGCTTTTCGGGGTGACTTCTATTTCCTGGTCCTGAATATTCTGCCCGACCTCCATATCCGCTTCCACCACAAGAGATACCGAACTGATCTTCGTCTCTACCACCGCCAGTGCCGTCATCCCCGTCATTCCTGATATCAGTGCCGCGCAGAGCAGCGCAGCCGCTACCTTTTTTACTCTCATTTTTCTGTCTCCTTTAATTGTTTATCGTGACGCCCTGTACTTCTCATTTTATTCGTATTTCCAATAAAAATCTCTATTTCCGTATTCATTCATTATATATAAAATGAGGCGATAATTCAAGCCTGCGAGGCCTGATAAAGAAGAAAAGCCGCCAGGCGTAAATACGACCTGTCGGCTGTGTGTATGGCAGTATGTATGAGTATCCATGTGATTCTATTTCTTATGCTTCATACGAATGATTTTAAGCTTCTTATTCCGGCTCTGCAGAAATGCCAGTAAATCCTCCAGTTCTCTCTGCTCCAGGTCCTTTTTAAAGACAGGCTGAAACTGACTTCCACGGGTCACCACTGCCAGGATCTGTTCTGTTTCCACCACCCGTTTTAAAGACTGGTATAACAGTTTTACTTCTGCATGGTTGGTAAGGTTGATCCCCACCAGTCCCTCCTCGTCAAACCAGGTTATATATTCATACCTGTCCGTACCGTTCAGTTCCCTCATATTTCTCAGATTTTTGTTCACTGTAATTCTCTTAAGCAGTATTCTGACGAGCAGAAAAAACAGGAAGCCAAAAAGGTAAACTGCGGCAAGGAGATATTTTTCAAGGAAAATAAGTGCTATCCCCCCTATGAACAGTATGATGATTAATGCATTCATCGATGCCGGAATTCCTTTTTTCCCAAGTTCTTTAAGCACTGCCTCATCCAGAATACCAGATGTCTTAAATAATTCCATGCTGCTCCTTCTCCCCGTTATGACCCATGAACCCTTCGTGCAAATTCTTTAATATACGGCTTGAATTTTTTTCTTTCCACAGGCTGCATCACGAGGGGGATCGCATATTCCGTCACCGTCATTGCAAAGAATTGTTTGCTGTCCTTAAAGTAAAAGGCCACTTTACCCATGGGGCCAAACTTCACTTCCTTTAACTGATCCGCGGTAATATGTAAGATAAAATCGGGATCCGGCTCCATGGATCCCAGGGATGGACAGGGCACCGCCATGATATACAGCTCATTCTCCCGGTAGCGGACAATAAAGCTGGGGAGTGAAGCGTAACCGGTCTGGATCCGTTCATATCCCGCCACAGTGGAAATCATGTCCTTCGCGCCCTGGGCCATGACGATTTCGAAGCCAGCCGTTTGCGGCACTGCCTTTTCTGAACCGTCCCTCACTGCCATTAAGAAGCCTTCATACCTCTTTTTACTTCTTTTCTCTGTTGCTTTAATCAGTATTAATGCGATAACCAGTGGTATACATAAGAATAAAATTAAATACATTTCATTACCTCCAAAGCCAGTTTTTTTATATATTCCATAAAATTCTCTCTTTTACTTTTCATATCTGGCTGTCCGCCAGATTTCCCAGTTCCATAAAAAATTCTCTCATATAGCTTTCTTCCAGGGCGTACAATACTTCTGCCTCCGGGCTGATCTGATAATAAGTCCTCTGATAAGCAGGCCTGGCGATACTCTTCTCATTGATGTAGATGGTCATGTCTTCCCCCAGCGGAGCCTTCCCCGTCGTGACCACCGCCTGTTTCCAGGGAATAAACGCATTCTTTCTCCAGATTCCCCGGTTGGTGACCATGCAGTAACAGAAGATGAGGGGAATCTCATTATCCTGCAAGGCGTTCAGATTCTCCTGCTGCCGCTTTGCAAATTCTGATGGATTGCTGAATATGGTGATCAACTCGTCTTTTTCATCCGGCTGGCATATATATTCATAGACCTTTTTTCTGGCCGCCAGCTCTGCAAGACGCTGATACAATACATTCTCCTTCATATCCTCTGGCAGCTGCGGGGGAGCCGGGTATGCTTTCTTCGGGTGAGCCGCCTTCATCTCCTCCGTGGCAACAAGCCGGTATTTTTCCGAGTTGTCATAACGCCGGCAGATCGGAGTCCCATCCGGCCTTAACTCCAGAATCTCAAGGTGTTCCAGATCACCGTACTTTTCATATGCAAAATTCAGCAGTTCCCATTCCTTTTCATCGATTTCCCTGATCTTCTCCTCCAGAACCGTGTTCTGATCCGTCGCCCAGCAGTATGGATGAATCCGAAAACGCCGGAACTGGGGCCTCTCCTTTGACTCTTCAAACATGGAGGCGCACGGAATCCGTTCCCCCACTGCAGCCTGATGTCCAGGCAGTTCCTTCAGTTCAAACCACCGCAGGCCGTAAATACGGTTTTCTCCCGAATAATCCAGATTTCCCAGCGCATATACCGTCAGTGGGTCTGTCTTTGTCACGATGGCCGGTGTAGCCACCCCGTCCTCGTAAACCATGCGCAGATAATTCTTTGGCTTTCCGGTATTTTGAATCAGCATCAGTACCAGAAGCAGTCCTGCGGCCACAAAGCCAACGACTGCCGCCGCTCCCATTCCCAGAAAGTGAAAGCCCGCACCGACTGCCGCTGCAAGCAAAAATATCAGACATGTCTTCTGCTTTGTCTTCCGGTTTTCCGCGGTTTCTTCATCTAATTTCCGAGCCCGTTTTAAATCGATCCAGTTATTTTCCATCCTGTGTACCCTTTCTCACGCTTTCCATTCAGCAGACGATAACATCATAATTATACAACCAGAAGTGAGAACGGGTCTGACGTTTCATGACGGTTCCGCGTACGATTCGTTACATGCGGATTTCATGGGAAAAATCATTTGGCGCGAAGTGCGCATCCTCCCGGAGGTTTTTTATTTCATAGAACGAACTGTCCTATGAAATAAAAAAAGCTGCTTTGCACGCGGACTCTCATACCCCGCAGACAAAGCAGCATTTTTATCATTTTTCTATTGTGTACAGGACGCCCGCAGACATTTGGCCGTCAGCGTCTCTGCAGACCGTATCATATCCATGGGCGTTCCTTCAAATACGACCTCCCCGCCGTTTTTACCGCCATCAGGCCCGATGTCGATAATCCAGTCCGCCTGCTTCATCACATCCAGGTTATGTTCGATGACAACCAGACTGTTTCCGCGGGATACGATCAGATCGAAGAGTTTTAAAAGATTCTGAATATCCGACGCATGCAGCCCGGTGGTCGGTTCGTCCATGACGATTATGCTTCCCTTTTTCCCCAGGTTCTTCGCAAGCTTGATTCTCTGGCGCTCACCGCCGGACAGGGTACTGAGAGGCTGTCCCAGCGTCAGATATGAGAGTCCGACCTGCTGCATTACCTTCAGATGTTTTCGGATCTTCGCATCCTCAAACAGATCCATCGCCTGTGATGCGGTCATTCCCAGCAGTTCAACGATATTTTTGCCTTTGTACGTGCAGGCCAGCGCTTCCTCATTATACCGCATTCCGGAACAGGCTTCACACTCCGTGACGATAGGATCCATGTATGCCAGCTCGGTGACAATAACGCCCTTCCCGCCGCATACCGGGCATGCACCGGTGGAATTGAAGCTGAACAGTCCGTCCGGCTTCCCGCTTTCCCTGGCCAGAAGCTTTCGTATCTCATCGAAGAATCCCAGATACGAGGCTGGTGTGGAACGGTTTGTTGCCGTGATGGGGCCCTGATCGACCATCACGATGTCGCTTTCATACTGTTTAGCAAATACCTGGGATATGAGTGTGCTCTTTCCCGAACCGGCGACTCCGGTCACCACGGTCATAATCCCCAGCGGTATGTCTGCATCCACATGCTTCAGATTATGCAGACAGGCTCCGCGAACCGGCAGACTTCCGGTTCGCTTTCTCGGTTCCATCTTGACCGGCAGCGTCTCCATCATTGCATTTCCCGTCAGACTGCCGGACCGGAGCAGTTCCGGATACGTGCCGGCAAAGACGATCTCCCCGCCATTCTGCCCCGCCCGGGGGCCTACGTCAATCACATAGTCGGCGATCGAGATCACATCCTTGTCATGCTCCACCACCAGCACCGTGTTGCCCTTGTCACGAAGCTGTTTCAGAAGGCTGTTCATGCGGTAGACATCCCGTGGATGCATCCCGGCGCTGGGTTCGTCGAAGATATACGTCAATCCTGTCAGGCTGCTTCCCATATACCGGACTAGTTTTAGGCGCTGGGCCTCGCCGCCGGACAGGGATGGGGTATCGCGGTTTAAATGGAGATACGGCAGGCCGATCTCGATCATCCGGTCCAGTCCTTCAATCAGCGTCTGCACCAGTACATCCACCGTCTTATCGGTGATCTGCAAAAGCACCTCCCGAAGCTGAGTGAGTTCCATGCCGCATAAATCCGCAATGGAACAGCCATTTATTTTACAGCTCAGGGCCGCCTGATTCAGCCGTTGTCCATGGCATTCCGTACACACGGTCCCGGCAATCAGGTTCTGTGACTTTTCCTGTGTATGCCTGCTTTTATTGCTGATATCCCGATTCAGGAGTGTCTTCGTGTACTTGTGATAGATTCCGGTCACCTTCGGGTTCTCCGGCTTATCCATGCCGTTCCGGGAACCGTACAGCAGAAGATTGTACTCTTCGTCCGAGTACTCCTTTAACGGTTTATCCAAATCAAACAGGCCCGACTTGGCGTACTGCTTCCAGTACCAGGTTCCGGGGCTGTACAAAGAATCCTTCACGCAGCCTTCATTCCACGATTTGTCCCGGTCCAGGATAGCTTCTATATCAACCTGAGTGATCTTACCGATCCCGGAACAGGTCCTGCACATCCCATTGGGATCATTAAAGGAAAAATAGGATGCAGTCCCCACATAGGGGCTGCCGATTCTCGAAAATAACAGGCGCAGGCTGGAGTACAGTCCGCTGATCGTCCCTACTGTGGACCGGGCGTTCCCGCCCAGAGGCGACTGATCCACAACTACAGAAGCCGTCAGATGATCAATGCGCTCCACCGCAGGCTTCGGGTACTTTGGAAGCTTGGACCGCACAAATGCCGGATAGGTGGCGTTCATCTGCCTCTGTGATTCGGCGGCTATGGTATCAAATACAATACTGGACTTCCCGGATCCCGACACGCCCGTAAATACCGTGATCTTCTCCTTTGGAATTCGGAAAGATACATGCTTTAAATTATTTTGAGTCAATCCCTGGACAATAATATCTGCCATCTCTTTACCCCTCTTTCTCATCTGCGAATACTCTCATGCAAGATCAGATTTTTCACAGTCTGCTTCATTATAGCAGATTGAGATAAAGGTGTCTTGATATTTCCTGCTCGTTTCCGGTTTTCAAACTCAAAAAAGACGCCGTAAAACCTGGCAAAACCAAGGTTTTCGGCGTCTGTCGCAACGTTCCTGAGCGGATTCGAACCGCTGGCCTTCCGCTTAGGAGTTGAAATGCCTATTTCCACAGGGATAACACATAGTCCCTGTTGCCTCTCCTGTTCCAATAAAATCAAAGGTTTTGAACTTCTATTTTCTTCCAGAGCGCTCCTTGTTCCACCACGCTGCTGATAGTATTTGCTGGTCGTATTAGCAAAATATTAGCAGTTTTACAATATAGTTAAAAGGGATACGTCCAAGGTTCACCTGCATCTTATCCCATATTACCGTAAATTGCACTTTTAACAAGGAGAATTCATGTCAGAATATCAACTTCAAATCAAACAGATCGTGGACTATCCGCGCTGCCGGATATACCGGCAATTTATCCGCACCCTTATGGAGGACCAGAGCTTTCGCGCAAGCGAAGGTTCTGGTCTTTTTCATTATGCGGTGCTTTGCAGTTTTGCAAATTTCCGAACCTCATACCGCCATATAGACGGAATCAGCTATACCATCTACCCAGGCGAATGGATCTGTACCACAAAGGAGCTGGCTACATGGTTTCATACACGATTCCAATATCAAGCCGTCAATATCCTGGAAAAGCTCCAGAGTCTTCACCTGATATCCTTCCTGCAGCTTAACCGCGGCAAAGTAATCAAATATAAAATCCGGGACTGGAAAAAGCATAATACAGTTTTGGATTATAACTGCCCCTGCCAAAAGGATACCGGCTTCTTTTTTATGCCCGTCTCCACGGCCATGGAGCTTTTAAGTACCAGCCGCTGCTCTGAAAGGGACATTGTACTGGACTTATGGATTTCTACGGTCTACAACGATGAACAGGTGGAAGGTTCTGCTGTCGGTCCGGTAGTCTATATAAGAAACGGCACCGGCAACCCTCTTGTTGCCTATTCGGAATTGTCTGCCCGATGGGGAATCTCTAAAGCTACGGTAGGACGGGTTTTAAAAAGGCTTTCCGATCTGGAATACCTTACTCTGCTGACCTTCCCGGGCCGCCACGGCAATGTGATTTATCTTCAAAGCTACTTATCTACCATGTTTCAGATATCAGATGTCATGATAGATAAAGAGGAGGTTGCCATGATACTGAATATTAAGCTGAACCTGCCCGATGATACAGAATCCGGGGATAATCAGCCTGTGCCGGAATACAATGTCTGCGTCTCAAATGAGCTTTCCAGCGTTTCAAAAGCGCATATTGAAGTCATACTCCGGCATATGGCAAAAGTCCTGTCTGCACAAGGGATTCCGTGCTTTGAATGCCCCAAATCCCAATATAAGTTATATCCTTTATCAGACGCCTGCAGGGAAGAGTCTCTACTCCGCGCGCGAGGAATTTCTGAATCCCGCATTGGTCTGGCTGTCCTCTGCGGTGACGGAAAACCGGTCTGTACCTTTGAACTTACGCTCTCTCCCATCGTGGAGATGGAACCCAGGAGGAAATGAGAATGAAAAAGAAGAATGAACCAAACAGCACTGATAACCCGCTGTACCACAATACCTGGACGCTTCTGAAAAAATACCGTGATGTGGTATGGAGCCTGGAGCTGTCTGTACAGCAGGTCCGAAATACATTTGAAATCGAATACGGGAACACGGTTGAGGAGTTTCTGGATTCCATTTACTTAGCCGGGGCGGATTTGACCGGCAGTGCAATCGAACGTCATGCCCGGTGCATTGAACAGAGCCATAAAATGTTAAAGCTGCTGGATTCGGCCATTGATCTGCTCCGCACGAAGCACAAAAATGGGGAGTCTTTTTACTGGCTGCTGTACTACTCCTTTTTATCTCCCCAGCAGCTTCGCAACGTGGACGAAATCATTGAAAAGCTGCGACCGCATGTCCGTGATATCAGTTTCCGGACCTATTACCGGCGCCGCAGGGAAGCTATCGACGCATTAAGTTCTGTTCTGTGGGGATATACCGCCAAGGACAGTATGGCAATTCTGGAACAATTTTTCCCGAATCAGCCCCATGGCAAAAAATTGGCACAGGATTGAGATAACATTGGCACAGTTCTGCCCTTTCGCCGCAAATCCCAATGTGTTAAAATGAGTATGCTCAAACTTGCACCTAAAATTAAATCGGGTTGAAACCACACCTTTTCCGGAAGGTGTTTTTTCATGCCCAAATGGCTGTACAGCCAGGAATATGCCGCTTTGGGATAGACATTGGATCACCAAATGCGGCATTTCCGTTTTACAGGTATTGAAAATCAAATCAGGAGGTCAGCAAATTGAAAAAAATGACTGTATCCCAAACATCAAAACCGCCGGAGCCGGCGGGAAGGCGCAGGTATCGTTTCCCTGGCCGGAAAGCGGCATATTGCGCTTATATGGCCGTATGCCTGTCCGTCATGTATTCCCAGCCCGCTTATGCGGCGGATGTGTGGACAAAAGCCAAGGAAATCATGCAGGACGTCTACAACCAGATTGTACTTATCTCTACGGTGGCGGCTATTGTAACAGCCTCGGTTGCTTTGCTGATGATGAACTTTTCCCGCAGCGGCAAAACCGTTGACGAAAGCAGGGCGTGGCTCAAGCGTATTTGTTTAAGCTGGGCCATCATAAACGGGCTGGGCTTTATTATGGCTTACATTACCCCGTTTTTCGCGGATGGGAAATGGACCGGATGATTCCGATACCGGTTAATTTTCAGAAGGGAGTGATTCTATTATGGGGATTTTAGACGGCATTGTGGAGTGGATTGCAGAACAGGTGATGCATGGTCTCGACCTGATTACTACATCGGTTTTAGGCGCCCTGGGCTGCGATATGACCGTGTTCCTGCGCTATTTTCCCGCAGCGGAAACCATGTATCACGTATTTGTGGCATTATCCATCGGACTGATACTGCTCAATCTGGTTTGGCAGCTCTTTAAGAACTTTGGACTTGGCACAGGAATTGAAGCCGAAGATCCGGTAAAGCTCACCATTCGGTCCGTCCTTTTTATCCTGTTGGCTTACTTTTCGGATAATATTGTCAACACGGTGCTGGAAATCGGCGGAACGCCTTACCGCTGGATTATGGATTCCGAGCTTCCGACTTTAAGCTTTGCTGATTTTAATTCAGTCATGCTGGTTATTATCGGCGTTTGCGCCAACGGGGCGGTTGCTCTCATAACTCTGGTTCTTGTCCTGATACTGGCGTGGAATTATTTAAAGCTGCTCTTCGAGGCTGCGGAGCGTTATATCCTGCTGGGAGTGCTTGTTTATACCGCTCCTGTAGCCTTCTCCATGGGAGCCGCACAGGCTACATCAAACATTTTTAAGTCGTGGTGCCGTATGCTGGGCGGGCAGGTGTTTCTTTTAATCATGAATGCCTGGTGCCTGCGGCTTTTTACGAGTATGGTCGGAGCATTTATCGCCAATCCGCTCTCGGTGTAAGGAGGTTTTTTACAGTGAAAAAAATGTATGCACGAAAGGGTTTTTTATGGTTCACAATGAAAGGTAAGGTAAGCAGACTTAATCGAGCGGCCATGTGCCCGGCTGTCTTAAAGCCATTGGGAGCCGCCCTGGCAGCGGCGCTTCTGATCTGCTTATCCAGCCAGCCGGCTTTTGCTGCTATTACCGAGGGTGATGTACAGGCCCAGGTAGATTCAGCCGGGAAGGAAGCTGTGGCTGGAAATGTATTAATCTGGTTTTTGTGCGCGGTCAGCTTTCTTAAAATATCACAGAAGATAGATTCGTTTATGGCAAGTCTGGGCGTTAACGTGGGACATACAGGGGGAAGTATGCTGGCGGAAGCCATGATTGCCACAAAGGGGCTGTCCACGGTCCGCAATGCCTCCAGCAATCATTTTGGGGGCGGGCGCGGCAGCTCCCCCGGCAAAGGAGCCAGCCCAGGGACCGCAGGCGCTATGGGAGGGTTTATGAGCGGCGGGCTTGCTGGCGTTGTCAGCCGGTCGATACAGAATGGAGCCGCAAGGGCGGCTACAGGTTCTTCTGATGCCGGAGCGGCTGGCGGAATTGGTGGTGCCGGGAAGAATGCAGGTGTTACTGGCGGCGCTTCCGGCGGGGTCGGCGGTCAAATATTCGCTTCCTCTGTCAGTAAAGGTGGGAACTTTGCCAACAACGTTATCAGCTCCATTGCAACAGGAAATATCGCCACGTCCGGTTCTATGACCGAAGAAAGGGCTGCCCAGGCCCTTCAATCTTATATGGGCTACGCCGCTTTAGGGGATGGAGCGGAGCACGTTTCCTCTTTCTCTGATGTGGAGATTGGCGGCGGCCGTATTACCGGAACCGAGGTTTCGGAGGATTATCCGGAGGGTGCTTCCTTTGGCATGTATCATACCGCCCAATATACTGCTCCTTCAGGGAGCTATACCACGGTTCAGACGGCAGACGGCGCTTCCTGGTATAAGCAGTACGCTGCCGATACAGTGGAGAAATCACCATACATGGCGCCAGACGGATCTATCGCATACAACGAAGCTATTGTGAAAAAGCTCGCGCCGCCGCCACAGAGAAAGGACAGGTTATAGTATGGCTGAAGAACAAAAAAATAGATTAACAGAGGCCGTGGAGACAGGCGCTTCAACAGCGCAGGCGATACACGGGGCAATTAAAACAGGGAAAGCCGTATCGGCTGCAGCGAAAGGAGCTGCCATCGGCGGGCCATACGGAGCCGCTGTCGGTGCTGTTCTCGCCGGACGCAGGCATATTGGCAAGATTATCGCGGTTATCGCTATCGTTGTTATGCTTCCGGTTCTGTTTGTGTTGATGCTCCCTGGCCTGCTGTTTGGCGGCTTGACAGGCTCCGGAGCTTCCGGGACCGAGGGATTTCCTGTCCTGAATAATGAACAGGCTGTCATTGAGAATGCAAATAACATCACCTTTTCCATCAATCAGCTTCTAAATGAGGGACTGGACGATGTACTGGCACGCATAGACGCGGATTTTGCAGCTTCAGACGGTGAGGAGATGGAAATACATAATCCTTACGCCACCGCCCCTGTATATAACGCAAATTTGTTTATATCGCAATACTGTGCGGCGCGGAGCCTGGATTTTAGAACCATCTCCCTCTCCGATATGGAGGCTGTGCTGCGCAGGAATAAAAGCTACTTTTATTCTTTTACCCGAAAAGAGGAGCTGCGGGACAGGGAGGAGACCGATCCTGATACCAACGAGAAAAGCACGGTCACTGAAAAATGGATGATTTATACCATTTCCTACAATGGGGAAGCCCATTTTGCGGACAATGTTTTTCAGCTGACTGATGAACAGAAGGAGTTGGCGGCCGATTATGCAGCCAATTTGAGCCTTTTTCTTGGAGACGGTATGCTGCAGAATCTGACGGCATGGAACGGTAACAGTATTCCTTCCCTGGGGGATATCCGGTTTGAGGACGGCGGGACCCCTGTTGTCTATTTTAACCAGATGGACGAGCGATACGCGGATAAACCATATGGCACGGACCATATCGGCAGTTATGGCTGTGGCCCCAGCGCTATGGCGATTGTGGTTTCTTCGCTTGCCGGGGAAACCGTTGATCCTGTGGAAATGGCGGATTGGGCCTATAAAAACGGGTACTGGTGCAAGGGCAGCGGCTCCTACCACGCGCTCATTCCGGGAGCGGCTAAAGCCTGGGGACTTCCTGTTTCCGGCTGCAGCGCTTCGGAACCGCAGCGGATTATTGACGCCCTGTCAGAGGGGAAGCTGGTAGTCGCTATTATGGCTAAGGGGCATTTTACCTCGTCAGGGCATTTTATTGTGCTGCGGGGAGTTCAGGACGGTAAGGTTATGGTGGCCGACCCTGGCAGCTATAAACGGAGTAATCAGCTCTGGGATTTATCAATTATCTTAAATGAAGCCAGCCGCCGGGCTGCTGCCGGTGGCCCCTTCTGGATCATCGGATAAATGCTGCGGCTGGAGAAATGAGGTTATTAATGAACAATCAGAACGACCACGATACTTATATTATACCGCCGAATTTCGTGGAAACCGGTACGTTTTTTGGCGGTATGTTTAAAGCGCGCAATGTGATTGAGGCCGGCGTCCTGGCATCTGCCATCGGATTGCCGGTTTTCCTGTTTCTCCCTCTAGGTCTGACTGCCAGAATCATTATGCTTTGTTTAACCGCGCTGCCGCTGGCGCTCCTTGCCCTTATTGGCATATCGGGTGAAAGCCTGTCCTCTTTTTTAATAATATTTCTGAAATTTTTAAAGAACCGGCGGGTTGTGGGGGAAGAGACTTCCGTGGATACGGTTTCTCCCAGGCTGTCAAAGCAAAAGCGTAAAAGGACAGCAATATCTGAGAAGGAAAAGGGGGCTGCAAAGGTCACAAAGCCCGCAAAAGAAAAAACGAAGAAAAAGCGCCGCTCCCAGGCTGACTCTGATTTTCCGGCAGAATTTGATGAAATACGAGAATATAAGATAAGGCTAAGTCTGAGGGGCGGCAAAGGAGGGCGGCAAAAAAAGGCAGGAAAATTAAAGCATGATAATCAGGAAAAGCTGGACCAGGCGGCTCGGAAGATAAAACCGGGAAAGCAACCGCCGCTCTTAAAGAAGGCTTCCCGCGCCCAGGAACCGATATTTTCCTGCTTGAATCCTGTGGCTGATTATTTTCCAATCACTAAGATTGAAAACGGCATTATCTATACCAGGGACCATCGCTATATCAAGGTGATTGAGGTTGTGCCTATCAATTTTATGCTGAGAAGCGCCAGAGAACAGCGGAGTATCATCTATTCCTTCATCTCCTACTTAAAGATCAGTCCGGTCAAGCTGCAATTTAAGGTTTTGACGCGCCGGGCGGACATTTCCCGCCATATGGACGCGGTGCGCTGCGAAATGGCGCAGGAAACCAATGAACAGTGCCGGCTGATGCAGGAGGATTATCTGCAATTTGTACAGCAGGTCGGCTCCCGTGAAGCCGTTACACGCCGCTTTTTTCTTATTTTTGAGTATGAGCCATGGTCTAATACCAAGCGCTCCGAAGAGGAGGGGGAAGCCATCAGCTCCTTGCAAAGCGCGGTCCGCACGGCTTCTAATTACCTGCGGCAATGCGGGAACGAGGTTATTGTACCTGACAGCGAGGACGAGTTTGCCGTGGATATCCTCTATAACCTGCTGTGCCGCAATGAGAGCGCTGTTAAGCCGCTTTCAGCCCGGGTGCAGGAGGTGATTGCAAGGTACATGGAACATGGACGGGAACGTGACGTTGACCGCATTCCCGCTAATGAGTTTTTTGCGCCGGCCAGCATAGACTTCACCCACAGCCGTTCTGTCTGCATTGACGGTCTTTATTACTCCTACCTTCTGATTCCCTCTGACGGCTTTAAACCGCAGGTTCCGGCAGGATGGCTTAGCCTGATTGTGAACGCCGGTGACGGGATTGACTTAGATATGTTCCTTACGCGCCAGCCCAAAGAGAGGATTGTTCAGAAGGTGGGACAGCAGCTCCGTATTAACCGCTCCAAGCTAAAGGATGCCAGCGATACCAATACGGATTTTGACAGTATCGACGGTGCAATCCGCAGCGGCTATTTTTTGAAAGAGGGATTAGCAGGCAATGAGGACTTTTATTTCCTGAATCTGCTGATTACCATTACCGCCCACAGTGAAGATGATCTGGAATGGAAGGTCAGCGAGATGAAAAAGCTGCTGCTCTCCCAGGATATGCGCGTTCATACGTGCCATTTCAGGGAGGAGCAGGCATTTCTATCCTCTTTACCCCTGGCAGCTATGGAAAAAAAGCTGTATGAACAGAGTAAACGCAACCTGCTGACAGAGGGCGCGGCAAGCTGCTATCCCTTTACCAGCTATGAAATGTGCGATGATAATGGCATTTTGCTGGGTGTAAATAAATACAACAGCTCTCTTATCATTGCGGATATTTTTAACAGCGCGGTCTATAAGAACGCCAATATAGCAATTCTGGGCACCAGCGGGGCGGGAAAAACCTTTACCATGCAGCTTATGGCTTTGAGAATGAGACGGAAGGGGATTCAGGTCTTTATACTGGCTCCTCTTAAAGCCCATGAGTTTCATCGGGCCTGTGCCAATGTGGGCGGGGAGTTTATTCAGATATCTCCGGCCAGCCCCCATTGTATCAATATCATGGAGATCCGCCGGATCGACCACACGGTTAATGACTTACTGGATGGCCCAAGTATCCACTTATCAGAGCTGGCCGCCAAAATCCAGCGGCTGCATATTTTTTTCAGCCTGCTGATTCCTGATATGACCCACGAAGAACGGCAGCTCTTAGATGACGCGCTGATACGCACCTACAATGCCAGGGGCATTACCCATGATAACGCTTCTCTGGAAAACCCAAAGCAGCCTGGAAGCTATCGGGAAATGCCGATTCTGGGGGAATTGTATGAGCTTCTTAGACAGTCCCAAGATACAAGGCGTCTGGCAAACATTATTAACCGCCTTGTAAACGGCTCCGCCCGAAGCTTTAACCAGCCCACCAACGTATCCTTAGATAACAAGTACACGGTATTGGACATTTCTTCCCTTACAGGAGACATGCTGGCGGTGGGAATGTTCGTGGCGCTTGATTTCGTGTGGGACCGGGCCAAGGAAAACAGGACAGAGGAAAAGGCTATTTTCATTGACGAGTGCTGGCAGCTTCTTTCCGGCGCCGGCGCTACGGGTACGCGGCTGGCCGGTGATTTTATACTGGAAATATTTAAAACCATACGCGGCTATGGCGGTTCTGCGGTCTGTGCCAGCCAGGACTTAAACGACTTTTTTAATCTGGACGAAGGGCGGTTCGGAAAGGGGATTATCAACAATTCCAAGACTAAAATCATTCTGAACCTGGAGGACGACGAGGCCATGCGTGTACAGGAATCCCTGCACCTGTCGGACGCCGAAACCATGGAGGTAACGCACTTTGAACGGGGACACGGACTAATAAGCACCAATAACAATAATATTATGGTGGAATTTAAGGCAAGCCCTCTGGAAAAAGAACTGATTACAACGGACAGGCGGGAACTGAAGGAGCTTGTTAACCGCAAGAGAAAGGAAAACCTTATATTACAGTAGCTTCACAGGCGTTCCGGCATCGGGACGCCTATCTCATTTATTCTCACCTTATATGACTGCCGCGGAGTGGTGTAAAGAACATATCTGGCTGCTTTACCAGATGAAAGCAGGGCGGTACTGCTCTCCGCTATAAAAAAGTGAGGTGATGCCGGTTACTGATTGCTATAACTGTTAAGCAACTATTTTTTATGAACAAGGAGGTAGATACAAGCGAGTTTAAAAGTTTTTTAAGAGTGTTCAGGGAAATGAGGGCGATAAATGCCGATATAATACAAGGCTGGATACCTATGGGTGCGGGTGCCAGCACAACTGCAGCTACTGCTACGCCCGCTCTCTGCTTCATTTCCGCGGTTTCTGGAACGCGGACCAGCCAAAGGCTGCCGATATACGAAGGATTGCCAGAAAAGTAAATCAGTTATCTCCTGGAACGATTATCCGGCTGGGAGGAATGACCGACTGCTTCCAGCCCTGTGAACAGGAGCAACGGGTAACCTACCATACCATTCTTGAAATGAACCGGCGCAGGGTAGGTTATCTTATCGTCACGAAGTCCGCCTTAATTGCAGAGCCGGAATATTTGGAGATTCTGGACAGGTCACTGGCTCATATCCAGATTACTGTCACCTGTTTAGATGATAAAAAGACATTAACCTATGAAAAGGCCAGCCCGCCGTCACAGAGGGTACTAGCGATTCAGAAATTGCAGGAATCGGGCTTTGATGTGTCCATGCGCCTAAGTCCTGTGATTGAGGAGTTTATGGATTTTGAAATGCTTAATTCACTTGATATTGAGAGGTGTGTTGTCGAGTTTTTAAGAATCAACACATGGATCAGGCAATGGCTGAAAGAGGTGGATTTTACAAAGTACAGCCTGCGGCATGGAGGTTACTGCCACCTGCCCTTGGATGAAAAGCTTAAAATCCTTGATAAAATCCACATACCGGAAAAGACCGTGTGTGAGGACGTCACGGAGCATTACGAATACTGGCGGAAGCATGTAAATCCAAACAGAGAGGATTGCTGTAATCTGCGAATCCTGTAAGGAATTATTTACGGAGGAGAATACGCTTCGTGTACTCTTATTATGCGTATTCTCTCTGCGCCCATGCTGCCGTTTACGTCCGTAATACGCTGTAATTACGCGTTATATACGCATTTCCTGAAGAATACGTGTCTTTTACGTTCTGATTACGCATAAGGGGGTGATTTAAATAAAGACCAGAGCCGAGCTTTACGGACAGGAAGCCACGGAGCTGCTGCGTCTGATTGCTATGTATCCAGGTTTATCGGAGACGCAGCTCTGCCGCTTTTATCCGGGCAAGACGGATAAGGTTAAGAACCTGCTGGCTCACTTGCAGAGACAGGCCCGTATCTTACGGGCTGATAGTGGCAGATACTTTCCGGCAGGAACCGCAGATTTTGGCATTGACAGCGGACTGAACCGGGCAGTCTGGATTTTGCTGGATTTCATTGACCGTGTGGAATACCACTCGTCCGGCGAGTTTCCGGTTAAGATCACCTTCTTCCTTTCCGGAGAGATTTATGAAATTATTTATGCCGCGGCAGGCCAGGAGGTTCTGATCAGCCACATTCTGCGTCAGCATGGAACACATGACGGACGCAGGCTTGTGCTGGTGGACAGCCCTGAGCAGCTTCATCAGTTAGATTTTCCCGGCATTACCGGATACTGTACCGTGGAGCTGTCCGGAAAGGTTCAATACTATAAAAAAACGAATGGAGGAATGTGATTGGAGAGAAAACATCTTTCCCAACAAATCGGGCAGATACTCGATGACCTGGCCCGTCTGTCGAATACCCTCTACGCAATGGGAACGGCTGATATCCAGCGGTATCCTGATAACTATGAGGTGCTGTCTACGGACGCCGCGCTGCGGGCAGAAAAAATTGCCTGTGAGCTGCGTCATTTGATTTTTTCTACCGGCGGGATAAAAAAGGCGGAATACCACGGTCTGGCCTGTGAGGTTCATGGAATTGAAATCCTTTATGAAGATGAAATCCTGGAGGTGACGCTGCCCAGCCTGCTTCCAAAGCGCCGGAACCGCAAGAGCGTGGAATTTCTGCTGGACCCGCTTCACTTTTATCTGAGCCAATACGCCGGGCAGAACACGCTGCCGAAATTCAGGGAATGCGTGGTCTGCTTTTCCCATACCTACAGCATGGAGCTTCCTGCCCGGCGTGTCCACGATTACGACAATATGGAGCTGAAGCAGATTTTAGATGTGCTGGCCTCCTATCTCATGGTCGATGATACCGGGCTTCTCTGTGATGCCTACAATACCACGGAATTTGGAGAAAGGGACTGTACGCGTATCTTTGTCATGCCTAAAAGCCTTTTTCCGGCATGGCTGGCTAAACGGGAAACGGGGTTGAAAAATATATCCGATTTTTAGGCGTCCGCCCTGTTTTTTCAGGGATAGGACTGTAACGCCGGATTTTTCGACAGTTCCGTTACTTTTTGCGGAGCGGCCCGGCTGAATTTTACCGAAGTCTTTTCAGCCTCGGTAGTCTTTTCCACAAAGGAGGTGGTTTTATGGGGTGATTATCCACACTCTCCCCAGACGCGATACACAACGGTATCAGCTTCTTGAACTGATTGCACTTTCCGGCGACTTTCCGGCTGAACTGCTTTCCAGACTTCCTGGCGGCAGTACCTATAAGGAGTCTGTGGTCAAATCGTTGAAAAGGGAAGGGCTGATACGCACATTTTACCGGGACCATTTGAGGACATACAGGCTTACCGCCAAGGCGAAAGCGCAGCTGATGGCAGAGCAGCCCGACCGGTTTGCTTTTTATCTGGAGGGAAATTCGGATACAAACCTTCTCAAAGGGGAAATCACAAGACGGCTGCGCCTCTATCAGATAGCAGCGGTCTATGTGAACATGAAGCTGGCAGACATCCGCATTTTCCGGGATTTAAAACCGGAGGTGTTCTCACCGTCCGGCTCCCCGGTATGCCATATTGAAGAACCGGCCTTTTACAGCTCACGGGAGGTCAAGGATTTGGGAATGGAGGCCGCAAAAATCAGGGGTTCCCGCATGGCCGGTGTGCTCCTGGCTCCTTCCGGTATATTTCCCGTCTATAACAGCGGCAGCTCTCTAACCCGATGGGAGAACCGTTCCGAGCTTCGGGTTAAGGCACTGCTGCAGATGGAGCTGTGCCAGCGCCGGCTTCACAGGCAGTATCAGATGGACGATGTGAGGGCGCTGCTGTTTGGAGACAGCATGGAGCTGGCTTATGAACTGCTCGTTGGGGGCCGGGAGAAAAAGCAGAATTACTTTATTCTTGATGGTAACTACGAACATTTTTATTATCTGACAAACAATCAACATGGGGAGACGCTTTTAAGGCTTCTCTGCAATCCATCTATGACCGCCGAACTGAACCGGATACTGGCGCAGGGCTTTAGGGAGCAAATACCGGACTGGCATATTGAAAATGACGCCATTGACCGGAACGGGGAGCCGGTGCTGTTCGGATATTTTTTTGACCTGCCCAGGATTGCACGGTTTAACGCGGCGCTTGGTCTGCAGGATAAGGGCGGAACGCTGGTTTGCTTTGACTTCCAGTATGATGTGCTGCACCGGTACTGTACTCCCTCAATATGCTTTCAGACCATTGATTTTACTAAATTTAACAGGAGGTTCTTTCCATCGGAAAATATAAATTAATCAAAACCATGATTGCTGCGCCCTTGGCCGTTCTCGCCATTTTATATGCGGGAGGTTACCTGGCGCAGTTTATCGGAAACTATGCGGTATGGCAGCAGGGCGGCGGCGTCCCTGGAGACGGTACATCTCCGGTTATGCCAACGCCTGATTTTTTTACCTGCCTGACCCTGGTATTCCATCCGCCCTACGGGGTATATGGCGTCCTGATCTGTATTGGCCTGTTTGCCATTTTGCTGATTATGGTCATGCGCCTTGGTTACAGCGAGGACGGTGAGTACGATAAGGATCGGAATTTTACATACTCCACTAAAGGAACGTATGGAACCTCCGGCTGGATGAACCGGGAGGAAATGGACGGGGTTCTGGAGCTGGTGTCTGACCTGCGCGGCCATCCCGGCACCATTCTTGGTATGCTGGACAATAAGGCGGTCTGTGTGCCCAAGGAAACCAGACTCAACCGCAATCTGGCCGTGTATGGAGCTAGCGGCTCCATGAAAACCCGGTCCTTTTGCATGAACCGTATCTTACAGAGCGTTGCCTGCGGGGAATCCCTGATTATCTGTGATCCAAAGTCAGAGTTATATGAAAAGTCCAGCGAATATCTGCGGAATAAAGGGTATATCGTCCGCGTATTCAATCTGGTCTCCGCTGAAAATTCAGATTCCTGGAACTGCCTTTGCGAGATTGACGGTCAGGAATTGATGGCGCAGCTTTTTGTGGACGTTATCATAAAAAACACTGCAACCAACGGAAAGGGCGACCATTTTTGGGATTCCGCGGAAATGAATTTATTAAAGGCCCTGGTTTTATATGTGGACCGGAGCTATGCTCCTGAAAATAAGAACATCGGGCAGGTTTACCAGCTATTGACGCTGAATGCGGAATCCGATCTCAACAATTTGTTTGATACTCTGCCCGCCACACACCCGGCAAAAGCGCCGTTCAGCCTGTTTAAGCAGGCTTCCGATTCTGTGAGGAGCGGCGTTATCATCGGGCTGGGGAGCCGCCTTCAGGTATTCCAGTCCGAGATTATCAAGAAGATTACTGCCCGCGATGAAATTGACCTGGAGCTGCCGGGACAAAAGCCATGCGCTTACTTCTGCATTACCAGCGATCAGGACAGCACCTTTGATTTTCTTTCTTCCCTGTTTCTGTCCTTTGTATTTATCAAGCTGGTGAGGTTTGCGGATAAGAACTGTGAGGGCGGCAGGCTTCCGGTTCCCGTGCATGTTTTAGGCGAGGAGCTATGTGCCTGCGGCGTTATTCCGGATCTGAGCAGAAAAATTTCGGTAATTCGCTCCAGGAATATTTCTATGAGCTGTGTTTTCCAGAATCTTGCGGGGCTTCAAAACCGTTACCCTTTGAATCAGTGGCAGGAAATTCTGGGAAATTGCGATATCCAATATTTTCTGGGCTGTACGGACGAGCTGACCGCGGAATTTATCAGCTCCCGCACAGGGCTTGCCAGTGTTGCGGTATCCAGCAAGTCAAAGCAGCTGGGAACGTGGCGCATTTCCAACTATACGCCTGATTACCGGGAGACAAGCGGCGTTGGCAAACGTCCGGTCCTGACTCCGGATGAAGTGCTGCGGCTGCCGATTGAACAGGCGCTTGTAATTATCAGGGGAAAGAAGGCGCTGAAGGTCGATAAGTTTGACTACTCGAAGCACCCGGAATACCCGAAGCTCCAATCCTGTAAGGCTTCCGCCCATATTCCGGAGTGGCGCAGATTGGAACAGGAAACGGCGGATATGGCGAAACATAAACCAAAGGCACAAAGAAAGACGGCGGCGAGGAAGCCGAAAGAAAGCAAGGTGCAGACTGCTGACCGGGAAGCCGCGCCGGATCCGGTTAAGCTTGCGGCTGACATAATCACATCAGATAAAGATTCTATCTTATCTTAATACATTTTATAAGGAGGTTTTTTTATGGCTGCTAAGAAAAAGGAATTATTAGAACATGAGGAGCCCGTGGCTATCGGCACGGAGAATACTGATGCTGTTACCAGCGGGACGCTTCTGACGGAGGGAACGGCTGACGGTATGGACGGTCCCACCGCCTTCGGGGAAGCAGAACCGGGATTGGACGAGCTTCTGGCGGGTATGGATCAGGACCCTGAAGGCGCTGCTTACTTCGCAGGACAGGACAGCGGAATTACGGAGCTGCCTGGCGCAGATGAATATGACGAAGCTGCCGGAACAAATGACAGCGGTTCCCTAACGCCGGACGGTGCTGCTTCTGAGGAGTTATCCCCTGCCAAGCCTAAGAGAACGACAGGGAGAAAAAGAAAAGCTGCAGAACATACCGAAGCCATAAAGGAAGTGGAAGCCGCGTCTGAAATTACAGAGACGAATGATAGTGAGATGGACGCAGCGCCACCAGCGAAACTGACAGAATTCACAGAGGATCTGACTGAAGGCAGAGAGTCTGCTGCCACTGCTCCGCCCCCGGCTCCCCGGCGTGCTTCCCGGAGCCGTCCTGCGGCAGAGGCGCCTGTTCTGACGATTGAAGCGCGCAGCGAGGTTGAGACGGCCGAGGAACGGGAGGAGGTTATCTGGCATGAAATCCACAATGCGTACCGGACACGCCGGATTCTCATGGGACAGCTATGCGGGATTGAGCAGACGGATGCCGGAAAAACCATTGCCATTGCAGATTATAAAGGCTTCCGCATTGTAATTCCGCTCAAAGAAATGATGATTCAGATGGGGCGCAGTCCTTCGGGTCAGGCTTATACGGATTTGATGCTGCGCCAGAACAAGATTCTGAACAATATGCTGGGCGCCCATATTGATTTTGTGGTAAAGGGGATTGACTCCAAAACCCGTAGCGTGGTCGCAAGCAGACAGGAGGCCATGCTGAAGAAACGGCAGATTTTCTATCTGGACAGCGATTCTGCAGGCATGTACCGGATCTACGAGGGACGTGTCGTCCAGGCCCGTATCATAGCTGTGGCTGAAAAGGTAATCCGTGTAGAAATTTTTGGCGTGGAATGCTCGATTATGGCCCGGGATCTGGCCTGGGACTGGGTGGGGGACGCCCATGAGCGATTTTCTGTGGGCGATGAGGTGCTGGTGCGCATCCTTGGGGTGAGACGGGACAGCCTGGAGGATGTCGGCGTAAAGGCTGATATCAAGAGTGTGACCCAGAATAACAACAGCGAAAATTTGAAAAAATGCCGGATTCAAAGTAAGTATGCAGGTAAGGTTACGGACGTTCATAAAGGTGTCGTTTATGTCCGGCTTTCCAATGGGGTGAATGCAGTGGCTCACTCCTGCTATGACCAGCGGATGCCCGGAAAAAAGGATGATGTGAGCTTTGCGGTGACGAGAATTGACGAAGAGCGTGGGGTAGCGGTCGGAATTATCACCCGAATTATCCGCCAGAATCTCTGATTTGCCCCGGTGGCAGAATATTGGCACGGATATGCACGACATTGGCACGGTTCTGCTATTTTACCGTAAAGCCGTATCTGATATAATGTGTACAGTTGAAACTATGCAAAACAGCCGCCTGATACTACGGACGGCTGTTTTGCTGTAAAGGCGGTGGTTGTTATATTCTTAAAAAAAATCCGCATCGCGCTGGGCAGCCAGCGGGCGGAAGCAAATTATTTCAGTACCATGATATTCATTTTTATTGCGGTTTTGCTGCTGGCATTTATTATTGACCTGTTTTCTATTATTTCCACGAAACAGGAGCTGGATTACTGTGCGGACGAGATGGTAAAGCAGATACAGCTTTCCGGCGGTATCAATTCTGAAACTGATGCAATGTTTGACTTTCTCTGCTCCCGGATTGAGGGCGCGGAAGACATCACGTATTCTGTTGACGCCACCTATCAATCCCCTACCCCGCCGGGTATGCGCTACGGAATCCAGTTGGGAACGCCCTTCTACATCACCATTGAGGGCAGAGCAAAGCTGGGGGGCTTCTGGAACCTTCGTCTTGTCCGCATTAACATAGTGGCAAGGGGTTCCGGGGTCAGCGAGCATTATTGGAAATGAGGTGGCGCATGAAACATATTTACCGGCGGCTTCGGGGACGGCTCTGTAACGAATGCGGGGAGATTGCCATTTACTCCTGTTTTTTTGTTGTGGGCGTTGTCATGCTGATATCATTTCTTCTCCTGTACGCTTCTATCCGGATTAACTGTATCAATATCCGCAACGGCGCCAAGATGGAGCTGAACAATTTGAGCGCCAGCATATACGCGGATACCTACCGGTCCCAGAGGGAGACGAATTTCAGTGAATATTTAAGCACCCTTTACTCCAGCAGTTCTTACACGGAAATGCTGGAGGATACGGTGCGGGAAGGACTGTCTGCTAAGGTACCCCTGTCTACAGACGATTACAAGATTAAAAATATCACTCTTGATTTTCATGTGACCGGGGACCGGGTCAAGTACACGTTCTATTGTGACGCGGAGTTTTATGTCAGAATGTTTGGACGCTCCTATCCTGTTATTACGCAGCGAATTGAATTGACCGGATATCACAACACAAAATTTTAATATTTATTTTGTTGAAAAAACCATGTATATCCCGTAAAGTATAGCTAAATAAAATTAACGGAGGACAATAAATGAAGAAAATCTTTAAATCCAGGGGCTTCCTCATCACCATGCTGTCTGTGTGCTGTGTCGCCATTCTGGGAATTTGCTGGACGGTAAACAGGGACAAGAACAGCCCGTTTACTGCTGATGAACCTCCCCCTTCCACGGTTTCACAGGAATGGGTGGAAGCATCTTCTGAAACAGAGCCGGAAACAGAAGAAACAACAAAGGCCGAACCCGAAACCACCCTTGCGGCAAAAACTGCTCCGGCTGAAACAACAACCGCAGAATACCCCAGGGTTGCGGAGAAAACGGAAAAGGACATGGCTGTGGAGTTTTCTCCCACAGAAAAGCCCACCGAGACGCCGCCTGCGCCGGAGGGAAAAACAATAATTGAAGATCCCGGACCGGAACACCCGGTCAACCCCGCCCCCGATGTGACAGCACCAGCCCCAGAGCCGGAAAGCACGCCGGTCCCTGGCAGCACGGATGGAAATGGGGCGTATTACGATCCGGTATTCGGCTGGGTGACTCCGGCGGAGGTAATCCAGTCCACAATCGACAGTGACGGTGACCCGGATAAAATGGTTGGAAATATGGGGGATTAGGAATCTGATTCTGACAGGCAGAATTGCCGTCGCTTGAATGAGCGGCGGCTTTTTAATACCCCAAATTTAAAAGAACAGGAGCGTGATACTACTTGAAGCGATTATTTGCTATTCTCTGTACCCTGATTATGATGCTGGTGTTGGTTCCTGCCAGCGCCCTGGCGGCCGGGGAGGGAAATATCGACCAGGGAGGAGGGAACATGGGGCAGGGAACGTCCCAGAATAAATGGTCTCCCGGAAACGATGGCGTTCGGATAACCGTGGTGGAGGCTGACACAGGCATTCCTGTAAGCGGTTCTGTTGATTTTTCCAACAGGCCGCAGCCGGCAGCCATCTATTATTTTGGCATTGTCAATAAAATTGAATACCGGAACGGTACGCCCATTGCCATGGAGTCAACCGTCCCATATCAGTGCAGACAGCCGGCCTATTCCATGCCGCCCATTGTAAACAGCAAAAGCCGGCCGACCTCGATTGAAATTATCAAGCGCTTTTTCTGTTCTGAGTACGCGTGCCAGATGGTTGCCGACGCCACCGGGGTCAGCTATGAAAAAATGCTTTCCGGAGAATACAAAATTCTCCTGGAGCCAATCGCCTATGTGACCTTTAATGGTATGAATTACTGTTTCACCGCAACGGAAGCCGCTCTGTACGATCAGCTCTCGGGCGGTGCGTTGAGACAGCGCCTTCCCACCGTGGCCTTTCAGAACCTGCCCCTTGCAATGTTCCTGGAATATGACGATATTGGCTTTTCCGCCTGGACAGGACCAAAGACAGGAGTACAGTCCAATGGGGACATCATAAACTATCTTGGTCTTGGCCTTGTGTGGTTTGACGAGGGGCCGGAGGAGCCGGAAAATCCCGGCGAGGAAATAGAGGCCCCCGACATGGAGTACCGGGTGAATACGGACGTAATCACAGCGGTCACGCTGCGGTCGGACCGGGATCTGACGCCCGACAATCCTGCGTCCGTAACCTTTCAGATTATGGGCAGGACCTACCGGATTCGGGATATCGTGATTCCGGCCGGAGATTCGCAGGTGGTCTGGGTAAAGTGGCGCACTCCCGACACCCCGCAGGTTGTTCCCATCACCATATCCGTGCGGCGCGCTTACACGGCACAGGATACGTTTACCGCAAAAATAGTTGACCTGAATGAGAAAATCCCCCCTGACCCTCTGGCAACGGACACGAATCCGGGCTATTCAACTCCCTCTCTTCCGGACAACCCACAGAAGCGGACCGCAAACTGGGGCATATGGAGGTGTTACTGGGTTCCGGTGTGGGACTGGTGCGACCATAACGACGGCGGGCATTGGGTTGACAACGGGTACTGGGAATATGACTACACCGGATATTCCGCGTCCATAGCCGGCTCCATGTCCCTGATGCCGGACGATCTTGTGCCGACTGCTTCGGATAAAAGCATGAAAAGCGGATATGCAGTGAAAGCCGATGTGAGGGCCACGCTCTCAACCAGCGCTCCGTCCAGCCACATCACCCACCCCCAGACCGCCTTTTCCGTATTTCCGGAATTTGACTATGGGACATACCTTCGTCTGCTTCAGCGGACCTCCGGGGGAAGAAGCGCAAAATTTATATTCCGTCCAAATGAGTTCTCAACCTATAACCGCTCCGTGCATTTCACGCCGCTGTGGTTCCCGGACCATGCACAATATAATGTATATACCCAGGTTTGGGATACATGGACTCCGGACGGAATGCTGTCAATCAATCTAAACGATTATGTATCCATACGGGGGAATCTTTATGACGACTGGGTGCGCCCATATAGCTTCACATATATGCGTGAAGCGTGGGATAGATAAAAATCTGCCTTTGGCAAGGCAGTGGGCAAGGTACTGACTGCCCATCGTTATCAACTCAGCCTGCGGGGAAACCCATAAGGTGACAACAGCATGTTTGAAAAGGCATAATTCCACAAGTCACTATGTGGCGAATGAATGTCGAAACGAAAAGCTGCGTATAAGGATAAAAGCTGGATTGCTTGAACGATAGTCAGAGGTGTTGAATCGAAGGCTATGGCGGAAAGTGACTATGAACGCCATACGGTTATAGGTGGATTCCTATGCCAGTCGGGAAATCACAAGTACCCTTAACCGACCGACTGCAATAAGCAGAAAATGACGAAAGTCGTATCCGAGAACGCAGTAAGCCATGTTTTATCTATTCTAAATGGGGATTGCCTAAGTTGGAACGCAGAACGCTCTGCTATGGGATTTAGTCCCTGAATATCCGATATGGCAACGGAGCTCTGGTAGTAGTCCGGGCAAGGGAAAACCTTGTACATGGCGAAGCAGAGCAGATTACCTTCAATACTAAAATATTAGAAAGGTGCGTGAGGCATTTGAGAAATCCGATTGAAGTATTGAAAACTCTACAAGAGAAAGCAGGCAACGAGAACTATCAATTTGAACGCCTGTACCGAAATCTGTACAACGAGGAGTTTTTCCTATTGGCATACGGAAATCTCTCTGCAAAAGAGGGAAATCTGACCAAGGGAACAGACGGCGCCACAATAGACGGAATGGGAATGGAGCGGATTCGCAAGCTGATTGAAAGCCTGCGGAACCACAGTTACCAGCCGTCCCCTGCGAGACGTGCCTATATCCCAAAATCTAATGGAAAACGGCGTCCGTTAGGCATACCCTCTGTTGACGATAAGCTGGTGCAGGAAGTTGTGAGGTTAATTCTCGAAAGTGTGTATGAAAGCAATTTTTCTGAACATTCGCATGGTTTTAGACCGAACAGGAGCTGTCACACGGCACTGACCCAGATTCAAAGAAACTTCACAGGGGTTAAATGGTTCATTGAGGGGGACATCAAAGGTTATTTTGACACCATCGACCACCATATCCTTGTGGATATTTTAAGAAGGCGCATAAAGGACGAATACCTAATCTCGCTGATATGGAAATTTCTGAAAGCCGGATACTTAGAAGACTGGAAATTCAATCCTACCTATTCCGGCACTCCGCAAGGCTCGGTCATCAGTCCAATACTTGCCAATATCTACCTTAACGAATTCGATACCTATGTTGAAGAATACATAGAGAAATTCAACCGTGGTAAAAGACGTGAAAGAAACAGTGAGTATCGCTTTTATAGTGATGGCGCATCGAAACTGAGGGTAAAGTACCGCGGGTTATGGGAAATAATGACAGCCGATGAAAAAGAAAAAGCCAAATGTGAAGTAAATGAGCTCATGAAAAAAGCAAAACAGATTCCAGCTATGAATCCGATGGACAGCAATTACCGCCGTCTGCTCTATTGCAGGTATGCGGATGATTTTATTTGCGGAGTAATCGGAAGCAAGGAAGATGCAGAAACCATCAAGGCTGATTTTAGCCGGTACCTGAAAGAAAAGCTGGGACTGGATATGTCGGAAGAAAAGACACTGATTACACACTCAAACGAAAAAGCGGCGTTCCTTGGCTACGAAATCGCTGTTTCCAGAAGCAATGAATACAAAAAGATAAGCAACGGACAGAAGGCAAGAACCTTTAATGGGCGTGTTCATCTATTTATGCCACATAATAAATGGGTTAAGAAGCTGACCAGTTGCGGAGCAATGGAAATCAAACAGCAGGACGGCAAAGAAATATGGAAACCGCAGGCGAGGAAAGACCTCATCAACAAAGAGCCGATTGAAATCCTAAGCATTTACAATGCCGAAATTCGTGGGCTGTACAATTATTATTGTTTGGCAAGCAACGTATGCAAGCTGCAGAAATATTACTACATCATGGAATACAGCATGTACCAGACGTTTGCAGCGAAGTACCGTGATAATTTGCGGAAAACGATTAACAAGCATACCCGAAACGGCGTGTTTGGTGTCAGCTACACTACAAAAACCGGCAACGAGAAACGGGCGACATTCGTGAAAGGAAGCTTCCAAAAACGGACTGTCAGCTTAGATTACAGTGATGAAATCCCCTCTTATCCTGCCGCAAAATATAGTCGGAAAAACGGCTTAATTGAGCGGTTACAGGGTGGAAAATGTGAACTATGCGGACAGCAGACCGACAATGTAAAAGTTCATCATGTCAGGAAGCTGAAAGAATTAGCCGGTATGAAAGAATGGGAAAGAAAAATGGTTCAGATGAACAGAAAAACTCTGGTTGTTTGTAATACATGTTATGGAAACATAACAGGCAAGTAAAGGTAGAGGGTAATTGGAGAGCCGTATACGTCGAGAGGCGTAAGTACGGTTCGGGGGCGAGTATCTGGAAATCTGCCGTGGCAACACGGTAAGGCGCCGGGTGCTTAGCCTACTATACTAACCGGGAATAGCCTTCCGGTACTTTTCTATGAAACGCTGGTTTTCTGTGCCATTACCGGCTTTGCTGTTTACGATCTGTTTCATAAACGGGTGCCTGACCGGGCGCTCGTTTTATTTTGTCCGGCCGCGCTTGCCGCTCCCTTTGTGCTAAACGCCGGTTCCTTAAACTGGCAGATGGTTTCTGTAGCCTGGCTCGCTTCCCTTGCAGGGGCGGCGGCCGGCTTTGGTATCCTTCTCACAGCCGCTCTTGTCTCTAAGGACGGCACCGGCGTGGGGGGAGGGGATATCAAGCTGGCTGGAATCATGGGATTTATTTACGGTATGAACCGTATGGCCGCGATTCTGCTGACTGCCGCCGCCCTGGCCGCCATTGCTGTGCTTCTCACCAGAAGAAACCATAGGAATGAAAATCTGGCGATTCCATTTGTTCCCTTTCTTGCCATGGGAAATCTGGTCATTGCCGCAGCTTTGAAATTTTAAATCAGGAGAGATAAACATGAGATTAAATAACCGTTTTTTATTTGGGCTGCTTAGCCTGCTGCTGGCAGCCATCATTGCTTTTATAGCCCTTCCCACCATTGCCAGACAGACCAACGGCAAAACTGAAATCGTCCGCGTGTCGGCGCCTATTTTAAAGGGTGCTGTTATCACGGATAAAAGTGTGGAGCTGGCAGAGGTAGGAAGCTATAACCTGCCTGCAAATCTTGCCCGCTCCACGGAGGATGTGACAGGGAGGTATGCTGTCACGGATTTAATGGAAGGAGATTATATACTTTCCTCAAAGATCAGCGCACTTCCCCTCACCTCGGATATTGCGCTGAATGATATCCCGTCCGGAAGGGTGGCTATTTCTCTAAGCATTAAAACTTTGGCCTCCGGTCTGTCTGACAAGCTTCAGGCAGGTGATATTGTGCGTATTTACCACTTTCTTGAAACAGCGAGGGAAATACCGGAGCTGCGCTTTGTAAGGGTTTTATCTGTCACCAGTGCTGACGGAATCAATATAGACAACACAAAGGAACCCACGGAGGACGAGGAAAAGCAGCAATCTGCAACCGTCACCGTCATAGCAGCTCCCGAACAGGCCCGTATCATCACAGAGCTGGAAAATGACGGAGTTGCCCATGTTGCCCTTATCTCCCGCAATAATGAGGAGTTGGCGGCGGAATTGCTTGCAAAGCAGGATCAGTTGCTTTCAGACCTCGGTTCACCGGAGACGCCGGAAACAACGGTGGAAAACAGCAAAGGAGCATACCTATGGCAAAAATAATTACCGTATGGGGCAGCCCAGGCAGCGGAAAATCTATGTTCTGCTGTATGCTCGCCAAGGCCCTGACAAGAGATAAAAGAAAAGCCATCATCGTCAATGCGGACAACAGTGTTCCCATGCTGCCGGTATGGCTGCCGGAGCAGCTTGTCCCTGCTAATGCTTCAATCGGACAGGTTTTAAGCAGTGTGGAGATTGACACTGCCCTGACAGCCAGCCATGTGACGGTGCTGAAAGCCTATCCCTTTATCGGACTCATGGGCTATTGCGCCGGCGAAAATCCGTTGAGCTATCCGGAGATAAAATATGATATGGCTGTGGGACTGATTATGGCAGCGTCAAAGCTGGTTGATTTTGTCATTCTGGACTGCAGCTCAACCATGACAAATGTATTCACGCCGGCTGCCATTGAATCCGGCGATCTGGTTGTCCGTATCCTGACTCCGGATTTAAAGGGGATTCACTACCTAAAGGCCCATCAGCCCCTGCTGGCAGACAGCAGGTTTCGCTATGACAGGCACATGACCTTTGCCGGCCTTGCCCGTCCTTTCCATGCCATTGACGAGATGGGACATCTCATAGGCGGCTTTGACGGCCTGTTGCCATATGGCAAAGAGATTGACCGCTGTGCCACAGAGGGCGGCATGTTTCAGGCAATCAGCTACTGCAATCAAAAATACACGGCCTCTCTGAATAAAGTGCTGGAAGGGCTGGAACCAGAGAAAGAGGAAAACCAGCCGGAGGATATGCCGGAGCACAGACAGGAGGAGTGCGCGGATGAACAATTTAAATGACATTTTCTTTGCCCCGGCAGCCAATGATAATTTGACATATGATCAGATTCTCGAAGATGTCCAACGGTATTTTTCAGAAAACCATGCTTCCACGATTGCAGAGGCCGGCGAAGAGCATACCGATAAGGCTACCACTGTTTTAAAGGAGCTGATGGAACAGTATATCGTCAAACGGAAGTATACGGCTGACGGGCTGACAACAAAGGAGCTCTGCGAAAAGCTCTATGAAGATATGGCAGGCTACTCCTTTTTAAATCAGTGGATTTATAAGCCGGGCGTTGAGGAAGTGAATATCAACGCCTACAACGATATTGAGGTGATTATGAACAGCGGCCGCAGCATTAAGATCCCGGACAAATTCTCCTCGCCCCAGCACGCCATTGATGTGGTTCGCCGTATGCTGAACGCCTGCGGCATGGTGATAGACGACACCATGCCCAGCGTTATTGGGTTCCTGGATAAAAATATCCGAATCTCTGTGGACAAAGCCCCTATTGTGGATTCTGATGTGGGTATCAACGCTTCCATCCGTATTGTCAACCAGCAGACGGTTTCCGAGCAGAAGCTTCTGGAATCCGGCAGCGCCACGGCGGAAATGCTGCACTTTCTCACGGCCTGTATCCGCTATGGGGTCAGCGTCTGCATTGCCGGCTCCACCGGCTCCGGAAAAACAACCGTAATGGCTTGGCTGCTGTCCCAGGTTCCCAATAACCGCCGCCTGATTACCATTGAGGAGGGGAGCCGGGAATTTGATTTAATCAAGAGGGACGCCAATGGAAATATTCTCAACTCCGTTGTCCACCTGCTGACAAGACCTCATGAAAACCCGGCCATGAACATTAATCAGGATTTTCTTCTGGAGCGTGTGCTGAGAAAGCACCCGGACGTGATTGGCGTAGGGGAAATGAGATCTGCAGCCGAGAGCCTTTCGGCTGCGGAAAGCTCCCGGACCGGCCATACGGTCTGCACCACCATTCACTCCAATTCCTGCAACAGCACCTACCGGCGTATGATGACGCTTGCCAAGCGCAAGTATAACATGGATGATTCCGTGCTTATGCAGATTATGGTGGAAGCCTATCCTGTGGTTGTGTTTACAAAGCAGCTTGAGGACCGCTCCCGGAAAATCATGGAAATTATTGAGGGGGAGGACTATCTGGACGGAAAGCTGCTCTACCGCTCTCTTTACAAGTATGAGGTAGTGGACAACGTAACCCTTGAGGGCGGGGAAACCCATGTGGTAGGGCATCACCGGAAAATGTGTTCTATCTCTGATGGATTGATAAAGCGGCTGCTGGACAATGGTATCTCTCATAAGGAGCTGGAAGAATTCACAGGAAAGGTGGTGGATTAGTTGCAGTGGATTTATCTGATTTGTTTTGCCCTTATAAACGCCGGGCTTCTGGCCCTGTTCGGGGTCCGCCCCGGAGATATTATGGACGCAGTATTTTTGTCCCGGCGCAAAGCCGCTACCCTGAGCGATGAACTGAACGTACTCCTGGGTACTCCGGCCAAAGGGTTCTTTAACCAGGACTACGAAATCAGAAGGATTCTAAGGGACACGGGCAGAGCCGACCGCTTTGAGGCCCTGAAACGGCTTACCCTGATCCTGTTTGCCGTGGGCGCGGTATTGGCGCTCCTGATTGGCAATGTATACATGGTACCGATTCTTGGAATTGGCTTTTCTCTGCTGCCGGTCTGGTATTTGCACAGTACGGCGGCCAGCTATAAAAAGCACTTGAATGAGGAGCTGGAAACGGCAATCTCCATTATTACGACCTCATATCTGCGGACCGAGGATATTATACGGTCTGTGCAGGAAAACCTTTCCTACATCAATGAACCGGTAAGAGCCAATTTTGAGGCGTTTGTCTATGAGACCAGGCTGATTAACGCTAATACGACCAGCGCCATTAACAGCTTAAAAATGAAAATCCCAAACCGGGTATTCCATGAGTGGTGTAATATTTTAATCCAGTGCCAGTCGGACCGCTCCATGAAAAACACCCTTCCCACAATCGCCCAGAAATTCAGCGATGTCCGTATTGTGCAGTCAGAGCTGGAGGCCATGATGCAGGGACCACGGCGCGAGGCAGTCACTATGATGTTTCTTGTAATAGCTAATATCCCTCTGCTGTATTTCCTCAACAAGGACTGGTTTCACACTCTGCTTTTTACAACTCCCGGAAAGATTGCTCTTGCAATCTGCGGGGCAATTATCCTGTTTTCATTGACACAGATTATGAAATTGAGCAAGCCCATTGAATACGGAGGTGACAGCCTATGACACTGTTGGCGCTTACGGCTGTTGTACTGCTTGGGTTCGCAGCCTATTATCTCGCCTGCGCCTTTGCGGATATTCCTACTGCCAGAACCTCGCGCGCCATGCTGATGGTGCGAAGGCAGCAGGGAGTCAAAAGAGAAATTCTGGCCGAGGTTTACCTGACGAAAATCGCAGGGCTCCTGGCTCCTCTCCTGAAGCTGGACAGGCTAAAACGCAATAAGCTGCAGTCAGCTTTACATATTGCCGGGGTGGAGCTGACGCCGGAGGTTTATACGGCCAAAGCCTGGGTAACTGCCGGCGCTGCCGGACTATGCTCTCTGCCCATGGCGTTTGTAATGCCTCTTATGGTGCCGCTCTTAGTCGGGCTGGCCGTGGCGCTCTGGTTCTCCACGTATTATGCGGTCTTTGATTACGTCAGAAAGCGGCGAAAGCTCATAGAAGCGGAGATTCCCCGATTCGCCTTAACCATCGGGCAGAATCTGGAGAATGACCGGGACGTGCTGAAAATCCTGACCTCCTACCGGCGTGTGGCGGGCAGGGATTATGGCGCCGAGCTGGACCAGACCATTGCGGACATGATTACCTCTAACTATGAGAACGCATTGCTTCACTTTGAAACCAGAATCGGAAGCCCTATGCTCTCGGATGTTGTCAGGGGGCTGGTAGGCGTGCTTCGCGGAGACGACCAGCGCATGTATTTCAAGATGATCTGCTTCGACATGAGACAGATTGAGCAGAACAATCTGAAAAAGGAAGCGGCCAAGCGGCCCAAGAAGATACAGAGGTACTCCATGATGATGCTTATTTGCATTATGATTATCTATCTTGTGGTCCTGTGTACCGAGGTGTTAAGCTCTCTCGGTGCCTTTTTCGGTTGACAGAACCGCATCGGTTTCCAAGCAGACAGCTTTATGGAGTTAATAACAACACACAACTATTATATTCAGGAGGTTTTACCATGAAAAAAATATTTATTAAATTTAACAGCACTGCTGCCCGTCTTATGTTAAACACCCGCGCCGCGCTCTCCAACCAACGCGGCGATTTTTATATCAGTGACGCCGTAAAGATCATCATAGCCGTGGTGCTGGGCGCTCTCCTGCTGGCGGCTCTGACATTGATTTTCAACGACACGGTGATTCCCAGAATCACAAGGGAGATCGAGGCATTATTCGGATAACAATACACTCGGGATCAGCGCAGGAATATGCGGCTGATCCCTTTTTTTATTTTACTTTTCGCAATGTGCGGTAATGGAGGTAAGGGCATTGAATCAAAACCATTGTAAGTTTTATTCCTTTATGCGGGCAACCAGGGGCAACTGGAGAAATACGCTGTACGTCATGTGCGGCTCTAACTCCTGCCCCTGCGGAAAAAACCCGCCCTGTGACGGCTTTCTCATGGCTGCAGCCGCGGACGGAAGCCTGATCGTAATGCCTGTGGAAATTGTCAGGCAGTTTACCGGCGAGTCCATCGAACCGTCAGAATGCCGTGGTACTCTGTTGAGAAAGACCTTTGAGGCTGTTTTCTCACAGTATATCGAGTGGCACACGCTTTCGGATTCCGGCTGTCCAATCCTGCAGCTTTACCAGGATGCTGACCGCTGACATCTGAACTAAAACTGTCCTGATCAACGGAATCACGCCGTAAACGGCGAGTAATCAGGAGGTAATTGTTATGAAGCAGAAACAGCGAATCAGATGCCCCTATTGCGGGGCCTATGCCACCTGCCGGCCGGCCAGTGTTGTATATGGTAAATCCGGTAAAACAAAAAATTCGTACCTCTACATCTGTTCCCGATGGCCGGCCTGCGATTCCTATGTGGGCACGCACAAAAAGGATCGGAGTCCCCTGGGAACGCCAGCCAACAAAAGCCTGCGCCACAAGCGGATTCTGGCCCACAGGTCATTGGACGCTGTGCAGCACCGCTTCCAAATGCAAAAGTGGGAAGCGTATGTCTGGCTGCAGGCAAAGCTGGGACTTAGCGAGTCAGAGACTCATATCGGCATGTTTTCGGAGTATATGTGCGACAGGACCATTGCGCTTTGTAACCAGGCATTAGAAGCGGCCCATATCCGTGCAGCGTGAGGGGAGGCGGGACTTATGAGGAAAGACGGTATCCTGACAGAGGAACAGAGATGTCTGGTTGCTGAACACATGTCCGTTGTCCATTGGGTGATTGTATCAGGCATCCATGTCAATGAGCGTATTTACGGCTTTAGCTATGATGATTTATTCCAGGAGGGATGCGTGTGGCTGTGCAGAGCCGCTGTCTCCTATGACGCGTCCTTGTCCCAGTTTTCCACCTACGCAAGGAAGGTGGTACGCAACGGGCTGCTGTCCTATTGCCGGGGAATGTGCGACAAGCAGCGTCATTTTACACGGCTGGAGCTGGGGGAACATGGGGAGCTGGTTGCCGATGGCGCGGCCATAGATCACGTTGATGAATCCAGCGCGCATATTTCCATGCTGGAGACTCTCTTACTGCTGGAATCCAGAAAGCAGGATTACAGCGGAATCGCCAGACTGGGGATTGAAGCTCTGGAATTAAAAATCAAAGGCAGCAGCATCAAGGAGATTGCACAGATGTATGACGTGCCTTCCTCTTATGTGGGCGCCTGGATTTCCCGGTCCGCCAAAAAGCTGCGAAAGGACCGGATATTCCTGGACAGCATCCGGTAGCCTGTTGAAAATCCGGTGTTTAAACCGTAAGGAACTGATAAAGGAGGTATCGACTATGACGTTAAAAACATTATTTACTGCCGTGGGACGTTTGGAGAAAAGAAGCGGCGGTCCGGGACGCTCCTATCCGGTTATCGTGCTGGGAGGAAAGGACTATATGGTTGATTTACAGGAGATGCTGGTATGGTCCAGCTTAAACTGGAGGATTGTCAGGAAGGAAGAAATAGGAGCGCTTTACGAGAAGGCTGTTCTGGATTACAGCTTCCAGACAGACCGTACATGGGCTGCCTGCGCGGACCGCCTGCTGCTCCGGGGGCTTCTGGTCTCCGGAAGCGGCGCAACGGATTATGACGCTCTATACGACCTGTTGAGCACCATGTATATCATTCCGGCCACAGGCAGCCTTCCGCTCCGGTTATTTTCCTTTATTAAGCTTGTGCTGATAAAGGATGTGCCCATCTCCATGGCCCGCCGGCTTCTTCAAGGGGACAGGCGGACAGCCGGAGAAAAGCAGGTGATGCGCCTTGCCGGACAGACCCTGATGTCCACGGCGGAGATTATCAAGTGTATGGACAAGGGAATTCACAGGCTGCGCGGTGAGGAAGGCGTGCTGGACAGCCTGTACAACGACCAGGATACAACCAGCGACAATATCGCCTATCTGGTCAAAGCCAGCGCCAGCAGCAGACCCGTTGTCCTGGCCGTTGCAAACCTGTACCTGCGCCAGCAGATTATCTTTGAAAGGATTTAATATGATGGAAAAATGGAATGGTTGTCCTGCCGTACTGAAAAGAAGGATATGCTTCACCCTGCTGGCCGGTCCTGCCAGCGTAATTGTCAGCCTTATCATCTACCTTGCTTATGCCGACACCGTGCTGCTTACCATGAGCGGCGCTATTTTCATCTGCTGCCTGTACCGTGGTAAAGTCCTGTGGGATATTATCCGCAGGGAAGCATATATAGCCGTGTCAGGCACCTGTACCGGCGTTACGCTTTCGCCCCTGAGAAGATACAGAAGAGTCCGGATTACCGATCTGTATGGCAGAGAGCAGACTCTGCTTTTAAGTGGGCAGACTGCTGTGCAGATCGGGTCGCAATACTGCTTTTATTTCCAGAAGGAAAACCGCCCGCTCCTGGGAAATGACTATCTGGATACCATGCTTGCAACCAACGCTTTTCTTGGATATGAAAAATTAATGGAACACTGTGCAGAAATGGAATAGGGTCTGTCCTATTTCCTTTGTAGATACCGAAGAAAGGAGGGTTTTCTTGTATAATCCGCACACCGTAGAGCAGTATCATATTTACAGCTATTTAAAGGAAAAATTTTATTTGGAATACTGTCTGCTGTCTCCTCTTTCCAGGAGTTCCATGCTGATAGAGGATATGGCAGGCGGCAAGGCAGCATTTGGCTATGAAAACGGCGCTGTCCGGGAAATCGCACTTCCACCGCCTCCTGACCCCGAACAGGTTAAGGCTTTTTTAAAGGGCTTTCAAGCGCTGGAGCCCAAGCCCTGCCTGACTGACTTTGAAGGCATTACCCGCTGGTGGCTGGACCATCCCAATCCCCTGACTTATCAGCAGGCATTGGGGCTTACCGATGACCTTTACCGGCACGTTTTGACTTACCCGCTCATAGATGATAAAATGGCGCGAAGCATAGTGGCAAAGGGTCTTGTGACAGAAAAGGAGTTCTTTGATATCCGGCTGTGGTACCGCAACGGTCATGTCATGACCTGCTGGCTCGGACAGTTGGGTCTTGATGGAACGGGGAACATCTACGGGCTGAGCTTTAAGTACCGGGAACCAGACGAACAAAAGTTTGAGTTTTACCTGCTGGACGATTATTATTGCTTTATGAACCACATAACGCCTGCTCCTTCTGGAAACACTGATATTTAATAAATAGCAGTTTACAATCATGCTTTATTATTTTATAATTTAAAGCATGATTGTATTATGGCAGGAGGTGGCAAAGATGGACGATATCTGGCTGAAAATAAAAGAGCTTGCAGCCGCAGGGAACGGGATTGTATCTACCAAACAGGTAGAGCATATGGGAATCAGCCGCATTGCGCTGAAAAAATATGTGGAGGATAACCGTCTTGTCCGTATCCGCAAGGGACTTTATACGCTTTGCGGCGAGCTGCCGGACGAATATGCAGCGCTGCAGATAAGAAGTACAAAAGCCATATTTTCTTATGGAACCGCGCTGTTTTTCTGGGGGCTGTCCGACCGGGCGCCGCATCTGATTGATATGACGGTTCCACAGGGGACAAATGTATCTGCTATAAAAAGAGATTATCCCCAGGTCCGTTTTCACTATGTTGTGGAAGCTATGTACGGCATAGGCATAACGGAGACGAACTCCCCCCAGGGCGGTCTGATCCGCCTGTATGACAGGGAGCGCTGTGTCTGCGATTTAATACGGGACAAGAAGAATATGGATATGCAGCTTTACACGCAGACCGTAAAAGATTATTTCCGGTCCGGGGCAGACTGCCGGAAGCTGCTGAAATACGGAAAGCAATTTGGAATTGAGGAACAAATCAGAACATATATGGAGGTACTGATATGAAAACACCGGAACAACTGAAGGGGGCAATCCGTAACATGGCAGCGAAAAAAAAACTGCGTCCCCAGGAGGTGCTGCAGATGTTTTTGTTTGAGCGGGTCCTGGAGCGGCTGGCGGTTTCTCCCTACCGGAATAATTTTATATTAAAGGGCGGACTGTTGATCTCTTCCATGATTGGCATTGACGAGCGCACCACCATTGACATGGATACCACGGTCCGGGGAATCCGCATGGAGGAACCGGAAATCATATCTATTATTCGGGAAATCCTGTCCAGCGATGTTGACGATGGCATAGATTTTGTTTTTCGGAAAATCGAACCAATCCGGGAGGACGATACTTACCGCAACTTCCGGGTTCATATCGACGCCCGGTACGGCAGGATTAACAGCCCTATGAAGATTGATATCACCACCGGAGACGAGATCACTCCCGCAGCGATTCAATACAATTATCCCTTTCTTTTTGAGGATAAAACAGTACCGGTCATGGCTTACACTCTGGAGACGATTCTTGCAGAAAAATATGAGACTATTATACGCCGGAATATCGGAACCACGAGAGCAAGGGACTTTTATGATCTACATATGCTGTACCGGGAGCGGGAAACGGAAATACGCGCTGACATCCTGCGGCTGGCCGTGGCTCATACGGCTAAAAAGCGCGGTTCTGCCAGGGCGCTGGCGGATTGGGAGGAAATTATCCAGGATATCCGGGAGGAACCGGCGCTGGCATCGCTCTGGCATAATTACGCGGCGGATAACCCCTATATTGGAAAGCTGCAATTCTCGGAGACAGTGAATACCGTGGAGCGTATCGGCAGGCTGCTGCAGGAATAACCCCCATATGTTGCGTATAGCTAAAATCTTTTATACTATATATTGATTACTAAATCTTGACACATACCAGATATAGTGTTATACTTGCTTTGTAAATGATTTTTGTGCGCACCCGAAGGGGAATATGGACTCTGCTCCATATAGCGGCAGAAGCCCGCATTGCACACGTTGTCAAGTTTGTAATCAAGTGTCAGTGGTATTACTGTGCCTTTTTATGGCCGGTTTTATCTGCTGGCACTTTTTATATAGATATAAATGCCTTTGGCAGAAAGGAGTGTTATGGCACAGGTTTTCGTATTTGGCTGTGTGACTGCGGACCTGCAGTTAAAACAGAGCCAGAAGCAGACGCCCTACGTCTCGTTTGACCTTGCCGAGCATATCGGCTACGGGGATGGACAGCGGACCATTTATTATCAGGTCTGGGCGTGGAGGGAGGACGCGCTGCGGCTCATACGCCTGAAGGTGAAAAAGGGCAGTATGATCTGGATTACCGGCTCCCTGGAGCTGGTAGACTGTACCAGCCAAAACGGCAATGTTAAAACAAAGCGCCTGAAGATTTCACTGGACAACTGCGGCTATATGCCCAGCTGGCAGCAAAAGCAGCAAGACGGGGAATTGACAGGCGGCCATGGAACGGAAGCCGGCTTCCATGACCCTTCACCCCCGAAGGTGCTGGACGGTGAACGGGAGCCCCTGCCGGAGTGATTAAGCTCCGGCCCATTGAGAGGAACCACATTAAGTTTTTCAGAATGATACTGAAAGCTTAGTGCGGTTCCTCTTTTTTTGTTTCCGGAAAAATGTAAAGAGAGGATGAATGAATCAATGAAAAACGACAAGGCCCTGTGGGGCAGTATCAGTATTCTTGTGGGAATTGTAATCGCAATTCTGGCACTGGTAAGAGGGGATATGCAGACATGGCTTCTGTTAGGGGTGTTTTCACTGTGGGGAACATGGATTGTAGCAATCCTTCTGCTCCCCTATATGCGGCAGGCAAAGAGACGGCAGCAGCGGAAATACCGGCTGAAACGTCTTTATGCGGAAGGAATCCGCGGCCCCGCTCCCAAGGCCCAGGAAAAGCCAGAGGGGGCGCCGATGGAGCATCTTCTGCTTCGCCATGTGAACCACCGCATTTCAAGCTATCTGCACTCCGCCTATCCGGAAGTAACCTGGTCCTGGTGCGAGAAGGAACCGGAACGGCTTGCGATTCATGGGGGAATTGGACGTATCCGCGTATATGGCGTTCCTGATTTCGACCATGCGGATGTAACCGTGGACCAGAAGGCTAATATCAGCTGCAGCATGGTTAAAATCGTTCCGCTGTCCCAGATCGGAGCCACAGCAGATGAAGAGAGCAAAGCGCCGCCCAACCGTCAGCCGGTGGACCCGCAGATCTGGTATGAGGTGCAGGGACGGGAGGTGATGGAAACACTTATGGCTGATTTAAATTCCCGGGGACACAACAGCCTGACCCTTTATGAGAATGGAAATATCTGTATCCGTCAGGACAACGAGGAGGTGGCGCAGGAACAACTTCCCGGTTTTCCAGATAAGACATACTGGCCCCGGCTGGTTAAGGTGTTTGAGCGCAATGGTCTGGCGGCGGAAATAACCGGGACGGGTATTGTCGTCACCTGGTAACTCACCTATTACGGAAAGGAGTGATTGTTACAGATGAAAGAAGGAATCTCCCTGCAGGAAATGGCGGCTGAAATCACACGCCAGAACCAGCTGAAGGAGGATTATCTGGTGGACACCAGAAGCCTCAAGCTGGAGCCCAGCGGCGGTCAGCTTTACCTGCATATGTATGACAAGGATGTGGAGGTGCTGGAACCCTTTGAGGTCAATTCCATCGCTCACCGGCAGGTCGGCAGCTATCTGAAAATTCCCGCCGACTACTATGACCGTATGAGGAACGATTATCCGGAGCTTCTGGCCGAGAATGTCAATTCCTGGTTTAACCGGGAACCGGCTAAGAGAATGCTCCGTACCATCGGCGGCACGGCGCGGGCTTTTTTAAGCAACCGTTACCGCCGCATTGACAATATGGAGATTGCCAAGGTGGTGCTGCCCATCATCGGTCAGATGGAGGGCGCGCATTTTGAGAGCTGTCAGATTACAGAGAGCAGAATGTATATGAAGATTGTCAACACCCGCCTTGAAGCAGAGGTTGTCCCCGGCGATATTGTCCAGGCCGGGCTGATTATCTCGAACAGCGAGGTCGGACAAGGCTCTGTGAATATACAGCCCCTTGTATACCGGCTGGTTTGTAAGAATGGAATGGTGGTAAATGACGCCAGAACACGCCAGTACCATACGGGAAGAATCAATACGCTGGAGGAGAACTTCCAGTTGTATTCCGAAGAAACACTGGCTGCGGAGGACCATGCTTTTGTAAAGAAAATTGAGGATACGGTAAAGGCTGCCGTGGAGGAAGCCCGCTTCTCCCAGGTCATTGACATAATGCGAAACGCGACTGCCGCGAAGATGAATACAGCAGATGTCCCCGAACTTGTCCGGCTGACAAGCCGCGACTTCCATATTACCGAAGATGAAAGCGCGGGCGTCCTTCAGCATTTGATTGAGGGCAACGACCTGACACTCTATGGACTTTCCAACGCAGTCACCCGTCACAGCCAGAATGTAGAAAGCTATGACAGAGCCACGGCGCTGGAAAGCATTGGGTATAAGATTTTAACCATGCCCTCAAGACAGTGGAGCAAAATCAACCAGATGGCCGCTTAATACGGCTGTAAGAAGGAGGAAAACCATATGTATAACCAGAATACGACTGCTTTAATGGAACAGGAAACGTTTGTACTTCCCGCCATGGCGGAAAGTGAATTCAGCTCCGCAGAGCTGGCCGAGGATATGGACGGTCTGCAGATGAGCTTCCAGCGGGTTAAAATCCCGGCAGGCGGCACCATTCAGTTTGAGCTTCCGTCCGACGATCCCGAAAATCCGGACTACGCAAAAACACTGGTCGGCATCATTCTTCACAACCACGCCACCTGCGCCTATTGGCCGGAGGGAAGCGAGTACGATGAAAATACCGCCCCCCTTTGTTCTTCTGTGGACGGTAAGCAGGGGATCGGAGATCCGGGAGGCGCCTGCGAGGCCTGTGCCTTAAACCGCTTCGGCACGGATTCCAACGGAAAGGGCAAGGCCTGCAAGAACATGCGTAAGCTTTATCTGCTCCGCAGCGGAGAGTATATGCCGATTCAACTGACCCTTCCGCCCACCAGCATCAGTCCGTTCCGCGAATTTTTAAACCAGTCCTTTGCCATTCGCCGGCGGGCAACCTTTGGCAGCGTGGTGCAGATTGGACTTAAAAAGATGAACAATGGCACAAATGATTACAGTGTTGCCACCTTCCGCCGCCTGTATGACTTTACCGGCGAGGAACTGGCGCAGGTACGCGCTTTTGCCGACAGCTTTAAAGAACAGGTAAAGGGAATCCTTCAGCAGCGCGCCGCCGCTACCGGAGATTTACACGATGACGGCTGTGACTACCTTGAGACAGGTACACTGCCCGGGGATAACCGCGGCAGCTTTTCCATTCCGCCTGCGATTGACGGGGAACGGGAAGCATTACCGGCTTAATGATTTATGGCAGTGATATACCGCCCAACACATTAACAAGAGACATCTCCGGTTTTGGACCGGGGGTGTCCTTTTTTTAGGAGGAAAAATAAAGATGGAAATCCCATTAACAGAACAGCAGAAGGATTTTGCCGCGGCCAACCACGGCCTTGTACATGCTTTTCTGAACGCCTATGGACTAAATGAAGATGAATTCTATGATGTGGTGATATTCGGATACCTTCGGGCCGTCCGGCGCTATTTCACGGAAGCCAATCTGAAAAAGTACAAATTTGGAACAATCGCATGGAATTGTATGCGGGTTGATTTGCTCAACCACTACAAAGCAAACCGCCGCCAGAAGCGCAATGCAGAGGTGGTAAGCATCCATGTATGCTTATCCCATGACGGACTGCCCCTGGAGCACAGCTTACCATCCCGAAATGACTTGATGGAACAGCTGGAGGCCAAGCTCCTGCTCCACGACCTGGCCGGGCAAATCTCCAGGCAGCAGCTTGATATGGTGTACTTAAAGTCCAACGGCTATGGGGTCAGAGAGATTGCCCGCAGCCATAAAACCAGCATGAAGCACGTTCAAAAGCTGCTGGAGGATGTCCGCAGTATTCTTATGGACTTATGTTATGAATAGACAAATGCCGCAGCGCAGATTGGAGGTCAAAACGAATGAAACATTACAAAAAAGAAATTGCTGTGAACGGACGCCTTTTGCGCCCTCTAATGGTGGGGCAAAGCGCCTTTTTATATGCCAACGGACGAATTCGCCATACCTTGCCTGTAGTGGCGATTCATGAACAGATGGAGGATTTTATACGCTTTGAAACAGCAAAGGCCGAATACCATCTGTCACTGTCCCCTTTTCCAGGGGCAGCCAGCGCCATGCTTCCTGCAAAACTGGCAATGGCAGCCTAAAGAATGGTAACTGACAGACAGGGGCCGGCAGTCAGGCCGGCTCCTGACGCTTCAGCCGTGGCAGATTGTTTCTTCCACGGCTTACTTTATTTTGGATACTACAATTACGATCTGCAAAAACCGTTTCTGCCACAGTATGAAAAGAACCACCGGCTGCTGATGTCAGAGCTTCACCGGATTCTGCAGAACGGCTGATGATAAGGAGGTTACCCTTGGATATTTTATCAAAATTTGAGGCAGTTACGGTAAAAGCGGATATCCGGCTGTCAGAAGCAGACCAGCGCTTTTGTGAAGCCCACGAAGCGGCATACCATACAGCCCAGACCTGTTTTCAGGAAATGGAATACATATGGGAGGATATCTGCGGCAGGCAAAAAGATATCCTGTTGGAGGTGGATTCCCATGCGTCCTATTTATCAACCAGCGGCGGCTTTGATATTTCTGCCGTCCAGATCAGTGAGCACATGATGAAGCTCCATTCCCGGTTCATTCAAAATCTTACCGCGCATTTCAGCAGAGCTTATCATGTCTCCATTGATGAATATGCGATTGAACAAAAGCTGCTTCCGCAAAGCGTCTTTGATTCACGGCGGACCATAGCAGCACAGGAGCAGTATGAAAGGGATATGCTGGCGTTGTCCCTTAGCTATGAGGATATTGTTAATCTGATTTTTGAACAGATGAATGGCCGTGATTTTGGAGAGCAGGCGTTATATGAATTAAAGGATAAGTGTCATAACGCCGCGTGGAGCTGCTTAAAGAAAACCGCGGACTTTGAAATTAAGAAATCCGTTTTGCGTTTCACATATGGCTGCTCTTATAAAAATTGGTATAGCAACGGAGACTGGGCGCTTAACGACAGCTTAAAGGAAATCCTGAAAGGCATAGCACACTTTGAGACGGGGTGCTTTGCGCTTATGCCCCATGGCTTTGACAGCCTGTTAGGCTACCGTCATTCCGGTTCTGAGACGGTTGAATTTTTAACCTGCAGCAAGGTTCGCCAGCTTAAAATGTTTAAAAACGGACGGGTTGATATCAGATTTGCAAGTGAAGCCGTTGCCCGGCAATTTGCAGACGAATATCTGGGCCGTGTCTATTAAGGGGGCTTTCATGAAATATCCCTATGAGAACACTCCTATCCCGTTGAATCAGAGAAAAGCGTTGAACGAAAAGGTTCTCTACCTCATAGATCATGATGGCTTTGACTCGGCGGAAATTACAGCGGCTGATATTTACAACGCCTACACCGGTGACGGCGGGCTGCATGATTTACAGCGGGAGGACTATGAGAATTACCATGAATACAGTGACGCCAAAAAGGAAATAGAGAACGGTCAGTTTTTTACACCACCGTCAATATGCGACCTGGTGGTATCGTGCCTGAAGCCTTCCGCATCTGACTTAATCGCAGACTTAACCTGCGGAATGGGGAGTTTTTTCAACTTTCTGCCCGCAGAGTCAAACGCTTATGGCTGTGAAATAGATCACAAAGCATACAAGGTAGCCCATTACCTTTATCCGAAAGCGAATATTGAGCTGGGGGACATACGCACATATGAGTCCGATATCCGTTTTGATTATATACTTGGCAATCCACCCTTCCATTTGAAATGGTATCTGGAGGACGGGAGTGAAACGCTTTCGCAGCTCTATTACTGCATAAAGGCTGCCGGGCTGCTGAAGCCCTTTGGTATCATGGCATTGATTGTACCCCAGTCTTTTCTGGCTGATAGCTTTACTGATGGCCGGTTCATTCAGGAAATGGAGAGCAGATTCAGCTTTCTCGGACAGGTCACTCTGCCGGATAACGCCTTTTTAGCCATGGGCGCCGGACGCTTCCCCACAAAGCTGCAATTCTGGCAAAGGCGAAGCGGATTAGAAGGCTGGGTTCCCCTGCCATATACCACAAAACCCGGCTTGTCACTGACATCGGATTTTCACATTCAGTCAGAGGCCAGGCGTATCTATGATTGCTTTCTGGAAAAGGCCAGAGCAGACCTGGAGGTACATAAGTCACATATCCTGCTGGAGCTTGCAAAGAGCCGCGACACGTCGGCCGAGTTCCAGTATAAGGTTAAAAGGCTGCTGTACCATATTAAGATACATCCGAAAACGAAATCCCGGTATACAAAATGCTGTGAATATCTGTACCGGTTTTGCACGGAAAAGAAACCGGATGACATGACGTATAAGGAATGGTGCAGAGTCCGGATTACAGAAAAAAAAGTATTATCGTATCTTCATAAAACCTTAAAAAGACAGAATTTACCTCCTGAACGGGATGTAATTGCTCTGGTTAAGCAAAACTACCACTTTGCCTACAAAGGCTACAGCGCAAGAATACGCCGCCAGATGAACCATGATATGAGGCAGCCAACGCCAATCTATCAGGCTGTTCTGGAAAATAACCCGGAACACTTTCCCGGATATACCCGGCTAATACGCGAAAAACGAAAGGATTACGAAAATCAGAACCAGCAGTTTACGGATATGCAGGAGGACCCGGACATCGCCAGATGGCTGTCTGGCTTTGTTCTGTGGGATGCTGAAAATAATGAAGCAATTCATTTAAACGAACCCCAGCGGCATGACATTAATCTTGTGCTTCAAAAACGCAACACCCTTCTCCAGTGGGAGCAGGGAAGCGGAAAAACCCTTGCCGGCATTGCGGTTGGGCAATACCGAATGAATTGTCAGGGTATCCGCAATACCTGGGTGGTCTCTTCCGCTATCTCGATCCGGAATAACTGGGATTTGGTGTTGAAGAATTACGGTATCTCCTATGTGTTCGTGGAAAAGCTGAAGGATTTGGAGCAAATCCGCAAGGGGGATTTTGTTATTATCACCTTAAATAAAATCTCCCAGTACCAGAAGCAGGTTTCCAAGTGGTTGAAACAGCATCGGCAGAAAATCCAGCTTGTGTTAGACGAAAGCGACGAGATCTCCAACGCCAGAAGCCAGAGAACCAAAGCGGTTTTGGCCTGCTTCCGGCGCTGCCGCATGAAGCTGCTGACTACGGGTACCAGCACACGAAACAATATTTCCGAGTTCGCACCACAATTAGAACTGCTATACAACAATTCAATCCATATGCTTTCGTGGTGCTCTAAGCTCTATCGCTATAAGGGAAAGGAGGCTCACCTGGAATCACATAATAATCTATATTACAGACAGCCCATCCCAGCTTATAAAAAAGGATACTCTCTTTTTTCCGCTTCCCACCTTCCAGATAAAATTACTGTTTTTGGAGTGGCGCAGAGGACACAGGATATCTACAACGCCGATGTTTTAAGCGAGCTTCTGGGCAAGACCGTCATTACACGGACCTTTGAGGATGTCTGCGGAAAGGACATCAAACAGCTTCATCAGGTTCCAGTCCGCTTCCCTCCGGAGGAAAAAGAGGTATATGAAAAGGCCATGGACAAGTTTCTTGTCATGCGCAACAAATACTTTAATCTGACAGGAAACTCCAGAAAGGACAGCATGATGAAATTAATCCAGCAGATTATCCTGCTGCTACGGATTGGAGCGGCCCCGGACACGGTAGACGAGTATGAGGGCGATACGCCTGTTAAGATTATGGCTGCCGTGGAACTGGCCGCCGGATGGGAAAATGAGATTGTAGCCATCGGGGTGCGGCATAAGGTGGTTCTGGATTCTTACGCCAGGGCAATCCGCAAATATCTTCCGGACCGCCCCCTGTATATCGTCACCGGCTCAGACACAACATTTGCCAGGAGACGCGCCCTGCGGCAGACGCTGCGGGAAAGCGGGAACGGTATCCTGCTCTGCACCCAACAAAGCCTTCCGTCCAGTGTGAACTTTGAATTTGTCAATAAGATCATCATACCGGAGCTTCACTATAACAATTCCGGCATGAGCCAGTTCTATTTCCGGTTTATTCGCTATACCTCTACGGAGTATAAGGACGTGTATTTTATTACCTATGCCGGAAGCATTGAATCGAACCTTATGCAGATGATACTGGTGAAAGAAAAATTGAATTTGTTTATGAAAGGGCAGGATACAAATTTAGATGAAATATACGAGCGCTTTGATGTGGATTATGATTTGCTGGCGCTGCTCATGTACCAGGAAGAAGATGATAAGGGACGGCTGCGGATTCGCTGGGGGAAACAGGACATTGCATGATTTATAAGGAAACAGAGGTTTTTAGCACGAATATGGACACTCATTATTAGGAGGAAATAAGAATGAACTTTTATGAGACACCAGCAGGACAAATGTTTTTTGAACATCAGATGCCCCAAATTATTAAATCATTACAATCACTATCAGAAGCGTTAAACCGAAAAAATCCGGTTGTCAAGCTGCCCCTGGCTGAAGGCTCGGATATTTTAAAGGAGCTTTATCTTGGAAATTATGAAGCTTCGGTTTTTAATAATGCTGCGCCGCCGGCAGCGCTTAATAACACGGTGGTAATAAAACAGAGAGTGCTGATATCAAGCCTTACCAAGAAATCACTAAAGCTGTTTTATGACTATTTAGATGCGGAATCAAAAAGAAATAGCGCCGTTGCTGAGCAGGCTTATAAATCCGGGTTCTGTACCGCCACACAACTGATTTTTTCCGGTCTTATGGAACCGGAACGGCTGGAGGCAGATCAGTGACTTGACCGAAGGGAGGTCTGCTATGGATATCATGGAAATACATAAAACCCTGTCCGCACTGCTTGATAAATTGAAACGTAACCGGGAACTTGTATCTCTTGCTGAATTAAAGACAAAATACCGCAAGCCCTATACAGCGCTATGTGAGGAAATACGCACAACAACCATTGCCTATGTCCAAAAGGCGGCTTTGCAGGGAATTCGTATCCGCAAGGCGTATTTTAAAGAAGCTCTGCCTATTATTGAAAACGCAATACACCGGTCAGGGCTGCTGCCAAAGATTTCAGCCGCGGCCTTCAAACGGCAGGATATCAAGGAAATTGAACGGTTAGCGCTTGCTTTAAATGAGCAGATAAAAATGGCTCTGGAACCATTTTACCATCAACACTTTGGGCTTTACCTGACAGAAGATTGCTTCGCAGACCCGCCCAGAACGCCGGATATCTATAATAATGTCAACGGCTGTATCCTGCGTGACGGAAAGTGGATACCCGAGGAGCTTCTATATGGAAAACAGGATTCGGCAGCGTAGGACAGATTACCGCCGGTATAGGATGGCATAACAGAAATTTTCTGCTATGCCGCAGAGTAAAAAGACCAGGAGGACAACCGTTGAATTACATAATCTATGGTAAGCATGAAAAAGAAAAACATTTTGGCGCTATGGATATCAAATCGAACAGATTACACCTTTCAGGTACGTGGAGCCGGTTCCTCTAAAGTATTTTATACAAAAGGAAGCGAAGATAAATAAGGTAATCGACATAAAAGGGCTGACTGACTGCTTGAATGAGCATCGGTCAGTTCTTTTGTACTATCGGGCCGGCATGACGGATCAGACCGGCTAAGTATGAAAGGAGGCTGCTCTGCAAAATGAAGAGCTTAAAATGGCTGGACGAAGCCTGTAACAACTGCGGTCAGCAGATTAATAGCTGGGATAAAAGAATCTCAAAGGTATTGGCCTACAGATATCCCTGCTGCGAGGCATGTATTGCCAGGGAATACGATATGGACATAGATGTATTGCGAGAGCGCATGGAACATTATCTGGGCATCAGACCCTGCCTTGGTCTATAAGGTGAGCCTATGGCAGAATACAATCTTTTAACACAGCGTCTTTTGTCAGAAGGATACTCCGTAGACCATTATCCGGATTACGTTCAGATTCAGGGCAGCACCCTACCCGGAGGAGATCCACTGAACAATCTTGGCGGCGGTTTTGTCTTCAAAAAAGCCATTGCCAATGACTGTATCTACAAGACAGGCTGCGGTAAATATGTTCTGGGCAAAAATGTGAACAGTGATATGAGTTATATGGGTATCCTGTGGTGTCATGAAAATGATAACCCGGTCATCCGGTGTCCCTATGATATCCCGGACTGTGCGGATAATGACCCTCTGCTCCATGGCACCCGGGGCGGAGGACTCTGCATTATGTGCCAATGTGTCTGCCATAGGACAGAGGAATGTTATGATTACGAGAATAGTATTGAGAAAGCAGACGATGAACGGCAGGCTGAGAAGCGCAGGAAATATGAAGAATACTCCAAAACCCACAAAGGGCGCGTGTGTTTGAATCATATGTATTTTAATGAAAGGACGCGGGAATGGAGATTGGAATATGAACCTCAAAGATGTGCCAGAATATGCTATTCCCAGGATGGGTGGTGCCCTGTTTTATGCCGGCAGCTTAGCCGGAAAAAGGGCAACGTGTATTATGATTTAAAGACGAGCCACATCAGGAAGGATGGGACCCTGTTCGACGGCGAAGTGATAGTTCATATTGAAAAAGGAATCCGCTACTTTGAACGTCCTGTGTGTATGGATATCTGTCAGGCATTTGTCAGACAAAACGGAAAAGATATTATCTGGGATAAATACAAGTGGAATACCTATACCACTGTAAAGCTGTTTGATCCCACCTTCCACGCCGAGATTCTGAATGTCAGAGCCGAATCAAGACCAAGCCGCAACCTTATGCAGGACCTGACTGATATCCAGGACGGAATTAAAATATCACATTCGTCCGATTTAATAAAACGCCAAAAGGAAGCCAAGCGGGAGCGACGTCAGAAAGCACGGGGAAAACGGATAGAGAAGCTGGAAGCAAAACTCTTAAAAACCGGATATGACAGCCTGGAAGAACACTCTTTAGACAGGATTCATGCGGACAAGTGGCTGTCCCCTGAACGGATTGAGGAACTGGAAGAATTACGGCTGCAAAGGATAAAAGCAGAGCAGGTACAAATGAGCCTGTTTGATTTAGAGGAAAGGACTTAATAACATATGGCAAATGATTTTAAAATGTATCAAATATATGCGCCACAAGTAACCGCTGATCCGTTTCACGCAGACCGCTTATTCTCAAAGCAGCTTCAAATGGTAAAGGTATTTTGGAAAGGCGTAATCTGTGCCCATAGCTTTCGGGCAGCCAGGTGGAATCAGGGCGGTCTCACTTATATGCTTTACCATAGCACACGGGATACGGACGCTTTTGTAATAGGCGTAATCGGAAGCGACGGACTGCCGCTCTCCCACCACAGTTATCGAAAAGAGGATTTAGGCACGGGAAAATATTACGCGGATATCCTCTCAAATCTGCCGTATGCCAGGAAGGACAGTATACTAAAGGTGACTGTGGTTCATTCTTGATTTCCATTGTATTCGTGCCAATGAATAAAACAAAATATAAGGAGCCAAAATGAGAGGTCAAATAAATTTACCCGTGTACGGCGATTATGTCGGGCGGGTCATTAGGGAACTGCGCTGTATAGCCGGCTGCCAAACTATGTGTCTGCGGTTTTCCGGCGGTAAGGACAGTGTGGTGTTGAAATGGTTATTCGAGCAGGCCGGTATCCCCTATCAGGCGAGATTCAGCCGGACCAGCGTTGACCCTCCGGAACTGCTCCGTTTTATCAGAAAATACCATTCCGATGTGATTGAAGAACAGCCCAGAATCTCCATGTTTCACTTGATTATCAAAAAGGGCTTCCCCCCTACCAGGGTCTGCCGGTACTGCTGCAGTGAATATAAAGAACGAAATACCTGTCCGAAAGAAAAAAACGTCCTGACGCTGACAGGGGTTCGCAAAGCCGAAAGTCCAAAAAGAAGAAACCGGTCAAGAGTTGAGACCTGCCAGGCATTTAAGGGAGTGACCTTTTTTCACCCTATTCTTGATTGGACAGACGAGCAGCTCTGGAATGTCATTGACGACAATCGTATTCCATACTGCGAATTATATGATGAAGGCTTCAGCCGGATTGGCTGTGTCGGTTGTCCCCTCACATCATCAAAAAATATACTCCGTGAGTTCCGGCGCTGGCCTAGTTTTGAAAAGGCTTATTTGTGGGCATTTGAGCGGATGCTGGAAGGCCGGCAATTCGATAAATGGAAAACTAAATATGATGTGATGGACTGGTATGTGTATGGTGTCCAGGAACAATACAAAAAGCTGGACGAAGAAAATGATAAGCTGTGGAAGCAAAATACCTTTCGTGCCTATGAAGATGAGCTATACTTTGGCGATTATTTTGATAATCTCACCCATGAATACGAGAACAGAGATGTCAACGCTGCCATTCAAATTTTACATAACTGCCACGATAAGAAAGATGTTTCCCGGATTGCTTAACATGTAATCCGGAGAGAGGAGCATACTAATTGAAAATTAATATTTATTCAAAGCATTTACAAAAAGCCGTCTCCGAAAATTTGCCAGATACTCTGTCTGATTCAGAGGTTATACTTTCGCCAATTTGTTCCTTTAGCCATGTTTTTCAGAATATGAGAAAGGGTGAGAACGGCATTGACCGCCCCTCCAGTGAATTAGTTTATTCCAGGTCTGATTATGACGGATACAGGTGGCACACATCTTGGTTCAAACACGATAAGGGGCATCTGGATTCGGAATTAATAAAAGAGATTGATGAATTCACGGAAGCGCTATTCCTGCTACCGGAGTTTACAACCTTATCGGCTATGAAACGGCTGTGTACTGCCTGTGCAGAGCCGACCCGCGATGAAACGGAATTTAATCTTTACTCTGGAACTCAGAGCTTACAGATATGGCTGCGGTTGATAACAAGGTTTAAAGACTATAATCTCTATGTACACTATTATTTAAAGTAGGATTTGAATTGAGCAATCAGCGCTGCCTTTAAGTACGGGTAGCGCTGTCTCTTAAAATCTTAACATTGTATTAAAGATTCCCTCATTTCTACCACGAAAAATGTAGTTATGGTATAATTAACTATCACTTTATTTTAAATTGCCTGCGGGAGGAACAATCCTATGAAGAAAATTTTGTTACAATCATTCGTTCGGGTCATCTTTCTTTATATTTCGATGTTTTTGCTTTACATTTTATCCTGGTTAATCTTTGATTATGCTTTTCCTATTTCCTGGCGGGCCGAAATAGTCATTTTTATTGTGGCATTTTGCATTGAGCTTGTTAGCGTTTTATGGAAAATGCGAAAAAACCAACGGAAGTCTGGCTTATGAATGGAGTGTTGGAAAAAATCAAAAAAGAAAAAATGATTATTATATATTTTGTGTCTCTCTTAATCCTGATGCTGGTTATAACCGGCTGCGCAGGAGGATTAGATGAGCCATCTGCAAAGAACACTGCCTTACCCTCCGAATCCAGCATTGAAGAAACCCGCACGGTTTCCCCCACAATTCCAGAAACGGTCCCAAAATCCACCCCGGCGCCCACCACGCAAACTCTGGACGAGGTAGTCACAGGAGCAATTCTGGAACATAACAAAGATAAATTCCCGGCTAATAATGAAGCTTACGGCGAGGGCCATATTATTATGGATACGGTTCAGGATGGGGAAATTGTTACGGTATATGCACTCACCATGTATGGGGCCTATCAGTTTCAGGATGGGAATTTTGTTAAAAATGGCGGAAGCGGCGGAATACCTGCAGTCATCCAGATACGTGACGAAGATAATGGCGTCTGGAAACTGGAGAATTATGAAGAACCACTGGACGGCGGCCTCTATGGCGATTCAATCCGTTCCATGTTCCCAGAAGAGCTTTGGAAGCGATGTATCGCTATACGGGAAGAGGATCTGAAAGAGTTAAAGCGGCAGGAGCAATCCTATGCCATGGCATATTTAAAAACCATTGAGAGAGAAGCTGAAATCGGTGATTACAGCGATTTTCCACATACAATCCCCAGCGAGGTTGGAATATCAACAGAGGTATCCAATAAAATTGACGAAGCCCGTAAATACGGAAAAGGCCCATTAGCCTATGCGCCCTTCTGGTTTGGAACCGTGGAGCAGGTTGAAAATGGCGTTCGCTATTTGTATGAACAAAGATATGACGCTGAACAAAAGGAAATTTTGTTTTCCAAAATAGTATATGACTCCCAGGAAGTTGTAGAACAGATGGTATTTGACTCTTATACAGGAGAACAAAAATAACGATATTAAAAGCGTCCCCAGCAGTAATCAAAGGGGACGCTTTTGAATTTTAATGCTCTCTCACCACCTACTTCTTATACCTCTCCGGGCAATAAAAAATCAATAAATCCATCTCTGCACTGGAATCCTCTCCCCTCTTTTCACGCAAATCACAGGAAACATAATAGTCGTTGAAAATAAATGCCGTGATGTCCGGCTCCAGCAGCCGAATATCCTTTGTCTTGAAGTCAATCACCCCAATTCCATATGGCTCGTCGCTCCAGCTCTTGCTCATGACACGATTCAGGCAGTCCGTACATAGAAATTTACCGGCCTTTTTCAGATCCAGAACCTCATCATTATTAAAAGTAAGAGATGCATGGGCGTAGCCTCTGTTCGGATCTTCCGAGACGTATGACATAAAGCCATCGTTACCAGTACTCATTATATGAGATGAGGACCCTTTTACAGGCTCTTCAATCAGTTTTTTATGATCATCATACCGGTTAATCTCCACACATGACAGCCTAAAGGTATTCAGGCTGATAAAACCCACATTTTCCTGCCCAAAATACCAGGTAAACAGTGTTTCTTTTCCCCCATTACATATCAGGCAATCCTCTGGCGCTGTATCTGACTTAAAACGCGGCAGTTCCTCCGCTTCAGCTACAGATACTTGCTTTTGCACTGATTGCTTTTGCTCTGGATGTTCCTGCTCCTGCTGCTCGGGCTTTGACCCTTTCTGCGCGTTCAGCAGACCCACTCCGACCATACCGGCCATCATAAGCAAAACAACAACGAAAAATAATATGCCAACTTTTCTTGTCCAATAACAGGTAAATATCTTCTTCATAAGAGCTCCTATCTGATTAAATAAGTTATTTTTACAATTATATCTGTCACAATCGGACACTTGAAGTTGAGTATCCGATTTAACCAGACATATTGCGGTCATCTATGGGGTAAAATCATATACAGAGGTGATTTGGTATGTATGAAAACTTGTTTTATCAACGGTTGGAAAAACTACGTTCCGAAAAAGGGGTATCTGCGCGGGATATGAGCTTGTCCATTGGGCAAAGCGCGGGTTATATTAATGCGCTGGAAAATAGAAACGGCTTTCCGTCCATGCAGGTCTTTTTCTATATCTGCGAATATTTAGGTGTTACACCAGCCGAATTTTTCGACAGTGATAATAGCTATCCCACAGAGTATAAAGAGATGTTTGACGATATAAAAGCTTTGGATCATGAGCACTTAGGAAATGTGAAAGCCATTATAAAAGGATTGAAAAAATAACCGGCCGAAACGCTTCAGAGAGTATTCGCCGTGTCCGGATGAATAAATACAATTTTCACCCCTCTTCCCATAGCATATTTTACGGTTTGACCCGTAATGGATCTCACCGCAAGATTTCCGTCATAAACAGCTACCATGTGCTGCGTCTGATTTACCATATAACAATTACGCCGGAAAAAATCGTCTCTATCCTTTGCACCTCCTATCGTTATATATTCCGTACTATGCTTTTTCAGAAATTCCATGCGCTTTCGGCTCCGTTCATCCCATTTAGCGTCATAGCCTGCACAGGGCAAAATAATCCAAAGCTCCAGCTCTCCATATCCCTTCTGCTCTTTTAAGCGGAGAAGCAGTTCACCGGCCCACATACCGACTCCCAGAGAGCCGCTGATATAGAAACGGCGCACCCCCATTGCATAAAGAATTTGAAACTGTCCAGTCATGGCACTCTTTATTTTTTTGCATAAGGAATAATTTTCTTTGTATTTAAACTTAAATCTGGTGGGCTTATGCCCAATAATTGTACATGCGAGTATATCCATCTGCTTCCTCCTTTTTTGTATTTAATGTTATTTGTATTATACATGCTATGGACGCTAAAAATCAACTATGGCCGCTTATTTTACCATGTCATAGACGATAAAATATAACTATGGCATGGAGGAAAGATAAATGGACGACCTTTTAAAAGAGATGGGCAAGCGTATTCATGACAGGCGCAAGCAGCTTCATATGACGCAGGAAAGGCTGGCGGAGCTGGCAGGCATTACACCGCAGACTGTTTCCACTGCCGAGCTGGGGCAAAAGGCCATGAGGCCCGATACAATTATCAAAATTTCTACCGCCCTTGAAGTCAGCACAGATTACCTGCTGTTGGGCAAGGTAACAGGGGACGATCAACTGCTTCTCTCCCCAAAGGTATCTGAACTGACGCCAATTCAGTACAGGCATTTGGAAACTATTATTGAGAGTTTTGTGGCAGCGGTGAAGGAAAAGGAGACACAGGAGAATTAAACCTCCCATGTCTCCTTTTCAGTTATTGCGAAATGCCGACAATGTATTCATAATCAAGGCACGCGCCGGATTTTCCTCCGTCTTTTTGTCTGACGGAGCCGCTTGCTTCTCGTGAAAAGCTGTTGCCAACGTTTCTTCCGTTCTCTGTCCCATGTCAGTTACAGGCTGCATATTCTCCATAGGCTGTCTTTCTGCTTCAGGCTTTATCTCTCCTGTGACCTGTGTAGCTGCCGCAGGCTGCATATTTGCAGAAGACTGTAGCTTAACTGCCGGCTGCGCCCTTATCTCGGGCTTCGGCTTTGCTACGTCTGACGTCTGCTCCTTCAAAATCCCCCGTACCATTTCCTCAATAGACCCTTTATCCATCAGCCATGAAACAGGAATGTCCGGAGTTTCAGGGCAGTGGATATAGTGCAGGATCGCATTGACGATAAAAGGAGCCTTACTATGCGCGCCCTGACTCTCCAGAATTTCAATGACCTTTCTGTGTGAGGGATCATTTTCATTAAACTTAATTGTAAAGCGTTCCCTGTCCTTTTTAGCCGCCATAGGAATCACCTGCCTGCCATTTCAAGCTGATACAAAAATTCATATCCTTTTGCATTAGCATTAATTTCGTCCACAAATATGAGCCGGCCTATTTTTCCTGACGCCTCAATCTGTCTGCGAAGCAAAATAGCTCCACCCCCGACAAATACAACAGTACCGGACCGCAAATCAATCATACGCTCCCGCAGGGTGCTGAACAAATCATTGATAAATTCCTGCGCCTGATATTCAACAATCCGAACCGCCTTCTCTGTATATCCATCCGTTTGCCCTTTCAGTATGGCGTCAATATCGCTCTCTTCCAGAAGTAAATCCAGTTCAGCATTTATTTTTGAGCGAATCCTATTGTACAGCAGAATTACGCCGTTTTCCAGGGAATCGCATGTGGAAAGATCTGCCTGTCCATATTTCATTAACAGATAGTCAGCAGTAAATCCGCCAATGTCCAAAACCAAAGCCTTCGGGCTGTCAATCAGGGATTCCATCATGGTAACAGCGGCCGCATATGCCTGGGGGAAGCAGGCCACATCTTCAATATAAATGGAATGAGGCTTTCCATGATAAGAAAACTTAATCACATCCCGGTCCTTAAAGTATCTGATAAAGCTCTTATTTTGAGCGCCGAAATGGGCCGGCGGAAGCCCTACCGCAAGCTGAATGCGTATCACCTCCTCCGTATAGCACTTCATAGCCTCAATTTCATTGGCAGCGCCAAACAGGGTCAGGTGGAAAAACCGGTCGTCCTCCGTTTTATCCTTCCGGTAGGGAATCCGTTGATTGGAAAGAGCATAATAGGTCCCATTACATTGAATGATATTTTCCCCAAAGGGCTTTGTGATACTTTGCTGCAGCCCGGATACAAACGGCGGGCAGTGAATTGTCTTAATCTGTTTATTTCCGTGGTCGATTGCTAATAACATAAAAACATCTCCTTTTCATTTTATACTTATCCTTTACGCTTGGATTACGTCTTTTTCAACAGACCACAGAAACTTATTCGTCATTTTTATTATGTTTAAACCGATATCCGATTCCCCAGACTGTCTCGATACAATCATAGCCATAGGTCTGTTCCAGCTTTTTCCTGATTTCACTGACATGATAGCGGATTGTTTCATCAACGTTAATAGCCGTGGACTCATTCCACACCTGATAGTAAATCTGTTCTTTTGTAAAAATCCGCCCCACATTGCGGGCCAGAAGATACAGAAGCGCAAATTGGCGAGGTCCCAAGGTCAGTTCCTGGCCGTTGACCTCTACCTTACATTCATGAGGATAGAGGGACAGATTTGTGAGGGATAGAACCGGAGTGGGCGAAATATCCACGAACTGAATTTTTTCGGCCTCAATGCTGTCCAATATCTTATTTAAGACATGCTCCTCTGCTTCATCAAGCGTGATAATAACAATTTTTCCCATTCTGGCACCCCCTTTCAATTCCAATAACCATAATCTTGTAATTCCACGCCTGTCACTCTGCCTGGCCGCCTTCCCCCCGTGCAGGCTTTGGAGGGCAGAGATAATGGCGGATCAGGAAAATGATCCCCACTGCAATTACCCCCATAAGGGTTTCAGCCGATCCGGCGTGTGTAACCACCATCTCCCTGGCAATGGCGAACAGCAGCACTTCAACCACGGCTTCCGGCGCGTGCTTTACCAGCATTTTAATAAACTCAATCCCTACAACCAGAGCTAAAGCGTCCCCCAGGACCTGATTCAAGTCCACCAGCTGCGGATTATGTATCAAATCGCCTGTCAGATTAACCGCCAGAAGAATTGCCCCGGCCAGTATGACGACCAGAAGAATTGCGGCCACAAAAAATTCAAGAAATGCAGCTATCTTTGTAAAATAAGCAGCAGTTGCCCGATTCACATTTACTCCCTTCTTCACTTTATCATCAGTCTTTATCTCCATAATCGTCTAAAGCTCCTCCACCATTTTTAGAATCAAGTACATCCCTGCCATATTCACGGACGTAATAAGCCATTGCCAACAGGTAAGTCACGGAAGAAAAAAATAAAAACATAAAAGGATTAATCCCTAAAAAAGGGCCTTTGCCGTCCTGCATAATAAAAGTATACTCAATGGCAGATAATACCGCGATTTCCACGCCCAAAAGAAAGGGAGGAAGAATCGCACGACTTATGATATCCTTCCAGCCGGCCTCCCCATATTTTTTCAATACATATAGGGTAAATCCGATACTTACTGCCAGCAGCGCCATATTCATACTCAAAAATAATTTCATAATCATTCCTATCTAGGCCGTGTCCTCCAGCCCGGAAAGCGACCGGACGGCAAAGAAGCCTGCTCCTGCCAGCACACAGCACAGAAGCATCTGATTGGCTTCGGGCACTCCCGGAAATATCTCTGCCAGGGAAGCCAGTATAAAGCCAAAAATCATAAGGTACGTGGGCCTGGGGTAATGTTTCATTGCGTGCTCCAGTGTTTTTGTGGAAAGAAAAATACCCAGAAGCAGCCCAATCCCGAACGGAGCCAATACAGGCAGATGGAACCCGTGAAGCGCCAGAATCATTCCATCATAAATCCCAAACACCAGCAGCAGATAGGAGACACTGATTCCGGGAAGAACTAAAGCCACTGCGGCGGCAATACCGGTAATTATAAGAAACACAGTTTCCTTTAACCCCATTTCCAGCCCAGCCTGAACAGGAGCTTCCGGAAGTAAAGATAAGATCCATACCAGCAGCATACCAACGGCCGGCCAGATCAGAACCGGCATGGAAAACCTCCGGACCTCCGCCTTTTTAAGCATCAGCGGGATTCCACCTCCCACGGCGCCCATAAAAAAGTAAAGCATCAGCATTGGGTAGCGCTCCAGCAGGGACAGCAGCGGCTGGGAAAACAGCAGGATACCAATGAAGCCACCGATGGAAAATGTACCTAACAGCAGCAGGCTCTTCCCGCTGCGAATGGAATTTACAGAATATATCAGCCTGTCATAAATTCCCAGAAGCATTGCCATCGAACCTCCGCTGACGCCTGGAACCATCATGGTACTGCCCACGCAGACACCCTTCAGCATGACAGATAAAACAGAACCCTTCAATCGTTTAAATCCTCCTTTGCTTAAACAAGAATATACAGTGCCATTACAATCCCCAGCCCAATCCGATACCACCCGAAAATTTTAAAGCTGTGCCCCTTAATAAAATTCATCAGACCCTGTATTACCAGCAGGGACACCAGAAATGCAGCAATCATTCCAGTCACCAGGATAACCGCCTCCACCCAGGTCCATTCCCAGCCAAACTGGACTAACTTAAAAAGACTTGCACCCAGCATGACAGGAAACGCCATGATAAAGGTGAATTCCGCAGCCACGGTCCGCGACACGCCTATCATGAGCGCTCCGATGATTGTTGCGCCGGAGCGGGAGGTCCCTGGAAATATGGCGGCAATCATCTGGAAGCAGCCAATCCACCAGGCAGCCCTCCAGGTTAGCTCCGCCACGGTATGAACAGACGGCTCCCTTTTCCGTGTCTCAACCACAAGAAACAGAACGCCCACAACGATCAGCATGATAACCACCACATGGGGGTGGTAAAACAGATCGTTTATCTCATCATTCCATAAAAGCGCCGCCACACCGGCTGGAATACAGGCCACGGTTATCTTTCCCCACAAAAGAAGAATATCCGGTTTCAGGCGAAAGCCGCCGCGGACAGCACAGGGAACCATGCGCTTCCAAAACAGAAGCGGAACCGCCAGAATGGAGCCAAACTGTATCACCACGAAAAACAGTTCCAAAAACTCCTCCGACTGATATAGCGGCAGAAACTCGTTCAGCAAAATCATATGTCCCGTGCTACTGACAGGAAGCCATTCCGTGACCCCCTGCATGAATCCGAAGATAACCGCTTTTAATAGCTCCACGACCTCTATGATTGTCAAAATTTACAACTCCTTTCTTCTCAAAAACCCTTTGATTTATCTAAGTCAGAACACAAAAAGACATAGCCCGCGCCTTTTTATGAGCGCAGGTTATGTCTTTCCTGTTCTTGAGCTTATTCCTGTTTCATTCTTAATATATCGTTTAGGGGCAGCGTCGCTATCGGCGTCGTCCATATGTTCCGTAATTTCCTTTCAAAAACAATCCATTTTAGGGTTATGATGGCATTATATTGGGAGGGGCATATTCTGTCAACAGGCAGCAAAGATTCTTAACAAAGATTTAATACTTAACCAGCCTTTTACTGCCGGCTCTGAATCATACTGATATTGGCTTTTTCCTGCTCGCTTAACAGCCCTTCCTCAAATTCGTCAGGCTCAATCCTCCCCCTGTACCAGCTGCAGCCATTAAAATAGCTTTGCAGCTCCGCATCCGCAAACAGCCGCCCATGCCGCGCGTAAATCTCATTTTTTGCAATCCGGAGTTGTTTTGCAGACAGGTTTAACAGGTCTGATTCCTGCAGGGCCGCTGCGCTGCTATTAGGAAAAATGTATTCATTGCCATCATATTCAGCAGAGTCGAAGAGGATACGAAAGCTGCTTTTAATCACGCTCAAATCCTCCTGCATATTAATATATTCATGCCGAATCTGTTCATTCTCCCAATAAAATGTTACATCGGTAGGCTTTTTCATAACGTAGACATCGGACCCGTCATAACCCAGAATTTCATAATCCGGCTCATTGACATAAGCCCCATCTTCAAAAATAGTAATAGAAAATAATGCCCCGTCTCCGTTCAGATCATAGGATTTTTTCTGGCAGATTAAAATTCCTCCGCCCTCCAACTGCTTCTCCACATATAATCCGTTCCAGGCCTCCGGGTACAGGATAGTAAATTCAGCTATGGTTTTTCCGGAATCGTCTTTTATAAACGGTGCTTCTGTATCCTCTGGCGCCGGAACGGCCGTAGGACGCGGAGCCTGCGTTGCTTCCGGCGTTCTTTCCATAGGTCCGGTTATTTCAGAAGGAGCTGTTTGGGGTACATCTGATAGTTGTTCTGCACCCGATATTTTTGCCGCTGTCATAAACAGTGAGATGGCTATAACAACAGCGTATATGACCCGGAAAGCGCTGGCGGTCCAATCCCTCACCGCCAGCTTTTCACATGAATAGGTACAAGGCCCATAAGCCATCGCATTCTGGACCTCCCTGTTTTCAGGACTGAAGGTAAGAAGTTTCTTTCGGATATCAGAAGCTTCTTCTGTTTTTCCAAGCTTTTCCTTCACCTCTGCCATCAACTCAAGCACCGGTAAGCGGTGGTAATCATCGTTACAGCTGTAAAGATAATCTTCCCCTGTTTCTTCCGCATCGGTAAGGCGCCCTTCTTTCAGCATACAGCGAAATCTGCCGGCTTGTAGGTTCCACTGAATATCACGATTCTTCAAAAGTAGCGGATTCTCCTCAAGAATAAGCTCTTTCCGCAATTCTTCCCGTTCCGCTGCCGCTTCCTCTCCAAGACGCCTGAAACAGACAGCGACTGTATTACTGTATAAATACAGAAACAGGCCGCCTATATGCTTTCCTGCCATCTTACGGGCAAGCCGGCACAATACCAGCGCCTCTTCACTGCGGCCGCTCCGATACAGGCCCACGGCTGCATTGTGCATGAACACTGTACGCTTCCGCGTAATGGAAAGACCGTAGATTCCTTCCAGCAGACAGGCCACCGATGCGCTGACGGGCCTGATATCCCGGATTAATGGGTGCAGCAATACCCGCTGCCAACAGACCCTGAAAAGGAAATTGAATACCAAAAACAGGATTAACGCGATTAAGAAACCAACCACAGCCCCGACTCCGGCGCCCCCGTCCGGACGCAGCAGGCGTTCATAAGCCCATAACACCGATGCCCATATAAACAAAAGGCCCAGGATGGTATCTATGATGCTTCTTCTTTCCATCGCAAGATAGTACGCCTTTCCCTCTTCAAAACAGCTTCTGGTCTCATCATCGGACTCTAAGCTGTGAATCAGTTTTATGGCGGGGGCAAGCAATCTGTCTCTCTTTTTTGAAAACCGGTTATCCAACAGCATAATCCCCATGGCGACGGTTAAAAGAAGGGAAACGGCCGCATACCATGTCCCCATCCACAGAGAAAATGCAATCATAAACAATCCGGTAACCGGATATAAAAACCACAGGCGGCTTCTTTTCAAACTAACACTCCTTTCTAAAGTACCAGAACACAAAAAGGTGTTCTGAAATCAGATTCCGTCAGGCTCCGCCGTCTCTGTCTGCCACGCTTCCCGCTTCTTCACCCATAAGGCCCACAGGATACTGGCAATGCACACCGAAGAGAAACAGCCGCTGATAATTCCAAACAGCATGGGAAGAGAAAATTCAAAGATGGAAGGTATCTGGTAATACCAGGACACTGCCACCAGAATCAGCACGCCGATTACGGTTGTCACGGACGTATAGACCGACCGGGACAGGCTCTGGGATACACTCATATCCACTAACCGGTATACTTCCTTTCCTTCCCCCTTCCTCATATTTTCCCGTATCCGGTCATAAATAACAATGGTGTCGTTGATGGAATATCCGATTATCGTAAGCACCACCGCCACAAATGCGTCATTCAGAGGAATCGAAAATACCAGGAACACGGCAAAAACAATCAGCACATCATGAACCAGCGCCGCCATGGCCGCCAGCCCGGCCGAAAGCCCGGACAGAATCGAGAACCGTATCCATACATACAGGGTTATCAATACCGCGGCAAGCCCCATGGCTATCATAGAGCGGTTTAACGCCTGCTGCCCGATATAGGGCTGGACAGAATACGTTTCCGACAGCGCCGCTTCCAGCTCCCCATATTCCCTGTGAATCAAATCCGTGGCCTGTCTCTGCTCCTGGGGGCTGATTCCTTCCTTTCCGGAAAAGGTCACCACCATGGACTGCCTGCCTTGGCCGTCCTCCCTTGTAAACCGGACGCTCACGTTCCGCCCCAGCTCTTCTCCCAGGGAAGCCGCCAGTCGTTCTGAGTCCGTTACCTCCCGGATTTCATAGTTCAGAGTCGTTCCCCCGGTAAACTGGGTGTCCAGGCTTACGCCATTTCTGGCAAGGCCCAGAAAGCCGACAAACAGGGCCGCGGCAGATATGGACAGCCAGACCTTCTTATATTTCATGAACTGGTAAATTCTCTGCTCCTTCTTATAACGGAACCACCCGGCAGCGGAAAAACGGCCTTCCTTCACAAAGGACAGCAGAATCACTTTTGAATAATACACACCAATTACCACATTGATGATGATTCCGGCCAGCAGTGTATAACCGAAGCTGAGCATCGGACCGGAACCAAAAAGCATCAGGATCGCCGCCACAATGGCGCTGGTGATATTTCCGTCCATTACGGAGCTGTATGCCCGCTTATATCCGGCAAGAACCGCGTCCTTTAAGGAAGCGCCGTCCCTTAGTTCCTCTCCAATCCTTTCATTGATGATCACATTTGCGTCCACCGCCATTCCCAAAGACAGGATAATGCCCGCGATACCAGGCAGCGTCAGTGTATACTGGGGAACCGATATCGCCAAAAGCTGCAGGCAGGTCTGGAACGCCAGACCAAGGCAGGCCACAAAGCCCGGCAACCGGTATTTCACCACCATAAAGACACAGATCAGAACAAATGCCCCAATCCCTGCCGCCACCATGATATCCAGAGCCGAGGCTCCCAGGGAAGGGCTGATTGTGCTGAAATTCCGCGTTGCCATGGAGTAGGGAAGAGCGCCTGCATTGATTTTATCCGACAGCTCCTTCGCCTGCTCATAGCTTTCCATTCCGTCAATAATAGCGTTTCCGCCTGTAATCCGGTCCTTTACCACCGGGTTGGAGATGATGGTGTCGTCCATAAAAATCCCCATACGCTGACCGGTCAGCTTTCCTGTGGCATCCGCAAACTTCTCTGCGCCTTCCTCCGTAAAATGCAGCTCCACCGCATACTGTCTCGGTCCGTTCCCGCCGCTTTCCACCGGGCTGCTGGTGGAAACGTCCTTTCCCTCCAGCATGATCGTTCCCGCCTCATCACGGAAGGTCAGATTAGCCATTTCTCCCAGTTCTGCGATTGCCACTTCCGGGTTAAACTGCGTTTCCCCTGACTTCCAGGGAAAACGCACAATCACATAGCCCCGGTCCGTGTCAGCCGTCACCTCCCGGTCCAGAATGTTTCTGTCGTCCAGCCTGGATTCCATGATGTTGCGGGCCGCTGTGACCTCTGCCTCCGTAGGGGCGCGGTCTAAGCCTACCGGCTCAAAAACAGCCTCCACGCCGCCGCGGATATCAATGCCAAACCTCATATCCCTGGCGCCCTTCATCTCGTCCCCCATCCCAAACCATACAACAGCAGCACTTATAACCAGCAGCAACAGCATTGCCGCCAGACTTTTTCTTCCAGGTTTCATAATTTCTCCTTTTCACTTACAGGGAGCCGGTCCGTCTCCTCCAGACCGGCCCAGGCGCGTGCAATATTTAATACGTGATCGCCAATCCTTTCAAAATCCGTCAGAATTTCCGAATACAGAATGGAAGTCTCAACATGGCAGGTTCCCACGCCCATACGCTCCATCTGGTTCAACCGGTACAAAGCCGCCTTATCATCAATCTCCTGCTCCACCAGAGCAGCCTCCTCCGCCAGATAGCCGGAAGCGATATAATCCGCGTTGCAGAGCAGCCGCAGGGCGCACCTGCAGGACTGTCTCATTTCCCACAGCTCGCCTGACGCCTGCTCCGACAGCTCCAGCTTCCGGTCCATCATATTTTTGGCATAGCCCGCCAGATTCTTTGCGTGATCCCCGATACGCTCTATGTTGCCGATAACCGTGAACATGTGGCGCAGGGCTTCCACCTCGTCCGGAGAGTGCTCTGCCTGGAGAACCTTTGAGATTTTCCGCGACAGCCGTGCGTTCAGCAGGTCAATTTCCTCCTCCCGCTCCAGAATTTTTTTCAATTCCGTCTCGTCCCTGTCCCCGAATGCCAGAAAGCCCTTATCCACGTTTTCCGCAGCCAGGGAAAGCATTCGCCCGATGTCCTCCTTCAACTGTTTTCTGGCAATTACCGATACCCCCAGCACATGCTCTGACTCCAGCAGATCCTCGAACCAGCGTTCCTCCTCCGCCTTTCCCATAGCCTTATCCGGCAGAAGCCTGCCCGCCAGACAGGCAAGCTGCGATCCAAAGGGCAGCAGAAGAAGCGTTGTCACAATATTAAACAGCGTGTGCATGTTTGCAATCTGTGCCGCCGGATTAGCCGGGGTTAAGTCTCCCACCAGACCTGTAAGCGGCCATATGATACAGACAGCCGTAAATACAGCCGTCCCGATTACATTAAACAACAGATGGATCAGCGTGGCCCTTTTTGCGTCACGGCTCGCTCCAATGGAAGCAAGCGCCGCCGTAATGCAGGTTCCGATATTCTGCCCGAACAGCACAAACACCGCGCTGTCCAGACCAATCAGGCCGCTGACAGCCAAAGCCTGCAGGATACCCACAGAAGCCGACGAGGACTGAATGATGGCTGTAAATGCAGCGCCGGCCAAAATGCCCAGAAGCGGATTCGAGAATCTTGTCATGAGATTGACAAAGACCTCCGATTCCCGCAGAGGAACCATAGCCTCCCCCATCATGCCCATGCCGATAAACAGGATTCCCAGACCGGCTATGATACCCCCGGCAAACTGGACGTGTTTTCTCTTTACAAACAGGATCAGCGCCACGCCGACAAAGGTAATAAAAGGAGCCAGTTCACCGATATCCAGGGCAATCAGCTGCCCCGTGACAGTGGTTCCGATATTTGCTCCCATGATAATCCAGACCGCCTGCTTTAAAGTCATAAGCCCGGAATTGACAAAGCCCACCACCATAACCGTTGTGGCGGAAGAGGACTGGATCACCGCCGTGATACCGGCGCCCACGCATACCCCGAGAAAACGGTTTGCGGTAAGGCGCTCCAGAATATGCTTCATACGGCTGCCGGCTGCTGCTTCCAGATTGACGCTCATCATCTGCATACCGTATAAAAACAGCGCCAGACCGCCCAGTAAGCCAAAAACCATACTCACACTCATCCTTTTTCCTCCGCCATCCTAAATACTTTTATTGCCCCGCTTTCGTTTAAATGACGCAGCAGCGAAAGCCCGATTGGAAAACCGAACAGTCCCAGGACGCCAAACAACTGGGCGCCCACGAACATACCCGCCAGAGTCACAACCGGGTGGACCCCAATCTGACCGCCTACAATCTTCGGCTCTAAAATATTGCGGACCACCGTAACAAACAGATAAACCAGCAAAAGTCCCAGCGCCAACGCGTAATCTCCCTGGAGGGCTGTAAGAATGGTCCACGGTATCATGATACCTCCCGTTCCCAATACCGGAAGAATATCAAAAAGCGCAATCAGGAACGCGATCAGAACAGAGTTCTCCACCCCTATGACAGTCAGCCCTACCGCCAGCTCCACAAACGTAATCGTCATAATGAGTGCGTAGGAACGGATACACACAAGTAAGGTGCCCACCACATATTCTTTAATCTGGAGAAATATATCCTTCGCCTTTCCGTCAAGCTGCATCAGGCAGAAACCGGTCAGCCGGTGGTAATCCAAAGCGATAAAAAAGGTAGATATAATCATGAGCAGCATTTCAATAAATATGCCGGGCAAGGACGAGGCAATTCCGGAGATATATCCCATGGCGTCCATAGACAGGCTTGAAACCATCTGCCCCGCCGACTGGACAAACTGGGCCTCCAGCTCCATGAAGGCAGACAGAAGCGCGCCGTCCACCCGGAAAACCGACTGCTCAAAGCTGTCAAAAAGACTGATTAAGGCAGGCTCCACATAATATGCGTAAATATCCGGCAGGCTGCCGGTAAGCTCCTTTGCCGCAGAAAATGCCTTGACGCCCAGCAGAAAAATCAAAAACCCGATGGTGCTGTAAAATAACAGCACCACCAGAACAGCGGCTATCCTCCAGTTCAGACGTAACCTTTTTGACACAAATCCAATGGGGCCCTTCAGAACCCATGCAATCAAAAAGGCTGCCACGAACGGGGAAAGCATGGACATACCATACTTTATCACCGCAAAAGCCATTAAAAATAAGATCATAAAATACATAAAGTGGATAACAAACTCTCTTCTCTTTTCAGTTTTCATAGGTTGCTTCCTCCAAAAATCACTGTCTCTCTTTTTTTCTGGACCGTTTTACCCACTTCACAGCTTCCATCTGAACAATAGACATGATAGATAGCCCCATAACCATAAGCCACTGGCTTCCGGTCAGGTCTGTCAGCCGGAAAGCGCTCTGTAATGCCGGAATAAAGAGAATACATGCCATCAGGCCGGCCGACACCAGAAACGATACTGCCAGCCAGGGGTTAGGGCCTTCCGCCCGCACCCAGATGGGTTCTGTATTAGATCTCTGGTTAAACGCGCGGAGCATCTGGGAAATAGCCAGAACGCAAAAGGCCATAGTCTGCCCCGTGATATGGCCGTCCTGATCCGCTCCGATAAAGTAAGCAACGATTGTCATAGCAGCCACAAAAACACCCTGACGGATTACTCTGGCAATCAGGTCGCGTTCAAACAGCGTTCCCGCCTTCACCGGCTTATGCTTCATGATATTTTTGCTGGCCGGGTCAACGCCCAGCGCCAGCGCCGGCAGGGTTGCGGTCGCTAAGTTCACCCAGAGAATATGCACCGCTAAAAGCGGCGCGTCCCAGTTAAACAAGGTTGCCAGAAACAGCGTTGTAATCTCTGCTATATTTCCCGCCAGCAGGAACTGAATGACCTTCTGGATATTCCGGTATACACGGCGCCCCTCCTTAATCGCATAGGCGATTGTGGTAAAGCTGTCGTCCAGAAGAATCATATCCGATGCTTCCTTTGCCACGTCTGTTCCCGTGCGCCCCATCGCCACGCCGATATCGGCGGCCTTCAGCGCCGGGGAGTCATTTACGCCATCGCCCGTCATGGCCGCCACTTCGCCGTTCCTCTTCAGGGACTGGATAATCCGGAGCTTATCAGCCGGGGATACCCTGGCGAAAACCGTGGTCTGCTCCACCGCCTGGTCCAGCTCTTCCTCACTCATGGCCGCCAGTTCCTCACCGGATATCACGGTATCGCCCTCCTGCCAGATAGAAAGCTCCTTTGCAATGGCAAGGGCAGTCACCTTATGGTCGCCGGTAATCATAATGGTGCGGATACCGGCGTTCCGGCAGGTGCGTACCGATTCCGCCACTTCCTTTCTCGGCGGATCTATCATACCGGCAACGCCGATAAAGGTCATATCAAACTCAATATCTTCTTCCTCGTCCTCCGGCAGATGCTTTAAGTTTTTCACGGCAAACCCCAGCACACGCAAGGCTTTCTGTGACATAGAATCACACATATCCTGTATCTGGCCCATATCTGCCTGCGTTATTGGGCGCACACCCTGAGAGGTCAGGATTCCCGTACACAGGGGCAGCATTTCGTCAACCGCTCCTTTGGTATAGGAGACTAGCTGCTGATCTATCTCATGAACCGTTGACATCCGCTTTCTTTCGGAATCAAAGGGCTGCTCAAACAGCCTTGGATACGTCTCCTCCAGCTCTTCATGGTCGATTCCAAACCTTTGAGCCAGGAAAATCAACGCGCCCTCCGTGGGGTCTCCGATGATTTCCCCTTTATGGTCAGGGTCCAGGCTTGCATTGTTGCACAGCGCGCCGGCATAGACCAGCTCCCGGTAAACCTCCGGATGTTCTCTGTCCGCCGCTTCAACCGGCGTTGTCCTTTTTGCCTCAAAATCTCCATTCACCGCAATCTGGGTGACGGTCATCTGGTTTAAGGTCAGTGTTCCAGTCTTATCGCTGCAGATTACCGTTGCGCTTCCCAGCGTCTCCACCGCAGGCAGCTTCCGGATTAAGGCGTTCTGCTTTGCCATTCTCTGGACGCCCAGAGCCATAACAATGGTAGCCGTGGCAGGCAGCCCCTCCGGGATAATGGAAATTGCCAGAGAGATTGCCACTAAAAACTGCGGAATCAGCGGCCTTCCATAAAAAGCGCCGATTGCAAAGATAAGGGCGCAGACAATGATACCCACCACGGTCAGGGTTTTTCCTACCGCGTTCAGCTTCCTCTTCAGCGGGGTATCCAGCTCATCCTGGTTTTCCAAAAGTCCGGCAATATTACCCACCTCTGTATTCATGCCCGTTGCCACTACCACTCCGGTTCCGTGGCCGTAGGTGACAATCGACGAGGTATACGCCATATTTACCCGGTCTCCCAGCACACACTCCTGCGGCATGATGTCCTTGGCATCCTTTTCAGAAGGGACGGACTCGCCGGTGAGAGAAGCCTCCTGTATTTTTAAATTAGCTGATTCTATTAACCGTAAGTCCGCCGGAACCATAGCCCCATCGTCAATCAGGACAATATCTCCGACGACCAGTTCACTGGCCGGCACAATGCTTTCCTCTCCCTGGCGCAGAACTCTGGCATTTGGCGCGCTCATCTGCTTCAATGCTTCCAGAGAGCTTTCCGCCTTCCTTTCCTGCACAATCCCGATGACCGCGTTGATAATTACGATTGTCAGGATAACGATTGCTTCCGTCCATTCCCGGAGTATGGCGGAAAAGACAGCGGCGCCAATCAAAATCAGTACCATGGGATCGGTAATCTGGCTTTTAATCATCTGCCAGATTGTTTTCTTCGGTTTCTGACGCAGTTCGTTGCGTCCATAGTGGGCCAGCCTTTCGGCAGCCTCGGCATCGCTGAGCCCCTCTTCTGAGGTATGTAATGCTTTGTAGATTGCCTCCGGCTCTGATGCGTGCCAAGGCAGTCGCTTGTGATTTTCCATATAGGAAAGACCACTCCTTTCTTTTTTGAGATATGATTTGTTATTTATTCTAAGTCAGAACACAAAAAGACATAGCCCGCGCCATTATCAAAGAGCGCAGGTTATGCCTTCCATGTACTGAAGCTTATTCCATTGATTTATATTACTATAACATCGGGCAGCGTCGCTATCGGCGTCGTCCATATAGAGCAGGGTTCCTTTCTGAATAAAAACTGGTTTCAGGTGTTTTATTGGCATTATATGAGGATGGGGCATCTCCTGTCAACAGACATCATGTAATTTTAACAAATATTTAATACTTCCATGACAGATTTTCTGGTTACATGAAAACACATTGACCGGGCAGGTTATGCCATTATATAATAACTGTATTTACTGACAGCTTCACTGTATATAAGACAGGAGAACTACCATGCGATTATATAAAAGGCCCTTGTTCGCCATAGGCGTCTCACTTTTTCTGGTACTGGCAGTCATTATCATAACCACCTTGATTTATGGTAATTCTGTCCACTCTGCCCTAAAAGAAGAGACTGACACCTATATGGAAGAATTGACCGAACAAAGCGCCAGACTCATTTACGAACGCGTAAAAAGCGACCAGACCTATTTGGAGGGCCTGGCGGCTTCCATCAGCGAGCTTGACATGCCCCTTTCCTCTCCAGGTACTTTAAGCATATTGAGCCAATGGATTGATATAACCCGCTTTAAATGGATGGCTGTTGCGGACGCCGATGGCACGCTCTATGTTCCGGGTTATCCGGAAACGCCGGATATCTCCCGGGAACCCTACTTTCAAAGTGGGATTCTTGGCGAGTCCTCCGTCATGTGGCTGCCGGAAATTGACGGCAAAAGTGAAAAGCTGGTAATATCCGTCCCGATTCATGACAACGGGGAGCCGGAAGGCGTGCTGCTTGGGCGGTATTCCATGGAAAACCTGGCCGAGCTGTTCACAATCGGCGCATTTGATGGAAAAGGATATAATTATGTCATGAAATCAGACGGCGGCATTATATTCCGGGCTTTAACCGATTCCACTGCGTCAGAATATAAAACCCTTGATGAAATTGCAGACAACACCTCCAATACCCTTACTCCGGGCGATGTAGACGCTATACTCCACAATATGGAAACCGGCGCCGGCGGCAGCATCACCTATGAAAGGGACGGCCAGGAGCGCATTATGAAATATATTCCAGTAGGAATTAATGACTGGAATTTAGCGCTGGTGATTCCCTCCGATGTAATTGACGCAAAAGCGCAGGCTATTATAAAAAGCACCAGCTTTTACAGCGGCGTCATGATATTGTCATTTTCATTCATAGCAATACTCATTTTCTACTTAAAACACCAGAGCCACAGAGCGCTGCAGAGGGCTTACCAAAATATTGAATCCATTTACCGGACCGTCCCCAGCTCGGTGGTGCAATTCAAAAACGACCGCGATTATTCCATTCTGGGTGCAAATAACGCCTTTTATCATTTCCTCGCATATACGCCCCAGGAATTTGATAAGCGGATCGGGAGTTTTCTGCTCCCCATTATCCATCCCCAGGACCGTGAATTTCTTTCGGCTCTGCCGGACGGACTGTCCGCGCATGAATTCCGGGTGCAGGACGCTCACGGTCAGATGAAGTGGGTTTACGGTAATTTTGACTGCTCAAAGGACTCTCAAACAGTTTTGTGCGCCTTTTTCGATATCAGTGAACAGAAAAAGCTGTTGATGAGCGCCGAGCAGGAGGCATTGATTGATCCTCTTACCGGAGTAAAAAACAGACTGGCGGTAGAAAAGAAGCTGCCGGAGCTGCTTTGCGCGGCAGAGGCTGCGGGGGCCTTAATGATATTTGACTTAGATAAATTCAAGCAGATCAACGATACGCTGGGACACCCGGAGGGCGACCTCGTATTGCAGAAATTTGCCCGCTGCCTGCTGGAAGTCTTTGGAAGTGATAATTTTGTAGCCCGCCTTGGGGGAGATGAATTCATTGTATATTCAGACGATACGTTAACGCAAGAAGCTGCGGCACAGAAAGCGCGGCAGCTCATTGATAAAATGGCCCTGCAGATGGGAATGGCAGAAAAACGCTGCGGTTTAGCTGTGAGTATTGGCATTGCCTTCTATCCGTCAGACGCCGGCAGCCTGCCGGAATTAGTAAAGCTGGCAGACCGGGCGCTTTACCGCGCAAAGCATAATGACGGGAAGTGTTATATGTTTTATTCGGAAATAAAGTAATCGTCAAGGGGAAAAGGCTGTTCGTGCCTTTTCCCCGTCCTGTATTTTAAGCTGCCAACTGCTCCGCTGGCGCCATTACAACCTTCTGTTCCCAAACCTTTAAAAAAAGCTTAATCTGAGGGGTTGGCGCCTTGTTGCCAAACATACTCACCTGACCGACCTCCGCCCCATTCAATTCAACGGTACAAAGGGGCTTGTCCGGTTCGCTGACCTTGCGTACAAAGAAAACCAGGCACTTTCTTTTTACTATGCTTTTTACATAAGTTCCTATACAATGATGGAGCTTGTGCCCTTCTTCCATTATTTCTTTCACTGAGCGCGGAAGAACGATAAAATAACCATTCTGCATAAAGGTATACTGGCTATTCAGCTTTTCATAGAGCTTTTGAATTTGATTTTCATAGGCCTGAGCTTTCTCCTTATCCGATAAATCATTGACCTTATCATGCGCCTTTGAAAGATTGGCAGGATAGAGGACAAAGCTATTGCTTAAATCGTATTCCAGAGCCTCACACATACTGATATAGTCTCTGTAGCTGTTCAAAAGGGTTTCCATATCATAAAACACTGTCTGATCGGACCAGCTTCTCCTCTGATACTTTTCAAATTGTTCATTGGCATAACGGATCAGCTTATATGCAGTCATATATTGTAAGGGAACCGTCAGGTTTTCCAACCGGCCGACCTTATGCCTTGTACACCAGGTAAATAGCTGTTCATCTACAGGAATATGGTTCTTCAAAAACTTTTTGATAAGAGTCAATTGTTTGCTGCCCGGATTAATTCTCCGAAGCAGCGGAAGATAGCTTTTACCCAGACCGAGCACCCCATAGATGCTCTTACCTTTTTTATTAATAGCATAATCCAGCATATAATAGTAATAGTTTGGGTTTACGAGTTCCTCCGCCAATCTGTATAATCCCAGCTTTACCAAATATTCCAGCATGGGATAATCCAGAAATCGTTTCAGATAATCAATCACATAAAACGGCGATTTGTCTGCCTGATAGTAATTTTTAAGCTGAGAATATTTCCAGGGGGTGTTATCCAGCACCAAGTCCAGATTCCTGTCATACAGGTAACCATTGTCATCCGCATTAAAATTATACTGCCATTTGCTGAACACCGGACGATTACCTTTTTTCCATGGTGTAATATCCTCGCTGTAGAATTGCTTGTAAAAGTGTTCTGAACTTGCAGCACCTTTACGGTCCAAGCAAATAAATATCCTGGAGCTTTCATAAATATCCTCTTCTGGAACGTCGGCATTTGGATATCTGCGGTATATTTTAACAAAACGTACCACCAGCTCTGTATCTGATATCCGCTGAAGGACTTGTAGCGTTTCCCTGTCCAGTACATTTCCACGCCGCCCCCGGCTTTTATAAGTTACCGCCTTTTTACAAAGCGGACAGCAGCCTTCGGTATTATGCTTTATTCCCGATACCTTAACTGACCGCCTGCAGGCTGTGCAGTAACCGACCATCTCTTTGGCGCCTTTAGAATAGGTATAGAATATGTACACGGGCATAATCTCCTTATGTATCCAGCTTTTCAGTCCCCTCGGCAGTCCTGGTACGGTTTCCATCCTTTCTATGATTTTTCTCTGCTTACTGTGCCTTCTCTGCAGCGTAGATTGATGCATAATTCTGGACTGCAGGGAATCCAGGCAAGCAAATCCGTCTTTTTTATCCTCTTTGCAAAATCGCATAACTTTCTTTTCATCATTCAAGGAATAGAACGCACATTTATTTCTGAAAGATGGCTGCCTGCTTAAATTATCAAAGGCTGCTTTTCTCCAATAGACTGCCCCATCCTCACGCCGCGCTAAAGTGATATATTGTTCACGGCTCTGAAACACGGTCCACAGCGGACGGGTTTCTCCCACGTTCACCTGCTCCCTGTCATAGACATACAAGATAAGGACTCTCTGATGGTCCACATTCCTTACCGCCGACCTCACAATATACTGAAGCTGGTCTGCACAGAACAAACCACTGTTCAAATTCATCTTCCATGTCGGATCAGCAAGCTTTCGGCAAGCTCTCTTATTCAACCTCATCCTGCTTTCACCTCCGCGACAAAATCCAGCATTAGCTGCCCGGCAACACCTTCGTCTGCCGAAACCTCCTGTTTCTTCTGCTCCTGTTTTTTATCCGGCTTTTTCTGATCCGCTTTCTGCTGCTTACTGGTTGTTTTACTCTGAAACTGTCTGGGAACAAATTTTTCTTCCTGTTCCTTATCTTCTTCTGCGTCCAAATCTCTGAAATAATCCTCGGCCCACTGGTAGCAAAGCTCATCCGGCACATCTTCACCATATAAACCGGCTGTAAGTTCAACACAGTTATCCTTCATATCCTGCTCAATGAAAGCTTTAGCCTTGCGGTATATATAACGAAAGCAGTGAATCATATTCTTTTTCGGATGCATGACCAGCCGCGCAAAGTCCGGACTATCCAGGCAGAGGGTCTGGATATGTTCCGAAACGCACTCCTTCATATTTCGCCGTGTCAGCCGCTCTGTATCGGCGCTGACACGTCTCAAGGAAGCTGTCGTTACCTCGTCATTATTCATGGCCCTCAAGTGATTCAGCTGTTCCTGCTCGGCTATCCTTTTTGCCTGCTGCTTTGCCTTCCATTCTTCTTTCCGATTTGCTTCGGCAGCTTCATGCTCGGCGCGCTTTTTATCCTCTTTATTGTCTTTTTTCTCTGCTTTCTCCTGCTCTTTCTCCAGGTCGGAGGGCAGAAGAAGTTCCTCCGCCCCCTTGTCCGTTTGAATGACAGTCTCTGTGTCCTCTTTATGTAGCGTCACAATTCTCAAAGGGTCCTGCATTAATAAGCTCCTTTCTTCTTTCTGATTTTTTACTTCCCCCACTCTCACAACAGGTAGCTTATAGGCTGGGACCTCTGTGTGCAATGGTAATAGAATCCTTTTCCCTGCTGTAAAGATAGACGCTGTTTGATAAGCGGTCCTCCATTGAAACCTCGGTTTCGTTAACCATCTCTACCATATGTGAAAAGGATTCATACTTCCCGTTTACCTGCCTTTGAGGAATTAACAGCACTTCATGACGGCTGGAAGGCAATATCACGATATCGTCTCCATCTAACTCCGCAAATTGCTTCAAACCGTCCCCATATAAAAGAGTAGCCGCGCCCTGTAACCCTGTTTCCGTCGTCATAACCCAAAATCCGCGGTCACGAGGTATGCTTTCACGCAACATTGAGATATCTAATCCCCCGCCCATTCTCTCCGCAAAGTCCTCCATGACACTCATCATAGGTCTTATACTGACCGGATAGCAGGTACGCATATTGCACAGGGCATCCTCATAAATCCGCTCTTTTCCAACACCCCATATTTCTAAATGGTGATGCTCCACAGCGGCAGTAAGCAATTTCATGCTGTCGCTGTCTATCTCAATATAAAACACGATTGCAGTATCAAGAAACGGAATATAAGGCATTGTCTCCAGCCGGGCTTGATTCGCCTCATAGTTAATCAGCTTCAGCCGTATTTTTGACTGCACGGCCTCATAATCAGTCAGGCAGCCCGAGCCTATCATTTCCTGTATCCCGCCGTCCTCCTGTATCCTTGCAATTTCATCGACAATTTCAACCATATTCATCCCGTCAGACACATACTGATCGTAATATTTATCCAGGTAAACAAGGGGTGAAACTCCCTCCTTTTTCTTGAACACGATACCGGTTAAATGCTGCCCGTTATTGCGGGGAGTTGTCTTAATCAGCAATTCGCATGTGTCGCCCACTCTATTCCGTACTCTGTCAATTACTTCATAAATAAAATCTTTCTTTATCATCTTTTTCCTCCTGATAGCAAAGGCGCGGAGACAGGTTTCCGCCTGCTCCACGCCTTTGTTTTATCTGTAAATATACATTATCATGTTCCATCAATCCCTTTAGGCAGGGATTGCTCTATTTCCTTCATGGGCTTTGCAAAAAACGGCGAAAAGCCTACCGGGACAAAATCCTCCTTATCCCGATAATAATAGCTTCTCTTTTCCCGATCATATAGCTCCACCACATCTGACGGCGCCAGACTTCTCCCGTGATATCCTTCCGGCAATGCGCCGCTATAACGACTGAAAATCCGGTCCAGAATCTCCGTTTCCGAACTGTCCCAGGGACAGACCAGTTTATCCTCGCACATCAGCCGGTATTCCATGGCAGGCGGCTGCGTATAATCCGCTTTGTGCAGTGCGTCAATCCCTTTAAAAGCAAAGGGTATGGTTCTTCTTTCTCCGTCAAAATCAAGTTGATAGATGCGAAACCTCCGGCAGCTTTGCTGGGATTTCAAAAGTGTTTTTAATTCGCCGGCCCCGCTTTGGATATATGCTTCATACTCTGTCGATGACAGCCCCAGATATTCCATCAGGCTTATTCCCTTTTTATGTTCCGTCTGCCAGACTTCTATACAGCCATTTATAGACTCAAAGCTGCACTGGCCCCAAAGAAAGCTTTCCTTGAAGCACAGTATAGGCTTCTTCTTTGCCTGCCTTTCCTTTTTCCGAAGCGCAAGCTGCCAGTCGTCAATTCCTTTATAATTAGGATTCCAGGTCAGCGGCCGGCAGTCCATGCCATGGCTCTTTGCCATCAGGTATATCCTGGAGGCTCCCCTGGACGTCATATGATTATTAAATTTGTCCATATCAGCTGCTTCAATAATCAGTTCTGTGCCATTTTGGGCCAACACCCCAAACAAGGGGTCTAACTGCTGGGTATTGTTGGCTCCGGCGACAGCTACAAACGAGCGGTCCATCAGCATGTGCGCGATATCTGCTTTCAGAAGCCCTTCCGTGATATATATGGTACGCGAACATGGATTCCCAATAAAATGAACAGGGCTTCCTGACGTGACCCCCATATTCCTGTTGGAAGAGGAGAGCCAGATGTACTTTGTTCCCGCCTTATCCGGCGGATCGTCTTTATTCTTTATTGGAGTATCCAGCAATATCTGAGCGCCGCGAATCAAACCGTCTATGCCGACTGCAGGAATCAGGATACCCGATGTCCTGCGGTGGAACTTAACCGTCCACCTGCCGTCTTCGTCCATATAAAAACCAGGAACGCCCTGCACCGTGCAGCCCTGCTTAATTAACCGGTCTGTAAGAGAACGGCATAGAAAGGGCAACGGTGTGCTCTTAAATCCCAGAACCTCAATCTGTTCATCTGTCAGGCCGCGCTTATCAGACCGCAAATGCAATCTGTGCGGCGTCCTCAAGGTCAGCATTCCAAAAAGCAGTGAAAGAGTCTGATGTATTTCCTGTATATCCGCGCGGGGAGATTGCGGTACTTCTGCTAAAGAACCGCTGTTGTGTCCCAAACCATTTCCCGGTGCAGCCACAGGTTCCGATAATCCCGGCCCGGTATCACCGGAACCCTCTGTGACTTTAATAACTGGCCTGCTGCTGTAAGCAGTGTTTTCAATCCGAAGGGCCTCTCGTATTTCCCTGTTCGCCTCCGAGTTCGTGATATGGTTCAGCCTTGCATACAGGCTTAACATTCCCCCCTGTTCCCCGCAGTAATTGCAGCGCCAAACATTCTTGACATAATTCAGGTTCATCTTACCCCTTCGGTCTTTGCAGAACGGACAGTCTGTATAAACGCTGTTTGGACCAGGCCGGCGTCTTTGCAGGTGCAGCAGCTCCGCCACGTCCAATATCCCATACGGGAAATCCTGGGGATAAGAGTCCATCTGCTGTTTCTCCCTTCATCATGGTTGCGTGCCTATTTCGTATTCCGTTAGCCGGCCTTTTGCGCGTTCAGCGAATCCCACATAATCTGGGCCGCCGCGCGGAGAATATTGTTATTCTTCTTATAGCCGTATACATACCATTTAAGGCTTGGCGGACGGCGCTCTGCAACCTCGGCCAAGGTCCAGCCGTTGCAGGTTCCTTCATCAACCGTTACCTGCTGGGCTTCCTCAAAGGTCATTCTCTTTATGATTTCCGCCACCGGCATGTCGGCCGTATAGCTCACCTGACGGGCTTGTTCCTGTGCCGTATCCTGAATGATCTGCCCGGAAACAGCCCCGCCATTCGGGACAGGTGTATCTGCATTGGTACTTTTGGCTCTGCCTTCAGCCGCCGCATAATCCATCATTTCTGTAGGAAGCTGATCCCTCTCTCCACTAATCACCACATGTTCTCTGCGGGACAGAATTTCCTCCGCCGCCGTTGGCATGGCGGTTCCTTCTTCCCTTGTGGTGACAGACGATTTCTGTACTCCTTCCCTCTCTGCGAAAGCCGGTTGCGGAGAGTCTGTCCTGTGTTCCGTCTGTACCGGAATTTTAGAAACGTCTGCTGCCTGCTGTATCATTGTGACAGCGTTTACAGTTTGTTCCCGAGGGTCCGCATTATCTGCGGTCGGCTGCAAATCTTCGGCAGGCGGTACTGTCTGCTGTGTAGTTACAGCAGTAGTCATAGCCTGCGGCCGGCAGTCTGCTCCGGGATTAACCGCTTCTCTGTCGTTCCTGTCTGTCCGTTCGCCGGAGAGGGGAATTTCACTCCCATACCGTTCTCCATTTTTATCGCCACAGATATCGGAAAACTGCAGCCCAAATCCGGCATTTGTCAGTGCTTCGTCCAATGCCGCTTCCTGAGCCACCTTTATATAGTGACCGTTTGTGGCTTCCTCCCGGGTACAGGTAGCTGTATAGTTGCCGATGGGTTCCACATCGCTGCGGTCCAAATAAACCCTGGCTTCATAAATCGCAAGCTGCTCTGTGATACGGAGGGCGTTGAGCTTCAGCCTTCCCTGGGGATAGGCCAGCCGGAACCACAGCTTTTTGTAACGAAGATCCAGTTTTAAAACCTCTCCCTCCCCTGTCCTTGAAACAGTTCGCCGCAGCAGTTTACACGGGTCGAAGCCCTGGATCTGATTCAGCCCTGCCACAGCAGGACTCCTTTCATACAAAGATGCCACATGATGCTTCTTTTCACTCATTTGCAAAATCTCCTTCCATAAATAAAATAAGAGATACCCCATGCTTTTTCTGCACTTTGCATCTCATTTTTAACCTGCGTTTTTTAATTCCAGTTCTTCTAAATCTGCGGGTATCGGAATTCCTGCACTTTTGGCAAATGCTCTGTAATACAACCGGATTCGGTGACCCAGAAGCGTATTGCGCTTATTATTACCATTGCGGTGAATAGCCGTAAGGAGCGCTGATTTTTGCCCTACCAGGATAACCTTTGTTTTGGCACGCGTAACCGCCGTATAGAGCAGATTCCGGTAAAGCATGATTTTATGGGCTTCCAGAATCGGAATCAGTATAATCGGAAATTCGGACCCCATGGCTTTATGAACAGTAGTGGCATAGGACAGCTCGATATGTGACAGATCCTCTATCCCATATTCCAGCTCCCGCCCGACTCCAAAATCCATACCAATCCGTTTACCCTCCGGTGTGTCTTTGACATACCGGATAAATCCCAAATCTCCATTGGACACATGCTCTGTGTTTTTAGTCTGCATAATTCGGTCACCTACCCGGAAAGACATTGTTCCTGAATGTATTTCATCTTCCGTGGAACAAAACGGGTTTACCCGCTCCCGGATTACCGCGTTTAAATGTGCCGCGGAAGCAGCCCCATCCTCTCGGAACGGTGAAAGAATCTGCACCTGCTCAATTCCGTTTTCTTCAATCTCCTGACAATATCTCTCCGCTATAACCTCCGCGGCTTTCACCTGATTGACGCTGGAAATAAAAGTGAAGTCACTGCCATCATGCAGCTTGGTACAGCCCTGATTAATCAGCCTGGCATTATAGGGAATGCTGCTGTCCTTATCCTGCCGGAAGATTTCGTCCAGCACGGTGACCGGAATCAGCCCGCAATGTATCATCTCATACAATACGTTGCCGGCTCCTACGCTGGGAAGCTGGTTCACATCGCCTACCAATACAATTTTCGTATTCCGTTTCAGCCGCTTAAAAAATTGGCTCATCAGCCACATATCTACAAGAGAAACCTCATCCACAATAATAAGGTCAGCGTCCAAAAGACCGGGTTCTCTTTTCCGGCAGCTCTCATCCTCCTCACTGATGACACTTAAACCGCTGTGGAGAGTGCTGGCCTCCTCAAAGCCCGTGCTTTCCACCATTCGCCTGCTTGCGCGGCCGGTGGGAGCCATAAGCATGATGATACCCTTGGGACACAAAATCCGGAACACCTCTATGATTGCTTTAATAGCAGAGGTTTTACCAGATCCCGGCGGTCCTGTTATGATAGAAAGATTATATATACACGCCTGCTGAACGCCTTTTGACTGCATTGCGGACAGGGAAAGTCCAAACCGGCTCTTTACCTGCTCCAATAGAGAATTTATATTGGGACAAGGCGTTTTGTCCAGCAGACGCTGGGCAATCTGACGCGCTGTCTCGTCCTCCATCTCAAAGATGTCAGGTTTATAAATACAATCCTTCATAGATACGACAGTTCCGCTTAAAATTAGCTCCTGTTGCATATCCAGTACCTGCTGCTCCCGAATCCTCTGACTGGGAATCAGTATTTTTTCATTCAGCAGGTATAAGGCAGCCTTTAGCTGTTCCTTTTTTTCCAGGAATAAATGTCCGTTCTTCCCTTTTGCCTCGTCCAGCACACAAAGAAGCGCGCCCTTAATACGCAATGGGTCATGCAGGCCGCCTCCGGTTTTCTGCCGGATACTGTCTACCCGTCGAAAGCCAAAGCCTGAAATCCGGCACAGCTCAAAAGGATCGTTTTCGAGAATTTCAATGCTGGAAGGACCAAAATGCTGGTATATCTTTAACGCTGTTTTCGGAGTCAGCTTATAAGGCGCCAATAAAGTCATTAAATCCCGGAGCATACGGCTTTCCGCATAAGAGGTTTTTATATCCTCCAGCCTATTTTCCGTTATTCCCCGAATCTCCAGCAGGCGTTCCGGCTGCTTATCTAAAATGTCAATGATGTCCACTCCAAATCTGGCTACTATGTCGGAAGCCAGCTTGGGACCGATTCCCTTAATCAATCCGGAGGAAAGATATCCCTCAACGCCACTCTTTGTTTTAGGAACAATTTCCTGCCATTGCTCTACCTGGAGCTGATAGCCATGCTTTTTGTTGAGAACCCATTCCCCCTCCAGCTCCAGTTCCACCGCGTCTGTGAGTGGAAGCTCGTATCCAACGGCGATAAAGCGAATCAGGTGATCTTTTTGCCGTACAGATGAGCGGACATTTTCCGGTATTGTCTTGTCTGAGGTTTTTACACTAATAATACAGTATCTGTTTGCAGGATTATAAAATATTTTTTTATCGTAGGTTCCGGTATACTTCATTTTCGTTTCCTCCAGTTATACACGATTGCTAACAGTGTGAGAAATAAGGAGGCCAGCTTTAACGTAAAGCAAATTATAATCGGTGAAAATACCACTAGCCACTCTAAGTCAACTACTCCAAAAATTTTAAGGACAATTAAAATAAGGGCAATCGTTCCGCAAATTCCTATACCTTTGTATCTGCTTTTTTCTTTCATAAAATTTTCCTTTCATCAAACCTTTAGGCTGCTTTTCTGGACGAAGCCGCAACACGAAACCGTCTGGATTCAGAGACAGTGACAAACTCCTTATATATCTCCGGATACAGGATTTTCAGACGTATCAGATTATCTTTACTGATTGCAGGTTCCCGAACCGGGTTATAAGTAACTGTATAGCTGGTGCCATTCTGCTCGCAGACGGCGGTGCAGTTCTCCCCTAATTCGGCAATCATCTGGCCCTTTAGGCGCTCCATTTCATTTTTGACTTTTTTCGTGGGTGCTTCATAGGCGGTTTTTTGTTTCTTCAGCTCCTGGAAGCGCATCAGCTTAACTGCCATATGTTCGTCAAATGTAATGACCGGCGCGCTTTCATCTGCATTGCCTACATGGCTGCGGACACTTTTTACGATGAGATCTCCGTTTTCCGTGTATGGTGGCGGCACCTGGGCCTGTACATGATTCTGCCAGAATTCATGTTCGAGGAAAATCATTTCCTCCTCATAGGCAAGGTCCCGTTTCAACTCACGGATAATTACCTCATTCAAGTTGTTCCCGTAAAGACAGCAGTAGAAAATCCGGTCAATGTCCATGACCGACATATAATGCCGCCCCTGCGCTTCGTAATAGGACGGGACAATTTCCTTTTTATCCGTCCACCACTTGTCCCGGGCATTATAATTCGTGGTCTTTAATTCCAGTAAGGCTGTTGAGCCGTCCGGCAAGGTCACAAAGGAGTCAATATCCGCCAGCATAAACGGATACTTTGGGTGATAAAACATCTTTTTTACCTGATAAATGTTCAGCCCGGTTTTATGCTGAAAAATTTTGCCTACCAGATCCTCCAAAAGATGTCCTATTGCCATAGCTACCCAGTTTTCCTCATTATCATTGACAGATACGATGTTTAACTTATCGTAGTATAGATCCCGGGCCGTCCGAAACGGTGAAATTCCGAGAATAGCCGCCACGTCACTGCCGCCAATTCCGCGTCTCCGGTAAGATAACCATTCCTCCTCCGGAAGATGTTCCGTTTCTACAAGCACCCTGGGAATATGACGTTTCCTGTCCGGGGCTCGGCTTACACCCATTCATCAACACCCCCTTCGGGCTCTGCGGGGAATAAAAACCGATTTTACGATTGCACAACGATTCCATTTCCGCAATTCCACCTTTTTGTTTCCGGTATTCCATCTCTGTGAAACCACCCTCCTTTTTGAATTCGTTTTAAAGCTCGTTCTCTGTTTGACATTCATGTCTGTACCACCTTTCAGCTATAGAATTTATCCTCAAAGCCATATACTGGCATTTGGGCAACAAAAAAAGCGAGGATGGCTGAGGGACTAAGCACCTGATGTCCATAGTGCTCTATGAACCAAAGCCATTCTCGCAAATAAGGGAAAACCCGAAAAATAAAAAAACCAGTAAAATCATTGGCCGAAAGGGCGCAAGGATACTACTGGTACGAAAATACAAACTTGACAGCGTGTGCAATGCGACTATTTTGCATACATGCCAGAATAACCGCCTCACCCAAGGGTTTCGCACAAAAATCAATTACAGGAATAGTTTAACACAAGATATAGAATTAATCAATATCATTTTTCTATATCTTGTATTTTATGTTAAACGCTGGTCCATCAGGTTGTCCTTTGCTCCTGCTCCGACAGGGTGCGGATAAAGCCCAGTTCATATTCTGTCAGTAATATTTTCCCAGTCATATCCAAAGATACACTAAGTGGCTTTACATTATCAATTACCGATATTGCATAGCGGTATCCCAGATAAAACGAATGTCTTAATACGCCATACAACCGGCTGTCCCATGCGGAATAGACAGAAATCAAGTGTTCCTTGCGATGTAGTATGCCTCTCACCAGAGCAAAGAGAAGTGTTAGATTGCTGGTCGTCTATGTCCGAGAAGCAGCGGGATCTGTTCTTAGAACTATTTAGAAGTATCTTATAGCCCTGTGTTTATTTGACACGGGGTATTTTCTTATTATGCGGCTATTTTTTGCGCGGTTGCGTTCCGCCACCTGTCATCGCTGTATGAGACGGCCAAAGCGCGGAGACTGGCGGCCTTGGGCGATCTCAAAAAAATATTTGTTATGCCAGGACTTTCATGTTAAAATCATTATAACACCCTTTTATTAACAGTATCGGAAAGGAGCGACTTATCCATGCCGGACAACCTTTTCCTCTCCCTGCTATTCAATATCGGATTTCTAATTTTCCTGGCCTTTATTCTGACCAGAATCCCCACTGTCAGGAATATGTTAACATGCGAAAAATTATCGGTTCCTAACCAGCTTTTGGCCGCCGTCCTGTTTGGCTTTGTCAGCATACTTGCCACTTACACAGGCATAGAGACAGGGGGCGCAATCGTCAATACCCGGGTAATCGGCGTGCTGTCCGCCGGTCTGCTGGGCGGGCCTGTAATCGGAATCGGGGCCGCGCTGATTGGCGGTATCCACCGGTACTTTTATGAGGCCGGACAGTTGACCGCTGCCGCCTGTGCAGTGTCAACAATGGCAGAAGGCATGATCGGCGTTGTCTGCTCCAAGTATTTTCACCGGGGAAAATGGGACAACGGAATGTTGTTTCTGCTTACAGCGATCACGGAAGTCTGTCAGATGCTCCTGATTCTTCTGATTGCTCGCCCATTTTCCGCCGCCCTCGAAGTGGTGAAGGAAATTGCGCTGCCAATGATTATATTAAATTCCTGCGGCATGGTGGTGTTCATCGGCACCTTCCGAGCGCTGTCCATGGAAAAGGATAATGAAAGGACCAGCGGAATCAGCCTGGCGCTGCATGTGGCAAGCCAGTGTCTGCCGCACCTCCGCAAAGGGCTGGATAGTCCGGAAGATATCAAGGCGGCCGCCGATATCATCCTTCAGTCTACCTCCTGTTCGGCCATCATGATTACCAACCGGGAACATATCCTGGCGTTTTCCTGCGCTTCGGGAAACCGGGACTTTACTGCCGTTGAAAGCCTGCTGAATGTCCAGGTAAAGAACTCCATGGAAGGACAGAAAACCATCTGCGTGTCGGATGTCAGTGCTTCCGATCCGCTCGCCCCTGTAATTAAGAACTATGTTTTGATAGCGGTTCCCCTCACAAGCCGGAGCCAGGTATCTGGCTGTCTCTGTCTGTTTTATAAAAAGCGCTGGCACAGGTCCCAGTCCCGTATCGTCTTTGCGGAAAATCTCTCCGCTCTGTTTTCCACCCAGTTGGAGCTGGCGGATTTAAACTATGAGAAAAGCTTGCGTCGCAAAGCGGAAATTAAGGCCCTACGCTCCCAGGTCAACCCTCACTTTCTGCACAACGCGCTAAACACAATCTCCTGCATGTGCAGGGAAAATCCGGAGCGGGCCAGAGAGCTGTCGCGGACACTTTCCGTGTATTACCGGCAGACCCTTGAGCCACATCACGAAATGACGGACTTACATACGGAGCTGTTCCAGGTCCTCCGCTATTTAGAGATGGAAAAAGCACGCTTTGAGGAAAATCTGTCGATAGAGACAGATGTACCGGAACAGGTAAACTGTTCCATCCCATGCTTCATCTTACAGCCATTAGTCGAAAATGCCGTGCGCTACGGCGCCGATAGGACAGGGCTTAGAACCGTCGCAATACGCGTCCGCCAGACGCCGGCAGGAATAGAGATTGAAGTAGCCGATCACGGTCCTGGAATGCCTGAATACATTGCAGAGGCCATTTTATCCGATCAGGAACCCGGAAAATCCTATGGTCTTTATAACGTCCACACCCGGCTGAAAAAAATATACGGACCGTCAGGCGGTCTTACCATACAGCATACGGACGGAGAAACCAGAATCTCATTTTTGATTCCCATTTCCGCTCCCACTCACAGAGCCGGAGATTGGGTACCTGCGGAATAGACGTATTCGAATAATGCAAGAGGAGGCGCTGTGTATGAAGATAGCAATAGTCGATGATGAACGTCCCGCCAGGAGCGAACTCTCGTTTCTGATAACAGATATCCTTCCTGAAGCCGAAATTCTGGAAGCAGCAAGCGGGGCTGCGGCTTTGGAGCTTTTTCTCTCAACCCCGGATATCGGTCTGGCGTTTCTGGACATCAACTTAAACGACATGGAGGGAACCACATTGGCCGCCGCCATGCAGAAAATTCTCCCGGAGGTGCCGGTTGTTTTCGCCACCGCCTATTCCGATTATGCCGTGAAGGCATTTGAGCTGAATGCGGCCGATTACATACTAAAGCCCATTGAACCGGACCGCCTGCGGGCTGTCCTGAAAAAATGTATGGCTGTTTCCAACACAACCCCGTCCGTTTCCGACCCGATGGAGAGTAAAATCGCCATCCGCTTTAACCGCAAGGTAATATTTACAGATACCAGAGACATTATCTACATTGAGACCAGCGGCCGCGGCTGTAGGATTCACACCCGGACCAGCAGCTATGCGGAAAATGTACTGATTGGCGATTACGAAAAAAGGCTTACCCACCTGGGCTTTTTCCGTATCCATAAGAGCTATCTCGTCAACCTTGCATTTGTCTCCGAAGTATTCCCCTGGGCCAACAACGGACTGGCCCTGAAGCTGGACGGTTGTGGCTCTGAAATTTTTCCCATTGGAAGGGAAAAGACAAAAACCTTCCGTCAGAGAATGAGGATATAAGGATTGCCCTCTTTTGGCGGCGGTCCTTTTTATTGGTGACGGTGACTCGTGCGCAGAGCGTGCGAGTGATCGTTTCACCCAAACATCGAATCCCGCCTTTTCATCTGCGCTGTATGCGCCGAAGTCTGCTGTTTACGCTCCGAACTTCACATTTCCCACAAAAAATATTTTCATTTTTTATGTTTTCTGTATAATAAGACCATAAAATAAATTTAAAAAAAGGAGGCGTAACGTATGATTAGTTTCTTTATCTGTCTGTTCCTGTTAATCGGCGGATTCTTTGTTTATGGTAAATTTGCCGAGAAAGTGTTTGGACCGGATGACCGCCGCACACCGGCAATCGCCATGGAAGATGGCGCGGACTATGTACCCATGGGAACCGCCCGCATTTTCCTGATTCAGCTTTTAAACATAGCCGGGCTGGGACCCATCTTCGGGGCACTGGCAGGCGCGGCCTGGGGACCATCTGTATTCTTATGGATTACCCTGGGAACCATTCTGGGCGGCGGCGTTCACGACTACATGATCGGCATGATGTCCATGCGCCACAAGGGAGCCAGCGTGTCTGAGCTTACCGGCATGTACCTGGGAAATGGCATGAAACAGGTCATGCGCGTATTCTCCGTTGTTCTCCTGGTCTTGGTAGGCGTCAGCTTCTCCACCGGCCCGGCTAACCTACTGGCAATGCTGACCCCGGAAGTGCTGGACATGAATTTCTGGTTAATTGTAGTTCTTGTCTATTACTTCTTTGCAACCTTTGTACCGATTGATAAGCTGATTGGAAAGATTTACCCGATCTTCGGAATCTGCCTGATTGTAATGGCTCTTGGCGTTGGCGGGATGATTTTATTCAGCGGCAACTACACGATTCCTGAAATCACCCTGCAGAACCTTCATCCCAATGGAACGCCCATCTGGCCGGTTATGTTCATCTCCGTTGCCTGCGGCGCTATTTCAGGCTTCCATGCCACCCAGTCCCCATTAATGGCCCGGTGCATGAGAAGTGAAAAGAGCGGACGAAACGTGTTCTATGGCGCCATGGTCGCGGAAGGCATTATCGCCCTGATCTGGGCGGCTGCGGGAGCTGCATTCTATAATGGCACCGGCGGGCTGCTGACCGCCCTGGGACAGGGGCAGGCGTCCGTGGTATATGAAATCTGCTTTACCCTGCTGGGACCCATAGGGGCAGTAATCGCAATGATTGGCGTTATCGCCTGCCCAATCTCTTCCGCGGATACTGCTTACCGAAGCGCCCGTCTTACCCTGGCTGACTGGTTTAATTTCGATCAGAAGCCCATTAGGAACCGTCTGATTTTAACCGTGCCGCTGTTAGGCGTAGGAGCTTTCCTTACACAGATTGATGTGCAGATCATCTGGAGGTATTTCTCCTGGAGTAACCAGACCCTTGCTATGATTGCCCTCTGGGCGGCCAGCGTCTATTTATTAAAACGGGGAAGGGCTTATCTTGTGACTGCGCTGCCGGCAACCTTCATGTCAGCCGTATCCTGCACCTATATTCTGATGGCAGAGGAAGGAATGCGCCTGTCCACCTCTGTTGCCTACCCGATAGGAATTTTGTTTGCTGCCGGGTGCCTGGGAATGTTTACCTATAGCTGTATTATGAAAAAAGGGAAAAATATGGCGCTTCCTGTTGGAGATGTGAATTTTGATTAGATTCTGGCTCTGCGTTTTACGCATGGTTTAGAATAAATAAAAGACTGTCAGCGGCTTGCTCTCCTCCCCCTGGGAGGCCGCTGGCAGTCTTTTTGTCTGCTTAGCTTCATGTTCCTGCTTACCTGTCGCTTCGCCACTTCTAATCGCCTAAGTCCATTTCAAACCGTTTAATATTTTCAACCCTTCCAATCACCACAATGATATCGTCCTCTGCAAAGCGGTACTGTGGCGACACCTCGATATCCGTCGTATGCTCCCGCTCAATCGCAATAATATTCAATCCATATCTCTGCCGGATATTAAACTCCTGCACGGTAATTCCAACCATCTTGGACGAAACGGGAAGCTGCTGGATCTCCACATCGTTGTCCAGCGAGATATAATCCAGAAAATTGTTGGACACCAGCCGTTTTCCAAGCCTTAAAGCCATATCCCGTTCCGGGTAGACGACTTCTGCTCCTATTTTTTCAAGCACAGCCCCCTGATCCCGGCTGATAGCCTTGGCAATCACCTGGGGGATACCCAGGCTCACTACATTTAAAGTAGTTAGAATACTGGTGTCGATTTTTTCCCCGATACAGATAATCACCGTGTCACAATTCTGTATTCCCATATCCTCCAGCGTCTCCTTTGACAGATCCTCTGCCACAAATGCGTGCTCCGTATAATGCCGCAGCTCCCTGACCTTGCTCTCGTTACAGTCAACAACGATTACCTCCTTGCCCGCTTCCGCCAGGCTCTTCGCCAATGCCGTCCCAAAACGGCCAAGTCCAATCACACCGAACGTGGTATGCTTCATATTCTTCATTCGTATCTCCTTAACCTATAATAATGGATTCCTCTATATACCGGGCATGAGGCGCCGGCCGGCATACCCACATGGAAGCAAGGGTAAAGGCTCCCAGCCTGCCGATAAACATAATCAGGATAATCAAAAGCTTACTGAAGTTCCCCAGCTCCGGTGTGATCCCGGTAGAGAGTCCCACGGTGCCAAAGGCCGATGTCACCTCAAACATCAGTTGGATAAAGCTATATCCCGGTTCCAATATGCAGAGCAGTAATGTTCCGCCGCACACCACCAGCAGGGACAGAAATGCAATCATATAAGCCTTGGAAATCCCTTCTGCCGGTATACTCCGGTGAAACGCCCCATAGTGCTTTTTTGTCATAAGGCTTCTCACAGAGACAAGCAGGGCGAAAAAGGTACTGGTCTTGATACCGCCGCCTGTCGATCCCGGAGAAGCGCCGATAAACATTAACATAGCCAATATAAATAATCCTGCGTTGGAGAATTCCCCGATGGGATAGGTGGAGAATCCCGCTGTACGCGCCGATACACTCTGGAAAAATGCCCCCAGCCAGGATATATCCTCGGTTACCTTCAAAAGCAGGGTTCCTGTAATCAGCAGAATCCCGCTTGTCGTAATAACAACCTTTGAATGAAGGCACAGCTTTTTAAAGGACCTCATCTTCAAAACATCAAGAATAACCAGGAAGCCAAGCCCGCCAAATATAATCAGGCCGCAGGTAACAAAATTCAGTAATACGTCCGACTGATAGGGAATCAGATTTTGCAACCCTCCCAAAATATCAAATCCTGAGTTGTTAAAAGCAGCAATCGAATGGAAAATACTGATTTCCATAGCTTTTAAAGGCGGATAATCCTGAACAAACACTATGAAGCTGAGAATCGCTCCCACAGCTTCAAAGAACAGGGTAGTAAGCAAAATTGCCTTAATCAGCCTTACAACGCCCTTAGAGCTGTCTACATTCAAAGCTTCCCTTACCAGCAGCCGCCCCTTAAAGCCTACCCGTTTCCCGGCTGCCAGAATAAAGCCCACGCCCACAGAGGTAACACCCAGTCCCCCAATCTGAATCAGAAGGGCAACCACAGCCCGTCCGAACGCGGTAAAATGGTCGGCGGTATCTATTGCAATAAGACCCGTGACGCATACCGCGCTTGTGGCTGTAAAAAGCGCGTCGATTACCCCTACCTTCATGCCAGGGTTCACGGATATCGGTAACAGAAGCAGGAAGGTCCCAAGCAGGATCACTGTTGCAAAGCCTAACGTAATTAATCGGCCCGGGGGCTGTCCTTTTAAATATTGAAATACACGGTTCATAATTTTACCATTGAAATTCCGACATATACGCTTTTTCCACGAAAAAAGCACATCTCAGCCGCAAAAAAGCGCAAGACGTGCGTATGTCATAGCCAATCAAATTTTGAACGTATGTACACGGGGCAGCGTCGCCTGCGGCGTTGTCCATGGTATGGTATTCCTCCTTTCTGCATGGCAGATATTGGGCCTATTATACGGGACAACAGGCAGAACCGCAAGCCAAAATTTGTTTATTTATAAAAAATTCACGCTATCTTTATACTTATACGTTTTCATGGCTGAAATGAACCGGAACACAAAATTTGTCGAACGGTCTTATACTTTACTCACAATTAACTTACGTTTATCTAATACTTTTTTTATAAAATTAACTTATGGCAGCTGAATTAAAGCATAGGAGGAGAAAACACAGCAATAGTACCACAATAGAATACTGATATGTCAATAGGGGGACTTGTCATTTATAAAATGATGGGATCTCCCTGTTATATTTTGAGGGATTTCCAATATTGTAACACCACAATCACATATATCGGCAGGGTGGCAGCTCGTGTTGCCAAATCCCGGACATGAGAGAGGATGAGACGCCGCCTGTGTGCCGTCCGCATAGCTGCGGGCCAGGAGCAATGTTATGGATAAAAAAACTATCCACAACATTGAGCTGTTCAAAAGCCATACAGCTCCACGACACACAGCTTTCAGGATACATGACCCAATAGGACTTTTTAAATTACTTCAAGAAAAAGTATCTGTCTTTTTATGGATACCACCACTTTTAAGAAGTGATGGGCTTACTATTGAACTTCTCAATGTATCAGTCAGAAAAGCAGCCGTTTACGTTTATTGGCGTAATCACGGTTGCTTTCTCTGTTTTAAGGTTTCCGCCCGTTGCCGCGGACCACCATTTTCAAAAATTTTACAAAAATTCTTGAAAATGGAGGAAAGGCCATGTGGCAGAGAAATAATGGACAGAGCGAAGCAGAGAAACTGCAGAACCGTTTTACATCTTATCTGGTAACCGCTGTAAACAGACGCCGGAAGGATTACATGAACCAGAGGAGCCGAAGAATCTGTATGGAAAGTTACCTGGAGGACGAAGCCTGGTATTTAGAATTTGACAAACAATTACATAGTAACCTGCCGCTGCTTTTGCAGCTGGAAAATGATGCGCTTGTGTCAGCACTGAAACAGATCACGGAGCGGGAACGGCACGTTTTTCTTTCTCATGTCCTGGAGGACAAGGGCTTTGAGGAGCTTGCCACAGAGTTAGGAATAACCTATAAAGGAGCAGCCGCAGTTTATTACCGTGCGCTTCAAAAAATCAAAAAGAAGATAGGAGAAGATAGAGATGGATTTCATGGAACTGCTGAAGCAGGCAAAGACCGGAAATGAGCCGGCTATTGCTGAGATTATGAAGATGTACCGACCGCTGCTTATTAAGAATTCAATTATTGACGGCAGCTTTGATGAAGATTTGTTCCAGGAGCTTAGTATTACGTTGTTAAGGTGTATCAGACAGTTTAGAGTTTAAGATAAGGGGCTTCGGATTATTAATCTCCGAAGCCCTTAATCCTGAGCTTTAAACTATTTCTTATCTTTATTTTTAAGCTTAGTTAAGGAACCAGATATCAATCCCAAAGCTACTCCAAGTGCTAAATTATTAATCGCAAGGCCGGCTATCACTCCTAAAGCTAATCCTAATCCAAACCTGTCATCTGAATCTGTTTTTTTCATCGTCAATTCTCCTCTGTAAACCCCGGCTTATTTATCCAGGTCTGTCATTAAAGTTGCTAACTGTCTGCCCAACTCCGATATACGGCGGATAATGATTTTCTACCGTTTCCTTCAAGTATCTGTCATCGAATTTCTCATAATTCAGAGTATCCTTCACAATCAAATTCTCAAATTCTATCGGCAGCCCGGGAGAGGAATAAAAGCTTTTCCCAAGCTGCACCTGAAAATGGAGATGCGGCTCCGAGGTGTTCCCGGAATTTCCACATTCCGCAATTTTTTCTCCCCTTTTTACGGATTGCCCCACAGAAACCTGTATGCTGTCCGGTTTTAAGTGTGCTGACAATGTGTATTCCTGATCAGAATGACAAATCAGAATATAATTCCCTCTAATATCCCGGGCTTTACATGAAACAGCCCTGTTTTTCGTGATTCCGCTGTCCAGGTTCCCGGTACAAATTTCCGCAACACTGCCATCTGCAGGAGCCAGGATATCCCTGCCATAGCAATAAAACGAGCCTGCCTCTGTCTCATCCCCCTTAAAGCTGCTTCCAGTGTTATCCAATATTATAAAATCATAAGCATACCTCTGCGTTGGTATCTCCCAGGAATGTGAGGTTTTTTCAGTTACTCCCCCATTTGCAACCACCCATTCACCATCAAATGGAAGAGAGTATTTTACCTGCGTATGATAGTTTTCAATATTGGGAAGATTGCCGTGATATTTATATTCCAGCACAATCATTCCCCACAGCTGCTTCAGTGACTGGATCAATATAGCACCGCTCATTTATGTAATAGCACCTCCCCCAGTTCTGGTTGAAGCAATTATACCAGATAACCGGGAAGAAATGAAGCAATATATGGTTTTTCATAATATCAGGATAAATATTTTCTCTTTTGCAGAAATATCTTAACCGCCCCCTATTTATATAGTGTATAGCTTAAAACCGCGATACCAGATATTGTTATATTCCTTTTGCACCTTGACAATCCCATACCCCATTCCAGGAGTTATACAGGCGTTTCGGACAGTATGCGATGACCCTTTGAGCGTGCCCGTTTCTTAATCCGTGCATAGCACAGCCTGCCAATACGCGGCATAACTTTGGCGCAGGAAATGACCTGGAGTGTACATTCAAAAATATTACTATCAAAAATAATCTGCTAATTGCAGTTGAAAAGTCGTAGGTTCACCTCGTATAAGATATATGGAGAGCAACAGACAGGGATTGTGCTGATTCCCCCTTCAACTGCAAAAGAAAGGAGTAAACATGGCAGTTGGAGAATTTAACCACGACAAACAAGCCGTTTCAGAAAAGCGAACCTACTCAGTTCAAGAAATTGCAGACATCCTGCAGATCAGCCGCAGCATGGCATACAACCTTTGTAAACAGCCGCTTTTTAAAACGGTCAAGGTTGGCAAATATGTCAGAGTCTCAAAACCCTCCTTTGATGAATGGCTTGACACACACAAATAAGAAGGAGAATCAGTATGGCATCTATCGTAAAGCGAGGTAAAACATATTCCGTAGTATACTACGAAGGGGAAGGAAAAAAACGTCAGCAGAAATGGGAATCCGGACTGACATATTCCGCTGCAAAAGCCATGAAGGCAAAAATTGAGCATGAACAGGCACAGCAGACTGCAGGTGACGAATCAAAGAACCGTCTTAAAGAAATGACCATCAGTGAATTTCTATATGAGTTCATAGAGAAGTATGGATATAAAAAATGGGCTGCCTCAACCTATGATGGCAATGTAGGGCTGTTGGAGAATTATGTCCATCCTCATATAGGTGATAAAAAGCTTCTTTCTCTCACAACCAAAATGATTGATGATTATTACGACTTTTTAGAAAAGGAAGCGGAGCCTGCCACAAATATGGGGAAACCCACAAGAGAACACATTACAGCGTCCACAATCCATGACATTCACAAAATCCTGCGCTGTGCCTTTAATCTGGCCGTGCGCTGGGATTACAGAAAGAAAAATCCGTTCCTTAATGCAACTCTTCCAGAGCATAAAGAACAGGAGCGGGTAGTCCTGGAGCCTAACCAAATCCTAAAGGTTTTAAAATATACCTGCCGCCCTGACAATTACGATTACTACCTGATTCACTGCGCCGTATTAATTGCCATAGGCTGCACGATCCGCGGCGGCGAAATCGGCGGGCTGCAATGGGACCGTGTCCATTATGAGAAAATGATATTTCACATTGACAGAGCCATTGACCGGATCAGTAAGAAAAACTTGAAACTGCCCAAAGTAAGGATACTGTTTAAGTTTCCCAATCTAATTCCCGGAGCGAAAACCTGTATTGTCCTAAAGCAGCCTAAAACTGATAATTCTGCGCGAGATGTAGATGTCCCGCAGATGGTTCTCAATTCGTTACAGATACTAAGACAAATGCAGGAAAAATTAAAGGCAGAATTAGGCTCCGATGGATATATAGACTACAATCTGGTAATCTGTCAGGCAAACGGCCGCCCAATGATGACTGAGCATTTAAACAAGCGCTTTAAAGAGATTCTGGTAGAAATGAATGATCCGGAAATTAAAGCGGAAGAAATTGTATTTCACAGCCTTCGTCACACAAGCGCCACTGCAAAGCTGTTTGTATCCCAGGGAGACTTTAATTCAGTCATGCAGGCCGGAGGCTGGGCAAACTTAGAGATGCTTACCAGACGTTACGGCAAACATTCCTTCCAGGACAACCGTGAAAAGCTTGCTCACAAGATGGACGACTTCCTTGGCAATGGCCTGGAAGAAGCAATCGGAAACGATGGCGGAACCGGCATCGCCCAACCCGGCGCAATAGAACAGGCGTTGCAAACCCTGTTTCAGACCAACCCTGATTTGCTAATACAAGTCATCCAGTCTGTCCAGTCTGCTAATAAAGAATAATTTTATTAGCAGAAAATTTTGGGGGCTGAAAAATCGTATTAGCAAATCAGCCCAAAAATATTTACCATGGGATCAAAAAAAGACCATTTTATTAGCAAACAGAATTTCATGTAAAAACAGCCCCAAACCATTCACCTCGTATTAGCAGACCCGGTTTTATTAGCAAGGACACAATTTTATTAGCAGATTTTAAAAGGTTCACCAAAAACAAAAAAGCCGAAAACCCAGTAAAATCAAGGCTTTCGGCGATGTGTCTGGTGTTCCTGAGCGGATTCGAACCGCTGGCCTTCCGCTTAGGAGGCGGACGCTCTATCCTGCTGAGCTACAGAAACACGTATTAAATTTTGCGGGGCGAATCCCCAAAAAGCGAGCGCTCTAAGTTCTCTTAGGAGGCGGACGCTCTATCCTGCTGAGCTACAGAAACATCCCCTGTGCCGCGGGTCTTCCGCGAACAGGCTGTATATTATTATATTAACAATTAGGCGTTTCGTCAAGTTTTACTTGAAGAATCTTTCAAAATCCCCCGGCTTAGGGTGTGTTTAAAAATTCGTATTCAAACACGGCCTAGTCCGCCGCCTCATCAAACACCACATTGCCCTGCATCCAGATCTGTCCCTTAAACCGTCTGCCAACCGCCGGTTCTCCGGTCAAATCCTGCTTTGCGATTCCCACATGAAATACGATGTCGCTGCATTCCAGCTTCAAATCATAAACGTCTTCTCCGGTGATCTGGTTCTTCTTTTCCACGATTTCCGTAATCTCACCGATTACCGAATACTGGTCGCATTCAATTCCGCACGGCATAAAACAGGAATCGATGATCGAATACAGATCTTCCTTCATCACCCGTCTGGAAATCTGGGAATACATGTCGATGTCCTCGATGGTCAGAGTCTCCATGGCGTCCTCATCACCGTTCTTGGCTGCCTCCAGAAGCGTGTTCCGCTCCTTTGCCGTAACCTTTGCATTCTCCCGCTGCTTCTCTGTCTTCTGAATCGGCAGAAGAATCTTACCGCTGACCGCCAGCCCGGTTAAATTAGCCCGCTTCGTCTCCAGGGAACTCTTATCCATGATTCTCTCCCTGCACTCGAATGAATTATCGATATAAAAAATCAGGGAAATACCGACCTTATACTCATCAAGCAGTCCCGCATACGTCTCGCGCTCTGTATGGCGCTGAATAGAACAGGACACATCCGATGTCATATCCTCGCTTCTCAAAAAAGGATAGTAATAATTCCGGTGAAATACTCCATCCCGGTCCATCTGTCCAAATACGGCGATTCCCATTCCAGGCGCAACCTCTTTTCTGATCTCACAGAGGTTCGTCTCCTCATCCAGCTGAATCCGCTTCATGCCAGATAAATCTTCTGTCATTTGATCTAACAATTTATCGATATCCCGGTCCTTCTGGTAGAGGCTGAATCCAATAGACCTTAAGAATTTATGCATAATGTCGTCACCTGCCTTTGCTTTACTGAAATTTACTTCTTTCCTGTTCCCCTGTCTCTATTTTCTCACATTTCAGGAAAGAAAACAATGAGGCGAAGAAAACTCCGCCTCAAGTCTTATCGCTTATTATATACTATAATATGAGATAATGCCAGTAATATTTTATAAAATTATTATGATTTTATCCCCATTTTACGGCTTTCCACAGATTGTCAGCAGCTGTGAAAATGTCTCCATGCCGTAACTTGCCTTTTCGCACAATGCCGCATCACCAATACCGGCGCTGTCCATCCCGGCACGGCACGCCGCCTCGATGCCTGCCCTGGCATCCTCGACTACCAGACAACGCTCCGGATCAGCCGCCGCGTACTGCGCCGCCAGTAGAAATACTTCCGGATCCGGTTTGGATCGCGTGATATTCGTTCCATCAGAAATGGCATCAAAATAGCCGCCAAGACCGATCTGCTCCAAAATCTTTTTCGCATTTTTACTGGAGGAACCGATCGCCAGCTTTATTCCCATGGCCCGCAGGCCGTCAAGCGTGTCCTTCACCTCCGCGCTTAAATCGGCCGATGACATCTCATCTAAAAGTCCCTTGTAGATCTCATTTTTCTCAGCACAGGCCCGCCGTTTCTCCTCATCCGTCAATGTAGTCAGCCCGCCATGCTTTAGGATAATCTCCAGACTCTCCTCCCGGGACACGCCCCGTAAAAGATTGTTGACCTGTTCATCAAACGGCACTCCCAGCCGGTCCGCCAGCGCCTTCCACGCCTGATAATGGTAGGCATCCGTGTGGCAGATGACTCCATCCAGGTCGAAGATTACCGCGTCATACTGTGGCACCTTCTTCTCTCCCATGGAAAACGCAGCCGTTCCCGTTAAAGAACACTGTTTTCCGTAAACCGTCACCGTCTGCGGCTTTCCTTCCAGCAGAGTAAGCCTGCATCCCTCCCGGTTCACCTCCACCGAAATCAGGCTTCCGAGATAAACAAACTGGAAACGGTAGGCATTCCATTTTTCAGGCAGATACGGGTCAAGGAACAGCCCCTGCTCCTTAACCTTCAGGCCGCCGAAGCCATATACAACCGCCATATAGACGCCGCCCATGTTGGCTGTATGGATTCCATCCCCAGTGTTATGGTGCGTATTAAACAGATCCAGTTTTGCCGAGTCTCCGAAATAGCTGTATGCCTTTTCTCTTCTGCCCAGACGGGAAGCCATGATGCTGAATATACACGTAGACAGCGAGGAATCGTGCGTTGTGATCTTCTCATAGTAGTCGAACGACTTTTCCATGGTCTCCCTGGACTGCATGTCCTCAAACAGTACGTGGGCCAGAACCGTGTCCGCCTGCTTGCACACCTGATGGCGGTATAAATACAGCGGATGATAATGAAGGAGAAGCGGGAAATTTTCCCTGGGCGTATGGTCTAAGTCCCAGATTTTTTTAGACAGAAATGTCTCATCCTGCGGATTGATGCCCAATTTCTCGTCATATGGCAGGTACATGGCCTCCTCCGCCTTCCGGAAAAGCGCCGCTTCCTCATCACTCATCCCGATCTTCTCCGCCACCGGTCCCAGTGTTCCCGCTTCCTTTAAAATCTCCCAGGATCTTACGGCCCAGTGCAGGTTGTATTTTGCACACGCATTTGTATAGTAATTGTTATCCACCAGACACGTGTATTCATCCGGTCCGGTCACTTCATGGATCTCAAAACGGCCCTCATGGAAATTTCCTGCATCCATCCAGAGCCTGGCTGTCTCAAACAGAATCTCCGCACCCATATCCGCGAGGAACTCCCGGTCCTCTGTCACCAGGTAATACGCCGCCACCGCATAGGCAATGTCCCCATTGATATGGTATGCGGCCGTTCCGGACGGAAAATAACCGGAGCACTCCTTTCCCATAATGGTTCTCCACGGATATAACGCTCCGCTTTCGTGTCCGGCAATCCGGGCATTCTTCCTGGCCTCGTCGAGCGTTCTGTACCGGAACGACAGAAGCCTTCTGGAGATATCCGGATTCGTCAGAGTGAAAAACGGCTGCATATACATCTCCGTATCCCAGAAGTAATGGCCTTCATATCCCTCTCCGGACAGCCCTTTTGCCGCAATATTACAGAATTCATCCCGACCGGCGGACTGAAGCAGCTGATAGAGATTGTAGCGCACCGCCACAGCCGTCTCTTCATCCCCATCAATATCGAGATCCGAACACCTCCAGAATTCTGCCAGGTACTCCTGCTGCCTCTGATACCAGTACTCCAGTCCCATTTCCACGGCCTCACTCATCTCAGCCATGGCCCAGGCCAACACATCCGGACGGCGCACAGAATCCGTAAATACCGTGTATTTCGTCATGGAGATGGTCTCACCCGCCATCATCTGAAAAGCATACGTCCGCGTGATCCGGTGTTCCGCCGTCTCCCTCGTCTCCTTGGCCGGGACGGAAAGCCGGTGGCATACCGCGCTGCAGGCCAGGAGGCCGGAAGCCGCAGCCGCTGTGACCAGACAGGACACATCGCCTTCCACCACTGCCTTTACCGGGCGCAGGTGAGAGATGCTTTCCCCCGCGACTCTCGGATCGTCGGGATTACAGTAATTGCTCACCTCCCCGTTATGATCCGAGATAATTTCAGCTTCTCCGCTGTAATTTAAGGATTTCACCTGATACTCCATCGTGAAAAGCGGTAATTTTACAAAAGAAGCCATACGCCGACAGATGATCTCCACCTCTTTCCCCTCGGGAGAACGCCAGACCATACTGCGCTCTGTCACACCTTTTTCCATATCCAGACGGCGGCAGAACCGGAGTACGGTCCCCTCAAACAGGGAAAATTCCTCACTGCCCAGTTTTAAGCGGATTGTCTGGGTATCGGCCACATTGACCATGGTCTGCTTTTCCTCGACAAAGCCGCAGAGTTTTTCCGCCTGGGGCATTTTCATAAAATCGTAAAATCCGTTGATATAGGAGCCGCGGATGGTCTTCTGTCCCTCCGGATACCCCTCCTCAAAATTAGACCGCACACCGATATAGCCGTTCCCGTTATGGAACACGGTCTCGTGCAGCACGCAGCTTTCCTCATCGGGGCTGAACCCGTCTGCCTGATAGACCCATTTGCTCATGGAATGTCTCCTCCTTCATGCTCATCTTTACTGTGAATACCCGTTTTCTTAAAATAAAGCACACGGCCAGAGCCGCGGCAGTCATGGCCAGCCAGCCGAAGATCGTCACCTGCCAGCCCACATGCTGCACCAGCACACCGATTCCATAGGTGGAAATGGCGCATCCCAGGTAGGCCATTGCATTTAAAAATCCCGAAACGGTAGAAACTCTCCCCTCCTTCTCGAAATGGAGCGGGAGCAGATTAACAAACAGCGTATTGACCGCCATCATGGACGCCGTAATAACGGACAGCAGCCCCGCCGTCAGAAACATATTGACCGCGCTGAACCGCCAGAGCAGAACCAGCGCGCCGGTGGCAATGAGAAAGAAAAAGGACGCCGTCTTAACCTCATGCTTCTGAAAGAATCTCCGGTACATAAATTGAGCGGCATAGGCCCCGGTCAGGTTAATGACCGGAAGCATGGTCGTCACCAGTATGGACAGCGTCGGCGAGGCCATAAACGTCTCGCTGATATACGTTGGAACCCACGAAGTCACACCGTCCTTTAAGACGCCGTGAACCACCACCGGGATCAGAAGGAACAGAAGGCCGGATGCGGTCAGAAGCCGTCCGAATGGCATGGAGCCAGTGTCTGCCGTTTTCCCTTGTTCTGTCCTCTCCTCATATTCTATTACCTTCCCCCGTTCTGTCCTCTCCTCATATTCTATTACCTTCCCCCGTTCTGCCCTCTCCTCATATTCTACCACATTCCCACATTCTACCACACCCCCATATGCTTCTGCAGCCCCATGTCCCATCGAATACGCCTCGACCTTTGCAAACCCACGCCAAAACACCAGCGCTGCCCCGCACATGCATACGGCGGCTGCATAAAACACAAACCGCCAGCCCGCAGCCGCGATCATCGCCGCGGACAACAGATAAGAGGCAAGCGTTCCCACCGCCATGGTGGAGGTGATATGCACGCAGTATTTTACTTTTCTCTCTTCGGTCATCATCTTTGCAAAGATTCTCATGATCGGAGGCCAGATCATCGCCTGGGTATACCCGTTGGCACACCAGAACAGCGCCATCATCCCAAAGCCCGATAAGAAACCCATGGCCAGATTTAAGAGACCGGAAGCAAACAGCCCGGTGAATATCATTTTCCCCGGATGGAGGCGGTCTGCCAGCATACCGTTGAGAAACTGCCCCGCTCCGTAGGCAAAAAAGTAGACCATACTGATAAATCCGGCCTGCGAGGCGGTTATCACAGATCCGCCGATCATGGCCGGCATGGCCGATGAATAGTTAAGCCTGCCGATATAGGAGGCAAAATACACCAGCCAGCACATCCAGAATAAAAGCGCCTGCATATGGCCGTCATAAATCCGATTTAATTTCTTCTGCATCTTCTCTCTCCCGTCTTTCGTCCTATACTTCCGCTGTAAACCCGTCGCAGGCTACCAGAAAGCCCTTTGGCGCCGCCAGCGCCTCCATCTCCTCATGGGAGAGCCCGTGACCGCAGTTATGGGAGAAATGATTGAGGATAAACACGGTATTGTCATGGACACAACCCATAGCCTCCAGCCTTTCCTTCGTTCTCACGTCCCCATTCCAGCCCATATGGGTCGCTCCGTCCCCCAGAATACCCATGGTGCAGTCAAGGCTGACCAGATCCAGCCGCCGGCCGCGCAGCTGTTCCCACGTCTCCTCCGGAAAATACGCCGTATCATTTCCATACAGAAGCGTCTTTCCCGCCTCATCCTCAATCAGAAAGATCAGACAGCACTCCGCCGGATCATGGGCGGCCCGAAGAGGCGTCACCCGGTAATTTAAGACGGAAAATGGCTGAAACGGGTAAATTTCAGAGAGTTTTACACAGTCATCCAGATTTTCACAGTCGTCATCCACATCCCGCATGCGTTTATACAGTTCCCCGATCCGCTTTGTCCCATAGATATGAAACGGCGCGGCACTTCCGGACTGGGCATAGGGCCTGGCCTTCATCATCAGATCCGTGGCATAGAAGTGGTCGCAGTGCCCGTGAGTCACGATACAATGGTTTATTTCATGAAGCTTCAGACCGTCTCTGATCACATGCAGATACGTATCCGGTCCAAAATCAATTAACAGTCTGCCATCCACCACCGCCTGGGCGCGTGTCCGGATATTTTTACCTCCCAGCTCCCGGGCCATCTGGCAGGACGGGCAGTCGCAGAACAGCGCCGGCCAGCCTTCCGCGGCCGCGGTTCCCAAATACTTTATTTTCATGGTATAATCTCCTTTCCAGTGGTATAAGCCGCCGCATCACTCAGCCCTTAACCGCCCCGTTGGTCAGCCCGCCGATGATCTGTTTCTGCAGGACCAGGTACACCAGGAACACCGGGAGCATGGACAGTATGAAGGTGGCAAACACCAGCGCATAATCCACTGTAAAGGTGCTCTTAAAGTTGTATTGAAACAGCGTCAGCGTCCAGTACTTCGTCGATTTATTTAATACCAGCAGAGGAAGAAAGAAATCGTTCCAGATCCATAAGCCCATCTTAATCAGCACCGTAGCCGTCATGGGTTTTAAGAGCGGCAGAATGATCTGGAAATACGTCTTGGCTGTGGTTGCTCCGTCAATGTAGGCTGCCTCCTCCAGCTCCGTCGGTACGCCCTGGATAAACGCCACGTAGAGGAACACGCCCTCACAGATGGAGCTGGCCACATACACGATGATGATTCCAGTGGGAGTCAGCATGTGAAGGCTGCTCATCGTCTTGATCAAGGGCATCATTTTTACCTGGAACGGCACAAAGATGCCGACTAGCAGGAAGAAATAGAGGTATTTATAAAAACGGCTGACATCCATCTTTCTGGCAATGGAATAGGACACCATGGGAAGAACCACGATCATACCGGCCAGAGACAGAATCGTTATGTATAAGGTATTTCCAACCGCCTGAAAGTAATCGGGACGGCTCAGTATATTTTTGAAGTTCCCCAGGTAAAAGCTTTCCGGCAGCGCCAGAAAATTCTTTGTAATCTCCGGTTCCGTCTTGAAGGCCGAAATGACCGTCAGAAACAGGGGATAGATGATGAGCAGGATACCAATTCCCAGAATGAGATACGTGCCGGCTGCCCGTTTCGTCTGTGTTTTCATAGATCCTCCCTCCTAATAGACTTTCTTCTTATTGTTGACGGCAATCTGGATAAAGGAAATCGTACACACCAGAATGCACAGAATAATGGATTCCGCAATACCATAGCTGAACTTCATTTCCTTAAACCCGTGGTTGTAGATGAGGAGCGCCACACTCTCCGTGGCCCCCGCAGGTCCGCCCTGCGTCAGGCCCACCACGTAATCAAACAGCATCAGGCCGTCTTTAAACATGAGAACGACCACCACAGTCACCACCGGGAGCACGAAGGGCAGCGTGATGTGTTTAAACAGCTGCCATTTATTCGCGCCGTCCAAAGAAGCCGATTCAATCAGTTCCTGCGGAATCGACTGAAGCCCCGCCATCAAAAGTACGGTAGGTATGGCCACGCTCTGCCATACGTGAACGAACAGAATTCCGTATTTCGCCAGGCTGGGATTGGACAGGATGCTGGTCTTCAGCACTTCAATGTTAAAAAGCCCGCCAATCCCCGGGAGCACCCGATAAAAGAACTCGTTGAATATCAGGCCCGCAGTCAGCATACTGATGACGGCCGGGAAGAAATAAATGGCGCGGAAGGCCGATTTATACTTAATCCTGCTGTTCAAAAGGAGCGCCAGCACCATGCTGATCACCAGAACCAGAGCCAGGAGCATCAGCGCATAGACAAGAGTAAACAGGAAGGATCCGCGGAAACGGGCGTCCTGCACGATGGAGAGATAGTTGCCCAGTCCGATAAAATGAAACTTCTTCGTGATCCCGTTCCAGTCCGTCATGCTGTAATATAAACCATTGATAATGGGGTAAATAAAAAACATGCAGTAGAGCACCACTGCCGGTATCACGAACAGAAACAGCGTGATATCCCTGTTGTTTATCTTTTTCTTACTCTTCATAAAAACCCTCTCTTTTTGAAAGAAGGTGTTGTGCCTGCTTCCTTGGGAAGCGCAAGCACAACACCTTTTGTTATAGAGCGTATTCAACATCTGCTCTCAAGTATATCTGAAAATTCATGTTCAAATACGTTCTAGGATTCTTTGTAGTACTGCTTAACAATCCTGTCGGTCTCTTCCAGGAAATGATCGACATTCTGGTCGATCAGAAGCTGCTGCATCGGAATCGCCCACTCGTTGCGCATGCCGGCCGGCCAGTAGTTGACAAGGGTCAGGAAGGTCTTGTCTCCCGCCATCTTCTCTTTCATCAGGGCCAGGGGTTCAATGTGGTACTCTACGCCCTTGATAACCGTAGGTGTTCCCTCATTGTCCGCCAGAAGCTGGTTGATCTCCGGTCTTGCACAGAATTCGATAAACTTAAGCGCCTCCTCCGGATGCTCTGTCGTCGCAGAGTATCCCAGGGCAATGTCCACATTGATCGGAAGGGACTGCGCTTCCCCTGCGGGATTAGGAATCGGTACCATGGAAAGGTTCATTTCAGGCGCTGCCTTTAAGATAGCCGCCAGTCCCCAGGTTCCGCTGATAAACATGGGATATTTGTTATTGACGAAGTCAGAGGTAGCCTGCTCTCTGCCGATTGCGAGAGAATCCTTGGGGCCGTACTTTCTCAGCTCCAGCATGGCTTCCGCCATGGTACGCACGTAAGGAAGATTAGCGTCCGTAAACGAAGCGTCACTCGTTCCAACCGTCTCAAAATCGTTGTAAACATCATTTTTAATAATACCGATGATTCGCTCCGCCTCCTGTCCGAGTGCGACAGAGTCCTTATCATTGCAGGCGATGGCAGTAATGCCCGCCGCCTCGAAGGTCTGGCAAGCCTTAATCAAATCATCCCAGGTCTCCGGAAGCTCCAGATTCTGTTCCTCAAACATGTCCTTATTACAGAAAATTCCGAATGAACTGAGAGCAAATGGCATGGTATATACCTTACCGTTATGCTCGCACATCTTCACAGCTGTGGCTTCTGCGTTCTCAAGTACCTTCTCGCCGGTCATATCCGCCATGATACCTTCGTCCATAATGCTCTTATACGTCGCCTCCGCCGGATAGACACTCATGATGTCCGGAATATCGCCGGTGGAAATATTGGTTAAAAATACGGTCTCAGAGTCTGCCGGGGAGATCTGATTGATCTTGACACCGGGATTTTCCGCCTCAAACTTTGCAATAATCTCATCATAAACGGATTTAGCTTCATTTTTCATCTGAAAGAAATCCAGTGTGACAGATCCCGCCACCGCTTTGGAACTCTCACCGCCTGTTTGATCGGATGCTCCGCCGCATCCTGTTATAACGCCTGCTGCCAGTGCAGCTGCTGATAAAACCGCCATTACTTTCCGATATCTCATAACCTTTTCTCACTTTCCCTTTTTTCAAACGTGCACGTCTTTTTGATGATCTAATCATAATCAATTTCAGACAGGAAATGAATACCCCTATTTTATATTTCTTACCATTTCTTCACATCCTCGCTCCGCCGGCTTGCATCCTGTCATTTTCTGTTGCTATAATAGGTCTGTACCACAGAACGGTCAGATTGGGGAAAGCCATGAAAAAGAAGATATCACTGAAGCATTTAGGAGTCCGCAAACGTCTCTTCATTATATTGTTTTTAATCGTCCTGCTGATGGCAGGCTGTTTTACCTATATCTTTATAACGCTTCGCAGGCAGACCTACGCCCGGCTGGACACCGCCGCCTATCAGACGGCTGCGACTCTGCTGGAACAGGCCTCCGGCAAGGTGGATACTCTGGATAAGGTGACTTCCTATCTTCTTCAGGAGCATTATCATAATAACGGAAGCGGTTCCATTTTCCCTTATTTATCGGATTATGCCACTTCAGAGGAGACGAATGCCGCTCTCTCCAAGACATTTACCACTGCCACGAGAAAGCTCTTCTACTTATTTCCCTCCCTGGAGGGTCTCTATCTCTACACCAACGGCGGTGATCCCATCATCTTCGACAGCAGGGACTTCACCCGCCTCACCGCGTCCTCTCTCACAGAGGCCCCCTGGCGGGAGCATGTCATAGACCGGAAGGGCAAACTTGTGCTGTTGAAATCGGACCAGATCCCCTCTGATTTCAATGAATCCGAGGAAGATCCATCCGGCAGAGCCTCCGGGCACTACCTCTACGGCACCCGTGTCCTCATTAACCTGCGCAGCTCATTTGCCCCGCTATGCCTCGTCCTTGCCCAGCTGGATATCAATGACCTCCAGTCCTCCTTTACCCGCCTGCATTCCTACAAAGGCCAGTCCTATGCCCTCTTAGATGCAGATAACGGTTTGCTGTCCTCCTCTGACAGTTTTCCGCTGGAAACCATGTCCAGCCGGATGCCTGCCACCAGGATCTCCGGTGCGTCATCCGAAGTTCCGTATACTTATGTAAACTTCAAAGGAAACATAAATCTCAAAGGAAACGGCTATTTCTTCCATATGGTGACCGATCATTCCACCGGCCTATCGTGTGTGATATCCACTCCGGCCGCCGTAATCTCCTATATGCCGCTGGTAACGATCCTGATGTCCCTGCTGCTTCTGCTCTTTCTGATCATCCTCTTCGTCCAGTACACCTTCCGCGGTATCTCGAAACCGATCGAGACCCTGGTGTCCGCCTGCGGAGAGATCGGACAGGGGAATTTCTCCGTCCGTGTGGAGATTCCGCCGGATGCGGAGCTGGGATATCTGACCAACTCTTTTAACCAGATGGCCGGACAGGTGGAGCATCTGATCAATACAGTTTACTTAAAGGATATTGCAGAACGCGACTTGGAGCTTCAGATGCTTCGTAATCAGATTAATCCTCATTTCCTTTACAACACGCTGGAAAGCATGCGTATGGCGGCCTACACGGAAGGCGCCCACGATATCTCCCAGATGTGCCTGCTGCTGGCCGATGTCCTGCGCTACGGGGTCTCCTCACCGACCGAGCTCGTAACTCTGAAGGAGGAAATCGAGCATTTAAAGGAATATATTACACTCCAGCAGTACCGCTTCCACTACGCCGTGAAGATCAATGTCATGGTGAGCCAGGACTTATATGAATTCCTGTCATTAAAACTCATGTTCCAGCCCCTCGTGGAAAATGCGCTGAATCACGGATTTGAGGGCTTTACAGGAAATGAACGAATCGGTATCTTCGGATATCAGAAAGAGGGAATCCTCTATTTTCAGGTAACGGATAACGGCGTGGGGATGGCGCCGGAACAGGTGGAAGCACTGAACGGCTATATCAGAGGTGAAAATGAGGCATTTACAAGCATTGGCTTAAAGAATGTCCACCGCCGGATCGAGCTATATTACGGAATCGGCTACGGGCTGACGATCGAGAGCCAGGAGGGACGCGGAACCTCAGTCTGCATTAAAATTCCGCTTACGTCTGCGAAGTGAGGCGTGCAGATGACAGAAATGAATTTTAAGACACGCTCCAGCAAGGAGGAGGAAAATCATGTATAAAATACTGGTGGTTGATGATGATCCCAACATCCGGATCGGACTGTCCCGGATGATTCAAAATGCTTATCCGGACACCGTCATTACGGACACCGCGGAAAACGGACGAATCGCCTTCGATCAGGTGGTTAAGTTTCATTTTGATGCCGTCATCACCGACATCAAGATGCCTGTGTGGGGCGGTTTAGAGCTGCTCACTCATTTAAAGGAAGAATACGTCATCCCTCCGACACTGGTGCTCAGCGGATACGACGACTATAATCTGGTCCGCAGTTCCTTAAAGCTGGGAGCCATCGATTATCTGTTAAAACCAGTCAACGAGGGACTACTCTTAAATGCCCTGGATTCTATCTTTAAATCTCTGGAGATCAATTCCTTAAATCCACCGGCCCTGGAGGCCGATTTAAAGAATCAGATTCTTCTGGAGGGCTTCTTCGGATCCGCCCCGGTAGACGAGGAGAAAGAGGCATTTTTGACGCGCAGCCACATCACCCGGGATACGCCCTGCCGCGTTCTGTACGTCGATATGTCCCACGGCCTCTATTCCCGCAAGAAAATCATCCGCAATTTTATCGAGACCCGCTTTGAGTCCTGTTTTCCTCCTTCATCCTCCTACTGCCCGGTATACGGTGAGATCGGCCAGTACTGGATTCTGCTGCTTTTTGAACTGGGAGAAACTGCCAGATGCGCCGCTCTTACAGCCGCCTTTCTAAAGCAGCTGAAAGACGAGGGACTCTTCGTGAGCGCCAGCTTAAGCCCTCTGCCCCTGGCCGACTTATCCTTTTTAAAGGCGGAATGCCTGCGGGGCTTTGAGCGGTATTTCTTCGACCTGCCCTATACGGCTGATTCAAAGGAGTGGACCGGCTCAGAGGAAGGAGAGCAGACCGGTATGAAGCGGCACCGGGCGGCGGAACAGGAGCTTTTAGACTTAACGACCGCCGCCCTGGCCGAATACGATTATGCCGGCGCCCTCGAACACCTCTCCCGGCTGTTCGCGTACTTTAACAGCCGCCGCCCCCCAGTCGCGCATCTGCGCAGAACGTTATCCAACGGTATTTATGACCTGATGGGACGCAACGCCAACTTCATCCCGGTCGTCAGCCAGTCCAGCCTGACAGACTATGACATTCTGGCGCAGATCGAGGATGCATTCAGCTTAAAAGAGCTTCAGACCTCCATGTTTGCCACGCTGAACTTTTATGTGGAAAAGGCCATGGATTCCCTTAATAATAAAGAAGACTTCGTCATAAAAAAGGCCAAGGAATATATCCGGAATAATTACAGGGATACCATTACCCTGAACGATGTGTCCGCCTATGTATACTTAAACCCTAACTATTTCAGCACGCTGTTCAAAAGCAAGACAGGAATCACCTTCCGCCAGTACCTGCGGGATTTCCGCATCCAGACCTCCAAGGAGCTGATCCGCCAGGGAAACTTGAAAGTCTATGAGGTGGCCGACGCGGTGGGCTATCCCGAACCGGCGCATTTTGTGCGGGCATTTAAGGAGGTGGAAGGCATCAGTCCTACGGAGTATAAAAATTCATTGTGATTTGTATCAATTATTATTTCTATGATTTATAAAATCAAAAAACCGGAAGCAGGAAAGGATCGGTATCCCTTCCTGTCTTCCGGTTTTTAATTATTCACGTTCGTCTCATAAGCAGTCTAATAGAAAAACTCAGAATCCTACACAACGCCCTGAGCCATCATAGCTTCCACAACCTTCTCAAATCCCGCGATATTGGCGCCGGCCACATAGTTACCCTTTACGCCGTATCTCTCAGCCGCATCCGCTGCTTTCGCATAGATGCCTACCATGATGCCATGAAGCTTCTCATCCACTTCCTCAAATGACCAGGAAAGTCTTAAGCTGTTCTGGCTCATCTCCAGTGCGGAAGTCGCCACGCCGCCTGCGTTAGCTGCCTTACCAGGCATGAACATCATGCCGTTCTCCTGGAAGAAGTCCGTTGCTTCTCTTGTAGAAGGCATGTTAGCCCCCTCTGCCACTGCGAAGCAGCCGTTTGCCTTTAAGGCCTTTGCATCATCTAAATTCAGTTCGTTCTGCGTCGCGCATGGAAGAGCGATGTCACATGGAATGCTCCAGATTCCCTTTCCTTCTGTATAAACAGCGGTAGGAACTGCATCCACATACTCTTTGATACGTCCGCGGCGAACCTCTTTGATATCCTTGACAATATCAAGCTTAATGCCGTCTTTATCATAAATGTATCCGTTGGAATCGCTTAATGCAACCACTTTGGCGCCCAGCTGCTGTGCCTTCTCTGTCGCGTAGATTGCCACGTTGCCGGATCCGGATACGACTACTGTCTTTCCAGCCAGTTCATTTCCGTTGTGCTTCAACATCTCATCTACAATGTATACGAGGCCATAGCCAGTCGCCTGTGTACGAGCCAGGGAACCGCCGTATGTTAAGCCCTTGCCGGTCAGAACGCCTTCATATAAGCCGGTCAGTCTCTTATACTGTCCGTACATATAGCCGATCTCTCTTGCGCCTACGCCGATATCGCCGGCCGGAACATCCTGGTCTGCGCCGATGTACTTGTAAAGCTCTGTCATGAAGCTCTGGCAGAATGCCATAACCTCTCTGTCAGATTTGCCCTTTGGATCAAAGTTGGAACCACCCTTGCCGCCGCCGATCGGAAGTCCTGTTAAAGAGTTTTTAAATACCTGCTCAAAACCTAAGAATTTTAAGATACCCTGGTTTACGGACGGATGAAGACGTAAGCCTCCCTTGTACGGCCCGATTGCGCTGTTGAACTGCACGCGGTATCCCTTGTTGACCTGTACCTGCCCGTTGTCGTCAACCCACGGAATACGGAAGGAAATGACTCTCTCCGGCTCTACGAGACGCTCTAAGAGTGCCATCTTGCGGTACTTCTCCTCATTTGCGTCAATGACCAGTCTCAAAGAATCGAGCACTTCCTTTACTGCCTGGTGGAATTCGGCTTCTCCCGGATTCTGTTTTACCACTCTCTCATAAACTTCATCAACATACGACATAGATTTTTCCTCCTTGTGATTTTCCATATTTACCATACGACTTCACATCAGTGAATATTGCTTCCAAAAGGGCAAAAAGGGGCCAGAACATACGTTCCGGCCCCTTTGCCTTTTGTAACTGATAGAAATTATAGCAAGTAAATAAAATAAAGTCAAGAAATGATGAAACTTTATTTTATTAATTTTTCTGAATAAGTAACAGTTCAGACACCCCTAAAAATCCCCACAACTAATACACCAGTCATTTTATGGCTGGTGTACCGTTTGTTAAAGCTATAATGCTTTGAAATATATTGAGACCTCTCCGTTTTACAGTTTCTATTACACTCATGATTTCGCAATACATCTGTCTGCCTGAGGCTGTTCGGAATCCACCTGCCATTTTCTGGCGGTTTTTGCACCTCCGCATAACGACATGTTATTGCTATAGGGTATATGGAAATCGGATAGGAACAACAGGTGATTTTCTTTGTACTTTTTCAGACGTTTAAGCAACGCCTTCTCTTCCTTTTTGGCGATCCTGCCTTTTGTATGACGGTTTTCCTCCACTTCGGCACACAGCAGTTCATCATAACGGGTTCGATAACTTTCCAACGGTTCTGGCGTGAAGCGTCTCCCCTGTGTTTTTTTGCAGATATCGCTCTAAATGAACGTTACACTCACCATGCCGGGTGCCAAAATGATACAGCGCAGTCTCATGGCCATGGATCAATGCTCCCGTGAATTCTTTCAGGATTTTGAAACCTTCCAGTGTTTCCAGATCCTTTTTCTCTGAGCTGCTATAGAGTACACAGTCTGTTGTACTGAAATTTCGGATATAGGTCTGTTTTCCATTCGTACTGACCGAGGTTGCATCCGTATAGATTACATTGGAATTCATTAGTCCCTGTTCTATGGCTGTGCATGCAGTTGTACAAGTCTGCGCGAATTTCTGACAGAATCCATAGACACTTCCCGTTGAAAGGCAGAATGCATCTCCGGAAAGGGAATTAATAAAAGTACAGATACGATCATTGGCAACAACACCTTCGCTATATAGGAATGCCGTAATTGCCTTGACCGTTTCGCCATAAGAGACATCCGCTTTCAGTTCGTTTGGAACCTGAAATTTTCCTTTCTCGTCCGCATAAATGCGGATTTCGGTTACAATTGGTTTTATTTCCAGATCAAGCCGGTATCGGGTGATGCAGGCCCGATTAGAATTTCCAATCTGCTCGATCCGGTGTCCGTAGATCCCTTCACGAATTTTCCGTTCCACATCAGCCTTTGACAGACTGCTCCCTTTGTGGCCCAGCTGGGCTCCCGGCTTCTTTTCCGTAGTTTTTCTTCCATTAAACGAATTAGGTGCTTTTTCTGGCTGGTCGTTAGAAGGAGGTGTGGAAGAGTTATTGCTGTCATTGGCCAGAATTCTCTTCATCCGTTCATTATCATCATGAAGGAGGCGGTTCTCTGCCTTCAGGCTGGTATTTTCTTCCTCTAAAGTACTGGTTTTCTGCTTTAGGCTGGATACTTCTTCTCTGAGAGAGGATTTCTCCTTGCGCAGACTTTGCACCTCCGAGGTAAGTTCTTTTATCTCTGTGCGGTCCTTTTTGTGTTCGGATTCCATGGCGTTTAGTTTTTCCATGACTTCTATCATCTGGTTATAAACACTCTTCTCATAATTACAACCCCTAAAACTGGCGAGTTATCCATACCCCCAAAGAAAAGAGCTGATTTGATGATAGTTATCCACGGGTAGTTAAATAGCAACTCTTGAAAAATTCAACATGTTTTTTGAGGGCCATCTGAACTGTTACCGTCAGTATACTATACATGGTTACAAATTACGTGCAATATAACTTTAGGTTCATCAAATCAGCCTTTTATCCCTCCAAGGGTCATCCCCTCTATTAATTTATTCTGCCCGACTACATAGAACAAAAGAGGCGGGATAACCGAGAGCATAACGCCAGCGAGAACAACAGATACACTTCCATTATTCATAAAGCCTTTTAAAATTGTCATTCCTAGCGGCAGCGTCATCTTTTCATAAGTATTAATAAAAATCAACGGTTTAAAAAAGTCATTCCATACTGCGATAAAATGCATTACCGCAATTACGGTAATCGTCGGCCTGGACATTGGCAAAACGATATACCAAAAAACATTAAAGTAACTGGCTCCATCTAAGTAAGCTGCTTCATCATAGCTTTTCGGAATTGTCATCATATGCTGCCTGAGCAAAAATATACCGAGAGGGTACACCATAGACGGAAGAATCAGCGCAAGGGCCGTGTCCATAATTCCCATATACTTAATAATCAAAAATAATGGAATAATCGTTATCTGTGGTGGAATCATCAGTCCTGTCAAAATAAGCATAAAAAGCAGATTTTTTTCTTTAAATTCAAGCCGTGTAAATACATATGCCGCCATCGTTGAGATCAGGCATTGCAGTGTGACAGAAAAAAATGTAATGACAATACTATTCGTAAGAAATTTCCAAAATGGAATCGCCTGAAAAACTTTTGCATAATTTGACTATTGAAATTCCGTAGGGATAAAAGACGGCGGCAGTTTAAAAGAATTGGCGGGTGAACGTAGGGAGGTCGCAAAGATCCACATGAACGGAAGCAGCATAATCAAGCATACCGTCAGCAAAAATATTTCTATAATTAAATTCCACATCTTACTGGAATGACAAAACCCATGTATTTTCATGATGACACCTCACTAATTGTCGTAATTCACCCATTTATTTGAAATCTTAAATTGGATTAAGGTCAGAATCAAAATAATAAAGAAAAGACTGGCCGCCAAAACTGATGCATATCCCATATCATAAGCCCTAAATGCCTTTTCATATATGTAAAGACTTATTGTTCTGGAAGAATCCCCAGGCCCGCCTGCGGTAATTAAGTAGGGTTCATCAAACATCTGAACAGAGCTGATAACTGTCGTAATTGTTACAAAGAATAAAATCGGTGTGATAATAGGCTGTGTCACATGAAAGAAGGTCTGCCTAGCATTTGCACCATCAATTTTCGCGGCTTCCTCCAATTCGACCGGCACTCCCTGAATTCCAACGAATAAATAAAGAAACGCCGTACCGATAAATTTCCACAAGCTAAAGATAACAATTGCCGGAATTGACCATTTTGACGAAGTAAGCCATGGAACCGTAATTCCAATTTTTCCAAGAAAATAGTTGAATACTCCCAAATCCGTGCTATACATATAAGCCCAGGCAATTGCTACGGAAGCTGTCGTCACAATCGCCGGAAAATAAATAATCGTCCGGCATAGATACTGGACTTTGCGATTCATGCGCGAGACACAATAGGCAAGAAGCATTCCCCAGCAAATGTGAAGCGGAATCAGGAATACAGCAAACTTAAATGTATTAAAGTAAACTTTTGGCAAGGTATGGTCGTTGAAAAAATGTTTGATATTTCTCAGCCCGCAAAAAATCGGGGCTGAGATAATATCATATTTCATAAAACTTAAAATAAACAAGGCCAGAATCGGTACCCCTGTAAAAATCAGAAAACCCGCCAGCGCCGGACACAGCATCAGATAAGCGGTCTGGCTTTCTCTTTTTTTTCTTGCCTCTGCATACGATCCGATCTGCGCTTTTTTTCTTCTTCTCATACACCGTTTCCTCCCATTTCCATTAATTCGCTGCCAGAGCCGCGTCCACCTCTGCCTTTGCGGCTTTCAGACCTTCCTCAACGCCCATTTCATTGGTATAAATTGCAGACATATACTTTTCAACAATTAAAGATATTTCTGAATACTGTGTAGGCGCCTGTACCGGCTTTGCATTATCAGTATTCATAAATAACCTTCCATTATCCGGCTCCATGTTGGGAAGAATATCTTCCATAACTGAATTACGGGAAGGAATCGCGCTGCCGGCCAGCAATTCCTTCTGGGAGTACTCACTGACATTAAACCAGGTCGCTGCCTTAAACGCCTCTTCGGGATGTTCTGTTGCCTTAGAAGCAACAAATGCTCCGCCGCCATAAATTGTAACCTGTTCCTCTACTTTTGGAAGACGCTGAATATCATACGTTTTAAATCCGCTGTTGATAAATGTTTCTACCGGCCAGCGTCCTGCAAATATCATAGCAAGCTGTCCGTTTGCCATTTGCACTACCTGATCATCACCCACACTTGGAATGGGAGCCACCTCATACTTGTAGATGCAGTCATGGATAAATTGTACCATCTCTATTGCCTTCGAATCTGTTAAATTGCATTCTGTCATATCTTCATTTAACATGCTGGTTCCTGCATTATAGAGCCAGGCAGAAAGCTGAAAATAGCTTGTCGGGACCGCGAAACCATATACCTTCTGCCCGTTTTCCGTTTTTGTTAAAGCCTGCGCATATTCCAAAAATTTATCTCTAGTCCAGGTAGCCTCAGGAAATGGAAGAGATGCCTGTTCCAACATATCTGTATTCAGATAGACGATACAATTGTTCCACTCCCAGGCATAGGCATACTGTTCTCCATCAACCGTATAAGCGCCCAGCAGATTTTCTGCCACATCCTCTGCTCCTACCTTGGTAATAAAATCCGGATTCTGCGCGATATAATCTGTAATTGGCATGGCCAGATTTTTCTTTGCAAACATCTGTGCGCCCTCATTGGTGATACGAATTAAATCTGGGGCTTTCCCTGATGCAACCATTGTCTGTACTTTTACAAAGAAATCATTCCACGCATCCGAAGTAACATAGGTAGGTTTGATCTTAATATTCGGGTACTCCTTCTCAAAGGTTTCAATTGCGGCCTGCAAAGATTCCTCATATGCACCAAAGCTTGGAAATACACATGTCAGCTCTGTTACTTCCTCCTGCTTCTCCGAAGCCGCTGTCTCTGCTTTCTCCTGAACGGCTGCCCCCTGGCTTAGACCCGTTGTGCCCTGTCCAGTATTTTTTCCGGAACACCCCACCGTGACAGCCATCATAAGTAACGCTAACCCCATTGCAGCAATTCTTCGTTTCATCATACCTTTTCCTCTCTTTCTCCTTTATATTGGCAAAATTTTAGTTACTAATCCAATCGTTCCAGCAAAAGCGTCTTAATTTCGAATGGTCTGAATGATAGTTTTACCGCTTCGTCAGACACCCCCAAATATTTAAACTTATTACTATTGAAATCACTTTCCCAGACTTTATATTTTCCCGATATCTCTGGCTTCACAGTAATTTCTTTCCCTGTTGTCTCATAAAGGCGTATATCTGTTTTCTCACCGTCAATTCTCCTGATTCCTGAAAGAATAATCCGATCCTGCTGATAATTTACCATTGGTCCGATCTTCTTACCACAGCCCTCCAGGAGTAACGGAGGCTGGTTATACGCCTGTCCGTAATACGCGATTTTAGAATCTCTCCAGCTTCCCTTATAACAGATAACACGGAAATCAAACCAGTGTTCGCCGTGGTCTGAGGATGTATCATCCTTTACCATTCCCGCATATTCACAGACAGGGGCTCGAAGAAGCGTTGATTTTAATATTCCCTGTTCCGCTTCTACACCAACCGTCCCTTTATTTAAAAGTGCAATTCCCAGTTCAGAAAACGTATTTTCCATTGCAGCAAAGCGATGAACCGGCCATTCTCCCCTTGCAGTTGTTCGTATTCCATACGGTTTTCTTTCAACGACTCCAAACGGCACTTCGTAGTAATTCTCAACCGCACCCAGCTGTGTATTTAGCTTCAGGCGCATCCTGGCCGCTTCCAATTCCCACCTCGTCCATATTTTAATATCAAAATACGGACTGCTTTCCGGTAAAGTTATTTTTATCAGATATGGGGTCTTTACTCCGTCATGGACCGGGAATTCTCCCTTTATCACCGCACACTGTACATTATTTTCCTGATACAATTCGATATCGTATTTTCCTGAACCGCAGGACAACTCAGAGCCGAATGGTTCTTCAATCTGAAAATTACCTTTATCTCTCTGAATGACAAGCAAATCATCGACCTTCTCTGCTAAGACCGTTTCTTCTGGTTTGTAAATCAGCCGGTGTATCAAAGAGTCTTCATCAAATTCCATTCGAATATATGTATTTTCCAATACTTGAATTGCTTTCTTTTCTACCTGTTTTTGATTTTCACCTTCCTGCATCTGTATAACCGTGGTAGACATTGGCGGAAGCTTCGTATCCAATACTACCTCCCCGTTATCAATCCAATACTGCTCGCAGCATTTTCCATCTACAGTAATCGCCGAAATCCCTGTCCATTGATCCGGCAGCGGAAGTCTCAACTCTTCATTAATCTGCCAGGGAAGACCATTCCATAAAGTAAAAATCCCTTTTTTCTCCGTATCTTTCGTTATTAAAATTTTTTGAATTTCTTTTTTGCAATTTTCGATAATTCTATCATAACGTCTCAAACAATCCTCATAGACATCCGTAGGGTGGGAACCTGTAATTAAATCATGAAATTGTACATACGCAATCTCCCACCATAATTCTTCTGCCCGGCTGGCTGCTTCCCCAGAATTACTCCATGCCGCTAATTTTTCCAGTTCCAACAGGAGATACTCCGCGCTTCGATTTTTGACTCTTAGCGTATGCCTCAAAGAAAAGGTGCCTGAAAATTCCGGATTCAAGTCGGCTGAACGACGTTTTAATTTTTCTCTTTCCGATTCCATAAGACGGAAAAATTCTTCCATTGTGCCAAATCGGAATTGACAGGTGCCCTTATCCATTCTTTCCATCATATAGGATAACGGAACCACCTCATTCTCACTGTAAGGCATAATGAGCATTGGAAAATCGCGTTCTTTTTCTGCATAATCAAAAACCTGATCCAGCCCCTTCCGATCTGTGTAATAATGGAATACAACATACTCTTTTTTAATATAAGGAGCCTGTTGGTCTTTCCCCGCAACAAGCAATTCGGTTCCATCCAGCCCTTGAACAATAAAAGCGTCCTCCGCTATATTTGATCCAAAACGACTTCCAAACATGTTCTGATATCCAAATAAACGTAACACCTGCGGCATCTGCGGCGGAAAACCGAAGGTATCAACCATAACACACTGATTCACCTGGACATCAAAATTTTCTTTTAACCACTGAAGGCCAAGCTGCATATTCCTGACAAATGATTCTCCGTTCGTTACATTATTCTCAATTGTTGATATCAGTCCTGTGACAAATTCCAGCCTTCCTTCCTGTACAAATTTCTTTATCTTAACAAAAAGATCGGGACGTCGTTCTTTCAGTTTTCGATAATGGAATGCCTGTTCCAGAAGATAATGGAATTCCGGATATCGTTCTAATAAATCAATTAGACGAAGCATGTAAACATCAAAAATTTCATCCATCTCTGCTTCACCCTTTTTCCATCCTATATCAACATGAGTAAGGCCTGCCACAATTCTCTGTTCCGCTCCCATAATTACCTCCTCTACACAAGATTTCTCTGTTTATTTTATTTAAAATTTAGCCTTTTGTCAATAGTTTTTACAAAACTATATTATAAAACCATTTATTAAAATACATTGTCAAATTCGATAGCGTACGTTATAATTTATTTGTACCTACTCCTCTCCTTAAGCTTTTACTTTTTACCAAAATTTGGTATGATAGAAAGCAGTATAAAAGTAAAAATGGTGATTGTATGAAAAAGCTAAAGAACAAAGATATTAAAGATTACAATAAATACAAATTATTGCAGGTAATTAAACAAGAAGGGGCGGTTACCATCGAAGAATGCTGTTCCAAAGTAAAGCTGAGCCGACCCACTGTATCCAGGATTATTCAGGAGTTACGGTACGAGGATATCATAGCTCCGACAGGTTGTGTCGGTGATACCGGCGGCCGTTCCGCCAAACTTTTTGGGATCAATGACCAGGTTCTGTTTTCCATTGGTTTAGTCGTGCACCTGCCAAAAATCTATACCGTGGTATTAGGCCTTCAAAAAAACATTTTTTACCAGAACGTCTTTCTGTTAAAAGAGCCTGTTACTGTTGACGCTTTTATCGCATCCCTCGTAGAAGAAATACAAAAAGCCTCTGACTCTCTGGCTCAAAATGCCAAAAAACTGATTGGTATCGCAATTGGCATTCCAGGATACATTAACTCACCTGATGGAATTATTGTTGATTTGGAAAAAATACCAGGCTGTCAGAATATACCAATCGCAGAAATTATACAAAATCATTTTCATGTTCCAGTAATTTTGAAAAATGACAGTGTCATCATTTCAAAAGTTCATTTATCCGATTATCTGCAATCAGCAAATAATATACTGTTTACAATTAGTGATGATTTCGGAATTGGCTCGACACTCTATCACCTTGGTAAAGTCGTGGATGGAAAAAGGGGAGACTGCGCCAATCTGGGGCATATATCATTGAATCCACTTGGCGACCTCTGTTTTTGTGGTCTGCGAGGCTGCCTTGATACAGTTGCCTCCTTTCCCGGAATGGTAAACCAATATAATAAAAAAAGTACTTTGCCGCCCGTTAAATCTTTCTCCGAACTGTTGTCTCTCGTTTCGTCTGGTAATAAGGAGGCAGTTCAGGTTATCATAAACGCGGGTTATAGTATTGGATTTGTTATTGCGAATATTGTAAAGATGTGTGATATTAACCTTATTGTTTTATGCTTTCCTTCTTCTTATGACATGTCTTTTCTCGTACAGAATATAAAAATAGGATATCAGGAAAACATACTGCCCTCAGTCAAAGATACAGCCGATTTTATCGTAGATAAAATCGATGAATACGAATTTCCTCTCGGAGCCGCACAGTCAATCCTGGACAGCTTTATTTATCACGACTCGCTGGAGGATCTCATAGAATAATCAAAGAATTTACCGTTAGTTTTCTAATAAAAACAGGAAGGCTGAAACAGTATTTCATACTGTCTCAATCCTTCCTGTTTTTTCTGTCTGTCACAGTAAATTCAAATGATTGCTAATGTTTCTGCCACCAATTCTTCAAACTAGATTTACACAATCCCCTGCGCCGTCATAGCATCAACGACCTTCTCAAATCCTGCAATATTGGCGCCTGCCACATAGTTGCCCTTTATGCCGAATCTCTCAGCCGCATCTGAAACCTTGGCATAGATGCCGACCATAATGCCTTGCAGCTTCTCATCCACTTCCTCGAAGCTCCAGGACATTCTTAAGCTGATCTGGCTCATCTCCAGTGCGGAGATAGCCACGCCGCCGGCGTTGGCCGCCTTGCCAGGCATGAACACCATGCCGTTCTCCTGGTGGAAGGCATATTTGCACCCTCTGCCACTGCGAAACATCCATTTGCCTTCAAAGTCTTTGCATCCTCTAAATTCAGCTCGTTCTGCGTCGCACACGGAAGGAAATGATTCTCTCCGGTTCAACAAGACGCTCCAACAGCGCCATCTTCCGATACTTCTCCTCATTTGCGTCAATCACCAGCTTTAAGGAATCCAATATTTCCTTCACTGCCTGATGGTATTGACCTATTCTTCTTTTCTCCGCTATCTTCTTTACACTACGAACCATTTTTTCAGAGCTGTTTTAACTCCGCTGCTATTACCGCGTCCATTGTTAACATACTTTTATTTTTAGTTGACATTCATTTTTCTCTATGCTAAACTCTAACCATTAGAAAAATTCCAACATAAACCATCATACCGGATAAGCGAAAGGAGTTTCACTATTATGAATTCAACGGAATCTAAAGATGCGGCTGCAGTCCCGGCAAGACGCCTTACGACAAGAAGTGTCACGACTCATGACCTGGTACTTGCCAGTATGGCCGCCGCTGTACTTACTATTGTATCCCAGATATCTCTTCCTATGCCTACCGGCGTGCCCATCACCATCCAGGTATTTGGAATCACGTTAGTAAGCGTTATCCTGGGCTGGAGAATCGGACTTCTCGGAACGCTTGTATACATATTTTTAGGCGTCGTCGGTCTCCCTATCTTTGCTAATTTCAGAGGCGGTCCCTCCCTTCTCGTCGACTTTACAGGCGGATACATCTGGTCATGGCCTTTCATGTCCATCTTGTGCGGACTTCATGTAAAAACCTCAAACAAACACAGAGACACAGCACTTTTATTTCTGTTCTCTCTGGCAGGCCTTGCAGTCAATGAATTTCTCGGCGGTCTTCAGTGGGCTCTGCTCGCTGGCAATATGACCATTAAAGGTGTTTTTCTCTACTCCATGACTGCATTTGTGCCAAAGGATATCGTACTTACGATTCTTGCTGTAATAATTGGAAGTCAGATGCACAGACTGTTTTTGCGTGCCGGTTTTCTGTCCAGTCCGTCTGCCTCCCGACGCTGATATAACGTTGATATAACTCTGATATAACTCTGGTATACCGCTGACATACCGCAATCTACAAGACAATTTCATCCATTGACTTTCTTTTCTGCATCTGCTATGATTTTCTGAATACATCTGTGAATTTTATTACTGCATTTTTATTTATAATCTTAAGAAAGAAGGCATTTCACACATGATTCAGGAAATCTCACCTCATCGTTTCCGGAACGAATTCTATATTAAGACGCCGTCCCCGGACAGCTTTTTTCTATATTTCCAGGATGGTTCCATCCTGCTTAATCACACCGATTCACTGAAAATCCCGAAAATCTGCGAGCTTTCCGACATGAATGCCATTTCCGGACACTGTGACTACCTCTTTTCCATTGATTCCAGGGAGTATTACCTGATTGATGAGAACGAGGTAGCACTCTCAGAAAATGATACCTTAGCGCTCTATCCAACATCAGTCATACGTGACTTAGAACCGCTCTGGGTTGCCTTTGCTGCGGCCAACGGCGCAGAGCTTCACCGTTTTTACCGCGGCAGCCGTTTCTGCGGCCGCTGTGGCACAGCCGCCATGAAAAGCAAAAAAGAGCGGGCAATGGTCTGTCCCTCTTGTGGCAATACCGTCTACCCTAAGATCGCCCCAGCCGTCATTGTAGCCGTCACCGACGGAGACAAGCTTCTTCTCACCAAATACGCCGGCCGTGAATACACCCGCTACGCCTTGGTCGCCGGCTACACCGAATTCGGTGAAACTCTGGAAGAGACTGTTCGCCGCGAAGTCATGGAAGAAGTCGGTCTGAAAGTCAAAAACATCCGCTACTACAAAAATCAGCCCTGGGCCTTCAGCGACTCCATGCTGGTCGGTTTCTTTGCCGAGCTGGATGGTTCTCCACAAATTCATCTGGATGAAACCGAATTATCCACAGCCGTCTGGATGAAACGAGAGGATATCCCCGGAGACTATACGAATGTAAGTCTGACCCATGAGATGATTCTCCTCTTTAAACACGGACAGACAATTTAACGGAAGATATGACAGCGTTACCTTATTTTTTCCAGTACTTCATTCATCTTTTCCGCCAACATCCTGGCTATCGCCTCATTTCCCTGGTCGGAGGGATGCAGACCGTCATATGTCATTCCCATTGCTTCCACTGGATATGGGTATACATCGCAATTACAATCATATGGCACGTCTACGTAATCAGGGTAGACATAATCGCGGTAACCGGAAGTCTCTCGGAGACGTTTAAAGCGAACTGAGTTTTCAACTGTAAAACCTGCGTTTCCGTGAAGATCAACCACCCAGATTCCGGATTTCCCGGCAGTCTGGGCGATAGCATCTGCGATATCACACAATCTCTGCCCCGCCTGAGGCCGATAGCTTCCTGTAATATGAAGCTTACCATCCCCAATACTTACGTAATCCCCCCGTTCCACCGGCGTCATGATAATTATATGTGCTGCCGGTGCTTTTTTTCTGATGCTGGATATCAGACAGCCTAAATTACCCAGTATCGTTCCCGGAATCATCTCCATAAAATCATCTTCTTTTCCCAGCGGCACTCCCCGTCTCCAGTCATTTGTACCAAGAAGTACCGTATACAAATCTGCTGCCGGAAGATCAACTGTCAGCCAGTCCTTTGTCTCCGAACCATTAATCCCCATATTTTGAAGTATCAATCCGCCAACCTTTTCACACGTCCTGTCCAGATACCCTTTCTTAACACGAAATCCCGTCTCATTCAGGTGATCATTCAGATATGTAAACGAATCACCAATTGCACACCATCTAATACCATTCATTTCAATCCCCCTGACACACTCCATTTTCGCAGCTGCCGCCAATTCAAAGCGAACGCTCGTCACAAATTCAGGCGAGCGCTCGCTGCAGTCTTTTACAGACCTATAAATCCTCATATACCTCGTGATCAAAATCCAGTACTGTCTTATGTACACCTGCCGTAATCTCGATTCTGCCTTCGCCGAATTCGGTAAAGCTGGCAGGATTGTTATATCTCCTATAATTATGGATCTCTATTTCTTCACCATTAATTGTAAAAGGAAGAGTCCAGCCACAACGCATTACCCCTTGTGACGGAGAATAATAGGTACAATCGAGGGTATTCCCCGTTAATAATGCATTTTTAAAGCCTTCCGTAAAGTGCTCGAAACTACCATTCTGCTCTTCTGATCCCATTTCAGCAACCCAGACATTGGCATGGCCCTGCGCTGTATATTCAAACGGCTTTTTTATGTCAATTTCATCTTCCCATGTATCGGGATACACTGCCTGATAAAATTCTGCTTTTACAGGCTGCCACACTGCTGGATTCAGCGATCTTAACGCAATATAGGCCTTACCCTTTCTTCCCAATACCCAGCCATATTTTTCGATTGTCTCATCAAACTCTTTCGTCGGATAATAAGCATGCGTGTACTGGTAATCAATGTAATCCGCGTCAATACGGTAAATACTTATTACTACATTCTTATTTATCACCGATTTGGGTAGAAACAGGTTGCCGGCAAACTGATTGGGCCTGTACTGATATTCCTCGGATCCAGGCGAATTTGTAAATACCACGGCTTTTCCCCCCAGCGATGCAGTCCATACGTGCTGCTGAAATCCGCGGCGGCCTTTCCGGTAATCCTGTACACAGCCGATCATATAATCGTCCGTTCTGTATGTATAGATATCGGCCTGTGTCATAGCTGTCTGATCAGGGGTATCTGCCACTGGCAGTCCCAGCTTATCCATCAGCTCATACCGCTCCTTATAGGCATTCAGTCTATTATACATCCAGTTATACGTTGGAAATACTTTAAGAGAATTTTTAATAACTTCCGGGTTTGAATACGTCTGCATTCCCCAGAAAAACATAATATTCTCAAAATTTTCAGGGGCAATGCCATACTTTCTCGCATCTTTAAAATCAATACTTACCCTCTGTCGGTTAATCCACTCCCCCGGCTGCTTTGCTGCTTCCACAATCGCCTTTGGACAGGTATAACCGTAAGCGGCCATCAGGACTCCACAGCTGGACAAGTCATCGAATTCGTATTCGGTATCCCACAAAAGCCCCATAACAGGTAATACAGCCTCATTCTGAGGATTGGTAATTGCCTTTGTATAGGCACGTCCATGAGTTCCTCCCAAATGGCCTCGGAAAGAATTTGCCGCCAAGTCGAACAGCAGCATATCAATCAGCATTTTGCTCTTTATACTGATATCCTCTTCATCAGCATAATATACCAATCCCAGCAATGCCAGGATATCTTCCGCATAGTATCCCTGGCTTAACCATTCTGAAAACCCGAACCGGATACGCCATGATAACCACTGCCTGATCTTTCCAACCGCATGCTCTTTATGCCAGGCCCCTGTATGCCCATTATTTATGAATATCCGGTCTGGAAAAATCTTTCCGACCAGGTATTCTGCACTGTGAAAGAGAATCTGGTGGTTTTCTGTAAAGTAGCATCCCGTAGTCTCTCCAGGTTCATCCAGCCAATACCGGAATCCCAAAAGCACATTTTCAATTCTTTTGCAGTACTCTGGGTCCATGTATCTCATATTCCTATGTTCCATCAGAATTCTCACATAGGCCGGGATAATAAAATCTGCGCAGTCCTGTCGATTTGTAATATGATCTAAACCGCGATCCATATTCTTATAATCAATCGCAAGGACAGTCTCTTCGTTTTTGAGTAATTCCATCTTTGCCAGTTCTAAATAGACTCCATGAAATGACTTAAATCCATACCGCGCATCTCCGGTCTTATCCCGTGAAGCCTCAACCATTTTCTTTAAGTATAATATCCGGTCCATTTTCCGCCCCCTCAATTAAGACTGGCTGTCACCATATATTTTATTATAATGTTCTGTTCTTTCTTCTACAATCTTCTCAATTCCAGCGTTTTCACACTCTTTTTTGAATGTATCATACATTCCGTCAAATTCTTCCGGAGCACATGTAATACATTTTACCAGCCACTCGGAACATACCAAATCCAGATCCGTCTTTCTCTCAGACTCTGAAGGAGCAGAATAAGAATCCGGTACCAGCAGTTCTCCAGATAAAGAATTTTTATAATTATTCAATACGTAATTCTCATATCCTACGTTCTTAGAGGCTGTTGTTTCATGAAATTCGTCGGATGTGCTCGCATACGCACTATTGCCAAGAATAAATAAATCGTTACATAACCAGTCTTTGTCTTTTGCATTATACTCACTGTCAATTACTTTTGGCAGACCGTTAGAATCGAGGGTGTAATGTTCATCTTCAAATCCATTGATAATCACGTACCCGCCTTCTTTTGAACAGAGCCAGTCTAAATACGTCATACATGCCTCAACCGTTTCTGCATCTGCTGTCTTCGGACAGAATGCAATCAGACCTCCCGGAGAATATGTGGCTGAATACTGCTTTCCGTCGTTAATATTTTTCAAAGAGGGAATCGAAACAAACTCAGCGTCCTTATTATTTTCCTTTAAAGTTTTTACCAGATTATTTGTAACCCGCACATTATAGCTGATATCGTATTCACAGAATCCCAACGCTCCATTTACAATATCACTGGTAAGAGAATCCTTTGTCTCGGTATAGTACTCTTTATCCATTAATCCTGCATCATAACACTTATTGATAAAGCGGAAATAATCCCGAATTCCTTCGTCATAATAGTATTCAATGCCATTTGCTATAAGCCGTTTTTTCTCATTTTGTCCCAATTTGGTAAATGCTGCAGACATGGTATTGCGGTAGCATACGGAATTGGATGGATTAAACAGCGTCCAGAACGATGCACCTACCACATCCTTTCTCTGATCCGGATTATCATTTACAAATCTGGTCAGCACTTCAAAAAGCTCATCCGGAGTCTCCGGAACTTCCAGTCCCAGCTTATCCAGCCAGTCCTGTCTGATAAAAAGATTGCTGGCCGCCAGAGTCGGTCTCTTTGCTACAATTCCGTATAAATTGTTATCTGCATTTTTTCCTACATTAAGAACATCCTGTCCCAAGTATGCCTTTAAATTTTTAGCCTGTCCTTCCCCCTCAATAAAATCGCTTAAATCCCAGATACCACCCTGATTCCAGTAATCTTCCGCATAAGCATACGTATATGTCGTAACAATATCCGGCGCCGTTCCGGAGGACATCATGGTCTGCATCTTAGTAACCTCATCCGCTCTGGGAACACCTACAAACTCCACATTGATGCCTACTTTGTTCATCTCCTGATTCACATATTCAACCCATCGGTTGTCCGTTAATGTATTGCCATCCGGTGCATTGCTGCGGTCGAAAAGCTCAACCGTTATGGTGACATTATCAAACATTTTTTCGCCGTACGTTGTCACATATTCAGCATCTTTTGCCTGTTCCCCCGCTTTGTTTGTCTCACTCTTATTTCCACCGCATCCCGCTAATAATCCGGCCGCAAGTACAGCTGCAAGTACAACGGACATCGCTCTTTTTTTCTCATACCTTCTGTTTTTCATTACTCTTTCTCCTTTCTTAACAGCGTCCTGTTCCGGACGCACTCACCCTTTAACTGCCCCCAGCATAACGCCCTTTACAAAGTACTTCTGAAGCCATGGATATACAACCAGTATCGGTATTGTAGACACTGCCACACACGCCATTTTAAGGGATTGTGACATGACCTGAATCTCAGATTCACTGGCTCCCCCCGAATTCAATTCATCTGCAAACAACAGACTCCGCAGCCGAAGCTGAAGCGTGTACTTATCCGGATCCTGAATATAAAGAAGCGCATCAAAATAATTATTCCAGTACTGTACTGCATAAAATAGCGCAATTGTTGCAATAATCGGAACCGAAAGCGGTATTACAATCTTAAAAAATACCTGAATATCCGACGCGCCGTCAATTCTTGCCGCTTCCTCCAGACTCTCCGGAAGCTGTCTGAAAAAGGTTCTCATTACAATGAAATTAAATACGCTCATGGCCTGCGGTATGTATAAAGAAGTCAGCGAATCATACATACCAAGTTGTTTGACTACAAGGAAAGTAGGAATAATACCTCCACTGAAATACATGGTAAATAATATTAGCCCCAGCAGGATTTTTTGTCCCGGCAGCGTATCTCTTGATAATGCATATGCAGCAAAGGTTGTAAGCAAAAGGCCAACCCCCGTACCCATAAAAGTAACAAACACAGTAGTACTCATGGCTTTCCACATCTGCTGCTTTCCAATAATCTGCTGATATGCGCTGATTGTAAAGTCAATGGGATAAAATGTAACTTTGCCTGACAGTACAGCGTTATATCCACTGAACGAATATGCAAGGACATTTAAAAAAGGATATACACATACAAATACCAGCAAAGTCAATATTAAATATAAAAAGAATTTTCCAACAGTAAATTTACGTTTCCGCACTGCTTTTCTTTCCATTTAAATGATCCCCTCCTCTCCAATCAGTTTTGCAAATTTATCTGCAAGGAACAGAATCATAATATTGACAACCGACTGAAACAGGCCAATTGCCGTAGAATCACTATATTTTGCATTCTGTATACCAAGTCTGTATACATACGTACTGATTACTTCCGAGACCCCCATTACCTTATCATTTCCGAGAAGCAACGGAGCATCCAGACCTATTGTCATCATTTTTGACACCTGCAGAATCAGCATAGTCACAATAACAGACTTTATTGCCGGCAGCGTTACATAGATCATGCGCTGAAATTTGGTTGCACCATCCAGATAAGCAGCCTCATACATTGTTTCATCTACATTGGTAAGCGCTGCCAGATAAATAATGGTTCCCCAGCCTACCTCTTTCCACAAGTTCAGTACCACGTACACAAAAATCCACCAGCCATTACTGCTTAAGAATGGTACTGCCTCTCCCCCGGCATTCATAATAAGATTATTGATCGTCCCATTTCTCTGCGAAAATAAATTAGTTGCAATTCCGGCGACAACTACCCAGGAAATAAAATGTGGCAGATACAGTAAAGACTGAGATACCTTTTTAAACCGTACGCTTAACACTTCATTCAACATTAAGGATACAACGATGGTAATTGGAAATGTCACGCTCAAGGTAACCAGATTCAAAAGGAGTGTATTGCGCACTGCATTCCAGAAATTTACATTTCGGAATATTCTGCTAAAAACTTCCAGGCCGGCCCACTCACTTTCACTTATTCCCTTAAAAACATTGTAGTCCTTAAACGCAATAACAACTCCGTACATCGGCCAATATTTAAAGATCACATAATACAGAATAGCAGGCGCTAATAATACATACAGCCATTTGTGGTTCCATATTCTGCGGCCCAGATCCTTTGTTAAAAGAGGGCTGCTTTTTCTTATCATTTTCATTCTATTCCCCCACAATCTCTGCATCCTTGCATCAGCGGCTTACCCTACAGTACTCCGCACACATAATTAAAAAGGCCCCCATACCGTGGAGATCATTTACAACCACGGGTCTGTCACAATAATGTTTATAATCACCCACACCGGTGCCTATACAGACGTTACCTATCAGTATATCGTCCCCATCCCATTCCAGAGAATGAATGACCGCCTCATAACCTTTTTTTGCAAACCGCAGATATTCTGCTCCTAATATTCCTTTGCGAACTGCCTTGCATATAGCTGCAACAAACAGGCAGGAGCAGGAAGTTTCCAGCCAGTTTCCTTCCAAGCCTCCTTTATTTAAAACCTGATACCAACGGCCTTCTTCTGATTGAACTTTGCATACTGCATCCAGAAGAGAGCAAAGAATTTCACATATTTTTTTATATTCAGGGTGGTCACTGCTGATAAAATCCAGATCATCCGTAATTGCAACGGGAACCCAGCCTACCGATCTGCCCCAGAATTCCGGTGAGCATCCCGTCTCTTTATCAGCCCATGGCTCACTGCGGCTTTCATCCCAGGCATGATACAAAAGTCCCGTCTCTTCATCCCTGGTTTTCTCTATCATAAGCAGAATCTGCTTAATCACCAGTTCAATATACTCTGTCTTATGGTATCGGTATCCGTATTCCGCACAGATCGGGCCTCCCATATACAGTCCGTCAAGCCACATCTGATGCGGCAGTGTCCGCATATGCCAAAAGCCGCCTTCCTCTGTCTTGGGAAACTCATAAATTTTAGGCACAATCATATCCAATGCTCTCTGATAACGCGAATCCCCCGTATTGTCAATCAGAGGATAAAGTAAAATTCCTGACTGCATATCATCTAACTGACCATCATCATAATTTTTAATATTCCCATTTTCATCAATCTGGCTATCAACCCAGCCTTTGATATAAGCAAAATAATCCGCATTTCCTGTCAAACTGTATATCTTATTCATTCCAGACAGAAATACTCCCTGATGGTAATGAAATCTGTCAACTGGCGGTAATTTTTCTGCCTCATATTTTCTCATAATCGTATCACAGGCAGCCCTTGCATACCCCAATGCCTCCATTCTACCTTCACTCATATACCATATCTCCTTTTTTCTGAAGACAATTTTTTACTCAGAACCTTCCAATGCCGTTCTTGCATCAAAAGACCCCAGCCAGATATTCTCCATTATCTGATTAAGCAGATCACTGCCCTCGCCCTCAATTTTTTTAATCGTTACCGTGGTTTCCGATGTAATAATTTCAGCAAATGTCGCGCACGCGTCAGAAGAGTCAATAAAGGGATACGAAGAAACCCACTGCTCATACATAGCCTTATCTGTATAAATTTCATCATATCGAGGCAATGATCCCAGGCTGATCTGACTGTCTCCCGCCACTTTCATAGCCCGAAAAGAATCTGCTAAGTATCCGGCAAAATCCGCTGCTTCCTTTTTATTTTCTGACTGCCCAGATACACATACGTATTCTGACCACTTTATGTTGGAAGCTGTCTTAAAATACGGCAGAGGTGCTACTCCTACATCAAAGCCTTTATTGACATAGTCTGCAAAGATTCCGGAATCCCCGATAAAAAACGCCAGACGCCCGCTCATCAGCATAGCCGCCGCATCTGTAAATGTAGAGCTTGCAACTACTGGATCCGGAGCACAATGATGCTTCAATGATAAGTCCGCAATGGATTGAATCACATGGATCTTCTCATCGCTGAAATGAAGACTTCCTCTGTATTCAGGCAGCGGTTCCGAATCTCCGGCTGACACAGCCAGTGCTGTTATTGCCTCCCACGATGTTGGCATCCGGGTTCCATACGTTTTTACACGCTTTGCATTAAAACCTTTCTGAAACACATTTTTACCGCTCATATCCACAGTCAGGCGCTTTGCATTTTCAACATACTCATCCCAGGTCCATACGCCACCTTCCACAGAAGGAGGTGTAATCCCTTCTGCCTCTAAAAGCTCCTTATTATAATAAAGACACATTGTCACATAATTAAGCCCGATTCCATATCCCTCTTCTTCGATCCGGACTTTATCCCGCTCATTAAGCAGATCCTTAAGTTCAAGAAGCACCCCTTTTTTACCCCATTGCTGTACATTGGACTCAGGCAGAAGAAATACATCCGGAACCTTTCCCTCCGCGTTCAATATGCTGATTTTACTTAAGTAATCCGGTTTTAAAACAAAATTTGCTTCTATTTTTATACCCTTCTTCTCCTTTTCATACTGCCGGATCATAGCTTCTGTAAAAGACTTTTCGCTTCCTGATGCCCAGCTGTAGAAAGTAATGACCTTATCCGGGGCATCGGCTAAAGCCGGACCCGGAAGGCTCTCTCTGCCTTTGCAGCCGCCCAGTATGGACGGCCAAAGCAACAGAATAATCATAATAACAGGTAAATATTTTCTCTTCAAATTATCTCCTTACCGGTAAGGCAATCATTCTTGATTGAGTTTATTATATTGGATTAGACAGACGATTCATAGAAAGTTTTTGATTTAGAATTAGAAAGTTTTTGACATTTTACGAAACTCTTTTGGTGTTATTCCCTTTACCTTTTTAAATATTTTAGTAAAATAGTTGGCATCGCAATATCCTACCTGCTCTGCTATCTCAGATACACTCTGATCTGTACCTATCAAAAGATCCGTGGCAATATTGATTCTATATTCTTCAAGATAAGACATAATGGAAACACCCGTAGTCTGACTGAATTTCCGTGATAAATATGCAGGAGAAAGGAAAAATTCAGCCGCTAATACGTTTAAATTAATATCTTCTTTATAGTGATTTTTTATATATCTGATCACATTATCTACAATCTCACTGCGGGTCGTTAATTCCCTGACTTTTGTCACCAAAGCTTTTGCACTGTCATCCACTGCTTTCTTCAAGTCTTCACACCAGCTAAAATCAGCCAGTGCCATAGGAGAGAAGCTTCGGCTGATATCCTCTGGAAGACTAAGTCCGTAGCTCGTATAGATACTGGCTAATACAGAGTTAAACACATGAAAAAATTCAGTATAGTAAATGAAGTTTTCATGATCAGATTCTATATCGCTCATTACCTTTTTGATTACATTCTGATACCGGTTCTCTCTGGTATTTTTGAGCGCAGTCTCTAATTCATGAGTATCCCAAATTGTCTTATCCTTTTCAGATGACATCTCCGCCTTTATCAGAAATGGAGTGCCCGGATAAAACCTCCGATCAAGACTTTGTTCCAGGCACTGCAGAATCTGATCCAGCGATTCCTTTCCGCTATACACAACCGCATATCTGGCAATATCTTTTAACGAATTTAATTTTTGATCCGCCATAACTGTTGTTCCCGGCCGATCACTGTAGAGCAAAAGAATCTGGTTTGTAGAGTGAAAACAGATGTATTTCCATTCGCTGTCCGGATAAATCTTCTCCAGCTTCCACACGTTCGCCTGGCTAAGCATCTCCTTCTGGTATAAGAGCAGAAAAGTTCCGTTTATTTCTTTATGCTTCATTACTTTATAAAAATCGCGCCAGAAGATCATTCTTCCCTTCGTCATCTTCTTGCTCTCTTCCATCTCCTCTTCTTCCAGCTGATTACATATTTTCTCCAGAACTCTGATAAATGGTTCACTTTCAAGCGGTTTTCTGACGTAATCCACGACTCCCACCTGTATGGCCTTCTGCATATATTCAAAATCATCATATCCACTGATGACAATAAACTTTGTCTTTACATTCCTGTATTCCCTCTTTATTTTCTCTATCATGCTCAGTCCATCCTGTGCCGGCATTTTGATATCCACAAAAAAGATATCCGGCTTCTCTCTTTTAAACAGTTCCCAGCCTTTATCCCCATTCTCAGCGGTTCCTACTACCAAAAGGGGAAGCTTTGATTTTTCTATTCTCTGGGTAATACTTTTTCTTACATACAGTTCATCATCTGCAATACATACTCGGTACACTGCCATCCTCCTCTTTTCCTGCGGTACTGAAACTAATCTCTATTTTAACACCAAATCCAGGTCTCGATGAAATATTAAATTCCAGATCATCCCTGTATTCTAAGTATAATCTTTGAAATACATTCTTTACCCCTATATGCTTTGACTCTGCCAGTCTTAAGTCCGGATTCTCCTTAATCTTATTGATATCACAGTTCAATTGCCGGAGCTGTTCCCCACTCATACCAGCTCCATTATCCATAACCTCAAGGACCAGTCTTCCTTCTCTTTGCTTTGCCTGAATTGCAATACAGCACTCTCCAGCCCTGTTCTTAAATCCATGGCGTGTAGAATTTTCCACCAGAGGCTGTAAAATTGCTTTAATTACTTTTTGCCCCAGTACCTCTTCCTCAATATCAAAAAATGTCTCCAGATTTTCCACTTTATACTGCATAATCTCAAGATACCTCTTCGTATACTCGATTTCGTCACGCAGTTGTATCCATTTATCCTGTCTTAAATTATATCGGTACAGTTGTCCTAAATTACCGCACAGAGATATGGCTTCCTCCTCTTTCTCATCCAAAATCAGCCCGCTGATCAGTTCCAATGTATTAAATAAAAAGTGAGGATTAATCTGCCGTTCCAGCATTTTAATCTCCGTTTCTTTCTGAATCAGGCTTATATTCTGGTTTTTCTTAATTAGATCATAGATAGAAACCGACATTTCATTAAATCCGTTAATCAGTTCTCCTATTTCATCCTGATATGGATTAGCCAGAGTAATACCAATATGATTAGCCTGAATCTCTGACATGGCCTCTTTGCATTTTAAAATCGGTTTCGTCAAGTATCTTGAAATCATAAAAGCGATTAATGCCATTAATGCCGCCACCACCACCATGATCAATAACACAAAACTCCAAATTTCCGTATTATCTGCATGAACAGAGCTCCACGCCCTGCCAGCAAGAATTATAATATTTTTGTTATTAATACGTAGGCTTTTTTGCTGTTCATATCCATCGTTAATCGACCATGCTCCATCTCCCTTTGCACCCAGCTGAAGATTGTGCTGAGGAAATGACAAGGTAACCGCTTCACCCTCAACGTAACTTTCCCGAATAAGCTCTTCGATATTTTTCAAAGGAACTCTGACCATAAAATAGGCGGCAAGATCCAATGTATCGTAATTTTTAACCTGATATACCATCGTAATAGAATCCCGCCATCCTGAATAGTAGCAAAGCTGTTCATCACCGACCAGCATGTATTTTTCATTTTCCATCAATTCACCATACCAAAACTGGTGTTCCACATGAAAATTGTAATCGAAATACGTCATCTCGTTGCCTGCTATCTGGGTTCCGTTAACAGTTTCCAGGGCGAACTGAAGATTGCCATACAAAAAAGAGCTTCTACCCATATTTGTTTTTATCGTATTTATGCATTCCTGACGCCTGCGGTCATCCGATTCAAAAGTAAATATTTGCTGAAGCCAATTGCTGTAGCTCAAATTATACGCAATTTCATCGATCTGTTCAAAGTATCTCTCTAAAATATCACTTTTCTCCTGCAATGTCTGATTCACAGAATCCATAACAACCTGTCTCTGCAAATTGCTGTATATCATCACCGATATAATACTGCTGATCAAAAAGGCGGCGCAGTAAATCGCCACCAGTATGGTCAATGTCTTTTTCCAAATTCCAAATCTCATAAACCATTTCATATCTGCCCCCGCAAAGTCAACAAAATGTTTTTATTTTCAGGAAAATACGATATATCGTCTCAACGCCTGCTCTTATTATAGCGCCCTATCCATCGTTTGCCAATCTCAATATAACACAAAGGACCGTCCCGCGAATCGGGTACGGCCCTTTGCCACCTATTTAAACTTATTTACCGTAGTAAGCCTTTAAATACATTTCTTTGAGCTCGCTCATCAGCGGATATCTCGGGTTAGCCCCGGTACACTGATCATCAAATGCCTGCTCTACCATAGCATCTAACGTATCTAAGAAGTACTTCTCATCTACACCATACTCTTTGATCGTCTTCTTAATTCCTACTGCTGCTTTTAATTCTTCAATCTTATCGATAAATTTCTTCAATACTTCAGCATCATTCTTTCCCTGAATTCCGCAGAAACGTCCGCATTCCGCGTATCTTGCAAGTGTATGCGGATATTCATACTGCGGGAAAGTGCCCATCTTGGTTGGTACTTCAGATGCATTGAATTCCATAACCAGAGTGATTAACAAAGCATTTGCAACACCGTGTGGAAGGTGATGGAATGCCCCCAGTTTATGAGCCATGGAGTGGCATACCCCCAGGAATGCGTTATTAAATGCCATACCAGCCATACAAGAAGCATCAGCCATCTTGCATCTTGCCTCAACATTAGATCCGTCATTATAAGCTGTCGGCAGGTATTCCAGTACATTCTTCATAGCCTTTAACGCAAGGCCGTCTGTATAATCAGAAGCCATAACAGATGCATAGGCTTCCAGAGCATGAGTCAGAACATCGACACCGGAAGCGCTTGTTAAGCCCTTCGGCTGGCTCATCATGTTATCTGCATCGACAATCGCCATCTTAGGCATTAATTCGTAGTCAGCCAGCGGATATTTAACGCCTGTATCCTGGTCTGTAATAACTGCGAAGGAGGTAACCTCGGAACCAGTACCGGAAGAGGTCGGGATCGCGATGAAGTATGCTTTCTCACCCATCTTCGGGAATGTGTAGACTCTCTTGCGGATATCCATGAAACGCATCGCCATATCCTGGAAATCTACTTCCGGATGCTCATACATAACCCACATAATCTTACCTGCGTCCATAGCGGAACCACCGCCCAGAGCGATGATGGTATCAGGCTGGAATGCTCTCATAGCCTTTGCACCTGCCTGTGCGTTGGCAAGCGTCGGGTCTGGCTGTACATCGGAGAATACCGTGTATACGATGCCCATTTCGTCTAATTTATCTGTAATCGGTTTTGTATAACCGTTCATGTAAAGGAAGGAGTCTGTTACAACGAATGCTCTCTTCTTGCCATATACATCCTTTAACTCGCTCAGTGCAACAGGCATACAGCCTTTTTTGAAGTAAACCTTTTCAGGATTTCTGAACCACAGCATGTTCTCTCTCCTCTCGGCAACGGTCTTGATATTTAACAGATGTTTTACACCTACATTTTCAGATACAGAGTTTCCGCCCCAGGAGCCACAGCCTAATGTCAGGGATGGAGTCATCTTGAAGTTGTAGATATCACCGATACCGCCATGAGAAGATGGAGTGTTGATCAGAATACGGCATGTCTTCATAGCTTCGGCATGCTTCATGATCTTCTCATGCTCATTTACATTCACATACAGGGAGGCTGTGTGGCCGTAGCCGCCTTCAGCAACCAGCTGAGCTGCTTTTGCAAGCGCGTCGTCGAAATCCTTTGCCTTATACATGGCAAGAACCGGAGACAGCTTCTCATGTGCAAATTCTTCATCTATATGAACGGAATCAACCTCGCCGATTAAGATCTTGGTCGCCTCCGGTACCTCGACACCTGCAAGCTTTGCAATGGTGTAAGCTGTCTGTCCTACAATCTTGGCATTTAAAGCGCCGTTGATGATGATAGTCTTACGAACCTTCTCAATCTCATCACCCTTTAAGAAGTAGCAGCCTCTTGCCGCAAATTCTTTTCTCGCTTCATCATATACCTTTTCCAGAACGGTAACGGACTGCTCGGAAGCACAGATCATACCGTTATCAAAGGTCTTGGAATGGATAATGGAGTTTACTGCCAGCTTAATATTAGCGGTATCGTCGATGATAACCGGTGTATTGCCTGCACCTACGCCCAGGGCCGGTTTTCCTGAAGAGTAAGCAGCCTTAACCATTCCAGGGCCGCCTGTGGCCAGAATGATGTCTGCGCTTCTCATAACTTCGTTCGTTAATTCCAGTGACGGAACATCGATCCAGCTGATGATTCCCTCCGGTGCGCCGGCCTTAACAGCTGCATCCAGAACTACCTTTGCGGCAGCGATCGTGGAATTCTTAGCACGCGGATGTGGGGAAATGATGATCGCGTTTCTTGTCTTTAAAGAAATCAGTGTCTTAAAGATCGCGGTTGAAGTCGGGTTTGTTGTAGGGATAACGGCTGCTACGATACCGATCGGCTCTGCCAGCTTCTTAATTCCGTATGCCTTGTCTTCTTCAATAACACCACAGGTCTTTGTATCTTTATAGGCATTGTAGATGTACTCAGCTGCGTAGTTGTTTTTGATAACCTTATCTTCCACAACACCCATGCCGGTTTCTTCCACTGCCATCTTGGCGAGAGGGAGTCTCATTTTATTGGCTGCACTAGCTGCTTCATAGAAGATCTTGTCCACCTGTTCCTGTGTGAAGGTTGCAAATTCTCTCTGAGCTTCTCTCATTGCTTCCATCTTTGCAACCAAAGCGTCTACATTGTCAATGATTTCCGGAACTTTTACCTGTTCTTCTTTCTTTGCCATCCTGACTTACCTCCAGTTTTTTAATAAGTTTAATAGGTTTTTTTATGTTCGATATTTTTTTAACGAACTTTGTAGTATCATTATATGTTTTCGTTAAATAATTGTCAATAATATATTTGACAAAAAAATAACAATATCACCCCCATTTTTATTCAAATCTAATAAATACTTTTATACTGATATAATTTCCAGTCTCATCTAGCTGTTTTACCAGTGATTTGCCCCCTTTCTCAGCACAGCCAGCTCCGCAACGGCCTTGTTATACTGCTCTTTATCAAAGGTCAGCTTCCCTTTCGTGATCCCGATCATGCCGGTATCCTTTAACTTCTTAACAGTTCTGTTCAAGGTCTTAATATTGATTCCCAGCTCCTCCTCCAGCTGATTCCTGGTAAATGGAACTGTAATGCTCGTCTTATTTCCCGTCATATGCTTATCGGCGTACTGTACCAGATACTCCAGAAGCAGAAAGTTCGGCGGATAGAACAGCGTCGCCCCATTCTTCGACGAGGATCGGTACAGCTTAAACGCCACCTTGCTGGCTATTAAATAGAGAAGATCAATATCTTCCTTAATCCACCGCTCAAAATCCTTCCTCGGCATCTGTAGGAGAACGCATTCCGTAATGGTCTCCAGGGTGACAGAGGTCCGCTCCTGCCCCGCCAGGATTGTTACCTCGCCCACAAAGTCTATGGCCTCGTTCTTCTCAATCATATACACATTACCGTTTTCAAATTCATTGATGGCCCGGTGGTCTCCGCAGCAGACAAATGCAAAATAATCCAGATCGTAATTCTTCTGGTGGATGATCTGTCCCGGCGGTATCACCTTAATGACACTGCGGGCCTTGATATCCGGCGGCATATGTTTGATATACGCCTCAAGCTTTGGCGCTCGTTTCAGCAATTCCTCCCAATTCATGTTCCGGCTCCTTTTCCGATGTTTTCGCTTCTTTTATTATACAGCGCAAAAAAACAAATGTAAAATATTGATACCAAAAACAGAAATAAAATAATTTTCAGAATTGCTTGACAATTTTTTCGTACTATCCCATCTTTGACAGTAAAAAAAATCAAACACCGTTGGAATCCTTATTCTATAA
>OBXM01000017.1_pt1 | contig 229929 bp, 230 predicted proteins | sample 1538141 | NCBI WGS metagenome assembly OBXM01 (sample SAMEA2580153, study PRJEB22360) | human gut metagenome | biome: human gut; feature: human-associated habitat; material: faeces | place: Denmark | collected 2008/2010 | reverse complement strand
AATTTTCAAGGTACAAATTTATATCAAAGGTCAATGACCTTTTGACACCCTAATCCTATGGAATAAAAAAATATGACAGAAGATTATGGCATAAGCCATAATCTTCTGTCATATTCAAATCTCTATACGACAATATTATTTTGTTTTAATTCAGGAATTCCTTGTAGTCATCTTATCATAAATTCCTTGTAAATGTCAACGGCAAATTAAGAAACCGGACTTAAAAAACAAAATCAATCGGACCAATATCAATACAAGAAATGTTTTTTATGAGAAATTCGGTTTTCTTAAAATCCTACAAATCGTAAGGGGTTGCCTGATAAACATAATAAGACTATCTAATAAATAATTCAACTCTCCACCTTTCCTTTATTTAAGCCATTTCTCGTACTTCTCTACCCCCATAAGACCCAGATATACTCCCTTCTTACCCCCTCTCCTTATCCAATATTAATTGATTTTGTTGATAACAAAAACTCCTTTTTGTATCTCTCTTCTGCTATGTTATCTCCAAGCAACTCTATTGTATCCATTCGATCCTCCAACTTGTCCATTTCATCTGATAAATGATGTTCCAACACATGAGTGTATAGATCCATTGTCATTTGTAGCGTTGCATGTCCAAGATACTTTTGCACCGTTTTGGGCTGAATGCCTGCTTCAAAACATCTGGTTGCAAATGTATGACGGAAACAATGACCTGAAAAAGTGTCAAACTGCTCAAGTTTATCTTTCATTAAGTTAATTTCTGAAACAATTACTTTTATTGCATCACAATAAATCTGTGAATTGATTGGAGTATCAAATTTTGTTGTAAAAATGAGATTTTCAAAACCCTTTAACGGTTTTGCACTTCCCTTTCCTGCCACGACTCTTTTCTGCATCAATTGCTTTTTTAAGGCAATCTCACACCTTCTATTCATTGGTACATCACGGTAACTAGATTTTGTTTTTGTCTTCCCCATATGAAAAGTCTTCTTTGTATCTCCATCAAACTTTTGATAAGATAAAGATTTTGTAACATGAATTACTTTTTTTTTGAAATCCAAGTCATCAGGCATTAATGCATATAGTTCACCCGGCCGAAGTCCGGAAGTAACTCCAACTGTAAAAAGATTATCATAGAATGTACCTTTGCACGTATCAAAAAATTCCGACTGCTCCTGACTGCTCAAAACACGTGGCTCTTTTTCTTCATCTCTTACAACTTTAATTTTTCTAACTGGATTTTTTATTGCTACATTGTCAAGCACCGCTTTATCAAACATATCCAACAGTAAAATACGAACCTTGTTTTGCGTTTCATATCCAAAACCTTCTTTGTCTAAACTCACCAACTTTCCTCGAATCTGTAATGCCTGTATATCCTTTAACTTCATTCGTCCAAAATCAGGCTTAATATGCTTTTTATAAATTCCTTCATACTGAACTCTTGTACTTGGTGCAATAATTTTATATTTATGTATTTCCAGCCATTTATGATACCATTCATCTAATGTTATAGAATTATCTACAACATTCATCTGCATCTTATCTTCATAAATGGCTGTATTTAATTTCTCCCGTGCTTCTGTAATGGTTTTCCCATAAATATATCGTCTGACACCAAAACGATCATAAAATCTACCACAGTATTTACCATCTTTACGTTGATAAAATCCTGCTCCCAATTCTTTTCCTTTTAAACTTTTACCCATTCATATCACACCCTTCTAATAGATATGAACTGATAAATATTAGGTCTATTCTTTTATCTTTGTACATTTTTAACCAGTAAGACTCCCCCCTTTGTGTTCTATTTTCTCCTGTAACCATTGATCCAGAAGTTTTCTATCGGCATACCACCGATATCCAATCTTCATAGAAAATGGACAATTTATATTTCTCATTATCTCTCTGGTCTTTGTCTCTCCTACCCCTAAATATTCACTTACTTCTTTTAAACTTAATAACGCCTTGTTAATAATATCACCCTCTTGATGTCATAATTCTAGTTTTTCTCCTTCTAAATAGTATTTTATGTAATCATCATATAACTGTTTATGTGTTTTATTCATTTTCCCATTCTGAACTAATAATTTAATATAGTCTTTATTTTCTACTTCTCCTATTTTTTCAAATAGTTTTAATGATGGTGCGACATAGGTAGTCAACCAGTTCCAAATTTTCTCCAAACTTTTCTTTTGAGGTTCCACTCTTAACTTTACCTTTTTTATATCTTCCATCAATTCTGCCCATGGTTGATAGGTGGGATAAAGACGTTTTCTCATAGTTTTACTATTTAATGGTCTATAAACAAAACGAATTTTTTCATTTAGTATTTGTAATGCTACCTTTCCCACATCTTTGTTCTTTAAAAGTTCGTGGACTGCACTTACTGCTCGCTCTTGTCGAAACCTCAGTTCATAACGATTCCAATTTGTATCAAGTTCTTTCCCATATTTTTTGTTTTGTTCATATCCTTTTTCATAAAATATAACTCTGAAATCACTCGCTTCGCTGCCAAAATATAATGATTTGCCTCTATGCATTAGTCCATCTTCCACAAGTTCATCTGAATTATGTCCATCTATCATTCTTAATCGACTGGATACAAGTCCTTGATTTGCCAACCCAACCAATTCAGGAATGTTAAGATATGTTTTCCTATCATCAATCGCTAAATCCAAGCGTGGAAAATTCACCTCATATTTACAAACTCTTTCTAGGAAATCAAACCATGTTTCCTTATTAAGTTTCAGAAAGTTTTCATAGTTTCGGCATCCTGATCCGCACATTAAAATCTGGAATCCCTCATATTGGGCTTTCCCTGTAGGTTTTAGTATTTTAATATTGTCAAACCTTGCCACTAATTTGTGTCCCTGTATTCCTCCTCCTTCTTGATTCAATCCCATGAGATGCAAAGGTATTTTTAATATATCCTCTATAATCTCATGAAGTGAAATATTTTTAATTGTTATCTGACACCAATCAATTAATACAGACAAATTTTCTTTCTGCCGTATTACCCCCCTGTTAGTAAAGGGGGGTTCATTAAATTTTCCTTTACTATCATTGCTCATAAATCTTTATTCCTTCCTAAATGGCGTTGCCATTGCCGATGAAATCTCTCCGCTTTTGTTCCTTTCACGCTGTACGGAACAACACGGGAGATTTCACAGCATATCAACTTATGCGGATTTCCCCGTAATGGGGTGGATTCCTTTACATGTAAATCTTTCTACCAAAACTGGATAATTTCCTCTCTGGATATATGGAGCATATACTGGATCTTCCAATTCTACAATCGAATACGGCTCTATATCCGGTTTTTCTGTAGCTTCCAAGCGAATATCAATACTATTTCCAAGTTTGATACTGCCAAGATGCAATTTTAATGCTTCAATCTCATCGGTCCTCCTTCTAGTTTCCTTATCATAGTGGTAACAATAATCTGCACCCATGTATCTTAGTTCTCCAAAAACATCTTTAATTTGCTCTTTTGTTAAGTTAATTATCATGAGTTATTCCTCCCCCCGTTAAACCGATAGGACAGTCTAATATTATTATATGTTCACATTTCATAAATTTAAGGATCCTTGTAGTTTAGTAATTTATGAACTACAATAATGTTATCATACCAATACATCATTATCAATAAAAAGTTTAGTAATTTAGAAATTTTTTATTTTATTTTTATTATTTTCATGATATAGTATCTTTAACGATACTAGTCCCATCTTCTTTTAAATTGGAGGAGAACAATAATGAATACAATTCCAAAACGAATCAAACTTGCAATGGAAGTTAGAAATAAAAAACAGATAGATTTAGTCCGTGAAACCGGAATAAGCAAAGGTGCTCTAAGTTCCTATTTATCCGGATTATATAAACCTAAACAAGATAAATTACAATTAATCGCCAATGCTCTTAATATAGATGTAAAATGGCTTCTAGGCTACAATGTCCCCATGCAGGCAACTCCTTCAAAACATCAATGTGAAATAAATGACAAACCATTTCCAGAATATGTTTTCTACAATGATGCCGGGGCAGAATATTTGCTCGAAGGATTAAATGACGTATATATAGGTCTAATGAATGAATATGCGGCACTTATTCCCAGATTTTATGTTCTCGTTAATCGCTCTTTAAATGAAATGCATATATTACCTATATTCTTACGAGAAGATCGTTCTAAATTTTATACCTGTCCCTCAGAACTTTTTCACTCAGACAAGCATAAAATCTTCACCAGAGATTTTGAAAGCATTAACATGGAAATTATGACTTCTCATATTATTTATTATGGAATAGATACAGAAAATTATAGCCCTTTAATCACCAATCTTGCTTATTCACCAGGAATAAGATGTTACGAATATATCACTGAGTCCTATATGGGACCAGTAAAAGAATTTATGAGAGAATTAGAAAAAGAAGCCTTTTTTATAAAACAAGAGCCATTATCAAAATAATAATAAGACATACAGTATCTCCAAAATTTACTTTTTACTCAAAAAAAGTATAATTAACAAGAGGACTTGAAAGGTTCCTGACCTTCCAAGTCCTCTTTGTATATTCTATTCTTTGGCCCAATCCGTTCCGTAAAGGGCTGCCCTACGGCGTATCGGCTCTGCCTTGTCCCTTTACCTCACTAGCTATTCATTAGAATTTCATTTTACTTGTTATAAACTATCTGAATCATCTTCAAATTTTTTTGTAATTTCATAATATACATTTCTAATTTCTCCAATCCATTTGTGAATAGCGACCATGAAAACCAAGCTTTTTTCATCATAAAACAAACATAAATAATTTCTCGTTGATTCTTCTAATATAATAGCAGAATGTTCTCCTGCTAAATTCAAACCAAATGGTGATTGTCCAACTAACGAAAACATTTCATCAGCAGTAGGATTAGAACATAAAGTCTTAGAGATTCCTTGCGGAGTAGTATGTAACAATTTACAAGCCAATTTATATTGACCATACCATATATCTGCGTAATTTTTTTCAAACTTACATTTTTCAAAGATTTTTTTGAAAGATATTCTCTCATTTTTATCAAATCTATTTGAGTATCTTACCCAGCTAAAATCGTCCTTTGATTTTATGTCTTTATTTTGTGCTTCATAAAATGCCTTTGCTGTTTGCTCATTACTCTCAAAAATAAATTTACTAAATATGCTGTTTTCGAACATATTCCTAAAAAGCATAAATGCCTGATCTCCAAATCCATTCTGCATTAGACATAATATAGATGCATAGGTTTGAAGATTTCTATTAGCCAGCAATTGTAAGACTTTACATTTATATTTGTTACCTGACAAATCGTCTTTATGTTCTGTTTCCAATCTTCTACTATAGCTATCTAATTCATCTAAAATCACAGAATATAATAAGTTAGACAACTCGAAACCATGTCCCCAGATACTCTCCAAATATTTTTGAAAATTAAAATTCTCTTCTTGATCTTCTTTATAATATTTTGAACATTCATCTAGCCAAAAATTAAATACTTTTTCTGGAACACTATTTAGCAATACCCTATACATCTTGGTTTGGTAATCTTCTGTCAAACACTTATCAAATTGTTCATCAAATTCCTTTTGGGTCTGACAAATCCCTGATAAATAGTCTGTCATGCTCTCTATGCACATATTAAACAAGTAATCTTTATCCATATTTTCTCCACAAACTTTATCAACTTGCAATATATTCAAACCTATAACTAAACTGACCCTAGTCGAAACAGATTAACTATTATTTGAATTAGGCAAAAACAATTATAACAACTGACTAATTTCATACAAAATACTGACAGCGTCTTTAAATCCCTGATAATATGCTACTCTTCCATATTCAGCCCCTCTATGACTGCTTGCACATAAAGCACTATCTATAGCCTTCCACTGTTCTTTGCTTAAATTTATTTTATCTATGTTAATTGCTTTTTCACAAGTTTCTTTGCTGATCTCCTGAAATCTTTTACTTCTCTTTAAAGTTTCTTCTAATGCATTATCAATTCTGTTTTCAAAAAATTCATTTAACAAAAATCCTGTTTTTTCTTTTTCATTATCAGTTAAATTACGCATATTAAAATTCCTTTCCTTTAGCAATTAAAAAACAATTATCTCTTACTGAAAACTTTATACACACATTATACTCGGATTTTCGTACATATTCAATATACGAGTATAATCTTACAATTGTTTTATAGAGCAAAGGAAAGGAAAATCAAATGATCAGTTATGAACCTCTCTTTAAAACAATGTCACAAAAACAAATCACCTCTTATGCTTTGTTTAAAAAGGGCTTTTCTAAAGCCACTTATTATTCAATACAACAAGGTAACAGCATCAGTACAAATACAGTTGACCAACTATGCAAATTATTAGACTGTCCTGTCTCTGATATTCTTGAATACATAAAGGACAATGAATAAAAAAGATATGTACCAATCTTCGTACATATTCAATTTACGAGTATATCCGTATACTTAATAGTATGAGGTGTATGTATGATTAGCTATAAACCATTGTTTCAGACTATGAAAGAAAAAAATATAAGTTCTTATGAACTCTCAAAACGTGGATTTTCACGTTCGACCTATTATGCTATAAAACATGGAAAAAGCATTACGACAAATACGATTAACCAATTATGTAAAATCCTCCACTGTGAAGTCTCAGACATAATTGAATATACAGAAAACACTTAGATTATTGTGCTTAATTAGACAAAAAAGACAGATATAGCTTTTTATAAGTTATACCTGTCTTTCTTCATTTCAGATAAAAAATCACCTAATATTTTGTCAGTTCATAATAAATAACTGTACTCCCTTATAAGAGTTTTCATACTCCCTTTGTACTCCCAATTTCACGATAAAGTACGATATTCTGCACTATTTTATGATAATTCATATCTCTGACAAATCCTCTGCAACACTGCATAAAACCTTTGTTTCCTACAAATCGTAAGGGGTTGCCTGATACACATAATAATTCAGCCAATTATAATACATGGCATTGGCATGGCATCTCCACGACTTTACAGGCCCCTTTTTCGGGTCGTCATCCAGGTAATAGTTTTTCGGTATCTCAGGGTTTAATCCGCGGTTTATATCCCTTATATATTCCTGATGCAGAGACATGACATCGTACTCCGGATGCCCTGTGACGAAGATCTGGCTCCCGGTCTCGTTTAAAATCAGATATGGCCCCGTCTCCTCGGATTCCGCCACAACCGTCAGCTCCCTGCACTGTTTGATAGCCTCGCCGTCCACACCGGTATTTCTGGAATGAGGGACAAAAAAGTAGTCGTCAAACCCTCTTACCAGCAGCGTCTTTTTGTGAAGCGGATAGTGCCGATACACACCGGAAATCTTTTGGTCCAGAACGTTTTTCTTAACCCCATAGTGATAGTAAAGCCCTGCCTGGGCAGCCCAGCAGATATGTAAGGTGGAAGTGACATTCTCTTTCGTCCATTCCATGATCTCCTCCACTTCCTTCCAGTAATCCACTTCTTCAAATTCTTTCAGCTCCACGGGAGCACCGGTTATGATCATTCCGTCAAATTTTTTGTCCCGTACCTCATCAAAGTACACATAAAATTTCTCCATGTGGGATTCCGGCACATGAGTGGGCTCATAAGAGGCTGTCTTTAAAAATGTAATATCGATCTGCAGCGGAGTGTTGGAGAGACTCCGGAGCAAATGCAGCTCTGTATCCAGCTTATTCGGCATCAGATTCAGGATCGCAATCCTAAGCGGCCGGATATCCTGCGTCACCGCCCGGTCTATATCCATCACAAAGACATTTTCCTCCTCCAGGATGGCCCTGGCCGGCAGGTCTGTATCAATTCTAATCGGCATATTTACACGCTCCTTTGTTCTCTACTTTTTCTTCTTTTTAATTACGAAACCTTTTGTCTTTACAATCGTGCTTCCGGAAGTAGTATTGTATTTTATGTAAAGACATCCTTTAAATCCTTTTTTTACCCTGACCTTCTTTCCGGTCTTCCATCGGTATTTGGCACTGCTTTTCCCCTTTTTGACCAGCTTGTACTGGACATTCTTAGTCCTTGTAAATGACTGGGGTTTGGCCTTAATTGAGATTTTCAAAGGTTTCTTTTCTTTGACCTTATACTTGTTTTTCGCATTGACTGACACGATAGACAGTTTTTTCTTCCCGCTGGACTTCACCGACATCTTTTTCAGGAGCAGTGATGACTTCTTGGAAGAAACATAAGTGCTGGCCCTGGCCGGCTCATTTTTATTTCTGGATGTGCTGACGCTCAGCCTGCTTCCATTGGAAGTAACGATAATATTGCCATTGTCGCCCGTAGTATAAATATTAGACTTGGCAAGTTCCCTCGTGATCAGACCGGACGGCACTCTGTCCTTATTTCGGTATCCATTGCTGATAATCGATATGGCCGGCTGTACTTTGTCAAAAAATTTCTTGTGATTCGATGAAAACTTCCCTTTCGCATCTTTATTGCGCACATCCTCATATCCGTGGTGCGGCACCTTCAGAACCTGGGATTTGAGTTTAAGTCTCTGGTTTATCATATCGTACTCGGACTCCTGCTGAGTATCCCCGGTCATCAGAAATGAATTTTTTCCATAAGTAATTCTGCATACAAGGGAAAATTTATTGACCTGCCGGGAATTAAAATCAACTTCCCGCCCATATTTAAAATTGGTCCGTCCCGGTGAATAAAATGTAAGCTTTGCGTTTCCAAGATATATAGATAATTTCATCCGCGGTACAACAACCGGTATTCCTCGCTTCTCTATCAGTTTATTGACGGCGCGGTAGATTTTTGAGCTGTAAATATCATCCTCGCCCGAATAATGATAATAAACCGGCTGCCGGGTCGCATAGACCCTTCCCACAGAGATCGATCTGTCCTCCAGTATGGAAATAAATCCTCCGATGTGGTCCTTGTGCGGATGAGTCATGATGACAAATTCCAGCCTGCGGATTTTATATTTCTTTAAGTAATTATGTACTCTACGGCTGACATCTATGGTTTTTCCTCCCAGAAGCTGTGTCGTCTGAGGACCTGCATCGATCAGTGCATACTTTGCGTTCTTTCCTGATCCATACTGAAGCAGGGCACCGTCTCCGGTGCCTACCTCGATAAAATGCACTTTAAATGCAGCTGCCGCTTCTGCCTGTTTCTCATTTCCCATCCATACGGCCGCAGATGTCATGACCATCACCGCCGCCAGCATCCATGAAATTAACCTTCGTTTCATTTTCATCATTCCTTACTTTATCATGTCCATAAATTCCTCTTCTGTTATGATCGGTATGGAAAGCTCCATGGCCTTTTTGTTTTTGGATGAAGTGGAATTTTTATTGTTGTTGATTAAATAGTCTGTTTTTTTCGTCACAGAGCCGGTCGCTTTTCCTCCCAGCAGTTCGATCTGCTCCTGGAGCTGCTTTCGGTTTTCGTAGTGCTCTAAAGAACCGGTGATGACAAAAGTCTTGCCGTCCAATATTTTCTCTATCTTTTCGGGCTGCTTCTTCTCAATCTCCACGTACTGAAGCAGTCCATCCACAGTCTGCCTGTTGTTTTCCAGACGGAAGTATCCGCTGACAGCATCACCGATGACCGGTCCGATACCGTCAATGACTGTGAAATCATCGGCATCCGCATTTCTGATGGCATCCAGGTCATCCTCAAAGTACCGGCAGATCAGCTTTGCATTGGACAGACCTACATTGGCGATGCCAAGGCTGTACAAGAACTTAGGAAGTGTCACTTTTCTGGCTCTTTCAACGGCATCCACCAGGTTATGAAAGGACTTCTCCCCAAAGCCTTCCATCTCTATTATCTCTTCCATGTGATCTTTCAGGGTAAATAAATCGTACAGTTCGTTTAAAAGACCCTTGTTCATCATCTTATGCAGAGATGCCTCTGAAAGTCCGTCCACGTTCATTGCATCCCTGGATACAAAGTGCGAAAACAGCTTAATTTTTTTAGCACTGCAGAATTGATTCGGACAGACCAGGGTGCGGATCCCGTTTTCTTCCTCGATTTCCGTCTTTCCTCCGCAGGCCGGACAGGTATCCGGGATCGGTGCATCGCCGCTTCTTGTCTGATTTTCTGCAAGCTGCGGAATGATCATATTGGCCTTATATACGGAAATCTGATCTCCTACGCCAAGTTCCAGTTCTTCCATCACGCTGATATTATGGAGACTTGCCCTGCTGACCGTAGACCCCTCTAATTCCACAGGATCAAAGATCGCTACAGGATTGATCAGTCCTGTCCTGGACGGGCTCCATTCGATCTCTTTCAGTGTAGTCTCCGCAATCTCATCCGCCCATTTAAAAGCGATGGAATCCCTCGGAAATTTGGCTGTCGTCCCAAGGCTCCTGCCGTATGCAATATCATCATAGATCAGCACCAGTCCGTCGGAAGGCTGATCATTGGTCTCAATGGCCTGCGAGAAGCGTTCCACTTCCTCTGCCACCGTATCTTTCGTCACTGCCACATAATCCACGATATCAAAGCCAAGAGATCTTGCCCAGATGAATTTCTCTTCTACAGAATTATGAAAATCCACATCCGGAACATCCCCCACGGAAAAACCATAAAAGCGGACATTCCGTTTGGCTGTCACTTCATTGTTCAGTTGCCTGACAGAACCGCTGCAAAGATTCCTCGGATTTTTATATCTGCTGTCCAGGTCTTCCATCTCTTCGTTCATCCGCTCAAAATCAGAATAATGGATCACGGCTTCTCCCCGGATTACAAGGGTTCCTTTGTATGCGAGCTTTTTGGGCAGATTTACAAATACCTTTGCATTGTTTGTGACGACCTCTCCCACTTCCCCGTTTCCCCGGGTCACGGCTTTTAATAGTACGCCGTCCTGGTACGTAAGGACAATGGTAAGCCCGTCCAATTTCCATGACAAAAGGCCCTTTTGGTCTCCCAGCCATTCTTCCAGCTGTCCCACCTCTTTTGTCTTGTCCAGGGAAAGCATCGGGGAGGAATGGGGTTCTTTTTCCAGTGAAGTTAAAAGCTCATATCCCACATGGACAGACGGGCTGTTGGCCAGCACCGTATCTGTCTCTTTCTCCAGCTCCAAAAGTTCATCATAAAGCTTGTCATATTCAAAATTACTCATGAGCTCTCTGTTTTCCTGATAATAGGCTTTGGATGCCTCACTCAGGATATGGATCAGCTCTTTCATTCGGTCAAACTTATCTTTCACGGATCAGTTCCTCTTTTAACTTTTTTATTTCCTCCGGCGTAAGCTTCCGGTAGGATCCTTCTTTCAAATTGCCGAGCCTGATATTCATGACCCGGACTCTTCTTAGTTTGGTAACCCTGTATCCAAAATATTCACACATTCTGCGGATCTGCCGGTTTAAGCCCTGGGTCAGGATGATCCTGAAGTTCTCGGGACCTTCTTTTTTGACCGCACATTTCCTTGTGACTGTGTCAAGCTCTGAAAGGGGCACACCGTTTCTCATTCCCTGGATAAAGTCATTGGTGATCCTTTTGCTGACTTTCACTTCATATTCCTTTTCGTGATAATTCCTGGCCTTCATAATCTCATTGGCGGCTTCCCCGTCATTGGTCAGCAGTATCAGCCCCTGGGAATCCTTGTCCAAGCGGCCCACAGGATAGATTCTTGAGGGATAACCGACGGCGTCAATGATATTGTTGGCTTCCTCTTTGCTTGATGTACAGACGATCCCTTTCGGTTTATTGTAGGCCAGATATACGGTCTGACTGCTGATCCGAACCGGTTTCCCCTCAAAACAGACCTCCTGGCCTTCAAAAACCTTCGTCCCCGGCAAAGCCGTCTTACCGTCCACCGTCACCTTGCCCTGCTCTACATAAAAATCAGCCTGCCTTCTGGAACACACGCCTGCCTGACTTAAAAACTTATTAATCCTCACGGCGGAGTTTTCATTCCGTCTCTCTTCCTTCATCGTTTCTCCCATATCCTTAAAAATGTCATACTTAATAATTGTATCACGATTGCCTGAAAATTGCACGTCTCTATAGACAGTTCCCGGATCATCCGGGTATTTTATATTTCCTGTGCAAAATACCCCAGCTCCCCCAAAACTTCTTTTGCTTTTTCGATCAGTGTATCATCATCTTCCGGAAGGATGATACTTTTGTCACTCAGTTCAACTTCCGCTTCAATGCCCGCGTCCATAAGACCTATCTTTATCCGGTCCACACAGTGGTCGCACAGCATCTCATCGGACTTTAAAACCTTCATCTGTTTCCTCCTTCATGATCACATCCTATAATGCTCTTATGCTGTCATCGCTCCCATTTGTCACAGAGAGCATTGATCTGATCCGCAAATCTGGCCAGATCCTTGTTGGCCCCGCCTTCACTTTTCCGTATGACAGACATCATGCGCTCACCTGCAGCCAGCAGCCTTGCAAATACAGCATTGGCTCTTCTCGTGCTCTTCCTGCTTTCCGGCACTTTTTTCGGCGCAACTCTGAGCTCCCACTCTCCTGCGGCCAAATCAAAAATATCTCCGCTGTACGGTGCTTCCGCCTTCCTGCCGCATTCACTTTCCAGGTATTGGGCAAAGCTATCGCAGGTTTCATCCTCTCCGTGAACGATAAAAAATTTTTCAGGCTGGTCTTTAAAAGCCTCCGCCCAAACAGAGAGTCCTTTTTTGTCCGCATGGCCGCTCATTCCTTCCAGGCGCACCACATCGGCTTCCACTTTGATGGTCTCACCGAACAGCCGGACTTCTTTCGTACCTTCCACAAGAGCACGGCCCAATGTGCCGTAAGCCTGGTATCCGACAAACACAATGGTATTTTCAGGCTTCCACAGATTATGCTTTAAATGATGCCGTATCCTTCCCGCCTCACACATACCGGAAGCGGAGATGATCACCTTCCGGTCTTCATCAAAATTGATCGCCTTGGAATCATTGCTTGTGATGGATAATTTCAGATTGGAGAAAGTGATCGGATTGATGCCCTGATTGATCAGTGCCATGGCATCCTCATCAAATGTATCATGTATGTTTTCCTGAAAAACGTTGGTGGCCTCCACTGCAAGAGGACTGTCTACATACACGGCAAAATCTCCGTGGTCCTTCACCCTGCGCTCCTCTTTGATCTGGCGGATATAGTACAGAAGCTCCTGGGTCCTTCCAACCGCAAATGACGGGATAACTACATTTCCGCCCCTGTCAAACGTCTTCTGAATCAAACCTGCAAGTTCACCGACGTAATCGGGATGACTTTCATGAAAACGGTCTCCGTATGTGGATTCCATTACCACATAATCTGCACTCTCCGTATAATGGGGGTCTTTGATCAGAGGCTGGTTGTTATTCCCGATATCACCGGAGAAGACAAGCTTTTTCTGCGTGTCCGCCTCGGTGAGCCATACCTCAATGCTGGCGGAGCCGAGCAGATGTCCTATATCTGTAAAACGGACGCTGATGCCCCGGCTCAGTTCTAATTTCTCGTTATACTGACAGCCTATGAACTGCTCCATAACACTTACCGCGTCATCCATCGTATACAGAGGAGGCTCTTCCGGCTTCCCCGACCGTCTGGCCTTCCGGTTTTTCCACTCCGCCTCAAACTCCTGAATATGGGCGCTGTCACGGAGCATGATGTCACAGAGTTCTTTGGTAGCCTTTGTGGTAATGATACTGCCCCTGAAGCCATTGGCATATAAAAGCGGAAGCAGTCCCGAATGATCAATATGGGCGTGGGTCAGCAGCACAAAGTCAATTTCTGACGGATTCACCGGAAGTTCTGCATTCTCATAAACATTCTTTCCCTGCTCCATTCCATAGTCAACCAAAAAACGCTTCCCACACGCCTCCACGTAATGGCAGCTGCCCGTTACTTCATGGTCTGCTCCGATAAACATTAATTTCATAGTTATACCTCCTCGGTAATATATACGGCGTCCAATGGTATCAGTTCTCTCAGACACGGATGCCTCTCCAATACTTCCTCCCCGCCGTATCCAAATACTGCTTTTGAGAAATCACCGATCGACAGCTCTCCCACAGCTTTTTTGGATGAAGGGCGGATTTCTGTCCCGTCTTTTGAGGCGGAAAACAGGAAAGTTCCGTTATTCTTCCCGATCACAGGGTCCGTTACAGTAAGAATAAATTCTGTTTTTTTTCTGCTCTTCAGGCAGCGGCACAGCGCCTCAAGGGATGTAATTCTGAACATGATCTTCGGGACCTTTTTCCCCTGTTTCAGACAGCCCGCGGATATCTCGATTTTATTGTCCGGAAATGTTCTGCTGATCATCTCTAAAAATCTTTTCTCATCTGTACCGAATCCCAACCGTATATATACTGTATCTTTTTCTTTTCCGTATGCAAAAACTCCGGTTATCTCACCGTGCTCTCTGAACACCATCAAGTCTCCGTCCTGGCTTTTTGCTTCCCTTGCCGCCTGCTGTATATAATCCTGATCTATCACCGTATAAATATCATATGACCGGATCTGCCGGTTTAAGAACCGAAGTACTTCCTGCATATCATCTCCCTGGAACTGTTCCGGAGAACCTGTAACTGCGCCCGCTTCCCCTGTGATCTCTGTCTCTGCCCAGTCCATCACAAACACAAAGTCGAAAGGTTCATAGTAAGCCTTGTCGGCAGGTATCAGATATGTGAACGGCTCACCTCGCTCTGCCATATCATTGAGGACCCTGCAAAGCATTTTTCGCATGACGCCTTTTCTCCTCATTTCTTTCCTTGTGGCCACAGCCACGATATAATGTGCATCAAATTCTTTGTCTGAGATCTTCATGCGGTACGGATTCAGGTGGATCATTCCCTGCAGCCAGACGCCGTCCCATGCCATGAGCACCTGATTTTTAGGATAGATCACATCAAAATAATACTCCGCAAACTTTTCAGGGTCCTTAAAAATATCCTGATACATCTGAAAAATCAGATCCCTGTGGCTTTTGTCGTCATAAACAAGTTCCATCTATTCCCCTTTCCGGCATCCCTGGCATCCCTGACATCCGGTCTGTGCGCCCGGCCTCAATACGTCTTCATAGATATAATTATCTACTGCAGTCAGCATGCAGACCGCCTGGGCGCTGATCCCAAGTCCTTCACCGGTAAATCCCAGATGTTCTTCCGTGGTCGCCTTTACGTTGACCTGTCTTCTTCCGACTCCGAGTGTCTCTGCGATCTTCTCTGTCATATCTTCAATATAGGGCGCCAGCCTGGGTCTCTGTGCGATCACAGTGGCATCTACATTTTCAATCAGATAACACTCTTTCTCCACCAGTTCCCTGACCTTCTTTAACAGTTTCATGCTGTCCACACCTTTATATTTGGGGTCTGTATCCGGAAAATGCCGGCCGATGTCCCCCAGAGCCGCGGCTCCGAGCAATGCGTCACAGATGGCATGCAGAAGCACATCTGCATCTGAATGTCCTAACAGTCCTTTTTCGTATGGAACATGCACGCCTCCTAAAATCAAAGGACGGCCCTCTACTAACTTATGCACATCATATCCCATTCCAACTCTCATATCCCATACCTCGCTTTCATATTTTTCTGTCATCTATATAGAATATCTCATTTTCTTTATTATAATATAATTCCATGCAAGATACAAAAAAAAGACATGTTCTAAAAAAACATGCCTTTTCATAGCGATGAGCAGATTCGAACTGCTGACACTACGGGTATGAACCGTATGCTCTAGCCAACTGAGCTACATCGCCATATCCTTATGCGTTCCGCATAAAGAATGGGACCAATAGGGCTCGAACCTATGACCCTCTGCTTGTAAGGCAGATGCTCTCCCAGCTGAGCTATGATCCCTTGTCTCGCGACAAAAATTAGTATATAAAATAATGCGAAAAATGTCAACAACTTTTTAAATTTTTTTTAAAAAAGTTTCCAGATTCACGATTTCCTTGAAAAACAAAGCAGACAAATCCACCTCATCGCCTGAAGCCTTTCACTCTTATTATTAAAGAAAAAATACAGCCTGACCGCGTCTGTCCGCGGTTCAGACCGTATTGCTTATTGCTCAGTTTAATCTTTTAAGAAATCAGACAGGGTAGGTCCCTGGCTCTTTTCCATCGGATGGGTCATCTCCCAGAAGGTCTGGCTGATCGCCTTCGTCTGCAGTTCATCCACAACCGTCTTCAAAGAATAATCTTTGATCACCTGTTCTTTTAATTCTACGGATACATGATCCCTGGAATCAATATCCAACAGAGTCACAAAGCTTTCTTCCGTCACAATGGTTCCCCTTTTTAATGGAACAACAACGCTCTGGTGCTGCACCAGGACTGCTTTTAAGTCATTATAGCGGTGCTGTTTCTGCCGCTGTTCCTTTGTCTTTTCCGCATCTTCTCTTGACTTCTTGGCCTTCAGTGCAGCTTTCTCTTTCTTTCCGGGATTATAGATCTCCCAGAACGGCCCTCCTGCGGATGCAGATTTAGACTGCTCGATCACATCTTTTAAACGGTACTTGTATGTACTGCGCTGTCTGCTTCCCACGTCTGCAACCGTGACCTGGTCTTTGTCATCGATCGCCACCAGAGCTATAAAATGTCCTCCTTTGGTAAAATAGCCGGGTCCCATGAGACCGACTACCGGATGCTTCTTTTTAAGCGCATCCCTGATCTTCTTATAGTCCGTTCCGAGTCCATTGCAGCCCAGCTGATAATTTTTAGCCAGGGCCGGCACAACTTCATGAGCAGAACCTGCATTACTGTAATAACCATGCTCATATGCCCAGACAGTCGTGTCAAGCGGGGTTACCCACTTGCCGGTCAGCGAGGTAATACACACTGCCATGGCAGTAGGTCCGCAGCCGCTGCTCTTAATGCAGTAGCCATTCTGGTTCCAGGCGGAATCTCCCTGATTAAAATAGGTAAAACCTGCGATGGTTTCCTTCTTATCCTTCATGCTGAGACGCGTGTCATTGTAGATCTTGGGGATAATATTGGAAACTGTCTTTTCTTCCTTCAGATTCTTGTTCTTTTTCAGCTTTTTGACTTTGTTTTTCTGTTTGATCTTTTTTGTCTTTTTCTTAGAAGCCTTAGATGTCTGTTTCTTCTTTTTTGTCGTTTTCTGGTCCTTATGCGCCGTTGTCGTCTGCTGTTCCGTCGTCTCCTGCGGCTGTGCCGTGGTTGTGGCTTCTGTCTGTGCAGCCGTTGTCGATGTGCTTTCGGACGCTGTTGTCTGATCTGTTGCCGAGCTCTGTTCTGTTGTCTTTGCCGTTGCTGCCGCTTCCTGACCGTATGCAAACGTGTTGCTGCCCACTACAAGGCAGCCGCATAGTACAGCAGAGCAGATGGATTTCATGTGCTTGTTCATTCTGTATTCACTCCTTAGCTCACTCATTTATTCTCCATCCCCCGAAATTTATTATAATCCTTTTCTCACAATTTCTCAATGATACTCCCCATATTTTTCTTACGGACCGTAATTTTTTCTTCAATCCGCTCAGACAGCTCCGGAACATGGGAAATAATGCCGATCATCCTGTTTTTTCCGGAGAGCTCCTGGAGACAGGAAACTGCCTGTTCTAAGGATTCACTGTCCAGGGAACCGAACCCCTCGTCTACAAACAAAACTTCGATCTCAATGCCTCCGGCGCTGTTCCTGACAATATCCGATAGTCCCAATGCCAGGCACAGTGCCGCCTTAAAGGACTCACCGCCCGAGAGGGTTTTTACAGACCTGCGCTTTCCGGTATAATAATCCATTACTTCTATTTCTAAATTATCTTTTTTTCTGGCATCTGTGACTGTCTCACTCCGAAACATCTCATACCGCCCTCCGGTCATTTTCAGAAACCTGATATTTGCGGCCTTTAAAATATCCCGGAAATAAGTAATGAGAATAAACTGTTCAAAGGTCAGACGAAGTGCATTATTTCCGCTCAAAAGCCGGTCCACATCTCCCACAATGCCGTAACTCTCTTCAAGCTTTTCTCTCTTTTTCTGCTTCTCTTTTAAAGAACAAAGTGCCCTCTGTCTCTGATGCACAAGCACGGCAAGCTGTTCTCTTTCCTCCTCTGTTTTTTTGATCTCTTCTTCCAGTTTCTCCAGATCACCTCTTGAAACCTTCCCGCGTTCAAGCTCAGCCTGCTGTTTCTGCTTTTCCTCAAAATCCGCACGGCGTTCCTCCAGGAGAGTCCGCGTCTTGGAAAGCGCCGTTTCCGACTCGATGCTCTCTGCCGTCAGCCGGTCTTTCCCGGATTCATATTCTTCCAGCTCTTTTGAAAGCATGAGATGCTCCTCCTGGAGTTCCTCCGCTTTGCCCCACGATTTCAGCTGTTCTCTGAACGCCCTCATCTGGCCTTCTGCCTTCATCAGCTGTTCTCTGATGTCCACCAGACATTTTTCTTCCTCCTGTCTGGAAAGCTTTTCCGCTGAACAGGCTTCTTCTCGCGTGATCTCCTCATATTCAGGTTCTTCTCCGAGCTCTTCCTGTTTTCTTTTCCATTGTGTCTCTGCCGTATTCTTCTGTTCTTTCAATTCCAGCATTTTTTCATACCATTTACGGAAAAGTTCTTCTGCCTTTTCTGCCCGGTCTTTTTGTGCCTCCATCTGCTCCCTGTCCGGAGCTTTTGAAGGAACCCTGGCCGGCTTTGGATGCTCCATGGAACCGCAGACAGGACATGGTTTGCCTGCCCTTAAATCTTTTGCCAAAATGCCAATGCTGCCCGCATAAAAAGCGGACTGCATCTCCATATAGGTGCCCTGTTCTTCTTTCCTTAATGTATCTGCCCTCCGGTACTCGCATTCAGCCTGATCAAATTCATCTGAGAGACGCTTAAAAATCTCAGAAGAAGCCTTTGCCTCTTCCTCTGCTTCAAGCCATTCCTGGTAAATTGCCATCCTGGTCCTCTTGATCTGCCCGAACTCTTTCTGACTGGCTTTTTCATATTCTGTTTCCAGCTGTCCCAATCGTTCCAGTTGGTCTTTGATCTCCTTTAATGCGCCGAGACGCTCCTTTTTAAGATCCATCACATCCCTGAGGCTGTAAAGTTCTTGCTTCTTTTTCCGGATATTCTCACGCTTTTCTTTAAGCTTTACTAATTCCTCTTCCAGACTGCGGATCTGGGAAGCCAGAATTTCTGCCTCCTCAGATATTGTCTTCGACTGCTCAAAAATCTGTTTCTTTGAGTCAAACTCTTCTCTCTTATGCCTGCTGTTTATTAAAGCCTCGGCTGCCTGCTGTTTCTTTTCCTTGTAATCGGCCTTAAGATAAGCGATCACAGACGGGAAATCTTTGTTTTCCCTCATTTCTTCGTATGCCGGATCTTCTCCTGACAGTTTGGCCGCCTCTTCCATCTGATTTGTGATCTCACGTATTTCACCAAGCAGAGCTCTGGCTTTTTCACCTGCCAAAGCCTGGATTCTTTTATAGATCTGCGTATGAAAAATAGAGCGGAACACTTCTGCCCGGTCACTGGATTTTGCTATGAGCAGCCTTTGGAATTCCCCCTGTGCCAGCATGGAAATCTGGCGGAACTGGTCATAATCAATAGAGAGGAGGCGGGCTAACTCCTCGTTAACTTTGGACGTTCCCGCTTTTACAGTTCCATCAGGCAAAGTCAGCACAGCATCCTCTTTTTTTACCGTCATTCCCGAACCTTTTCTTTTGGCTCTCCTATATTTCGGATGGCGCTCTACCCGGTACTTCTCATTCCTGTGTGTAAATTCGAGGATCACATAGGTATCTTCCTTTTGTGAAGCGAAATCGCTCCTAAGATTTTCCTTCGTGCGGATGCTTCCGCTGACTTCTCCGTAGAGAGCATAGGTCAGCCCGTCAAATATTGTAGTTTTCCCGGAGCCGGTAGGCCCGGTGATCAAAAACAGTCCTCCCTGAAATTTTGAAAAATCAATCTGGTTTTTGCCCACATATGGGCCCCATCCGCTGATCTCGAGAAATAATGGCTTCATGAGTCCAATCCTCCTTCTTCCAGAAGTTTTTTAAGAAATTCCATCCTCTTTTCTTCTGCCTCACCGCAGGTCAGCTTAAGAAACGATTCCCCGAGTTCCAGCGGTGTCTTTTCACGGACATCGGCATAAACCTCACCGCCACCGGATCTCTGTTTTTTTTCCAGGTTCAGTTCCATAATATTCGGATAAGAGGCACGGAGCTTTTCCATAGGATCTGCAAGTTCCTCATCATCTGTCAGCACAGCGCTGATATAGTCTTCACAGTCGGCGGCCTCAACCACCTGCGGATCGAGTAGGTCTCCAAGTTTTCCTTTGATCCGGCGCATATCATGTCTGGGCCTGAGCGGGTAGACTGTCAGTGTTATATTGCCTTTTTCTTTCAATTCAACCAGCGTCACAGATTTCTTGTGAAATTCTTCAGAAAAAGAGTATTTAAGTAGGGAACCGCTGTATCTCACGGTCTCCCTTCCCGCTTTTTGAGGGCCATGGATATGCCCAAGTGCAGCATAGTCATAGTCTTCAAAAATGGTGTAAGAAATCTGTTCTGTCCCTCCCACACTCAGCAACAGTTCTGAATCAGACTGCCTGACAGGTTCCGTCCCTGTGACAAACTGATGGGTGACCAGCACATTCCGCTCTGTCCTGTCCACCGGATGACGGGCGAGGACGGAGCGCATGGCATCTTCATGTGTGCGGATCTCATCCTCAGGAAACAATGCTCTTGCCTCAGCCGGCTTAAAATACGGAAGCAGGTGCAGGCAGACCGGCCCGTATTCATCTTCCAGCCTGACAGCGGGGAATTCTTCTCTAAGCGTCCCTTCCATATAAATGTTCTGCTGTCCGAAAAGCTTCTGCCCAAACTCCAGCCTCTCGCCCGAATCGTGGTTTCCCGCCACTAAAAAAACAGGCACCATAAGCTTTGCCGTACCTGTCAGAAACCAGTCAAACAAGGTCACAGCCTCAGCCGGAGGAATACTCCGGTCATAAATATCTCCTGCCAAAAGGAGCCCGTCAACGGGCTCCTTCTCCATCAGTTCCAGTACCTGTGTAAGCACATGTCTCTGATCTTCTATGAAATTCATTCCATTTACTGTCTTGCCCAAATGCAGGTCAGCCATATGCAAAAGCTTCATGATCTTTCGTTCCCCTTTAGTTCAGCGCGAACCGCTCGATGGCATAGGCGACTCCGTCTTCCTCATTGGATTTTGTAACAAAGTCTGCTATATTTTTCAGTTCATCCATTCCATTCTCCATCACTACACCGAAGCCCGCTGCCTGAATCATAAATGTATCATTGGCTGCATCCCCGCACGCCATCGTTTCCTCGATCGGTATGGAAAGATGTTTTGCAAGCTGTGTGATCCCGTCTCCTTTGTCACATCCCATCTGAGTAATCTCTATATTATTAAACAGTGCGCTGGAAACGCTGGCAATCCCCAGATCACTCAGTTCCTTCATGACACGTTTTCTCTCTTCCAGATCACCAAAGAAGGCACTGATCTTTTCAATGCCGTCACTGTTTTCTTCCACATAGGCTTCCAGATCATTGATCTCCTGTCTGGTTCTTAAAATAAGGTCTTTCTGCTGGCTCTTAATATCAAAATCTTCTAAATGATGATAGAATTTTCCTTCCATATAGCCCTGGCCGTTCCTGTAAATATCTCTGGTACAATTATATTCAGTAAGTTTCCTGAGCAGAGTCAGAGCTGTCTCTTTCGGAATGTGGTTCTTGTATATAATTTTATCTTCCAAAGCGTCATAGATCGTCGCCCCATTGCAGCAGACGGCATATCGGACTCCCTCTAAATTCCTGATAAAATCTGGGATTGCTTTGTAAATCCGCCCTGTGGCCGGCACAATATGTACGCCTCTCCTCGCTGCTTCCTCAAGTACTTCCCTCGTATGTTCCGAAATCTGCTTCTGGTCATTCAGCAAAGTTCCGTCTAAATCCATGGTTACCAATTTAATCTGGCTCATAACTGTCCTCCCTAGGTAAAAAAGTAATGCTGTATCCGTATCTGCAGGCTCTCATTTCCCCTATATACGTTAATATCCGGATAGTAGGTGCAAGTGATGTACTGCTTTCCCTCTCCCATCTTTTCACGGAATATATCTTCCTCTTCAAAGATCATGCCCGTCATTCTTGTTCCCCTGTTACTTAAAAGCGACAGCCGGATTACATTTCTATTATCGCCGAATACCTGGATTCTTTCAATGAAAAGTTTTCTGTGGGCAAACAAAGGCCTCTTATTTTCCTTTCCAAACGGCTCCAGCACCGCCATCTGGCGCACCAGTTCTGCAGAAATATAGTCAATCGGCATACCCACATCGATCGAAACCTTTTTTATGAAATCATCCTCTTTAAGATCACAGCAGCCATTGATCCGTCTGCGGAATTCCTCCACTTTTGACTCATCTGACAGAGAACACCCTGCAGCCATGGCGTGTCCCCCGAATTTGGTAAAGACATCCTTCACTTCATTCATGGCTTCAAACATGTGATAGTTCTCGATGGAACGTCCGGAACCTTTGATCCCCTCTCTTCCTTTGGTCAGTACAAAAACTGGCCTGTGCACCTTGTCTTTGACCCGCCCGGCAATGATTCCCGCGATGCTCTCATGGCAGTCCGGAAGATAGATCACGAGGACCTTGTCTTCCCCGTATCCATTTTGTTCTATCTGATCCAGCGCTTTTTTGACTCCCTCGTTGGTCATTCCCTTTCTCTGGTCATTGAGCTCTTTCAATTCCTGAGCTGTCTCTTCTGCGGCGGCCATATCCTTTTCCATGAACAGTCTTAAAACCTTTTCCGCCGATTCCAGTCTTCCGCTGGCGTTGATGCACGGGCCGATGACAAACCCTAAATGATAAGAATTGACAGATGCCTCTTCAAGATTGTGTACCCTTAAAAGCGCCCTCAGACCAGTATTTTCAGTAATACCGATTCGGTTCAGCCCTTCTCTCACAAAAATGCGGTTTTCCTCCGTGAGATCCACCACATCACATACTGTGGCGATGGCCAAAAAACAGAGCAGCGGTTCCAGGTTCTTATCCTCCCTGCCCTCCATTCGGTAAAGTGCTCTCATGAGCTGAAACGCCACCCCGGCCCCGCAGAGCTGTTTATAGGGGTATACGCACGATTCCTGTTTTGGATTCACGACCGCATCCGCCGGCGGCAGGATCTCCCTCTTTCTGCCTTCTTCCATTTGATACGGAACCTCATGATGGTCTGTGACAATGACTTCTATGCCCAGATCTTTTGCTTTTTTTACCGGATCAAAAGCGGCGATCCCATTGTCACAGGTAATGATCAGTCCGACACCGTCTTCTTTGGCATTCACAGCCATCTCCGAATTCATTCCGTAACCGTCCTGGATGCGGTCGGGAATGGTAAAGTCCACACTCCCTCCGAGATCACTGAGGCCTTTCCACAATATATAATTAGATATCACCCCGTCCACATCATAGTCAGAGATGATCCTGATTCTTGTGCCCCCACGGATCGCATGATGGAGCAGTCTGCATGCTTCCGTTGCGTCCTTCATCATGAACGGATCTGAAATATCCGAAAGAGTCCCGGATAAGTACCTGCGTATCTCCTCCTCTCCCGTGATATCCCGGTTCCGGATCAGCCTGGCTATGACCGGATCGATGCCGAATTTCTCTCCGATCCGGATAAAATCTGCTTTCTTCTTGCTGATAAACCATTTTTCCATAAGTAACTTTTTGTCCCCTTCTCGTGATGTAAGAAAACTGCAATCAAACTTCTTGTCTGATCACAGTTTTCAAATGTTCTATCGGATTCCTTTTTTCTTTTTCTTCTTCTTTTTCTTAGGCTTTGGCGCAGCAATGGTCTCCTGCCCGTTTTCGGTCTCTGTTTTATGGTCAGTGACAGCAGCCTTCTGCTCTTTCTTAAACCCTGTCTTCATAAAGTACCAGAGCGGTCCCGTGATGCACACAGAGGAGAATGCCCCGCACACAACGCCGACCATCAGGGTCAAAGCGAACTGGCGGATGGATGACACTCCCATCAGGAACAGTACAAACACCATGATAAACGTAGTGAGCGACGTATTGATGGATCTGGTGAGTGTCTGGATGATACTCCTGTTTACAATGCCTTTCAGCTGTGTATTGTCCGCCTCCTGTATATTCTCCCGGATACGGTCAAATATGACGATGGTAGAGTTGATAGAGTATCCGATGATCGTAAGCATACATGCGATAAAGGTTCCCCCCACGGAGAGCCTTCCGATAGAGTATGCCGCAAAGACGATGAGCACGTCATTCAGCAGTGCGATGATGGCACTGGCTCCGAATTTCACATCTTTAAACCGGATGGCGATATAGATCAGCATACAGATACTTGCGATCACCACGGAAACGATTGCATCCCTCTGCATCTCATTGCTGATAGTAGAGCTTATATTTTCAGTGGCAACGGATTTTGCCTTAAAATCTTTCTTCATGGTATTCTCGATCTGCTTCCTCTGACTAAGGTTCAATTCCACAGACTTGATTACCATCTGATTATTTGCTTTTACTTTCTGTCCCTGGACCGAAGTGGATTTGCTGACTTTTTCGTAGGCAGATACTACCTTCTTCTCAAGGCTGTCGTCTACTTTTACACTCTTATCAAATGTAATCGTAGAAGATGTCCCTCCGGAAAATTCCAAATCAAAATTAAGCGGCGACCCAATCTTTGATTTATTGACCGGCAGGAATGCCAGACCTACAACGATCACAAGCAGCGCTGCCGCCATGCACCGTCTGCTGACTCCGATGAAATCCCGTTCTTTTAAAGCTCTCGCTTTTCCATAGAGTTTAGGGCTCCTCAGACCGAATTTGTATGCGGCGGTAACCAAAAACCTGCTGATGACCAGGGCTGTAAACATGGAAATCAGGACACTCATACCGAGTGTCTGCGCAAATCCCTTGACCGTTCCGGTCCCCTTAAACCAGAGGACTGCCACCGCGATCAGCGTGGTCACATTTCCGTCGATAATGGCTGAGGCAGCCTTGTGAAATCCCGACTTAATGGCAGTTCCCACATTTTTGCCAAGCGACACTTCTTCCTTGATTCTGGAATAAATGATGACATTGGCATCCACCGCCATACCGATACCGAGTATGATACCGGCCAGACCCGGAAGGGTCAGCGTCACATTGAATCCATTCAGCGCCAGCAGCGTCATGAGCACATAGATGGCCAGCGCAAAACATGCGATCACTCCCGGAAGATAATACAGGGCGATCATCAGTATACAGACTAATGCAAATCCAATGGCACCGGCTTTGACACTTGTCTGGATGGCATCCACTCCTAATTTGGCGGAAACCACATTGGAGCGCAGTTCCTTTAATTTTACAGGGAGCGATCCGATCCGGATGGAAGATGCCAGATTCTCGGCGGCTTCAAAGCTTTCCATTCCTGTTATGCTGCATTCTCCCTTAGTTATGACAGTCTGCACGTTCGGCGCACTGATGATCTGATTGTCATATATGATATAGATCGGTTTTCCGACATTCTTCTTTGTGGCATCTGCAAATGCCTTGGTTCCTTTCTTGTCGAACTCCAGGGCTACGATATAGTCTTTTGCCCCATTGTCTCCCTCGGTTGTCTGTGCTTTTGCGGATTTGACGTTATTTCCGGTCAGAACTGTCTTCATGGACTTGCCGTCCTGGACCATAAATGCCAGAGTTCCCGGCTGTCCCAGTTCATCAAGGATCTTATTGGCATCTGTCACACCCGGGATCTCGATGTTGATTCTGTTTTTACCCTGACGGTAGACTTCGGATTCTGTACTGTATCCTTCCACACGCTTCTGCAGCTTATATACCGTATCGTCAATGTTTTTATCAGATACATTTTTGCCGTCCACTTCATAGGTAATGCTGACTCCTCCGGCCAGATCCAGACCCAGTTCGATGTTTTTTGCACGGCCTATCTTGTTTTTCCCAAGCCCCTTTGCGGTGATAAAAACTCCAAACACACACAACGCGGCCAGCAGGATAATCCCGACAGCGTATCTTCCCTTCTTATTTTTGTTTGTCTTCATAAGTTTTCTGCTCCTTTATTCTTCACTCTGATCAGCCAATGCAGCCTTTATCATCAGTGCACACTCCACTCGCTTTCTCTCCAGCTTACAGCCCACTTCATAGGTACCGTTGATCGTACCGTTCAGTTTATGAGAGTTAGCACTGCATCCCCCGCTGCAGTAAAATCTGGCGAAACACTCCCTGCAGTCTTCTTTCGAGTAAACACTGGTCTTCTTAAACTCAGAGACAATATCACGGCGGGTGACTCCGTCAAACACATTTCCCACACAGAACTCATCTTCCCCCACAAACTGATGACACGGATACAGATCTCCCCACGGTGTCACCGCGAGATATTCGGTTCCCGATCCGCATCCTGAAAGGCGTTTTGCCACACAGGGTCCTCCGGTAAGGTCGATCATGAAGTGGAAGAACGTAAAGCCCTTCCCTTCTTTTTCCCGCCGGATGATTTCTTTTGCCAGAAGGTCATATTCTTCCATGATTTTTGGAAGATCGGCTTCTTTGATCGTGTACCGCTCCTCTTCGGGTCCTACCACAGGTTCCACGGAAATCTGGTCAAAACCTTCGTCTGCAAGGTGCAGCACGTCTTTTGAAAAGTCCAGGTTGTCATGGGTGAAAGTACCTCTCACATAATAACTTTTTCCGTTTCGCATCTCTGCAAACTTTTTAAATTTATCAATGATCAGATCGTAGCTGCCTTTACCGTTTCTGGTAGGCCTCATCTTGTCATGAACCTCTTTCCGCCCGTCAATGCTCAGGACCACGTTGGCCATCTCACGGTTTGCAAACTCCATCACATCGTCATCCAGAAGGACGCCGTTGGTCGTCAGAGTAAAACGGAACTTTTTATTGTGTTTCTCCTCCAGAGACCTGCCGTAAGCCACCAGCTGTTTTACAACTTCAAAGTTCATCAGCGGCTCCCCGCCGAAGAAATCCACTTCCAGGTTTCTCCTGCTGCCTGAGTTTTCAACGAGGAAATTCAATGCCTGTTTTCCTACCTCCAAACTCATCATCGAACGGTCCCCGTGATATTCCCCTTCTTCAGCAAAACAGTATCTGCACGCCAAGTTACAGTCATGGGCAATGTGCAGGCAGAGTGCTTTGACCACGGTGGGGCGCCTTTTGAACTCCGTTATGTAATCCTCATACTCGTCCCTTGTAAAGAGTGCCCCTTCGCTCTCCAGACGCCTGATTTCCTCATAGACTTCCTCGATCTCCCCGGCATCGTATCCGGAAAGTTCTTTTTGTATTTCTTTCAAAGTGTGGGTGCCGTAAAGCCCAACAACGTCATAGCTCAGATCATCCACGACGTGGACTGATCCGCTCTCCACATCCAGCACCATATTATATCCGTTATTTTTGTATTGATAAACCACGCTGCTTCTTCTCCTTTATCTGTCCTTAACGAAAAGAGACGGTTCAAAAAGGAACCGCCTCTCATTCTTCTGCTCTTTCCCACCGTGGGTTATTTGCTGTGTTCGCAGCTCTGGTTTCCTACGGTGCAGGATGTCTTGCATGCTGACTGACAGGATGTCTGGCACTCACCGCATCCGCCTTTCTTTACTGTGTTCTGCAATGTTTTATTCGTTAGAGTCTTAATGTGCTTCATGCCAAGTTCCTCCTTCAATATGAATCTCTCTTATTCCCTTTTTAACTTGCCCATTATATCATATTCATTTCGGAATTACAATAAGTTCTTCAGTTCATCGTAGAGGTGATCCGGGACCTTTAAATTGCCCCGTCCCGTCCCGATCTCAATGTCCGGTTTATTGCTCCCATGAAAGTCCGAACCTCCTGTGGCCAGCATCCCATATTTCCTGCACCATTGCCTGAGCTTCACGATCTGTCCGTGATGATGGGAAGAATGGTAGACCTCTATTCCCCCCAGGCCGTAAGAGATCAGCTCCCTGATCAGTTCCTCAAGATCCGCGTTGGAAAGATGATACTGAAACGGATGCGCCAGAACCGCAGTGCCTCCTGCATCTTTGATCAGCCTGACCGCATCCCCGGGCGCAAAATAAGGCTTTGGAATATAGTATTTGCATCCATCACCCACATATTTCTTAAATGCCTGATCTTTACTGGCACAATATCCTTCCTCGATCAGCACTCTTGCAAAATGTGCCCTGGTGATCACCGTCTCTTCGTTGCCATGCAGAAGTTTTTCGAGCGTCATCGGTATCCCGTCCTCACGGAACTTTTCAATCATGGAGAGATTTCTCTGCCTTCTACCTCTACGCAGCCCCTCCAGTGTTTCGAGGAGTTTCTGATCACAGATATCAATATTATAACCCAGTATGTGGATCTCGTGTTTTTCCGCCTCACATGAAAGCTCGATCCCCGGCATAAAATGAATATCTGTAAGTTCTCCCGAATAAAGGATTGGCGGAATTCCTCCGACTGTATCGTGATCGGTGAGTGCGAACGCATAAAGTCCCTTTTGTTTGGCTGCACGCAGCACCTCTGTCGGCTTCAGTGTTCCGTCCGAAGCATCCGAGTGCAAATGTAAGTCAATCATCGTCTGTCCTTTCTCTCTATGTGTCATAGAATGACCCCCTCCTGCATAAAATCTTACTAAAAGGAGGCATCCCATGGAAAATAAAAATATCGGTATTTCAATCTTAAAAAGCTTAATCTTTTCCTACATATTGACAGGAATTATTCTATGTATTCTGGCTTTTATTATGTATCAGACCGAAGTCAGCACAAAAGTGGCAAACCTTGGTGTAACCTTTACCTATGTGGCTGCGTCTGTATTTGCAGGGTTTATCATCGGCAAAAGGATGGGAAAGAGAAAATTCCTCTGGGGCCTGGCCGTAGGCCTTCTGTACTTTGCCGTACTCTTTCTGATCTCCCTTCTCCTGGATCAGAACCAGGCACTGATGAGCGGAGAGCGCATCACCGCAATGCTTCTGTGCGCAGCCGGAGGAACCCTGGGCGGGGCTCTGGCATAATCTTTTGCCGCCGGCAGCGGGCTCTAAGCCCCTGCCGGTATCTTCCATACTTCCTCCGCAATTCTCTTCATATTCCTGATCTTCTCCCACTGCTGTTCCTCTGTCAAAAATCTCTGTTGTTCTTCTGAGGCAAATCCGCACTGCGGGCTTAAGCAAAGCTGTGTCAGCGGAACATAGGAGGATGCTTCCATAATTTTCTTTTGAATTACTTCATCCTTTTCCATCACAGGAGACCTGGTAGAAATCAATCCAAGCGCAACTTTCTGATTCTTTATGTATCTGAGCGGCCTGAAATCTCCGGCCTGCGCACTGTCATTATATTCCAGAAAAAAGCCGTCCACAAGACAATTACCGAATAACTGCTCTGCCACTGCCTCATAGCTTCCTGATATCATACAGGCAGAATGGAACTTTCCCCGGCAGATATGAAGGGTCACCGCCATATCCTCCGGTTTCACTTTCAGCACCTGGTTGATCAGCCAGACATAATGCTCTGACAGGTTCTCTGTGTCAATCCCCCTGTTCCGATAAACCTCCCTCCGTTCCCCGGAACAAAATTCTCCCCAGGAGACATCATCAAACTGAAGGTATCTGCAGCCTGCATTGTAAAAAGCCCTCAGCGCTATTTGATAACTCTTGACGATATCTTCAAACAAAACTTTTTCATTCCTGTAAAGCGGAATCGACTGGTATGACTCAGAGTGTACACAGCAGATTAAATGGAACATAGCCGGTGACGGAATCGTCATCTTAGTCGCCGTATTCCCGGCAATCGACTTTAGAAACCGAAAATGGTTTAAAAACGGATGATTGCCGAAGCTGATCCTGCTGCAGACTGCAAGCGTCTCCGGCTCTGTCTCTTCTTCCCTGAAAATGTCCGGTCTCCGTTTATATTTCTTTCTCTCGATTCCGTTCAAATACCAAAGAAAATCCAGATGCCACCATCTTCTGTGCAGTTCTCCGTCGGTAACTGCCTTAAGTCCTGCTTCTTTCTGCTTCCTAACCAGTTCCCTGACCGCCTGATTTTCAACTCTCTTTAATTTTACTGCACTCATATCACCCTGTTTATACTGTCTTTTGGCAGCTTTCAATGTCTCTGTTCGCAAAAAACTGCCAACGATATCATAATAGTAGGGAAACGATGTCCTGTCCATGATCACTCCTCCTGGATGCTTCTGATAACCAACTTCTTTTGACTCACTCCTTCTTAAAGCGCCCTCTTGGGTACAGAAAAGACGGCGCAAAAAAGCGCCGTCCCTGCATATTAATCTTCTTTTGTTCCCTGATTCGGTTTCTCAACCTGAGAAATGGCAGCACGTTCCATAGGAATACGGCAATGTTTGTCATTTCCGAATTCTACAACGATCGTTTTGTCATCTACGACATCCACGATCACACCATAGAAGCCGCTGATGGTAAGTACACTGTCCCCAACTTCCAGAGAAGCCGCTAATTCCTTCATCTGCTGGTCTTTTTTCTTCTGCGGACGGATCAGTAAGAAATACATACCTCCGAACACAATAATAAGCCACAGAATCATACTAAATTGTGATTGCATTTGTTCTTTTTCCTCCATTTAAAATAATAATATATCAAATTCAATTTCTTGAATCCTGATCACTTATTTTCCATACCAGAAAGCTTTCTCTCCTTGTACTCTCTGTATCGCCCCTGTTCAATGGCCTCCCGAATCTCTTCCATCATTGTATTATAAAAATATAAGTTATGCAAGACACACAGTCTCATACCAAGCATTTCTTTTGCCTTGAGCAGATGTCTGATATAAGCCCTGCTGAAGCTTCTGCACGCCGGACACTGGCATCCTTCTTCTATAGGCCTGTGATCCAGCTCATATTTTTTATTGAACAGGTTCATCTTGCCGTGGTTGGTATAGACATGTCCATGCCTGCCGTTTCTTGTCGGGTAAACGCAGTCAAAAAAGTCTACTCCCCGGTCTACCGCTTCCAAAATATTGGCGGGAGTGCCCACTCCCATCAGATAAGTAGGTTTTGCTTCTGGAAGATACGGGACGGTTTCATCCAGAATACGGTACATCTCCGCGTGGGATTCCCCTACCGCCAGGCCTCCCAGGGCATAGCCGTCAAGGTCAAGCCTGGAAATCTCTTTTGCATGAGAGATACGGATGTCTTCATAGGTTCCGCCCTGATTGATTCCAAACAGCATCTGATGCGGATTCACCGTATCCGGCAGACGGTTCAGACGATCCAGCTCTTGTTTACAGCGGTGCAGCCATCTGGTCGTGCGGTCCACAGAATCCTGCATGTATTTTCTCTCCGCTGGATGGGGCGGACACTCGTCGAAGGCCATAGCGATAGTAGATCCCAGATTAGACTGGATCTGCATACTCTCCTCGGGTCCCATAAAAATCTTCCGTCCATCGATATGGGAAGAAAAAGAAACACCTTCCTCCTTTATCTTACGCAGCTTGGCCAGGGAAAAGACCTGAAATCCCCCTGAATCTGTAAGGATCGGACGGTCCCAGTTCATAAACTTATGAAGGCCCCCGAATTCCTTGATCAGCCGATCCCCCGGTCTTACATGGAGATGATAGGTATTGGAAAGTTCCACCTGTGTTCTGATCTCTTTTAAATCATCTGTGCTCACTGCCCCCTTGATCGCAGCCACTGTCCCCACATTCATAAAAACCGGGGTCTCTATCGTCCCATGAACGGTCGTAAACCGTCCTCTTTTTGCTCTTCCGTCTTTTTTTATTAACTGATACATATATTCACCATTGTCCGTATATTTTTTTTACAGAGTCCATGCTGGCACTCAGATTCATAAGCAGCCCGTCTGCAATCGTGACCGCTGCCATGGATTCGACCACTACCACAGCTCTTGGAACAATCATCGGATCATGTCTTCCCCCGATGGAAAGGTCGATATCTGCTCCGTTTTTTCCTGCCGTAGGCTGGACCTTTGCGATAGACGGAGTCGGCTTGACTGCCGCCCGGAACACGACCGGGCTGCCGTCACTGATTCCTCCCAGCACTCCTCCTGAGTGATTTGACTTTTTTACAATTCTGCCTTCCCGATACTCATAAGCGTCATTATTCTGGGATCCGCTGGATGAGGCCGCCGCAAAGCCGTCACCGATCTCAAATCCCTTTACGGCACCGATCGAAAGCACTGCTTTGGCCAGATTGGCATCCAGCTTTTCAAACACCGGATCACCGATCCCGGGCTTTAACCCTTGAACGGTACACTCGATAATACCGCCCATAGAATCCTGCTCTCTCATCATGTGGTCCGCATATTCCTGCACTTTCAATGCTGCTTCTCTGTCGGGCATATAAAACGGGTTCCGGAAGATCTCTTCTATATCAAATCGTTTCTCGTCTGCCGTGATGCCGCCGATCTCTTTTGCGTATGCCGTTACCGTAATGCCAAGTTCCTTTAAGAGCTTGACGGCCACTGCCCCGGCAGCCACACGCCCGATGGTCTCTCTTCCGGAAGACCTTCCTCCGCCTCTGTAATCCCTGATTCCATATTTGGCATCATAAGTATAATCCGCATGCCCGGGCCGGTAAACATCTTTGATCTGACTGTAGTCTCTGGATCTCTGGTCCTTGTTATAGACAGCCATGGAAATGGGAGTTCCGGTAGTTTTTCCTTCGAAAACTCCGGACAGGATCTCTGCCTGATCGTCCTCTTTCCGGGGCGTCGTATATTTTGACTGTCCCGGTTTTCTGCGGTTTAAGTACTGCTGAATATCTTCCTTTGAAATAGAAAGTCCGGCCGGGCATCCATCTACGACGACTCCAAGCCCCTCTCCATGGGTCTCTCCCCACGTTGTAATTTTGAATAATGTGCCAATGCTTGAACCTGCCATCTTTTGATTCCTCTCTGAATTATAACTTAAGATTTGCCAGTAAGTCTCCGAGGCTGGTCTGTGCCTTTTCCTCTTCCTTATATTCAATTCCGGTCTCAACTTTTTCCGCCTCTCTGGATTCCTCCAGTACCTTCATGCTGAGACTGATCTTGTTGTCGGCGATTTTTAAAACCTTTACTTTGACCTTTTGTCCTTCTTCTACCATTTCTTTCGGGCTTTTAATTCTTTTTTCGCTGAACTGTGATATATGGATCAAACCGCTAAGTCCATCGCCAAGATCCACAAACGCTCCGTACGGCATGATATTTTCTACAGTACCTTCCAGCACCATGCCCGGACGCATCATGGCCATCTTGTGGTTAAGCTCCTCCTGAGCCTTTGCCTTTTCCACTTCTTTGGCTGAGAGTACAAGTTTATTCCTGCTTTCATCTACGTTAATGATCTTGGCTTCCACTTCTTTTTTGAGCCATGTGTTCAGGTCTTCCACATAATTTAAGGAAAGCTGGGAAGCCGGGATAAACCCGCGGATTCCTTCTACGTAAACGATCACACCTCCGTTGACGACTCCGCCCACAGTGAGACTGAGAACTGCTTCTTCATCCATCAGTTTCTGAAGGCGGTCCCAGGCGAGAACCTGATTGGCCTCTCTCTTGGACAACAGGATATTTCCCTCTCCGTCATCCACGGAAATTACTTTTGCTTTTAGCCTGTCGCCTTCACGGAGTGCTTCTGTCAATGTGATATTCGGATCATCGCTGTATTCAGAAGCTTTCAGAATACCCTGAGCATAATATTTTAAATCGATAACTGCCTCTTCGTCGCTGACGCTCAATACATCCCCCTCAACTATATCTCCCTCATCCATCTTACGGAAGGATGCTTCCAATTCATTCTCATACTGTTCCATTGTTTCTTTCATTTCTTCTGCCATTTTTAAATCTCCTTTCACGAAACCTCTGCATTAAGCCTCATTATAACACAGAATAAAGAAGATTTTAACTTGTTTCTTATGATTTTCGGCTTCGGAAAAAGAAAAACATGAGATAAAGTGCCGTAAGGAAATAGATCCCGGAAATCAGAAACCCGAATGGACGTTTTGAATGTTTTCTCTGTTTCGTACTGATTTTAAACTCCACCGTTCTGCCGGACTTAAGCCCCGACCTTCCCACGGCCTCAGCCTTTAGCCTGTGATTTCCGTCTGTGCCGCACCGGATCACCGTCTGTCCGTCTGAAAACTTTATCTTCCTGCCGTCCATCCATAAACCCGTTATCCGGTCCTGATCATCCTGAACTTTTACCTGGATTTGCTTTTTCTCCCGATAAGTGATTCCGTGTCTGACCCCGGATATGAGGATCACAGGAGGTTCCGCATCATAGTGAAGATTCAATGGCTTTTTCAGTGTACTGACATGGCCGGTTATATCTTTCATCTTCACTTTTATCTGGTTTGACCCATTCTTTAAATACTTATTGCTTATATAGACATAATCTCCCTTTCTCTCATAGGGTACGGTCCGGCCATTCACAACAAATTCTGTCACATAAGAAGGCACTACATTTTTCATCCGAAATCCGAATGATCCCTGATCCTTCATTGAACTGCTTTGGTGTACGGTATTCCCGTCCGGTATGATCTGTGTTCCCTTACAGCTGACAGTAAAAAAAACTTTTTCTGATGCCGTATTTCCGGCACTGTCTCTGGCCCGGGCTTCGGCACAATAGTATCCGTCTTCTGACAGCATCGGGTACGCCGCTTTCCTGTTTTCTCCTGGCTTTACGTTCTCTCTCTTTAACAATTTACCGTTTAAGTATAAAGAAACCTCCGTAGGAGTATCGTCCATACAGCTCACCTTGGCCTCTGGCGCAAAATTATAGATTCCAAGAGAACTGATCCCCGTGATTTTAAGCTGTGGTTTTGTTTTATCTATGAAAAAATGCCCGGCAGAAGCCTCTGCGGAATTTCCGGCCTGATCCTGACATGAGACTGACAGCTTTTGCTCCCCTTCTTTTTCAAAATATATATCTGCTTTCAGCACTCCTTCTTTTGCTGTTTGATTCACAACTTTCCCCGTAGTCTGCCACCGTATGCTCTCTGCATCCAGATAGGAATCTTTTATGGTCACTTTGAGTTTGCAGCCATCCTTCTCATATAGATTCACCGTTTTTCCTTCCAGGCTGATCCGGGGCTTACTGCCGTCTATATAAATATTCTTTTTCCATTCTTTCTTTGAGATATTTCCTGCCTCATCCTTCTGAACCACTCGGATCTGGTATTTCCCTTCTTCAGAAAGCAAAAGACTGTTTTCTTCAATAGTTTTTTTCCTCCCCGTATCCAAATTCTTTGCTGTGATAAAGGTTTTTAGTCTGGGACCCTTTTTCTGCCTTTTCTCTGCACGGATCCTCACCTCTTTTTTGTACCACTCTCCATCCGCGGAGCCGGGGCAGTTTACCTTTGGTTTTCCGGGCTGTTTATCCCAGAACTTCACAAAGACATCGGCAGCGGCACTCCGGTTCCCTGCTTTGGAAACCGCGCGCACTTTGTATCTGTGTATCCCGTTTGTCTTAACTGTGATACTGTCTCCCTCAGCTTCTTTCCACTCTCCCTGTTCTGATTCCAGGTATTCAAAGCCGGATCGTCCTGAAAAAGAGCTTCCCTGAGACAAATTTATATGCACAGGGCGGTTTGTCCATGTGCCCTGCATATAGGAACCCGTATCCGCCTCCGGCTCCTCCGGTTTTGTTGTTTCCAGACAAAATTCCTGAAGCATACTGGATTCACCATCATATTCCACACTGACTCTGTACCAGCCCTCCCTCTGAAAGATAACCCTGCCTTCTTTGTCTGACAGCCAAGTTATATTTCCTGCATCCCACTTTTCTTTACCATCGTTCCCTTCGGCGCGGCAGATTACTTTGTCCCTGTCTGCTCCTTCCTTCAGCAGCGTAATTTTTAGTTCCCGCTCCTTTGCTGTATAAGTTTCCTGCTCTCCATCCGCAAACTCCGCCCTCAAAGAAGGTTCCTCTTTCTCACCGCCAAAAACCGTGCATCCCGCCGCAGCAAACACGATCATAAAAACTCCTGCTATCTTTTTTCGATTCAGCATCTAATTATTTTCCTCCCCCAAAACAGCTCCGAGTTTATGAAGTTCCGTATCCCCTCCTGCACCGAGGCCCTTTGCCCTGCGGTACATATTCTGTGCCATATCCCTCTTTCCTGCTTCCGCCAAATAAAAACCATATGCTATATATCCCTCAGGCCATCCCGAATACTGTCTGATGACTGCCCGGTACACTTCCTCTGCACTCTTTTTTCTCCCATACCCGGCGAACAGTCTGGCTTTTTTCAGCTGCATCTCTGCCTTTTCCTTTTCCTGCTCCAGCATATCTGTGTACCGGTCTGCGGCCTCTATCCATGCCTCAAGGCCGCGGCTGTCTATCATGCGCTCATAATATGCCGCTTTTTCGCGCAGTGCAGTCCTCCTTTCATCACTGTTCTCAGACAATTTTTCCATGAGATCTGCCAGTTCCTCCTGCTTTTTTTCAACATCCCCGAACTTCTTCAGCTCCTGCTCTTTTTGTCGGCAGATCTGAAATAAAAGATATGTCTGCCGGAAATCTTCTGTCTTTTTCCCGCACCGGTCCAGAATTTCCCACAGCCTGTCTCCCTGATAGCTCTTTCCTGATAAAATCCCCGCGAGTTCTGTATAATCTTTTTCGATATCTGAAGGATGCTCCTGCATCGCCAGATACCGGTATGCCAAAATCGGGTCCGGTGGGAATCCTTCCTTTCCCTCTTTTCCCTGAAGATATAAAAGACCCATCCTGTATAAAAGAGCTTCCTTCCCCACGGCATCAAAGTCTTTAGACTCCACATATTCTGCCAGAACTGTAAGGCCTTCTTTTTCCCTTCCGGCAGACTGATAATATTTCAGCAGTCTCTCATATGCCGGTGTCTGACCCGGGCCCCGATCGATCGCCAGCTCATAATACCGGACTGCTTTCATCGAAAACCTGCTCCCTGCCTTTGACCGTTCTTCTTCGGCTTTGGATAACAGCTCAGCATATGCAGACTGCTCTTGCCCGTCTCCAGTCTTCCAGCAAGTTCCCGCCGCAAGAATCAAAAAAACTGCTGCTCCGGTCCGGATAGCGGCCCGCTTTCTTAAAGCTCTCTTAAGCCCGCGTCTCACTTCTGATACCGTCAGATAACGGTCTTTCTTATCCTTTTGCAGGCACTTGTTCAGCACCTTTGAAAATCCCCTGGAAAACCCATAGTTTTTATCATCTTCCCATGGTTTCTTACCAGGGTGGTGTCCTGTGGCCATGTGATATAAGGTCATGCCAAAACTGTAAATATCACTCTGTTCATCTGCATATCCGAGTCCATCCATCTGCTCCGGTGCAGCATATCCGCAGGTCCCCAGCTTTTGATTCCCATCCTTCCCCAGAATTGCCGTGCCATAGTCGATCAGAAAGAGCCTGCCTCTCTTCGTGATTATCAGATTGGACGGTTTAATATCGCAGTGGATCACCGGCGGAGATCTCCTATGAAGATAGTCTAAAATATCCAGCAGCTGTATGCCCCATACAGCTGTCCGGCGTTCGGGGATCTTCTCATGAATCCTGATATACTCTTTCACTGAGATGCCCGGAATATATTCCATAAAAAGATCTAAGTGTCCGTCTTCCGATCTCCGTCCAAGATACTCCGGTATCCCCGGATGACATAATGACTCCAGTATCCGCGCTTCCCTGATTCCTTCCAAGAGCTGGCTTTCAAACCTTTTAACCGCTGTGTAGCTTGATTTCTCTTCATCCCAGGCTAAATAGATCTCTCCCTGTCCTCCCCTGCCCAACCGCTTTAAAAGTATACAGTTTCCTGTACAGTCTCTGTCCATGTCAGGAAACTTTTACGACAATGCATGATAAGTTGTCCAATTCCCCTCTTTCTTTTACTTTATCAAAACATTTTCTCACCCATCGTCTCATCTCGTCTTTGGAAGCTTCCACTTCGTAAATCTCCTCCTCCCTGAGCATACCGTAGAACCCGTCTGTGCAGAGCAGAAATTCCATCCCCGGTTTAAGTTTCCCATTGTAACAGTCAATGGTGATCTCCTTTGTAACACCAATGCACTGCATCAGAATATGTTTTCTGGCATCGGTCTTCGCTTCCTCTATGGTCAGCAGTCCGCGGCTGACTTCTTCCTGGACCAGGGTATGATCCCTGGTGACATACTTCTGGTCCCGGTCAAACCAATAGGCTCTGGAGTCACCGATGTTCAGTACAAAAAACCGGCGGTCTGCCGCAAAAAGAAGCGTCAGGGTGCTCCCCATCGTGTCCCCGTATTCTTGGCTCAAAAGGATCAGCCGGTGGTTGATCTTCTTGATGGCAGCCACCAGTTCCTTTTGAATCCTCATGATCTTCATCTTTTGTTTGAGGAGGACCGGGAGTGTGTGGGCAAACCACCGGTCCAGCGAACCTACAATGTATCCGCTTGCGATCTCTCCCCTGCTGAGTCCTCCCATGCCGTCGCACATAACCGCCATCAATATCTGCTGTCCGCAGATCTCTTCTTCTTTCAGGAGATAAGAGTCCTGATTGGAATCCCGGCCATTGCCCATATCTGTCATATCTACAATTTGAAACATAATGTAAATCCTCCTTTTATTTCCATTTATTGATCTCATTATACAATTATTTCCAGTCACAGTCAATTTATTTTTAAAAATTAATTGACTTTTTTTCCAGTCTATTATACCATTGTACTAGATACTTAATACAAGAAAGCGAGGTTTATTATGGCATGGGAATTATCCGATGACCGGCCGATTTATCTTCAGCTGATGGAACATATTCAAGGCGATATCCTTTCCGGTGTCTATCCTCTCGGAGGAAAGCTGCCTTCCGTCCGGGATCTGGCCGCCTGTGCTTCTGTGAATCCGAATACAATGCAGAAAGCACTGTCCGAACTGGAGCGCAGCGGCCTGCTCTATTCCCAGAGGACCAGCGGACGCTTTGTCACCGAAGATGAGCAGCTGATTCAGTCACTGCAGGCTTCAATTGCCGAAAAGGAAATTGCAGAGTTCCTGAAGAAGATGGAACGATTTGGTCTGAAAAAAGAAGACATTATCAAACTAATAAGATAGCAATGAGAGGTATCTATATGAACTATATTCTTGAATGTAATAATCTTTCTAAGGTTTACTCAGGTTTTTTAGCCTTAGACAGACTCAACTTAAAAATTCCCTCCGGACGTATCATCGGTCTTTTAGGCCCTAATGGAAGCGGCAAGAGCACACTGATCAAACTGATCAACGGCCTGCTGACGGCAACAGAGGGAGATATCCTGTTTGACAGCCAGCCCCTCGGCATCCATTCCCGGGAGCACATTTCCTATCTTCCGGACCGGATGTATCTGCCGGAGTGGATGAAAATCCATGAAGTATTTACTTACTTTGATGATTTTTATAAAGACTTTAACAAAGAAAAGGCGCTCTATATGCTGAAGGATCTTGGAATTGACGAGAATAAGCGCCTGAAAACACTGTCTAAGGGAACAAAAGAAAAAGTACAGCTCATCTTAGTCATGAGCCGGAATGCAAAATTATATCTTCTGGATGAGCCGATCGCCGGTGTAGATCCCGCTGCCCGTGATTATATTTTAAAAACGATTATTTCAAACTACAATCCGGATGCCAGCCTGATCATTTCCACCCATCTGATCAGTGACATCGAAACCGTCCTGGACGACGTCCTGTTTTTACAGAACGGAAAGATCACTCTGTCTGCAACCGTCGACCAGATCCGGGAGGAGAAACAAAAATCTGTGGACCAGTTATTCAGGGAGGTATTCAAATGCTAGGAAAACTACTGAAATATGAATTGAAAGCCACCGCCCGGTATTTTGTGCCTCTGCTCGCAACATTCGGCGGGATCACACTGTTATTCAAACTGTTTATGATGATGATCGGATTCGGCAATGATCCGCTGCGCATGACTCTCAGCATTTTTATTGTGACCATCTATGTAGTGGCCGTGATCGCTCTGTACCTCATGTGCTTTATTATCTCTTTTTACCGGTTTTATAAGAACTTTTATACCGATGAAGGATACTTAAGCTTTACGCTTCCTGTTTCCATCAACCTTCAGATCCTGAACAAACTTCTGATCAGTATCTTCTGGTTTGTTATCTCCTCCGTCGCATTCATGTTCTCTATTTTTATTTTCCTGGCAGGTACGCCATACTGGACCGATTTCTGTCATGTGCTGTCCCTTTCATTCCAGGAATTTAACAAGATTGACCCAGGAATCAGATTTTTATTTATCACTGAGACTTTGTCTTCATTGATATTGAGTGCCATATCATCACCGCTGTTCGTATACCTCTGTATTACCATCGGAGGTCTTTTACCGAACCACCGCCTGGCGGCATCCATAGGAACTTATTTCCTTGCAACTGCGGCACTTTCACTTGTGACCAACATCTTCTCGTCCATCTTCCCGAACTTTATGAATTTTACCGGACTTGAGAAATTCTGCTACTATCTGCTGCCTATGATGATCATCGGCAGCATCATAGAGATTATCGTCTCCTTCTTCCTGACAAGATATCTCATGGAAAGAAAAACAAATCTCTGATCACACAACACAAAAAAGCCGGCAGGATAAAATTTCCTGCCGGCTTTTATATTTTACTAATCTCAATCTTACGATTCTTCTTCTCTGACCATCTCAAGGTCCGCTTCCATGACTTTGATATCTCCCCGGATCTTTTCGATCAGATTAAACAGATCAATATATTCCGCTTCCGGATAATCCATATGAGACTCAAAATACTGCCGTCCAACCTGCTCATACAAATCATTTAATTCACGCTTCGCAACGCGGATATCATTTTTAATCTTTGCCGTATCTGCTACTTCCCTTGCCTTTTTCGCCGCTGCCTTCCCAGTAGTCGTTATGGTCTGCTCGATCTTATCAAATAAATCCTTTGGCATAATCACCGTCTCCTCACATACTTTTTCTTAAATTATACCTTAACACGCGAAGCGTGTCCACCCGCAGGGTATGACATTTTCACCAGTTCTACGGCTTGCTGTCTCAGGAAGGTAAGATTTTCTAACTTTCATCAAAGTTTCTCCGGCGGCCCGTTCGGAACTCGCTGACGCTCAGACAGCCTCACTGCGCTTCGCGCACCGCCTCCGAACCTTTGCTGAAAGAAGAAAAACTAACCCTCCTTCGAATGCAATGCCTCCGAACTGGTGAAAATGGACATGATGTCTGCTGGACAAGCATTCCTTAAAAAAGAAGCTATCCAACTATCGTTTTTTAGCCCCATTGGAGGAACGCATTTCAAAGCGTGACGAAAATAGTGGTTAAAAACTCATAGGATATCTGTTTGAACAGTAAGATTCCCATCCAGAAGTAATTTTATCTCTGGGGCATTTCAAAGCCTTCCAAAGCTTTGTTCAGATAATCATTAAACGGTTTCATCTTACGAAAAACGTCCACTGCTCTGTCCAGAAATTGTTCCCCATCCAGGAGTTCCTCGTCTTTTATGAAATATTCCAGATACCAGCTTTTATTCTTCAGATATTTAGCCTGTAGATGATCCTCATCGTAGCCTGCCGGCACATTTTTCAGTGCCGTGCCCTTTACAGCAAAATAGCTCTTAAACTCTTCAGACCCGATGATTTGTTCCCACTCCGCAGGATGTTTTGAAAGATAGTCCCGCACCATCCTTGTAGCGTCTTTAAACATATCCGCAAATAAACCTCCGCCTAAAAAAGACTGATCACCCGGCCGGATCATGATATAATATCCAACGGGAACCGGCAGTTTGCCTTTTGATGAAATGTGAGCGCGGAAACAGGGATTATACGGAGACTTATCACGGCTGAACCTGGTGTCCCTCACCAGTTTGAATGTGAGCTTTTTAGGAATATTCCCAAGGATGCTGCTGTCGTTTTCTCCGATCCTTAAAATCAGCTCCTGGATGAGCGACTCAAATTCAGCATTGGCCTGCTGATACTCTTCCTTGTGCGCATGATACCACTCCCGGTTATTATTTCGACTGAGTTCCGATAAATAATTTAAAATCAGTTCCATATTCATGTATAATCCCTCCTTACGATTCTTTCACGACAGAAAACGGAGCAGAATCCAGAAACTCCCTGATAAACTGTTTCATTTTCTCCGGTGACCCATAGGATTTACAAAAAGAAAATTTCATTGATAAATCATCAATATCTTCCATTGCATCCTTCACATGAAACAATGTCTGTTCTGAAATTTTATCTGCCGCCGTATAATCCAGCTTGCCCGGGTCCAGGCGGTGATTCTCGATGGCATAGTTGAGCCTGTCTCTGCATCTGCATGTCCCCCGGCCAAATTCACCGCAGTAGCAGTCAAGGAAATCTGCAACTTTGCCGCGTATTCTGGAAAGCCTCTTTCGGTATGCCTCCGGTGTCATTCCCAGGATATCACCTGCGATACGGCTGTCCAGTTTAAACATTGTTCCCAGAATAAAAATACATCTGCTCTCGCTGTCCAGACACTGCAGCAGCACATTGGTACATGACATTTTCAGTTCTTCTTCTAAAATAGAAACCTCTACATTCTGTGTAAGATCAGGGATGTCCCGGATTTGGGCATTCTCAATATCATCCCTGTAAAAATCCAGACTCAGAGGACTATTGGCAAACATGTGCTTTTTATAATCCTTCAAATGGTTTACCGCAATCCTGTAGACCCACGTAGAAAAAGCACTCTCTTTTCTAAACGATGACAAGTGGGTGATGACTTTCACTATGATGTCCTGTGACGCATCCTCTGCATCCGCAAAAGTCCCGAGCATCCTGAGGGAAAGATTGAAGATCAGGTCCTGTACGCTCATGATCACTGTTTCCAGGGATTTTTTGTCTCCGTCTACGGCTTTGCCGATGAGCAGTTCAAGTTGTTGGTTTGTTATCTTATCCATAAATTTTACCTCCTGCAGTATTAGACATCAAAAATACTTTTTTGTGACAAAAAAACGGCAGAGAATTCAACTCTGCCGTTTTTAATAATTGGTATCTTAAATATTCAAGATTTTTTTCATTTCTTCTTCCATAGCTGCCGTCTCACAGACTGTATCGTGGAGGATCGGAGCCGTCCTGATCTCTTCGATGGCGCCGGGGACAGTCACGCCGGAAATTCTATGTAACTCATCCACTAATTCAAAATCAGACTTTTCATCATATTTTGGATCGATGGCATTCATTACGCTTCTGGTAAACTTATACGGGCTGGCGGTGGACGCTATGACTGTCGGTGTCTTGTCACCACTGTCTTTGATATATTTGTCATATGCCACGGATGCTACTGCCGTATGGGTATCCAGTACATAATGTTCTGCCTCATAGATCTGTCTGATCTTCTCCATAGTCTCTTCTTCTGTGGCATAAGCCCCGAAGAACTCTGAGAGCTGGTCTCTCATCTCCTGTGTGATCTCATATGCGCCGTCTTCTGTCAGAGCATTCATAAATTTCGCACACTGTTCGGCATCATTTCCAGCAATTCTGTAAATCAAACGCTCCAGATTGCTGGAAATCAAAATGTCCATGGAAGGAGATGATGTCACAACAAACTCACGCTTTCTGTCATATTCTCCAGTCCGGAAGAAATCAAACAAAACTTTATTTTCATTGGACGCACAGACAAACTTTCCGATCGGAATTCCCATCTGTTTTGCATAAAACGCTGCCAGGATATTTCCAAAGTTACCCGTAGGGACTACGACGTTCATCGGATCTCCTGCTTTTACTGCACCTTTTTTCACCAGATCCGCATAGGCTTTTACGTAATATACGATCTGAGGAACCAGACGTCCGATGTTAATTGAGTTTGCAGATGAAAACTGATACCCGTTCCCGTCCATCACTGCTGCCAGTTCCCTGTTGGAGAACATCTTTTTCACGCCGGTCTGGGCATCGTCAAAGTTACCTTTGATGCCGATAACGTAAGTATTTTCACCCTTCTGGGTCAGCATCTGCTTTTCCTGGATCGGGCTGACCCCGGATTTCGGATAAAAGACAATGATCTTCGTTCCCGGCACGTCTGCAAAACCGGCCAGAGCAGCTTTGCCGGTGTCTCCGGAAGTGGCTGTCAGGATCACGATCTCATTTTTCACATGGTTCTTTTTTGCGGAAGTAACTAAAAGATGAGGGAGGATGGAGAGAGCCATATCCTTGAATGCGATGGTGGAGCCGTGGAACAGCTCAAGATAATATACATCCCCTGCTTTCACTATCGGAGCGATCTCCTCTGTGTCAAACTTGTCATCATAAGCATTGGCAATACAGGTCTTTAACTCTTCCTCTGTAAAATCTGTGAGAAACTCCTTCATAACCGCATACGCAATTTCCTGATAGGTCATCTCTGTCAGGTCTTCTACGGAAACCTGGAGCTTCGGAATAGAATCCGGCACAAAAAGTCCTCCGTCATCCGTCAGTCCTTTCAGGATCGCTTCAGAAGCAGATGCCGTCTCTTCCCTGTTTCTTGTACTACGATAAACTAAATTCATAATTACCCGCCTTTTCCCTGGTTTATAATCTGTAAGGCCATAAATGAGGCCTATTTTTTCTTTGGCTATGATTATAGCATACTTGTGAATTGCGGTCTAGCACGAAATACTGTACATTCTGCCGTTTTTTGTACTGCTCATCCCTGCGAACTGCCTACTCTTCCATGACATAAGCAAGCATCAGTTTCACTCCGCTTACCAGTGCCTTTTCATCCATGTCAAATCTGCCGTGGTGATTGGGAAACTGATCTTTACCTCCTCCCACAAATGCAAAGGCTCCCGGAATCGTCTTTAAATAGTTGGAATAATCTTCTCCTAGCATCATCGGAGGCACATGCACAAAGTCCTTCTCGGAAAAAATCTTTCCTGCTCCCCGCATGGCTCTCTCCACCGTCGATTCCCCGTTGATCAGAGGCGGATGACTGGACGGCGGATAATCTACGGCCGCTTCTCCTCCCAGCTGACCGGCTGTTCCCACGGCGATTTCGATGACCCGTTCCTTCACCATTTTTTCAGTCTCCTCCGAAAATGTCCGGACCGTTCCCTCGATTCCGGCAGAGCCGGATATGACATTTCTGGCTGTACCTGAGGTCATCTTTCCCACAGTAACTACAGCTGAGTCCAGAGGATCGGTATTTCTGCTCACGATCGTCTGAAGGTTCATGACCGTGGCGGCAGCGATCACCGATGCGTCCGTACAAAGATGAGGTTTTCCGGCATGACCGGATTTCCCTCTGATGTCTATAGAAAACCAGTCCGTAGCAGCCATTCTCGGCCCTGCCTCCAGAGAAATCTTCCCGGCTTCGATCCCGGAAAAAATATGGAGGCCGAAAATTTCTTTTACACCTTCTAATAGCCCTGACTCCAGGACCAGTTTTGCCCCCTGGGCAGTCTCCTCCGCCGGCTGAAAAACAAGAAATACTTTTTTTGATAATTCCTTTTCATGCTTTTTCAGAATACCGGCTGCGCCCAAAAGAATGGCTGCATGCCCGTCATGTCCGCAGGCATGCATATATCCCTGATGTTCTGACGCAAAAGAACACCCTGTCTCCTCTTTTACTTTTAATGCATCAATATCGGCCCTTAGGGCAGCCGCTCCCCTGCCCTTCCCGATCTCCACCACAATACCTGTGGGATGCAACGGTGTATAGGATATCCCCATGGCATCCAGCTGCCGCTTGATATAGGCTGTAGTCTTATATTCTTCAAAGGCCGTCTCCGGACATCGGTGAAGATCCTGCCTGTACTTTACGATCCTCTCCCTGGCCTGGTTTACTTCCTGAATGATATCCATTTTCTGCCCTTACCTCTTTCCAAAAACATTTTTGATCAGGTAGATAAGAAGAAGGATCATAATGATCGGTCCAATAAAGCGGAGCGCTACGGCGAACACGCTTCCAATCAGTATGATGACAATGATCACCGCTGCCAGACACCCAATCTTCGTCAGAAAAGAATCAAACACAAAAACTTTCGGAGAACCTTCCTCTTCATTCACCTGTTCTTCATAGGTATCTTCATAATAGATCTGCTCCCCGCCCTTTGTCTCGATGATGGATTTTGCGATAAGTCTTGGGCTGCCTAGTTCTTCCAAGATCTCCTGCTCACTCCTTCCATCTGCCTCCTGGCGGCTGAAATAATCTCTGTAATAGGAAATGGAATCCTCAATTTCACTCATCGGCACCTGTCCCTCCAGCGCTTCCCGGAGTTCCTTTAAAAACTCATATTTCGTCATCGTATGTCTCCTTTAGCTTCTTTCTCTTTCTGAATTTCAATAAAGGACCTCTGCCTCACTGAGAACACAGAAACGGCCGTCTTTTACTTCTGCCGTACTTATGGAACAATTCTTCAGCTTCGGCCCCTTCCAAAAGTCTCTCACATCTCTTTTATACATGTTTGTCAGCATTCCGTGAATAAACGCTCCGTGCGTAAATAAGATCACACTTTCTGCTTCCTTTTCCATCGGAAGAATAAATTCCTCCAGAAATATTTTCGACCGCTCTACGACCTGAGCCGGGGTTTCCGCGCCCTCGATCAGTGTCATCTTGTGCGGACGGTCAAAAAAGTCCAGAATAGGTTCTTTTTTTTCGTATAATTCATTCAGGTCAGCCCCTTCATACGGTCCGAAATTGGCCTCTTTCAGGCGTTCGTCTTCGATCAGCGGAATATCTCTTCCTGCAAGTACGATCTCCCCCGTTTCCCTGGCCCTGCTGAGCGGACTCGTATAGGCTGCGTCGAATCTGAAATCTTTCAGAGCCTTACTCGTGAGCCTGGCCGCCTCTCTGCCGGCCTCATTCAGATCAATGTCCGACTGTCCCTGAATCCTGCGTATTTTATTCCATGAAGTTTCTCCATGCCTCATCATGTATAATTTCAATAAGATTCCTCCTCACCTTAATTTTAATATTATATCCGTCAAAAACTATTTTAACGTATTTACCGGCTTTGCACCATAGCCTTTTCAGGACTTTTACAGCCTTACGCTGTGAGAATCATCTTCAGACATATATAGATTACAATAAATTCTTAAAAAACTATGGCATTTTTATCTTATTTTGCTATACTAAGTGTATGAAATGTTACCTATCCTAAAATGATATGGAATAAATCAAGAGAGGACAACTTATGAAGATTGAAATTGGAGACAAGATCACCCTGTCAGAAGAAGTTACTGACGAACTGACTGCCGCCCGCTGGGGGAGCGGAAGTCTTCCTGTGTATGCCACACCTGCCATGACACTCCTGGTAGAAAGGGCTGCCGTAAAATTATTAGAGGGAAAGCTGGATGAGGGCATGACCACAGTCGGCACCAATTTAAACATTTCCCATGTATCTGCCACTCCCGTAGGCTGCAAAGTGACCTGCCAGTGTCATCTGACAGAGATCAACCGCAAGAAATTAGAGTTTCAGGTGGAAATTATGGACAATAAAGGCCGAATCGGTATCGGCACACACGAGCGCTATATCGTAGCCGCCGATTCATTTTTAGATAATGCAAAACAAAAATTAAATTAAACATTCATCAAAAAACGTCAATCCTTAATTTCGGATTGACGTTTTATTATATTCTGTGATAGTTGTCTTAAATCTTAATGTTTTCCTTTCAAGATCGGGGATATCCTCTTATATACCAAAAATGTGATTACAACGCTGAACATTCCTTTTACGAAGGTAAATGGCATGTTAAACCAAATTAATGCATCCCATAAGTTCCTGACATTGTGGTTGATCGCCTGGTAAGCTCCGATGATCGCTTCCATCGGCATGAAGTTTTCATAGACCGGATAGACGATAAAGTAGTTGGAAAACACACTCACGACTGCCATTATAACGGCTCCTGTCAGGGCACCGATCAATGCTCCCTTCTGTGATTTATTTTTCTTATAGATCAAACCTGCCGGAAGTACAAAGCAGACTCCCAGGATGAAGTTGGAAATCTCGCCTACTCCGCCGGACGTGGTGTGCAGAAGATTTACGATATTTTTAATAAAGCACACTGCGATGCCGGATACCGGCCCCATGGAAAACGCGGCGATCAGAGCGGGAAGTTCGGAAAAGTCCATCTTAATGAATCCCGGCATGATAAACGGCACGCTGAATTCAAAAAACATCAGGATTGTGGCCAGCGCTCCAAGCATGGCGGTCACTGTGATCTTTCTTACATTTACTTTACTCACTGCTGCTGTTTCATTCATCATTTTCTTTCTCCTCCATTTAACAATTCTTTTATTCTGAGGGGGCTGTCTGATCCAATCCCGCAAAATAAAAAATGCCCATGTCACCAAAGACAGGGCTGTGCTGAACGATACAAAAATACCGTCCATGGTTACTTCTTTCATCCAGACTATACTGTTGGTTTGAGATTCACACTCAATCGGCCTTTCGGTTCGCGGACTTGGCTTCTAAATAAAGAAGAATCACCGCCAGTCGAGAATTGACGCTTTTAAACGCCTCACTCTGCCCTGAAGTTGGAGAATTATTATTCTCTACTTCGATATGCAATTTTATACTACGTTTATTATAGACAAATTTTTCCCGTTTGTAAAGTCATCTTCAGAATTTTTTCGGGTACACATCGTTTTGTCTTTCCTTCTTTACAGCACTGTGGACATTTGGTAAACTTATAACAATCGGCTTTATGGGCCGTCTACATACAGATTGAGATATAAAGGAGAGGTAAGATTATGGGTATGCATAGAATCAATAAAATGCCGTCTTCTGAGGAACTTCAGCAGGAATTTCCTTTGAGCGAAGAGGCAAAACAGATAAAAATGGCGAGAGATGAAGAGATCAAAAAGGTCTTTACAGGGGAGTCCGAAAAGTTTATCGTGATCATCGGTCCCTGCTCTGCCGACAATGAGACAGCGGTGATGGACTATCTGGGACGACTGGCCGGCGTTCAGAAAAAAGTTTCCGACAAACTTCTGATGATCCCCAGGATCTATACAAATAAACCGAGAACAAACGGCGCCGGATACAAGGGAATGGTTCACCAGCCGGATCCAGAGAAAGCTCCGGATATGGCAGCAGGTCTCCGTTCCGTGAGAAAACTCCACATCGACGCTCTGGAAGCATTCCACATGCCTGCGGCTGATGAGATGCTTTATCCCGGAAACTGGCCTTATATGGAAGATATTTTATCCTACGTAGCCGTAGGTGCCCGTTCCGTAGAAAATCAGCAGCATCGTCTAACTGTCAGCGGGTTCGACATTCCCGCAGGGATGAAAAACCCAACCGGAGGCGATCTCACCGTAATGATGAATTCTATCGTGGCCGGACAGAGTTCCCACAATTTCATTGCCAACGGCTATGAAGTAAATACAGACGGAAATCCTCTGACCCATGCGATCCTCCGCGGCTCTGTCAACAAGCACGGCAACAATGTGCCGAATTACCACTATGAAGATCTGGCAAGAGTTGCTTATATGTATGAAAAATTCGGCCTTGCGAACCCGGCTGTCATCGTGGATGCCAACCACTCTAACTCCGGAAAGCAGTGGGATCAGCAGCCAAGGATTGTCCAGGAAGTTCTCCACAGCCGAAGCTTCCTCCCCGAGATCAATTCTCTCGTTAAAGGCATCATGATCGAAAGCTACATTGAAGACGGCAGCCAGCCGATCGGAAACGGCGTGTACGGCCAATCCATCACAGACCCCTGCCTTGGATGGGAAAAGACCGAGGAATTACTTTATAAGATGGCTGAACATGTTTAAAATTCCCGGATTGACATAGCTCTCTAAAAAGCAGCCCAGCACCAGCAGTATCAGTTCCAGATGAATGGAAAACTTTTTTAAGAAGGAATGACCTGTATCAAAGGTTATTTCTTCTTTTTTTTCATCTCTTACATTCCGCTGGTACAGAAGATACATAGACCCGCCGTAACAGATATAGTGCGGAAACAGGCTCAGTATCACAATCAGCAGGCCTGCAATTCCTAAATTCATCACCTGGAGAGACAGGATAGAGCCCAGAAAAAAAGAAAGGCTGAAAAGTCCGCCGTATAAAAGCACAACCGGCTTCAAAATAAAACCGATCAGAAATAGAATTCCGTACTGTTTTCCCCTCTTAAATAAAATATAGGGCAGAAGGCTGCTGCCTGATATGTATAATCCTTTCCCGCTGAGCACAAGGGAATCCATCTGTCCCCCATACTCCAGATAATCTTTATACACTGCATTTGTAAAAAGGCTTCCCAGCACAAGACCGGTCAGCACGAACACGCCGATGAAAAATTTCTTCCGCTCCATCTAAATTCCCTCCCAGATATCATTTGCTCCGCAGATATAAAAAAAGAGCCACATAAAATTATATGTGCTCTCTTTTTTCTTTATGACACCGGGTATCTCATCCTTACAGCGTATTTAAATATGTCATGATTCCAGAAATCGTCTTGGCATCCACGATCTCTCCTTTTAGGATCATATCCTTCACTTTCTCCGGCGTAAATTCATATACATCGATAAACTCGTCTTCGTCCAGATTCTGCTCTGTCTTATGAAGTCCGGTCCCGACAAAGATCGGGATTTTTTCGTCGCAGAAGCCAATGGCAGTTACAATCGTGATCAGAGGTTCAATCTTTTCTGCCCTGCATCCTGTCTCTTCCTCGATCTCCCTTTTTACACAGTCGTACCCGCTCTCCCCCTGTTCAATTCCTCCAGCCGGTATCTCATAAGTCATTGCATCCAGAGCATTTCTATATTGACGGACCAGCAGGATATTTCCTTCCTCTGTGACCGGAATAATCGCTGCCGCTCCCGGATGCTTTACCAGGTCCCAGGTGACAGTATTGCCATTGGGCAGTGTAATGATATCTTCATAAAAGCCCACTACTTTTCCCTGGTGTACAAGATTCTGTCTGATTTTTTTATATCCATCCATATGATTCCCCGCCTTTTAGCTTACAGACTGATGATAATATTCGATTACACGTTTTGCAATCGGGCTGTCTGCGTCCAGACCAGTATATTCAGATACCGCCTGTTCAATTCCGTTATTTTTAATTTCCTGCTGAAGTTTCTGTGCGTTTGCGTCCCTGGGCTCCGCATATTGGAATCCGGCCGCCATAGCTTTGGCGATCGAATCGAAACTGACGCCGTGTTTCAGACACAGCTCGGCGGCTCCTGTCAGACGGTCTCCTTTTGACAATTTACGAATCGGATCGTATCCTACCCTGTAGATAGAATCCGGAAGCACACCCTTGGCCGGTGCAAAATAAACGAGATTGTGCAGCTCTTCCGGTGTAATCGGATATTCCTTCATAACGGCTGCCGTGATCTCCTCTACCACTCCTTCCACAACTTCCGCGATCTCAGGATCAGCCTCAGATTCCGGAATCGTACTGTACCCCTTTAAATATCCCATATAGGCCAGCGTTGCATGGGGACCGTTGACTGCGGTGACTTTAATGTCTTTGAGCATCTCAATCTTGTCCGTAAGTTCCATCCATTCCACATCACTGAAATCGTTATTGACCGGCTGCTGGATCAAAAGCGAATTAACTGCAACGGTATCAATGTGAACATCGTAATTGCTCTTCGCATCTGTACTTCTGCGGATAATAGAGTCGCGGATCACTACATTCTGATCAAACCACTCCTTTGCTTCTTCGGACAAGTCTTTTCTGAATGCCTCCGTAATTCCCGGGATCAGATAGTTTTTATTTGTAATACAGATCATAGTCAGTCTGCGGTCCGGATGAACCCTGTAAAATTCTTCAAAGCACTTCGCCAGATAACCTGCCGCCTCTTCAAAATCTTCCGGGTAAAGGGGAAGTACGATCACATCCGTCTCCAAGAAAGCTTCCATGCATGAGTATTCTTCATCACAAGTATATGCTTTAAAATTTTTGACAGTACGGTTTTGTATTTCATCCACCCGGTGTACCTTCACATAATAGCATCCGTGTTTTTGTAATTCTTCTGAAACTCTCGGGTCCTTATCCAGGAATGTAATATTCCATCCCGCATTGTCAAAAGTTTCGCCTACAAACCCTTTTCCTAACCGTCCTGCTCCTACAATCAATACATTCTTCATTTTTCCTCCTAATCAGTGTTATGTCTGAAAGACAGCTCTATATTTACTGATCAGAATCTGTAATCAAATATGTAATGTCACCTGTCTTGCATATGACATAATTTGACACAGATCCGATCTTTTCCTTCGTCACAAGCGCTGCAGTCTGATAAGAGACAGAAAGCATCTTCTGTTTCAGCTGGCATTCTTCTATGGATGAATGGCTGATGCCCACTTCACTGCTCATACAGTAAATTCCCATAAAATACAAATCCGGATGAAGCAGTTCCAGCTGTTTGATGACTTCATATCCATAAGTGGCCATGGAAGACTTATACAGATTCCCGCCCAGTGTGATCACATCGATGTTTGGATAATCCCTTAAAAGAAGGATGATCGGGATACTGTTCGTAATAACCGTACAGCGCATGTGTTTATCCAGGTGCCTGATCACCTGATAATTGGTTGTTCCGTCATCGATCAAAATCACTGATCCGGGTTTAATCAATTCTACGCCCTTTTTGGCCAGACGAATCTTTTCTTCCAGATTCAGATCAATCCTTGCATCAAAATCTTCCTTCAAAGGTCCGTTTTTTACCGCTCCGCTGTGCACCTTCTTCAGAAGGCCTCTCTGGTCTAATTCTTTAATATCTCTGCGGATCGTATCCTCAGAAACTTCAAGCCTCACACTTAATTCGCTGGCAATAATTTTATTTTCGAGGGACAGTATCTCCAGGATCTTATCCTGCCTCTCTGCTTTTAACATCTTCATCGCTTTACCTTCTCCTACACATACATTCTGTTGATTAAATTAATATTATTATAACGAATCCGCCGAAAAAGGGAAAGCAAAAGCGGCCATTAAATATTCTTCAATATTTCCATTATCTCTTGTTTGTTTTCAGCGCGCCTCATCTTTTCAATATTTTCTTCCTCAGCACAGATCAATGCTATGTTGCTGAGCATATTCAGATGAGTGCCGTCTTTTCCGGCGATGCCTATGACTACATATGCAATATTTCCATCACCAAAATCAACGCCTTCCGGAACCTGTACTACAGACAGGCCCGATGTATATATTTCCGAATCCGACGATTCTATCCCATGAGGGATCGCCAAATGGTTTCCGATATAGACAGAGAATCTCCTCTGCCTCTCCAGCATATGTTCAATATACTTCGGAGTCGTATACGCGTTTTCCATTAAAATTTTTCCGGCATACCGGATTGCCTCTTCTTTATCTTTTACCTTTACATTTAACGCAATATTTTCTTCTGATAAAATAGGTTTTACTTTTTCTTTGCCGTTTCTGTCTTCGATCACTTCCAGAGCCCGGTCGTAATCAGCTTCTTTCAGGAAGTTGTTGATCGCCAGAAATTCCTTGCCTGTATTATCTACACTGAGTTTGGCCCTCTCAATCAGCCCTTCCAGCGTGATAATCATGTCTGCATCAGGATCGATCCGGCTGGCTGATGAATTCTTTACTTTAATATCTTTGTATCCTTCTTTCTGGAGACGGTTCTTTAAAACCGATGCTCCCATGGCACTGGACCCCATTCCCGAATCACAGGCCACAATGATGTAACGAATGGCGCCTCCTAAAGAAGGCTTATGTTTCTTAAAGGCCGCTTCCGGCTTTTCTGCCTTTGTTCCCATATCGACACCGGCCACGGCAAGATCTGCCTCTTCCTCCGGAGAGCCTATGGTCTTCAGAATAAATGAACCGATCAGCAGCGCCACCGCGAATCCCGCTCCGATTGCCAGAACATTTGCCACCGCAGCATCCTTTGGTGTCATAAGGGCTATATTTATCAAACTGCCCGGAGACGGCATGCCGACCAGACCGCCGCCCAACACGACCAGGAGCAGAAGAGAGGTTGCAAGCCCTCCCATCGTGGCAAAAATCATGATCGGATTTGCCAGGACAAAAGGAAAATACACTTCCCCGATACCGGCGATTCCCGCAATAAACATCGCCATGGGAGCTGTCTCTTTTGCTTTTCCCTTTCCAAAAACAGCAATGGAGCATAAGGTGCCCAGCAGCGGACCACAGTTAGAATCGAGCAGGAACATCAGGGATTTACCGGCCTCCTGAGCCTGAGCGAATGCAATCGGTGAGATGATTCCATGATTTACTGCATTGTTCAAAAACAACACCTGGGCAGGACACATGAATACAGCCAAAAGCGGAATCAGTTTCTTCGCGATCAGGAAGTTTATTCCTGCCGTCAAAAATACGATAATTGCATTTACCACCGGCCCGATGATCAAATAACCGAGGATAGCCAAAGCAAATCCAAGGATTCCAAGGCTGAAATTATTGATGAGCATTTCAAATCCGGGCTTGATTTTTCCCTCCACTGCACGGTCAAACTTCTTTAGAATCCATGAGGAAAACGGACCCATGATCATGGCTCCGCTGAACATAGTGATATCAGAACCCACAATCACTCCCATGGTAGTAAATGCACCGATAACACCTCCCCGCTGTCCATGGATATTATAGCCTGCCGTATAGCCGATCAGAAGCGGCAGCAGATAATTTAATATCGGACCTACCATCTCATTTAATTTTTCGTTGGGAATCCACCCTGTTGGTATGAACAATGCTGCCAGCAGTCCCCAGCCCACAAATGCACCCAGATTCGGCATGACCATCCCGCTCATATGCCCGCCAAATTTACGAATTCTGTCCAGTGCCCCTGCTTTTGTTTCCATATCTTACACCTCCGGTTCTCATTCTTATACTTTTTACTATTTAAATGCTTTTTAACGTGTAGACTTAGCTCCGCTGATATTTACAGTAGTTCCTGATATGTAACTTGCGCGGTCGGACATCAGGTAGCAGATCAAATCGGCAACTTCATCTAATTTCCCCGGCCTTCCCATAGGAATAACTTTTTCATAATCAGATGAAATATTGTTCTTATCCTGTCCTCTTGTATAAGCAAGTGCTTCAAATGCTGCGTCGTTATTCATAGGAGTTCTCTCGTTAATCGACGGCGCCACACCGACAACACGGATATTATAAGGGCCCAGCTCTTTCGCCCATGACATTGTGTAAGAAAGGACTGCTCCTTTGGTGCCTGAATAGCAGCTCTGGCCTTTAGATCCCTGCATCCCTGCCTCAGATGACATATTTACGATCACTCCGGATTTCTGTTTTATCATGTAACGTGCAACAGCCTGTGAGCACAGGAACACTCCTTTTTGATTTACATTGACCATAAAATCGAAGTCTTCTTCTGAAAGTTCATATTCCGGCCGTTTTCCGTAAAAATCAACCAGCAGTCTCGGACGGCTGACTCCTGCATTGTTAAGAAGGCCATCAATTTTTCCATATTTTTTTATAACCTGCTCAACCATCGCATCCACACTTTTCTTGTCGGCAACGTTGCACTCAACAAAAAAGATATTCTCATCCTTTTCAAATCTCTCATTGTTTCTCAAATCCGCTACTACTACTGCCGCACCGTTTTGTCTCAATGTCTCAACTACATGTTCACCGATCCCCTGGCTTCCGCCTGTTACGATCATAACTTTCCCGCTTAAATCCATCCATTTTTCCATATTTGCTTTCCTTTCTTTCTGCATTTTTTTGCGTCTTCATTTGCATTTTATGCGTCTATTTGCTTGTTTTATTTGCTATATCTTTATAATACCAGCATATTTTTGCATTGTCAATGCTATTTCTTGCAGTTATATGCGTTTTTATATAAAATAACCCGCATTTTTCGTACAAAAATGCGGTTATCTGCATGTTTTTTGCGGTTCAAATATGTGTAAAAGATTTCTCACAGCAGAAAAAGACAGCAGATGAATAAATTCATCTGCTGTCTCACTTTACATTGATTATTTCGCATAGTCCACAACCCGTGACTCACGGATAATATTGACCTTGATCTGTCCCGGGTAATCCAGGTTATCTTCCACCTGTTTTGAAATATCCCTGGCCAGCAAAATCATATCGTCGTCACTGATCTGTTCCGGAACTACCATTACCCGAATCTCCCGACCTGCCTGAATCGCAAAAGTTTTATCAACACCCTGGAAGGAATCTGCGATCTCTTCCAGCTGTTTCAGCCTTGTCGTATAGCTTTCCAGTGTCTCGCTTCTCGCTCCCGGTCTCGCTGCAGAAATTGCATCTGCAGCCTGAACAAGACAAGCGATTAATGTATCTGGTTCTGCATCCCCATGATGGGACTCCACTGCATTGATTACGATTGGATGTTCCTTGTACTTCTTGCACAAGTTCACTCCAAGTTCTACGTGGGAACCTTCCACTTCGTGGTCGATAGCTTTTCCAATATCATGGAGCAGCCCAGCGCGCTTTGCCATCCTGACATCGACTCCGATCTCAGATGCCAGCAGCCCTGAAAGCTGTGCCACCTCCATAGAGTGCTTCAGTGCGTTCTGTCCATAGCTGGTACGGTATTTCATCTTGCCCAGCAGGCGGACCAGTTCAGGATGGATGCCGTGAACTCCAAGTTCCAGAGTTGCAGCCTCCCCGTCTTCCCGCATCTTCGTCTCCACTTCTTTTGTGGCTTTTTCGACCATCTCTTCGATCCTGGCCGGATGAATCCTTCCGTCCACGATCAGCTTTTCAAGAGCAATCCTTGCAATCTCTCTCCTGACCGGATTAAAACTTGACAATACGACTGCTTCCGGTGTATCGTCGATGATCAATTCTACTCCTGTCATATTCTCAAGGGCACGGATATTTCTGCCCTCCCGGCCGATGATGCGTCCTTTCATCTCGTCGTTTGGAAGCTGTACAAGAGAGATCGTCGTCTCAGCCACATGGTCTACCGCGCACTTCTGAATGGCTGTGACCACATATTCCTTAGCTCTCTTTCTCGCATCTTCCTTTGCTCTGGATTCCATCTCTTTTACGAGCATCGCTGTCTCGTGCTTTACGTCTTCCTTAACTGCTGATAATAGTTGTTCTTTTGCCTGATCAGAGGTCAGCCCAGAAATTCTCTCCAATTCCTGTAGGTGTTTGGACTTGAGCTCCTGCACTTTTGCCTTGTCTGCCTCAAAATTCTTTTCTTTGGCAGTCAGAGACTGTTCTCTGCGCTCCAGCATCTCAGCCTTTTTGTCAACAGTTTCTTCCTTGTTGAGAACGCGCTTTTCGTACTTCTGCAGTTCGCCCCTGCGTTCCTTTGTTTCCTTTTCAAAGTCATGTCTCGCTTTTATAGTTTCTTCCTTGATCTCAAGTGAAGCTTCGCGTTTCTTCGCATCCGCTGCTTTTATGGCTTCATCTATAATATCTCTGGCTTTGCTCTCTGCATTTCCAATGGTTACTTCCATGGCCTTCCTGCTTCTTTGATTGGCAACAAGGACGGAAATTGGCGCTACAATGACCAGAGTTGCGATAATGGCAATAATTATACTTACCACAGGCCTCCTCCTTATTCAATTTTTTGTGCATAAAACACTCTTCTAATTTTAAATGTTTTTGCACAAAAAGTCAAGAAAGCCTAATGCTCAGGTTGAATAATTACAGCCTGGTACGGAGGAATCAAAAGCCCTCCCCCAAAATCCTTCTCTTCTCCAGTCAAGAGATCTGTACCTTTTCCCGCTCTGGCGTCAAAATGCAGCGTGTATTCCTCCGGTCCTGCATTCAGGGCAAAGATAATTCTCTCTTCTCCGGCTTCCCTCTCAAAAGCGATGATATCCTGTTCCGTGCGTATTTCTCTGTAACCGCCGTCTTTCAGTGCCTGACTGTCTTTCCTCACCTCTGAAAGCTTTGCGATGTATTTATAGAGTTCTCCCTGCTTAAGATCCTCAGGTCTTACTCTCGGACGAAGTGAATCGTCACTGCCAGGTTCCTTAAATCCTTCGATTCCCCACTCACTTCCGTAGTAGACGGACGGTACCCCCGGCATGGCAAACATGAGTGCATAGATCAGAGGCAGATGCTTTTCATCCGTAAGCTGGGTGGCAATCCGCATCACATCGTGGTTATCCACAAAACTGTACAGAGGGAGCCCCTGGTAAAGCGTCCATGGTTCCGGCCCAAACTGCCGGTTCAGAGAATAACCGATCTCATGCATGTTGTGGGTATTAAAACTGGAGTACAATCCCTTATAACATTCATAATTCGTGACAGAATCAAGCATATGGTGATTGACCAGCGTGCTGTAATCCCCGTGCAGCATTTCTCCTATAAAGACCATCTCGGGATTTCTGTCTCTGGCAAAATCCACCAGAGTCTTCATAAACGTCCGGTTCAGCATATAGGCTACATCCAGGCGGATACCATCGATCTCGAATTCATCCATCCACATACCCACTGCATCCAGAAGGTGGTCTCTGACTGCCGGATTATCCAGATTTAATTTTACCAGTTCAAAATGGCCTTCCCAGCCCTCGTACCAGAATCCGTCGCCGTAGTTGCTGTTCCCGTCAAAATTGATATAGAACCAGTCTCTGTATTCAGAATCCTGTCTCTTTTCCAAAACGTCCTGAAATGCCCAGAACTCTCTGCCCACATGGTTGAATACACCGTCTAAAACAACTTTTATCCCTTCCTCATGCAGGGTGCCGCATACTTCCTTAAAATCCTCGTTGGTTCCAAGCCTTTGATCGATCACTTTATAATCTTTCGTATCGTATCCATGGCTGCTGGACTCAAAAACCGGTGAAAAATAAATGGCATTGGCTCCGAGTCCTTTGATATGGGGTATCCATTTCTTCACTTCCAGTATTCCATGTTCTGCCTCATCATCCACAAAAGCTCCCAGCGGAAAAATGTGATAAAATATCAGGTCCTTCATTGTTAATTCTTTCATAGTCAATCTCCCTTCCTACCTTTGGGGTGTCACTCTGTGCTCTTTAAAGATTCTACCATGTTGATCTTCCGAAGCTGGAAAAACATCATGAAATTGATCAGCGCCGCAAACCCTATGGTGAGCAGAACACTGTATAGATAACTGGCCGGCAGGATCTGTCTTCCAAACATGATCAGATCTACCTCCGCAGTCAAAATCACATATCGGTGGAGGAGGATGCCCAAGCCCGCTCCCACAGCTGTGCCTATGATGGTGAGCAGGATATTTTCCCTGTAGACATAGGCGGCGGTCTCCATGTCAAAAAAGCCCAGGACTTTAAGGGTTGCAAGTTCCGCCTTCCTCTCCGCGATATTAATGTTGTTCAGATTATATAATACTACAAAAGCCAGTAGTCCGGCAGATACAATTAAAACAAACACAACAATATTCAGATTGTTCAGCATGTCGTTCATCTCTTTCTCAAAATCCGAAGTGAAGGAAACAGATGCAACTCCGTCCTGTTTCAGCAGGCCTTTTCCGAGATTAGTTTCTGTTTTATCAGATCTGTCCTTGTTTTTTAAAAGAATCTGATTGTACTCCGGCTTTTCTCCATATAGCTTCTGGTATAACTTTTTGGACATATAAACATTGTGGCGCATATAATTCTCTGTGATATGCTCTACTTTTGCTCCAACCGACTTTGTTTCTCCTTCCTTGATCGTGACGGTATCTCCTTCTTTTATGCCCAGGAGGGTGCATACTTTTTCCGTAAGGATCACACCGCTGTCAGAAAGCCGATATTTCTCCCCGGACATCCGGTCCTTAAACCGGATATAAGCCGAAAGTTCTTTCGCATCTTCCGGAACAAACAAAGAAGCCGACTTGCGGTCCCCGTCAAACTCCACATCCACAGAGACATTGTGAATTTTGGTGCTGTTCCGTATTGTATGCTGTTTTTGTATCCAAGATGCAATTTCCTGCTCCTTTTTTACAGACAGATTATCTTCCAGGGTAACCGATGCATCATAGGTCATAATATTTTGATACTGATTTTTTGATATGGCAAAAATAGAATCTTTCAATCCAAAACCGACGAGCAGCAGCGCCATACATCCGCCGATCCCGAATATGGTCATAAAAAACCGCTTTTTATACCGGAACAGGTTTCTTAACGTGGATTTCCACGTAAAGTTTAAATGCCTCCACAGAATTCCGATCTGCTCCAGCAAGATCCGTTTGCCCTCCTTCGGCGCCTCCGGGCGCATCAGCTGCGCCGGTTTTTCCCTCAGCTCCTTATAGCAGGCAAATATGGTGGCTCCAAGCGTGATGCACACAGAAGCCGTGGATGCCGTCAGTGCAAACCTGGTCTCAAACGGATGTTGTACCGGACCGATCCCCGTATACATCATAGAATATGCCTCTATAATGATCTTGGGGAGAATTGTCTCTCCCACAAGCACACCCGCTATGCTTCCGCCTGCCGTGGCAAGCAGGGCATACAATCCATACTTCTTTGCCACATCGAAACCTGTGTATCCCAGAGCCTTTAAAATGCCGATCTGGGTCCTCTGTTCCTCCACCATCCTGGTCATAGTCGTCAGACTCACCAGTGCGGCTACCAGGAAGAAAATCACCGGAAATACTTCTCCGATCGCCCCGATTCTTTCGGTATCCCCTCCGTATTCCACGTAAGACTGGATCCTGTTCCGGTCCAGCACATACCATTTGGGCATCTTTATATCATTAATCTCTTTCCGGGCATCGCCGATCTTTTTCTTTGCCTTGGCAAACTTGCGGTCCGCCTTCTTTTTGGAAGATTTATATTCTTTCTCTCCCTTTTCAAGTTTTTTTCTGGCGTTTGAGAGCTCTTCTCTGGCATCCCGAATTTTCTGTTCACCGCTTTTCAGCTCTTTTTCGTTCTGTCTCAGCAGAGCGGCAGAACGATTCAGCTTTTGTTTATTCGCCTTCAGTTCTTTTTTCCCTTTAGCCAGTTCTTTTTTGGAAGCCTTTAGGACAGCCTCCTCTCTGGACAGTTCTTTCTTTGCCTGCTCAAATTTCATCTGCATTTCCGGAGGAATCTGCCCCATGGCACCTGCCTGCTGCATCTGTTCTCTCAGCTGTTCTTTCGCTTCAAAGAACTGTTTTTCTGCCCTGGCAAGCTTTTTTTCATTGGCCTTGATCTCTTTCCCGGCCTTTGCAAGCTGCTTCTTCCCGCTGTTATAGCTCTGCCATCCTTTTTTTATTTCTTTTTTACCCCGCGAAATCTCAGTCTCCTGGGTTGTGATCTCCCTCTCCCCGGTGTTTATATCATTTTTGGCGTCTACCAGTTTCTTTTTCGCTTTGACAAGCTCTTTATCCGCCTTTTTCTTTTCTTTTATATATATGTCTTCTGCTTTCTTTACTTCCTTTTTGGCCTCATCCTTTATTTCTTTTTGTCTGGCCTCACAGCGGCTGTCGGAAATACCCCTGATCTTTTTTTCTGTTTTCTCTACGATATTGTCGTAATCGTCCGTATATGCGGTCTTCTCTGCCGCTCCTTTCACAGTGATATACAAATCCGTGTAGACATCCAATTTGAAATTTTCTTTCGGCACCACGGCAAAACCGCTGATCTGCCCATTTCCTATGGTTGCCGTTCCCCTGTCCCTGGAAAGGTAATATGAGGAACTTCCCACTCCGACTACTCTGAGTTCTGATTTTTTTAATGTCTCCCCGATATCATCATCAGTTCCCGAAGACACTGTGATCGTATCGCCGACTTTAATATCCGAATGTTCCATCAGATAAGAATCGATCAGGCACTCGCCATTCGTTTCGGGCATCCTGCCCTCTGTGACTTTGATTTGGTTGAGCCGGCCGGTCGCCGCCATGACTTTTAAGACCATCTCTGTGTCATTCAATTTACAGATCGTATCCACAGAGCAGCTTGGCTCCGCCACGGAAACCCCGGAAATTTCTCTGACCGCCTTTACATCTTTATCTGTGATACCCATGGTGCCAAGGACCCTTAGATCCATGAGCCTGCTCTCGTCAAATTGGGCATCTGCGGTTAACTTCATATCAGGCTCTGTAACCCGGACCCCTGAAAAAAATGCGACTCCCAGGGCTACAATAAAAAAAATGGACAGAAACCTGGGCAGTGTTTTTCGGACCATCATAAAATTGTCTTTATGAAGCGCTTTCTTCATGTGACCCACCTACCATTCTATCGTGTCTACCGATTTAGGTTCCTTATTGATCCACATGTCATGTACTTTTCCGCTCTTGATCTCGATTACACGGTCTGCGATCGGGGCGATCGCAAGATTGTGAGTGATGACGATCACGGTCTTATTTCTCTCCCGGCATGTATCCTGCAAGAGTTTCAAAATAGACTTTCCTGTCTTATAGTCCAGCGCCCCGGTTGGCTCATCGCAGAGCAGGAGCTTTGGATTTTTGGCGAGGGCCCTGGCAATGGAAACCCGCTGCTGTTCTCCTCCGGAAAGCTGGGCAGGGAAATTAGACAGGCGCTCAGAGAGTCCCACATCCGAGAGAATCTGCTCCGCATCCAGCGGATTTTTGCTGATCTGAAGGGCCAGCTCCACATTTTCCAGCGCCGTCAGGTTGGGCACCAGATTGTAAAACTGAAATACAAATCCGATGTCATTTCTCCGGTACTGGGTCAGCTGTCTCCTTGAATACTTTGCGATATCATTTCCATCTACAAAAACAGAACCGGAGGTGACTGTGTCCATCCCTCCCAAAATGTTCAGAATCGTCGTCTTTCCGGCGCCGCTGGCTCCTATGATAACGACAAATTCTCCCTCACTGATGGTAAAATTAATCCCATCCACGGCCTTGGTAACGACCTGTCCCGTCTGATATATTTTCCTCACTTCTTCCAACCGAATAAAACCATCCATATGCAGTTCCCTCCGCTATCCGAGATACATAAATTTTAACATATTTTTGCCCAAATTAATACCTAAATGCGCTGCTGCAGCCCGATGAGGGCGGATTTCTCATGTTTTTAGGATTGTGGGAGCACAAAGTGCGGAACAATCCGCAGGTATCCAGGGGTCAAAATATATTTTGACCCCAACATCATTTGATATGTTATGACGAAGTCTATAAAACGTATGTCTGGTATATAAATTTTGAAAGGACTGGCAGCTTATGATCACTAAAGATGGCCTGAAATTTTATCGTGAACCTCATCGTGTTCTGGAAAAAGGAGAAGATTATATGTATCTCCTTCCTCATCCGGCACTGCGGGATTGGATTTCAAGTTGCACTGTTACCTTCCCCGGCAATGACATGATCTCAAATCATTACACCGTCATCCCCATGGGTACGCAACTCTGGTATGTTCATGTGATGAGACCAGAATGATCGGCCGGTTTATATGCATTTTTTCCAGCCTGGTCCGCATCAATACAGCATCACCAATGCCTGTAATTTATCCGGGTTTTATGATCTGCCTAACTTTATCCACGATTTTAAATCTGTATGCAAAATTTCTCCACAGGAATGCCGTCGTGAGATGTCCCATTTTTACAGCGAGATTGCCAAATTCTGATCTATAATGTAGGTACAAAGCAGAAAGGAGAAAATATGATATACGGCAGTACGTTGATTTAGGTGTCTGACATGGAAAGATCAAAAAATTTTTATGAGAAGGTAATGGACAAACGGTAGAAATGGATCTGGAGTTTCTCCATGGAATCAAAGAATATCCTTGGGGCCAGTGTGTTATGCAATTTTACGATTATGACAAATATATCGTAGAGGTAGCATTGAGTATGTAGAGCGTTGCAAAACGTTTTGAGTTTCTTATGAAATTAAAGAAGCTCAATGCCTTATAATGATTTCTATTTATTGTAAAAATAATTCTAGTACAACTCTTGTTTTTATTTTGGTCCTATGTCAAGATTTAGTACAAGTTAAAATGAGAAATTTATCCTCATCTTAACTCGCCAAAAGCAATCCGTCTTTCTAGTAAAAAACACTACATGCGGTTTAAAAAATGGATTTTACCTGCCAATGGTATTATTTGTGATAATATTTATGTTATTACAGGCATTCATACATGCTTTTGATGTCAACAAGATACACGCGTTATTGGCTTTGGAACTGATTCATTTTGGGATTTCACAGATGATGAGGAAAATGGTGAATATTATTAGTCTGATGCATTACACGTAACCTGACTATATATAGGTTTAAATTAACAAATGACTTAATTATTTTATCTCTATAAAGAATGATTTATTTCTGTAAAAAATAAGGAGTATCCAATTTGAATACTCCTGCTTTCTTTTATGATATCACCCTTGAGATGTGAACTGCCAGATACCCTATTTCTTCTTCCGTTATGGTTTTTTGAATGGTGCTTTCGATATATCGTTGTATCTGTCTTGCACAACTTAATTCTTTTGGCAGTTTTTCTTTGATATGTTCGTAAAACATCACGCCCTGGTCATCCAGCATTTTATCTTCAAATAGTCTTTGAAGGAAAAACTGGATATGAATGACCAGACGTGTATAATTCATAGAATTAACATCTAATTTCTTCTGAAAAGTCATCTGGATAATATTAAAAATGTTTTTCTGCATTTTGATTCCCAGAATTGTATTTCCCATATCTTTCTGTCCCGACTGAGCATTTACAAGATGAAAAGCAATATTCCCTGCTTCCTCCTCCGGAAGTTCAATGGACAGCTCCTTATTTAAAAAGGCTAATACTCTTTCACTGACCTGATATTCCTTTGGATAAAACTGTTTAATTTCCCAAAGCATCCTGTTTTGAAGCACAATATGATTGTTATATCTTTCCAGAGCATAAATCAAATGATCAAACAAGGTAACAAAAAGCTGTTCATTTAATTCTTTTTCCGACCACAGATTTGCAAGACGAACTGCTTCCTGAACTGTTTCTACGTACTCCTTGGGTGCTTCTTCCAAAAGACTCATGTAATTTTTTGTATTTTCTTCTTTTAATACATATACTTTCTCTATGTCCGACTCTACCAATTCCTTGCCCACAGTATTGGTAAAGCGAAGCCCTCTGCCCATGACGATATGCTCTCTTCCCTTTTCATCGGATACCAATATCAAATTGTTATTTAATATCTTTTTCACAATCATGTTCTTCGTTCCTTTTATACGTCTTTTTTCCTATTCTACAGGCTTTTCCCGTTTTCGGCAATCACTTTCTGATACCAGAAAAAACTATCTTTCGGATACCGTTTCATCTCCTTTAAGTCAAATTCCTCTCTGTCCACATAGATAAAACCATATCTTTTCTTATATCCCTGATGAGTACTGACGACATCAATCGCTGCCCACGGACAATATCCAATCATTTCTACTCCGTCTGCAATGGCCAGTTTCATCTGAATTAAATGCTTTTTCAGAAAATCAATTCGATAATCATCATGTATTTTCCCATCTTCCAGAATATCCGGTGCTCCGATTCCATTTTCTGTTACCAGAATAGGAAGATGATAACGCTCATATACCTTTCTTAAGGTGTAACGGAAGCCTACAGGATCGATTACCCATCCATATTTTGTTTTATCCACATAGGGATTTTCTTCCGGTCTGTATACCCCCTGTTCTCCCAGCATAATCTGCTGGTCTCCTGCCCGCGCGGCCACATCAGAACTATCATTTCTGCTTGCTCCAATGGTAGCGGTAGAATAATAATTCATAGCAATAAAATCCGGATCTGCGTCTTTTAGAATTTCCATATCTCCTGGCAAAATCTCAGGAGCGATTCCCCGATCTTTCATATAAGAAAACGCCAGTGGATGATAGGTTCCAAACACAGGGACATCAGCGAAGTTCCAGCACCGAATCGACACCCAGTTATGGGCAGCGATTGCATCTTCCGGTCTGCATGAAGCAGGATACATAGCAGTAAGATTTAAAGCCGGTCCAATTTTTCCATTCCGCACCATTTTATGAAACAGCTTCATAACTCTGGCCTGCGCCAGCATCATATGATGATTTTGCTGGTAAAGCTCCTTTTTGGTAGGAAGAGTGCCTCCTTTTGGCAAGCCGATTGCTCCCGGATGCAAAATCATTGTATTTTGTTCATTAATTGTAAGCCAGTAAGTAACTTCTCTGCCGTAGATTTCAAACAAAACCCTGGCATACTCTACAAAAGCATCTACAGTTTCCCGTTTATTCCATCCACCCTGTTCTTCCAGACAATAGGGCAGATCAAAATGATACATGGTTACAACAGGCTCTATTTTATATTTTCGACATTCGGCAATGATATTTTTATAATAATCCACTCCCGGCTGATTGATTTTCCCTGTACCTTCCGGTAAAATCCGGGTCCAGGCAATGGAGAAACGATATGCCTTAAGCCCCATTTTGGCAAACCACTGAATATCCTCTTTATAGCGGTGATAATGATCACTGGCTATTCGAAAACCCGCTGTATCTTTTGGATGTTCATACATATCAATAATAGAAGGACTTTTTCCATCCTCCAGGACAGCTCCCTCTACCTGATAGGCAGAGGTTGAAGCTCCCCATAAAAAATTTTCAGGAAAATTCGTTTTAGTATTATAAATCATTTTTCTTACACCCTTTATGCTATTACATGAATGAATTCTTCTGTCGGATTAATTTCTCCTTCTCTGATTGGAACAATCTCTTTATAGTTGTCTGTGTTTCCAACCAATACAGGAGTCACTGTCTCATATCCTGCTTTTTTAATCTCTTCTATATTAAATTCCAGCAGTTTTTCTCCCTTTTTGATCCTGTCTCCAGCATCCTTAACTGCAGTAAATGGTTTTCCTTCCAGATTTACAGTATCAATTCCAACATGGATCAAGAGTTCCATTCCATCATCACTTACTAAACAAATAGCATGTTTTGTATCAAAAACAGAAGCAATTTTTCCATCAAAAGGTGCATAAACACATCCTTCCTCCGGTACGATCGCAGCTCCTTTTCCTAAAATGCCATTGGAAAATACTTCATCAGGAACTTCTTCTAATGGAATCACTCTTCCTTTGATTGGCGCGTAGACAATCTCACCTTTTATTTCACTCTTTACAGTAACATCCTGCAATTTTTCTGATTCAGAAGAAATGTTATCCTTCACCGGACTCTCCTCTTCAGGATCATCAAATCCAAGAATCCAGGATGCCGCAAAACCTGCTGCAAAAGAGATAACAATTGTAATCAATGCATGTACCACATTCATTGGATTTTCCCCAATAAATGCCGGAATTGCTGCCAGTCCCGGAGAGACAAAAGAGTATCGAACCAGTCCGGAAAGACCTGCATAGATTCCACCGATTCCACCGCCGATCATAGAAGCAATAAATGGACGTTTTAATTTCAGATTCACTCCATAAAGACAAGGTTCTGTAATACCCATTACACCTGTAAAACCGGAAGAAGATGCCAACTGTTTTAACTGTTTATTTTTTGTTTTTACTGCAACAGCCAGTGCAGCAGCACCCTGTGCAATGTTTGATGCCAGCATACCAGGACCGTTGACTGTCTCAAATCCTACATTTGTAATCTGCACTGTTGCAATTGGTGTCATAGCCCAGGCTGTTCCTGTCAGAACAAGGAATGGTTGGAAAGCACCCATCAGCATTGGAATCAGCCAGCTTGCTTTTCCATTAATAAAATCTGCTCCTGCCTGTACCATATCATTTAACAGATTACCAAATGGCCCAACAATCAATAAACCAATTGGAATTGAGACAAACATAATAATCAACGGTTTTATAAAAAATTTGATTATAGATGGAGAATATTTCTCTGCAAATTTTTCTACATAAGACAGAATCCATACACCTAAAATAATAGGAATCACAGAATAGGAATAATCTACCAGAGTGACCGGAATTCCAAAGAAACTGATTGCTTCCCCTGCTGCCACGAAACCGCTCCAGGTTGGATGAAGCAAGGCACAAGCCATAGTCATAGCGAGAATAGGGCTGCAGTTAAATTTAATTGCAGCTCCATATGCTAAAAGGACCGGCATGAAATAAAATGGAGCATCTGAGATAAAATTAATGATTCCATAAGTAGTGCCAGTTGTATCAACCAGATTCAGCAGTACTAAAATAGAAAGGACTGCTTTCATCATACCTCCTCCGATTAATGCCGGAATGACAGGAGTAAAGGTTGTAGAGATCACACTGATAATTCTGTTAACTATGCTTCCCTTGTCTTCTTTCTTTTCCTCTTTTCCATTAGAAGCTGCCTGATCTCCCATTTCATCTACAATCACGCGAAACGTAGTCTGGACCTCATTTCCGATGACAACCTGAAATTGTCCTCCTTTATCTACGACGTTGATTACTCCAGGTGTATTTTCAATCCTTTTTAAATCTACTTTATTTTTGTCGTAAAATTCAAATCGCAGTCGGGTTGCACAGTGTGTCAGTCTGCTGATATTATCTTTTCCTCCCACTAGCTTAATTAACTCATGGCCTAATGCCTTGTAATCCATAAAAACTCTCCTTTTCTTTTTTCCTCTCTGTATAAACAACCGCGGACTCGTTTATACAAAAAAAGACCAAGCAGCAATAAAGCCTTATCTAAGACTCTATTCCAAACTTGGTCTTGCCTGCATTACCAGTAACAGCCATAGCTATTCTTTTTTCAACAGCGATATAGTAACAAATTTTTTATCCATATGCAAGTATGAATTTATACAAAAATCCCTTAGGTATTTTGGTCACTTTTCACATATTCCTGTCTAACTGATTTTCTTCCCATTATATCAAGCACTAAATCCTTATTTTTAGGCTTTTTCCTACATTGTTGCTTCTTAAAAACTATATAAATTTTTGATTATCTTTTCATAAGTTGGCAAATGTCGGTTTAGCCTGTATTTATGGGCTTTACCGACGTTTTTTGTTTTTGGAGTTTCAACGTAGTAGCCAACCTGCGAATCTTTCAATAGCTGATGGTCTACATTGATTATCCTGATTTCAAAATCCAGATTGTCAGTCAGTCCTCAGCAGTTAATTTCCAAACGTACACGAATTGCGGTTTACCGTTTGCGTCCATGTATTTGTATGCGTATCTTCCGTCTTTTCTCTGACATGATATAAAGCTCCTTTCCATACTGGAATGAGCCGTAATACGATATATGTATATTATACCATATTTTCGGCTTTTTTCATCATATTACGACCAGAGAATCAATGATTTTTTACTCTGGCAAGCTCCACAGGACTTTCACCTTTCCCATTCTGATGGGTGAACCGTGTCATACGGGTGTATCATTATCCAGATATACAGGTCATAGCTGCAACCTTTCCAACAGTTGCCTGCGGAACATTACAGGAATCGCTCACTTTATCTCAAAAGGTCATGGCGTGCAATTTCCGCTGGCTCGCTGCATATCGAACGTATCTATCTGCTTTATTCAGTTGTCAAAGAACTCTTGACTGTGATTGCCAGTCTATGAAAAACCACTATCTGAATAATGGACTTTCATAGATTGACAAGTGGAGCAAAAAAAGGGGGCTCCGCCCATCAGAATGGTTAAATTACAATAATCTCAAAGTTTGCAATCATATCCATGACCGCCGCCTGTATTCTGCCTTTCAATTCAGAACCCACCACCATGAAGACGTTTTCATATTCGTCATACAACTGGTGTAAGCTCAACTTTGATATGTACCCATCATAGAATTTTAAGATTTTCTGTATGGCAGCTTCATCACCATCGGTAGCCGCCACAATCACAGCAAAGGGTATGTGTCTCTGGTTGTTATCCGCGGTTATTCCTCCATCATTTTTCTTAATTCTTCCAGAATACTTGTCCTGTGACGGCAAACAGTGGTGCGTAACACGTTTATAAGCTCTCCGATTTCTGCGTCAGACATATCCATAAAGTATGACAACAAAATGATATTGCGTTTTTTCTCTGGTAAACATTTGAGTGCTTTGCTTAACTGGTCGTCAGATACTTGGACTTCCATGCCAAGAAGATTGAACGCTGTATAATCGCTGGAATATCTGTCATAAATGCCAGCCTTATTCAATTCCAAATCCGAAATTTCAGAGAATGGAACTTCATGTTGCAAGCGTCTTGAAATATCACGTTTATACTTCAACGCTGCTCCTTTCATGACTTTTTTCGTAAGGCAATCAAACTGGTCCTATGTCAAGATTTAGTACAAGTTAAGATGAGGATAAATTTCTCATTTTAACTGAGAGTGTGAAACTTTTTCTGTAAAATAGAACTCATAAGGTTCTTCTATGATAAAATAAAAATCATAGGAGGGCCTTTTATTATGGCAAGAGAAAAGAAACCCGTACACAGAGTACAAATGACGGAAGGGAAACGCAGCATAATCCATCAGCTCCTGGAGGAATACGATATCCAAACTGCTGAAGACATTCAAGATGCCCTAAAAGCTCTCCTTGGCGGAACCATCAAGGGCAAGATCGGAAATCTACTTTTGAACCACAAGTGGTGAAAAACGGCAGAAAGACATTTCTGATATTGACCAAAAGATCATTTCCATGTATGCAAAAGGAATGACGACCCGGCAGATATCAGAAACCATGGAGGAGATCTACGGCTTTGAAACCTCGAAAGGATTTATCTCTGATGTCACAGACAAGATCCTGCCCCAGATCGAAGACTGGCAAAACCGGCCGCTGGATGAGGTCTATCCAATCCTATATATTGATGCCATCCACTATTCTGTCCGTGACAATGGAATGATCCGTAAACTTGCCGCCTATGTCATTCTTGGGATTAATGCGGAAGGGAAGAAAGAGGTACTTACAATCCATGTTGGAGAGAATGAAAGTTCAAAATATTGGCTGTCTGTATTGAATGAGCTGAAAAACCGTGGTGTAAAAGACATCCTGATCATCTGTGCGGATGGTCTTACCGGAATAAAGGAGGCCATTGCTGCAGCATTCCCGAAAACGGAATATCAAAGATGCATCGTCCATCAGGTGAGAAATACCTTAAAATATGTTCCAGATAAGGACAGGAAGGCGTTTGCTGCAGATTTAAAGACGATCTATCAGGCATCGGATGAAAAGAAGGCCCTTGCAGCCCTTGAACGTGTGACAGAGAAATGGACACCCAAATATCCGAATTCGATGAAACGCTGGAAGGACAACTGGGATGCTGTTTCTCCCATCTTCAAGTTTTCAGCAACCGTCAGGAAGGTGATATACACAACCAATGCCATAGAATCACTGAATTCCACCTATCGGAAGCTGAACCGCCAGAGAAGCGTATTCCCAAGTGATACGGCGCTGTTGAAAGCGCTGTATTTAGCGACATTTGAGGCTACAAAGAAATGGACGGTAACGATGCGCAACTGGGCACAGGTATATGGGGAGTTACGGATCATGTACGAGGGACGACTTCCAGATTAATTCAAAGACGGCCTAAAAACGGGCGGATTTACCGCCTGCTGTTGACATGTTTTTTGTAACTGTTATATATAAAGCAGGGGCGAAAAGCCTGTTGTTCAAGACTTTCGCCCTTCATTATCATCGAAGAATCTTATTTACAGACTTTTTTATAGTCTCTTTTAACTTGTACTAAATCTTGACATAGGACCAACACTTGTTTTTATTTATCATGTAAGACGGATGGCACTAGAAGGGCAAATTACAGATTTCAATACAACACTTGTTTTTATTTATCGAGGAGTGCAAAAATAAACTTTCTCTTTTAAAAACATTTCAATACAACACTTGTTTTTATTTATCATGTAGATACGGGATGGGACTGGCTTCCTTGGAACTGGATTTCAATACAACACTTGTTTTTATTTATCCGGTTTTATGCCATATCTGCGTATACATTCATACATTTCAATACAACACTTGTTTTTATTTATCAGAAGACAAGATTGTGGATACGCGGACTCCCGAAACATTTCAATACAACACTTGTTTTTATTTATCGAGGATGAATTGATTGCATCTATGGTCCGTAATAATTTCAATACAACACTTGTTTTTATTTATCCAACGTATTTCCGCCATTCCTTATTTCCATTATAGTCATTTTTCCTGATAAATTCAACGTTTCTCTGAATTTTTCCCAACCGTTTCTGTTTTTCCGGCATTTTCTTTCAAACCGGCTACCAACCGCCATTTTAAGCGGTCTCCCGGCATTTCGTATCTTTTTCAGGTTGGGAAAACCAATAAAAGCCGCCCATCCGGCAGCCTTTATTCTCCACTATCTAAATTGATTTGTCTCAGGATGATATTCATAACCGATACCCGAAAGTTTTGCACTGATCTCCCCTGAGTCCACACACAGACTCTTGCACAGTTCCTCGAAACTGTCATAATAGTCCCTGAGCTGTGTGTTGATGTAGCTTAACAGTATCACCGGATCATTCGGCAGCATTTCTTTTCCTCCTTACTTATGTCACAACCAAAAAAAAGCAGTGTTCTTTTCCAAATTCGTAATAAATCTTTTGTTTTTCAATATGATGAATCACATAAATCAGCCCAAAGCCATGTTCCGTCAACCAGCGTTCCATGGCTCTCCATATTTCTTTATCTTCCTGCGCTTCGGCAATCAACGTCTCTGTCCCCTGCTCCCGGTCACAATAATACAGCTTCATAAGCAGGCACCTCCTTTAACTCCTTTTTAAGAAGAATGCATAGGATACCAATATACTGACGGCAAATACGAATAAATCCATGATCAGCATATCTTTCTTTAACACGGCGGTATATGCGTCAAACAATCCTCTGATAGCCACACAGCCCAAACCGGTCCCCACGGCCAGGCGGAGCCAGTAATATCTGATATGCCTGTACATAAACCGAAACATCAGAAGGCCATAGATCAGATTCGGATAAATTAAAAGCTTATAGTGCTCCTCCACTTTTTCGCTGACCGGAAACAACCACCAGAGAAATTCCGGTCTTCCAATCCAGTCATAGATAAAATGCCAGAGGCTGCCCACCACAGCCGTAAACAGAATGCCTCCAAGGATAAACTTTTTGGTTCTAGTCATAACCATCCCTCCTTTGGGATAGTATATGCAAACTTTTGGTTCTCATCCTGCAACGGCCCGTCCAGCAAAAACCACAAGGACAGAAAACAGCACACTCAGTACGACATATAAAATACCTTCACTCACTCTTCCCTCTGAGACAAGGGTCCCTGTCTCAAGAGCAAACGTAGAAAATGTAGTGAATCCTCCGCAGAGTCCAGTCTTTAAAAACAGGATCAGATTGGGATTTTGGGCCGGTATCTTTCCCGTCCACCCGGCGATCATGCCAATCACAAATGCTCCCAGTACATTAATCCCCAAAGTGACCACAGGAATCCTTATCTGCGCCGATACCGGGATCAACCCAAGAAGATAGCGGAAGACTGCGCCGAGAAATCCTCCCAGACCTACAAATACACACTGAATCATGTATTATTCTCCTTTGAATTCTTCTGTTGTCATAATCTCTCCGGTATCCGTATTCATCACATACCCGAATATCTTAATGTCGTCCGGAATCAGCGGATGCGTGCGCAGAAGTTCCACAGTCTCATTGACAGAGTCGGAAACACAGTCAAATCCTGCAAGCCAGGAATCAAAATCAATGCCGCAGTGTCTGATGAAATTAATCTTGTCTTCTTCTATCCCCCGGTCGATCATGTGCTGGATCATGCCATCGCTGTTCATATGCCCAACACCGCAGTCTGTATGGCCGATGACCATGACCTCCTCGATCCCCAATTCATAGACTGCAATTAAAAGACTTCTCACCACACTTCCAAACAAATGATTGGTGACTCCTCCGGCATTTTTAATGATCTTTACATCCCCGTTTTTTAAACCAAGGGCTGCCGGAAGCAGTTCCGTAAGCCTGGTATCCATACAGGTTAAGATCGCAATCTTTTTGTCCGGATATTTGCTTGTCTTGTACTGTTCATACATCTTATTTTTCACAAATACCTTGTTATATTCCAAAATATCTTCAATCATTTTTTCGTCCTCTCTTGTCTTTTATCAAATCCGCCGTGCTTCCCTTACAGGCTCTCAAATAATCTGCAGGATTAAGCTCCACCTGTGTTCCCCGCTTTCCGCCGCTGACGATAAGTGTCTCCAGATTCTTCACGCTCTCATCCACCACAGTGCGGTAGGCCTTTTTCATCCCTATGGCGGTGCAGCCGCCTCTTATGTAGCCTGTGACTTTGTTTATATCCTTTACGTGAATCATTTCCACTGATTTTTCGCCCACGGCTTTAGCTGCCTTTTTTAAGTCCAACTCCTCGGCAATGGGAATGACAAACACAAAATATTGCCTGCTCTTTCCCTCCGTGACCAGCGTCTTAAACACCTTATCATAGGGCTGTCCAAGCATATCCGCAATGGCCACCCCGTCAGTAAATTCTTCACATTCGTAGCGATGGATCTCAAACCTGATTTTTTCTTTCTCCAAAATCCTCATCGCATTGGTCTTCGGCTCTTTTTTTGCCATGTTCCTTCCTCCCAACATTCATAGAATGTATGTTGCTGTCTATTATATCACATTTTTTCAGCAGGACAATAGGGGCCTGAAAGGCGGCATACAGCTCCTGAGCAAAAAAACGTCCCGCAAAAATCTGCGGGACGTTTTCAACTCCGGTTATAATGAGTACTATACTAAAGAAAAATTTAAGCTTCTACAAATACATCTTTTCCAAGGCCGCAGATCGGGCAGACCCAATCTTCCGGAAGATCCTCAAAAGCAGTTCCCGGTTCGATTCCCTGACTCGGATCACCTTCTGCCGGATCGTATTCATAGCCGCATGGTTCACAAAGATATTTTTTCATTGTTGTTACCTCCATCTATTAACTTATTTATATTGTGATGTAGGGGTCAAAAGGTATTTTGACCCCCAGATACCTACGGATTGTTCCGCATTTTGTGCTCCCACAATCCTAAAAACATTCGAAATCCGCCCTAATCGGGCTACTTTCTGATGTTTTATGGATCCCAAAGTCATGCTTTTTCATGCAAACATGAAACGCATGCCCTTTTGACCCTGGTATCATATTATCTTTCATCTGTGACGTAAGTATACCATGCTGCCCATGATTTTTACTGTTGCATTTGCAACATTTATATGCCATATTTAAAAAAAAGGAGGTTTTTTTATGCAGTACAATGAAAATCCGCTGTTCACAGATATCACATCCAGGGACTGCCTGGAAATGCTGAACTGTTTTCACTCAGAGGAAAAACTGTTTTCTTCCGGTGAAATGATCCATCATTTTTCTTCTCAAAAACCTGTCATGGGCATTCTTCTCTCCGGCACTGCTTCCGTCCTGCGCTATGAATTCAACGGAAGCCGGACCATTTTAGAGAAGCTGGAGACAAACAGTGTATTTGGTGAAATTCTGGCTTTTCATTCTGAAGAGTATGAAGATATTCACCTAAAGTGTGATACCGAATGCAGGGTACTCATGATCGATTATGAGTCTCTCATGAAGCCCTGCACTAATGCCTGTGCCTGCCATATCCGGCTGATCCAGAATGTCACCTGGCTGATATCTCAAAAAACTATGAGTCTCAGCCAGAGAGTCGAAGTTTTGAGCAAGCGCACCATCCGTGAAAAGCTATATTGTTATTTCATGCAGGAATCCCTGCGGCAGAAATCCAGTTCTTTTCATATCCCGTTTACCATGTCAGATTTGGCGGATTATCTGTCCGTAGACCGGAGTGCAATGATGCGGGAGCTGAAAAAAATGAAAGAAGACGGCATCCTTTCCTCTGAAAAAAGAATGGTCCGCCTTCTCCCGGAGCATACTGCGGGTGTTTAATCTTCCAGCGCAGTTTCATATGCTTTTTTTGTCTTTTCGTCGAAACAGATGAATTCAATGCAGTCAAAATCATCTTTGTTTCCGCAGAATTCTTTTATGGTCCTCACCGCAATCGGCGCAGCCTTTGAGAGCGGAAACCGGAACAGGCCCGTGCTGATGGACGGAAAGGTCACATGCCTGCATCCATGCTCTGAGGCCAGCTTAAGACAGCTCTCATAACAGCCTGCCAAAAGCTCTTCCTCGCAGTCGTCTCCGCCTCTCCACACCGGTCCCGGCGTATGGATTACGTATCTGGCCGGGAGGCTGTAAGCCTTTGTGATCTTGGCGTCTCCGGTATCACATCCGCCCAAAGTGCGGCACTCCGCCAAAAGTCCGGGTCCGGCCGCCGCATGGATGGCACCGTCCACACCTCCTCCGCCCAAAAGCGTCGGATTGGCGGCATTGACTATGGCATCTGCCGGAACCTTTGTGATATCACCCAGGGTTATCTTTATCTCCATTTTTCATATCCTTTCTAGCGCGCAGATAAACCGTAAAGCATAGCTACATAGCAGGCAAAATCTCCAATCCGTTTTCTCTGGTCACCGAGCTGCTTTCTCCATGAAACATCCAGCCCTCTCTGCTCCATCATGCCGCTCAGAAGATTCAATGTGTGTATGACATTATCATGCTTTCTCGTCCTTCCGTCATTGTCCCGCTGACCTTTCCTGATCTGCTTCCAATTTGCCCGGAGGTCCGCATAGACAGTCATTGCACTCAGAGCCAATTCCCAAAATTCTTCAAACTCTTCGTCATCCTCCGGCGAATTCTGAAGGATTGCCTCATAAATCTCCATAGCTTCCTCAAAAGGGAGTGAATTCGGCTGTGTCAGATAATTCTCATATTTTAAATCTTTGTTCATAAAAAGGCTCCTTTCCTCTGCATAACTGCTGATCTGTTCTGCACTTTCCCGGCTGTCTTCCATTGCTTTATATCTCTAGTTTAACTTGCTTTCAGGTCTTTGTAAATCTAAAATCCTTATCTCACCGCATCTTTGATCTGTTCAAGAATCCCTTCCTGTCTTTCGTCAAAAAGGAGGCCTTTATTATATTTATAATAAGGATCACAGCCGTTTTCTTTAATAAATCGGACACTGTAATAATTCACATTCAGCTCCGTGACAAAGACCACCATTTCCTGTCCGTCCCCGAAGGCTGCCTCCATGAAATCAAAGGCATAAAGAAGGGCATCCGATATCTTCTCCACCAGCTGCTCCCTGCTTTCTGTCTCTGCCTTAAACCAGCTTCGAACCGCTTTCGGCTCATCCTGCGGTTTCTCTTTCTTCAAATTTTCAAGGTAAGTTTCCAGTCTCCCGATGACCTTCTTCCATATATGTTCTTCCTCCTTCGCAATCTGCTCGGCTTTCTTTCTCTTCTGAAATTCTGACTCAGCTTTTTTATGTGTTTCCTGCATAGACTCATGCTCCATGTAGTCTTTCAGCCATGAAAAAAGCTCGCTTACATAGGCATCTGTTTTCGCATATTCCATGAAAAACTCATTTAATTTTCCGTTCAGCAGATGGACAATGCTGAGCCGCTCGTCAAACGGAGCAAATTTCAGTTTCTCCAGCATGTCTTCCGTGAAAGAACCCTCAAGGATCTCGTCAATTTTATAGTCCTTTCTGTATTTTCTGTAAAGTTCCAAATAATTTGCAAACTCTTTGGCAATCCCTAAATGCCGGATATACTGATAAATCACATCCCGATCAACAGTTTTTCCAAGTCCTTCATACGCCTTCATAAAGTCGGACAAATCCTCCCATCCCCTGGCAGTCACAAAGGCTTTTCCGTCTACTGTTGTCTCCATCCTGTAAAAATGATTTTTCCGGATCTCAAGGTAAGCCATGACAGCAGGATGGATTCCTGCTCTGTATGCATATTCCTTCCAGACATCATAGTCTGCTTCCACATCGATCAGTTTGATCCTGTCCAATGTCACCACATCAAACTCCCTGACAGACTTATTGTATTCCGGTGGATTCCCAGCCGCCACGATGACCCATCCCTCCGGTACCTTCTGATTTCCAAAGGTCTTGCACTGCAAAAACTGCAGCATGGTGGGCGCCAGCGTCTCAGAGACGCAGTTGATCTCATCAATGAATAAGATGCCCTCCTCAAGACCGGTCTGTTCTATTTTTTCATATACCGAAGCTATGATCTCGCTCATAGTATACTCTGTCACGGAATATGTGACATCTCCATAGGTTTTTTCTTTAATGAACGGAAGCCCAACGGCACTCTGTCTTGTGTGATGGGTGATCGTATAAGCTACCAGCCCAATGCCGCATTCCTTTGCAATCTGTTCCATAATCTGTGTCTTTCCGATCCCGGGAGGCCCCATCAAAAGAATCGGCCTCTGTCTCAACGCCGGTATCCGGTATTCCCCGTACTCATTTTTATTTAAATACGCTTCCACAGAATCTTTAATTTCCTGTTTCGCACGTTTAATGTCCATAATCTTCTCCTTCAAACTCTTCTTCGCAAACAATCAGTTTCATCGCCCACGGCGGTACGTGGGCATCCTCGTATTCTTCTTCCATGAAAATAAAAGCAGTCTCAAACGGCGGCTTTTTCTTCGGATAAATCCCCTGCCCGTCTGTAAAATACAAAACTCCCTTGAGACTGTAAAATTCTCCTTCTTCCATGAGCTTTACTATATACTCAAATGCCGGGCGGAAGTCTGTACCGCCTTCCCCTTTGAGCTCCAAATGTTCCATATATTCTTTCAGCTCTTTTTTATCACGGATCTTTTTATCTTTCTGGATTTTTTCATCACATTGAATGATATGGATATTGACCTTTTTAAGAAATGTTTCTTCTTCCTTTAAAATGCCATAGGTCTCTTCCAAAAACTTCTTTACCAGTTCACCGGAACAGGACATGGAGGTATCAATGACGATCGCAAATTCTTCTACTTTTTTTACTTCTTTCCACTCCTGTGGCTCCACTAACGGCATGTTTCCGTACATACGAAGCCCGTAGGTGTAGAACACATAGTCAAAAGAATCCTCGTCCACACCGATTTCCTCTCTCAGCACCGCAAATTTTTTCAGAAATTCCCGGTAATCATACCTCTCCCTGTTTTCGATCTGCATCTGCCGGACCATATCTCCCGCGTCCGCAGACATCTCCTGGGAAAATGTCTCCATATCCAGTTCCATCTTTTCACTGATGTCCTGCCACTGGTTCCGGATCTCCTGCTGCATCTTTGGCTGGTCTTTCGCCGGCCAGAAGCTGTGGCTGTCCATGACAAACTCTTCCCCGATGCGCTTTATTTCCTGTTCTGTAAGCTCCCATTCCTTGATCCTTTTGTAGATGCCTTCCGCCGTCAGCACCTTCAGTTCTTTCCTGAGACGTTTATAAATATCTTTTCGGAACACAGTGCCATATAAAGAAACCGACGCGGTCTTCCACTGGTCGATCACGGATTCGACAGCAATATCACAGCTGATGTCCCACAATTCTTTTTCCCTGTTTTTCTGTCCGGTCAGATGATGAAAAAGGCAGTGCAGTACCAAATGGAGATACATCCGGTTCACCATTCTTCTGTCCTGTGCATACAACTTTGCCAGATACCCCTGATGAAAGTATATAACCCTGCCGTCAGAGGCGATTCTCTCTGCGTCTGCATGGCATATATAAAAAAAGCTGCTCAATGCCAGATCCATGAACCTCATGTGCAGATAAAGTTCATCTCTTGAAGCCATGAGGATCTGCTTTCCGGCTTCGGCAAGCCTCTCTGCTTTTTCTGTTTCTTTCTGCATATTTCTCCTAACTATAACTCAAAAATTTTCTTTTTCGGAGGAAACAGGCGCTGCTTTTCATTCATCAGAAAACTCATGATCTCTCCGTCTTTCTGTGAGGATGCCTGCTCTATAGCCGCTTCCATCGCCTTCTCATTCCAGAGACCCTCCTTAGATAAGAACCGCAGTGCTTCCATATCACGTTGTTTGACAAATCCTTTTGCAATATTCTTTGCACGGTCTTTTACATATGTTGTATACTCTTTTTTTGCTTTTTCACTCAGTTCATATGGATATCTGAGCCGTCGGACGGCAATTTCCGATACCAGCTCCGGCCGTTCTTCTATCACTGCAACGGAAAACAGCTGGTCATAGGCCTGATAGTCCACTTCCCTTTTCTGAAAGCACTGACGATACTTATAGCCCGACCCATTAAAATATTTCTCAATGATCCTTGCCGGAGTATTTTCTACTGCCTCTTCATAAAATTCGGGAAAGACCAGCTTTGCTGTCTTTACGGGCCCAGCTTCTGTACAGTAATGCAGGTCGGCATACAGCTCATATCGTATTTCTCCGACGATATCTTTAAGACACGTGCTTTTCCCTTTATTGCAGAAAATCTCCACATGACGGAGCCTGCATCCGTTAAACACTCCGGTTCCGGTGACTTTCAGTGCATCTGAAAAAGTCAGTTTTTTAAGATTGCTGCATCCGTAGAAAGCATATTTACCCAGTTCCTCTATTTCATTAGGTAAATATACCATTTCAATCATGTTCCCGCAGAGCAGTTCACTTTTATCGTCAAAAAATTTGTTATCTGTTACGTCATATATTTCTACATCTTCCTCTTCCTGTTTCTTCCACTGGGAAAATGCATAGTCTCCTAGTATTTTAAAAGGCTGTCCGCTCACAGTGTCCGGAAATGATACAATGCCGTCATTTCCATAACAGCGGATCAGTTTAAGACCTCTCTTTTCTTTCCGGTAATAAAGGGTAAGTCCCATTGCGTCCATCCTTTCCGCAAATTTGTCTGATAATTACAGTCCTATTATACTACATAAGAAAAAAAAGAAAACAGCCTTATTTTGGGGTGATCTGATATGTTATTTACTGAAGTACGGCCTGTCCAGCAATTTCAGTTTTTGACTGAAACAATTTCCCAATTAAAAAGCATTATAAAGATGTACAAAATAAAAATCCGGACATGCCGGATTAAGTAGCTATGGGATATTCATTTCTTACGATATTTTTTCTCTATCACTGTCACATAGACAGCCATAGTCACAATAGCCTCTGCCATGACTCCTAAAATTGAAAACAGAATAAATGGAGAATTTTGCTTTTTTAAAAGGGGCAGCCCCAAAACAATTAGAATTAAACCGAAGACACACCATAATTTACCCATCGCGCAGTTATATGATTTTACATTATTTACAGGAAAAACTTCTGCATTCGCCCAAAAGCCAAACGCAACTTCCTTCTTTGCGTTGAAAGCATAAATGCCAAGAATAATAAATGAAAGACCTACAAATAACCATATTAAAAATGATATCATTGTTGCGCACTTGCCTCCTGTAAACTGTAATTACACTTTGTTAAAGGGCAGTAAGACAAATTCTCTTAACCATAATAGCAGTTATAATGTAAAAGTAAAAAACGAGAGGCTTCAATATTCAACTCTTGTTATTGTTTATCGCTGTAAGCCTCTTTACAAAAATGAAAGTATTAATATTTCAATACAACTCTTGTTATTGTTTATCATCTTGGGGCCAGCGGTTAGCGATGCATTAAATACAAATTTCAATACAACTCTTGTTATTGTTTATCAAGATATATTTGGCACACCCGCATTTGACGATAAAGATTTCAATACAACTCTTGTTATTGTTTAACAAAATGCAATCTGTTCAAGACAGTGTAACTAATCTATTTCAATACAACTGATATTGTCAATATTGGTTGACACTTTTTTTACAAGGATATTGATACTTAAGCCGCAATCCCCAGAGATTCATAATACCTCTGCCGCTTGACCATAGGCGGAAGCCCCTCATTGGCTGAGCATATCCTCCTGTTGTTCCAATAGCTGATAAAATATCTCCAGATCAGGGTTTTGAGTTCCTCGATTGTCATTTCCTCCGTGTTACGGCGTCCATAGAGGAGTTCCTCCTTCATCCGCGCCCACATGCTCTCACATCGTGCATTATCATGGCAGCGGCCTCCGGCGCTGTTCATGCTCTGGCGTATACCGTATTTAGCAGCCGCTTTGCGATAGGTTTCGCTGGTGTACTGAGTTCCACGGTCGGAGTGGATGACGGCGCCCCTGATTGCCGGATATACGTGGACAGCATTCTCCAGTGTCCGGCTGCACAATAATGCTTTCATGTTTGTATCCATTGAAAGGCCCAGGACTGCGGCGTCAAAACAGTCAAATATGGCAGACACATAGAGCTTTCCGTCTTTTGCCTTGATCTCGGTTATGTCCGTGACGCATTTTTTAAGCGGCTTAGCGGATGTGAAATCCCGTTTCAGCAAATCATCGGATTTATGCGCCTCACGGTCAGCTTTTGTAATCCCGTTTGGCTTGCGTTTCGGGCGGTGGGTTAAGCCGATTTCCTCCATGACGCGGTAAACAGTCCTTTCACCGGGAATGCGGATCCCTTCCGGCTGTTTCAGAAGAAGCGCCTGATACATGCGGATTCGTCCGTAAGTGTCGTTGCATTCATCCTCTGACACAATTGCCCGCATGGCATCGGCTAGACCCTGATATTTCCACGGGCGGTCTTTGTCTGCCAGATATTTATAAAATCCCTGCCGCGTTACTTTTAACATCCGGCAGTAGAAAGAAATCTTCCCCTTGATAACGCCGTCCTCGGTTTTTATGGCAATGAACATCATTCTCTGCCTTTTGCGGACTTCCGACGGCTGGCGGCGAAAAAAGCGCTTGCTTCCTCCAGAAATTCATTTTCTTCTTTCAGACGGCGGATTTCTTTTTCCTGCTCTTTATTCTGCCTGCGGAGCATCTGTACTTCTTCTGCAAGAGTCATGGCTGTCTGCGGCGTGTGCGAACCCGGTCCAACATCCAGACGTCCCTCCCTGGCTGCCTTTGTCCATGCGTACATGGTGTTCTCAGGAATTCCTAATTCGGCAGCCGCTTTTGCGCCGCCAAGTTCCTTTGCCAATTTTACGGCCTGGATTTTATATTCCATGTCATATTTCCGTTGTTTTTTTGCCATTATAGTTGCCTCCTTATTTCTCTTTGATTATACATCAAATCCTTGTGAGTGGAGTGTCAACTAAAATGATACAACATCAAAGAAAAAACATGGAAATTTCAATACAACTCTTGTTATTGTTTATCAAATTTGCTCTCCAGGTGTCGTGTTATTAGGCGGATTTCAATACAACTCTTGTTATTGTTTATCCAAAGATCCAGTTTTTCACCGTCGCTCAGGTTGCATTTCAATACAACTCTTGTTATTGTTTATCCAACGTATTTCCGCCATTCTTTATTTTCATTATAGTCATTTTCCCTGATAAAATCAACGTTTCCCTTATTTTTTCCCAACCGACAGCAGTTTTTCAGTTTTGTCTTAAAAATGATCTCTAACCCGCAGTTTTATGCGGTTTCTACGTACTCATAGAATTTACCGGTTGGGAAATTGAACAATTCTTTTAGAAAAATTTATGAAACTTCCCTATTGTACTAGAAAGATCATTGCCGCTGAAACTGCCAATGTCAGCAGTCCTGCGCAGACTGCCAGCAGTAATTTCTGATACGGCCGTTTTCCGGACTCCCGGTATTTCTCTATTTCATCGAGTTTTTTTCCTTCCGTAAAAGCCATGATCTCTTTATACGTCTGAATATCATGTGTCTTCTTCTGTTTCTCAACGCGGCTTGCATAATAAATTGCACAGCCGAAAATCACTAACCAGATCACGATTCCGACCACGTCTCCATAGAAAGAAAGCGGTACTGCCAGCACTGCTGTTGCTACGAGAAGCAAACCGAAGATGAAACTGTCACGATTCCATTTTTTAATATCCTCTGCTTTAATCTGTTCTCTCATCTCTTCCAAATCTCCTTTCACTAAGGTATCAAGAGAAATATGAAAAAGAGTGCTCAGCAGAAGCAGACTTTTTACGTCGGGATAGTTCTTACCGTTTTCCCAATTTGAAATTGTCTGCCGTGTGACGTATACCTTCTCTGCCAATTCATCCTGTGAGAGATTTGAATCAAGCCTGTATTTCTTTATTTGTTTGCTGAACTCCATTTTCTTATTCCTCCTGCTTGTGTTTTATGTTGTATCGACATTATATCGATTGAGATTCAGATTTTCTATCAAAAGTGTTTGACATCCTCGTTTTTTCAGCATGTAAAATAGATTTGACATGTCCTTTTCGGGCCAAAAATGGCCCTGCAGCCTTCATCCATTCATCAGGCAGACAGACAGCATAAATCCATTGACCGATTTTGAGAAGACCCCTTTTAATAATTCGGCTCATCAATTTTTATAATCCGGATTTCTTTATCCCCGGCTATTTTTTGAACCAACGATTCCACTCCCAAGATTTCCGTATTCGTATGACTTCCCACAAACAGGTTCATTCCCACATGCTGTGCGTATTGCTGTGAATAGAGCACGTACTCCCCTGTGACATATGTATCACATCCGGCCTCTGCAGCTATTCTCATTTCTGTTGTCATGTTGCCTCCGCCTGCGGCCACTGCCACTTTTCTTACCGGGTTTGCATTATTCTGGTAACAGCGCACTTGTTCCTTAAGAATATCGGTCAGCATTTCACTGAACACATTGAAATCAACGGGCTCGACCTCACCTGTCACCCCGCCGTAATAGATATCTGCATATGGCATCACTTTTTCAAGGCCTCTCATCCCAAGTGCTTTTGCCAGTGACGCACTGGTTCCAAACTCCGCATCATCTAACGGCGCATGAAAATAAGCATGGGTAATTCCGTTTTTTTCTAAGATTTGATTGCAGCTTTCTTTCAGTCCAAAAATAAATTCCCATGAATCATGATGGGTCACGAGAAACTCTATCTGTTTCTGACAGGCTTTTTCTATGAGTGCCTCTGTCAGATTTACTGCATACCCGATAGTTTTAATTTCTCTCTCGAATTCATTAAAAAACCCCCATTCCTGCGGAAGCATCTGCAGTTTTTTTTCGTCAAACATACCCATGAGATCTGCTTTAAGTTCACTGTACTTCATCATATACTACTTTCCCTCCCATCAAAGTTTTAGATATCATTCTATCACCTCACTGTAAGAATTGCAACAATGGCTCTGGGCTCAAAAAAATCCCTGAACGCTGAGTCTGATCTAAACAGCCTCTGCACACAAGGATTTTTCATGGGAATTATTTATTTGCTTTGTATTCTTCTACTTTTTTTGTATCAGTATTTTTCTTATAGATTTTTCCGTTGTCTTTGTCGACGTAGAAATCACCGTATTTTTTACCGGAGTCTTTGGATGTGTCATAAATTTCAAAGTGGTAACCTTTTGCCCCATCTCTGTACTCTATGACATTTTTGTCTTTATTTCTTACTTCATACTGACCGTCTCCATCAGAACTAAGTTTATTGATCAGATAGTCATGGGCATCATCATAATCATCAAATCCATTGGCTACATCGTCCGCCAGGTCTTTTGCTCCGTCTGCCACATCATCAGCCGCATCTTCCACGTCGTCACCCAAATCATTGTTTGTTGCTGTAGTGGATGAACCGCCTTCTGTGGTTTTTTCTGTTGTTGTAGCATCATTTTTGTTTGAGCATCCTGTAAACATCGCAGCGACACTTAATGTGAGGACTGCAACCATTGTAAGCATCCAACATTTCTTTTTCATTATGAACTCTCCTTTTCCTTTGGAATAATTATTTGATACCACTATTGTTTCCAATGAAAAGGAAAATATACCTTAATAAATTTTGTGACAGTTTTTTATCAATATTGGAGGAACGCATTTCAAAGCGTGACGAAAATATTGGTAAAAAACTCTTAATCAAAAATTTTATTTGGATTTAAAATATTTTTCGGGTCCAGGGAAAGCTTCACCTGCTTCATCATCTGAAGGTTTAAAGGATCTGCTGCTTTTTTTAAATATTTTTTCTTGCTCAGCCCGATCCCGTGTTCTCCTGACGTCAGGCCGCCAAGCTCACTGCTTTTATCGTAGGCCGAAGCCAGTACTTCTTTCCGGTCTTTTTCCCACTGCTCCTGTGTCCTGCCGCCCCGGACAACACAAAGGTGTACATTCCCGTCTCCCGCATGTCCGAAACTTACCATTTGAACTCCGGTTTTCTGTTCTAAATCATTGATATATTCTATGAATTCAGCTGATTTATTGATGGGAACCACAATGTCCACCGGCTCCTGTTCCGATTTTGCCTCCACGGCTTTTACAAGGGCTCCCCGTATTTTCCACACCGTATCAATCGTCTCTCCGTCTTGCAGCACGAGCGCGTCCTTAGCTCTGCTTTCTTTGGCGATTATTTTCAGTTTTTCGACCCGTTTATAAATTTCCTCCAAGTCGTCTCCGTCAAAGGTCAGAAGAATATATGCCGCTGCATCTTGATAAGGAAAAGCAAGACCAACGTATTCTTCTCCCAATGCAACTACTTTCTTCTCCACAAATTCAATGGCTGTCGGGTCCAGATTGCCCCGGATCACGTTTAAGACCGCCCGGATACCCGTATGGAGATCATTAAAAGGCAGAAGAACACTCAATGACTCCTGAGGTTTTGCTGTAAGCTTCACAATGGCCTTTGTGATTACTCCGAGGGTTCCCTCTGAGCCGATCATCAGATGTTTCAGGGAAAGACCAGAACTGTCTTTTACGACTTTACCGCCAAGCTCTGCCACACTGCCGTCGGCCAACACTACTTCCAATCCACGGATATAATCTCTGGTGACACCGTATTTTACGGCGCGCATTCCTCCTGCATTGGTGCTGATATTTCCGCCGATGGTCGCTGTCTTCTCGCCCGGGTCCGGAGGGTAAAACAAGCCTTCCTGCTCCACCAGCTCCTGAAAATCTTTCAGCACTACACCGGGTTCCACCGTTGCCGTAAAAGTATCCTTATCAATCTCCAGCACCCGATTCATGCGGGACAGATCCAAAACGATCCCTCCGTCCGCCGGTACCGTAGAACCTACAAGATTGGTCCCTGCTCCTCTCGGTGTAACCGGAATCTTATGATCATATGCGTATTTCATAATATCGCTGACCTCTCTTACAGACTCAGGAAATACCAGCGCTTTTGCCCGGCCCTTGAGCCTTCCCAGAGTGTCCGATAAATATTTTTCTTCTATATCAGAGTCAAAGATCACCCGCCTGCTGTCGGGGATCAAACTTTCAAGTCCGTTCAAAGTCATCACCTACCGTTTCGTAAATTTTAATGCTACCTTATCTCCGAGCCACTGCCCGAGCTGGACAATGAAGATCAATACGATTACTGTAAAGGTCAGGACACCGGTCTCATACCGGTTGTATCCGTACCGGATCGCCAAGTCTCCGATCCCGCCTCCTCCGACGCTTCCTGCCATGGCAGAGTAACCGATGATGCTTACAAATGTCACCGTAAGTCCACGGATCAGACTCGGAAGAGCTTCCACAAACAGAACCTTGCGGATGATCAGGGAAACACTTGCCCCCGTAGCCACCGCTGCCTCCACGACTCCTTTGTCCACTTCACTGAAAGATCCTTCCACCAATCTCGCATAAAATGCTACAGATGCGATTGAAAGAGGAACCGCCGCCGCTGCCGCACCAATGCTGGTACCTACTAAGATTCTTGTCAGCGGCAGGAGTACTACGAGCAGAATAATAAACGGCATGGAACGGATAATATTTATAATTGTACCTGCCACCGCATTGACTGCCCGGTTCTTGAAAAACAGGGGATTAGCCGTCAAATGCAGCACCAGCCCGATCAGCATTCCGAATACAACGGCTGCTGCCATGGCGATCAGTACCATCTGTATGGTCTCTACTGTTGCATTTCCAAATTCTAATTTTATAATCTCCATCGTTTCCTTCATCTTACCGTCCTCCCTCTAATTTTTCTACGCGGTACACATTTTCTTTCATATAACGAAGAGCTTTTTCCCGTTCTTCTTTTCTGCCTCTCAAGATCACAATCAGCACACCCAATGGTTTCTTATGAATATAGTCGATCTTTCCGTTGATGATATCGATCACCACGTCAAATTGCTTGGAAACCTGGCTGATCACAGAGGCATAAGCCTTTTCTCCGGTATAACAGAGTTTCACGAGTTCCTCTTCCTCCGACAGCTTCACCTCATCAGGAACGCCCACATTGAGCACCCGCTCCACAAGACTTTTGGTAATCTCTTCTCTCGGCTCTGCAAATGCAGAATAAATATCCCGTACTTCCTTGATTTCTCCGTTCTCCATGAATGCAATCCTGTCAAATAATTTTTTTGCAACTTCCATCTCATGTGTGATGAAAACTATGGTGATATGATATTTTTCATTGATCTCTTTTAACAGAGCCACGATTTCTTCTGTATTCTCCAAATCCAGTGCAGATGTCGCCTCATCACAGAGCAGGATCTTCGGATCGTTTGCCAGCGCTCTCGCGATCGCCACTCTCTGTTTCTGCCCGCCGCTTAAGTTGGCCGGATAGGAATCCGCTTTTTCAGGCAGATGTACCATTTCAAGGAGTTCTTTTACTCTTCCCTGTATTTTCTCTTTCGGATAATGGTTTGCATGGAGAGCAAACGCCACGTTTTCTGCGATCGTGGAACCGCTGATCAAATTAAAGTGCTGGAAGATCATTCCGATGTCCAGACGGACCTTACACAGCTCTTTTCTTTTCAGGGAAGTGATTTCATTCCCTTCGATCAGTACCTGTCCGGAGGTAGGCGGCTGAAGCAGATTGATCACCCTGACAAGCGTGCTCTTGCCGGCTCCGCTGGGCCCTACAATACCAAAGATTTCTCCTTCCTCAATGGTCAGATTCACATTTTTAACCGCCTGAAAATCCTTTTTATTCTGCTGAAATGTCACTCCAATATTCTTTAATTCAATCACAGTTTCTCACCTTTCTCTTTTAAGTTTATTTTTCTTTGTATTTTTCTGTCCACCAGTCTGGTTTCTGGAAGGACTTAAAGCTGCTCTTTTTGTCTGACACTGCTTTATAAAAATCTTCTGACTCCACAGCCTCTTTGAGGTCTCTTCCCAGCTGCCCTTTCACATCGTCAGCTTTTACGGCAATGACATTTTTATATTCTTCCGCCAAAGTCTCGACTGCCAATGCCTTGGAAAAATCCAGTTTTGCCGCATATGCATAATTTCCGGGAACTACACCCGCCGCAAGACTGTCCAGGCTCCTTGATATCTGAGCGGCATCCAAAGTTATAAGCTTTAGTTTTTTAGGATTTTGGGCGATATCCTTTTCCGAAGCCTTTGTCTGATCGATGTTTTTCTTTAAAGTAATGATCTTTTCTTTGTCAAGAATGCCAAGAGCCCTTGCCAGGTTAGAAGGATCGTTCGGTATCCCGATCTTGTCACCCTTTTTCAGTTCTTTCAAAGATTTGATGCTGTCAGAAAAAATTCCTGCTCCTGCAGTCGGCACCGCAATGACTTTGCTGATTCTCAGATCATTATCTGCCGCAAACTTTTCTAAATATGCCGTGTGCTGCATTAAATTTGCATCGATCTCACCGTTTGCCAGGGCCTGATCCGGCAGTACATAATCACTGAACTCTCTCACCGATACTTTGTAGCCCTTTTTCTCCAAAGAAGGCGCGATCGCTTTTTTAACCATGTCCCCGTATGGTCCGGCACATACACCGATGGTGATATCTTTTGCAGCGCTGGCATTTCTTCTCCCGCAGCCGGTCAAAGCACCCAGTGCCAATACTCCAATCATAACGATTCCTGTCAGCTTTTTCAACGATTTTTTCATAATACGTTCCTCCATTTTTATACAAATCCTATTTTCTCAGTATGGAATTATTAATTTCAAACTTCAGCTCAGTCTGCGGCCGTTCAGACATGGAGCGTTTTCATGTTTTAGGGAACCGGCATAATATCTTCAGAAGCACAAAAAAAGGAGGCCATGCATGGGCCTCCTTATAATCAACCGTTCTATTCTTTTTTCGGCATCTAAGATATCTCCATACAAATATGATGTTCCGGTATTCGATTGTACACAAAAGAACTGCACATGCTCTGCATCTGCATTCCCATACCCATCATATCCATCATGAAATTCTTATATGCCTTGATAAAATTCATAGCGGTATCTCCTTCTTGCTGATTTCCTATCGTACCTATAGGTTATTTGGAATCTTACACGGTTTTTTTCGATTTGTCAATAGGATTTTTATGATTTCATCACTTTTTTCCAAAAGATCCGATCTCGATGAGATTCCCGTCAGGGTCTGCAACGTAGCTTGTCCTCTGTCCCCACGGTTCCGTTACCGGTGCGAGCACCGGCTCGGCACCGGCTTCCAGCACTCTCTGATACTCCCGGTCCACATCTTTATAGGAAGGCAGATCAAAGGCAAGCTCCACCGTCCCATTTATTTTTTCCGGATAGCTGACAAATAATCCTGCTGCTGTCATTTTTAACATAGTACTTCCTCCTTCTTTGAATACATTCAGTATATCAGAAGGAACCGGACAGCTTTATGTCATGTTCCTGTATATCTGTTTAAATTCTTCTTCAGTTCCGATACAAGATCATCCGCCAGGCATTTGGGTTCCATGACCATTGCCTGGCTTCCAAAACTCAAAACCCACTGCTTCATGTTATCATAATTCACGAAATCCCATTCAAAAATCAGACGGCCCTGCTTATCTTCTGTATAACATCCGACCCCGTATTCTTCTACAAGCCTGTATTTTGCTTCCTTTTCAAAGACCGCTCTCAGTCTGACTGCATTCTGTCTGAAATAGTCCTGAAAATCTGCCTCCGCTTTACCTGCAATTCTCACCAGAAAACTGTTTTCTGTCTCTTTGAGCGATCTCTCGGTATTCTTCTCCTTTGCTGTAATAATACAAAAAGTTCACCGTATGCCGGCTGGAAACCGCATGTTTTATGATCCCAATCTTTTCTTTCAGCGACTCTTTATAGTAAGAAGCCAGATCGATCAGGATCATTCCTTCTGACAGAACCGAATCTTCCGGTTCTAAAGAGAGCTTTTCCATGAGACTTAACGCAGCGGAAGTCCCCGATACGCTGTCAATTCCTTTCAGCCCTTCAAAAACTGCTCTCAGCTCTTCTTTCGTAAAAACAGTTTTGTCAAGCTTATAGCCTTCTGCGATGCGGATTCCGGCGCCGTAACTCTGTCGTTTCTGAGTAAAAGTGTGATGATTCCGATTAAACGGTCTATTTTCATTGGAATACCTCCTGGTAAAAGAAAAATGTTCAGGAAAAAAACAAAGTTGCAAGCCCACTTCAGTTCTTAGGCCCCTCAATCTTTGAGGGGGCTTGACAACTTTGCGTGCCTGATGCAATTTGCCGCAGGCAAATAATTTCCTTACGCATCTGTGCACAACCCGCGGAGCGTTTTTATTTCATAGGGAAGGTCGCAGAACTTTCCTATGAAATGAAAAAACTCCGTTTCATCTGAAACGGAGTCCTATGAGCGTGCGGGGATTCGAACCCCGGACAACTTGATTAAAAGTCAAGTGCTCTACCACCTGAGCTACACACCCTGATTATGTTATTTTTAATTCTGATGGAACTGGGCTAGCTGGATTCGAACCAGCGGATGCAGGAGTCAGAATCCTGTGCCTTACCACTTGGCGATAGCCCAACAGCTTTATCAATATATCACAGCAAAAATCTTATGTCAACTACTTTTTTACTGATTTTCCAAAAAATATGAGGCAGATCTTCGTCTGTGACTTCCTGATTCGGAACTGAGCGTGCGGGGATTCGAACCCCGGACAACTTGATTAAAAGTCAAGTGCTCTACCACCTGAGCTACACACCCTGATTATGTTATTTTTAATTCTGATGGAACTGGGCTAGCTGGATTCGAACCAGCGGATGCAGGAGTCAGAATCCTGTGCCTTACCACTTGGCGATAGCCCAACAGCTTTATTAATATACCACGGAATTTCGACAAGCGCAATGGTTTTTTATATTTTTTTTAATTTCTTTTGTTCTTGTATGCCGAATAAAAAATGTTGTAAAACTGTCCTATTTAGTTTTACAACATTTTCTTTCAGCATTTTTTTATTTTACCGTTACGCTGACCTTTTTATACTTTCCATTTTCACTGATCACATAAATTGTTGCCTTACCGGCTTTCTTTGCCCTGATCTTTCCCTTATTATTTACTGCTGCCACAGAACCTTTTGATGTAATGTAACGTATTTTGCACCGTGATTTTTCGGCTGTTTCCTGCCAGACGGGACTTTGACCTTCGCTTTAATAACGGCTGTCTTTCCCTTTTGAAGTTTCATTGATCTCTTCTTTACAGAGACAGAGGATGCATTTGCATACTGGGAACTAGCCCTCATCAATACATGTGCCGTATTAGATTTTCCAATGTTCTTTTTCTTTTTGTTCACATTTTGATATGGTCTTACATAAAACTTATAGGAACCGTTGGATTTCAGTTTCCGTTTTCCGACTTTTAGGGTATTACATACTGCAGGATGCCACAATCTTATAGTTATCTGGTATATTGTATTTATTTTCCACAGGCTCGAGATTCCAGCTGATCTCACATAAGGTCTCCCTCATCACCTTTTTGCAGTAAAGCATGACAATGCCCGCATCGATTTGTTCTTCGTAGAGATTGGTCTCCTCATCGTCCCTGACCGTAAGGATCAGCAGTCCGCCGTCAATAATGAATCTCCACGGCTGGCGGTTCAAAGTAGAAGGCGCCATTCTTGCATAATTTAACGGTTCATAAACAGCCCGGCTCACAAGCTCATCCACTGTTGCCTTATTATCCCATGTATCAATAAAAACGATCTCTTCTAAAGGCATCCTTGGGGATGTAACGCTGTCTTTCACCTGGAAATCCGCATTGGCATATCCTTTTCCCAGTGTGACATTCCCTGTAACCTTTTTAAACCGCTTCTTTCCGTATCCTAATGCCATGATCGCCACCACTTCTTTATCCGTGACAATGTTCAGCTTTTCAATGACTGTATGGCTGTCTTTAAAAGTAATCCAGCAGGAATCCACTCCCAGAGAATGAGCTTTAACAGAGATAGATTCACCCACATATCCGCCGTTTTCAATATAATGATCCTTTTTCTCTGACAAAACGATCATATAATGCGGCGCATTGATCAAAATCCCTTTATACCCTGCATACCCATCCAGCTGGCGGTAAACGGTATCATTATCCATGAACCGAATATCGATCTCAATACTGTCATCCAGACGCTCACAGGACTGGGCAAAATCCCGGATCTTCTTAATTGTACCGGCATCGACTTCCTTCTCTTTATAATCCCTGACGGAGTTCTTGCTTTCAATCAAATCTTTATATTCCATAATCATACAACCTCCCTTATCCAGTAAAAACATCTTCCTGCTACTTGTTATATTATACCTTATCGCGCAAAGCGCGTCCACCCGAGAGACATATTCCACATAATTTCCGTTCGGCTCTTAGAATGCCTCGCTCCAGTCATGTAGAAAATGGATATAGTGTCTGCCGCAGAAGACGGCCTTACAAACTGCCCTCCATCGGCTTAAAAAGGACAGGTGGATCATTTCTCCATCTGCCCTTTATATCTATTCTTCTAAATAAGATTCTATGACTTTTACCGCTTTGTCTATGCCTGTCCGGCCGGTGTTGATGACCAGTTCATAATTGCTCGGATGTCCCCACTTGATTTTTGTGTAGTAGTTGTGGTAAGAAGCCCTCTCCTTATCCACCTTTTTCATGAGACGTTTCGCCTCCCTCTCAGAGACGTTCTCCGTCTCCATGATCCTCTGAATCCGCACTGCCTCAGAGCTGTGGATGAAAAAAGAGTGGCAGCCGGGAATTTTCTGAAGGATAACATCCGCACACCTCCCCACAAAGATGCAGGACTTCTCCTGCTCTGCGATCTGGCGGATGGCAATGGACTGGATGATAAAAAGCTTCTCAGGTGTCAGGATACATTCATCCATCGGTGTCGTGGCTGGGTGCCCAATGGGTACCCCGAAAATATATGCATAGTCACCGGTTTCTTCCCTGCGGCTGATATATTCTTCCGATACGTCCGCCATCTTAGCCACTCTGGCGATCAGCTCTTTGTCAAAAAACTTTATACCCAGATCTTCTGAAAGCTTCTCCGCAATTTCATGGCCTCCGCTCCCGTACTCCCTGGAAATACATATGATCGTATTCGGTCTCATATCATCTCTCCTCTCTGTATCATGTTCAGTGTTCTACATAATAGGAAATTAGATCCACTGCGTTTTCCATACCCAGTTTGCCCATGTTAAGAACCAGGTGATAGTTACTCGGATGTCCCCACTTGATTTTCGTGTAATAGTTGTGATAAGAGGCTCTCTCCCGGTCAGTCCTCTTAATCAGTTTCCCTGCTTCCTTTTCTGTGATCTGCCGCAGTTCCATAATTCTCTGAATCCTGTCTTCGAGCGGACTGTGGACAAAAACTGAGATGCACTCTGCCTGATTCTGCAGGATAACATCCGCGCATCGTCCCACAAAAATACAGGAGCCTTCGTCTTTTGCCATCTGCCGGATGGCAATGGACTGAAGGGCAAACAGCTTCTCCGAAGTGACTACAAAATCCCTTGTAATGTCCGTTGCAACATGTCCAGCCGGCATCACCCCCAGAAACCCCCGGAAGTCTCTGGCCTCTCCCTGTTCTTCCACGAAGTCTTCAGGCACATTGCCAAGTTCAGCTACCTTTGTTATGATCTCGCTGTCGAACAGCTTGATCCCCAGCTTCTCTGACAGATGTTCTCCCAATTCATGGCCTCCGCTTCCGAATTCCCTGGAAATACATATGATCCTGTTCTCTTTCATAAACATCACTCCTTTGCTCATAAACAGTGATTGCTAAGACCAATATCTTATCTACATTATACCATGATAGAGCAAAAAAAACATAAAAAACAGAAGGAATTGTTCTTTTATAAAAACAATCCCTTCTATTCTCTTCCTATATAACAGCGATATGATAAGTTTCCAGCCAGTAGTTGACCTGAAGCATAAACGCCACCATCTGCGGTCCTGCCATCAGCTGTCCATACCACGGCTTTCCGTAGTCCGATGGACTCTCTAAAAATTCTTCCGTTTTCTTTTTATCGATCAAATCCCGGATCGGAGCGTTTGGATCTGCGATCACTTCCCGCAGCCGGTCTCCCAGCATTTTTTCATATTCAGGATGATAAGTTTTCGGATACGGACTCTTCCTCCTGTATAATACTTCATTTGGGAGGTCTCCTTCGCCCGCGGCCCTTAACAGGCCTTTGACCACACCACCCGGACATTTCATTTCCCACGGCACGTTCCACATATATTCCACGATTCTGTGGTCGGCAAACGGTACTCTGGCTTCCAGCCCGGAATACATGCTGGTACGGTCCATCCGGTCCAGAAGTGTGACCATAAACCATTTAAGATTAAGATAAGAGATCTCTCTCCTCCTGCTTTCTGTTGGATCTTCTCCAAGTAGCCTTGGGGTTTCCCCGATTGTCTTTTCATATGCCCGCCGTGCATGGGCTTTCAGATCCACCGCCTGAAGCACATCGTCGCTTAACAGAGCCTCCCTGGGCTCCATATCCATAGACCACGGAAATGCATGGGCCTCAAAACACTCTTTTTTATGAAACCACGGGTATCCTCCGAAAATCTCATCCGCACATTCTCCGGTCAAAGTAACCTTCTTTGTCTCGGCGACTTTCGAACAGAAATAGAGAAGGGAAGACTCCACATCAGCCATGCAGGGAAGGTCTCTTGCGTCTACGGCGCTGTATAGGTTCTCAATCTGCTGCTCGTTATTACATTCCAGGTAAGTGTGATTCGTTCCCGATGCCTCTACCATGCGGTCTACCCAAGGGCGGTCCTGGGACGGCTGAAAAGAATTGGCCTTAAAATACCGGTCATTGTTTACAAAATCAAAAGAAAAGGTATTCAGCTGTTTCCCCTGTCTGTCAAGCTCTTTGGCACAGATGGCTGTCACAAGACTGCTGTCCACCCCTCCGGATAAGAATGTACAGATTGGGATGTCTGAGAGCATCTGCATCTTTACCGCATCATGGACCAGATAAGACAGTTTCTCTACTGTCTGATCATAAGATTCCTCATGAGGCCGGCTCTCAAGCTTCCAGTAGATGTGATCTTTCAGCCCCTCCGTACTGTACTCAAGAAAATGCCCCGGCAATACTTCTGAAATGCCTTTGAATACTCCTTTTCCATAGGATTTTGCCGGTCCCAGTCCAAAAATCTCACCGAGTCCGTCCCCGTCTATGACCGGTTCTATCCCCGGGTACTGAAATATACCCTTGATCTCGGATGAAAATACAAGGGTCTGGCCGGAAAAAGCATAAAACAGCGGTTTGACCCCAAGCCGGTCTCTGAACAAAAACAGCTTCTTTTCCGCAGAATCCCAAATGCTGACCGCAAAAATGCCGTTCAGCTTCTCCACAAAGGCCGGTCCGTGAAGGATGTACCCCTCCAGGATCACTTCCGTATCGCTCGCTGTCCTGAAGATCGCCCCTTCCTTTTTCAGCTCCTGTTTCAATTCCTTCATGTTATAAATTTCACCGTTATACACAATGACAAACTTACGTCCGGATTCCTCTCTGACCATGGGCTGATGACCGGTGTATAAGTCAATGATCGAGAGACGGACATGGGCCAGGCCGCATCCGTTTTCCAAAAACGTTCCCTGATCATCCGGGCCCCGGTGCTTCTGTACCCGATTCATACGGTTCAGAATATCCTCCCACTGTCCTTTCTTTTCCAGATACCTGTTATGAGGATTACAAAATCCCGCAATACCACACATATGTGCCACCTCTTCAACTATTTTTCATGCAGGCCCCGCGGTGAAGCATCACCGGGAGCCTTACGTTCTATCCCCGGATAACCGGCTGATATTGTCTGCCTTCCAGCGCTTTTTCCACCGTCGGGATCAAAAGGCTGGTATCGGCGATCATGGAGTTCGGTTTTTTAACCGGATCATCCTGCCCAAATGGTACAAAATAAATATTTTTCATATTCATCAGGGCTCCGATGTTCTTCATATTTATTCCCAGAGCGTCATTGGTTGATACAGAAATCACCAAAGGTTTATCGTTCCTTAAATGGGCTTTTGCCGCCATCAGGACCGGTGAATCTGTGATCCCGCTGCACAGCTTTGCAAGCGTGTTTCCTGTACACGGGAAGATCACCAGGATATCCAGAAGACTCTTTGGACCGATCGGTTCCGCCTGGGCAATCGTTTTCATCGGGGTAATCCCAGTGATCTTCTCTGCCCTCTCTAAGAAATCCTCTGCCTTTCCAAATCGGCTGTCTATGCTCTGTGCAGCCCCGGAAAAAATGGTCTGCACCTGTGCTCCTTCTTCTGCCAGCTTCTTAAGCTGGATAAAAATTTTTTCATATGTGCAGAATGAGCCAGTTACGGCAATTCCTATTTTCTTTCCTTTTACACTCATCATACATCCCATTCCGTAATCATTGTTTCTGTCAGAATGGCAGCTGCTGAACACGCTGCATACTTGCCGGGAATTCCAAGACATTGTTTTGCATTGATCCCCAATTCGTCTGCCGCCCTGAAATCCACGCCTCCCGGTGCAGATGCAATATCCACGATTAACGCCTCTTTTTTTACCTGTTCCAGACGTTCTCTGTCTAAAATCATGGCCGGAATCGTGTTAAAAATAAAATCAGCCTGAGAAAGCTCTTCCTTCAGCTCATCGAGAGAGACTGCTTTCATTCCAAAGGACTCCGCCAGGGCACGCTGCTCCTTATTTCTTGCGGCTGCCGTTACTTTGGCTGACCAAAGCTTCAGCTTTTCTGCCAGGACGCTGCCGCATCGTCCGAAGCCTGTCACCAGACAGCGGCTTCCCTGTATCTGAACAGGAGAGTCAAAAACAGCTTCTGCCACAGCCCCCTCGGCAGTAGGCACGGCATTTTTTAACGCCACTGAGTCCAATTTCATAAAGTCATGGACAGCAACTCCCGTATTCATGCAATAGTGGCAGAAGTCATCCGGAATACAACCCGCAAAGATCTTCTGCCCTTTCCTCAGATGCCGTTTTACATCCTCTATTCCGAAGTCAGCACAGCATTCCATGGAAACCAGGTTTTCACGGTCTTTGGAAAAAGGAATCGGGCCGACCAGGATTTCTGCATTTTCCACAGCTTCTTTCATGGAAGAAGCCTGCACCTCCCCGGATGCGATCCCATAGGTAATCACAGAATAGCCTTTAAAAGCAAGCTGCTTTGCCATATAAAACTGTCTTAAATCACCGCCAAGCACTGCAAAATCATACATTTTACCGCTCCTTTCTGCTGCCATCTAATGATAGTATATGAAATTTGTCACAGAGTTGCTTCATTTTCTCCAAATTTTACAGACAAATGACGCATGTTCCAGGCACTACCGACGGGGCAGCAGAAAAACACGTTCCGGTCGTTTCAGCGGATGACCGCAAGATCAGCGTAAAGGTCGGAGAAGCCGAACACCCTATGATGGAGGCTCACTACATCATGTTCATCTGCATTGAAACCAGCCGTGGCCACCAGATAAAATATCTGAATCCGGGTGAAAAACCGGAGGCAGAATTCCTTCTGGCAGACAGTGAGGAATTTATTGCCGCATATGAATACTGCAATCTCCACGGACTGTGGAAAGCATAAAACCGGACATAATAAAAGAGGCATCTCTGATCTTCTCAGAAATGCCTCTTGCTTTATGTCTCTTAATTTAAGACTACCCTCATATTAATTCTTTATCCTTTGTAATTAGTCCTCAAAACGGACTAGATGACGATTAGAAAGGCCAAGGCCATCTCATGCATGTCATTGTTTTATCCCCCTTTATACTGCTTTGCTTTCAACAATTATCTCTGTAACAATACACACTATAAAAGGTCCTATTCCTTGTTTCAATATATCTGCGGGGAACGACTTGATATTCGAATAACCGTCATCTTTTTTTCCATTAAATAGTATCCAGAAGAATAATTTTTACATGAAATCTTCCGTTTTCAAACCGGAAGGAAACATCTCCGTTATACTTTTCGGCGATCTCGATCATATTGCGGCTTCCGATGCCGTGCTTTTCTTTGTCATGTTTTGTAGTTTTCAGCCGGCCGTCTTCTATGATCACCGGCTTCATGGTCCGGTTGCTCTCTTCCAAAACTAAATGATGCCCGTTGAGTTTGACCGTGACATCAACGGTCTTGTCATCCATATCCCTGACGGCTTCCGCCGCATTTTTGAGAAGATTGGAAAATAAAATACAGATCTCTGCATTGGTCATGTTAAGCCTGCTTGGAATCTTTCCTTTCCAGCTGAGCTCGATCTTCTCACTCTGAATGATGTCATTTACCACAATATCAACCACATCATTTCCCGTGGAAATGAGAATATTCAAACGCTTTATATTTCCGGTCAGTTCACGCAGATAATCTCTCGCACTGCCGTACTCTTCTTTTTCAAGAAATCTGCTCAGGCATGCCAGCTGGCTTTTCATATCATGTCTGATCTTTTTGGTCGTCTCCTCCTTTTGAAGGAGCAGTTCATAATACTTTTTCTGTTCATTTAACAGCCGTTCGTTCCACAGCATCTGCTGTTCAAACTGTTCCTGCTCCTGTCTGACTCTGCAGATCCGGTATATAATACTGCTGATTCCAAACAGCATCAGAAGAAATCCAAGCAGGATCTCCAGTCTCTTGCCGATGGATGTCCAGTTCTCAAACCCTTCCGACAGAAAAGGACCGGTACAGGCGATCACTCCTACCAATACCATGGCTCCCAATGCCACATCGCTGTATGTATATTGGATCTTCCTGACCTCAAATCTCTTCCGGAGCGCAATGATAACAATCAAAAGAAGAAAACTGAAGACTTCCTCTACATCGGCGAAATGATTGCTGTTATAGGCTGTCTGGAAATCCATCTGTGCAAAAAAGATAATAAACAGTCCGATCAAAAAATCCATGATTGAAATTCCAAGCCAGGTAAACACTGACAGGAAAAACTTATTAAAATAAATCCATGCCGACAACATAATGAACAGCACAATAACTATATTCACGGGAAGCTGGTACTTAAAGCTTACCAGCACTCCCAAAACCGCCGGAATCTGAAACATCAGCACCTGCCGTTTCCGCACCGGTTCGATCCCTAAAATCCCCCTCATGATCAAGATCATCTTCCAAAGTTCAATGGCGTACACATACACCCAATATAATCCTTTCACTTTTCACCCTCACTGCCCATTTTCCATATGGGTTCATTAAATCACCTTTGCATATTTGGTTATATACTCAAAATAGTGTTTCTTGACTTCCTTCTGTTTCCTCTTGGAAATCTGAAATTCCTTTCCGCAGAACAGCACAAGCCGTTCTTTATAATAATGCTCTACGAATTGGAAATTAATAATGTATCCCTTGTGGATCCGCTGAAACCTCTCATCCAAACACCCCTCAATCTTTTTCAGAGACAATCTCACGATCAGATGCCCTCCCACAAGAAACACCGCTATTTCATCGCCCAGAGCTTCGATCCATCGAATCTCCCGGAAGTATACGAATCTGCTCTCCTCCTTTCCTTCCAGCACAATCCCTTCATTGTCGTTCATATCTTTGAGCGCATCTTCCAGCGCCTCCAAAAGCTCCTGTCCGCTTCCACTTTTATACAGATACCTGAATGCCTGAACCTTAAAAGCTCTCTGGACCCATTCATCATGGCTCGTTATAAAAATGATCTTTCCGGGTCTCTGAAGGTTCTTCCACTCTTCCGCAACAGAAAATCCATCCATATCCGGCAGTTCCACGTCGAGCAGGATGATATCGAACTCATCCTCCGAAGAAAGCAGAGCTTTTCCCCTTTGAAAACAGAAGATTTGTGCCTTTTGATTTCTGCACTCCAGGAACCGGAGGCATTCATCTTCCAAGATATCCAAATAAGTCTGTTCATCGTCACAGATTGCTATTTTTAACGTTCTCTCCATCCTCAGTCCTTTCTATATTATAAAACGTAAAATATAATCATATTTTACCCCTTTCCCACGCCAAATGCAAAAAAGAACAGGCATGTGCAATAAAAAATGCATCATGCCTGCTTTTTTAATTATGATAAATATTTGTCTGTGCTCCGGCAGATTCTGGGATTACATTCTCTAAGGATGTTGTCTCTGCTGATCAACAACAAAACCCGCCAAGCTTGTGGTCAGTATAGAACAATACCGTATGATCGTCAAGCATATTGGTGGAAATCCAGATATACGTTCTAATTTCCTGATAACCGTTCCATTTTTTACATTATATTACTTGTATTATTTGCTCTGATATCCTTCCGGATGTGTGCTGTGCCACTTCCATGCACTCTCAATGATCTCATGAAGATCCGCATGTTCCGGCTTCCACCCAAGGACTTTCTTTGCCTTCTCGCTGGATGCGATCAGCACTGCAGGGTCCCCGGCCCTCCGGCCTTCTTCCACTGCCTTGATCGGTTTTTGCGTTACCTCTTTTGCAGTCTCGATCACCTCTTTGACCGTAAAGCCGATTCCATTTCCGAGATTGAAGATATCACTTTCATTTCCTTCCATCAGATATTTTACCGCGAGGATATGCGCTTGTGCAAGATCCGTCACATGAATATAGTCCCTGACGCAGGTCCCGTCTTTGGTCGGATAATCGGTTCCGAAAATACTGATCGCTTCTCTTTTTCCGTTCGGCACCTGAAGGATCAGCGGAATCAGATGGGTCTCCGGATTGTGGGCCTCGCCGATCTCTCCGCTTTTATGGGCTCCGCATGCATTAAAATAGCGCAGTGATACAAACCGGAGTCCGTGTGCTTTGCCCACCCATTTGAACATCTTTTCCATGGAGAGCTTTGTCTCGCCATAAGTATTGGTCGGCTCTGTCCGGTCTGTCTCCAGGATCGGAGTCTTCTCCGGTTCTCCATAGGTCGCCGCCGTAGAAGAAAAAACAATCTTATCGATGCCGTGTGCCACCATAGATTCCAGCATGGTCTTTGTGCCGCACAGATTGTTGTCATAATATTTCAGCGGATTCGTCATGCTCTCACCTACGAGTGAGTTTGCCGCAAAGTGGATGACCGCATCGATGCCGGTCTCCTGATCCAGAACGCTGTCCACAAATGCCCTGTCTCTTAAATCTCCCTGATAGAATTTGGCTTTCGGGTGAACCGCCTCTTTGTATCCGGTCTCCAGGTTATCAATGATCACAACGTCTTCTCCCGCATCAGTCAGTTCATAAACCGTATGGGACCCGATGTAGCCTGCTCCGCCTAATACTAAAATCTTCATATTTCATTCCGCCTTTCTTACTGCTGATCCAGTGTAAAAATGAATCTCTCAAACTGTTTCCTGCCCTTTTCGGTGCATTTATAAACTCCTGCATCCTCAAGGACTTTTACAAATATCTGTCCGATCTCTTCTTTCAGGATATCCATGACATTCTCTTTGTTGATCTCCTTATATTTTGGCACAAACTGCTCCGCCCAGTCAACATGCTTTCTAAGACATTCATATTCTTCGATCGGAGTTTTACATACAAGGCACTCCGCAAGAAGCTCCATTTCTTTTTTTAATCTGGATGGCAGCACCGCAAGACCCATGACTTCGATCAGACCGATATTTTCTTTCTTAATATGGTGATATTGTTCATGAGGATGAAACAGCCCCAGAGGATGTTCTGCAGTCGTAATATTATTTCTCAAAGTAAGATCCAGCTCATAGGTCTCCCCGGTCTTTCTCGCAATCGGAGTGATGGTATTGTGCGGTTCCCCGCCGGTCTGTGCATAAATATGGGCATCCCCGTCGCTGTATTCCCTCCATACTTTTAGGACATGATCCGCCATATCAATCAGCCGATTCTCGTCCTTTGACCGGATTCGGAGCACTGACAGCGGCCAGTTTAAGATTCCCGTCTCCACATCCTCAAATCCCTTGATCGTATAATGTTTTTCGATCTTCGCATCTGCCATGGCAAATTGATAATGTCCGCCCTGGAAATGGTCGTGTGACAGGATGGAACCTCCCACGATCGGAAGATCTGCATTGGAGCCGAGGAAGTAGTGAGGAAACTGTCTGACAAAATCAAACAGCTTCACAAACGCCGTCCGGTCAATCTTCATAGGCACATGCTCTCCGTTAAATACGATACAGTGCTCATTGTAATAAACATACGGTGAATACTGGAATCCCCATCTGCTGCCGTTGACTGTAACCGGAATGACTCTGTGATTCTGTCTCGCCGGGTGATTCATGTGCCCTGCATACCCTTCATTTTCCATGCACAGCTGGCATTTGGGATAACGGCTCTGCGCCGCATTCTTTGCCGCGGCAATGGCCTTCGGGTCCTTTTCCGGCTTGGAGAGATTCACGGTAATATCAATGATTCCATATGGGCTGTCTACGGTCCACTTCCAGTCCTTCTTCACACGGTATCTGCGGATATAGTCTGTATCCTGACTGAACTTATAGAAAAATTCGGTGGCTGCTTCCGGACTTTTTTGATACTTCTCCCGGAAATCCCGTATCACCTGGCTTGGCCTCGGCACCAAAACACCCATGAGCTTTGTGTCAAACAGATCTCTCGTCACGACATCATTGCTCTTTATAATATAACGGTCATATGCCTCATCCGTCAGTTTTGTCAGGATTTCTTCCAGATCGATCTCCCCGGCAGGTCTTTTGGGCTCCTCGTAATCATCCAGCTTAAAGATCTCCAGATACTGATTGATCGTGTAAATCTTGTCCTCCGGTTCGATCAGTTTTTTATCGAGCCCATACTGTACTAATTTTGCAATATATTCATCAATCATCTTCCTGCACCTCGAATTTAAAAGCGGTAAACACTGCATAACTGCCGCCTTTTCTGAGGATCACCTGTGGCTTTTCCTCAAGATTGACAGCATTTGGCATGAACTGGGTTTCCAGGCAGACACCGTCCCTGTTTACGTTGACTCTTCCCTCTTTCCCCGGCAAGCCTCCTTCCAGAAAGTTTGAAGTGTAAAGCTGTACGGTCGGAAGGTTCGTGGAAACTGTCACTTTTCTCCCTGTTTCTTCATGAAACAGCGTGATCTGGTTTTTCTGCCCACTGAAAACAAAAGCGTGGTCATACCCTCCTGCAAAGTTAAGCTGTTCATGATCTTCATCGATCCGTTCCCCGATCCTGTGGAATTTTCTGAAATCGAACGGGGTGCCGTCCACGAAGAGTTTTTCGCCGGTAGTACATCCGTCCTGGTCTACACAGGCAATCTGAGCTGCTTTTATTTTCAGCTTATGGTCATAAATCTTTTCTTTTCCTCCGGACAGGTTAAAGTAGGTGTGGTTGGACAGATTTACAATCGTGTCCTTGTCGGTTGTTCCGTAGTAAACCATGGTAAACGTATTTCCTGTCAGTTCATAGGAAACATGTATCTTCAAGTTTCCAGGATATCCTTCTTCCATATCTTTTGACAGATAGGAAAAGATCACTTTATGGTCCCGGATCTCATAATCCCAGACTTTCTTATCGAACCCTTCTGTGCCTCCGTGAAGATGGTTCGGTCCGTTATTGACCGGCAGATGATACTCCTGTCCGTTAAGGGTAAACTTTGCGTCTTTGATCCGGTTCGCCGCCCTTCCTAGGATTCCTCCGATATATTTGTCATCCTCCTTATAGTCTTCTATATTTTGAAGTCCGAGCACAACATCGTCTATATTTCCTTTGTTGTCTTTCATCCAGACCGAAAGAATGTGGCATCCCAGATTTGTAACTCTCACTGTCAGATCCTGATTCTTCATCTCAATGATGTCAATGCCGTCTTGTCGCTGTTCGATTACTTTCATCTCCGCCATTGTCCTGTCTCCCTATAAAACTTTCATTCCGCCGTATTTGCGGACTTTCAAAATATGGCACGCTTCTTCTCCAAATACACTGTCCATGGTTTTCTGATACAGCGGAACGATCTCATCCGGTACAAAAGCCTGAATGGTTCCTGCAAAGCCTCCCCCGTGGACACGGCTTACACCTCTGTCTTTCAGTATCACATCACTGACTGCAAGTCCGATGGAAACACTCTGGTTGTTCACCTGGTGATTGGAATATACGTTTTGTAAATACTTGAAAGAGGAATCTCCTGAATCCTTCACCAGTTTTTTGAAGACCTCGAATTTTCCCTGTTCCAGGGCCTCCGCCTCTTCTTCCACCCTCTTATTTTCCTCAAACAAATGCATGGCGCGGAGCACGGCCCGGTCCCCAAGGATTTCTCGGATGGCCGGTATATTCAGATAAAAGTCGGTCTTGTCTACTTTCCGCAGCACATCTTCTTCAAAATAATGGGCCACCTGCTTCATTTCAGACGGAATCATGGCATAGTCCTCTGTCAGATCCGCATGGGACCCTCTCGTATCCACAATGCAGAGGCTGTGTCCAAAACCTTCAAAGTCAACTTTTACCTGCTTTACTTCCGGCTCTTCCGGATTTTCAAAATCAATATAGATCATTCCTCCCACAGAAGACGCCATCTGATCCATCAGGCCGCATGGTTTCCCAAAATATTCATTTTCTGCATACTGGCCCGCCTGGGCTAAGAACACCGGGTCCAGTTTCATCTGATTGTACAGTCCGGACAGGATCGTACCAATCAAGGTTTCGTAGGCTGCGGAGGAAGACATTCCTGCGCCGATCAGCACATCACTGGTGATATATGCCCGGAAACCTCCTATCTTATGACCTTTCTGTTTCAGCCTGGCGGCAACCCCCCTGATTAGTGCCAGAGAGGTTTCTCTTTCATCCTCTTTGGCAGGCAGGTCGTTTAAACCGATTTCCATGCGCTCATATCCGTCAGATACTATCGTGATCTTCTCATCTTCTGTCCTGGCAGTCACTGCAATGGCATCCAGGTTAATAGACGTTGCAAGAACCTTACCATATTGATGGTCCGTGTGATTGCCCCCCACTTCACTTCGTCCCGGTGCAGAATAGATCTCCACTTCCTCTTCCCCGAATATTTTTTCATACTGATTCAGTGCTTTTATGTATCTTTCTCTCTGATATTCCAGCACACTGTCATCTACATAAATATCTTTCAACAGACTCTCATAAGTTCCTTTTTTAAATTCTTTGATCAACACACTTGAATCTTTCATCTTTCCACCTCCGCAGAATGTCAGGCTTCTGCGTTAAATCTCCTTTCCTGTATCGTTTCTATAACCTTTTTCATAAAACTGTCGCTGAGCTTATATGCATTTTTATAAATGACATATGCAGTCAGCATTGAAAGCGCAGGCGCGGCACACATCAGTATCCGTGTGGAATTCATGGTCAGCATACTCTGGTCCGGGCTGTTTGGTATGTATCCCGTCTGCTCATGGCAAATCTGTGATACCCGATATAACCTCCTCCCAGAGCCCCAATGATCTACACTCCGATACCGGCAATGATCAGGGATTGTCCCAGACTGGCAAAAATACGCGGAAGGACGGAAACCACTTCCCTCTCTCTGCCACTATTCGTTTCCATACATCAAGCCTCCTATTTCATATCTTAGTTTCGTTCCTATGTCTATATAGTAATACTGTTTAGTAAATATTTCAACTATATTTTACTTAATTATTTACTAAATATATTCACTATATTTTAGTAAATTATAATAAAAAGATTTTATTTTCATTTTCAGATATGGTATACTTGGAATAAAAAAAGAGTTGGAATTAGATGCTAAAGGAGAATTCATATGGCTACCATTAAAGATATCGCTGAAAAAGCAGGCGTATCATCCGCCACAGTCTCCCGTATTTTAAATCAGGATGACACCCTGAGCGTCACTGATGAGACAAGAGCCAGAGTTTTAAAGATTGCAGACGGTCTGAACTACAGAAAAAAGGTGAAAGGAACAACGAAAAGGACTACCATTGGAGTGTTCCAGTGGTACTCCCTGTTTCAGGAATTAGAAGACCCCTACTACCAGAACATCCGCGTAGGGATCGAGAAATACTGTGCAGACCAGAACATTGAAGTCATCCGGGCATTCCAGAGTGATCCGGACTATTTAAAAACATTAAGCGGTGTGGACGGCCTGATCTGTATTGGAAAGTTTGCGCAAAAGGATATCAAAGCCTTTGAGCAGCTTACGGACAATATTATTTTTATTGATATGCGCACTTCCAGGATTTCCTTCAATAACATTGTACTGGATTTACACCAGTCTGTCATAGATGTGATCGATTACTTTGTGGAACTCGGACACACAAGGATCGGTTATCTGGGCGGAAAGGAATACATCGACGAGGATACCGTCTATTTTGAGCAGCGGAAAGAAACGTTTATCAATTACTGCAGGAAACTTGAACTCTGTTATGAACCTTATGTTATAGAGGAAGAATTCAGCGCAGAATCCGGATATCAGATGATGAACAGACTTATAGAATCTGGAAATCTGCCTACTGCAGTTTTTGCCGCCAGCGATCCAATCGCCATCGGCGCCATGCGCTCCCTCTATGAACATGGGTATAAAATTCCCGACGATATTTCGATCATCGGCTTTGATGATATCAGTGTGGCCGAATTTTCCAATCCTCCGCTGACTACGGTCCATGCTCCTTCAGAGTATATGGGGGAATATGCAGCAAACTTTGTGGCGAAACTCTATAACGAAGTGCCAAGCGAATACAAGACACCGGTGCGCCTGACACTGCCGTGTACACTGATTAAAAGGCAGACCTGCGGAAAACCCCGCGGAGAAAAATAAAGAATTTTATTTTAATAACTAAAAAAAGACACTGGCAGATGAATGAGGTGACCCCTAAAAGTTAGACTTTATTGCGAAGCGGAAAATCCACTTCGCATGTATCAGTCGTAATCTTCTGGTGTGGGATTTTCGTATCAAAACGTCTCCATAATCTGTTCGGAGCCACTTTTCCAATCCGTCCTTTATATGAGCTATACTTACGGCTTTTTCTGGCAAAGGAAGTAATTTCCATGCTTTTTCCTCAAGCTCTTTATTAGGATTATCTCTCTGGAATCTTTTTTGCCAGTACATATAGGTTGCTTTCGGAAACCCAACAACAGCGAGAATATCTTTTAATTTGAAGTCTCCTCGGAGGCTGTGGATGATTCTCGCTGTTTTTTCAGAAGAGCTTCCTCCTCTAAACGCAGCCTCCTCACATCTTTTAAATAGGCATTCTCTATTCGCAGTTTTAATAATTCATCTTCGAGCTGTTTGATATGTTCAGCACTTGTATCTACAGGAGTAGTATCTAGCACGGACTGCATTTGCTTTTTTCTGGAACGCATCAGGCCTTCACAGCCAAACGCATCATATGAATGAACCCAATTTAAAACCTGACGCTTATTTGTAATTCCATACTTTTGAGCAAGAAAACAATAGCTACCCTCCCGGCGATGATATGCTTCAACTACTTTCTTTTTTAGCTCAAGGCTATATTTTGCCATAATAAAACCGACCTCCAATCGTTAGATTTTTGGTCTAACTTTTGGGGGTCGGTTCAGAATTTTTTCATCCGTCAATGTCTTTGTTAACTATTTTATATGCATCGTCTGTGAGCTCAAAATCTAATCCGTCACTGACATAAACATTTTTTTGTTTATCCACAAAGATCGCTTTTGCTCCGTACTTTTTCAACAGTGAACGGCTTTTTTCCGGCCCCAGCACAAAACATGCGGTGGACAGCCCGTCACTGGCAATACCTGAACTGCACACAATGGTACATGAGGTGATCTCTGTCTGTGCCGGATATCCGGTCTTCTCATCTAAGATGTGGAAATACCGTTTCCCTGTCTTTTTATCAATAAAATATTTTTCATAATCACCGGAGGTAGAGATGAAGGTCCCGCCTTTTACGCTAAGCCCTCCAATTGTCTCCCCCTGCTTTCCGTCAGGGTTCTGTATCCCGACTTTCCAGTCCTCCCCGCCGGGCTTTTCTCCATAAACAGCGATGCTTCCCCCAAGAGCCACCATGGCTCCGGTAATTATCTTTTCTTTTTTGAGAAACCTCATGGCTTCGTCGGTTCCGATCCCCTTCCCGAAAGCTCCCAGATCCATTTTAATCTCTCTCGCTTTTCGCACGGTTTTCTGCTTTTCATTCAGTTTTACATGCTCATATGCATTGCTGACGATACCGTCTTTGATCAGCGCTTTGATCTTATCAGCATCGGGTACCTTTGGATTCTCGGATTCAAAATCCCACATTCGAGTGAGGCTTCCGATGGCCGGGTCCGCAGCGCCTTTGCTGTCTTTGGCAATCTGAAGAGACTTTTTCATCCAGGTAAACAGCGGCTCCGGGACATCCGCCACTCTTTGATTCCCTTGATTAAGCTTTGCCACGGCAGAACTGTCCTTCCTCCAGGACAGCTGCTCTGTCTCCAGCTTCTTCATCTTCTCCATCATCTCTTGTTCAGCCTCAGAAAGATCCGGGCTTCTCCCATATAGTGTCGTATTGGTCACTGTCCCCATGGCATAGTCTACATGGGAATATTTCTGTATCTCTTCTTTCTTTACACAGCCTGATGCCATGACCGCCGTCAGCACAAATACCATGACCGCACATAATTTTTTTTTCACATCTTTCCTCCTGTAGGAGTTTTTTATCACTATTTCCGTCACACTTTAAAATACGTTCCTCCAATAGTGATAAAAAACTATCATTGGATAGCTCCTTTTGCTAAATGGATACTTATTCAGTAAAAATTACGTACATTTTCTACTGAAATAAGTTTGCCGGAACCTTCTTTACCAGCCCCGCCGTCAGCACTCCGATCGCAATGCCGGCAATGGTTCCGGTGACCAGCAGTATCGGCGTATAATAATAAATTCTTACATTCTCCATCAGGCACACTGCAACACTGAGCTGCCCGAGATTGTGTGCTACTCCTCCGGCAACGCTGAGTCCCACTGCCGAAAATCCCCCGGCTTTTTTCAGAAGCGCCATGAGAAAGATACTCAAAATCCCGCCCGCCAGGCTGTAAACAATCGTCATCGGATTCCCAAAAAGCATTCCTGCCAGAAGAATTCTCAAAACGGAGATAAACAGCGCCCGTTTCCACCCGGTAAAAAAGAGAAGAACCATAATGACTCCGTTGGCAAGCCCGATCTTCACTCCGGGAATCCCTACAGGAATCGGAAGGAGTACCTCTATATAAGAAACAACGATGGCCAGTGTCAGAAACATGCCATCCACAGCAATCCGCCTGGTCATTGGTTTTTCTCCTTAGATTGTAATTCCGTCATATTCTTTCTCCTTGGTTCCGTCTTTAATTTCCACTACGAGTTTATGAGGCAGGCAGACAATGGTTTCCCCGGTTTTATCGATGGCTTTATGCTTTCTGCATATCTGATCAGGGCAGTCTGCCTCTGTGACTGAGGCTTTCCCTCCCTGGATGCGGACTACATTGGACCCGTTCCTGCTCTTTACCGTATAGACCGCATCCTCAGAAAGGCTGTGGCTCCAGACTTCCTTTCCGTCCACAGTCACCACTGCCTTTTCCCCGTCCTGCTTCACAAGAGACAGGAATAAAAATCCCGCCGCTGCCATAAAAAGAACTACTCCGATCAACACGATATCTCTTCTTTTCATGAATTCACCTTAATCTGCCCAAGGACCTCACCGATTGGATCTGTAATGCAGAGCTCTGCCTGCCGGTCTCTGGATGTGGCATCCCTGTTGATGAGCACCAAATGCTCTCCGCGGAAATAATCGATCATGCCCGCCGCCGGATACACTACGAGAGAAGTTCCACCGATGATCAGCATATCCGCCTTAGAAATCGCATCGATGGCTCCCCTCATCACGGATGCATCCAGTCCTTCTTCATATAGTACAACATCCGGCTTCACCAGTCCTCCGCATTCGTCGCAGTGCGGCACTCCCTGTGCTCCGGCCACATAGTTTACATCAAAAAACTTATGGCATTTCTGACAGTAATTTCTGTGAACACTTCCGTGCAGCTCAAATACCTTCTGGCTTCCGGCTTTCTGGTGCAGACCGTCGATATTCTGAGTGACAACCGCCGTGAGCTTTCCAGCCCTCTCAAGCTCTGCAAGCTTTAAATGGGCAGGATTCGGTTCGGCATCCGGAAATATCATTTTCTTCTTATAAAAATCATAAAATTCCTCTGTCTTCTGCACAAAAAATGTATGGCTGACAATCACCTCCGGAGGGTATTTATAAGTTTGATGATAGAGTCCGTCCGTACTTCTGAAGTCAGGAATATCACTTTCTGTGGATACTCCTGCCCCGCCGAAGAAAACAATCCTGCTGCTCTCATCTATCATATTCTGAAGTTGTTCAATCTGGTCCATGGCAATTATCTCCTTGTATCTTCAAATAGGGTTAAAAGACAAACAAAACGGTAATAAAAAAGCCGCTTATTTTCTGTTCTATTTTACAGGAAATAAGCGGCTCCGTCCAGTTTAACCAATCTCTTTCAATAAATTTACCATTTCAATCGCTGACAGTGCACAGTCATACCCCTTGTTTCCGGCTTTCGTACCGGCGCGCTCAATGGCCTGCTCGATATTTTCCGTGGTCAGTACACCGAACAGCACAGGAATCTGACTCTCCATAGACACGTGAGCGATACCCTTGGATACCTCATTGCACACATAATCATAGTGGCTGGTAGATCCCCGGATCACGGTTCCCAGACAGATTACAGCGTCATATTTCCCTGATCCCGCCATCTTCTGTGCGGCAACAGGAATCTCAAATGCCCCAGGCACCCAGGCAACAGCAATATCGTCTTCCTTCACGTCATGGCGTCGCAGGCCGTCCAATGCCCCAGAAAGCAGCTTGGATACGATAAACTCATTGAATCTGGCGGCGACAATGCCGACTTTCATCCCTTTTGCGACTAATTTTCCTTCTAAAACATTCATCTTTTATCTCCTCTTTCTTATTTATTTGCAGCTTAATAAGTTAAATAATGTCCCATCTTTTTCTGTTTTGTCTTCATATAAAAAGAATCATAATCTGTGAGCTTGATCTGGATGGGCACTCTCTCTACGATTTCCAGCCCGAAATCACCCAGACCTTCGATTTTCGTCGGATTATTTGTCAAAAGTCTCAACTTAGACGCACCCAGGTCTCTCAGAATCTGTGCTCCTATGTAATATTCCCGTTGGTCTTCTTCAAATCCGAGAGCCAGATTTGCCTCTACCGTATCCATTCCCTGGTCCTGCAGAGCATAGGCCTTCAGTTTGTTGATCAAACCAATGCCCCGGCCTTCCTGTCTCAGATAGAGCAGAATTCCCCGGCCTTCCGCTTCGATCTGTCTCATGGCCGTGGTAAGCTGATCTCCGCAGTCGCACCTTAACGAGCCAAAGGTATCTCCCGTCAGGCACTCGGAATGTACCCGGCACAATATCGGCTCCCCGTCATCTACATTTCCTTTTACTAAGGCGACATGATGTTCGCCGTTTAGTTTATTCACATAACCGTAAGCCCGAAACTCTCCATACTTGGTGGGCATCGGCGTCTCCGCCTCCCTGCTCACGAACACTTCATGTTTTTTCCGGTAATCCTGCAGTGCCTTTATGGTGATTATCTTAAGGCCAAACTTCTCTGCCAGTCCCATGAGTTCTGTGGTACGCATCATAGTGCCGTCTTCCCTCATGATCTCACAGCACAGACCGCTTTCTTTTAAACCTGCAAGCTTCATAAGGTCCACTGTTGCCTCTGTGTGACCGTTCCGCTCCATAACACCGCCCGGCTTTGCGATCAGCGGAAACATGTGTCCGGGGCGCCTTAAATCCTCCGGTCTGATGCTGTTCTCCATACATTTCAGCGCTGTGACAGAACGTTCCACTGCTGAAATTCCCGTGGTGGTTTCCACATGATCAATACTCTCTGTAAATGCAGTCTCATGGTTATCTGTATTCTTGGTTACCATTGGAGACAGTCCAAGTTTCTCTCCCATAGCTGCACTCATGGGCATACAGATCAAACCTTTTCCATGGACTGCCATAAAATTAATATTGTTAGTATTCGCAAACTCAGAGGCACAGATAAAATCGCCCTCATTTTCCCTGTCTTCATCATCTGTTGCAATGATGATCTTCCCCTGTCTTAAGTCTTCCAATGCTTCTTTAATCGTGCTGAACTTCATGTTCTTTCCTCCTAAAATCCTGCTTTCATTAACATTTCCTCTGTAATGGCACTGGTTTTTTCATCATGCCCCAAATTCATCAGTTTCTCCACATATTTTCCGATCATATCATTTTCCAGATTCACCAGATCTCCAGTTTTTTTTGCTCCCAGTACCGTTTCCTTTAAGGTGTGGGGAATGACCGAAACCTGAAACCATTGGTCCCCGGTCTTTGCAATGGTCAGACTGATGCCGTCCAGGGCGATGGAACCTTTGCTGACACAGTACCGCATGATCTCTGACGGTGCCGCCACCGTAAACCAAACTGCATTGGCATCCTGTTCCACTGATGTGACCGTTCCGGTTCCATCCACATGGCCGGCAACCATATGTCCGCCAAAACGTCCTCCTGCTTTCATGGCCCGCTCTAAATTGACCGGATCTCCAGGCTTCAAGCTTTTCAGACTGCTCTTTTCAAAGGTCTCGTTCATCACATCCGCCAGAAACCCCTGTCCGTCAAATGTGACCGCGGTAAGGCATACACCGTTGACTGCAATACTGTCTCCTGTATGGATATCTTTCAGGACTTTGGATGCCCCGATCCTGACGGCTGAGGACTGCCCTCCTTTTTTTACTGACAGAACGGTGCCTATTTCTTCAATGATTCCTGTAAACACATTCTCACCTCGCTTCATATTCTAACAGCAGATCTTCGCCGAGCCTGGTAATCTCCGGGCCCTTTAAAAGTATCGCATCGCTGATTTTATCTATCCCTTTTCCTTCCACTGGTGACCTTGCCTGTCTTCCCCCGAAAAGCTTCGGTGCCACAAAAGCATACACTTTGTTTACCGATTTGGTCTGAATAACTGAATCGTTAATATCAGCTCCCCCCTCCACAAGGATACTATCGATCTTTTCTTTCCTCAGTGTCCTCAGAAGTTCCAGCAGATCCGTCTTTCCATCCTTCTCCGGACATATCAGCACCCGGCATCCCAAAGCCTCAAGCCTCTGCGCCTTTTCGTTTCTTTCACATGCCGCAATGATGGTCGGAATTACTTTGGCACTCTGAACAATTTTCGAACTTAAAGGGAGCCTGAGTCTGCTGTCGCAGATCACACGTGTCGGGTTGTTCCCGCCTATGATCCGGGCATTGAGCATCGGATCATCACTTAAGACCGTATCGATTCCCACGAGAATCGCTGCATACCGGTGTCTGAGAAACTGTACATGTTCCCTTGCCTCCCTTCCGGTAATCCATTTGGACTCTCCTGTCTTCACTGCAATTTTCCCATCCAGTGTCATTGCATATTTCAATGCTACATAAGGCGTATCGTGGACAATGTAGTGGAAAAAGATTTCATTGATCTCTCTGCATTCCGCATCAAGTACGCCTGTTTCTGCCTCAATGCCATGCTCTCTTAAAATATCAATACCCTTACCGGAAACTTTTGGATTGGGATCAATATTTCCAACATAGACTTTCCTGATTCCACTTTTTATGACGGCCTCTGTACAAGGCGGTGTCTTTCCAAAATGGCAGCATGGCTCCAGGGTCACATAAAGTTCCGCACCTTTTGGGTCTTCCGTACAGTTCTTTAACGCATTCCTTTCTGCGTGCAGACCTCCGTATGTCTCATGGAATCCCTCTCCGATTATCCGCCCATCCTTTACGATGACAGCCCCCACCAACGGGTTTGGATTGGTATATCCTGTTCCTTTCCCAGCCAGTTCAATGGCCCTTCTCATATAAAGTTCCTGCAACTGGACAAACCTCCTTTCTCATGTGTGCAGCATCGCGGAACGCTTTGTATTTCATAGGAAAAACTCTCGCGTATAAGCGTGATAAGGTATTTCGCAAGAAATAAAAAAGCCCCAAAATCCTGCAATACAGGACTTCAGGGCTTTCTTAAGCTAAAGTTCACTCATAGATAAACTGTCTAAACAAACAGCTAATATGAAAACAAAAAACTGAGATTTATAACAGCACGCCAAATACACCAAATGCATCTGACCTACGCTGTGCGTAAATCCCAGAGTTCTTTTATCACTATCTTCTTTCATCCAGACTATACTGTCGGCTTCGGAGTTTCACCGAATCATGCCTTGCGGCTCGTGGGCTGTACCACCGGTAGGGAATTTCACCCTGCCCTGAAGATCCTATTCAATTTTTATACATTCCATTATAACCTATCATAAATCCTTGTCAAGACTTAAAAGAATGATATTCAGGCTATTTCATAATTTTTTCTTTCTTCTGTCAATTTGTATATTACTGTAAAACACTGAATTTTTCAAGTGGATTCGGTAAATAAAATCTTTGAAGAATATTCTAAATGGATGCCATTATGATCATTGTGAACACTGATTTTATTACGGAAAAAAATTAGAAACGATTGGATTGGTGAAAGGTAGTACGATCCAGTCCAAAAACTTTGAAAAAGATATCGGACAGGGATTTAAGTCTCTTGTTGGTGGGGAGTTGAAATCTTATACAAAAATAATGAACGAAGCCAGAGATCTGGCAACGGAGCGTATGGTTGAAGAAGCCGAAGAACTTGGGGCTGACGCTGTAATCAATGTAAGATATTCCCCTTCTGCTGTTATGCAGGGAGCTGCTGAAATTATTGTTTATGGAACTGCTGTAAAATTCCTGTAAGATTCAAATAAACTACAAAAAGTCTATAGAGTATTCGACTTTTGAATAATTCTATAGACTTTCTCCATTTAAATTAATTAAACATTTTGTATATATTTTTTTGCAAGTTCTGTAATCTGTTTATAGTCTTCTTTCATAACTAATTCTTTATTTACCAGATTACCTCCTACTGCTACCATGTTATATCCGGCATCCAACAGAGATTTCATATTGTCTGCATTTACTCCTCCTACTGCAGCATATGGAATAAAATCACATGGTCCCTGAAGTGCTTTAATATAACTTTCACCAAAATTCCCTGCTGGGAAAATCTTTACAACATCTGCTCCTGCATTATATGCTGTTAAAACTTCTGTTGCCGTAAATGCTCCTGGCATTGATCCCTTGCCTAATTCCTTTGTCTTTTTAATAACTTCAACATCCATATTCGGAGAAATCATATATTCCGCACCCATTTCTGCTGCTTTTTCGACTTCTTCAGGACTTAGTACTGTTCCTGCTCCTAAGTAAATTTTATCTCCAAATGTATCATGTACTTTCTTTATTATTTTCAAAGTTTTATCATACGCTTCTTTGGATTTATGACTCAAAGGCAGTTCTACAGCATTAATTCCACCATCAATCAGTGCCTGAATCGTTGGGATGATATGGTCTTCATCTATCCCTCTTGCGATTGCCACAATTTTATGATCTAACAATTTACACATTTCATTTTCTCCATCTTACCATTCAGCCATGGTTCCATCATAATTTCTCCATTTTGGATTTGTCCAGTGAAGTCCTTCTGCTGAAACCTCTTTCACCATATCCTCATCAATCTCCAGACCAAGTCCTGGTTTTTTAGGTATATCCACATAACCATCTTTATACTGAAAAACCTCTTTGTTCTTAATAAAATCAAGCAGATCGAATCCTTTATTATAATGAATTCCAAGGCTCTGCTCCTGAATAAATACATTAGGAGAGCAGACATCCACCTGTAATGTTGCTGCAAGAGCAATAGGTCCGTATGGTGCATGTGGTGCTGCTGCCATATCATATGCCTCTGCCATAGATACAATTTTTTTGGTTTCCAAAATTCCACCACACAATGCCACATCCGGTTGTATAATATCTACAGCCCCCTGCTGAAACAATCGTTTATACTCCCAGCGACTGACCAGTCTTTCCCCTGTTGCCAATGGTGTTGATACCTGATTTGCAATTGATTGGAAACTTTCTTCATTTTCCGGTAAAACTACTTCTTCAAAGAACATTAATTTATATGGTTCTAATTCATGTGCCAGTACTTTTGCCATTGGTTTGTGAACTCGTCCATGGAAATCTACAGCAATTCCAAAATCATTTCCTAAAACTTCTCTGATAGATGCGACCCTGTCTACAACTGCCTGAACTTTATCAAACATATCAACATAATGTAATTCTTCTGTAGCATTCATTTTTACAGCATCAAATCCCATTTTTTTTCTTTCTAATGCTGCTTTTGCCACATCGTCCGGACGATCTCCTCCAATCCATGAATATACTTTGATACGATCTCTGGCTTTTCCACCTAAAAATTCGTAGATTGGAATTCCATAATATTTTCCTTTAATATCCCATAATGCCATTTCAAATCCTGATACGATTGTACCGTTAATCGGTCCACCTCTAAAAAACGATTTATACATTTCCTGCCATAAACGTTCAATTTCAAAAGGATTCCTTCCCATCAGATATGCACCCATTTCTTTGGCTCCGGCTACTACTGTTTCCGTTTTGGTCCCTGAGATCATCTCACCCCAGCCTTCAATTCCTTCATCTGTACAAACCTTTACAAAAATCCATCTGGGCTTTACTTCATACACAACGACATCTGTAATTTTCATCAATAATCTCCTTTTCTTCCTGCCTTGTCTGCTCTGCGTTATTTAAAATCTGTATCTAGAAAATTCGCGCAATCAAAGATAGAATATAAGATAATAAATGAGTTCCCGCATCCTCTGTTGATACTAAAACTGCTTTTCCTAATTTATATCCACCAGCAACCGCTAATGATGTATGAACCGGTGCCAATGCTGTTGCAATTCCTAACATAATTGTTGTGAAAATAACACAAGAAATATATGCTCTTACTACATTTCCTTTACTAAAAGCTACTGGATATGCAGACAACCACATAGCCTGATATGCAATATCTGAAATTGGAAGTAATCTGTTAAATGGTAAAACCATTGCTAATACAATTGTTGTTGGAACCATTAAAATACCAACTGCAATACAACTGGGATTTGCAATCGTTAATGCTGCATCAATTCCTATATGGAAATTGTTTCCTTCAAATTTTTTATTTAATAGTTCTTTTACAGCATCTGCAAATGGAATTAATCCTTCCATTAAAACCTGCATCATTTTAGGAGTTAATAACATAGTTGCTGCTGTATACATTGCAACACTCATAACACCTGCTACATCATTTCCACCAAGAATTCCAAAAATAACTCCTAAAATCAATCCAATGATCAGAGGTTCTCCAAGAATACCAAATTTTTTTTGAATTGACTCAGGATCAGCTTTCAACTTATTTAATCCAGGAATTTTGTCATATAATTTATTTAATAAATAAGCTAATGGTGCCCAACTGATGCTGTTAGATGTTGGAAATGATACGCCTGGCAAACCAAACGCTTCTTCAACTACCGGCTGCGTCCAGTCTGCAAGTTTAAACGTAACTACCGCACAAACAGCACCACAGATTAATCCAACAATGACACTTCCTGATGCATAATAACAAATTGCTGCACAGAAAATAAAATGATTATAACTCCAGAAATCAACCATGACACAATTTGTTAATTTAAGAACTAACATTAAAATATTTAATCCTAATACTACAAATACTACAACTGCCGCCATTGGATATGCCCATGTCGCTGCTGCACGTGCAGGCCATCCCACATCCATAATATTTGTATGTAAGCCAAATGTTTTTACCATATTTTGCACACTTGGTCCAACCTGAGCAATAAATGCGTTAATAACCAAATTAACCCCACAAAATCCAACACCCGTTGTAATACAGCATTTAATCAGCTTACTAATCTGAACCCTTAAACAAATACCAATTACAAACATAATGATTGGCATCATACACATTGGTCCTAATCCGCAGATCCAGTTTAATGCATCAATAACTACCTGTAATTTCATATCTACTTTCCTCCTGTTTTTTATTTTTTTAATATTTCAACAATTTTTTCAATTGTATCCTTTTCTCCAACCCCTGTTACAAAACATGTGCCAACTACTACCGGAACATCATCTGTTAATGTATCCTTCAAAGCCCCTGTTGGCACTATTACATCCGGACGTTCTTCCTTTACTTTCCCCTGAACTTCTGCAAATTTGCACTGGATAAATTTTGCACCAATCCCCGCATCCTGCATTGCCTGTTTTAATTTGTTAATTGCCATTGTTGAAGTAATCATTGATGATCCACAGCATACCATAATTTTTTTCATTTTCGTTTCCTCCTAATTAACCTTGGTAGTGTCAAGTTTCACTACCGTTTTTTATTGTTAAACCTTGAGTTTATGGGAGTTTGCAATAAAAAGAGCATTGACCTCCCTTTTTTGGTATAATATCCTCGACCAAAATTCCAAAATACCGAAAGGAGCCAATGCTCATGGACATTATACTTTATTTACTTCACTACATTCAATACCAACAGCGAATGATTCGCTATCTTTTTTCCTTTATCTGCAGATACATTCCTCTCCGGCAGTAGGCTTTTGATGATTCCCATTCTCCAAAGTATCAGAAATTCAAAACGGACGAGCTTCCTCTCATCACTGATTTCCGTCAGGACTGGACTTACAAGGAACTGATTCCTTACTTTGAAAAACGTTACGGTAAGAAAATCCGTCCCGTCAACCGCCGGTCCGAGTGTGATATTCCAGATGTATGCTGTTGCCCCCACTGTGGAACACACTCGTTCCAAAAAAGAACTGCAAGCACTTCATCATTCATAAATGTGTAAACCCCAAGTGCCCTTACTATCTTCACAATCTTCGTAACGTTGATAAAAAAGATCTGAATGAGGACTATGGCAAGAATAAATACAAACTCCACTACATCTACCGTGAATTCACGATAGATTTTTTTCGCATGGATTTAAACTCTTTACCAAAGAATGCATCTTCCCTGAAATTCAGCAAGTTCGATTCCAACACAATGGCTCTGTGCCTGACTCTCCACATAAATCTTGGATTATCTCTCAGAAAAACATCTCAGGCCTTAAAAGATTTGTACAATATCTCCATCTCCCATCAGCAGATAGCTAATTACTGTAGAACGGCCGCTATCTGCGTTAAACCTTTTGTCGATAACTACGATTATGGCTCCGGCAGTGTCTTCACTGCTGATGAAACCTATATCAAAATCCGTGGTATCAAGACTTACATCTGTTTCATCATGGATGCTGCCAAACGTTCCATCATCGGCTATCAGGTATCTGACAACTGCGGGGTCGGCCCATGTATTCTCGCCATGAGAATGGCTTTTCGTCACTTAAACGTGGAACAATGGAGCAAAGCTCCGTTATTCCGCGAAAGTCACTTGACATAAGGTTCTCGGATTATCCTGTCTGTGCAGAAAACTATCTTAACCTTTGATAATTGATATAACTTCCTCTGGTGATTCTGCATTTACAATACGTTCCATTTTTTCAGAATTTGAAAAAATTGCCATAATATCTTGCAAAATCTCTATTTGTTTTCCGTCTTTTCCTAGTGCGATATTAAATACTACTTTTACATGGACAAAAGAATCATCATCCATCCGCTTAAATTCGATTGGTTCATCAAGAACTGCAATCGCTACCGTCGAAGCAAGTACATGTTCCGGCGAAACATGAGGAATTGCAACTTCCCACTCTTCAAATTTAAGTCCTGTTGGGTATTCCTTTTCTCGCTCTAAAACTGCATCATAAAAACTTTCTTTTATCCTTCCATTTTGCAATAGTTTTTCATATAACCTCCAGATAACATCTTCTTTTCTGTCAGCTTTTACATGAACTAGTGTACATTCTGGAAATAACATATCTTCTAACTGCATTTTTGTCCCTTTCTTTTACTAGTCACTTCCACTTAAAAACCTTTGTGGATTCTTAATCAACATCTTCCAAAAGTCTTCTTCTGAAATATGCTTTAACAGCGTATTCTTTAAATCTGTTAATATGTATTTGAGTCCCGGCGTTCCTCCATATGCTAAAAGGTAATCCATCTTTCCCATGTCCCCTGATAATACAACATGATCGGCAAATCCATCTTCTACTAAATCTGTAATCATACGAACACAAAATGCATCTTTATCACTTAAACATCTTCCTACATGATCAATGCAGATTGTTGCACCTCTTTTACACAGTTCCTTTGCATAATCAATATCATGTTTACTATCAATATGTCCTAACAAAACTTCTTCTGGAAATACACCATAATGTTCTAACATGTCTAACTGTTCAATTCCCATCGTTCCTTTATCGCAATGGGTACTTATCGGAATTCCAGTATCCCGATGAATTTTTGCAACAATCTCTATGGATTTTTCTTCCTGCTTCGTAATGGTTTCAAAACTTGTTCCCATTTTTATAACTCCCGGTTGTATCAATGTTCCATCCATACCATTGTTAATTTCATCTACAACCAGATCATATAATTCTGAAAGTTTCTTTTCCTTAAACCATGGTGGCATAAACAATTCTTTATGAAACCCTGTACAACATACAACATATATCCCTGCTTCTTTAGCAATCCTTTGGTATGCCAAAACATCTCTTCCATAATATATCGGAGTCATTTCCACAATTGTTTTTCCTCCGGCATTTGCAAATGATTCTGCTTCTTTGAAAGATGCTTTCTCATCTTTCAAAGTATATAGGATATATTGATCTTCTGAAATTTGTGGTTGAACAATCAAATGTTCATGAGCATAAACTGTTCCCAACTGTTCAGCATCCACGAATCCTGATACTGTCATTACCTGACTTTTTCCCATCGCAGCACCTCCTTTATTGTTTTAAATAAAAAACGTTGTATATCTAAAACACATTACATCTTTAACATGTTTTAAATATACAACGTTTCAAAATCAGACACCACAACAGGAATGTCCGTTATCATTACGGACATCCCAACATCCCAAACTATCAATTAAGGACATGTTAACAATTGCCGTAATTCATTATTTCCTTTTTTGTTATTTACATTTCAATTTGAGACAACAAATTTACAAAAGCCGTAAAGTTTCGTTCTTTAATTAATTGTAATACCGCTTTTTCATTTGCAATAAATTCTGAGATTAATTGCAAGAAATTAGTTAAATCTCTTTGCTCATCTTCTGCAACCGTCATTAAAATCACTACCTGCACTTCTTGTCTTGTCCATTGGATTGGATGATCTAACACTGCTATACAGGCAAAACTTATACTAGATGTTGTTTCGTACGGATGTGGAAGTGCTACATGTTTTGCAAGATCAGTTCCTGCAATTTCCTCTCTCCTTAAAAGACCCTCATAAAAATCTGTTGGAATTCCATATTTCTCAGGTATTCTCTGACATATTTCAAATAGAACTTCCTCTTTTGTTTCCCCTTTTATATTATCATAGAATAACTCTTCATTATACACATCTGCAATTGTATTTGAAGCCTTAAATTTCAAAATAGAGCTGATCTTATCAACTTCTTCGTCTTCTAAGAAAGCAGAAATTCCTAATACCGGTTTCGGTAAAACCCTGTTAATCTCCACGGTTGTAAAAATATAATCCACTTTTGAAAAATCAAAAGAATCCAAATTATACATCTCACATGTGTACACTTCATCCACATATTTCTTAAATTTCTTCTTATATTGATACGCCAATAATTTCGATGTACTCATATTGGTTGCACAAATAACCAGAATATTATATTTTTTCTTTTTATCCTTTTCCTGTTCAATAAATAATGCAAAAATACTGGTTATATATGCAATTTCATTTTCTGGAATTTCATGAAAATATGTTTTTTTCAATGGTATGACTGCCTGCGATGCAACATTATATGCAAAAAAGTATTTTTTCTTTGTTGCATCTGCAAATGGATTCTTGGCAATGATGCCATATCTCATTCGTATATCCATAGGAATTAAGAAAATGATCAAATCATATAACAATGTAAGATTTTGACGCATATCTAAATGCATCATATCGTATACACACTCTAACATCTGCGTTGCCTGTTTTCTTGCCTGATTGATAACTCCTGATTCCACTTCTCCTTCTAATACATTATAATCGCTTCTTGCCGCAATATTAATAGCAATATAATACACTTCAGAATCTGGAAGATTAATAACAAAACTCTTATTTATCTCCTCTATAATCTTCTGTGCAACATCAATACATGGTTTATAAATTCTATTAACTACTTCATTTTTGCTAACTGTAATTTTATAATTTTCTTCATATCGTACCTTTGAAATATAAATACAATACATCATTTCTTGAATCATAGATTTTGACAAAACTACTTTTTGATTCTGAATATTATTTAAAAGAATCTCTAAAATTATTTTCAATTCTCGTGTTTTTTCTTCTGAGATTCTCTTCGTCCATTGATTATCTTTAAACTGAGATATCATACAATTACGAATATCAAACTCAATTCCCTGTACATGCAATCCATAATTTGGTCGTCGAATCAATGTTATATGATAATTTTTTAAAATATCTTCAACATTTCTTAAATCGTTTGTGATTGTTGATCTGGATACATACAACATCTCACTCAAATCATCAATTCGAACAAATTTATGCTGTTTCAATAAATAATCCAGCAGCCATTCTTCCCTTTCTTTTGAATTATTCGGAATATCTGTTTTCAACAAAAATGCATCGTCATTTATCAATTTCTGATATTTATTCTTATCATTAATAATCAAATGATACCCTTTTCTTGTTTTAGCCTCAATTTCCACCCCATATTCATCTACAGAATCACGCATTTTAGCTATAGTTGTTCTAACTGTCTTCTCATTCAAATCCAAAATTTTAGCAAGTTCTGAGGCTGTGACATACTTCTTGTCAGATAATTCTATAATAATTTTTTTCATTCTGTAATCTAACATAACCACATCTCTCTTCACAAAGGTATTTTTAACTATTTTTTTATTATAACAATTCCTAAAAAAGATGACAATTAGCAATCTGTATTTCCACTTGAAAATTATGTTTGCAAAAAAGGTACTGAATTCCTCTTTTCTCTGAATTGGAATCCAGTACCTTCTTTTTATTTATTGTATTTTATATATTATTGTTGTAATTATCATAAGTATAGTGTTTGATGACTAGATGTCTTAAAATTATAATAATGATTTATAAAGTGCAATAATGTTTTCAGAGATCAGTTCGATCGCTTTGATATGGAACATATCTGTCATTTCCCATGCAGCTTTTGTTGTATATCCTTCGATGGCATGTGTTAATGCATCCATACCTGTTGCTGCTGTTGCGATTTCCTGGATTGCTCCTGCTCCGTGATAAGATGTTCCATTTAATACGATACGCAATTTTTTAACTATTTCCGTTATAAAATTGTTCAAGTAGCAATACAAGTTACACATTTGGTAAAATATAAATAATGTTACATTTCGTTAAAAGTGTAACACCTTATCTTTTCTAAATATCTTTAAATAAATTGTAAATCTTCGGTGGCATCGCATTGATCTACGATCTGTTTTACCGTGATCTTATTTACCGGGGTATGTACGAGTAATTCTTTCATATATAATCTTATTTTACATTATTTTTGATATTTTATAAAGACAAATGATTTCCTTACACATCTGTGCACAAAGCTGACTTACGTCCATTTTGTAATTGATATTTTATTTCTGCGCTTTTCCTGCACTTCCGCAAACTTTTATTTTGCTCATAACATATTTTTTTACTTCTTCACGGCCTGCTGCGCTATATTTCTTAGGATCAATAGTATCAGTATCTGCAGTAAAAACACCCTTTACTCCTTTTGTAAATGCAATACGGAGATCGGTAGCATAATTTACTTTACAGATACCACGTTTAATACACTCTTTTACCGCTTCGTCCGGCACACCGCTTGTTCCGTGAAGAACGAGCGGAATCTCTACAACATCTCTGATCCGGCTTAAGATGTCAAACTGAAGCTTTGGTTCTCCCTTATAAACACCGTGGGCTGTACCAATCCCCACTGCGAGAAAATCAACCCCTGTTCTCTCTGCAAATTCCTTCGCTTCCTGTGGATCTGTATATGGATTATCATCTCCGCCGTCTAAATCATCTTCTTTCCCCCCAACCTTCCCAAGCTCAGCCTCTACCGGAACTTCGGATGGATGGCAGGCATTTGCGACTGCCCTGCTGACAGTCATATTAACTTCAAATGCCTCATGGGAACCATCGATCATGATGGAAGTATAACCCGCTCTGAGTGCCTGCATCGCAAGTTCAAAGCTATTGCCATGATCTAAATGCATCACTACAGGAACCGATGTCCTCTCTGCCGCTGTTTTAACATTTGCAAGATAATAATCAAGTCCCGCATATTTTACTGTAGACGGAGTTGTCTGCATAATAACCGGTGACTGTAATTCCTCTGCAGCTTCTGCAACTGCCTGTACCATTTCCATATTTTCTACATTGAATGCACCGACTGCGTATCCGCCGGCCTGTGCTTTCAGTAATATTTCTTTCGATGTTGTTAACATAACTTTCCCTTTCCGGATATTATAATTTGATTATCTTAACGTTCTGGCTGATCTCGTCTCTCTTTGCAGGATCAAATGTCCCTGTATTGGATGAGAGCGCGTTGGCAGATGCAACTGCCACTGCGAATTTCAGGGCATCTTCCGGCTCTATATTTCTCTCCAATGCGACTGCAAACGCTCCAACCATAGAGTCTCCGCATCCTACCGTATTTACCACTTCTATTCTCGGCGGTTTACCCTGATAAATGCCTTTTTTGCATACGAGTAAAGCCCCTTCGCCTCCAAGAGAAATTACTACATATGGGATCCCCTTTTCGTAGATTTTTTGAGCATATCCTATGACATCTTCCTGGCTGCGGACTTTGATATCAAAAAGCATTTCTATCTCATCTTTATTAGGTTTTACCATAGTTGGCAGGCTCTCAAGACCTCTCTTTAAATATTCTCCGCTGGTATCTAAGATCACTTTTCTTCCCAGCTTCTTAACGATCCGGATCATTTTTTGATAGATATCCCTGCCCATTCCCCTGGGAGCACTTCCTGAAATGGTCACAACATCACTGTTCCGGATGATCCCGGGAAATCTTTCTAAAAATGAAGTTTCTTCTTCCGCTGTAACTTCACACCCGCCTTCCAGATATTCGGTAGAACCATATCCGGGATCTAAAATGTTAATGCAGCTTCTCGTTTCGCCATTGATATGCTCAAATTCATAGGAAATTCCATCTGCGTCCAGAAGTGATTCTAAATATTGACCGTTATATCCTCCCACAAAACCGGCGGCTTTTGTATCAGAACCGCAAAGTTTGACCACCCTTGCCACATTCAGCCCCTTTCCGCCGGCACTGTTATGTGTCTCTGCTACTCGCATTACCGTACCGTTCTCAATTTTTTGGGTCATATGATAGGCTTTATCAATGGAAGCATTTAACGTTACAGTTGTAATCATGCTCTTCCCCTCCCATCATTACAGACTTTTTAAATATTTCACTCCCGCGGCGGCATCTGCCACAAGTCCGTCAATATCATCTGCTGCTTTGATCGTTCTCCAAAGGGATACACTCTTAGCACTTGCGGACGTATCGAGAACGAATGGTTCCATTACCAAAGGTCCTTCAAAACCGATCTCTCTGATCGTTTCTGCAATAGCTACCCAGTCAATATTGGTCTTTCTCTCTCCGGCAGGAATCTTACGGTTGCTTTCTCCAATATGGAGATAGCCCAGATATCCCTTTTCATAGGCCGTACGGATGGCATCCGGAATATAATCTTCTTCAATGTTCATATGAAACGTATCTAAAAGAAGCTTACAATAGTCATTGCCAATTGCTTCGCAGATTGCAATCCCTTCTCCTGCAGTATTCGCTGTATACTGTTCAAAACGGTTTACAATTTCCAAACAAATTGTTACGCCGACTTTTTGGGCATGTTTTGCAACTTCGGTTAATCCTTTGACTGCGTTTGCTGTACGGACCTTCTTGATTTCTGTAATATTTTCTCCTTCCGGACGTGTATTCCACAAACCATACGGGATACCGGAAAAAAGTTTTGCGCCCATCTCCACACAAAGATCCAACATATGACATAAATGTTTGATGCCTGCTTGATGGGATTCTTTATCCGAACTGGAAACATCTCTTTCCGGTCTGAGTCCAGTCCCGTTGATCGTCACTGAAAGCCCTGCATCTTTTATATATTTACTAAGTTTCCCTCTGTCTTGTGCCGTCAAAGGAACAAAATCGCCTGCTTTCAGTTCAATGGTATCCATATTGGCCTTTTTTGTTAAGTCTATTATTTTATAAATATCCAATTCAGGAGTTGTTCCATTCCAATATGCTGTTTGTAACCCGATATTATTCTGCATTTCTATTCTCCTTGTTTTTCTGAAATAGAGTTTCGCTTGCGAAACTCTCGCACTGCGTGCGGTCGCTCTGGCGACATTGTTCCCCTGTGCACGCAATTGCATCCCCCGGAGGGTTTTTTATTCTATAGGAATCATTCCTTTATCACTTTGTTGTAACAATGTCTTTCCTATAGAATGAAAGATTTCTGTCACAAGCTACTCCAGACTTGCGTGTCTCTTTGCCATATCGTCATTACTTCCCGGCTTTTCCCGGCTTATTTCCAATACTGCCGCATCAAACACTATGAGCAGCATCTGTTCGAACAAACTGCCCAGAGGCTGGATGCTTGTGTCAGACACAGCAAATTTTGTTGCAGATTCAATTGTGATATTCGGTGTCTGGATCTTTTTCAAGGTCGATTCCGCTGCTGAAGAAATGACGACTAAATCTGCACCCTGATTCTTTGCCGACTGTGCCGTCATACAAACACTGCCTGTTTCTCCTGAAGCAGAAGCCACGATCAGCAAATCTCCCTTTTCTACAGACGGTGTTGTGGTTTCTCCCACTACATATGCATCCAGGCCAATCTGCATTAGTCTCATAGCAAGGGCTTTTAACATTAATCCTGATCTTCCGGTCCCATAAACAAAGATCCGTTTATGAGACTTAATCTTCTGGATCAGATCTGAAATCTGATATTCAGGAATTCTGTCAGCTGATTGTTCTAATTCTTTTATAATTACTTTCGTTCCCAAAATACCACCTTCTTTACATGATTTCTTCCGGATATAACAGAACTTTTCCGAATCCCTTTGGATCGGCAATGATCTTTTCAAACATCTCCGGGCCTTTGCTTAAATTCACTTTATGCGTAACCATTCCAAGAACATCCACCTTTTTGTTTCCGATATATTCTACCGCATTGTTCCATTCCTCTCCCGGATATGGAGCAGAAATGGTACACCAGGAACCGATGATATTTAGTTCGTTTCTCATAATTCTTTCAAAATAAAATCTTGGAACCGGAACATCCGCATATGGAATTCCCATGTATACAACCTCCCCGCCCTTTTTCGGCAGCCCGAGCACTCTTGCAGCAGTAAAAGGATTTCCTGCTGATTCAATGGCCAGATCCACGCCATTTCCATATTTTCTGATCTCATCATGGAAATCGATATCAGCAGAATTAATTAGCACATCAGCGCCAAAATCCTCAGCAGCCTGTAATTGCGCATCATCGATGTCAATGGCAAACACTTTCTTTGCCCCAAATGCTTTGGCCCATTGGATTGCCATCAGTCCAATATTTCCACATCCCACAACGGCAACTTCATATCCCATTTTAATGTTTGTCTGATATAATCCGTGAATCGCAACCGTTGCCGGTTCTACCAATGCACCCTGCTCAAAGGTCATACCTTCCACCATCTTGACAAGATTGACGGCCGGCATTTTAATGTATTCTGCAAATGCACCCGGAACATATGCTCCAATGGTATTTAAAGATTCACATCTTGATGGATATCCGCTTTTGCAGTACTCACATTCATGACAAACCAGGTTTGGGCATCCTACCACCCGGTCACCGGCTTTTAATTCTGTAACGGCAGGACCGGCCTCTACAACCTCTCCTGAAAATTCGTGCCCCCAGACATTCCCTTTTACATAAGGTCCCAGATTGCGGTATCTTGCGATATCCGAACCACAAATTCCGCCTACTTTCACTTTTACAATAACATCATCGTCTTTTTCAATTTTAGGATCAGGAACCTCTTCATATCTTAAATCCTGTACATCATAAAATGTTAAAGCTTTCATCCTCTCACTGCCTTTCTTAAAGCCTCTGTATTCTCTTTAATATTTTTGAATAAATATCCCCCGGATACAAAAACATTTGCTCCTGCTTCATAACATGGTTTTATTGTCTTTTGATCAATACTTCCGTCTACTTCAATATCAATATTCCGGTCTCCGATCATTGCCCGGACATTCTTAATTTTCTTCACGGTTGAACTCAGGAAATGCTGTCCGCCTTCCCCGGGATTTACACTCATCAGAAGGATCATATCTACATCATCCAATAAATATTTAATAGTCTCTTCCGGCGTCCCTGGACTCAGCACGATGCCGGCCTTGATGCCCCGGTTACGGATTTTATGCAGACAGCTTAACACCCTTGCGGTCGACTCCTGATGGATCGTTATGATATCTGCCCCTGCGTCAGCAATGCTGTCAATATGTACTTCCGGATGTTCGATCATTAAATGAACATCCAGCGGAATGTCGGTCATTGATTTCAGTGCCTTAATGTGATCTGCTCCAAATGCCATCCGCTCCACAAAATGTCCGTCCATCACGTCCACATGGAGCAGTTCTGTCTGACTGTCTTCTAATTCTTTGATCTGGTTTTTTAATTCTCCTAAGTCTGCTGCAAAGATGGATGGAGATAGTTTTATTTTTCTCACGTTCAAACCTCTTTCTTTTATCTCTTCAGACGCCTTATGATCATGCTTCACTGTCAATTAAAATCTTTCCTTTTACTGCTCCCCGGGTCTTGAACATCTCAAATCCTTCTGCGATCCTGGAAAGTGGAAGCTTCTTATAGATCAGGGATTCTTCCCCCTTTAATTGTCCTGTTGCAAAATAGTGTGCCGCACACTCCCACTCATGTCCCGGAAACGGAGCAGAATAAGATAGCCAGGACCCTGTCATAGTGAACTCTTTACGGTTCATGTTCTCCCATTCTTTCACAGTAAAGGTTAATTCTCTTGTAGGTTTTCCGATATAGCAGATTCCAGCCTTATTTGCCGCCAGTTCATATGCCATCTTCATTGTCACAGTACTTCCTGCCGTTTCAAAAATATAATCGTAGCCTTTTTGATCCGTCAGTTCCATGGCCTTTTCCATAAAACCTTCTTTTAAGGTATTTACGCCATCGGCTGCTCCCAACTGTTTTGCCAGTTCAATTTTTTCATCGTCAATATCAAATACAACAGTCTTTGCAGATCCGAAAATATTTGCCCACTGCATGACAAGCAGTCCGATCGTTCCACCGCCCAGCACAGCAACAGTCTTTCCTCCCTCATATGGAAGACACTCTAATCCATGGAGCGCAACTGCCGCCGGTTCAAACAGCGCTCCTTGTTCAAAGGATACTGTATCCTTAAAAGGAACCACGTTTTGCTCCGGAAGACAGATATATTCTGCATAGCTTCCTGCTTGTCTTGTCCCGATAAAACTATAGTCTTTACAGAGTGCATAATCACCTTTCATACAGTCTTCACATTTCATGCACGGGACCAATGGAGCTCCGGCGACCCGCTGGCCTTTCTTTACCTTTGTCACTCCATCTCCCACAGCTTCCACAATCCCTGAGAACTCATGTCCGAGAATGATCGGATAGAAGTGGGCTCCGTCTTCATTTACCCGGGGTACATCTGAACCGCAGATCCCGGAATATTTTACTTTTACAAGCACTTCCCCGGCTTTTGGCTCCGGGGTCTGTACTTCCTCATATCTTATGTCATCTCTTGCGTGTAAAACTCCTGCTTTCATCTATAACCACCTGATCCTTTCACATATTCGGGCTTTTATAACTCTTCTGAAATCGTTTTAAGCAATTCTTCAACTTTCTTTTTTGATGCTTCCTTATTCAGTCCGGAGACAAGCCCAAACACACTGAGATGCGGCTTTTCAAGCGGATTTCGGTAATTGGCAGTAGTAAAAACTACATCTACGTCTTTTTGTTTGATGGGAACTTCTGCAATCGTCCCTTTCATCAATCTGATCTTCACCCCTGCATTTTTTGCAATCTCTTTGATTTCTTCCTGGGCAATGGTTGACGTTGCCACACCGCTGCCGCATGCTACTAATACTTTCACTTCTTTTGCCATAATTCTTCTCCTTTACTGTGATTAATTATGATCCTAATTTTTCCTGAAGATAAGCCTCCGTTTCTTTATTTGAAAGTTTTTTACATTTTAATAAGACTTCCGGATCATTCAAAAATGCCATCATTTTTTGCAGCACTGCTAAGTGTTCATTGGCATCTTTGATCGCCAGATTGAAAATCATATCTGTTTTCACTTCTTCTGTATCATCGTCCAGTCGTTTGAAGGTTACCGGACAGTTGAGTTTCAGCAGACAGATTGCGTTCTGTGTAATCCCTTCATCTTTTACATGAGGAATGGCTGTTGGAATTTCTGTAGGAAGCCCTGTTGGGAAATCTTTTTCACGTTGGGCACAAAGAACTCCAAAATTTTTTTCAACAATACCTGCTTTATATAAGGCATCTCCACATAATTTAATTGCTTCTTCACTATTAGCTGCTGTCCCGTGAATTACCAAATATCTAGTTTTCATTTAGAGCCCCCTCATACGAACATCGCCATAATTCTATGAATAATTGATACAACTACATTGCCGGGATTCCATCCAAAATGAGATGCCGTGACACTTTTTCCAAAATCTACATTCGTAACAGACATCATGCTTGTGGCTTCCGGAATAAACATATTCGCCAAAAACAGAGTTATGTACATCAAAATAGTCATTGCAATCAGTGAGCGAAATAGATTTCCCTTGCTGCTCAAAACGACCATAGGTGCCAAATAACAGATCTCAGCTAATAATCCAAGTGGAAAGAATCTCATATCCGGTACAAGAAATACAAGCAGTATGGTAATCGGAATCATAATCGCAGTACATGTAATACAAGTTGGATCACCTAAACCAAGTGCAATATCCATACCAATATAAATATCTGCATCTTCTCCGATTTTTTTATGCATATATTCATTTGCGGACTGTCCCAGCGGAGATAATCCTTCCATCATGATGGATACCATTCTTGGGATCAATACCATAGCTGCCGCAACACCCATTGCCATTGTGAGAGTTTCTCCAGGACTTTGCTTTGTAATGATTGCAAGAAAAGCTCCTACTACAACACCAATGATTGCAGGATCGCCAAACACTCCAAGCTTTTGTCCCACCTTATCCATATTTATATCAATCTTGTTAAGTCCCGGAATTTTGTCTATGATCTTATTTAATCCGTAGCCGATCGGATAAGCCCATGCTACGAAAGACAGGCATGTACATGTTGTCCCTTCCAGTCCAAAAAATTCCTGCCAGGGTTTCGCAGTCCACTGAGCAAAAAACAGAACAATAATACCGCAGACAAAAGCAACTAAAAATCCAATGACAGCATTTCCAAACAAAGCATATGCGAGTGCTCCCGGCACAAGAAAATGCATGAAATTCCAGATATCAACATTTAATACCTTTGTAACCTTTAAGCGGACTAAAATGATATTGACAAGGATAATTGACGGAATTACAAGAACTGCAAATGGTGTGGTCCATGATGCTGCACCCAGTGCTGCAAATCCAACTTCCAATGTGTCATATCCTGATCCTAATTTTTCATAATATTCCATCGCCGGTGTCACTGAAGTAATCAGTAAATTTACCGCTAAACAAAGCCCCTGAAAACCAATTCCTACCAATAAGCCGGCTTTAATCGCCCGTCCTGCTTTCATGCCAAAGAAAACAGCTAATATTGCGATTACGACCGGAAGCAGAACACTTGCCCCCAAATTTACAAATCCCTGAAAAAACTTTAATAGTATTTCCATATGTACCTCCACTTTTTACTTTAGTATTTGTGTTGCTGAGATCTGCCGGCCGGCTTCTCATCTCTCATTTACAAATACATAGTATCATGCATATAAAATCAAAAACAGTGAAAGGTATTTCCCCTTCCGGGAAAAATTTTAGTTTGGTCGAATCCATTTCCGGACCTGGAAATAAAATAAATTGGTCGAATTTATTTCCTCTCCCAGAAATAAATCCGACCAATGCTTTTTTGTTATTTAAACACTGCTGTGTTCATATGTTTCAATCATTCTTGCAATCTCCTCAGGGCTCTTTGCCTCATGCAGAAGCCGCCTGTACTCGTCATCCCTCAGCATATTTACGAGACTGAAAAATGCCTTTAAATAACTCTTATGATCAATGGCGCTCAGACAGCATACAAACTCTATGGGGTCCAGTCCTTCGACCCCGAACGGCACGGGATTCTTTAGACGGATGAAATACATACCAAGGCGGATGCTGCCTTCCTCTACTTTCGCATGCGGCATGGCAAATCCTTCCGACAACACAACATAGGAACCATATTCCTCGATGCTGTGGATCATTGCATCTATATATCTTGGTTCAATATAGCCTCGTTCTACAAGTTTCTCACCAGACTTGCGCACTGCATCTTTCCAGTCTTCACACTCTACATCCACCTCAATGTTTGCTGCGGGCAGCAAATGATGCAGATATGGGGACAAGATCTCCGCCTCACTTTCTACAGACTGTTTAAAATACCCCCGCACCACTCCGCGGAGTTCCTTCATAAACTCCTTTGCTCTATCTTCCGGCTCAATCATTCTGTATACAAGGGGACGGACCTCGTCGATCAGGCCCTTCGCACTTAACCCATCTTCCTCCATTCTGACCGGAAGATTTCTGCCGTTTCTCAGCGCATCAATTCTGTTTCCCACACGTATGTAGTCTGCATCATTGAAGGCTACCGATACTACAACATACTCTAACGAACAGCCTTCCAGCGGAACTGTAGAAATCACAAAATCAGCTGAATTGGGTTCAATACTCATTGCTTCATGGGCAGAGACTACATCCACAACCCGGAATTTAAAATGTCTTTTCAGCTTTTCCAGTAATAGTCTGGATGTTCCGATGCCTGCATGACAGGCTACGATCACACGAAAAGCCACTTCCTTATTCTTCTTTCGTTCAATCGCCGCACACACATGAATCGCAATATACTTTATTTCTATTTCATTTAATTTGCGCTCTGTATATTGGTAGATAACAAACATCTGGTTTATGACCGCCTCAAGTACATCCTGATTATCTTCCAGTACCTCATTTATCACATTAACTTCCTGGTAATCGATCGGCGGTGCAGAAAATATGGATTCCAGGTGATTGGACAGATTCTCAAAAAACTCATAATCTGTATTCAGATCTATTCCCAATTCCGAGGAAATACCGGCAATATATTGTCTTGTGATCATTTGGATAATCACTGTATTCTTATTAATTGTGTTATGTTTCATATACCGCACGCCGTCCAGGAAGCTGCTGAAACACTTTATATCATCCTCTGTTGTAACAACATCGCAGTACTGAGAGATATATTTTAATGTATCCAGGGCAAACATATAATTCTCACTGTTTTCATCCGGCTGCGTCTCCAAAAATTCGCCCGACTGATTGCGATTTATCATAATCCTTAAATAGAGAACAATCTCCTGAAAGGAACTGTCATCCAGATATTTCTTATAGCGTTGTTCCTGTTCCCCCAGGATCTTTTGTATTACACTGGAGTCACCTGCCTGTACACTGACATGTTCAGCAACTACATTTTTATGGTTCTCATAAATAGACACAGACGGACGAAGCAGATTCAAAAGAAATTTTCTCTTTTCGCTCTCCGGACCTTCTATACGAAGTCCCTTATTGGCGTGAGAGATCACCTTCAAGTTCCCTTCCTTTATAAATGCCTTGATATCTTTCAGGTCGTTGATTACCGTTGCCCTGCTCACAAATAAATGGTCGGCGATGGTTGCAAGGGTAATGTAATCGTTAGAATTTACGATCATAGCAGATGCTGCCTGTTTCCGTTCTTCCCTGGATAATTTATAGCTGTAGAAGTCCCCTTCGAGCAATAATGACAGAGATTCCTTAAAATTCTCCGGCGGATTGATCCTGCCCCCGCTGTTTATCACAACTTCCTCCCGCTGGTTTTGACCCAGGATTGTATTGATTTCCTTCAGATCATTGCGGATGGTTTTCTGAGACACCTGAAAATATTCTGCAAATCCTGAGACTGTAATCTCATCCTTCTCTTTACTTAATAACTGCACAATCTCAGTGCTCCGCTGGTTCATTCTAATTACCTCCAATTATTTATCTGGCAAAACAGTAACAATCTATTTCATTGTATCCTAATGGAATAGATTAAAAAAGAATGAATTTCTTCTTAAGTATAGAAATTTTTTATATCATCTGCATGGTACTGCCCCCTGCTCTCAATATCATCAAATTCACTGACAGAATCTTTCCACACATTTGTTGTTCCTAATTCCTGTCCCTGATAAATAAAAGGGGTTCCCCTCAAAAAGAAATACATGCCGGCCATCCGGTCTTCTGAATCTCTTCCTGGCTTTTAAACAGTAACTCTCTGAATTCTTCTGCTGTCCATGCTTTTCTTTTATACCATTTCTCATCTTTCCCTTCCAGATCGAAATTTGTATAACTGAAATCAAACATCATAGAAAAGCATCCCTGCTCCCCGATATAATCCCCAAGCGATGAATATGGTACATCTACGGCCTCCGAGACAGTGATACAGTCTAATGGGTCAAATACTTCGTTTTTAAGTTCTCCCAAAAAAACTTCAATCCCTTTTACATTCCTTGTATACGGAAAACAGCCGGACAGTCCATCCTTTCCATCCACCACCGTATCATTTCATACAGTTCTTTTCTCATGTCTTCATTTTCCCAGTTAAGATCCGGCTGTCTTTTTGAAAAAGAATGAAAATAATACTCCTCCGCTCCCTCAACGGGCTCCCATACCGATCCCCCGAAAACAGACCTTAAATTGCTCGGAGGGCGCCCCTCCCGGGATTTCTTAAATATATAATAATCCCTGTATCTGCTTTTTTGATCCCTCAGCGCATTCTGAAACCACAGATGTTCATCCGATGTATGGTTGAGTACCAGATCCATCATTATTTTCATCCCCCTGATCCCCGCCTCATATATGAGTTTTTCCAAATCCTCCATCGGTGAAGCATAGACCGGACAGATCCACAGCACAGTCACTCCCAGATCATTAAGATAATCAAGACGCTTTAGAATCCCTCTTAAATCTCCGATCCCATCCCCGTTACCGTCGCAAAAACTTTTAGGATATACCTGATATACGATCTCTTGCTTCCCTTTCTGACTGTCCATAACCTACACCTTTCCTGAATAAAAGAATTGCTCCCATTGAAAGAACAATGTAAAATAAAAGAGTGACATTTTTCATATGATAGGAGTGATTTTTTGAATACGAACAACGAAACAGCCCTTGGAACGATGCCTGTGGGCAAATTACTGTTCCAGCTGGCTGTTCCCACCATTGCCGCCCAAATCATAAACGCGCTGTATAATATGGTGGACCGCATTTACATCGGCCGTCTTCCGGGAGGAGAAGGGCCTCTTGCCATTGCAGGGCTTGGAATTGCTTTTCCGATCATTATGATTATCTCTGCATTTGCCTCCATGATCGGTATGGGAGGAAGTCCCAGAGTCTCAATAAAAATGGGACAGCAGGATTATGACGGGGCAGAAAAGATTCTTGGGAATGCCGTCACGGCTTTGATTGCTCTGGCCGTTCCCCTTACCCTGTTTTTTTACCTTGCAAAAGAACCCCTGCTTTCCATATTTGGAGCGACAGACAATATACTGCCTTATGCCAATGACTATCTGAGCATCTATCTGCTCGGCTCCATTTTCGTCATGTTTTCTCTCGGCCTGAACAGCTTTATCACCTGCCAGGGATTTGCCAGGACCAGTATGCTCACAGTGCTGATCGGGGCTGTCTTAAATATCGTGCTGGACCCAATCTTTATTTTTGTAATGGGTCTCGGTGTCAAGGGCTCCGCCTTAGCCACCGTCATTTCCCAGGGTATCTCTGCGGCCTGGGTCCTCGGTTTTTTAACCGGAAAGAAAACGGATCTGAAGATCCGCCGTAAAAATCTCAGGCTGGAAGCAAAAGTTCTTCTCCCTGTCATCGCCCTGGGAATCGCGCCGTTTATTATGCAGTCCACGGAAAGTCTGGTACAGATCACATTAAATTCAGGAATGAAACGCTACGGCGGTGCCAGCGCAGACTCCCTGGTCTCCGTCACGACCATTGCCATAAGCGCCATGCAGTTTCTATCCATGCCCGCCCTTGGACTCGCCCAGGGCGCACAGCCGATCATCAGCTTTAACTATGGAAGCCGGAATATGGACCGGGTAAAAAAGGCCTTTCGGCTGTTATTTGTTATCACTGTGGCCTACACCTTTGGAATCTGGGCCCTCTCCATGGCAGTTCCCCAGATCTATATATATCTGTTTTCCAGCGGTGAGGCGGCCAGGCAGCTTTCTGTGCTCGGCAGACCCATGATCCGCATTTTCATGGGAGGCTTTCTGTTTATCGGGGCACAGTACGCCTGCCAGAATACTTTTATGGCACTGGGCAGGGCAAAAATTTCTCTTGTTATGGCCCTTCTGAGGAAAATCATCCTGCTGATCCCTCTGGCCTTGATCCTGCCGTTATTTCTTGGCACAACGGGAATCTTCACCGCAGAACCGATTGCAGATATTCTGGCCTCTGCCGTCACCACCGGAGTTTTTTATTTTACGTCAAAAAAACTGCTCGTGTATACTCCCGGAGAATCTGAACAGGGCAACCCTGCGGAGGAGGAAATGAAAGCTTAGTTTCTTAAAATCAGGAGGGACTGCTCGATAATCATCCCTCCTGATATTCATATGGACTTTCCCCGTCACTTCCCGGAGTATCCTGCCGGCAATCTCCCGTATCTTCATTCCTTTTGTATCGAAATTTTTTTACTACACTCCACCAGCAATAAAAAAACCCGGGTCCTGAATTCACATTTACAGGAAATCGGGTTTTCTTCGGCGATAATGTTATTTAACAGCTGCGATCGCTTCTATTTCAAAAAGGGCTCCTTTGGGGAGTGCCGCCACTTCCACACAGGAACGGGCAGGTTTATTGTCTCCGAACCTCTTCTCATAAATTGCATTGATTGCCTCAAAATCATTGATATCGTCTAAAAATACGGTAGTCTTGATCACATCATCCAGCGATAATCCTGCCGCTTTCAGCACTTCGTCCAGGTTGATCAGCGCCTGGTCCGCCTGGGCTTCCACTCCTTCCGGAAGAGTTCCGTTCTCCGGGTCCAGCCCAAGCTGTCCTGAAGTAAACACAAATTCACCCGCTTTTACCGCATGGCAGTACGGTCCCACTGCTGCGGGAGCTTTCTGTGCATTGATGGTTTCACATGTCATACCTGCTTCCTCACTTTCCAAAAAATAATTAGGTTCATACAATTTTTTTGTATCAATATTATAGCACAGACTGTATCCCGCGTCCATGCTTTTAGCTACTTATGCTCACCCTGAGCTTTTTATTTTGCTGATCGGTCTTTTTCATGCTCTTTTCATCCGGGGCATCTTTCGTTGCATAGTAGTCAATATAATAAAATAATTCTTTTTTCAGACCGCTGAACGTATAAGTATTCCTGCCTTCTTTTAATTCCATCATCTGAGGTTCCCCTTTTTCATCGATGTTGTTCAGTGACAGCACCGGTTTCAACGAAAGATCCGCCTTTGAAATATCTTCAAATGAGACCGTAAGCTTTCCGCTCTTTGACTGAAAGACATTTCCGATGACAAGGTCTCCGAATGTACCCTTTGTCCCGCCGGTCTTCTGCATAGCATCCACATCAAAGTAGAGGACTCCGTTTTCGCTGAATTTCATGAAACGGCTGCCTTCAAAGACAAGCTTTGAGGCGTCCGTTTCCTGATCGGTCTTTACAAATCCGTCAAACAGAGGAGTCACAGACTTCTTTTTTGCTTTAACATCGTATTGGATCAGAGAAACATTTTTAAACATCTGATCTTCCTTCATATATACCCCGGATGGATAACCGAGAAAATCTACGGTGCGGTCATTTTGGATCATCGCATTGGAGTCATTTTGTCCTTGCTCCATCAGCTCCCGGATCACTTCTTCCTTCGAGTGTCCGGCAAACTTCTTTTCACCTGTCTTCTGAATATCTCCTTCATAGACATCATCAAAGGCCTGTTTTTGGTCAGACAAAGTCTGTTCCTTCACATCATAGAAATAGTCCTTAACCGTATCTTCCCCTTTTGTTCTTAAAAGCCGTACCACATTTCCGTCGCCGGATACAATAATCTTCGTCTCGGTCTCTCCATCCTCGGAAAATAATTTCATTTTTACCAGATCCAAAGCTGCGGTGACTTTCTTTTCCTTCATGTCAAAGACATAAAAGCCCTGGGAATTATGGAACATCACCCTTTGGTCCGAAGCGTAGTCCAGTTTTGGAAAGTCCGAAACCTCGTCTTTTTTGGTCGTCTCTCCTATGAATGCTTTCAGTTCTTTTTCTGATACAAAAGGCTTTTGCTCTCGTTCAGCTTTTTTTTGACATCCGGACGCTGCCAGAGCAAGCATAACTGCCGCTGCCAGCATAAGAATCCTAATTTTTCTTTTCATGGTCTCACTCCTTTATTTGATCCACTTCGGAGACGGATAATATCGAAAGCTCGCTTTTCCTATGATCTCTTCCCTGGTCACATAGTGGGTCTGCCATTCTCTGGCGTCATTGGAACTGTTCCGGTTGTCTCCCATGACAAAGTACCCGTTCCCGGGCACTTTATACGGTCCAAAATCGTCCACAGGCTCCTCTTTGATATAAGGTTCCTTCAGGGGCTTTTTACTCCCGTTGATATAAACCTTTCCGTCCTTTACCTCGATCGTCTCTCCCGGAAGCGCGATAACTCTCTTAATATACCACTCCGACTCATCATCCGGATACTCAAATATAATCACATCCCCCCGTTCAGGCTCACTGAACAGGTATGCGGTCCTGAATGCAATAAGTTTATCTCCGGTCATGATGGTATTTTCCATGGAACCGCTTGGTATACTGGCATTGACTATGACGAAATTTGTGATAAACAAAGTAATAGCCAGAGTGGCAGCAATACAGACAATCCAGCTTCTGACCTCTTTCCTGAAGTTTTGTTTTTTCTTATTCTCTTGTTCCTGTTCTTTTTCCATAGATGTCTCCTATACCTTTGCAAAAAACCTCTTTGCCGTATCTGCAAAGAGGTTTTTTCATTTTTAGTCTGTGTATCCTCTGCGGATAATCTCATGTCTGCCGGGTCCGTTGGAGATCAGAGTAATCGGATATCCGATCTTCTCCTCGACGAACTCTACGTATTTTCTGCAGTTTTCCGGCAGATCCTCATATTTTGTAATTCCGCGGATGTCACTCTTCCATCCCGGAAGTACTTCGATCACCGGTTTTGCTTTCTCCAGATCACCGGTTGTCGGAAAATCGGTAGTTATTTCCCCATCAATATCATAAGCGACGCAAACCGGAATTTCTTCTAGATAACCGAGGACATCGAGCACAGTAAATGCCACGTCTGTCGTTCCCTGCATCCTGCATCCGTACTTGGAAGCCACGGTGTCGAACCATCCCATCCTTCTCGGACGTCCGGTCGTTGCCCCGAATTCGCCGCCGTCTCCACCGCGTTTTCTGAGCTCATCGGCTTCTTCCCCGAAAATCTCACTGACGAAGGCACCTGCTCCTACGGCACTTGAGTATGCCTTGACTACGGTGACGATCTTCTTGATCTCGTATGGCGGAATACCTGCACCGATGGCTCCGTATGCCGCTAAAGTAGAAGAGGATGTCACCATCGGGTAAATACCGTGGTCCGGGTCCTTTAACGAGCCCAGCTGGCCTTCCAGGAGAATGGTCTTGTTTTCTTTCATCGCTTTGTGAAGGAACAGGGATACGTCGCAGACATACGGCGCTACCATCTCCTTGTACTCCATCAGTGTTTCATACAGCTCATCCGGGTTGAGAAGCGGTTTGTGGTAGAGATGCTCAAGCAAAACATTTTTCGTCTCACAGATCCTGATCAGTTTTTCTTTTAACGCTTTTCCGTCGAACAACTCGTTGACCTGGAAGCCGATCTTTGCATATTTGTCTGAATAAAACGGTGCGATCCCCGACTTTGTAGATCCGAAAGACCCTTTCCCCAATCGTTCTTCCTCGTATTCATCAAACAGGATATGGTACGGCATAACGATCTGGGCACGGTCGGAAATGAGGATATTCGGCTTTGGCACACCCTGGGAGACGATTTCCCCAATCTCCTTAAAGAGCACAGGGATATTCAGTGCCACACCGTTTCCAATAATACTGGTTGTATGATCATAGAATACACCGGATGGCAGCGTGTGAAGCGCGAACTTTCCGTAGTCGTTAATGATGGTATGCCCGGCATTCGCTCCTCCCTGGAAACGCACGATAATGTCAGAAGTCTCACCTAACATATCCGTGATCTTACCTTTTCCTTCGTCGCCCCAGTTAGCTCCAACTATTGCTTTAACCATATGTGTATCCTCCTAATTATCAATGACGTGTCCTCGCCATTTTCTTTTGCATAAAGCGAACAACATTTTAATATTATATTGTTTTGTCTCATGTGTCAAGAATCCGCAGGGAGATTCCTACTTTTCTTTCACAGAAAAGAAGGAATCTACGCGGTGTTTATAATCCAGCAGGGAATTGTACTGCAGATACTGATAGTTTGTCAGCCATTTATCTTTATCTTCCTCATCCTGGGTCGCAACATTTTTACCGTCTTTTGTCACATATCCGTTGGCATTGATCGCCGGGATCTGTTTCTCCAGTTCTTCCAGATACTGATTATACGGAGTCAGTTTTAAATTTGTCTGCTTGAGCATCAGCGTGGACAGATAGTTGACACTGGTGAGCTTTACATTTTCCTGTTCTTTGATATCATAGTTTGCCCAGATGACAAACGGAACGGTAAATTTCTTCTGCATCTCCTTGATGCTCAGACTGTTTAAGTCCTTTCCGTAGAGAAGTTCATAAAACTCATCTTCCAGTTTCGGCTGATGGTCCCCGAACATCACAACGATGGTCGGCTCTTTCTGATCCTTAAAATAATCGATCAGCTTTTTAAATGCCCGGTCGGATTCATGGATCAGAGACAGATAGCGCTCTGCAGGCTCTGTCTTCTTCTCGTCTTCAATCGTAATTTCCTGCTTGAAGTTATCGTCCGGAAGCAGATATCCGCCGTGGTTCTGAATCGTTACATTAAACATAAACAGAGGATTATCTGATTTTCTATTCTCAAACGTCTCTATGATCTTATCGTAATCAGACTCATCACTGACCCATCCTCTGATTCTCCTGACTTTGGATTCATCCAAGGATGACTCATCCAGGAAGTTCTCGAATCCTAGCAGCGGATACACGCTCTGTCTGTTCCATGCATTCGGCTTATATGGATGGAATGCGGTCGTGTCATATCCCTGTTCTTTTAACTGGGTGGCGAGACTCGGCACTTCGTGTTTTACAAACTGTGTATAGGCATTTCCGTTCAGCGGAAGAGAAGACACTGAGTTTCCTGTGAGGAACTCATACTCAGAGTTGCTTGTTCCTCCTCCGAATACCGATACAAGCATATCGCCCTTGATCGTATTTTCTTTCATGGAATTGATATAAGGCATCACTTCTTTATTTGTCTTGATCTTGTTGACCACATTCAGATCAGAAAATGTCTCGTTCATGATGACGACCACATTTGGTTTTTGCTTCAGAGCCTTATTCTGTCCGGTTGTCACCTCATAATTTTTGGCAATGTCTTTTACCTTATCTACGCTGTATCCTTCCGGTTCCGTTCCGAGGAGATACTGCACATTCAGGAGGAAACTTAACACAAAGCCATTTCTTTTATAGCCCTTTTTCTGATTGAAGAATTCTACCTTTACATTTTTTGATTCCAGAAAATTTACTCTCGTACAGAGAAAGCTCTGTCCTATTGTAACTGCTGCCACTACAATCAGTGCAATCAGCCGCTGTTTCCATCGGAATGCTTTTATAGTATCCAGTTTCCATGCAATGATACAGAGTGCGAGGCAGATGATTGTTGCAACAATGGCTGCTTTATTATAAGACAATGTATAATGATCTGCCACATCCATCGCGGTACCGAACGCCCAAATGTCTGCCGGTGTGATCGGAGTTCCCCGGAACTGCATAACAAAGTAGTTACCGATGGCACATCCGTATAAAAGTAAATCTCCTACAATGACTGCGTATTTTGTCCTGTTAAAGATCAAAAGCAGAATTCCAAAAATAACATAGAACCAGATGATATTCAGCGCATAAGAAAAAACTCCCATAACGCTGATCGGATTGTAGAATACTTTTTCCACCATATAAAAAGCCAGCCACGGATTCACGATGAATAATGCCCATGACATCCATTTATTCCACTTTTCAGGAATTTTAATCTGTACAAGCAAGAGCACGATCAATCCTAATGCAATTGCAATCGTCAGACCAATGGCCCACATATCAATTTGAGTAGTCCACATTTTTGCACAAAGACGGATCTCTGTTTTCTGTCCGTTTTTTATGAGCGGCTCAAAAATTGATCCCATATCTCTGGACGTATAAATATACAGCGGATCATCTTTCTTAATTCCGACCCCCTTGATCTCGTAAGTATAAGTTTCGCCTTTCTCTAGTTTCTGGTTTACGATTGCCTTATACCAACGATCTTCATCCAATTCTCTTCTTCTCATCGTGGCTTTTATTTCAGCTCTTCCATCCACTTCTTCCATGGTCGGAGTTACGTGAAAAATAATATTTCCTTTGGAATCCTTAATACTCAGTTCAATCCTTCCAGGCCTTGCATCACCAAAGTTTCTCCCTATACGGAATTCTAATTTTTCTGCCATAGTAAAATTAGCTTTGAATTTCTGCGTGATCGTATCTCCATCTGCAACCGGAATCTTTTCCATACCGCTTTCAGGCACGCCTTTTGCCACCCGCTCCGCGAACTGATCTTTATTCTTGATACACAGAACACAGAATAAGATCAGACACACAATGATAAAATATTTTCCAAACTTGTGAATAAAGTTATGAATTTTTCCTAGTTTGTCTTTGAAACCATTTGATTTACTGTTCATGTTTTCTTCCCACCTAATTTTGTATTTTTTTAAGCCTGCCCCTCTCTCTCCTTAAAAATTTCCAAGTATTTTAAAATCTTTTACTTCCGCCCGGATGCCGGTCAGAGCATTGCGTATGCCCGGTTCATTTAAGTTTCCGGCCACATCTATATAAAATCCGTATTCCCACTGCCTGTTCGGAAGCGGCCTGGATTCAATATTCGTCATGCTGACATCATTGAACATAAAATGTGCAAGAATGTTATAAAGAGATCCCGTCTCATGCGGAAGAGAAAAACTGATGCTCACCTTCCCGGCATCTCCCCGGTACTGTTTTTTCTTTGACATGACCACAAAACGGGTGCAGTTATTTCCTTCGTAATTCACATTGCGCTTCAGTACCTCCAGTCCATAGAGCTTTGCCGCCCGCTCGCTGGAAATTGCAACCTTGGTCGGGTCATTGTCATCAGCAACTTTTTTGGCCGCCACCGCCGTATTCCTTATGCGGACCTGATCCCATCCGGTCTCGTCCAGAAATTGTTTGCACTGCATCAGCCCCTGTGGATGTGAATATACCTTGGTCACCTTGGAAAGATCTGTTCCCCTGATGCCTACAAGAGCATGATTGCACTCTACCGTCTCTTCTCCGACTACACATACGTCATGATTCAGGAGAAGATCATAAATGCCGCTCACAGTACCTGCGGAAGTATTCTCGATGGGCAGGATACCATAATCTGCCTTTCCCTCATCCACTGCCACGACCACATCTTTAAACTCATCGGCCGTAAAATGGCTGATATTCTCTCCGAAAAACTGAATCATGGCCTGTTCCTGATACGCTCCGGGAATCCCCTGATATACAACTTTTGTATCACGGTTGATCTCCAGCTTATCTACCTCTTTAAACATTTTGCGCACATAACTGTCTTCTTCCGACAGGAGACTATACTGGTATCTGCGCCCGATGGACATGAGCTGCAAAAAGAGTTCCTCTGTCCCTTTCTTTAAAAACTCCGGTCCGACTTCGCCGGTGAGTGCCTCTATCTTCTGCTGTTCCCTCTCCCTGTCATAGATCGGCTTGCCTGTTCCTTTTTTATACTCCGCAACCTCTTCGGAACAATGCATCCGCTCTTCAAACAGGCGGACGATCTTTCGGTCAATCCGGTCTATGTCCTTTCTTATGTCAAGTAAATCTCTCATTTTTCTTCCTTTTCCTCCAAAGCATCTTTTAACTCCAGGATCGTTTTGTTCAGAACTGGATGCCTCTCATAAGGTGCTATCTGTGCAAGAGGCTCCAAAACAAAACTCCGTTTCGGAATCTCTGTATGAGGTATGGTCAAATGCTCCCCATGAATCACTATGTCATCATACAGCAAAATATCCAGATCCAGTGTCCTGGGGCCCCAATGCACGAGCCGTTCTCTGCTCGCATTGTTTTCCAGTCTCTGCAAATATCCGAGGAGTTCCTCAGGCGTCTTCAATGTATCGATACCGATACATCCGTTGATAAATTTATCCTGCTCCGTATATCCGTAAGGTTCTGTCTCTGCAAGGTCTGACATACAGGCCATCCTGAGATCATCTTCCTGTTTCATCTGTTTTACCGCTTCGTTTATATACTGCATCCGGTCCCCCATATTTGAACCGATTCCGATATATGCCCGGTGCCACTGCCTCTCGATTTTTACAGAAACACTCTGAATCGGCAGTCCAATCGGAGCCCACGGTTTCTTAACTTCCACCTCTGTCTTCTTTATCAAGTCAAATTCCTTAAGAAGCCGCTCTGCAATTGTTTCCGCCACCCGTTCGATCAGATCAAAGGTATTTCCTTCCATGATCTCCCGAATCCGATGGCATACTTCCCCGTAGTTGACGGAATATTCTATTTTATCACTCTTGCCGGCCCGTTTTGTATCTGTATACAGTACTGCGGACACAAGAAATTTCTGTCCCAGGACTTTTTCTTCTTTATATACGCCGTGATTGCAGTAAATCTCCAGCTCTTTTATAATAATCTGATCCATCTTCCCCGCTCCTTTAATAACGGCAGATTGCCTCGATCATAGTGAGGGCGCGCCTGTTTTCCTTAACGTCATGAACCCGGAACATCCGGCAGCCTTTCATATATCCGCTCACCGTAGTGGCCACAGTACCCTCTGTCCTCTCATCTGCCGGCAGATCCAGAGTAAATCCAATCATAGATTTTCTGGATGTACCGAGCAGTACCGGCACCTGAAACTCAAGAAGAAGTTCCAAATGGTTCATGAGCATCAAATTTTGTTCCAAAGTCTTTGCAAATCCAATGCCCGGGTCCAGCAGTATCTGTTCTTTCCGCATGCCGGCCTCCTCGGCAGTCTGCATAGTCTCCCTGAGATCCTTTATCACATCACTCAAAAAATTTTTGTAATCTGTATTCTTCCGGTTATGCATAAGGCAGGCCGGAAGGCCTTCCCTGGCCAGCAGCGGAGCCATTTTTCCGTCCCACTTGAGCCCCCATATGTCATTAATCATATCAGCGCCTGCACGGATGCCTTCTTTAGCCACCTGCCACTTGTATGTATCCAGGGAAATGACCGGATCAAACTCTCTTCTCAGGGCCTCAATCACCGGAGCTGTCCTCTCGATCTCTTCATCTGCGGTGATCTTTTCATGTCCCGGGCGGGTGGATTCCCCTCCGACATCAATGATATCCGCCCCTTCGCCAAGCATTTGCTCCGCATGCTTCAGAGCTGCATCCAGGCGGGTGTATCTTCCTCCATCCGAAAAAGAGTCCGGAGTCACATTGAGTATCCCCATAATATATCCATGGTTTTTTATATCAAATTGTCTTTTGCCTATCTTCATATCCAGCTCCTAATACCGATATATGTTGTTTTTCTTCTCTTCCGGCCAGTAGCATTCTTCTCTCGCCTTACAGTTGCCGCAGTCCCTGGAGAGCTTGTCTGCCCGGCCAAAAAGGCAGGAAAGCTTATCACTGTCCGGCCTTCTGTGGGACCCTAATAAAAGCAGAATCGTGCTCCGCTCCTCTATATTATAAGGAGACTCAGATAAAATAGCCGAGGCGATCGAAATGCCTGCCTCCTCATGTGGAATTCCCTCGGAATACTGCTTTCCTCTTCCGATATCGTGCAGAAAGCCTGCGGCATAGATCACATCTTTCTTTACGTCAAGCCGTTCTTCAAGCACAAGGATATAAGCAATCCTGGAAACCGCCAGAAAATGCCCGGTGTCGTGGAGACAAAAGGCCCTTCCTTTCTCCGCATCCTGAATCTGCCGGTAAGCACTCTGATATTCCGGATGATTCGTGATATATGAAAGCCGCTTCACTGCTCTAACCTCTCAGTTCTTTTAAAAATGACAGGGTTCCGAACACGACGATAACATCGTCCTGTCCGCATTCCTTCTTAACCTTCTGATAACATTCTCCAAGACTTCCTCCTTCGGTCACTTTCCGGTAAAACGGACGGGCAGCGTCAGCCAGCACCCCCGAAGGCAGGGCACGGTCACCTTCCGGTGTCACCGCGTAAATTTCATCTGACATTGGAGACATAATCTTTAACATCTGCAAATAATCTTTATCCGACAATACTCCCATTATATAGATTATTTTTTTATTTGTAAAATTCTTTTGAAGGAACCGTAAAAGCTTTTCGGCTCCGTCCGGATTATGAGCTCCGTCGCAATAAACCTCAGGAACCGCGCAAATACGCTGTAATCGGCCATCCCATACAGCATTTTTTAATCCTTTTCTTATGGAATCCTGCCGAAAAATATAAGATTTTTTTAAGATTTGGATAGTCTCCAGAGCGACTGCGGCATTACAGATCTGGTGCTCCCCAAGCATACCGATTTCCATATTCGGGTACTCTGTTCCATCTGCGCAGACGTAAGAAAATTCTGCGCCCTTTAAGTTTTCGGATAAGACGTCAAGACGGCTTGCCTCTGCAAAGATGAGAGACACATTTTTTTCTCCTGCGGCCTTCTCTATCACTTCCCTGGCCTCAAAAGTATTATCGTAAGAAACTGCAGGACATCCTTTTTTCAAGATACCTGCCTTCTCACCTGCGATCTCCTGAATAGTGCTGCCGAGATACTGGGTATGGTCATAGCTGATCGACGCAATGACTGTACAGATCGGATGCTTTATCACATTCGTTGCATCCAGTCGTCCCCCAAGTCCTGTTTCCAGAAGGACTGCGTCCACTTTTTTATCGAGAAAATAAAGAAATGACAGGGCAGTCTCCATCTCGAAGACTGTCGGATGCTCTTTTCCGTCTCTGACCATCTCCTCCGCTGTTTTTTTTATTTTCTCCATATAAAAGCAGAGATCTTCCTTTGTGATAATCTCATCGTTAATACGGAACTTTTCTTCATAGCAGAAAGAAGCAGGAGACACATATCGTCCTGCTTCATAACCCTGTTCTTTAAATACAGACGCAAGAAACGCCAGGGTGGAACCTTTTCCGTTGGTGCCTGCTATATGAACGATCTTCAGCCGGTCCTGGGGATTTCCGAGACGGTTTAACAATTCCCTGATATTGTCAAGTCCTAAAATACTTCCAAACTTATTTGCACGTCCGATAAATTCCATTGTCTCCTGATAGTTCATGAAAGCTGCCTCCCTGTCTCATCTTTTTGTCTGTTCAGAAAGAAGAGCCTCTCTTACGACGTCCTCAATCTTCTTTACATATACGATCTCAATATTTTCTGTGATCTCTGTATCAAATTCCCTGACATCCTTTTCATTGGCCTTTGGCACGAGTACTTTTGTCATGCCCGCGCGTTTTGCTGCCAGCATTTTTTCTTTCAGTCCCCCGATTGCCAATACCTGTCCCCTGATCGTCACCTCTCCGGTCATTGCCACAGTCCCCCGGACTTTTCTTCCTGTGATAGCCGAGAGGAGGGCAAGGGTCATGGTGATCCCCGCAGACGGTCCGTCTTTGGGTACTGCACCTTCCGGAATATGGATATGGATATCGTGGTTTTCGAAGAAATCATCCTTGATCTTATATTTGCCGCTCTTGCTCCGGATATAGCTCACTGCGGCCTGGGCCGATTCCTTCATCACATCACCAAGGGACCCTGTGACGATAAATTTTCCCTTCCCCGGCATTGTGTTTACTTCCACGTTGAGCATGACTCCTCCGACACTGGTCCATGCCAGCCCGTGCACGATTCCCACCTCGTCCTTCAAGTTTTCTTTTTCCAGTTCATACGGCGCCGTGCCCAGATAATCCCGGACTGCTTTTCTCGTCACCGTCACCTTTTTCTTCTTCCCCTGATAAATATCCTTTGTAACCTTGCGGGAAACATTTCCAATGGTTCTCTCAAGGCTTCTCACACCCGCTTCTCTCGTATAACTGGCGATCAGCAGTCTCAGGGCATCATCCTTCCAGACAATTTCCTTCGGAGTCAGCCCGTTGGCTTCCATCTGCTTTTTTACCAGATAATTTTTGGCAATGTGGAATTTCTCGTTTTCAGAGTAACTGGAAACTTCTATGACCTCCATCCTGTCTAAAAGCGGCTTGGGGATCGTGGACAGATCATTTGCCGTGGCGATGAACAGTACATCACTTAAATCCAGCGGCACTTCCAGATAATGATCCCGGAAATGTTCGTTCTGCTCTCCGTCCAGAACTTCCAGAAGTGCCGATGCCGTATCTCCTCTCTGGTCCTTTCCCACCTTATCCACTTCATCCAGGAGCATCAGAGGATTGCGTACTTTGGCCTGACGGATCGCTGCCACGATCCTTCCCGGCATAGCTCCCACGTAAGTCTTCCTGTGCCCCCGAATCTCAGACTCGTCTCTGACGCCTCCGAGGGATAGTCTCACATATTCTTTGTGGGTTGCCTTGGCAATCGACCTTGCGATGGATGTTTTTCCCGTTCCCGGAGGTCCCACAAGACAGAGGATGGCCGCGTCCTTTTTCTGGCTCATGGCCCTTGCCGCCAGATATTCCAGAACCCGCTCCTTAACCTTTTTCAGTCCGTAGTGATCCTCTTCCAGAATATTTTCTGCTTCCTCCAGATCCATGGAATCTTCGGAAAGTTTTTCCCATGGCACATCCAGCATAATCTCAATGTAAGTTCTGAGCACCGCGCTCTCGGCGGCACTGTTTCCCATAGCCTGAAACCGGGAGATTTCTTTCTTAATCTTGTCCTTCACTTCTTCGCCTGCTTCCATTTCAGAAAGCTTGCGCAGGAACTCATCGGCTTCGTCTGCGATATTGGTCTCTCCAAGTTCTTCCCGGATCACCTTGAGCTGTTCTCTCAGCATATATTCACGCTGATTGTCATCGATGTTCTCTTTCACTTTCTCCTGGATATCCAGCCTAAGATAAGCCAAACGCAGTTCCTGTTCCAGAAGCACAAGCATCAGCTCACATCTCGGTTTTAAGTCCATTTCTTCCAGGAGCTTCTGTTTGTTCTGCAGAGAAAATGGAAGATGGGTTGCCAGATGGTCCACAAACACTTCCAGATCCGTCTGCATGAGAATATAACTGTATACATTGGGGTCCATCTGATTCCAAACCCCGGTATATTTTTCAAAACTTTCTTTCAAAGCGCGGAATACCGCCTCTTTCTCATCCTGTTCAAATTCCTGCTGCTCCGTGTGCTGATAGGCCGCTTCTACCCGAAATATCGGTTCTTCCTCACAAACTTCAAGAATTTCAGCCCGGAACATACCCTCGGCAAAAACCCGGATAATATTTTGAGGCAGTTTTACTACCTGGCGGATTCTCGCCAATGTCCCGATCTGGTAGAGATCGTAGGATTTGGGATCTTCCATCGCCGGATCGATCTGATTGTCTAAAAAAATCATCTGATCGTTCTGCATGGCTTCCTCGATCGCACGCACCGATTTACTCCGTGAGACATCAAAATGAATCACCGAATTCGGATATATGTATTTCCCCCTCAGCGCAAGCATCGGTAATACTTTTTTCATCTGCTTCTCCTTCGTTATCATATCGTCATTTATGCCAAAAAAACTGCCTCAATAGCAAGAAATTCTTGTATTAAAGCAGTTTGTTGACTTTGGGCCGGATGTCTTATGCTATCTCACCATTACTCTTCTTCGTTCTTTTTTTAACGCCTGACGTTCTCTTCGTTCTGTCATCAGACCTCTCGATCACCGGCTCTTCCGAAGATTCCACAACGCCTCTTGTAATCAGGCATTTGGACACTTTCTCGTCAGAAGGCACCTGATACATTAAGTCCATGATGACACCTTCCATGATGGCCCTTAACCCCCTGGCTCCTGTCTTTCTCTCCATAGCCTTCTCTGCAATCGCTTCCAGAGCACCGTCCTCGAATACCAGGTCTACTCCGTCCAGTTCAAACAGCTTCTGGTACTGTTTCACCAATGCACTCTTCGGCTCTTTCAATATGCGCACAAGCGCCTCTCTGTCCAGAGGATTTAAGGATACATTCACCGGAACTCTTCCAATAAACTCAGGGATCAGTCCGAATTTCACGAAGTCTTCCGGCAGTACCTGCTGGAGCAGTCCCCCGATATCCTCTTTTTTGCCGTTTCCGATCTCTGCATTGAATCCGATAGACTTCTGTCCAATTCTGGATTCAATGATCTTCTCCAGTCCGTCAAAAGCTCCCCCGCAAATAAACAGGATATTGGTTGTATCAATCTGTATAAACTCCTGGTGCGGATGCTTCCGTCCTCCCTGAGGCGGAACAGAGGCTACCGTTCCCTCAATGATCTTTAATAAAGCCTGCTGCACACCTTCACCGGAGACGTCTCTGGTGATAGAGGTGTTTTCTGACTTTCTTGTGATCTTATCGATCTCATCAATATAAATGATACCGCACTGTGCCCGTTCGATGTCATAGTCTGCCGCCTGGATGATCTTTAAGAGAATGTTCTCCACATCCTCTCCCACGTAGCCGGCTTCGGTCAGCGCCGTGGCGTCTGCGATGGCAAACGGAACATTCAGCATCTTTGCCAGTGTCTGGGCAAGCAGTGTTTTCCCTGATCCCGTCGGCCCGAGCATTATGATATTGCTCTTCTGAAGATCAATATCTGAGGAATCTCCCAGAAGAATCCTCTTGTAGTGATTATAAACTGCTACAGACAGCACTTTCTTGGCCTCGTCCTGCCCGATCACATAATCATCCAAAAATGCTTTTATTTCTTTTGGTTTATTTAAATGGATCTCTGCATCATCAATATACTGCTCAAATTCCTCGGCAATGATATCCGCGCAGACTTCAATACATTCATCACATATATAGACGCCTTTTGCCTTCGGCCCTGCAATCAGTTTTCTCACCTGATCCTGGGTCTTATTGCAAAAAGAGCAACGAAGCTGCTTTTTGTCATCGCTGTGATTTACCATAGAATTACCTCGCTCTTTCTAATTATGATTCCCTCTTCTTGTCAAAGACGGCATCAATCAGTCCGTACCCCACAGCTTCCTCTGCAGTCAGCCAGTTGTCACGGTCCGTATCCCGTTCGATGACTTCTAATGGTTTTCCTGTATTTTCACTTAAAATGCGATTTAAGCGCTTCTTCGTCTGTAAAATATGTTCTGCAGCAATCTGGATCTCTGTAGCCTGCCCCTGGGCTCCGCCCATCGGCTGGTGGATCATGATCTCGGCATTAGGCAGCGCCATGCGCTTTCCTTTTGCTCCCCCTGCAAGCAGGAAAGAGCCCATGCTGGCTGCCATGCCCATGCAGATCGTAGATACATCACATTTGATGAAATTCATCGTGTCATAGATTGCCATGCCTGCTGTGACAGATCCCCCCGGACTGTTGATATACAGGCTGATATCCTTTTCCGGGTCTTCTGCTTCCAGAAAAAGAAGCTGGGATACAATCAGGCTTGCAGAAACATCAGTTACTTCTTCTCCCAGGAAAATGATTCTTTCTTTTAATAAGCGGGAATAAATGTCATAAGAACGCTCCCCGCGACTTGTTTGTTCAATGACATAAGGTACTAAACTCATCTTAAACCCCTCCCGGTTTTCTATCTGTCAATTATTTTGTCTGGCAGGAACTGATCAGGAAATCTACTGCCTTCTGAACAGCAATATCATCCATCATCTGTTCCTTCTGGCTTCCCTGTACCATCTTCTCTAACTGTTCTGTTTCCATTTGATACATACCAGCCATTTTTTCTAATTCTTTCTTAAAGTCTTCTTCACTGGCTTCGATACTTTCTGCCGCAGCGATCGCCTCTAATACAAGACGGGTCTGGATTCTCTTTAACGCCTGAGGCTTTAACTCTTCCGCGAACTTCTGGGCATCGCTTCCTGTATACTGAAGGTACTGTTCCATGTTAAGTCCCTGGTAACTGAGTCTCTGTGCGAACTCATCTGCCATCTGCTGTACCTGTTCTTCGATCATGGCATCAGGGATGTCCATGGATGCATTCTCCACTGCCTGGTCAACCAATGCATTTTCTTTTTCTGTCTTGGCAGCTTCTTCTTTCTGTGCCTTGATATTCTTCTTGATTTCTTTCTTGTAGTCTTCCAGAGTCTCAAACTCGGAAACTTCAGATGCAAACTCATCGTCTAATTCCGGAAGTTCTTTTTCTTTAATTCCTTTGATCTTCACTTCAAAAACAGCCGGTTTTCCTGCCAGTTCCGGTGCATGGTACTGTTCCGGGAACGTAACATTGACTTCGATTTCATCGCCGATATTTTTGCCGATCAGCTGCTCTTCAAAACCTTCGATAAAGGTACCTGATCCGATAACCAGAGTCTGATCTTCTGCCGTTCCTCCCTCGAATTTTTCACCATCAACAGATCCTGAGTAATCGATCAGAGTGATATCTCCGTCTTTGACCGGGCGGTCTTCTACTGTAATTTCTCTGGCATTTGCTTCCTGTTCCTTTTTGAGCTGTTTTTCAATTTCTTCTTTTGTTACGCGGATTTTCTTTTCTTCGACTTCCAGTCCTTTATAATCTCCGAGAGTTACTTCCGGTTTGACCGCGATCTCGGCTGTGAAAATAAACGGTTTTCCTTTTTCTAACTGAACCACGTCGATGTCTGGTCTGGAAACAATATCCAGATCAGAATCTTTCATTGATTCACTGTATGCTTCAGGAATCAAAATATTCGCCGCATCTTCATAAAAAACTTCTACTCCGTATGCTTTTTCGATGAAGTTTTGAGGTACTTTTCCTTTTCTGAATCCAGGTACGCTGAACTGTGATTTCTTCTTATTATATGCTTTTTTGATCGCTGCATCTAATTTTTCAGGCTCTACCTCAATCGTCACTTTTACCATATTATTGTCTAACTTTTCAACTTGTAATCCCATTCTTACAAATCCTCCTAAAATATCATTATCTTTGTTGTAGTTTTATACAAACATTAAGTCATTATACCATGACGTTTCCGACCTGTCGACTGAAAATACAGATTTTACGCCATTTCTGTCAAATAAAGCCCTACTGCTGCTTTACTCCCTGATAGACATATTCGCCGGATGTCTGCAGGATTCTCGGAGCCTTGCTTACAATTTTCACCGTGAAAGCATCTCCCTTTTTCAGATCCTTTTTGGACACTTCCAATAGATGTTCATTGTGGAATGTCGTATTGATCTTCGTCTCATCCACATACACCTGACAGAAGTTTGTGAAGTTATTTCCTTCTATAAATATGCTGTTTTCAGTCTCATAAGCTTTTGTCACATTGACCTTTCTAATGCCAAACGAGATATCCGTTGCCTGAAATGGATTTTTTTGATCCCAGACATACTGCTTGCCGTAAAGCATATCATACTGCAGTGCCTTCATGTCCTTCTGGTAATTTTTCGTGCCCTGCCGGGTCTGATGGAAACTGTTCATGACCCCGTTTTTGATGTTAAGCTTGGCGAGGATATCGGAACCGAGCTGATAAGCTTCGATCACCCCGTCCTTCTTTTTCAGCCCCATGTTGTCCCAGATAAAATAGCTTGTCTCATATTTATTCCCGTAGGTCAGATCTTTATCATCTACCTCCAGACTCGGGAGATGGTCTCCATACATCACAAGAACCGTATCTTCACCCCGTTTTTTCAATGCATTCACCAGGTCTCCCACAAACTGATCCATCTGGTATACCTGATTGGCATAGTAGGTATATTTGTTCTTTAAAGCCTCATCTTTGATTCCGCCCAACACCTTGATCTTTGGATTTTCAATAATCTCTGTCTTAGGATAATCTCCGTGCCCCTGGACAGAAATAGTATAAATATAATCTTGTCCCTTTGTGGAGTCCAAAGCGTTCAGAATACAGCCTGTGAGTATAGTATCCTTGGCCCATCCATTTTCTGTCCATTTTTTGATATTCATACATTCTTTTGAGGTGAAGGTGTCAAACCCAAGCTGGGAGAAAACCAGATCCCTGTCATAGAAGGCGGCGCTGTTGTTGTGGATGGCATGCGCGGTATATCCGTCTTCTTTCAGCAATGTAGCCATGCTCTCTGTGGTCGTCGACTGCAGCACAGTCTTGTAAGGGTATTCCGCCGCTCCGAAATGGTCCAGGTTCATACCTGTGATCGCTTCAAATTCGGAATTGGCAGTCCCGGCGCCGTAAGACGGCATGCTCAGCTGTCCGGAGGAGTATTCCTTCATATATTTGTGGAAATTCGGGAGCGGGTCCTGATTGAACTTCACTCCTTTTACCTGGGTGATATCAAAGTGTGACTCCAGCTGCACAAAAATGATATTCGGCTTCCTGACTCTGCCCTTTTTCTTATTTTGTGCCTGCTTGGTCTTTTGCTCAATCTGGTCGATCTTTTCTTCCGAATAGTTGGACGGCTTATCAATCCCGTTTTTCAACGCAGTAATCGAAAAACAATACGGTGTCCCGTAATCTCCATAGGCGATCCGGATGTTGCCGATCCTGTCTGTGAGCATATTGCTCCTGAATCCATATACGGTGGTCACTCCGAATGCTGCAAAAATAACAGCAACCGCAAGGATATTCCTTTTATATTGTAGATTCTGTTTTTTCGGCAGATAGAGAAATCCTACTACGAGCAGCACCAGTACGATTAAAATAAGTGCACCCATAAAGACGATGGCTGACGGCGAATAATAGTTGGTCATGACCGGAAGTACAGATTTCATCAGTGTGACGTCCACGTACGTGAATGGAGTATTTCTGGCACTGAGCATCAGGAAATTGACTATCCCGATGACTGACCAGACCAATGTCACTATAATGTAGGTAAACAGCCTCCGCTTAACGATCAATACCACAGAATAAGTGACAAAAATGATGAATGCGCTGTACAGAAACATCTTGGTCCTGTCATTGACAAACCCGAATACTCCCTGGTCAAATGTCTGGCGTCCTAGAACTTCCAATAAAAATGCCATGCCAAATGCCAGCACAATATTGCACAGAACAGGAACCTTCTCGATCCACTTCCCAATCTGGCTTACTATATTCTTTACCAAAGATTTCATGATACTCTCCTTACTTTGATTCTCTCTTTCAAAAAAGGCTCCGAAAAACTCGGAGATTTCTTATTTGCAAAAAGTCATACAGTGTATTATAACACTGTCATTCCAAAGTATCTATACTTTAATTGTGAAAAATTTCTTAAATGCTCTGCCCAGATTGACAGTTTTCTGTATCCATGATACGATGCTTTAGGAAACTTTTCTTATGGTTTTTTGTAAAGTTTCTAGTTTATATCGAAGAAAGGAGCAGAGCAGTTTTAAGCGCCATGCACCTTCTGGCACGGAACCTGACTTATCGAACAGATAACGAAGAGCAGAAGGTTAACGAGGTGGAAAGTGATCGAAGATTCGGCGGATGCTTTCCCGTGGCTTTGGACGCGTGATGTACAGAGCAAACCTGTGAGTAATTGCAGAACAAAGACTGTACAGCCAAAGATATAAAAACCACACAAAAGAACATTTGAATGAGAGGACACTTCATCGCTTTTTCATTTTAAGCGACGTTTTCTTTGTGTCCGCATAAAATTAAATAAAAAGGAGATTTCAACATGTGTGGAATTATTGGATTTACTGGAAAACTCGAGGCAGCAGATATCTTGGTAGGAGGCCTGACACAGCTTGAATACCGCGGATATGACAGTGCAGGGATCGCAGTCAGTGAAGGCTCATCCACTAAGATCATTAAAACAGCCGGAAAGGTTTCCAATCTCCGCGAAAAAGTAGAGTCATCAGAAGACCGCAGCGGAACATGCGGGATCGGACACACACGATGGGCTACTCACGGAGGGGTTACTACCACCAACGCACATCCCCATGTGGCAGGAAAAATCACGCTGATCCACAATGGAATTATTGAAAACTACAAAGAGATTGCTTTAGCCCTCAAAGCTCAGGGCCGGACTCCTGTTTCTGAGACTGACACCGAGATTGCGGCTCTTTATCTTGACTCCGTGTATGACGGAGATCCGTTTGCCGCGATGAAAAAAGCCGATGAAGCCCTTGAAGGAGCTTACGGTTTCTGTATCATGTTCAGCGATCATCCTGAAGAGATCTACTGTATGCGCAATTCCAGCCCGCTGGTAGCCACTTCCACAGACGACGGCGCCTTCATCGCCTCTGATATGGTGGCACTGCTTCAGTACTCCAAAGATTATTTTGTAGTGCCGGAAGAGCACATCGTAGTCATGAAAAAAGACGGAATCATACTCTATGATATGGATCAGAACATCGTTGCACCAAAAATGCTCCACGTTGACTGGGATACTACCGCTGCTCAAAAGGGCGGATATGATTACTTTATGCAGAAAGAAATCTATGACCAGCCGGAGGCACTGAAAAATACCGTTATGCCAAGACTCCACAACGGCCGTGCAGACTTTGCCACCGACGGGATATCTGACGATCTGTTCAAAGGCATCAACCGGATCATTGTGACTGCATGCGGTACAGCGATGCATGCAGGCCTGGTCGGACGCCATCTGATCGAATCCATGGTACGGATTCCTGTCACCGTAGAACTTTCTTCTGAGTTCCGGTATATGGATCCGATCCTTGACGAACATACATTAGTGGTCATTGTCTCCCAGTCCGGAGAGACAGCCGACTCTTTAGCCGCACTGCGCCTTGCCAATGAACAGGGTGCAAAGACAATTTCTATTGTTAATGTAAAGGGCTCCAGCATTGCAAGAGAAAGTGACCAGGTACTATACACGCATGCCGGTCCGGAAATTGCCGTTGCAAGTACAAAGGCATTCTCTGTACAGTGCGCAGGTTTCTACCTGATCGCCCTAAAATTGGCTGAACTGAGCGGTAAATTTACAGAAGGAGAATTATCAGAGTACTGTACAAAATTTGAGGAGGCGATCTCCACGGTAGCAGAAGTTCTGAAAATGGATGGCTATATCAAAGATATCGCGGAAAAAATCAAGGATACCTTCTCTGCATTCTTCTTAGGCCGCAGTCTTGACTATGCGATTGCCAGTGAGGGCTCACTCAAGCTCAAAGAGATTTCTTATGTCAACTCTGAAGCATACAATGCCGGGGAGTTAAAGCACGGAACCATCTCTCTTGTAACTGAGGGCGTTCCGATCATCGCCATCGCAACACAGGATCATGTCCTTCCTAAGATCATGGCCAATGTAGAAGAAGTGAAAGCCCGCGGAGCCCATGTGATCATGGTGACCGACAAAGACATGTCAGACTACGAGGGCGTCTATGACGACCTGATCCAGGTACCTGCCGTAGATGACAGATTCGGAACCTTCGGCGTCACGGTGGCACTGCAGCTGCTTGCATACCACGTAACCGTCTTCAGAGGAAATGACGTAGACCAGCCAAGAAACCTGGCAAAATCCGTAACCGTAGAGTAGACCGCTGTTTCATGAAGCATAATTTTTATATTATAAAACACCAGTTCAAATTGAGCTGGTGTTTTGCTTTATGCTGTCATAAGTACCAAAGATTATTTTACCTCTTTTAAGTGCTGTATCTCACCACTGTGATTGATGATTACGTCCTTCATCACTAACAGCATATGTGTATTTTTTTCCACTCGGTCGCTTAATCTGCTGAACTCTGCATGCGGAATCCTGTCCTCATAGAGGGCATCCAGCTTTGGAATGATCTCGTTCTCCACACGGAGGCAGGTTCTCTTGATAGGGGATAGGTCCCCCTCCACTGCGATCAGCCTGTCATCTATGGAATGCACTTTTAGCTCTAATGAATTGAATCTTCCTTCTAGTGAGTTGAACCTTCCTTCTAGTGAGTTGAACCTTCCTTCTAATGAATCGAATTTTTCTTCTAATGAATCAAGCCTTCCTTCTAATGAATCGAATCTTCCTTCTAGTTTGCAATCCAGTAACTTTTCTATCTGTATGAGTAATTCATTGTTGTCCATTCGCTGTTCCTCCTTCTTTTGTGTTAATATTATTATACTCCGGCAAGGAAAGAAAAACAACATATTTTTCCATATAAGATAATATTCAGAAACTTCAAATAATATCGACTTCATCCGATGTCGGTATTGACGGTGCCGCTCCCTTTCTGGATACAGTTATGGATGACGCTTTCGCACACCGTTTCAAGTTGTCCGCGGGACTCATCCCTTCTATAATACCTGCGATAAAATAGCCGGTAAAAGTATCTCCTGCGGCAGTGGTGTCCGCCACATCAGCCGGTATACAGTCCTGCCTGACCTTCACAGTTCCCTTCCGGTAAACAGCACCTTTTTCCCCTAAAGTCAGCACGGCTTCTGCCTGAGGAAACCGCTCCGCCATCACATCCAGGATTTTTTCCGGCTCTCTTTCCCCTGTCATCTGAAAACCTTCTACTTCGTTGAGCATAAAAATAGAAATTTTTGAAAAGTCACATTGTTCAAGAGTTCGATTATAAGGAGAAGGGTTGCAGACAATGCGAAGCCCCCGGTCAAATGCACTGTCAATGAGATAGTCTAAAAGATTAATCTCATTCTGGATCAGCAGAAAATCTCCCTGTCCGAATGCATCCAGAGCCTGATTCATCTCATGCTTTGTCTGCCTCACATTCGCTCCTCCGAATAGAAGAATTCCGTTTTGTGCATTCCGGTCTACCTGTATGACCGCATGTCCGGTCTCGCCGTCAATTTTCCGCACAAAGGAGGTGTCCACCCCGTATTTATTCAGTTCATCGAGAAGCATCTGTCCGTCAGCGCCGACCGTTCCGCCCTGAAAAACCTCTGCTCCGGCTTTTGCAAGGGCTATGGACTGGTTCAGCCCTTTTCCTCCACAGAAGGTTTCCCTTTTTTCAGATGCCTGCGTTTCTCCTGCCTCTGTGATGTGATCTACCTGATATACAAAATCATAGTTTAAGGAACCGTAATTTAAAACTTTCATATAAACTGCCTCCCACACCTTTTGATTTTATTATATCATTCTCCGGATATATTTCATACCCTCTCAGAACCCATATGTTATAAGCCTGCTTTCTGCATTGCCAGATATGCGGCTCCGATCAGACCGCAGTCTTCTCCAAGCTGTGCCGGTACGATACAAATATTTTCTTTCAGTGCCGGGTACACCTTCTGTTCAGTTCTTTTCTGAATTTCCTTTATGAAGCCGGGTTCCTGAGCATCTTGATCTTTTCCTCCGTATCGATCAGGGATACATATTCCTTGTAGAATAACTGTATACGGTGGATCTCATCTCTCGTGTTCATTTTAAACCCCAGCAAAAATACAATCTGTATCTGCTCATCATCCCAGATGACCGGTTCTTCTAAAAAAAGCCACCGCGACCTTTGGCTCATTGACGGCAGTCGGCGAGCCATGGGGAAGGCTGATCCCATTTCCGATCGTTGTTGTCGTATTTCTCTCCCGTTCCATGACGGTGCCATAAAAATCATCTTTTACGACTCCCTTTTTTTTCATGGCCTCACACATAACCTGTAAACATTCTTCTTTTGTCTGAACCTTCAGTTCCGCAAAGATCAGTTCCGGAGAAAAAGGATTTTCATTCTCGATCATCTGAGAATTCATATCATCCAAATGATTTCTCAGCCCAACAATACCATTTTTATTTAAAATATTCGGAATCACTGCAACTCTCTTGTCCTTTGTCTTCATATCCTTCGACGAAATGATCAGATCATAGTCCCAATAGTCCTCTGTTTTGTAGTCGTGTGTACTGACAAACACTAATTTCCCTATTTCCGGCACAAACTTCCGTATTCTCTCTTTGATAAAGTCAATCAGGGCATTGTCCTGAGGAGTGCCGTATCTTAACCTGAAAATTGTAGGGCGTAGATGCACGATCAAACTCTCTTTGACCTTCTTATCCGATGTCAGGTCTACTTCCAGAACATCCCCAATCATTTTTAACATTCTGTCTACGAATTCAACCAGCTTATTATCATATTTCCTCACCTGCTCCAGGATAAGTTCTACTTCTGAAATACCAAGGAATTTAGAACACAGGATTTGAATGGACAAGAATAAGATATCCTCTGACAGGAAGTGTACATGGAACACCTCCTCCCTCGGCTTGCGCTGGATTTCTTCTGCAATAGAAATTCATTCATTCCATCCAGCTTGTTTCTCACAGATTTTTCAGAAAGGCCGACTTCCTGTGTAATCTCCCCGGCTGCAACTACTTTTCCTTCCATGAGGCAGTCAAATATTTGTCTCTTATAGAATTTATCTTTTGAACGTCTCATCTCTTCCAGGCTCCTTTCAATAAAATTGAAATCCTTTCACACCTCCTTTTTGATAATTTAAGTATAGCATAGAAAATTTTCATCAAATTATTGAGTCAGGACATTTTAATGCGGTAGATTTTTTGCCTTCATCGAGGAAAGTTGTATGACATTTTCCACATGATTTTCGTTCGGCTCTTAGAATGCCTCACTCCAATCATGTAGAAAATAGACGTAATATCTACTGGATAAGTACTCATCGAACAAATGGAATTATCTAACAATAGTTTTTTATCACTATTGGAGGAACACATTTTAAAGCGTGCCGGAAATAGTGGTAAAAAACTCAAACATCCTGCACAGAGAACTTTTCGAATAACTATTCGAATAACTAAAAAAGAGACCTCAACTGAGATCTCTTTTTCAATCCTATAAAATATTTTTTTCTATACAAACGCTTTCACGCTCTTGTAAATTCCTTCGCTGTCCAGTCCGAATTCTTTGATCAGTTCCACTGCCGGTCCTGAATGTCCGAATACATCCTGTACCCCAAGTTTCAGTACCGGAGTCGGTGCTTTCTCGCTCAGCACATCGCATACAGCGCTTCCGAGTCCTCCGATCACAGAGTGTTCTTCCACTGTAACCACTTTTCCAGTCTCTTTTGCTGCGGCGATCACCAGCTCATCATCCAGCGGCTTTACCGTTGCCATGTTGATGACTTTTGCATTGATTCCGTCAGCAGCAAGCTTCTCAGCAGCTTCAAGACTCTCACCTACACAAAGTCCGTTTGCAATAATGGTCACATCGGTACCTTCTCTTAACACAGTACCTTTTCCAATCTCAAACTTATAGTCTGCTGTATCATTGATCACAGGCACAGCCAGACGCCCGAATCTCATATATACAGGTCCGTCAAGTTCTGCTGCTGCCTTTACAACTGCCTTTGCTTCCACATCATCGGAAGGCACGATGACCGTCATCCCAGGGATTGTGCGCATTAACGCCACATCCTCGCAGCACTGGTGAGTCGCACCGTCTTCTCCAACGGAGATACCGCCGTGGGTAGCCCCGATTTTTACGTTTAAGTGAGGGTATCCCACACCGTTTCTTACCTGCTCATATGCACGTCCTGCGGCGAACATTGCAAATGTGCTGACAAACGGGATCATACCGCTGGCAGCAAGACCTGCTCCCATTCCCACCATGTTGCACTCTGCGATACCGCAGTCAATATGACGCTCCGGAAATTCCTTCTTAAACACGCCTGTCTTGGTAGCAGCTGCCAGATCGGCATCTAATACTACTACGTTTGGATTTTCTTTTCCTAATTCAGCCAGGGCATTTCCATAGCTTTCTCTGGTTGCGATTTTCTTTACATCTGCCATCTTAACATCCCACCTTCTCTAATTCATTCAATGCCTGTTCACATTGTTCGTCATTCGGAGCAGAACCATGCCATCCGACCTGATTTTCCATGAAGGAAACTCCCTTTCCTTTGACGGTCTTCATGATGATAGCCGTCGGTTTCCCTTTGCACTCTTTTGCTTTTTTCAGTGCGTCGGCAATCTCGTCAAAGTTATGTCCGTCGATATTAATCACATTGAAGTTGAACGCTTCAAATTTTGTATCGATCGGATATGGTGAACACACATCGTCAACTTTTCCGTCGATCTGAAGGCCGTTGTTGTCCACGATGACAACAAGGTTGTCAAGCTTTCTGAACCCTGCGCTCATGGCAGCTTCCCATACCTGTCCTTCCTGGATCTCTCCGTCACCAAGCAGGGTGTAAGTGCGGTAGTCTTTTCCCTGTAATTTTGCAGCCACAGCCATTCCCACTGCCGCGGAGATGCCCTGTCCCAAAGATCCGCTGGACATGTCGACTCCAGGGATTTTCTTCATGTCAGGGTGTCCCTGTAAATAAGAATCAATATGGCGCAGTGTGAGTAAATCTTCTTTAGGGAAGAATCCTCTCTCTGCAAGTGTGGAGTAAAGTCCCGGCGCTACATGTCCCTTGGACAGCACGAAACGGTCTCTGTCTTCCATCTTGGGATTTTCCGGATCAATGTTCATCTCTTCAAAATATAAATATGCAAACATGTCTGCGGATGATAAAGATCCGCCCGGATGTCCGGATTTTGCAGCGTGTGTCGCTTTTATGATCCCTTTACGGATCTCATTGGCTGTTTTTTGTAATTCTGCCACTGTCATTTTTTCTCCCAACCTTTCTTATTCTCCAAATACTGCTTTATAGTCTGCCTGGAATTTTGCGATTCCCTGGTCTGTCAGAGGATGGTTCATCATCTGCTCAATGACATTGTAAGGTACGGTAGCGATGTCTGCGCCCATCTTCGCACACTCGATTACGTGGATCGGATTGCGGACACTTGCACAGATAATCTGTGTATCAATTCCGCCTGCCTCAAAAATCTCAACAATATCGGCGATCAGATCCAGACCATTCTGAGAAATGTCATCTAATCTTCCTAAGAATGGAGAAACATATGTAGCTCCTGCCCTTGCTGCAAGCAGTGCCTGTGTCGGATTAAATACGAGAGTCAGGTTTGTCTTAACTCCCTCAGAAGATAATACTTTTGTAGCCTTTAACCCTTCTATAGTTGTAGGAATTTTAACTACCATGTTCGGGTGGATCTTTGCGATTTCTCTTCCCTCTTTGATCATTCCTTCTGCATCGGTTGTCGTCGCTTTGACTTCCCCGCTGATAGCTCCGTCTACGATAGAAGTGATTTCTTTGATGACATCTTCAAACTGTCTTCCGGATTTAGCGATCAGTGACGGATTTGTTGTTACTCCGCAGATCACACCCATGTCGTTTGCTTTTTTAATGTCTTCTACATTTGCTGTGTCTAAAAAAAATCTCATATTATCTTCCTCCTAAAATGAATTGCTGCACTTTTGCTCTGGTATCATTTAACCATGTATCCCCCCGGTTTGTCAAACTCTTAAACCCCAGTGTTTATGCGATTTAAAGTGAATTTATTAATAATTTTATGGTTTATTAATAGCCGAAAATTTATGGTTATTGTATACCAAATTCACCCATCAAAAAAAACCTAGGTTTTATCTGTTTTTTCTATTCCATTTATGTTATGCTTTTGTCAGGCAATTAATATTTTTTATTTTATTAGTAATATATCTCGTTTTTATTAATGAATATTAATTAATAAATATTTTTTTGATTAGGAGGATTTATGGCTTCAAAAAAAAAGGTTACTACAAAAGATATCGCAAGATATGCAAATGTTTCCCAGTCCGCAGTGTCAATGATTCTGAACAAAAAAAACAATGTATCTTTTTCTGAGGAAACAAGGCTCAAAGTTTTAAATGCGGCAAAGGAACTCGGATATGAAAAAAAGAAAAAGAAGGAAGCTCAGTTGGTCGGGCTTTCCAAAGTGATTGTCATCATGTGTCCTTTCTTATCCAATCACTACTATTCGATTCTTGTCCATTCTATCACAGAGCGCGCTCACGACTACGGATATGTCACTTTCGCGGCCCCTACTCTGAGGAATCCCAACACCGAGCAGTTCTACCTGAATATGATCCAGGATTTTGACGCGGCGGGCATCGTCTACCTGTACCCGACTTCGTGGCTTGAGGATGTAAATGAAATGTCCAAACATATCCCCGTGATCAACATCGGAGACAAAAATGACGACATCATGTTTGACTCCATCCATGTCAGCAGCACCAAACCGGCTTATCTGGTAGCAGAGCACCTGCTCTCTCTCGGACACCGAAAAATCACCTACGTTTCAACGCCCATGAGTACGATCGAGCGTTCCCGGTCCAAGCGCTTTGAGGGACTGAAAAAGGCCTTCTATGAGCATGGCTTTGATCCGGAAAATGTCACCTGCCGCTCTGTGTCGACCGGGGAGTACAACACCCTTTCCCCGAACATGCTGGAGTATTCCTGCGGCTTTAACCTGACCAAAGAAATCCTTACCGAGGGAACAGATTCCACTGCATTTGTGGCCTACAACGACATGGTCGCCCTGGGAATCTTAGATGCCCTTTTTGATATGAAGTACAAGGTTCCGAACGATTTTTCTGTCTGCGGCTTTGACAACATTCCCATGGCAGACATGCGAAGGATCTCCCTCACAACGGTGGAACACTCTATCGAGGCTAAGGGGCGGGAGGCAGTGGATATCATAGTGAGACACAGGGAATCCAAGACGAAAAACAGGCCGAGGAGCTTCGTGACAAAACTTGAGTTTGAGCCGTTCATCGTCAAAAGAAAAAGTACCGGAAAAGCCAGGAACACCTAGCGTTTCCGGTACACAGTCTCTCCCTCCTTCAACGTCTCCGTCACCTTGATGTCTTTCAGTTCTGAGATAGGTGTTTTCAGTGGATTCCGATCGAGGATCACAAGGTCTGCAAGTTTTCCTTCGGCTATACTCCCTTTTTTGTCTTCTTCAAAATAAGCATAGGCCCCGTTGATCGTCACGGCTTTCAGCGCCTCATAGACACTGACCCGCTCCTCTTCTCCCAGGCTCTTTCCTTCCCGGGTCATGCGGCTTGCTGCACACCACACCGTATGCAGCATGTCCGGAGGAACCACCGGCGCATCCTGATGAAAATTCACACAAAGCCCCTGCTCAAATGCAGACTTGGCAGGACTTATGGCTTCTGCCCTTTCTTCTCCCAGATTCTTTAAATGAATGTCACCCCAGTAGTAAACATGGTCTACAAACATAGACGGGATCATACCGATGTTTTTCATCCTGAGAAGCTGATCTTTCCGCACTGTCTGACAGTGGATCATGACCGGCCTCAAATCATCGTCTTTTGAGACACCGCACTGTTCCATAGCGTTTTCAAAACTGTCGATCCACTGCTGAGAAGCCGCGTCTCCGTTGCAGTGGGCGAGGATCTGTACACCGCTTTCTATGGCATCCCGGACATATTTCTGTACTTTCTCCCGTTCCATTGCCGGATATCCCCGGTACTTTTCTTCTCCCACATAGGGTTTCGACAGCCACGCGGTCTTTCCCTGTGGAGATCCGTCCAGGATCACTTTCCGTCCGCCCAGTTTCATGTGATTCCAGTATGCTTTTTTAAGCTCTGCATATTCCCGCTCCAGCTTTTCAGGTTCTTCACCGACGAGAACATAAGAAACCACGTCTGCTTTCAGCAGCCCCTCTTTCGCAGCCTCAAATAAAGCCTCCACATCCTGTCCGGATGCCGCACCGTCCTGAACCGTAGTAATTCCATAGGACAGGTAAAGTTCCTGGGCTTTCTCTATCTGTGCTTTCGGGTCCCTTGGAATCTTTGCATATACCTGAGCCAGAAGCAGGTTCAGTGCCTTCGTCTCTTCCGCATACCCGTCCGGTTCCATAGTTCCCGGTATCCTGCCAAATCTGGAGCCTTCCATATCCGGTGTCGACGCGTCGATCCCTGACTCTTTTAATAAAACTGAATTTCCAACCCCCATATGCCCGGACGCATGCAGGACAAATACGGGTACTTGATCTGACACTTCATCCAATATATGTTTATCCGGGTGCTTCTTTTCTTCCAGAAAATTGTGGTCATACCCCACACCTATGACAGCCCCGCCTGCACCAATCTTTTTTTCCTTCTGAAATGCAGCCAGGCGCATTTTGATATCTGAAAAGCTTTCGCATCCGGACAAATCTGCAAACTGTGAAAACTGTGCCACAAGAGAAATATGACTGTGTCCGTCTATAAACGCCGGCATCAGGGTCTTCCCGTTAAGATCTATCATCTCCGGATGCTGCGCAGCCCTCACTGCTTCTTCCAGGCTTCCTGTGAATGCAATGATCCCGTCCGATATCAAAACCGCCTCCGGCTCTGTCTGGGTGTCTTCCATTGTGAGAATATCCCCGTTATAGTATATCCTGTCCATCTGATCCCTTCCTCTCTGTAAATCATTGTCCCTGTTAGGATTTACAGACCGGGACATTTTTACTCCTCCGGTCAGCCCAAAATCTTCAAATTTTCAGAACCGATCCCTGCCGTCACGTGGCAGAACTGCCCAGGCACTTCTCCGTCCATATGAAAGAATTGAGGTTTCTCCATAAAAAATTCTGCCTTCCGGCAGTGGAAGCTGTAAACACCTGGACAGCCTACATGCTTTCCTCCGGGTACTTTGGACAGCAGCCGGATCATCTTTGCCTTTGATATGCCTGCCACAATGCACAGATCCAGAAAGCTGTCATCCGGCCGGGCATCCGGTGAGAATTTCAGGCCTCCGCCCTCATAGGGCAGATTATGGACCGATGCAAACAGCACGTCGTGAAACACCTCTTCCATGGAATCGTCAAGGACCAGGCGCATCGTCACGAAGGCCGATCCCCAGATAAGTCTGCTTCCCCATACGGAGCCGGTTCATCATTTGCTTTGCCTTTGCGTGATTGACCATGTGGCAGACCCGGGCGTCATATCCTATACCGGAGCTGACAAGGAAACACCCCGAAGCTCCGGAAGCAAAAGCGTTTCCCACATTGATTCCTGCCCCGTCCTCATCTGCTAAAATGCTCCTGATCCTCTCTTTCGGGTCTTTAGAATATCCCATCCCCCTGGCAAAGTCATTGCCGGACCCTGCAGGGATGAAAGCCAGCTTCGCCTCTGTGCCTTTCTTCATTCCCGAAACCGTCTCATGGAGGGTTCCGTCGCCTCCCACTGCCACGATCACATCCGGCCGGCCTTTCCCTGTGATCCGCTCTGCGAATCGCATGGCGTCTCCCTCACCTTTGGTCAGGAGTTCCCGAAAATCAATCCCCTCTTTCAGAAGATATGTCCTGATCTCCTCCCAGCAGTGCATCCCTTTTCTGGACCCTGCATTTGGATTTACAATAAAATAATACATTATCATCCCCTATAAGCAGAGAAAAGCCCCTTTTAAAAGGAGCTTTCCGTCATATGAATACTATACCGTGATCTCGGCTGTCATACCGAGCATTTCTTTATTTTCATCCAGGATGGGCTTTATAACTTCACTGACAAATTCCTCTGTCTGCTGCGGTGCACGTCCCACGAAATTTTTCGGTTCCATAATCGCTTCCAGCTGTTCCATCGTCATTCCGAAGGAAGGATCGTTCGCGATTCTCTCCAACAGGTCGTTTTCTTTTCCTTCTTCTTTGACCATTTTCCCGGCCGCCATAGAATGTACACGGATCTTTTCATGAAGTTCCTGGCGGTCTCCGCCTGCTTTTACTGCGTCCATCATGATATTTTCCGTTGCCATAAACGGAAGTTCTTTCATGAGGCGGCTTTCAATAACCTTAGGATAAACGACCAGACCATCCACGACATTCAGGTACAGATCCAGAATGCCGTCAATAGCAAGAAATCCTTCCGGCACAGAAAGACGCTTATTGGCTGAGTCATCCAGAGTTCTCTCAAACCACTGGGTAGAAGCTACCAGCGCAGGATTCATGGCATCAGAGATCACATAGTCAGCCAGGGAAGCCATACGTTCGCTTCTCATCGGATTTCTCTTGTATGCCATAGCGGAAGATCCGATCTGATTCTTCTCAAACGGCTCCTCTACCTCCTTCAAATGCTGGAGGAGACGGATATCATTGGAGAACTTATGGGCAGACTGTGCGATGCCGCTTAATATATTCAGTACTCTGGAGTCGATCTTTCTTGAATAGGTCTGTCCGGATACCGGCTGGCACTTGTCAAATCCCATCTTTTCAGCAATCATACCGTCGATCTTTTTGATCGTGCCGTGGTCTCCCTCAAACAGTTCCAAAAAGCTTGCCTGAGTCCCGGTCGTTCCCTTGGACCCGAGAAGACGCATATTATCGATAACATGGTCAAGATCCTCCAGATCATACACAAGATCCATCAGCCAGAGGCTTGCCCGTTTTCCGACTGTTGTCGGCTGTGCAGGCTGGAAATGCGTAAAACCAAGGGTCGGAAGGTCTTTGTATTCTACAGCAAACTTGGAAAGCTCAGCAATCACGTTCACAAGCTTTTTCTTCACAAGCTTTAATGCCTCTGTCATGATGATAATGTCAGTATTGTCTCCAACATAGCAAGAAGTAGCTCCCAGATGGATAATCCCTTTAGCATTAGGGCACTGCTTTCCATAGGCATAAACATGGGACATCACATCATGGCGGACTAACTTCTCACGCTCTTTTGCAACATCATAGTTAATGTCTTCCGCATGTTCTTTCAGCTCGTCGATCTGTTCCTGTGTAATAGAAAGTCCCAGTTCCTTTTCCACTTCGGCCAGTGCGATCCACAGTTTCCTCCATGTTTTGAACTTCATATCCGGTGAAAAGATATACTGCATCTCTTTACTGGCATATCGTTCGGATAAGGGGCTCTGATATTTATTGTTCATGAATTCTTCTCCTTATTTATCATAATCTCCGCGGATATCTTCCTTCGGCGGTTCCATCGGATATTCTCCCGTAAAACAGCCTTTGCAGATCGGCAGCCCCTCAGAGAGCTGTTCCAATCTCTCAGTCTTTAAGTATCCCAGGCTGTCCGCTCCAATCAGATCACAAATTTCATCAATACTTCGGTTATACGCTATCAGCTGCTCTCTGGCAGGAACATCGGTCCCAAAATAACACGGCCATAAGAACGGCGGAGAACTGATTCTTACGTGGACCTCACTGGCTCCCGCCTCTCTGAGCATGGAGATGATCCGGTCGCTGGTTGTACCCCGGACGATAGAGTCGTCGATCATGATGACTCTCTTTCCTCTTACAGATTCTTTTAAGACATTCAGCTTAACCTGCACGCTGGACTCCCGGCTGCTCTGCTTCGGTTTAATAAATGTTCGTCCCACATAAGTATTCTTCACGAAAGCTGTTCCATAAGGGATCCCCGATTCCAGAGAGTAGCCCAGTGCAGCGGCATTGCCGGATTCCGGCACTCCCACGACGACGTCCGCATCCACCGGCGAATCGATCGCCAGATATTTTCCCGCCTGAAGTCTTGACTGGTACACGCTGACTCCGTCGATACAGCTGTCCGGCCGCGCAAAATAAATGTATTCAAAGACACATCTGGCAGCTTCGCCCTTTGGAAGGCACATACTGCAGTCCGACTGAATGCCGTCTTTTGTGATCGTAACGATCTCACCCGGCTCCACATCCCGGACAAACTCAGCGCCTACCGTGTCCAGAGCACAGGTCTCGGACGCCAGGATATAGGCATTGTCTCTCTTTCCGATGCAGAGCGGCTTAAAGCCATATGGATCTCTTGCCCCAATGAGCTTCCTCGGAGACATCACCACAAGAGAGTATGCGCCCTTTATCTTGCGGATGGCCTTTGCCACTGCGTCTTCCACACTGTGGGTATTGACCCTCTCCCTGGCAATATGGTAAGCGATCACTTCAGAATCTATGGTCGTCTGAAAAATAGCTCCGGAATATTCCAGTTCATGCCTTAACTCCAGCGCATTGATCAGATTACCGTTGTGGGCCAGACCCAGAGTACCTTTGACATAATTTAATACGAGCGGCTGCGCATTCTCGGGACAGCTCTGTCCTGCAGTAGAATACCTCACATGGCCGACACCGATATCGCCTTTCAGTTCGCCTAAAGACTCCTGGGTAAAGACTTCATTACAGAGTCCCATACCCTTCCTGGAAGAAACCTTCCTTTTCGGACCATTGGTATCGGAAACCGCGATCCCGCAGCTTTCCTGTCCCCGGTGCTGAAGCGCAAATAAACCATAATAAATCGTAGAAGCCACGTCATTGCCGTCAAAATCATAGACTCCGAAGACGCCGCACTCTTCTCCTAACTTGTCAAAACGTTCTATGTCCATTTTCAAGCCTCTCTGTGAATAAATTATAAACCAAGTCTTCTGTATACTTCTTCGTATGCCTCTTCCACGTCTCCTAAATCTCTGCGGAAACGGTCCTTGTCTAATTTCTGGTTTGTCTCTAAATCCCAAAGGCGGCATGTGTCCGGAGAGATCTCATCTGCTAAGATGACTTCATCTTTATAGCGGCCGAATTCGATCTTAAAGTCAACCAGTTTAATGCCGATCTTTTTGAATTCCTCGATCAATGCCTCATTTACTTTAAATGCATACTCAGTGATACGTTCTACTTCTTTGCGGTTGGAGATACCGATGGCATAAGCAAAATATTCGTTGATCAATGGGTCCCCAAGATTATCATCTTTGTAGCTGAATTCAAGGGTAGGCTCTAACAGTTCAAAGCCTTCCTCGATCCCGAGTCTCTTGGAAAAACTTCCTGCAGCCACATTGCGGACGATCACTTCCAAAGGCACGATCTCCACCTTTTTTACGACTGTTTCACGGTCGCTGAGTTCCTGTACATAGTGTGTCGGAACACCTTTTTCTTCCAGCATCTTGAACATGTAGTTGGACATGCGGTTATTTACAACGCCTTTTCCGATGATGGTTCCTTTTTTCTCTCCGTTGAACGCTGTCGCATCATCTTTATAGTCGACAATTAATAAATCCGGATCTTCTGTTGTAAATACTTTCTTTGCTTTTCCTTCATATAATAATTCCTGTTTCTCCATGTCTTATCTCCTTTATTCTTCTGCTTTCACTGCATTGCCCCGCTTTGGAGGCTTCCTCACAAATAGTATCACATATAAAATACCAGTGCAATATCTTCTATCGCACTGATTTTTATTTTTCGACATCCAAAAAAATTATTGGTTATCCTCTAAAAGAATGGTATCCGGCTGTATCACACCCCGTTTCAGTTTGGTATAGAAGATCCTTCTTACGGCCTTGTCAATGACGGATTCCTCGATCTTTCCATCTTTCACCGCACGCTTCACGGCCTTGAATGCCTGTCCCAGATCCTCAGGCATAACGACAATGTTCACGCCTGCTTTTATGGCTTTCACCGCCGCTTCCCCTGAGGTATAGCTGTCTGTGATGGAATTCATATTCATGGCGTCGGTTAAAATGAGCCCGTCGTACTCAAGCTCGTCTCTCAGGATGTCCGATATCACCCGCTGGCTTAAACTGCACGGCTCTTTCTCATCCGTCACATTGGTGAGAATCAGATGGGAAACCATGACGGCATCCGCGTCTGCCTCCATACCGCTTTTAAATGGAAGAAACTCTTCTTTTCTCAGCTCCTGGATGGACTGTTTGGTCTCCGCCGCTCCCCTGTGGGTATCTCCAAGGGCATCGCCGCTTCCCGGAAAATGCTTTAACGTGGCTGAAATTTGCTGCTTCTGCATATTTTTTACCAGCGTCTTTACAATAGCAGCCACTTCTTTGGCATCAGAGCCGAAAGCCCGATTTCCGACCTCCGTGTTGTTTTGATTGGAGAGCACATCGGCCACCGGCGCCAGATTCATATTGATCCCGAAGGCCTTAAGCTGTCTGCTCTGTTCCTTCCCCATCTCTGCGATCTGCCGGTCCGTATAAGTCTCCCCGATCTTCCTGGCGTCAGGATACTGGCTGACTGCATCCGGAAGCTTGGAGGCGATCCGCGAGACGCTGCCTCCTTCCTCATCTGCCGCTATGAACAGCGGTATGTGGGAAGCACTCTGAAGGTCTTTGATCAGCTGCTTTAACTGCTTTTCGGAATTGACATTCTTTGAAAACAGAACGATCCCTCCCACAGGATACTTCTTCATGGTCTTCTTCATCGTTCCGGTTACTTTGGTCTGGTTCTTGCTGCCCGAACCATCCAGTGAATACATAGATACCATAAAGAGCTGCCCGATCTTTTGTTTCAGTGTCATCTCCTTTGTGATATCCTTTGCCATGCCCTGAAGGGTAGCTTCGTCCAGATCTTCTGTTTTTGTATAGTCCTTTTTGCCGTCAATGTTGCACCCGCATAATAAAAGACAGAGTGCCAGCAGCATGCATGTAATACGTCTTCTCATCATAGAAATTCCTTTCTTCAATGAAGTTATTATAGCATGTAATGGCACTTCTGTCATTGTCCTTACTTTTAAAACTTTGTGTCCTACGGAAGAATCGGGAACAGGATCATAGCCTTAAACTGATCTCCGTCGATCCCGATCTTAAATTCTCCCCCGCAGTTTGCAGTAAAGCTGTCTGCGATCGAGAGTCCCAGGCCGTTTCCTTCACTGGTCCTGGATTTTTCTCCTCTGTAAAAGCGTTCCATGATCTCCTCCTCAGTAAAGTTCATCTCATAACCGGAAGTATTCTGGACCGTCAGGCAGACTCTGCTGCCCTGATTTGAGATCGTGGCAAAGATCCTTGTACCTTTGAGGGAATACTTCAGTGCATTTTCCAATATATTCTGCACTACCCGGTACATACGGTTCACATCCCCCTTAAATTTCGTATGCTCTGCTTCACACTGAAACTTCACTTTAAAACCGGACTCTTTGATCTGATCACTCATATCCTCGAGGGTCTGTTCCATCAGTTTCTTGAGATCCATCGGCTCCAATGTGACCTTGGCCTCACCACTGGTAGATTTCGCAAGTTCAAACAGATCAGCAATCGTATTTTTCAGTCTTTCCGTTTTCTGATTCAGTATGGTCACATAATCCCTTGCCTCCGGAGACAGTGTCCTGTCTCTCGCAAGAAGGTCCACATAGCTGATGATCGACGTAAGCGGCGTTTTCAGGTCATGGGATACATTTGTGATCAGGTCGATCTTCATGCGCTCCCCTTTCATCTGGTCCTGAAGGGATTTGTCCAGGCCGCTTCCGATATTGCTCAGCTGTTTCGACGCGTTATAATACAGGGATTCCTTCGGTATGTCTGCATCGGCTTTCAGATCTCCCTCCGAGATTCTCTCGATCTGCCGGATCAGTTTTCCAAGATCCCTCTGCTGCCTCGCAACCTCATCAAAATGTTCTCCCAGATATTTCATTCCAAGGACACCCACACAGAGGGCGATCACTGCCAGAATAGGCGACCAGCCGATCATAAACAGCCCTGCAAAGAAAATTGCAAGCATGAGGTACTTTCCTTTTCGGTAGATTGAAAGCCGTTCCACTGCCAGACGGTCTGCAAACTCCAGAGCTTCTTTCTCCGCCTCCCGTCTCTGCCTGTTCCTGCGGTACCATCTCCGGGCCGTGCCCACACAAAGTGTGTGTTCTAAAAATGTCCCTTCCTTCAGGCGCCAGACCGTTGTCTGCAGGCAGATGGAGAGTACGATCCCGATCATCAGCAGTACGATCCCTGCAAATGTCATGATCGGTATCAGTTCTTCCTGCTGAAGGACACCGATGGATGCAGCCGCCACCGTTCCTGTGCCCAGGAACAGGCCAAATCCTATGACGCAGAGGATCACTTCGTACCAGATGTGGTCTATATTTTTGAAGAACCTGGCACGACTTTTCTGAAGTGCAAACAGCACTGACAGAACAAGAAGCCCCAAAACCTCTGCCCCCAATAATATAGACAATTTGATCATCAGTTCTTTCCTCACATCCGGAAACGTCTTGTAATGTTTATTCAGCGCATTATAATATCCATCGTAGAAACCGACTTCGATCACTGCAGACTCAAGTCTCTGCTGCTTAGCATCGTCAATAAAAAATGTCTGAGGCAGGGAAAGGCTTCCCCTGTTCATAGAGTTTCCGCTGATATTGTAAAAATCCGACGGTGACATAACATTATCTTCGTATTCATCATTATAAGTCTCATCCGTATTTGCATTGCTTGCATATTTGGCTCTTATACTTTTGTTGGGATTCAATCCATACCCCAGCGTATCGTTTCTGTTGATCACGATCTTTTTCTTAAATACAGGTTTTCTTACTGTCCTGGCATCGGCACCTGTCCTGGCATCGGCACCGTATTCTTTCGTCACGGCTTTTTTGCCGTAAGGCTGGATCGTAAGTTTTGCCTTTACAAAAATCTCGTTTTCAAGATTGAACGGGAGTTCTGATTCAACATCCTCATAATTCTGGTCCATCAGATTATTCTCTTTCACCCATTTGTTTAAAATCCGCTGGACGGCGTGCACATAGTAATCGGAGTCTTCCATCCGCTCACCTTTTTTGATCGTTGTGAAATCCAGTCCGTCATTATAATTATCCATGGTATGCATCTGATAGATGCCGAACAGCACTCCGCCTACCATGGCGATGATCACCGCAGCAATCAGTCCGCTGTTAATCCATTTTTTCCATTTTGTATCCAATTCCCCATACCACCTTTAAATATTTTGGGTTCTTCGGATCGATCTCGATCTTTTCACGAATCCTCCGAATATGAACCATCACTGTGTTTTCTGTTGCATATGCTGCTTCTTCCCAGACTCTTTCATAGATTTCTTCGGCGGAAAAAACTCTGCCTGGATGCCTCATCAGGAGATGCAGTATCTTAAACTCTGTAGCCGTGACTTTCACCGGTTCCCCGTCCACATAAATACACTTACCGTCCAGATCCAGTGTCAGTCCACCAAGGATCAGCCTGTTCTTATCTTCCGGCCCTGCTGCTTTGCTTCCGAGCTGTAAATATCTGCGAAGCTGGGATTTTACCCTTGCAATCAGCTCATCCGGCCGGAAAGGTTTGCTGACATAATCGTCTGCCCCCATGGAAAGTCCTAAGATCTTATCGCTCTCCTCCGTCTTAGCAGACAGGATGATGATCGGAATGTTTTTGCTCTCCCGGATCTTCATGGTAGCAGAAAGTCCGTCCATGCCCGGCATCATAATGTCAATAATCAGAAGCTGGATATCCTGCTCCACGAGCACATCCAGAGCCTCAAGACCGTTATAGGCGGGAACTACATCGTATCCTTCCAGTTCCAGGCGCTTTTTGATCGCTCCTACAATCTCTCTGTCATCATCTACTACTAAAATCTTGGGCTGTGCCATAGTCTTCCTCCTCTTTTTCTTGATAACCACAGTGTATCATCCAATTCTGAGATTTCATTGAATACAATTCTGAAAAAAGTCTTACAATCAGTATTTCTTTTTATTATAACAGAACCTGATGTCCGGATGAAACAAAAAGGATCTGCATATTCTAAAGCCATAACCATTTGGAAAGGAGCCTATATGTCAAAATTTGAACCAAACCTTTTAATCCATGAAAAATCACCTTATCTGCTCCAGCACGCACACAATCCGGTGCGCTGGTACCCATGGGGTCCCAAAGCCTTTGAAAAAGCCAGAGCTGAAGACAAGCCTGTATTTTTGAGTATCGGCTATGCCTCCTGTCACTGGTGTCATGTGATGGAGGAGGAATCTTTCGAGAACCCGGAAGTGGCAGAGCTTTTGAACAAAAATTTTATTTCCGTTAAAGTAGACAGAGAAGAACGCCCGGACATTGATTCCGTCTATATGTCTGTCTGCCAGGTAATGACCGGGTCCGGCGGCTGGCCCATGTCTGTTTTTATGACACCTGACCAGAAACCGTTTTTTGCGGCCACTTATCTGCCCAAGACTTCCCGATACCAGCTGACAGGCCTCATGGACCTGCTGCCCCGAATCTCTCTCTTATGGAAACAGGACCGGGAACGCCTTTTAAAAATCGGAAATGAGATCACTGACCAGCTGAATACAAATCGAAGGCCGTCAGAAAATGTTTCCCTATCAGAAGATGTCCCGGCTCAGGCTTTGGCAGAACTTAAAGCATCCTTTGACAAAGTCAACGGTGGGTTTGGCACAGCGCCCAAATTTCCGACTCCGGCAGTGCTGCTGTTTCTGATTCATCAATACAAACTGTGCGGTGATAAGGACAGTCTGTTTATGGCAGAGCACACACTTCTTTGTATGTATCGGGGAGGAATCTTTGACCATATCGGAGGAGGCTTTTCCCGCTATTCAACTGATGACCGCTGGCTGGTGCCCCATTTTGAGAAGATGCTGTATGACAATGCACTTCTTTTAGAGGCATATGGGGAAGCCTATGCATGCTGTAAAAATTCTCTCTTTCCCGAAATCGTTGATGCGGCCGTCTCCTATGTCTTAGAAGAACTTTCTCATCCCGATGGAGGCTTTTACTGCAGTCAGGATGCAGACAGCGAAGGGGAAGAAGGGAAGTACTACACTTTCACCCAAGATGAAATCCTTCACGTTCTGGGAGAAGAAAAAGGCAGCCTTTTCTGCCGCCGCTATGATATTACGGACCGCGGCAATTTTGAAGGCAAAAACATCCCGAATCTGCTGAACCATTCTGTTCTCCCGGATGACCCGGAGGACTTACAGGAGATGAAGGAGGCCCTTTATCTTTACCGAAAGAAGCGGACCAGTCTTTCCACAGACAAAAAAATACTGACTTCCTGGAATTGCCTGATGATCTCTGCTCTCACAAGAGTATCCCGGATCTTCGGACGAAAGACATTCCTTTATGCCGCACAAAAAGCAGAAGCTTTCCTTGACAAACATTTAAGAAAAAACGATGGCCGCCTGTTTCTCCGGTGGTGCGGCGAGGAAGCGGCTTATGACGGCCAGCTGGAGGACTATGCTTTTTATTCCCTGGCCATGCTTTCCCTCTATCGCTCCACTTTTCTGGAAGAATACCTTAAAAAGGCAGTTCAGGCGGCAGACCTCATGATCTCTCTGTTTTTTGACCGGGAACACGGCGGGTTTTTCCTCTATTCCAGTGAAAGCGAGGCACTGATCTTAAGACCGAAAGAACTCTATGACGGCGCCCTGCCTTCCGGCAACTCCGCTGCCCTCCATGTGCTCTCGATCTTATCTGAAATAACCGGAAGGTCCATATACAGAGACTGCATGGATCAGACTTTTTCTTATTTTTCTGCAGATCTGTCTGTCCATCCTTCTGCTTACTGTTATGCCCTGACCGTGCTGTCTTCCCAGTTTCATCCGTCCAGACAGCTGGTCATCACGGCAAAAAAAGAGAGCCTTCCCGAAGAATTCCTGGAACTGCTCTCCAGACGTCAGATGACTGACTTAACCGTACTGGTCAAAACAGAGCGAAACAAAGATATGCTGGCTGCCATTGCTCCGTTCACGAAAGAATATCCGGTGCTTCCGGATAAAATATCCTGCTACCTCTGCCGGGGACGGGCCTGTCAGGCTCCGGTCTTTGACGCAGAAAGCCTGGAAGCACTCTTACAGGAGGCGGATTAACTCGGCCGCCTGTTCCGGCGTCATGTGATGGTGAAGGACCCCATTGATCTTAAGATTGGGGCCTTTGCCGCACTGCCGGGTACATCTGCCTTTCACAATTTTAACGGAGATTCCCTGTTCCCGTTCTTTCTGCTTCCCTGCAGCTTCCACAGCCCTCAATATTTCAAGGGCTTTTCCTGCCCCGCAGGACGGACCGGTGCAGACCTGGATCTCATATTTTTCTGAAACTTCCTTAAATTCAGGATACTTTTTTACAAATGCGGCAAGAAAGGACGGCTTGACCCCAAGCCGCAGGGAAGCTTCTTCCTGCACCGCTTTCGGGATGCATCCCAGCACCTCCTGGATCTCCCGGAGGGCAGAAAGAATCTCTTCCTGTTCTGCCGGCTTCCCCTGCCTCTCATAAAACTTTAGGATCTCACCGACACGTAGATTCATGTTCTCTCCTTCTGACTCTGTTCAAAGCTTCCCCTGTCCGTGATCATATCAAGGACCTTCAGTTTCTGGTCCCAAAAAGTATATCTCACTCTGCAGCACAGACTTTCCTTGATCCTCCGGTCCATTGCCCCGTGTTCCGGCGCAAGAAGCTCATTTCCGTCTCCGGAGAGGAGCTGGGCCCGGAGTTTTAAGTCCCCCTGTCGGATGATGATCCTGGATTTCCAGTCTGTCTTTACTTTAGCGCCCAGGTAAGTACCTATCTTATATTCCTTTCCGTATAAATTCAGCGCCGCAAGCACCCCATCGAAATGAAGGCCTGCAATCGGTATTTTTGCCGCCGCCAGCATCAGGCTGTTCTTTCCGCTGTCGGGAAATATGCTCTGGGACCAGAGGTAGGCATCCGGAAAAGATCCGCCCCAGTCCTTTTCAATGTATCCTGTCCCCTGGTCAAAGTTCATCTTATATCCGTTCAAAGTGACTTCTCCGAAAAGCTGATGCCGCATACTGATGATCCCATGGCGGCACTGCATTCCGGGCACATGCCGGAACGGCCCCATAATATCGGAAGAAAGCGGATGAATATTTTTATAAATGATCCTCCCCTCAAGGCTTAATCCTTCCTCATGGATATTGAGAAGAATGCCCCGCTCAGAAAAAATGCTTACCGGCCCCTCTCCTCTTCCCGTATCCAGGACTACATGAAACTTCTGTCCCGATCCGCAGAAAGCCTCTGCCTTCCAGGAAAAATACCATGACTGCTCCTTTGTGATCACCTGAAGGGATGAAAATGCATTTCCTTCCCGGTCAATATGATAAGCTGGTATGATCGAAAACATCTGATCCCCTTTCTGGTGTTTTAAATACCAGCCCTCAAAATAATTCTTCTTTCTTTTTGTCCCCTGAAATGCATTCGGGTTTTTCATGTGTTAAATCCTCCTTTGCTGGATTGTCAATTAAATTTCCTTTATAGTCAAATCTGGAACCATGGCATGGACAGTCCCAGCTTAATTCCTCCGGATTCCACTGGAGGATGCATCCTAGATGCGGACAGGTCAGAGAAACTACGTGGACAATTCCCTTCTCGTCTCTATATGCCCCGGCCTTTTTCCCTTCGTATTCGATCACACCGCCCTGTCCCTTTTTAAGATGCGCCGCCTCTTCATCTGGAATCTTCATTCTCTCCAGTACAAAGTTCCTGGCAGTCACCATCCCCTCTTTTGCCAGCGATTTGGCTGATGCCTTCAGATGAAGCCTCTGAGGTGAAAATACATGGGCAAAGGCATTCCTCTTTTCTATAACATAATCTGTGATCAAAAGAGCAGATGCCATGGAAGAACTCATCCCCCACTTCTTAAATCCTGTTGCCACATACCATCCCGTCTTTGAAAAAGAGTAATATCCAATATAAGGAATAGAATCAATGGTCATACAGTCCTGTGCGGACCAGGCGCTTTCCACCCGGCAGTTTCCCCAGTACTGGCGGGCATTTGACTCAAGCATCTGATACTGCCCTCCCAAAAGATTCTCACCCGTCCTGTGGCCTCCGCCGCCGAATAAGAGATATGGTCCGTAAGGCCGAAAAGACAGGCCGTCGTTTGGATCGACTCCCAGATACATATCTTCTATATGATCAGTCCCCGTGAGAGCCAGAACGTAGCTCCGTTCCTGATGCATTCGAAGAAAATAATATCCGGGCCGGTTCATGATGGGATAATGGGTCGTAAAGACGATATTCTCCGCCTCAACGATTCCCCGGTCCGTGATAATTTTGTTCCTCTCCACATCTGTGACAAGGGTCTGTTCATAAATCTCCAGCCCTTCCGCCGCTGCTTTTAAAAATTTCAGCGGATGAAATCTGGCCTGTCCAGTATACCTGACTGCCCCTTTCACGGAAAAGGGGAGTTCTGTCTGTGACGTATAATCAGCCGGAAGGCCAAGTGACTGTGCCGCGTGTACTTCTTCCTTCAGCGCCTCTTCCTGATAATTGGAGTATAAATAGGAAGAGCATTCTTTAAAATCACAGTCGATCTGATGATCCTTTATCAATTCCCTGTATTTTCTCACCGCAGTCTGGTTCATCAGTGCATATTGCCTTGCCTGTTCCCTTCCGACTTCACGGATCAGCTTTTGGTAGATCAGACCATGGGAAACTGTAATTTTTGCTGTAGTCCCCTTTGTCTGTCCGCTGCCGATTCTGTCTGCCTCCAAAACGAGAACTTCTCTTCCCTCCAGTGCCAGGAGATACGCTGTCAAAATTCCGGCTATGCCCCCGCCGATCACTGCAGTCTCAACTTTTTTTCTCCCCTGAAAAGCCGGGAAAGAAGGCATATCCACAGTCTTTTCCCAAATCGTATCCACAAAAATCCCTCCCTTCAATTATTTTTCTTTTTAGGATGGCTCAAATTAATCCGGACTATTCACGGCAGAGTTATCAGCACTCATATGAATTGAGTGCTAATTTTCTCTTGACTTTCCCTTTCTGTGGCTCTACAATATTATGCAGAACGGCAGATTCTTGTCCTGCCGAAGAATTGAAAATTAAACCTGTCAATAGAAAAGCAATGCAAAGGAGTGTGTATATCATGGCACAAAAACATGGTAACCTTTCAATTAACAGTGAGAACATTTTTCCAATTATTAAAAAATGGCTGTATTCCGATCATGATATTTTCGTCAGGGAATTGATCTCAAATGGATGCGATGCCATCACAAAACTCCGGAAACTGGCTTCCATGGGTGAATATGAATTTCCGGAAGGTCACAAAGAGGAAATCCAGGTCATCGTTGATGCTAAAGAAAAAACAATGAAGTTTATCGATACCGGCCTTGGTATGACGGCTGAGGAAGTCGAAGAATACATCACACAGATCGCGTTCTCAGGAGCCACAGAATTTTTAGAGAAATATAAGGATAAGACAGATCAGGACCAGATCATCGGACATTTCGGTCTTGGATTCTATTCTGCATTTATGGTAGCCGATAAGGTTTATATCGACAGCCTCTCTTACAAAGATGGTGCGGTTCCGGTACACTGGGAGTGCGACGGCGGTACAGAATATGACATCGAAGACGGCGTCCGGGAACAGGTCGGAACACAGATCACACTGTTTTTAAATGAAGACAGCCTGATGTTTGCCAACGAATCCAAAGTTGAAGAAGTCATTCAGAAGTACTGTTCTTTCATGCCTGTGGAAATCTTTTTGACCGATGCCAATAAAGAACAGGAATATGAGACGATCGACGAATCAGAACTGACCGAAGAGGATGTGGTTGTCGAGCATATCCATGAGGATGCAAAGACCGAAGAAAAGGAAAATGAAAACGGCGAAAAAGAAACGGTCGAGGTTTCTCCCGCAAAAGATCTGGTAAAGATCAATAAGCGCCCGGTATCTTTAAGCGATACTCATCCGCTTTGGATGAAACACCCGAACGACTGCACGGACGAAGAATACAAGGCATTTTATCATAAAGTATTTGCGGATTTCAAAGAGCCTCTGTTCTGGATTCACTTAAATATGGACTATCCGTTTAATCTGAAGGGAATCTTGTACTTCCCGCAGATCAACACGGAGTATGATTCCATCGAAGGAACCATCAAGCTTTACAACAGCCAGGTGTTCATCGCCGACAACATCAAGGAAGTCATCCCTGAATTCCTGATGCTCTTAAAAGGTGTCATCGACTGTCCGGACCTGCCGCTGAATGTTTCAAGGAGCGCTCTCCAGAACGACGGCTTTGTGAAAAAAATCTCCGACTACATTTCCAAGAAGGTTGCGGATAAACTGAGCGGCATGTGCAAGACCGACCGTGAAACCTATGAAAAATATTGGGATGATATCAGCCCGTTCATTAAATTCGGCTATATCAAGGACCAGAAATTCGGAGAAAAGATCAAAGACTACGTTCTGTTCAAGAACATGGATCAAAAGTATTTAACACTCAGTGACCTGGCTCCGGTCCCTGCCGATGAGAAAGACAAGACAACCATCTACTACATTACGGACGAAGTACAGCAGAGCCAGTATATCAATATGTTCAAAGAACAGGGTCTGGATGCCGTCATCCTGAAACACAACATCGATGCGGCGTTTATCTCTCAGCTGGAACAGCAGAATCCGAACCTGGCGTTCAAACGGATCGACGCCGATGTGGAAGGTGCCCTGAAAGAGGATTCCGAAGAAGATCTCACCGACATCACGACTGCGCTTACGGAATTATTCAGAAAGACTCTTGGAAAGGAAAATCTGGATGTCCATGTGGACAAACTGAAAAATGAAGATGTATCCGCAGTCATCACCTTATCCGAGGAGAGCCGCCGGATGCAGGATATGATGAAAATGTACGGAATGGCAGGCATGGACCCGGCCATGTTCGGAGGAGCGGAATCTCTGACCTTAAATGCCAACAACCAGCTGGTACAGTACCTGTTTAAACACGGGGACGCAGAGAATACACCGATCATCTGTGAACAGCTTTATGACCTGGCAGTTTTAAGCAACAAACAGCTCCCGGCCGATCAGATGACAAAATTCATCGCACGCAGCAATAAGATCATGCAGATGCTGACGAAATAGAGAATGAGCCGCAGACAATATCAGACTGTCTGCGGCTCTCTTTTACCTATGACTCATCCTAAACTTTACAGAACCGAAATATAATCTCAAATCCTTCTGTGTAATCCTCCGGGATTTCGATCTGTATCCCCAGGCTGTCCGCCGTCTGCTTTGCCAGATAAAGCCCCATTCCGGTGGAATTCTTTCTCTTTTCCTTTGTGTCTCCGGTAAATCCTTTCTCAAAAATAAAGGGAAGATCCCAGGGCTTTACTCCGATTCCGTTGTCCCGGACTGCCAGTGTCACATCCCCGCTTTCTGCATCACGCTTTGTATACAGCTTAAGAAAAGTAGTCTTTCCCGACCCGCTGCTGCCCATGATACCGATGAATTCACCATTCATCACCTGAAAGCTTATCCATTTGATGAATATTCTTTATTTTGTGTATCACAAATAAGTCCTTTTTCTTACTTATCAGTTTTTCCTAAGAACACTGCTCCAAAATTGATTCCAGTGCCGCCTCACTGCTGCTGTGCGACCGGACGATTTTGGCCTTGCTCCTTTTCGCCTCGCAGAGGGCACATTTCACCATCTTATGGGAAACTGTATTGGTGAACAGAACAACTAAGTCAGGGCTCCCCACCTGCTTTCCCAGTTTTGCACTCATCTGAGTAAACACTTTTGCTTTGCAGTTATATTCTTTGCAGATTCTTTTATACTGACAGACCATCCGGTCGTGTCCTCCAATGATCACAACACTCATAAGCAGCCTCCTCTGTTTAAAATGGAGCCAGTCAAACCGGCTCCCGCACTTGTTATCATTTTTATTGGGCCAGCTTTACCAGGGTTTTCCCAAGGCTTATGCAGGCCGCTTTTGCATCGTCATCCGGAGTTTCATGGGCGATCAGTCCCTCTCCGCCCACAACAGATGCTCCTGCAGATTTCATACGGTCTGTCCAGTCCCGCATCCATTCTCCGTCACCCCATCCGTAGGAACCGAAAAGTGCGATCTGCTTTCCTGAAGCAAAGGCTGCTACTTCCTCAACAAATGGCTCCATTGCCGATTCCTCCAGCTGTTCTACTCCCATTGAAGGGCAGCCGAGTGCAAATGCTTTTGCATCTTTCAGTGTGTCCGCAGAGACTGATTCCACATCCACAAATTCCGCGGTCCCGCCTGCCGCCGTGACTCCCTCTGCGATGGCCTCCGCCATAATTCCTGTGTTGCCTGTGCCGCTCCAAAATGCGATGTATACTTTTGCCATGTTAGCTCCTTTCTAAGCTGCAACGGTCATCTTTAAGATTCCCCTGCCCTGCTGATACAATTTCCAGTAGACTTCTTTACATTTTTTATATTTTTTAAATAGTTTCAGTGCTTCACATTGATCGCAGTAAACCTTCCACATTCCGCAGAGCCTGCAGTTCATCCCTCTGTTCTCAATAAATCCGAGAACATCCCCCAGCGGATAATCCAAAAACACACCAATCTCGTGGGGAAAATCGTCTTCCAGAAGCCTGCTTTTCAAATGGCTCAGACAGTGTCCGGCCTCTGTTCCGGAATAACCGAAATCAAAAAGCAGCTCAACAATTCCTTCCTCCCGGAGTCTCTGATCCAGGTCTTTTCTTCGGTATACATAAACCAAGACCGACTCTTCTCTCCATTTCAGCGCTTCCAGATATAGCCCGCATGGATTCAGCCATTGATTCCAGCTGCGGATTTCCTGCCTTGCAGCCGCATTTTCCTGATAACGGTAGTTAAACAGGCTGCCGCATTTCATTCCCGCCAAAGTCGGGGCACAATACTCTACGATTAAATCTGATAAGGTTTTCTCTCTCATGTCACACCTGCTTCATTCTTACACCGCGCGATGGTTAGTATTAACTAACTACCAACATCATATCACCCTTTTCAAAAAAAGCAAGGGAATAACTGAGAGTCATTCTCAATTATTCCCTTACCAAAAACTCGTTTCATTTTAAAAGTCAATGTGGTCACTGTCTCTGTAAGAACCTTCACAGGTGGAAACCGCATCCAGAATCTTCATATCTTCAGGACTGATCGTAAAATCAAGCTTTAAATTATCCTTAATACTTTCCCTGGTCACGCTTTTTACGAGCGGTATCGTTTTATGCTGCAGTGCATACTTCACACAAAGCAGTGCCAGCGCTGTGACACCGATCAGACAAATAACTGTATTCATTCTTCATATCCTCCTTTATGATTAAAAAGCTTATCACAGAGAAAATAAAATTAGTGTCAAGGTAGAGGGTAAGGGCATTAAAACGGTGTAAAGATGTGGTATACTAGATTTTATAAATACGATAGAAAAGAGAGTTATTATGAAATTTTTAGAAAAACATCCGATGACCATGATCGTCATCGGGATCATCGGGATATCCCTTTCTGCAATTTTGGTCAAATATTCTTATGCTCCTTCGTCAGTGACCGCAGCTTACCGCCTGCTGTGGACGGTGCTTCTGATGACACCGGTGGTGCTCGGAAAAAAAAGTTATCTTGCCGAGCTCAGGCAGACAGACCGTAAAACCGTCTGTCTCTGTGCGGTCAGCGGTATTTTCCTGGCCCTGCATTTTACATTCTGGTTTGAATCCCTCTCCCACACCACCGTTGCAAGCTCCACGGCCATCGTTTGTACGGAAGTCATCTGGGTTACCCTGGGCTTCACAATTTTTATGAAGGGACATCTGTCCCGCACTGCTGTCATAAGCATTATCTTCACTCTGGCCGGAAGCGTCCTGATCGCATTTTCCGACTCTGCCGGCTCCCACGGCAGCCTGTACGGAGACATGCTCGCCCTGGCCGCTGCCGTTTTCGTGGCGGTATATACACTGATCGGAAGGATCGCCCGGACGGAAATGTCCACGGTCAGCTATACATATATCGTATACGGATTCTGCTCCATATCTCTGGTGTTTACGTTACTGGTCCAGGGATATTCGCTTTTCGGGCATGGAAAAAGGGCGGCAGTCGTCGGGCTTTTGTTAAGTATTTTTTCTACTTTATTGGGCCACAGCATCTTCAGCTGGTGCCTGAAATTTTTCTCTCCTGCCTTTGTGTCGGCCTCTAAGCTGTGTGAGCCTGTGGTCGCATCCGTGTTTGCGGTCTTTTTGCTTCAGGAACTTCCTGCTGTCCTTCAGGTTCTGGGAGGACTCATCACGGTCGGAGGCGTGCTTCTTTACTCCAGGGCTGAAGCCAGAGAAGCCGGACAGACATCCGTGGATACTTAATATACCCGGATGACGCTGGAAACTTTCTTTGTCGTCTGCATCTCGGCAATGGTAGCCAGCGCGTCTGAGAAGTTCTGCTCTTTTACTTTTGCGGTAATGACAACCAGCTCGGCTGTCCCTTCTCTGCTGTCTTTCTGAATCACCTGGGATATGCTGACATTATATCTGCCGAGTGTATCCGCGATCTTTGCGAGCACTCCTGCCCTGTCCTCAACTTTAAGCCTCAGAAAATATCTACTCTCGATCTCATTGATCTTCTTGATCGGCAGGTCCTTATAACAGGTACAGCTGATCCTTCCACAGCAGTCAAACCGGATATTCCTTGCCACATCGATCACGTCACCCATGATGGCACTGGCCGTCGGCAGTTCTCCGGCACCTCTTCCATAAAACATAGCATCATCCACCGCGTCTCCGTGGACAAACACCGCATTAAAGGAATCATCTACCTTTGCCAGCGGATGGCCGCTTGGAATCAGCATCGGATGGACACGTACCTCTATTCCATCCGGCGTGTTCTTGGCCACACCCAAAAGCTTGATGGTACAGCCCATCTCTTTGGCATAGGAGATATCTCTGGACGTAATCTTAGTAATCCCTTCCGTATAAACATCTGAAAAAGTAACTCTGGAATTAAATGCGATAGAGGCCATAATGGCAACTTTGCGCCCCGCATCGTACCCTTCAATATCCGCCGTGGGATCTGCCTCTGCATATCCAAGTTCCGTGGCAAGCATGAGAGCATCCGAAAATTCCATTCCCTCCTGTGTCATCTTGGAGAGAATAAAATTTGTGGTGCCGTTTACGATCCCCATGACTTCGGACAGATGGTTCCCCGCCAGGCACTGCTTTAACGGACGCAGGATCGGAATGCCTCCTGCCACTGCCGCCTCGAACAGCAGATCACAGCCGTTGGCGGAAGCTTCATCCAAAAGTTCCTTTCCATGCTCTGCGATCAGGTCCTTGTTGGCAGTGACCACATGCTTTCCCGCTTTCAACGCGGCATTTATGTAGGTTCTGGCAGGTTCAATCCCTCCCATCACTTCCACGACGATCCGGATATCATCATCTTCTATAATATCTTCAAAACGGTCTGTGAGCAGGCTCTGGTCGATCCCGTCCCTCTTTTTTGTCTTATCCCTCACAAGGATCTTTGCCACCGAGAGATTGGCTCCGATTTTATGGGGCATCTCTTCCCTCTGGCTCTCCACCAGCTTATAAACTCCGGTTCCCACAGTCCCGGACCCCAAAAGGCCGATCTTCAGTGTCTTTAATTCTTCCATATTCCTACCTCTTTCCTTTGGATTTCTCTTTTCAGACTATCAATTTTGGTTCCTTTAGTATATGCTTACCATCGTTTCTTTGCAAGACCTTTGGCATCATAAAATACTAACGCAGAAGTTCATGTTCGATAATAGTTGCCAGTGCTTTGTTATGAACCACGTAGCTTTCATGGCTCTCCCCCTTTAAGATCCTGAGCCTGGCTCTTGGAATCAGCCTGGCGATCTCTCTCGTCTGGCTCTCTTTGACCAGATCCCTGCTTCCGGCAAGGACCAGGGTCTTTGTCCTTATGCCCTTTAGCTGGCTTCTGGAAATATGGGGTTCTGTGAGCATTAACTTCACCTTCGGGTCCCGGGACCAAAAATAAGAAATCTTCAGCGGAATCCTGAGCTCTGCTTTCAGGCCTTCTGGATTGATATTGGCTCCGCTTATAATCAAATGGGACAAGAGCCCCGGCCTTTTGGATGCCAGCAGAAGCCCCACGATCCCACCGTCACTGAATCCATAAAAAGCCGGACTTTCAATCCTGAGCTTTTTGATAAACTGGACCATATCGGATGCCATGTCCATATAGTGAAACTCCTCTGTGCCCGAGCTTCTCCCATGTCCTCTGGCATCCGGCAGATAAAGCGTAAAATTTTTGGACAGCGGTTTTATGACCTCCCTGAAAATAGTGTGGTCTTCCCCATTGCCGTGCAGCAGGATCAGCGGTCTTCCGCTGCCGTACCTTTTATAATACATTTTGATGCTGTTTAACTGGACAAACATGACTCTCCTCCCTGTTTTTCTAAAGCCCTGACAAGACGCAGGATATTCTCCACCGCAAACGCGATGTGTTCTTCAGTGTAAAAACGGCTCTCGGAAAAATGCATCAGCCCCTGGTCCAAATGTGCCACCTGTTCAGAGTCTGCTCCCTTTTGTCTTTTGCCTCAATCCGCACCCTCACTCCGCCAAAAACCTTCATAAACACATCCACACTGCCCTCCCCTCCGTCTGCCGCAGGGATGGCAATAACTTCACTGTCCGGATATATCTCTGAAATTTTTCGGCTCATGATCCGGCACATTTCGAGGGAACTTGCGGTCCCCCGAAAAGAATCCAGGATACAAATAAACTTTTCCATTTAAAAATCCTTCTTTCTCTTACTTCATCTTACATTGATTTTTCCCGAAATTCTTCGCCTGATACATCGTCCTTACGATTATCATACGCCTTGACAATCTTTTTTTCCAGCGGTATCATAAAGTTATCATTTATTGCGCACGCAACTGTTATAAAGGAGTAGATAAGTGAAAGGCTTTTTAAAATGGATATCGACCATATCCCGGTTTACGAAAATGCAGCTGGATAAAGAATTCAAAGATCTGGGGTTTAACAGCAGCCAGCACATTTATATATTAAAAATCTGTGAAGATCCGGGCATTGCCCAGGAAGACCTGCTGACCGCGTTCAATGTCAATGCCAGCAACGTGACAAGGGCTCTTGCCCACCTGGAAAAAGAAAATTATATTGTTCGGGTGCAGAACAGGGACAACAGACGCTGCTACAACATCTATCCGACCCAAAGAGCAAAAGACGTCTGCCCGGTCATCAAAGACGCCCTGAAGCGCTGGAACTCAAAGATTCTTGAAGGCTTCACCGAAGAAGAAAAACATCTGTTTCTGGAATTCCTCACGCGGGCCGGAAACCATATGTTAGACTTTGTATATCATAGATAAGAAAGAGAGATATGAATTATGGAACAGCAGCATTCAGTTCAGGACAATCCGCTGGCCTTTGAGAGCACCGGCCGGCTCATTGCCAAATATTCTGTGCCGAGCGTGATCGCCATGCTGGTGAGCTCCCTCTACAATATTGTGGACCAGATCTTCATCGGCCAGGGTGTCGGCATGCTCGGCAATGCGGCAACCAACGTGGCGTTTCCCTTCGTCAATGTCTGCATCGCCCTTTCACTTCTCATCGGCATCGGTGGTGCCTCTAATTTTAATCTCAACATGGGGAGAGGAAAAAACGAAAAGGCAAAAAGTTTTGCCGGTACCTCTATATCTCTTCTGATCCTCTCGGGTCTTGCCTTAAGTATTTTTTCCCTTCTTTTCCTGAAACCGATCCTGATCGCCTTCGGTTCCACGAAACAGGTATTTCCCTATGCCCTGACCTACACAAGGATCACTGCACTGGGATTTCCGTTTCTGATCGCCACCAATGGGTTCTGCAATCTGATTCGGTCCGACGGCAGCCTCAGATACTCTATGGTCGTCATAGTGACAGGAGCCGTCATCAACACCTGCCTGGACCCTCTGTTTATCTTTGGATTCCATTGGGGCATCGCAGGTGGAGCCGCGGCCACGGTCATCGGCCAGGCCGTCTCCTGTGTCATGGCCGCTGTCTATCTCACAAGATTCCGGACCATGAAGCTCACAAAAGACTGTCTGAAGATCAAGGCGGATAATCTTAAGGACATTGTGTCCATCGGCATCGCTCAGGGCTGCCAGCCCATCCTTGGCTTCAACTACGGAGCACAGCTGTACAGCCGGGTTCGTGACACCCTGAAAAAAGAGATCATAACCGTAACCGCTATTTTCTCCGCCGCATTTATCTGTTTTCAGCTGATCCCGAGGCAGATCGTCAGCATTTTCGGAGAGGGAAGCGCGGCCTATTTTCACTTTGCCGAGCGCTATTTCCGCATTTATCTTTTTATGGTATTTATAAATGGACTCCAGCCTATCGTGTCCAACTTTTTCAGTTCCATAGGGAAATCCTTGAAAGGGATGTTCTTATCCCTCACCAGGCAGATACTGTTTTTGCTCCCTCTGATCCTGCTGCTCCCTGTATTCCTCGGAATCGACGGAGTCATGTATGCAGGCCCCATCGCTGACGGGATTGCCGCTGTCACCGCCTTCTTCCTTGGCCGTCATGAATTTATTCAGATTCGGAAGCTGGAAACTTCACAGGATTCTTCTTCTGAGGCGGCAGCAGCCGTTCCCCGCTGAGATTAAAATCAGCGCTCTTGCATAGGAATATACTTCTTTTCTTTTGCCACACTCTTGTAGGCAGGGCGTATGATCTTATCCACGTTGGCAAGCTCCTCCAGCCTGTGGGCGCTCCAGCCGACGATTCTCGCCATGGCAAAGATCGGTGTGAACAATTCCAGCGGAATATCCAGCATGCTGTAAACAAATCCGCTGTAAAAGTCTACGTTGGCGCTGACGCCTTTGTAGATCTTCCTCTCCTCCGCAATGGCCTGAGTTGCCAGTTTTTCCACTGACGAATAAAGTGCAAAGTCATCATCCCGGCCCTTTTCTTTCGCAAGTTTCTCCACAAAGCTCTTAAAGATCAGCGCTCTCGGATCGGAAATCGAATACACCGCATGTCCCATGCCGTAGATCAGACCCTTCTTATCGAAAGCTTCTCTGTTCAGCAGCTTCAGCAAATATGCCTTCACCTCATCCTCGTCTTTGACGTCTTTTACATGCTTCCTGAGATCATGCATCATCTGTACGACCTTGATATTGGCGCCGCCGTGTTTCGGTCCTTTCAGAGAAGATAAGGCTGCCGCGATGACGGAATATGTATCAGACCCTGCGGATGTGACCACATGGGTCGTAAATGCGGAGTTATTTCCTCCTCCGTGCTCCATATGCAGCACAAGCGCGATGTCCAGTACCTTGGCTTCCAGTTCTGTATACTTCATGTCCGGACGGAGCATCCTCAAAATATTCTCAGCTGCAGAAAGCCTTTCGTCCGGCCGGTGGATATAAAAACTCTCCTGTTTTACATAATGATTATACGCATGGTAGCCGTAGACTGCCAGCATCGGAAATACGCTGATCAGCATCAGGCTTTGCCGAAGTACATTCGGCATTGAGATATCGGCCGCCTTCGGATCATAGGACGCAAGATTAAGCACACTCTTTGTCAAAGAGTTCATAATGTCAGCGTTGGCCGCTTTCATGATAACGTCGCGGGTAAAATTTCTGGGAAGTGTCCTGCAGAGTGAAAGGACGTTTTTAAATTCTGCCAGCTTAGTTTCGTCTGGAAGCTGCCCGAACAGCAGAAGATATGCAGTCTCCTCAAAACCAAACCTGCGGTTTTGCACAAAATTCTTTGTGAGGTCGATAATATCATAGCCGCGGTACAGGAGCCGCCCGTCGCACGGTACCTTTTTCCCGTCAATCTCTTCATACGCCTGGATCGATGAAATATTGGTGAGTCCCGCCAGGACGCCCGTACCGTTTTCATCTCTCAGTCCCCTCTTTACACCGTATTGGGAATACAGCTCCTTCGGAACCGTACAGCTCTCCGTACACAGCTTAGAATAGGAATCTGTATACTCTCTGATAATGCTGCTCGTCTTCTTGTATTTCATTCTGGATACCTCCTTTACATTTCCTGGTATTTCTTTTCATCATACCTCAATATTTGATTTTTGTCAACGATTGACACTTATCAAAGAACTCACTATACTATAAATATGAGGTTTTTAGCACTATTTCCGTCACGCTTTAAAATGCGTTCCTCCAATAGTGTTAAAAAACGATCGTTGGACAGCTTTTTTGTTCAAGGAATAAATATAAAAGAAAAATTAAGGAGAGTATAAAACATGAATCAGGCAGAATCAACGGGGATCGCCGTATCTCTGTTTGAAATATTCCCTCTGTGCCGGAAACTGATTTTCAGTTCCCTGGATATGAAGGAGCTGAATCTGACAAAAAGCCAGCTGTCTGTCTTATTTGCGCTGGAAGTTAAACCCGGCCTTACGATGTCCAGGCTGTCCAAATATATCGGATCGTCAAAAGAACAGACTACCCGGGCAGTGGCTCCCCTGGCAAAGGAAGGTCTGGTGGAGCGGTACATGGATGAGGAAAACCGGAGATATGTCTACATCCGGCTTTCCCAAAAGGGCACATGTATGACACAGAAAGCAAAACAGGCTTTTATTAATCATCTGAAGCAGTCCTTTCACCGGCTGCCGGAAGAGGATCTGAACGATTTAAAACAGGCGGCCCAGACAACCTTAAACATCTTAAAAAAGCTGGAACCATAGTGCTGCATGGTTCCGGCTTTGCTTTTTATAAAATCCTGTGATATAATTTCATATACTACATTTGTAAGATTAAAAGGAGAGGACCTATGAAACCGATTCCCCAGATATCAGATGCCGAATACAAAGTGATGAAAACCGTGTGGGCCCATGCGCCGATCAGCACACCCCAGGTGACAAAGCTTCTGGCCGCCCAAAATGACTGGAGTCCGAAGACCGTCCAGACCCTTCTCTCAAGACTGGTCAAAAAAAGAGCCCTGACCTACGAAAAGCATGGCAGAGCCTTTTTCTATACTCCCCTGGTAAAGGAGGAAGAGATCTTAAAGCAGGAGACAGCTTCTTTTCTCAACCGCTTTTATGACGGCTGTTTCAGTTCACTTGTATCGAATTTCTTACAAGAAGACCGGCTGACAGCCCGGGAGATTCGTGAATTAAAAGAGATTTTGGATACGGAACTTGACAAGGAGGATGAATAAAATGTACCAAGCGCTGATGGAGAATTTTCTCTTCCACTGCCTGTTTCTTGCTCTTATCGTCCCTGTGATCCTGGCGGGACAAAAGCTGCTGCGGCACTGTCTGACGGCGCAGTACCGGCATATGACCTGGTATCTTTACTGTTTCTGCGCCCTCCTTTTCTTTCTTCCCGTCCGTTTGCCCGGATCAGCGGATCTCTGCTCTTTTGTCAGCAATTTTATGAAAAATGCTCCCAGGCAGGCTGTACAGACCTCCACTGTCTCCGCCGCATCAGGCTCTGCCGAACAAATCAGAGACTATGCCGTATCCGCCGGAGCAGCTGTCCCCGGCCCGGTCTTTACTGCCCTGTTTTGGATCTGGGCCGCCGGCGCTGCCGCCATGACAATAATCTTTTTGTATCATTGCGTCCGCTTAAACCGTTTCGGCCGCTCTATCGCCTTTGTTAAAAACATGGATACAGAGCGCCTTTTTCTCCAGTGTAAAGAGGAATTGGGAATCCGCAGAAAAATCCGTTTTGTACTCTCCGAGACTTCAGATACACCCATGGCGTTCGGGATCTTCTTCCCTGTCATCGTATTTCCGAAAAAATTTCTCTCGGTCTTTTCTAAACGTGAACTTTCCTATGTTTTCTATCACGAGCTGAGCCATTACAAGCGGGGTGATCTCGCCGGCAGCCTCATCTGCTGTATCGTAAAGGTGCTGTACTGGTTCCACCCTTTCGTCCTGTATTCACTCAAAAAAATGAGAACAGACCGGGAAATAGCCTGTGATGCGTCCGTGCTGAATCATATAAGACAGCATGAATGGAATTCTTACGGCCACACGATCCTGAATTTTGCAGGATACCTGTCTTCCCGGGAGATATTTTTCGTTTCCTCGGGCATCGGAGGCAGCTATTCCCAGCTAAAACAGCGCATCACGGCCATCGCCTCCTACCGCAGGCCGTCAAAGAAAACGCAGCTTGCAGGTTTTTCTCTCCTGCTGATCCTCTGGCTCCTGTTTTCGCCTTTCGTTCAGAATCATAATTTATTGGCGGACTCCGTATCCGGGAAACCTGACCGGCCATTCGTTCCGGTGGATCTGTCTACTTTCTTTCCCGAAAATGAGGGCTGTTTTGTCCTATATGATAAAAATAAAAACCAGTACAGCATATACAATGAAAAAATGAGCCGGCAGAGAGTCTCCCCGGATTCCACCTATAAAATATACAGCGCCCTGGCCGCATTGGATGCCGGCGTGATCTCCCCCGGCAAATCCGAGATTGCCTGGGACCAAAAGCAGTATCCATTTTCATCCTGGAATAAAGACCAGACTCTTGACAGCGCCATGTCCTCCTCGGTCAACTGGTACTTCCAGACCCTGGATCAAAGACTTGGGAAGACAGCACTGAAAAAAACACTCAGACGCATCCGGTACGGCAATGAGGATATTTCCGGCGGAATCACTTCTTTCTGGCTGGAGTCCTCTCTAAAGATCTCCCCCTTAGAACAGGTCATGCTGCTCAGAGACTTTGATCAAAACCGGCTCGGCTGCTCTGAAAAAACGGCCAGAGCAGTCCGAAATTCCATCCGGCTCAACTGCGGCCCCGGCCGTATCCTGTATGGAAAAACCGGGACTGGATGTATAGACGGCCATGACATAAACGGATGGTTCATCGGTATTCTGAAAACCAAAGATAATACTTACTGCTTTGCCCTGAGGATCAAAGGCCGCGACGGCGCATCGGGGAAGGAAGCGGCTCAGACTGCCTTAAAGATTATTCGTTCTCTTTCGCTTTGATCACCGGAAGAGTCTTCTTCACGACATATCCGCTGCCTCCGCGTTCTTTCACATCTTCTGCCATGGTGATCAAAAGCCATGGCTCTTTTTCGCTCTTTCCGGCAGTAAAAACCCCGAACCAGCCAAGCTCTGTCCCGGAAGTATCGCTCTTGCTCGCTTTAATCTCGGCAGTCCCGGTCTTTCCGGCGAGCTTCACGCCGGGAGTCCTGGCTCCGTGTCCGGTGCCGTCCGGGTGTTCAATGACCTGGATGAGGTCTTTTTTGATGATCTCCGCCGTTTTTTCTGAAAATGCGTCTTTCATCCAGTACTCTGGCTCCGGTTTCTTCTTATACAGCAAATATGGACGTACCATGCTGCCCTTGTTGACAAAGGCCGAATAGATCGATGCCAGATGCACTGGATTCACAAGTACCTGGCCCTGGCCGTACCCGCTGTCAGCCAGCTGGACTTCTGAATCAATGCTTTTTTGATTATTTGAAAACTGAGACACTGCCATCTTAATGTCAAAGGGCAGTTCCTGGCCGAACCCGAGATGTTTTGCCTGTGCCGCATAGTCTTTGGCCCCGATCTTTAACGCTGCCTTCGCAAAATAAATGTTGTCGGAATAAATCAGTGCATTCTCAAGCACTGCATTCTCATATGTATGCAGGGTCGTTACTTTGTAAGATCCCCAGCTGTTGTCTTTCTGCCATGAAAGCCCGCTGTATCCGAAATCCTCATTGGGCTTCAGTTTCCCTGTATTCATGCCCATCCCGGCCACCACCGGCTTAAAGGATGATCCCGGAGCCCATTTCTGGCGGAAACGGTTGTAGAGCGGTTTTGCCTTGTCTTTGTTCAGTTCCTCCCACTGATCCGCAGGAATCCCCAGCACAAAGTCATTACTGTCGTAAGCCGGAGTGCTGACCAGGGCCAGGACCTCCCCTGTCTTCGGATTCATCATCACGGAACAGCTCTTATCGTCTTTATATTGGTCATAAATTTTTTCCTGAAGTCTCGCATCGATAGTTGTATAAATATCTTCCCCGTTCTTTTCCCTTTTTACGGCAAGCACCTTCTTCTCTCTGCCGTCCTCATTGAGGATCGATATCTTATATCCGTCCGTCTCATGGAGCCGTTCTTCATACAATACTTCAAGGCCGCTTTTCCCCACCAGCTGTCCCTGCTCATACCCCTGATCTTTCTTTTTTTCCAGCTCTTCTGCACTGATCTCCTGGACATATCCGGTCAGGTGTGATGCCTTCTTCCCGTACGGATACACTCTGCTGTCCTCTGAAGACACCAGCACGCCGGGTATTTTTAACAGCTTCTTCTCTATTTTTGCTTCTCCGGCAGACGTCATTTTCTTTACCGGTACAAAAGAATCTTCTGCAACCCAGGATGCATGAAGCTTCTTATCAATATCCTCTTCCTTCATGCCAAGCAGTTTCGCCAAACCGGATATGGAAGCTTTCCGGTCTTTTATTTTCCCCGGCACGAGTCCCACAGATGCGGCTTTTCCTTTTCCCGCCAGCATTTTCCCATTTCGGTCGTAGATTGCTCCACGGTTCCCTTTTAATTTCGTGACACGAACTTTATCTGTGAATTCCATGTCCGGAAAGATTAAGCTGTCATCCCACTTGAGACGGTAATCTCTTCCCTCTTTCTCAAAATGAGCCTGGTGATCAAAAGAAATCCTGCCTGCGATCGTATCCATGGACATGCGATAGGAAACCTTATCTCCCTCTGAATCTTTATCCACAGTAACCTTCATATTTTTAGCCCCTATCCCCTGATAGATCTTTTGATTTCTCTGTATAAACTCTTTTTTTGAGATCTCCTTTTGACTGCCTTTATCTAACAGTCCATACATCGTCCCATAGTCTTTTTTCTCAATACACGAAACATACTCGGAAAGTACATCTCCTGGGCGTCCTGTGCCAAAATAATTCCAGAGAGCATATGCGGCAATGCCTAGTGCCGCTGCCGCTCCGAGTATAAAAATCCCTGTCTTTTTCATAAATACCTCCTGTTCCTGATCTTCAGGTATCAATATCATCTATATCTTACACATGTAGGATATAGATGTCAAGGTAAACCAGTCTGTTCAAAATGTAACGCATATTTTGCGTTTTTTACAGTAAACGACTGAGAATTCGGCAAAATCTGTTGTATAATGACAAGTACAGTATTTGCCGCAGCTGAATATAAAAAGACAGGTTAAGAATAAAAGGGGGCAGAGGAGGACGATCGTGTTTAAATAAATCGATGATATCACAGAAATGATCTATGTTGCAGATATAGATACATACGAACTTCTGTATCTGAACAGTTCCGGCAAGCGCCCTGTTCGGTACAGAAAGCTATAAAGCCCTTTTCTTTTGCGTTATAGCGTAACATCTGTAACTGGTTGGTAATGCTGTTGCTTTCTTTGTCAGTGTCCCCGTTGTCTTTTGATAAACATGCATATAATCTAACTGTTAATTTTGTCTGCTGTTTTAACATTTGTTATACTGTTTTCATATCAATAGTTGCTATTTTTCTGTTCAATTTCTCTTTGTATCAACCTTTTAATCAAGTGCTGTAACTGAACTGTACCATTGATAGTTCTATTATAACATCAAGACAGGCTGGCAGAAACTGATATTTAAGACAACTTTAAGATAACTGATAAAAATATTTTCCTTTCTCATCCACAACAAAGAAATCTGCAACGGACACATGGAACCGCTGCCTGTGCCTGCTTCATAGCATTTGACCAGACTCCTGAGAGTCCTGCCACACTCACCGGATCACAGTCCAGTCTGGTTCCATCTTCTAAAAAACTGCGTCAATTGCCCCTTCACTATTCTTATGTATATCCATGACTTTTGCCCCAGAATAAACTGACAGCCATGTGCCTCAAACTGTTCTTTGTAGACTTTTCCCACCTTTTCAATGAGCTGAATCGGCAGGATGCGGTCCAAACACATTATTGGCTGTTCGCATTTCTCCAATCGGCGGAATAAAGCTATTCGCTCCTGTTGCAATCAAAAGTCTGTCATATCCGATTTTTCTTCCATCTCACAGGATCAGTTTGAAATTATCAAAGCTCTGCAGCGCGAAGGCATACAGGGCTATCTCTTCGGACGTCCTATGCCCCTTTCTGACTTCTGCCGATTCCCTGAAGAAAAGCAAAACAAACCGAAAAATTCCCGCACAGAATAAAACTGACAAATCATATGGCCTCCGCTGCATCAGACAACGGAGGCCATAGAAGGCTCTGTACTTCTTATTCTTCGATGATCTCTTCTGGCGTAAAGCCCCGGCATCTCCACTGCCGGGTGCGTTTCTGCCAGCGGGCGCAGCAGGCCAGAAATTCCTCTTTTTCATGTGTCTCATTCAGAAAAATACCGGCGTCTTTCATCAGACTGAACATTTGAGAGACACCGCCTCCTAAGAGCAGATTGTCTTCCAGCGCTGTCATCAGCTCCGCAAACGACAGAGGATTGTGTTTCCTTTTCTCCAGGAACCTTCTCAGTTCCTTGTACTCAGGTGCATCTACATCCACATACTCTTCATAATACAGACGGATTTCCTCCTGATCGGGTATGTAATACGGCAGGTTTTTCACCTCATTCATAAGGTTTAAGCAGACCCTGGTATCCGAAATCTTGGAGGAGATCACGTAGCGCCCTTCGACACGGTAATCTCCGTAGACTTTTTCGGTAATTTTCAGGAATCTGGAAAGCTCCCCTTTCTTGAGCGGTGTGCTGTGAAACTCTTCCCACACCCTCATCAGCTGTTTTTTTTCATAAACGCCGTACAAATGAGCCAGAGCTCTTGCATACCGGTACAACTCCTGGTTGTGGACGACTGTCTTCCTGTTTTTTGCATTGGACAAAAATCTTACGATCTTTGCTTCTACCCCGGGCGGCACAACAAACTTCCTCCCGCCGTCTTCACCGAATACAAAAAGCCAGCCTCTTTTCTGGTATGTCCAGATGCCGGCGCTTTCCCCATCCGGCCCGTCCGGTTCACTCAAAAGCAGTTTCAGTCCTCTCAAGTCTTCAGAAGAGCTGTATTTTAAAACAGCAGGCATCTGGGCTAAAATCTCGGCTTCCAGTTTCTCCGCCAGTTCATGCTTCCTGTACCGTGTGCCGTCCATTCCATAAAAAGAGGCAATCTCTAAAAGCTGGCTCTTCGTATAACAATGAAGGCAATCCAATAAACCTTGTGCAGAACTTTTCAGAATGGTCCATTTCATTTCATTTTTCTGCTTCATCTTGCACCTCTTTTCTAAACTGTACATCTTTTTTTATTTTACCATAGAATACGTGACCTTCCTACCTGTATACAATATACTTTTTTCTATGAAAAATCTTCTCCCTCGTTTTTTCTTTCACACATTTTTCCCGGGACCATAAAATATAGAAAGACAAATTATGGATGTGATGTTTTGAATCATTTTACTGTCTCCTGCCAACCCCCGGGAAGCCATCTGCCCTCCTGTGCCCAATATAGTATTGATGCCGATTCTGCCTCCGAAAGTCTCCTTCCCATGTTCCAGGTCTTTGAACAGGGCGGACAGATCAGACAGGCAGATGAACATACAGCCATATTGATGCCGTCTTCGTTTTACTTTGTGAGCTATCATTTTATTGCCGGTCCCGGAAGCTGGAAGTATTTTCGTATCCTTCCGTGCATCAACAGCAAGCCCGCGCTTTTATATGCTTCTTTTTCCCCCGCCGCCTCAGACGGGATCGCATCGGCATCGGCTTGTTTTATCACAGATAAAGCCCTGCACAGCCCGGCTTCCCTGAGTTTCCGGGTGAGCTATCCGGAATCCCCAAAAGCCTTCAGTATTACGGGGGCCGTGAGCATTGCGGCATATGATGCCTGAACACAAGAGAGAACAGCAAGGACCATGTCCCGCTGTTCCCTCTTAGCAATTTCCCACAAATACATATTTCAAATAAGCTCTCGCTGTCTCTGCCAGCCGGTAGACCTGTTCGGCTTCCGTGGCCTTCTTGTCCGCCATTTTCCATCTCGGAAAAAACCTGTTCACGTGAAGCGGAATTTCCGGATTCACAGAGGCCACCCAGGCGGCCATCTCCTTCATCTCTTCCCTCGTATCATTTTCTCCGGGAACGATCAGTGCTGCAAGTTCCACATGACATCTGTCCGCCGCTTTTTTTATAAAATTCTGTACCGTGCCCAGATCTCCTCCCAATTTCCTGTAATATTCTTCTCTTATGCCTTTCAAGTCCACATTCATCGCATCAATGTAAGGGAGCAGCGATTCTTCCACGGCTTCTGAAAAGGCGCCATTGGTCACGAGAACATTTTTCATTCCGTACTGTTTTACTATTTTTGCCGCATCTCTCACATATTCATAACCTGTCAGCGGTTCGTTGTAAGTATATGCGACTCCGATGTTGCCTCTGGCCCTGAGTTCCGAAGCCTTGAGTGCAAGCTTCTCCGGTGCCAGAAAGACCGTCTCCGCCTCATCTGCATTCTCCATGGAAATGTCATAGTTCTGGCAGAAAGGACAGTTTAAGTTGCATCCGAAGCTTCCCACAGACAGTATGACACTCCCAGGATAAAACATGGAAAGCGGTTTCTTTTCGATAGGATCCAGAGCCAGGGCAGTAATCCTGCCATAGTTTTCACACACGATCATACCGTTTACATTTTTCCTGGCCCCGCATCTCCCGAACTGGCCTGGTTTCAGCCTGCAGCGGTGCATGCATACCGTACATGTCTCTTTCATCTTCTCACCTGTGCCTTATGACTTCAAACCGCTCGATCTGTACAGATTCCTCTTCTCCGATCCCGGCTTTTTGTTTTGCAATCTCAATCTGTTCATCCACAGTATCCACACCGGAAAGATTCGGGAGCAAAAGCCCTCTCCGCCCTCCCCGTGTTACGATGACTCCGTATTTTTGGGCATCCAGTTCCTCCATTGATGTTACCTTCTCAGTCTTTCCGAGGACATCCACACTGTATTCCAGCTGATCCAGTTCTTCCTCCCTGACAGGGGAGAATCTCGGGTCTCTGGCTCCGGCGCTGACCGCGTTTTGTATGATTTCCTCAGCAACAGAAGATTTCGTTGCACAAATAGTGCCGATACAGCCTCTCAGCCTTCCCTCTTTCTTCAGAGAGACAAAGACACCTGCCCGGTTGCTCAAAAGTTCTTCCGGAAGCCCTTTCGGAACTCCGATGGCGGTTGCGTTTCTCACATAAGACTCCAGTGACAGTCTCGCCAGACGCACAAAACAGTCTTCTCTGGCCTGCCTTCGCTCCGCCTTCTTTCTCTGAAGCCTCAAATACTCGTCCTTAAACTTCCGGTCCGGATCCTCCCTGAGCGGCTCAAAGGCACAGACCCCGTATCCCACGCCAAACGGCCCCTCATAAGACAGTTTTTCCGTTTTCACGGCCGTGCCGTCCAGGGCTCCGGCCAGCATCACAAAAGTCCTGTGGCCGCACTCTCCTGCTTTCTCAAGAAATTCCTCGTCAAACTCAAAAAGCTCCAGAAAATTTCCGCTTTCCATAGTCTTCATAATCCTGCTGTCATACCGGGGACCTTCCTCACAGTATCCGTAAGGCCCGTCCTCCATCAGTCGGTGGGACAAATCTCCGCTGGCAATAAAAACTGTCTTTCTTCCAAGGCTGTCTGCCGCCTTTTTCACATACTGCCCCATTGTATAATGGTCAGAAAGAGAAAGACCCGAAAGGCCGATCCTGACAGTCTGAAACTCCTGATAATTCTGCTGTATGAAATAGAGAGGAATCATGGACGCGTGATCCAGCTGTTTCTCCTGCTCTCCCGCAGTGCCTGCCATAAATCCGTCTTCTTTCGCCAGCCTCGTGATCAGCTCTGTCATTTCCCGGTCATAGTCGGTACAGATCCGGCTCTCTGCGGCTCCAAACTGTGAGAAATCCCCCCGGGCCCCGTCTCCCGGAGAAATGTGAAAGTAGTCCGTATACATGACAGAGTGGGGTGTGGCGATCACTACTGTCTCCGGGGCAAGACAGGCGATCTTTTTTCCGGCTTCTCTGTAAGCTTTTACGGTGTCTGCCACCGCCTGCTCCTTTCCGCATCCCACCTCGGGAACGATCAACGGGGGATGCGGTACCATAAATGCACCAATTACAGCCATTTTTCATCATCCTTTCTATGTTATTTATACCTGGTAATATCATGGCAGGACAGCATACATGCATCTTTTTCTCCCCACTGGATCAGCGATGCATCTGCCTCCGTCCATACGTTCATGACAGCTTTGTCTGTTCTCTGCCTCAAGAAAATTGTAATCTGCTTCAAACACTCCACGGAGGATGACACGGTTTATCTCCATATCATCAACGATTAAAATAGTGTCTCTTCCTGTCATCACATTTCCCCCGTTACTGCACTCCAAATATTTCCGTTCTTATTTCCAATTTACACTATATTATTAATTATAACACAAAACAAGAAGAGAAACGCAAAAAACAGCCGGATGAACCAGCTGTTTTCATACGATATTTTCCATATAATATCTGCGGCAGAAGGAATTCTTTCAGCAGAAGGGAACCATTCTGTAATAGTGTTCTTTATTCATCTGCTTTCTCTGGCAGATACTGCGTCCAATTTACTTGACAATACTTATTCGGCAGCCATTATGTCCATTTTTACATGGTTAGAGTGAGGCATTCTAAGAGCCGAACGGAAATCATGTGGAAGATGTCATACATAGATGATCGTGACTCCCCCAAAGCTGATTCTTCCGGTCAGTCTAATCCGTATCGTACCGTCGCCGTGGTTCCTGTTTTTCTCATCCACAGCCCCGAAGACAGCGCTGGCCTGATTGATCACCGTCCACTCTTTCGGCAGAAAAAGCTCCATCCCTGCAAACGATACGTCCACATTGATTTCGGCATCTCCGCCCTCTACTCCTGCATTGTCGAAGTAAGCCTTGATCTCTCCGAAGCTTACGTCAAACTGTGCGTATTTGAAATGATCAGAATTTACATACTTGACGGCAGAACCGAATGTAGTTCTGTGACAGACAGCAGTTCCGTCCTCCTCGTCAATGACTGACTCAAACGGCTCATCTCTGTGCCATTCCTTCCATCTCTTTTTCCTGGAAGGAAACAGCAGATAACACCCGATGCTTCCCAGGAGTGCAGCTCCTAATACCGGCCATGGCGTGACAGCGGTGATTCCCAGCGGCCCTGCATAAATAATGCAGAGAAATGCAATGGAAAACAGGATTCCCGTGTACTCCAGATGCATCAGGCTTTTGATCAGCATGGCTGCAAAAAATATAGTCAGCATAAGGCTGAATACACTGACTTCTCTCAGGTACCCCAGTCTTCCAAAAATAATGAACACTGCTCCAAAGATAAAAAACAATCCCCAGAAAATCTTTTCTTTTCTCATCTTCCGATCCTCTTTTCTTCTAATTTTTGCTTCAGCGGTTTCAGATAAAGTCTCGACACATACAACTGCTTATGGGTATGTTCAAACTGTATGACGCCGGAAGCTGACATCCCCCTGCTGATGGAATAGATCCTGTTGGTGTTGACAACTGCCGACTTTGAGATCCTCATGAAGGATCCCGGAAGCATCTCCTCCAGTTCATACAGCCGGTACCTGGTCTCGTAGATATCATCCGCCGTATGCACGTTGATGGTGTTTCCGTCTGTCTCAAAAAACAGAACCTTGGACAGGGGAAAATAGTACTCCTGCTCTCCCTTGGAAAACATGGCCGTCTGTGTCCCGGATGCTGCCTCCGAGACCGCTTTCTGCACTTCCCGGACGATGTCATTTAAACCGGCGCACCGGATGATGACCTCTTCTTCCATTAAATTTTCATCAATTTCAATCCGTATCTTCATCTTTTCATCTCCACGTCTTTATTATAGCAGAGGCCGTGAGGCTGTAAATGAAAAACAGCCAAGTGGTAAAAAACAGAGGGTAAGTGACACATTACTCTGCATATATGGTATAATAACTGCAATCAGAATGGAGGTATCATACTATGTCCAAAAAAATTTTTTTCTTTGATATCGACGGAACCCTTGCGGATCAGGAAGACATCCTTCCCTCGAATCAGAAAGCCCTTCGGGAACTGAGGTTAAAAGGGCACACGGTCATGATCGCATCAGGAAGGCCTGCCGGCTATATCAGGCATATGTTTTCCGGGCTGGCCGACGGATTTATAGCCGCAAACGGCAGACGCATAGAGCACGAGGGAAGCGTCCTGCTGGACAACAGCTTTACCGTCGCCGAACTGAAAGAAATCATTAAGCTGTGCAGGGTTTCCCAGTGCTCCTACTGTCTCCTCGGAGACGGTGTCGTATACCACGGCAATCCGCTGTATCTGTACGGACATACGAGACCATACGAATCCATCGATGTAATCCATGAAGAGAGCTGGGACATCCGGGATGTCAGGGCCTATGCATTTGATATCATCTACAGGGATGCGGAACATCTAAAGACGATCAAGCAGAATTTTGATGGCAAATATATCATCAATGACCACTTTGACGGCTCCGCCGATGTCTCCAGCGTATCCTTCAACAAAGGACATGCTGTTGCCTATGCGACCAGTGCTCTCGGCTTTTCACAGGATGACAGCTATGCATTCGGAGACGGAGACAATGACGTTCACATGTTTGAGGCCGCCGGTACGGCCGTTGCCATGGAAAACGCAACCCGGGCAGCGAAAAGAGCCGCAGATTACGTCACCCGGCATTATAAAGAGGATGGGATTTTCCATGCCCTGAAACACTTGAAAGTACTGAACTGCCTGCTTTAATCCAAGCATAAAAATCACCAGACCTGACAAAATACGGCCTGGTGATTTTTTTATGTGGAAAATTGTGAGTGGTAAAGCTGTTCGTAGTATCCTTTTTCTTCTAGCAGTTCCGTGTGTGTGCCGGTCTCCACGATCCGGCCTTCTTTCAGCACAAGAATCAGGTCTGCATTTTTTATGGTTGACAGCCTGTGAGCAATGACAAAGCTGGTCCTTCCGGCCAGCAGCTTATGCATAGCTTCCTGAAGTATCTTTTCGAGCCTTGTATCCACGGAAGATGTAGCTTCATCCAGAATCAATATTTTCGGGTCCTTTAACACTGCCCTCGCAATCGTAAGAAGCTGTTTTTCACCCTGGGAAATATTGCTTCCTTCCTCGTCGATCTCCATATCATATCCTTTCGGCAGCGTCCGGATAAAGTGATGGACATTTGCCGTCTTGGCCGCATCGATCACCTCATCCTTTCTGGCATCCAGCCTTCCATACCGGATGTTTTCATAAATTGTTCCGGAAAACAGCCATGTGTCCTGAAGGACCATGCCGAACATGCTTCTTAAGTCTTCTCTTTTCATGGACTTGATATCCACGCCGTCAATCAGGATTCTTCCGCTGTCTGTGTCATAAAAACGCAGCAGCAGGTTGATGATGGTTGTTTTCCCGGCCCCGGTAGGACCCACGATGGCGACCATCTGGCCGCTTTTAATATGAATATCCAAATCCTTTATGACCGGTTTATCTCCGTATCCAAAAGCCACATGCTCAAATGAAACCTCTCCTTTTACATCGGAGATACGGGTTCCCGGTTCCGGATCGGGAATCTCCTCGGGTTCATCGAGGATCTCAAAAATTCTTTTCATCCCTGCAAATGCCGCCTGGATCTGAGCTGAGAGCTGAGCCACCTGAGAGAGGGGTTCATTGCACTGCCAGATATAGCGGATGAAAGCCTGGAGATTGCCCACGGTCAGCATCCCCTGTATTACAAAGACAGTCCCGGATACTGCCACACCTCCGATACAGAGATATACAGTCAGAGAAATCAACGGACTCATCATGGAAGATACAAACTGTGCTTTCAGAGCATGCTTCTGGAGCCTTCCGTTGATCTCTTTAAACCGCTCCCGGGAAGACTGCTGCCTTCCGAACAGCAGAATCTCATTGTATCCCGTATAGAGCTCTGTTATCGTCCCGTTCAGTTCTCCAAGAGAGTCCTGCTGAGCCTTGAAGTGCTTCTGGCTTTTCCTTACCACAGCCACGCTGATCAAAATACTGACAGGAATGATCAGCACGACCAGCCATGCCATCACTGGCTGGATGGTAAATACCATCACAAGGACCAGGATGAGCGTCAGGACTCCGCTGATGACCTGGGTAAAACTCTGCTGCAAACCGTTGGATACCGAGTCGATATCATTTGTCACCCGGCTTAAAGTATCTCCAAAGCTGTGGGTATCGAAATATTTCACCGGCAGCCTTCGGATCTTATCCTGCACCGCATTTCTCATATCATGCATTGCGCTCTGGATGGAATTGGTCAGCAGGAACATACTAATGACCTGGGATGCCATCTTTATAATATAGACAGCCGCAAGTACTGCAAGGATTCTCACGATCACATCAAACCGGACTCCCGCGCCGGGTACTTTCCCTGCGATCTGTGCCGCGTCTTTGGCCAGCCGGGTAGTGATCATTCCCTCGATCCTTGGTGCCGAGGTCATGGCGGCCACGCTTAAAACCGTCATCACAACCGCTCCGATAAATCCCCATTTATAAGGAGCGATAAACGGCCTGAGTCTGCTGATCACCGCACCCGCCTGTTTTATTTTCTTAATCATCGGCCAGTTCCTCCTTATCCAGCTGGGATGCAGCGATCTCCTGATAAATCCTGCAGCTTTCCAGCAGTTCTCTGTGAGTTCCGGCTCCTGCGACCCGTCCCTCATTGAGCACCATAATCTTATCTGCATCCATGATGCTGGTGATTCTCTGGGCTACGACCATCATGACCGCATCCTTTAAAACCTTTTTCAGTTCTTTTCTGAGCTTTGCATCTGTCTTGAAATCAAGAGCAGAGAAAGAATCATCGAAAATATAGACTTCCGGTTTTCTCACAAGTGCCCGCGCAATGGAAAGCCTCTGCCTCTGTCCGCCGGATACATTGGTTGCATTTTCCGTGATCTGTACGTCAAACCCGCCCTTTTCCATGATAAAATCATATGCCTGGGCAGTTCTTGCCGCCTCCTCCATTTCTTCAAAAGAGGCATCTTCTTTTCCAAACTTGAGATTATCTGCGATGCTTCCGGAGAAAAGCAGTGCCTTCTGCGGTATAAACCCGATAGAATTTCTCAGGGAACTAAGATCTATATCTCTGATGTCTGTCCCATTGACCAAAATCCTTCCGCCGGACACATCATAAGCCCTGGGGACAAGATTGATCAGAGTGCTTTTCCCGGAACCCGTGCTGCCGATAAAGGCGATAGTCTCTCCTTTTTTCACAGTGAAGGACACGTCGGTAAGCACTGCTTCCTCTCCGTCCGGGTATGCGAAGGTCACATGGTCAAACGTGATCTCATCAATGCGGATAGGGCTGCCTCCTTCTCCCGAAGTATTTTCAACTGCCGGCACAGCGTCGAAGATCCTGGTGATCCTCCTGGCACTGACCGCCGCTTTGGGATACATCATGAAAACCAGGCAGAACAGCATGATAGAGAACATCACATGGAACAGATAATCCATGAAGGCTACCAGCTGTCCGATGTTCAGCCCTCCCTGCTCTATCATAATGCTGGAGATCCAGTAAATGAGCATACCGGCTAAATTCATGAGAAAATAGAAGGCCGGCTGGGTGACAGACATGAGTTTAAACAGCTTTTTGGAATATCCCATATAGGCGCTGTTGGCTTCATCAAAGCGCTTCTTTTCATGCCTGTCGTTGGTAAATGCCCGGATGACCCGGATACCGCTGATATTTTCCTTGGAAATGCGGTTGATCCATTCCAGCGAGGACTGCTGGCGTTCACTTAAAAGCTCAGAGCGTTTTGCCACGATGATCACTCCCACAACGATAAAAGGTATAGTTCCCAGGATCACCATAGAAAGACTTAAAGAAGCTTTCAGCACGAGCACGATGCTGCCGACGGTCATCACCGGCGTCATCAGGGCGGTGCGGAACAGGATATTTAAAAACATCTGGATCTGGAAAGCGTCGTTGGTCGTTCTCGTAATAAGGGATGCCGTCCCAAATTCTTTGAATTCCCTGTGTGAAAATTCCTGCGTCTTTTCAAACATGTCATTTCGGATGTCCCTTGTAATGGAGGTAGACAGATAGGAACAGCAGTAGCCCAGCAGGATCGTCCCCGCGGTTCCAAGCAGAGAGACAAGAAGGATCACTCCTCCCATCTCAAAAATAAAAGCCGTGTCCTTTTCCGTTACGCCCCGGTCGATCATCCACGCTACGATGGTCGGTATCCCCAGCTCCACAAGAGCAAAGCCGAATACCGAAAATACATTCAGTGCAAACATTTTTTTATAATGTTTCAAGTAAGATAAAATTAGTTTCATTTTGTCGTTTCCTCGTTCATTCCCCCATCTTCATTCTTGACGGGATTTACGTGTACCATACAATGTTTCACCGGTGCAAACTTTTCCTCGATTTTTAAGTGGACCTTCTCCGCCGTATCGTGAGCCTTCCTGAGCGGAAGATTTCCGTCCATGCAGATCTCCACGTCCACATATACCCTGGCCCCGAATTTTCTCGTTCGGATATCGTCAATCCCCCTGACCCCGGGCTGGTCAAGAATCACGCTTCTCATCTGTTCCACCGTCTCCCTGCTGCACGACTCATCGATCATTTTGCGCACGGCGTCTGCAAAAATGTCGTAGGACGCTTTTACAATAAAAATGCAGATCACCACGCTTGCCAGAGGGTCCAGAATTGGAAACCCCATCCTGGCTCCCAGAACACCGATAAGGCTGCCGACGGAAGATAGGGCGTCGGAGCGGTGGTGCCACGCATCCGCCATCAGAGCAGCAGAATCTATTTTCCTGGCTGCATTCCTCGTATACCAGTACATCCCCTCTTTGACGGCTATGGAGATCAGGGCGGCCGCCATGGCCAGGGCTCCAGGGATCACAAGTTTTCCCTGATCCCCCGCAAAAATCTTCTGAAGCCCGGCAGCTCCTATGAAAAGCCCCGTTATGCACAGCACTGCGCCCAGCAGGACCGCCGCCACACATTCCATCCGTTCGTGACCGTACTGATGTTTTTCATCTGCTTCCCTGGAAGCCAGGACAACCCCTGCCATGACAATGATCGTGCTGAACACGTCGGATGCGGAGTGGGCCGCATCCGAGATCATGGCGCCGGATCTTGCCGCAATGCCGGCAAATAATTTAAATGCTGACAGTACCAGGTTTACAAAAATACTGTTGACAGACACTTTCATGGCTATCCGTTCTTTTCTTTGCTGTCTCACCGGTCCCTACACCCTTCAAATCTGAGTACTTATAGAATATGCATATGCCTTTGAAATGTACTATAAAGATTCACCGTCCGGCCGGGCGTGCATATTATAAAAACAACTGAAACAGCAAAGGATTTTTCATATGACATTTTGTGATTCTTACCATCCGGCGGTCACAGATCCCCATCCCTATCCACCTGTAAAAGCAGCCCGGCGGAACCCCCGGTATGCGGAAATGATACTGCCTGCACTGAGAGCCCAGTCCAGCGAACTGACTGCTGTCACCACATACATTTATCAAAACTGGATCTTCTTCAAAAAGTATTCCTCACTGGCCGATACTCTGATGAAAATAGCAAAGGTGGAAATGCACCACATGCAGATGCTCGGCACACTGGTCTCCCTTCTGGGCGGCGATCCGAGATTCGCCGAAGACCCCTGCCAATGCTGGAGCGGAGACGCCCCTGATTATACAAAGGATCTTCACCAGGCATTGAAAAGCAACATGGAAGCAGAAGAGGCGGCCGCCAGCTTTTATCTGGAGACTGCCTCTAAGATACAGGACCCGTTTGTCTGCGCCGTGCTAAACCGGATCGCCATGGATGAAAAAGTCCATGTACAGATCTTCCGGCATTATCTGAGTGTTCTTGGCTGCTGACATTTTCTGTCACAGCTTCAGTACCTCCAGGTCATCGGGCACATAGACAGTCCCTGAGTACAGCAGTTTCACTTCTCTTGTATACTGCTTCTTCCGGTTCTTTAAATCGGTATCCTCCGTATGGTAAAGCACCAGATTTCTGACTTTGAGTTTTTCGGCCAGATTCCCGGCATCCAACGCTGTGCTGTGGTGCTTTTCATAGGGATGGAAGATATCCCTCATACCGTACAGACAGAAGGCTTCGCAGAGCATCCAGTCCACTCCTTCCACATAAGGTCTGCAGATGCTGTTGTACGGTTCATCACCAAGACATGCCAGTGAAATGCCTTCCTCCAAATCTGCACGAAATCCAAATTGTTTTGCCTTCGTGGAATGTATGTCAAAAAAGCGGACGTGCATCCCTGAGATATCCATCTCTTCTCCGTCTTCTACTTCCTGTATCCGTATTTTACCGCCCAAAAACTTCAAAAATTTTTCTGCCAATGTGAGCCGGCAGATCTCTTTCAGGATCTTTGCGGCCTCCTCGTGGCAGTAGATGGTAAAATGCCCGTGATAAGCTTCCGAAAGCATCATGGACGCCGCTTTCCGGACGATCCAGACGGCGCCTAAGATATGGTCCGTGTGAGCATGGGTCAGGAACATACTGCGGATCTGTTCAAATGGAATCTGAGCTTCGTCAAGCCTTAAAAGGATTCCATTCCCTCCTCCTGCATCCACGAGGAAATATTCCTCGCCGTTGCGGATGGAAAAACATGTATTATAACATTTGGTAACCATTGCATGCCCGGTCCCGAGCATAATCAGTTCTGGCTTCATATGATCAATTCATTCCTTTTTCGTTCACTGCACTCTTTTTTCAGTTTCATAGATGCTGCAAGGAGCATCGGTCTGCTAATGCTCCTTGCATGTTCCGGACAAACGGCAATACACCGCATACAGGAGATGCACATTTTCTTCACTGTCTCTTCCGGATGCTCTGCAGGTATGGCGCCGGCCGGACAGAGACGGGCACAGAGACCGCATTTCTTACACTGTTTTCCGGCAGAAGGCTTCATGGGAACGCCATTGTACTCCCGGTACGGCCGGTTTCCTTTCACGGAAAGCTCTGAGACCCTTTCTGTATCTTCTGTCTGCTCTATCTTTTCCCGAATCTTCACCGAAAAGTCCGTGAGCTCACTCTTATCCCGGCTGTCCGGCCTTCCTTCTGCATATTGGCGCATAATGGAATGTTCCGCCCCTGCAGCCACGGCTGCCGCAGGAACAAATCCCTGCTCCTCTGCCAGGTCTTTCATCTCAAGAAGAGTATCGTCATAGTCCCGGTTTCCGAATGCGGTCAGAAGGATGATTGGTGTCTTTTGTCCCTTTAAGTTTCGAAACCGCTCTGCAGCCGGAGCCGGCACTCTTCCCCCGTAGGACGGAACTCCGAAGATCACCAGGTCCTGTGCTCCAAATTCGTGTACTTCCCCTTCCTTTGGTATTCTGGAAAGGTCGATCTCCTGATGAGTTTCTTCCCACGCTTCACCAATCAGTCTGACAATGCGTTCCGTGCTGTATGTAGGGCTGAAGAATACTTCCGTCACTTTTGATATTTCCATACTCAAAACCTCCTGTCTTCACTTTCTGCTATTATAACAGAAAACCTTCCCGTCTGACAGCTTTATCGGTTCCTTTTCTGATAATCTAAAACTCTCTCTTTATCTGAGCTCCTGATCTGATTTTTGATATACCGCACTCTGCCGTCCTCGGATTTTTTTAAGGTCACCTTATGGCGGAACAGGCAGTCCGTCCCCTTTTGTTTTAAAACAGCATCCACGGTGAGGATGATCCTTCCGTCTTTTTTATACTCTGCCCGGATCACCTCAGGAACCGGCATACTCTGGGGAATTAAGTTTCCGCACCTTAAAGGCTCCCACAGATAACGTGTTCCATCTTCGCCTCTGTCTGCCAGTGCACGGATCTGTCTCTTTGAAAACGGAAGATATTTTTGAAGCAGAAGTTCAAATTCTTCTGACAGTATTCCTTTTGTCCCGTTGTCCCCGTCAAAATATCTGCCGGTCTCTATACGGTACAGATACTCATAGAGATCATTCATATAAAGTTTCCCCGGCTGTTTTTCATCCCAGTCGGTAAGAAACAGATTATTTCCTCTGTAACCCACCGGTTCAATATATCTCCTGCAAAATCTACGGTATTCTTTTGAGAGGGGACGGATGCGGATCATACTGTGGGTGTCCATCTCCTCATTTTCTGTATGTATGGTCTCCCAGATCAGCCAGCCCTTCTCTGTCATTCTAAAAGAGGATACTTTTTCTGTCTTTACATAGGATACCGCCGGATTTCCCTGTTTGTCCCAGTCCAGATAGGCGTCTGTGAATTCTGCTTTCTTTCCTTTCATCCTAAGTTCATATCTGTGGATTCCACCGGATCTGGTGACACCAAAAAACACGGTGGAAGTCTTCCCGCCTTTTTCGGCCTTCCGCAAAGCTTTCTCCACTGTCCGTCCATTCTGCATATCACAGTCATTTTCCATACACGCGGCGGAATATCCGCATGTTCCGAGCCGCCAAACGATTCTGTGGATCTCCTTCTTGGACAATACCGGATTTATGCCTTTCCCTTTGTCTGCGGACGAATAAATCGTCTTATAACAGTCTGCCGCCGCAAAGAGTTCTTTTTTGATCTTTTCTGTACTTCCTTTCGGATTCTTGTTCGTTTCTGTGCCGCAGGCAGAAAGGCAGAAAAGGCATCCCAGCATTGGGATCAAAATCTTTATGATTCTCATAGTCATTTGTCTCCTTTTTTTAAAATCTTACAACCGTAAGAGTTAATTGTCAAGTATAGCTGTCCATGACAAAAGCCATATTAAAAAGTAAATATGATATTTAGAAAGGACGGTACAAACTATGGATGCGATTGTTTATCACGGGGTGAAAGATGTGGGAGTAGAAAAGGTTCCGGACCCCAGGATCGAAAAGGAGAATAATATCATCGTCAAAGTGACCTCCACAGCCATCTGCGCTTCCGATCTCCATCTGATCCAAACGGAGGAGCCGGCGGCCTGTTCGGGTACAGTGACGCCTTCGGCGGATATCCCGGAGGACAGGCACAGTATCTCCGGGTCCCCTATGCCAATGTAGGGCCTGTAAAAGTCCCGGAAGAACTTGAAGATGAACAGGTCTTATTCCTGATGTTGTGGTCTCAGGCTGTGGTCCAGTCGCCTTTTGACAATCAAATGGGCCTTTTTACTGGGTGCAGAACGTGTCATCGACTGCGTGGGTATGACGGAAAAATGTCGGTTGTGGAAAAAGTGGAATCCGCCCTGAAACTCCAGGCCGGCTCCAAGTCTGCCATCGAGATCTCATCCGAAGTGGTGAGAAAATGCGGAACCGTGACAATAATCGGTGTCTACGGTGGAAGATACAATCTATTCCCTCTGGGCAACTTTTTTGACCGGAATATCACACTGAGAATGGAACAGTGCCCTGCACAGAAATATGTGGACCCTATCCTTTCCCAATCCCAGACAGTTCCTTTGACGCCACCGATATCATCACACACCGCCTTCCTCTTAGTAAAGGGAAACACGCATACAAAATCTTCGACAAAAATAGGACGAGTGCATCAAGGTCATCTTAAAACCCTAACTCTTATCTCCTTCATGGTAAACGATCTGACCGTCGATGAATGTATAGAGCGTCTTGGTAAGGGTACTCACCGGATTGTCGGAAAATACTGCGAGATCCGCATCCTTCCCGGGTTTCAGGCTTCCGACCCGGTCATCCACACGGCAGTTCTTTTATTACCTTTCCTTTCGTCTGCACATAGCCGTGTTCTATAGTTTCTCCTTCCATAGGAAGGATTTTCCCGTTTAAGATCAGCATCGTTTTATTCCTCCTCTAATCAATAATTTTTTCTTTTTTTGGCATACTGATTATTATACCAAGTGTTATCAGATATAAAGGAGATAAGGATTATGCCAAAAAAAATTATTGTCATCGGTGCGAATCATGCAGGTACCGCAGCGCTGAATACGATACTCGACAATTATAAGGATGTGGACGTCACCGCCTTTGACGCCAATTCCAATATCAGTTTCTTAGGCTGCGGGATGGCTCTCTGGATCGGGGGACAGATTTCCGGGCCTGACGGGCTGTTTTATTCCAGCAAAGAAATCCTGGAAGGGAAGGGCGCAAAGATCTATATGGAGACCTCGGTCAATTCCGTAGATTTTGACAACAAGGTCGTCTATACGAAAGATGCTGCCGGCAAAGACTGTGAGTACCCTTACGACAAGCTAATTCTTGCCACAGGCTCTACTCCGGTAGGCCCCCAGCTTCCGGGCATGAGTCTTGACAATGTCCAGTTTGTAAAGCTCTATCAGAATGCGGCGGAAGTCATCGAAAAGCTTGGAGATACCTCTATAAAGAAAGTCGCTGTCGTCGGAGCCGGATATATCGGTGTGGAACTTGCCGAGGCTTTTCAGAGAAACGGCAGAGAAGTCACTTTAATTGACTGCGCAGACACCTGCCTGTCCGCCTATTATGACGATATGTTCTGCAAACGCATGGAAAAGCAGCTGTCTGACCACGGAATCCATCTGGCATTTGAGGAAAAAGTCGAACGCCTGGAAGGAAACGAAAAAGTCGAGAAGGTGGTCACAGACAAACATACTTATGATGCCGACATGGTCATATTCTGTGTAGGATTCCGCCCCAACACAAAACTCGGAAACGGCCAGCTTAAGCAGTTCCACAACAATGGAGCCTATCTTACGGATCTCATGCAGCAGACCAGCCGCCCGGATGTCTATGCCGTAGGTGACTGTGCCACCGTTTACAACAACGCCATCGAAGATACGGATTATATCGCACTTGCCACCAACGCCGTCCGTTCCGGAATCATCGCCGCCCACAACGCCTGCGGTACAGAGCTGAAATCCCCGGGGGTACAGGGTTCTAACGGGATCAGCATCTGGGGCTTAAACATGGTAAGCACCGGGCTTTCCCTGGAGCGAACAAAAAAACTCGGTTTTGATGCCGCCGCCACAGATTATGAGGACTGGCAGAAAGCCGGGTTTATGGAGAAGGACAACTATAAGGTCGTGATCCGCATCGTCTACGACAAAAAGACCAGACGCATCCTCGGTGCACAGCTTTGTTCCGACTATGATATCTCCATGGCAATCCACCTGTTTTCTATGGCCATCCAGGAAAAAGTGACCATTGATAAGTTAAAACTGTTTGACCTGTTTTTCCTTCCCCATTTTAATCAGCCATACAATTATATCACTATGGCCGCACTGAACGCAGAATAGGGGTGATTCATATGCCGGAAGTAAAAAAATTAACATCATTCCATGAACTCTACAAAGAATTACTTCAAAAACAAATGAAAAATGAAGATATCAGCGAGGCTGACTATGATCCTCATCAGCTTGACTGCCTTTTAAATCCGGACCAGTATGCTCCGGTCATCCACACGGAATCATGTGAGAGCTGTGCCTATGACAGGGCATGCAAAAACAGCTGTATTTTTGACGCCATAGAAGAGGTTGACGGAAAGCTGGCTATCGATCCGGATAAATGCAGCGGATGCGGTGTCTGTATTGAGTCATGCAGGCTGGATAAGCTGGCAGAGAGCAAGGATATCTTCCCCGTATTAAAAGAAGTGCGCAGTAAAGAAAAAGATGTTTATGCCCTGATCGCCCCTGCTTTCGTAGGCCAGTATGAAAATGCTTCCCCAGGACAGCTGAGAAGTGCACTGAAAGCCGCCGGATTCAAAGGAATGGTGGAAGTAGCGGTCTTTGCAGACATTCTGACTCTGAAGGAGGCTTTGGAATTTGACAAGCATATTAATTCAAGAGATGATTTCCAGCTCACCAGCTGCTGCTGTCCGGTCTGGATCGCCATGATCCGCAAAATCTACCATGAACTGATCCCCCACGTGCCGGGAGCAGTCTCCCCGATGATCGCGGCAGGACGGGCGGTAAAGCATATTCATCCCGATGCGGTTACAGTATTCATCGGCCCGTGTATCGCAAAAAAGAAAGAAGCCAGGGAACCGGACATTGCAGATGCAGTGGACTATGTACTGACATTTCAGGAAGTACAGGATATTTTCGACGCGGCCGAGATACGGCCGGAAGAACTTGCCGACAACGACAGGGAACATTCCTCCAGGGCGGGCAGGATCTATGCCCACACCGGCGGCGTCAGCGAGGCCGTAAGGTCTACTGTGGAAAAACTCAGTCCGGGAAGAGACGTCCCGGTCCGCGCACAGCAGGCAGACGGTGTCCCTGCATGTAAAGCCATGATCGAACAGATCCAAAAGGGCGAGACAGACGCCAACTTTTTTGAGGGGATGGCCTGCAGAGGCGGATGTGTCGGCGGACCTAAGATTATCATTGATAAAGACAAAGGAAAAAGAAACGTAGAAACATACGGAGAAGAAGCACCATATAAAACACCCCTTGACAATCCGTATGTGATGGAACTTCTCCACCGCCTTGGTTTTAAAAATATGGAGGAGTTTGTGGAAAAGAGCGACATGTTTACCAGAGATTTTGCAAATAGTTAAAAATACAAAAAATGTATATTTCCCATTAAAAATGCATCCGTTACAGAAAAATGAAATCTGTAACAGATGCATTTTTTATTTATTCCAAACTTGTTTCTTTCATTATTATGCCAGGAATCCAAAGTATACAATTACCACGATACCAAGCAGGATCCGGTAAATCCCAAAGACCTTAAAGTCATGTTTTCGGATGTAACTTAGCAGCAGACGGATTGCCAGGATGGACACTAAGAAGGAAACCACGGTTCCCACAGTCAGAAGAAGCCATTCACTGCCTGAAAACATTCCTACCTTCAGAAAATATTTGATCAGTTTCAGACCGCTGGCCCCGGCCATGACCGGAACTGCCAGGAAAAATGAAAATTCACTGGCAACATAACGGGAGCAGCCTAATAACACGGCTCCCAGGATCGTTGCACCGCTCCTGGATGTCCCCGGAATTGCCGCAAGTACCTGAAAACATCCAATAAAAAACGCCGCTTTATAAGTCAGATCCTCCAGTGATCGCATGGATGGACGCCTGTTTCTGCTCTCAATGACAATGAATGCAATACCGTACAAGATCAAAGTTGCCGCTATTACATAGACACCCGATAGATAATCTTCCAATATCATATCCAGCGGAAGCCCTACGATAATAATCGGTATGCACCCTACGATGACCTTTTTCCAAAGGTTATACGTATCCCGTTTTTCTCTTCTGCTCTTTTGCGGAGAAAATGGATTCAGTTTGTGAAAAAACAGAACCAGAACCGCCAGAATAGACCCGAACTGGATGACTACTTTGAATACTTCAAAAAACTCCGGGCTTGAAGCCATTGGCCATATGTTGTCAAACAGAATGAGATGGCCCGTACTGCTGATCGGAAGCCACTCTGTGATTCCCTGGATAATACCGAGCACAATCGACTTTACGATTTCTATTACATTCATAATTTATCTCCCTTACATGTTTTTGTTTATTATATTTCACTTCAGGAAGAATTTCAACTTACAATACCGTCATTTATTATCCAGCGGCTAAATGAGATATTTATGACTGATATCCTGTACTCCCTACCCCACGAAATCATTAATGCCGCACCAGGGTTCGATACACAGATATTTTGCTGAATCAATGGAGGAAGGCATGGTCCAGACTGCCGCTGCCGGAAATCCCGGGTGGGCTCCAATAGAATAGTACATGATATTTTTTCCCGCATTCAGAATTTTCCATGTGTGGCTTGTAAATTCGCACTCAAAAGCCACATCGAAGATCGTGCGGCTCCGATCCCTGAGCTTTTCCGCTGTCTTCGCAAGACACCTTAATTTCAGATATTCATATACATTCTTGCGGACCAGCCGGCAAAACAGTCTCTGATAATAATATTTAGACAAATGTGCCTCATCTGCCAGGAGCTCTACCGCGATCTCCTTCCCAAAGTGTTCCTCAATATAATCCAGCGTTTTTTATATTGCTTCCCAAGCCTACATATTCTTCCTCCTAATTCTTTGTGATATAAAACAATTCTAACGGATTCTCAAATTCTACGCTTGCCGTGAAATGCTCTCTTTTTAGAATTTCATTGGTCCGAAAGAATACGTCCTGCCGCCCCGCTGTGCCCGCAGTCGGCCAGCTGCTCATCGGGAAGCGTACACACTCTCCGCTCCTTTTCCACCAGCCTGCTTACAAACTCCGTGGACGGGGCCTTCAGAAGTTCCTCAGGCGCGGCATACTGCTCGATCTTTCCCTTGTCCATGACCAGCACTTTTGTTCCAAGCTTCAGCGCTTCCGAGATGTCATGAGTCACAAACATGACCGTAATTCCGGTTTTCTTATAGATCTGCCTAAGTTCTGCCTGGAGCTGTCCCCTCGTGATCTCATCCACGGCTCCGAACGGCTCGTCCATCAAAAGAATGTCCGGCGAAGCAGCCAAAGCCCTTGCAATTCCGACTCTCTGCTGCTGTCCCCCGGAAAGCTCTGAAGGATATCTTTCTTTCATATCCTCCTCAAGGCCCACGATGCCCATCCACTTCTCCACCGCTTTTATTGTCCGTTCCTTATCCTTTTTGTTGAGTAGGTCAGGAACATAGGAGATATTTTCTTCCACCGTCATATGGGGAAACAAAACGCTTCCCTGGATGGCATAGCCGATATTTCTTCTCAGGCTGATTAAATCCATCTCTGAAATATCTCTGCCTTCCACAAAGATACAGCCGCCGTCGGGGATTACCAGGCCGTTTACCATTTTCAGCACCGTCGTCTTTCTGCAGCCGGAGGACCCTATAACCGTCACAAATTCACCCCGCTCAACCGTCAGGTCAAAACCTTCTATGACTGTCTTTTCACCGAATATTTTTTTAATCTGCTTAAATTCAATCGCCGTACTCATTTGGTCCTCCTCACTCCATCAGCCCTTTGCTTTTAAGAAAATCCATAGCCGCTTCCTTAGGTTCTTTCTCCTTCGTCTCCACCTCATAATTGATCTTTGCCATCACATTGTCAGAAAGGATTCCGTCAAGCTTTTGGAGGACAGCTTTCAGTTCCGGATGTTCTTTTAGTACCTCATCCCTCACTACATTTCCGCAGGAGTAAGAAGGATAGAAATTCTTGTCGTCTTTCAGAATGGTCACATCAGAAACGCTCAGCTGGCCGTCGGTCGTGAAAATGTTCATCACATCAATCTTCTTTTGTCCGATAGCTTTATATTTCAGGCCGATATCCATGTCCATAGTATTTTTAAAATTCAGCCCGTAGGTCTTGCACAGAGCGTCGTAGCCGTCATCCCGCATTTGTCTTCATAGCCGGCTTTCAGCTGTCCGAACATATCCTCTGTATAAAGGCTGCTCTTTTTCAGTACCATATTCCATCCGGTTCCCGTGTACTCCGGATAAATGTCGAACTCCCCTTTTTCCATGGCCGGCTGGATGTTGGAGGTTCCGCCGCCTACTCCCTGGGTCAGTTCTGCGTTGAGCCCCGTATCCTGCTCAATGAGAAGGCACAGCATCTCCCCCAGGACATACTGTTCCGTCATCGGTTTGGTCGCGATGTGAATGGTGTCCTTCTTTGCCTGCCCGAAAAAGGTTCCGGCTGCAAGGGCTGCCGCTGCCAAAAGCGTAAGGAGCAATAAATTCCTGTTTACCTTTTTGGCTCTCCTGCCCCTTGCTCTCATCCTTTGTTCTGCAAATCCAAGAACGAAATCCATGACCAATGCCAGGAGGGCGATCAAAAGAGTTGATCAGTCCAAGCGCCGGTTTTGCATACCTCTGATACTCACTGATCAGGATACCGACGATGCCTCCAAATATAATAGCAATAAAAATAGCAATCAGAGAAATTTCAAGATGCTCTAAAGCCAAACTCATGAAAAATCCGCTCCGCTGTGTTAATACGGTCCACATTTGATGCAGCATAGACTATCCATCCTTCCTTTGAATTGCGTCTGCGGGGCACTGTTCCCCACAAAGTCCGCAGTGCAGGCAGTGTTCCCGCTGTATTATATACGGCATTCCTTCACTAATGCATTTCTGGGGACATACGTCCCTGCACGTCCCGCAGCCGATACATGCTTCAGCTTTCCCCCGGATACACATCGTTCATCATCGGGTTCTCCTCAAAAACGCGGTCAATCTACATCTTTTGATCCGAAAGCTTTTTCACCGGGCCGGAAAGCCTCACCATCTGAAATTCTTTGTTCATCCCTGTGATAGCCGTATATTCATTTGCTATCAGCTGTCGGTAAAAGTCTTTCCCTCTTTCCGTACAAAAATACAGCTTTTCTCCCTCTGCGATCATGACATCGATAATGCGCACCTGGGGATGTCCTTCTTCATCTACCGTTGCAAACGCCGCATCTTTGATCTCTCTTAATAATTTAATACACGCTTCTGCTGTCATCCCTTTATCCTCCTTTGTGAATGCTTAGATTCTAATTTCATGATAATTCCCCGTTCTCCAAACGTAAAGTACGCACAAAAAAGTAGGATGGTTACCGCCAGGAAATCTGGTATCTTTCGGATACCGTAAAATTCGGAAAGGAGCGGCTAACTCTGATTAACCGCTCCTCACTATTCTTCACTGATGATTTCAGCTTTAAAGACATTAATCGTATCCGCGTCCGGACAACAGAACACCGCCGTTCCCTCCGGCTGACCCGGAATGTTTCCGCCATATCTTAAAATATCAACGTACGGAAACGCCACATGCATAGCCATCGGACAAAGCTGTCCCCTCTCCGTATCAAAATCAAAACTGTCTCCGGCCTTATGTCCCCGGTGACAACCGTGATCCCCTTTTCTTTCGATCAGTGTAAGTTTAATCTTCGGACGTCTCAAAATTCAGCACCTCCAGATTTTTCTCGATCGGTATTCCCTTAAACTTATCGGCTGTCTCTCTGTTGAGCAGGATCAGCTCTCTGACGGCGGTCATGGCCCGCTCGGCCGCTTTGTCAAGCTGTGTTCCGTTCAGTACCTGACTTGCCAGAACAGCCGAGAAAATATCTCCGGTTCCCGGAAAACGCACCGGAATCTGTTCAAATGGAAGCTCAGACACCGTATCCGTCTGATGGTCATAGATCAAAACAAAATCTCCGGCCTCCGTCTTTACACTCGTGATGACGATAGATTTTGCACCAAGCTTTCTGAGTTTTTTGAGAAGCTCTCTGCTCTCTCCTTCTGTGATGACTTCCTTTCCCTGATACATTTCCGCTAAAAAGCTTGCTTCCGTCAGGTTCGGCACGATCACATCGGCCAGGGAGCACAGATCTCTCATATAACCTACGGTTTTTCCTTCGATTCCGTTGTAAAGCTTCCCTTCATCTCCCATAATGGGATCTACAAAAATCCATGTTCCATTCTCTTTCTGATCTCTCAGATAGTCTGAGATCAGTTTTACCTGCTCTTCAGATGCGATAAACCCCGTGCAGACAGCGTCAAAAGAAAATCCCAGCTCCTCCCAGACTTTCATCGTCTTCCTCATATACTCTGTGGTCTCTAATATCTCAAACTTTCCATAGTCGAGAGTGTTTGAGACGAGTGCAGTGGGCAGGTTATATAAATTAAGTCCCGCATGGGTCATGACCGGCAGCATGGCAGACAGTGCCACTTTGCCGTAACCGGCCAGATCATTGATCAACAGTATTTGGTCTTTCATGTCATTCCTCATCTTTCTCTACTCTATATTTTTTTCCAAAACTCTTATGAGGCGCTTGTAGTCAATCGGTTTTGAGACATGATCATTCATGCCTGCTGCCAGTGCTTTAGCCATATCCTCTGCAAAGGCATTGGCTGTCAGAGCGATCACCGGAACCGTAAGAGCCTGGGGATGTGTGCTGTTCCGGATCTCTTTTGCAGCGGTGTATCCGTCCATGACCGGCATCTGCAGATCCATAAGGACTGCCTGATAATGTCCCGGCTCAGACGCCAGGAACCTGTCGAGAGCCTCCTTTCCGTTCTCTGCATTTTCAACCACGAATCCCACTTCAGTGAGTATCGTCTCCGCAATCTCCATATTAAGTTCATTATCTTCTACCAGCAGAAGCCGTTTGCCCCTGAGTCTGTCCGAACACCGGGAATCAGCCCCTGGCACACCTTGTATTCTAAATCCCGTCATCCTGTGCTCCGTAACCTGATCCGAATCGGCGATCTTCAAATTCAGAGTGACGATAAAGCGGCTTCCCTGACCCTTCCGGTTTTCTGCCTGGCATTATTTAGCATAACACGGTTTATTCTCTGTGCCCATTTGCTTATAACAAAACTCAGATGATTTTCACTCCTAAGAAACGCACCAGATCCATAGCCTGCATCGGGCCGATCTTCAGCCCGCGCAGTTCCCGAAAAGTATCGGATACCATGATTCCCTCGATGTTGCTGTCCGATAAGTCGATGCCTTCCAGCTGCGTCTTAAAAAAATCGACTCGGGAAAGGTTCACTTTTTCAAACCGGATTTTTTTAAACTTTACTTCCGCAAAAAACGCTTCACTGAAATCAACTCCTTTAAGTCTGCAGCCATCCCAGAGCGTGCCTTCATAGTTGGCATAGTGATAACATCCTTCTTCAACCATTGTTGTGCGGAACGTGCTCTGACTGAAGTCTCCTCCGTCACCTTTGCATCCCCATATTTCCGTTTCTTTTAAATAGCAGGATTGAAATCTGCAGTTAGAGAAATCACAGTTCAGGAATTTTACATTGTAGAACATAGAACCGCTGAAATCACATGATACAAACCTGCATTTTTTGAAACAAACATGATTAAATTCTACCTTTACAGGCATTTCCAGACACAGTATCTCACCTTCATATTTTTTTTGTATCAGCGGCTCTTCCCCGGCCGCCGCCTTTATCATATCGTCTTCCAGCATTCCGCACCTCCTTTTGTCAATCCTTTTCCGCCGCCACGATCAGCATCATAGGACGGCGCAATCCATTGGCTGATCTTTTCTGCCAACGCTTCAAAATCCTTCACGTAATGGAATGCAAGTGAGCTGATGACCACATCAAAAGATTCCTTTGGAAAGTCCAGATCTTCCATGGCATATCTTCGGTACCGGATCTTTTCATGGCTGTTCCTTTCTCCTGCAGTCTCTAACATTTTGCTGAAATATCAATGCCTGTCACAGATTCAGCCCCCTTCTGGGGCCCGTAGACCGCACTGCATCCATGATTCCCGCACAGAGGATTGGTCACGTCATATGCCATCTCAAACTTACATTCACTTAATTCCGGAAGCACGCAGGTGTCCGTAATCCTCTCAAGCTCAGCGAGTCCTCTGGCTCCAAAAGGAACCTGCTTACCCCCGGCATTCAGGAATCCGTATCCCAAAGCCTGAAGCATCCCAATCCCGCCGTCATTGGTTGCACTTCTGCCAATTCCAATGATAAATTTTCGGCAGCCTTTCTGCACAGCATCCCGGATAACTTCTCCAACTCCATAAGTTGTTGTGTACATCGGATTTCTGTCTTTTTCAGAAACCAGCGTTATACCGGCTGCACCAGACATTTCAATAACAGCTGTGCCGCAGCAGCTCATCTTTTTTTCCACAAGTGCTTTCACCTTCCCCCGTTTGCGTTATGTGTGTATCTTATGTTGACATTCGCTGCATTCTGCATCATGCAGGGAAATAATACCGCCGCAGTTCGGGCAGTGTTCCGGTTTTCCCCGGTCACTGTTCAGACATCCGGCACAAGGTTTTTTATGATAACAATGTTTGTAACAAACCATGCAGTTCATCCCACAGGGTGCAAACATGTCTGCTTCAATCTTCTCCGGCATTCTCATCTTCCAGCCTCCTTATGTTTCTTTTCCTTCCAGGAATCCGGCAATAACCTCTGCCGCCTTCTCGGCACAGGAGAGAATTGCGGGATGTACCCCTTCCGGGAAAATACATACTTCTGCATTGGTTTCTTTGGTTATTGCACGATATTCATCCAGAAAATCTGATCTGCACATGTCATCTCCCTTGCTGCCCATCAGCAGGAGAGGATTATTTAGCGCGCTCAGCGGCTTTGTAAATAAGGGCAGCTTCTCTTTGGCACACTGTACCATCGCACTTGTATCCATATCCACGATGCGTTCCCAGTCTTCCCCCTGGCACCACTCGTAAAATGCTGTCCCCATTTCGTCCTTCTTGGCATCTGCCCGCTCCTTAAGCAGATTCTCTGCAAAGTCGTCTGCCAGAGTACGTCCGTCAAAACTGTCCGCCACTACCTTGTCCACCAGATCGGGGCGTTCCAAGGCTGCATTGACTGCCGCCCATGCACCGCCGCTGGTTCCCACAAGGTTTACCTTTCCAAGATCCAGATGCTCAAGCAGAGCTATAGTCTGTCTTGCCTCTTCCATCCAGAGTTCCGCCGGAAATGCTTCCAGCCTGTCTGATTTCCCATGGCCCAAAAAATCAATAAGAATTACATGAAACTTATCTTCATATAAAGGCAGTATAAATTCAAACATCCTGGAAGATGCTGTGTTCCCGTGCAATAACACTACGGGTTTTCCGCTTCCTGTTTCTTTGTAATAAATCTTTTTTGACTGATAATTAAAATATGACATCCTTTGCCTCCTGACCGTTTCTTTGTTTACGCCTCTTATCGATCAGCAAGGCTATGGAAACACCAACGCCCTGCTGTCAGTGCTTCATCATCCAAATTCCCATAATCTCAACCTCCATTCTATGTATATGTTCAGTATAACATAGAACTGTGCAGATTCCATTCAATTTTTTGTCATCCTTCATCTTGACATTTCTTCTTTCTTGAAGCATGATTTGATTAATATGATCTGTAATACATTTTTGAGGTTGCACATATGAAAAAGATTTTAGATGAGCGTTTAATTTATGAAATCCTCTCTGTAGTGGAAGAAATTCCCCTGGGGAAGGTTGCGACTTACGGCCAGATTGCCCGTCTGATCGGCAGAGAAAAAAACGCAAGACTTGTGGGCAGGGTCCTTGGCATGGCAGAGTACTACGGCAGTTATCCCTGCCACCGTGTGGTCAATCACGCCGGAAGACTGGTCCCGGGCTGGCATGAACAAGGACTGCTTTTATTAGAAGAAGGCGCTGTGTTTAAAGATGATTGGCATGTCGATTTGAAAGCTTGCCAATGGGACGAATAGACAGCTGCTTTATTATTCCTTATATTTGACACCGTTATAAACACAAGTGTCTGTAGAAAAATCACCGCAACTTGTATTAATTTCAAATTCAATTCCATACGCCAAAAGCATACGCAGGATATGCCCGCCTCTTTCAATAAGAGAGACGCCGTCCCCCACGCTCTGCCAGTAACCGCCAGAAATACTTTTCCTGTTTGCTGTGCGGTTCGGATTGCGTCAGCACTTTGTTGCGATATTTTATGTTGTTCATTAAGCAATGTCCCATCCAGATCACTGGCAAACAGTTTTATTTTCATACCGTTATTATTTCTCCTCGATTTTTATCAGATGAATGTCAAATACGTAAAAATCTTCTTTTACAAGAGGCACCGTAATTCCAATTTCCATCAGTTCATCTCCTCCGTATATTCTGCCTGTTGCTTCTTCATAATAGTCCGCATCAGGATCCAGCCCAAGCATCCGGAAACACCCATGAGAGTACAGGGGATTGAAAAATTTCTGATAGATTATCACTTTACACTCTTTTTTCCCCACGCATGACCACATATAATAATTCTGATTAGGAACCTCGTGACGGTAAAAAATGTCGTTACTAAAAAATTCCCGTTCTGACTTATATTGTGAAATCTGCTCTGAAATAATCTTTAATTCTTCTTCGCTGCACTTTGTTACATCCAATTCATACCCAAGATTGAAAAAACGGGCTGTCTGAAATCTTGTACGCAGTGATGTTGTTCTTCCCGTCTGATGGTTCGGCGTAATGCTTACGTGCGCTCCCATTACTTCTTTGGGATACAGAAGGCTGAAACCATTCTGGATTACCGCTCTGTCATAGCCATCTGTATTGTCACTGGCCCAATTTTGAGGCACATAATACAGCATGCCCGGATCAAATCTCGCTCCTCCGCTGGAACATCCTTCTACCAGAACCTTGGGATAAGCAGTTTTCAGCCACTCAAGGATTTCATATAACCCCAGGATGTACCTGTGGCTGGTTTCCTTACTATTTCCATCCCGGTAAGCTTGTGAATACACATCTGTCAGAGGCCGGTTCATATCCCATTTGATATAATCAATAAATCCTTCCCTCAAATAGGAATCTAGAATGTTTTTGATATAATCTCTTATCTCTGTTCTGGTCAGGTCCAGCAGGTACTCATGACGCCCTTCCGTATTTGGATATCCCGGAACGCCAAGGGCCCAGTCCGGATGAAGTTGGTACAGATCGCTTTTGAGGCTTATCGCTTCGGGTTCAAACCAAAGACCAAACTGAAGTCCCTGACTGTGAACCAGGTCTGCCGCCTGCCGGATCCCACCCGGCAGCTTTTTCTCATTGCATATCCAGTCACCCATGGAATCATGACTGTTGTTTCCTCTGCGAAACCATCCGTCATCCAGTACAAAGAGCTCGATTCCCAGTCTCTTGGCAATTATTACCTGCTCCTTTATTTTTTCCAGACTGACATCGTAGTACATAGCCTCCCACGAGTTTAAAAGCACCGGACGTACTTTTCCGGCAAATTCCCCGGGAATCAGATGTTCCCTGTACAAACGGTGAAAATTATGACTCATTTCATTTAATCCGTTGCCACTGTAATTTAACACTGCCTCCGGTGTACAGAAGCTTTCCCCAGGTTTCAGTTCCCAGGAAAACATATCCGGATGAAGCCCCATCTGAGCACGTATGTTACCGAACTGATCCTTTTCTATTTGTGCAAGAAAATTCCCGCTGTAAATAAGCTGAAAACCATATACTGTTCCCGAGGTTTCCGTTGTCTCGGGATCCATCAGAGCAGCAAACGGCTGATATTGAAGGCTGGAGCTGCCTCGCACGCTTTCAATCCGCTGTACACCATGATGAAGCGGAAATCTTTCCCTGTTTGCCTCTTTTGCATGTGTTCCATAGAGAATCAGACCATCGTATTCTTTCGCCGGAAGTTCCAGAGACATGCTCTGGATATTCTCAATACATATAGATCGGCTGCCTGTATTTTGCAGCTTTTGATGACGCATCAGGACGCCGATATCCGGTAAAATGGTATAATAAAGATACAATTTAAATTCTGCCATCTCATCCCTGCAGACCACTTCCAGCGTTTCAGCCTCTCCTTTTTTCGCAATAATGCCAGGAAGCCCCGGAAGTGATGGCTTATCCGGTAAAACTCTCCAGTTCTCGAATCTAAAATCCGCATGCCGGATCCCTGAAGCTGTCACGAAAGAAATTGCTGGGATTCTGTAATCGCCACTGTCTCTTACAGGATATTCAAATGGGAAATCGTCAAAAGATACATTCTCCACACTGCAGCTGTGGCTGGTATTATATCCTCTTTTAAAATACAGAGGGATTCCTGTCCCTCTGTACTTCCGGATTGTTTTCCCAAAATACCTGTGTATCAGATATTTCCCGTCAACAACCTCCATCACATAACTGATCTTGTTGTTACTGATATGTACGATGTGATCCTTTAAGACAATACTCATGCCGCATTCTCCATTTTTTTGTTAAATCCAAACAACCACGTAAGAATAAATGCTACCGCAAAAGCTACTACATTTACAAATATATAAATCGGAAGCTGTTCATTCAGGTATAAAAGAGTTCCCGGAATACCAGTGATTGACATTCCAGTTGCTTTTAAGTGGAACAAAGAAGCAAGGAAACCTCCAATTCCTCCACCGATCATGGACATGATAAATGGTTTCACAAATCGCAGATTTACACCAAAAACAGCCGGCTCTGTAATTCCGAGAAGCGCTGACAGACAGGAAGGGTATGCGACCTGTTTTGTCTTATTTGAAGCTGCTTTGATAGCTACTGCAAGAACAGCGCCCGCCTGAGCTACATTTCCGCATGTTCCGATTGGATTTAAGTAATTCCATCCATCATTAGCCAGCATACTGATTTCCAGGAAGTTCAGGATATGGTGTATACCAAATATTCCAAGCAACTGTCCAAAACTACCATAGATAAGTCCCCCGATTCCCATCGGAAGGAACAGCAGGTTCTCTACCACAAATAAAACTCCATTTTCCACATAGTGAAGAATCGGTCCAAGCACAAACAGAGCCATCACAATACCAACAAAAAGTATGATAAACGGTGTCACGATCAGATCAATGGCATCCGGTACATGTTTTCGGAGCCATTTTTCAAATTTTGCCGTGATAATACCAGTAGCGAAAGCCGGCAGGACTGATCCCTGATATCCTGCCACTTTGATAAATCCGAAAAATACAAGCGGATCTGCCACTCCTGATCCAACGTCGTAAGAACTTGGAAGGCTCGGGCTTACAAGCATGAGACCAAGTACGATTCCGATGACCGGGCTTCCGCCGAAATTGCGAAATGTAGACCAACAGACGAGCGCAGGCAGGAACGAAAAAGCAGTATCCGTCAAAATCTGTGTAAATGTCAGCAGGGAAGCTGGGATATCTTCCGGTGTCATTCCAAATACTCCCAGCACTGCTTGCTGTGTCAGAAGGCCTCTGAGACCCATGAAAAGACCGGTCGCCACCAGAACCGGAATAATCGGTACGAATACATCTGAAAACATCCGAATGGCTCTCTGAAATTTATTTCCATAAACCACTTCTTTCTTTTCTTCAACCTGCCCCTCATCTGGTCCGCCGGTAATCTTAATAACTTCATCATAAATTCTGTTTACCAATCCTGTGCCCAGAATAATCTGATACTGACCCGAATTGAAAAAAGATCCCTTTACTTTATCCAACGCTTCTACTTCTTTCACCTGGATCTTCTCTTTGTCCGACACAACTATCCTAAGCCTCGTTGCACAGTGCCTTACGGAAACAATGTTTTCTTTGCCGCCAACAAGTTCAACAATCTTTTTTGCCAACTCTTTGTCACTCATTATGCATACCTCCTGTATTGATCTCTTTACACTCAATCTCTGATTTTTCTGTCATTCCTTTAAAAATAACGGTTTGCCCTTCTCCTTTTGAATAGATCCTCGAAGACAGCACATACTCCCCTTCATTTAAAAATATCTCAATACTGGACTGATCCAGCCATAATTCCAATGAATAAAGCATTTCCATTGGAAAACTCTTTTGTTCTTCCGTCTTATTTACCCAGTCATACCTTACAAATGTGAAAACTTTTTCACTTCCATTATAGAAAATCTTTGTACCATCTTCCGGAAACCTTATGGATATCCCCTGATCCAAATCTGATCCTGACACTTTAACAAATGCCGCTTTCTGGGGGAATACCGCTTTTATTTCTTTCGTTTTCGGCATCTCTAAAGGAATTTGCTTTCCTTTCAATCGTTCGAATTCTTCCGGGACCCTCTGATATAACCTGCCATTTTTCACATTCAGTTCTCTTGGAAGCGTCAGGCAATGAATGTTTCTCTCTTCAGCCGCAAAAATCTGCTCCTGCATTTCATTCATTCGTGACATCCATCCGAACATAATCCTTCGTCCCTTATCATCACAGAATGTCTGCGGTGCATAGAAGTCAAACCCCTGATCAAAACGACAGTGTTTATCGAGGTCACGGTCACCAACCGTTTCCGTTTTCTCATCAAACTCCATGATCTTATATGCGGAAAAACTAACTCCGCATACATCGTTATCGTTGTCACGTTCCTGAGGATTGAACATTAAAACATGTTTACCGTCCAGTTCAAACAGGTCCGGACATTCCACCATTTCATACATCTCTGTTTCAGCCAGATTTCCCTTTACGCTCCAGTGAACTCCGTCACAGGAACTTGCCAGAGCAACAGCGCCTTTCCCATTACTCTTCTGGGCACCGATTACCATAAAATAGCCCTGGCGGCTTCCCTTAAACACTTTCGGATCCCTGAAATGTTCCGTATAATCTGCCGGAGTCTCCAGCACGCATCCGTGTTTAAGATATTTTCTTCCGTCTGAAC